>TARA_R110001592_G_scaffold337300_1_pt1 | contig 472227 bp, 425 predicted proteins | sample TARA_R110001592 | Tara Oceans TARA_R110001592 (sample SAMEA4398387) | marine metagenome | biome: Polar Biome; feature: [SRF] surface water layer (ENVO:00010504); material: water (ENVO:00002006), including particulate matter (ENVO:01000060) such as... | depth 5 m
CAGCCCCCACCAACAGAAATTGGGCCGGCGGAAACGCTACTGGACAAGCCGAGGAAGACTAAAGCCAAGGAGGCAATTACCAGATTTATTTTGTTTTTCACTAGAATGTACCCTTTCAGTCGTAGATTTTACGTTTATAAAGCAATACCCGTGCCACCCCAGGAAACACGTGGCCTCCAGCGGTTATGGGCCTAGATATGACCCAAGGTTGTAAAATATCCTGACACCAATAACCTATATATAAGGGTTATTGGCGGGGAATTAGTGGGGTAGGCGAATGTCTCACACGCGTCGTTAGCCGCCGTTAGGGCATGAATCACCCCAACGACAACAGTGCGACCGAAAGCGGCCAGTTGCCTAACGCGTGCTCAGACCTCTGTGTGCTCTGACAACTCCAGAGCATCATCTACTTCGATTCCCAGGTAGCGCACAGTACTCTGCAATTTGGTGTGCCCCAGGAGAAATTGGACTGCTCGAAGATTCTTGGTTCTGCCGTAGATCAATGAGGCTTTGGTTCTCCTGAGTGAGTGGGTTCCGTACAGAGCGGGGTCCAGTCCAATTTCTGAAACCCATCGGTCAACAATCCGCACATATTGCCTCCTCGACAGATGGAGTGAAGAGACTGGCGAGTTTGATCGGTAATCTCAAATTGAACCGGCCTACCTGTCTTCTGCTGGACGATTCGTGCTCGGGACTGTATCCGACCACCCTGGGTAATATGTGCAACACTCTTTCTCCACACTATGAGATTAGAATGTTGCGTCGACCGTTTGAACCCGCACCACATAGCAGCCATGCCAGATACGGTTAAATATGCATAATGCATAGTCATTATGTGTCAGTATTTTTTACAACTCTTCATTATGCTTTCGACTCTACCCGCTGGATGTGCCGCGTTTACTGGACTGGCATGATATTTGCGCTATCCTATATAAACTAATGTGGCATTTCTGGAGCGAGATGAACCATGATTACTAAATATAATTTGGTAGGAACAGTTCTTTTGATGTTTTTCGCTTGGTCAGCCCAGGCCGGTGTCATTATTAACGGTGATGCAGTTTTTGACGATACGAATGATCTGCTAAGTCTTACAGGCACCTACACAAGCTCTTCAGTACCGATCGACGGGTTCATATTCGATTGGGACGGTATTGCTCTAAGTTTGTTTGATTTCAGTACTAGCTCTCTGGTGGCATCGAACATCGGTGGAGCACTCTCAACTCCGGCTCCAGGCTTTGTCTCTGGATCGATAATGATCTCCGGTTTTTTAGGGGCTCCCCTTTCGGTGCCGGTGACCTTTGATTTCCTGTTGTCAGTGCCTGGCGCAGGAAACAGCTTTTTGTCAACTCCAATAGACTTCTACCTCTGCGGAAGCTGCAATTCATCGCCAGTCTTTGATTATGACAACCCGGATTTCATCACGCCGCGCAGTGGCGTACTGGCTGCTGTTGTACCAGCTCCCGCCACCCTCGCTCTATTCGGCCTCGGACTTGCTGGCCTTGGCTGGTCAAAACGTAAGAAGACATAGACAAAATACTTCAGATACCGAGGCCTGCTTTGTGCGGGCTTTTTATTGCCCGTTATTTGTGGACGGTCACGACCACTGTTAGACGAATGTGGTGGTAGCCCAGCCCCGGCCGGAGCATCAGCCTGAAAACTGGCGCCACATTTCGACAGCTTGGAGGCTGAAAGCGGAGGTTAGTTGCGGCTGATAAATTCCGCTTTGGCGAAAATATCTGGACAGTTTTACCGAAGCCGACTAACGCCCCTATCGGGCAAAGTGGATTCAATAAGGCATAGAGCTCAGGGCCTTCTCGAGTTTCAGTTATTGTGAGCCCCAGCAGTTTGCAGCTGCAGGCCGCCGATAATGACTTTTTGCACTTCCGAGGCGCCCTCGTAGATGCGCAGGGCGCGGATCTCCCGGTACAGGCTCTCGAGAATATTGCCACGGGTAACACCCAGGCCACCGTGCAACTGTAGTGCTTTGTCGATGACCTTCTGTGCGCTCTCGGTGGCGTGCAACTTGGCCATGGCGGCTTCCCGGGTTATGCGCTCGGCCCCGGAATCTTTTTTCCAGGCGGCCCGGTATATCAGCAGGGCGCTGGTATCGATGGCCAGCGCCATTTCTCCGAGGTCAGACTGGGTCATTTGCAGGTCGGCCAGATGGCCGCCGAACATTCCCCGTTGTTTGCTGTAGGACGTGGCCTCGTCCAGGGCCCGGCGCGCGAAGCCCAGGGCCGCAGCGCCGACAGTGGAGCGGAACACGTCAAGGGTTGCCATGGCAATGCCAAAGCCCTTGCCTTCCACACCAACCAACTTTGATTTTGGTATTCTGCAATCCTTGAATTCCAACCTGCCCAGTGGGTGTGGGGCAATAACGTCGATGCGCTCTGTCACGCTGAATCCGGCAGTATCGGCATCCACAATGAAGCAACTGATGCCCTTGCTGCCGCCCTCGTCGGAGGTGCGGGCGAATACGGTATAGAAGTCTGCGATACCGCCATTGGATATCCAGGTCTTGCAGCCATTCAGCACATATTCGTCGCCCTCAAGACGCGCGTTGGTACTCATGGCCGCCACGTCGGAGCCGGCGTTGGGCTCAGACAGGGCAAAAGCGGCGATGTATTCCCCACTGGCCACACGCGGCAGATAGTGTTCGCGAATCTCGTTACTGGCAAACATGGACATGGAACCGCTGCCCAGACCCTGCATGGCGAAGGCGAAATCTGCCAGACCGGAATATCGGGCCAGGGTTTCTCGTGTAATGCACAGGCGTCGCACATCCAGGGTTTCGGTATTGCCGCCAAATGCGGCTGGAACGGCATTACACAGGAAGCCCGCCGCTCCCAGGCTGGTTACCAGTTCTCTGCATTCAGCATCCACATCACTGTGGTCCAGCGATTTGCCCGCCAGATGTTTTTCTGCCCAGGCCTCCAGTTCCGTGGAGAGTTGCCGGTGGTCCTCATCGAGGAATGGCCAGGAAAGAAATTCCTTGTCGCTCATGGTATCGCTCCTTCCCTAGTCCCCGAGAAATTCGGGCGTTTTCTTGTTGACGAAGGCCTCGTAGGCACGCGTAAAGTCCTGGGTCTGCATGCAGATCGCCTGGGCCTGTGCCTCGGCCTCAATTGCCTGGTCGATGCTCATGTTCCACTCCTGGTGCAGCATGGTCTTGGTGATGCCATGGGCGAAGTTGGGGCCGGCGACAATGCGCCTGGCGCTTTCCATGGCGTTGTCATAGGGCTGCTCACTCAGACCGTTGAAGAAACCCCAGCGCTCGCCTTCCTCGGCTTTCATGGCGCGGCCGGTGAACAGTAGTTCACTGGCATTACCCTGGCCGATTATGCGCGGCAGTATGGCGCAGGCGCCCATATCGCAGCCGGCGAGGCCAACACGGGTAAACAGGAACGCCACCTTGGCTTGCTGATTGGCGTAGCGCAGATCGCTGGACATGGCGATGATGGCACCGGCGCCGGCACAAATGCCCTCCACGGCACTGATAACAGGCTGCGGGCAGGCACGCATGGCTTTTACCAGGTCACCGGTCATGCGGGTGAAGGCCAGCAACTGCTTCATGTCCATCTTGGTCAGAGGCCCGATAATTTCGTGCACATCTCCGCCTGAGCAGAAGTTGCCACCGGCACCGCGCACGATCACTGCATGCACGTCCTCGGCATAGCAGAGATTTCTGAACAGGTCTCGCAACTCGGCGTAAGACTCGAACGTGAGCGGGTTTTTACGCTCGGGGCGGTTGAGTGTAATAGTCGCGATGGTGTCTTCGACCTCCCACAGGAAGTGTTCGGCTTTGTAATCGGCCAACTGGGTTGTTTGCATCGTCTACTAGTCCTTTTTTTTGTGTGGATATAGTTTAGTTGAGCTGACGGTCAGGTGTCGGATCGAAACTGGCTTGACGGGACCGTTGAGCACATGGATGTGCGAAACGAGCCTACATGGACGTATTCACGGCGTGTCCCGGCAAGCCAGTTTTGATCCGGCGCCTTTGCCACACTCTCGAAACTGTATAGGCTTCCATTTCACAATAAAACGTAAGTATCACATCACCTCTCCGCCGCTGACAGAAATTGCCTGTCCGGTGACGGATCGCGCCTGTTCGCTGCATAGCCATTGTACTGTCGCAGCCACTTCCTCGGGTTGTATCAGGCGGCCCTGGGGGTTGCTGCTGGTGAAGGAGGACAGTGCTTCAGCTTCGCTGCGCCCGGTCTTTTCCATGATCTGTGCAACCGAGTTGCGAATAATGTCAGTGTCGGTGTAGCCCGGGCAAATCGCGTTGACGGTGATGCCCTTGGTGGCGGTTTCCAGCGCTAGTGAGCGGGTGAGGCCCAGCACGCCGTGTTTGGCTGCGCTGTAGGCGCTGACATAGGCGTAACCGCGCAGGGCGGCGGTACTGGCGATATTGATTATGCGGCCCCAGCTTTGTGCCAGCATGTTGTCGAGAGCGGCACTGGTGCAGTTGAATACGCCGTCCAGGTTGACGGCCATGACCTGACGCCAGTCGGCGGCGGTGAGTTTGTGGAACGGTGCGGTGGGGGCTGCGCCGGCGTTGTTGACGAGTATGTCTATTGGGCCGTGTGTGGCCGCCGCCTGTTCGAAGGCGGCCGCAACTGAGGTGGGGTCAGTTACATCACAGGCGATGGCCTGGGCCTTGTGCAGGCTGTCGGCGGCGGCTTGCAGGGGAGGGAGCCTGCGACCCACCAGTGTCAGCTTTGCTCCCTGATCGGACAGCAGTTGGGCTATGGCAGCGCCTATGCCGGTGCCGCCACCGGTGATCAGTACATGGCGATCATTCATGCGTTAATGGCCATCTCGGCGGCCCGCGCCAGGTTGCGCTGCAGTTGGTCAAAGCCGGCTTGATACTGTACCGGGCAGCTCACACCTTCACCGCTGTACTGCATTTGCGCGGCTGCCCGCAGCGTCCAGTTGGGATCCATCAGGTGCGGGCGGGCCAGGCAACACAAATCGGCGCGGCCAGCGGCAATGATGGAGTTGATATGGTCGGTTTCAAAAATGTTACCCACGGCCATGGTGGCGATGCCGGCATCGTTGCGTACCATGTCTGCAAAGGGTGTCTGGAACATCCGGCCGTAAACGGGTTTGGCCTCCAGCGAGGTTTGCCCGGCGGAGACATCGATAATATCCGCGCCGGCGGCCTTGAATGCCCTGGCGATCTCTACGGCTTCTTCCGGTGTGACTGAATCATCAGTATCCAGCCAGTCGCATGCGGATATTCTCACGGAGAAAGGTTTTTCCTCTGGCCAGGCGGCGCGCATGGCTGCAAACACTTCCAGTGGATAGCGCAGGCGATTTTCCAGGCTGCCGCCGTATTCGTCTTCGCGCTTATTCATGAGCGGCGTGATAAAGGCGGACAACAGGTAGCCGTGAGCGGCGTGCAGCTCAATCATATCGAAGCCAGCGTGGTCGGCCCGGTGCACAGCGGCCACATGGTCCTCGATAACCCGCTGCATATCGTCGCGGTCCATGGCCCTGGGTTGCCGGCTATGGGGCGCGAAGGGGTGGTCCGACGGGCCGATTATGTCCCATTCACCGCTGTCCAGAGGTTCATCGGAGACACTGCTGTCCCAGGGCTTTTTGGTCGCACCCTTGGGCCCGGCGTGGCCGATCTGCAGGCAGATTTTCGCCTCTGTATTGCTGTGGGTAAAGTCCACGATGCGTTTCCATGCTGCTTCCTGCTCGTTGTTCCAGATACCGGCGCAGCCAGTGGTTATGCGGGCATCGGCGCTGATGTCTGTCATTTCCGTGTAGACCAGGCCCGCGCCGCCCTGTGCCAGCGCGCCGTAATGCACCAGGTGCCAGTCTGAAGGCAGGCCGTCTTCGGCGCAATACATGGACATGGGCGACACAACCACACGATTTTTCAGTTCCATATCGCGCAGTTTGAAGGGCAGGAACATGGGTGGTACCGCGTGATCTACGGGCTTACCCAGGGCAATGCTGGCCAGGTGTTTCTCGTAGCCTTCCAACCAGTTTTTATCTCGCAGCCGAAGGTTTTCGTGGCTGACCCGCTGGCTGCGGGTGAGCATGGAATAATTGAGCTGCTTGGTGTCGAAGGCCTCAACGTAGCGCGGGGCATTTTCAAACCACACCATGGCGTTGCGTGCGGCGCTCTGCAGTTTCAGCGCTTCCACTTCCCGCTCGGTCTGGTAGGCGGCCAGTGCCTGCGGTAGTGACAGTTCTGAATCCAGGTGTTTAGCCAGGGAGATCGAATCTTCCAATCCCAGTTTGGTGCCGGAGCCGATAGCGAAATGTGCGGTATGGGCGGCATCGCCAATCAGCACAATGCGATCATCTTTCACCCAGTTGCGGCACAGAACCCTGGGGAAATTAATCCAGGCGGAGCCGCGAATATGGGCGGAGTTGGTCAGCAGTTTGTGGCCGCCCAGATACTTCTCGAATATTTTGCGGCAGGTCTCCGCGCTCTCTTCATGGCTCATCTGGTCGAAGCCCAGGGCCTCGTAGACGTCGGGCTGGCATTCCACAATAAAAGTCGAGGTGTTCTCGTCAAACTGGTAGGCGTGCACCCAGATCCAGCCGTGTTCGGTTTTCTCAAAGATGAAGGTGAACGCTTCCTTGAAACTCTGGTGGGTTCCCAGCCAGACAAATTTATTGGGCCGGAGGTCTATATCGCACTCGAAAACATCGAGGTTTGCATTGCGTACTTTTGAATTCAGGCCATCTGCCGCCACTATCAGGTCGGCATCGGCGAAACGGGTATCAATGTCTTCAACACTGAATTCCTGCTCGAAGGCCAGGTTTACTCCCAGCTCCATGGCCCGGCCGTGGAGAATCTGCAACATGCGCTTGCGCCCGATGCCGATAAAGCCGTGCCCGTCTGAGCGCTCGACCTCGCCGTTGACGTGGCAATCGATCATATCCCAGTGCACCAGCTCGTCGATCATGATCTGCGCGCTGACGGGATCGTTCTTCTTCAGGTTTTGCATGGTCTCGTCAGAAAACACCACACCCCAGCCAAAAGTGTCACCCGGGCGGTTGCGCTCAACCACGGTGATATTGTGGCTGGGATTACGCAGCTTCATTGAAATGGCGAGGTACAGACCGGCGGGGCCGCCGCCCAGGCAGATAATTTTCATGTGGAGGCCTTTTGCTTAGCGATTTCACGACAATTCTAGGTCAAATTATTTTAAATGTAAAATATTATTATTTTAGCTTTAAAGAAATAGGTAAAGGGGGCAAAATACCGGGCAGATAACTCCAAGGCTCAAATGAACGATGACTAATTCATTGGATTCTGAATCGCGCATCCAGGACGATGACCACCTGGCCCTCAAGCTCTGGCTGCGGCTATTGACCTGTACCAACATGGTGGAGGGGGCATTGCGCCAGAACCTGCGGCAATCCTTTGACAGCACGCTGCCGCGCTTTGACCTGCTGGCGCAATTGGACCGACACCCGGAGAAATTGACCATGGGTGCGCTGTCCCGGCTGATGATGGTATCCGGTGGCAATGTTACCGGCCTGGTGCGGCAGTTGGAGGAGGAAGGTCTGGTGAATCGCGTGCCCCTGAAAACTGACCGACGCACCTACCAGGTGGGTTTGACTGCAAAGGGCAAACGCCATTTTGACGAGATGGCTGCGGACCATGAGGGCTGGATTGCCGGCTTGTTTGAGGGCATGGACCACGACCAGCAAGAGGCATTGATGAAAGGCCTGTCTGTCCTGAAGGCCAGCGTGGGGCAGACCAGTAGCGACTAGGGCGCCGGTGAATCGGACCTTTTGGTGCGATAAAGCGAAATCAGTAATGGTGCAAGAATCAGTTGCAGCGCGCCGTAAAGCAGCAGACTGAATAGCACGGCATCACCCAGTGCTCCCGTTGCGGCCACCGACGCGGGAAACAGCGAGGCCTTCAGCAACACGCCAAGGTTAACGTTGCGCACAATCACTTCAAATTCTATGGCGGTGGCATCGGGCCTGGACAGACGCAGCAGCCGCGGTGCCAGCCAACCGGTGGCCGTCAATAGCAGTGTGAATGACACTACCAGCATGACGTTGTCCATGCCGAAGGCCGCGAGGTTCAATCGCCCAGCGCTCATTGAGCCGACCGCGATAAATACAATGCCAAGCAGCGACGCACGTATGCACCATTTTGAAACTTGCACCGCCGCCCGCGGATACATGGTCAGGTACAGCATACCCAGGGCGAGTGGCAGCAATAGTGTAAAAGCGATTTCGTTGACAATTTTTCCTGTGGGCATGGTGAAATCGGCGGGCAGGCTATCACTGATCAGTATTGTCAGAATCAGCGGGGTGGTAATCAGGCAGGCCAGCGTGGTCAGGCCGGTGATACTGATGGACAGGGCGCTGTTGCCGCGGGCAAAAAAAGTAAAAATATTTGAGGTAGTGCCGCCGGGAATAGACGCTATCAGTGCAATTCCCACGGCAACACCGCCGTGAACTCCCAGTGCCTGTAAAAAAACAAAGGCCGCCAGAGGCACCAGCAGCAGTTGCACTACCAGTCCAAGGGTGACGGATTTGGGCTCGCGCACCACATCGCGAAAATCCCGTGCGGTGAGGGTGGCGCCCATTCCCAGCATGGCCATCACCAGCTGAAACGCGGCGAACCAGTATTCGTACTCTACGTAGAATGCACCCATGGATCGTGTACCTCAGTTGGGCTTTATCGTTATTCGGACGCCCTGTGTTGGCAACTGTTACGCCAGCGCAGCCGCAAGTGCCGGTAGTGCTGCCAGCAATATGGTTTCGTCTTCAAGGCAGCGCAGGTCCAGTAACAGGGCGCCGTTGTGCAGTCTGCCGATGATGGGCACAGGCAGTTGCCGGAGCGTGTTGGCCAGCACTCTCAGGCTCTCGTCATCAGCGCCGACGGGCACCAGGTGCAGGCAGTAGGTGGGAAGGGTCTCGAGGGGGAAGGCGCCGCTGCCGATCTGACTGTAACCGGGTACAACGGACACCTCATAGTGTCCCGACGTCGCCTCACCTACGGGAGTTGCCATGCGCCGTGCCAGCGCCTCAATGTCGGCAGCTGGCCGGGTTAGCTGGCGCAGCGTGGGTAGCCTGTCGGTGAGCGATTCCGGGTGCCGGTAAAGCTTCAAAACCTCGGCCAGAGCGGCCAGGCTCATTTTGTCCAATCTCAGGGCGCGTTTTAGCGGGTTTTGTCGAATCTGGTCAATGAGCTCGCGGCGTCCGGCAATGAGGCCCGCTTGGGGCCCGCCCAGTAATTTGTCGCCGCTGAAAGTAATGATATCGGCGCCATTGGCAATGGCCTGAGCCGCCGTCGGTTCCGCCGACAGGCCCAGCGCGGAGAAGTCCACGAGGCTGCCACTGCCCAGATCGATGACGAAAGGCAGTTTATGGTCATGGGCCAGTTTGGCTAGCTCACCTTCGCTCACCGCCGCGGTAAAACCCTCTATACGGTAGTTACTTGTATGTACCTTCATCAACAGGGCGGTTTGTGGATTGATCGCCCGCTGGTAGTCGCCCAGGTGAGTGCGGTTGGTTGCGCCGATTTCGACCAGTGTGCTGCCCGAGCGTTGCATGACTTCCGGGATGCGGAAGGAGCCCCCGATTTCGACCAGTTCGCCACGGGATACCGGCACCTGGCCTCCCAGTGCCAGGGTATTAAGCACCAGCAGAACAGCGGCGGCATTATTATTCACAGCGGTGGCCGCCTCTGCACCGGTGAGTTCGCACAGCAACGCCTCGATATGGCTTTCGCGATCGCCGCGCCGGCCGCTGGCCAGGTCAAATTCCAGGTTACAGGGCTGCGTGGCGGCGGCGACCACTGCGTCAATCGCCTCCTGCGGCAAACTGGCGCGCCCCAGGTTGGTGTGCAACACGGTGCCGGACAGGTTAAGAACAGCTTTCAGGCTATTGCTGTTTTGCTGCTCCAGCGTCGCGCCGGCCCGTGCCAGTATCGCTGCTGTTTCGCCGTTGGATTGTTTTCCCGCGGAGAGACTGCGCCGGGTTCGGTCCAATTCCTGTCGCAGTGCAGCGGTCACCTGGGTATGGCCCCAGCGGGCCAGGAGTTGGGTCGATTGTTTGAGCAGCGTATCCACCCCGGGCAACCGCCGGTACGGGTTACCCGCCGGCTTTTCGTCTGGCTCCTGGTCCATGCCTGTTTACACCACCTGAATTGTGAGCCGGAACTGTAGCATTGACGTCCGGCTGTTTGTACTGGTAGTGACATCGCGCTATTGTTGGGGCTCAACGGTGAGCCCTGTTTATGTCCCATTACCAGTACGATAACAGCCCCTATCCGATCCGGTCGGGGCTTGCGTCTGCCTATCAGAAGTACTGGGGTGCTCTGGCCCGCCCCGGGACCTGGTTTAGCGGTGCCGAACGCGTGGCGATCGCCGGGGAAGTGCGCAATGCCCTGAACTGCCCTTTCTGTGCCGAGCGTAAGGCGGCGCTATCGCCCTACGCGGTAAAGGGTGAGCATCTGTGTGGCCCAGTCCTCGATACCCGGGTTGTCGATGCGGTGCACAGGGTTATCACCGATCAGTCGCGTATTACCCAGGCCTATATCGACGACAATGCCGCCAATGGGCTGAGCGAAGAGCGCTATGTCGAACTGGTCGGCGTCGCGGTCACGGTCTTCAGCATCGACGAATTCAACCGCGCTCTTGGCCTGCCGCTGGAACCGCTGCCGCAGGCCGAAGCGGGAAACCCTGAATGCTACCGGCCCGTGCAGGCCAAACACGGTACCGGTTATGTCGCCATGATCCCCGCCGATGGTGCCACCGGCAGGGAGGCGGACCTGTGGCAGCGCAGGACGGCAAACGTATTGCGCGCGCTGACCCTGGTGCCGAACGCCGTGCGCGAATGGATGGCGGTTGGCGACGAACAATACCTCTCCATGACAGGAATGGCCCAGTTTGGCACGTTCCCGGGTCGCGCTCTGAATCGTATGCAAACTGAAGTGGTGGCAGGGAGGGTCTCGTCGTATAACGAGTGCTTTTACTGAACCAGCTCACATGCCTCGATGCTCAGTTTGAGTGCCGAAATCACCGAATCAGATGTCAATCTGCAGCTGGTTAATGGCGATGAATCCGCCACTGCTGGCGATGTGCAGCATGCCGCTGCACTAATGAAATTTGCCGAAGCCGTTGCCAGCAGGGATGAACGGGCCTTGGCTAGTGCGCGCAGCGAGTTGCTTGAACAGGCCGGCGCAGCGGTGTTGGTGGATGCGGCTGCGGTAGCGGGCAATTTTCAGCGCATGGTTAGAATCGCCGATTCAACCGGGATTCCACTGGATGAGAGAAACGCGGCTTTGTCCTACGGGCTGGTAAAGGAACTCGATCTCAGGCGCTTCGCCAGTGCGCAAAATACACCGCCAGGCGGATTTAAGCGCAAATTGATGAGCTTGATTGCCCGGCCCATGGCGAAGCGTATGTTCAAAAAACTGGCAAAATAAGCGCGCTTACCCTGTGGGGTTAACCGCTACCCCAGACCTGGCTGTCGCAATATGATCGCCTCTCTGAAGCTTTCTGGAATGGCCGACGCTTTTCGAGACGTCTTATCCACAAAAACCTGCGTGAGTGAGCCCTTGGCCAGTTGTACGTTATCCCGTGCCCGGTACAGTTCAAAAGCCAGATCAGCACTGGAATTCCCCAGCCGCGAATAGCCAACCTTAACTCGAACTTCATCGAAAGCTTTACACTCGTCGAGGTAGTCACACCGAACGTTGACGGTGAATATAAAACAAGGGGCATCTAAGGGATTCATTGCGCTAAAACCCAATTCCTCCATGTAAGACCCGGCTACCTCGTCGGCGTACACGAGATAATTGGCAAAGTAGAGATGCCCTTGTGAGTCTGTGTCGCTAAAGCGCACTTTCACTATTTCGCTGTAGGGTAGGGCAGCTGCCATGTCAGTTCCTTAAGGTTGTTATAGATATCATATTAACAAGGTCACTTGATTTTGTACCTGTGCGATCTTTGAGTTTCACTTAGCCACGTTAGTGGCTGGCTCCAGGAACGCTGGCAGCGGGTGCGTTTTGGGGTGTAGCGCGTGGGCCAATATTTCCAGGCTGTCCACCAGTCTCGGCCCGGACCGACTGAAATAGGCGTTGCCATCGGTCAGGAAAACACGATTGTTACGTACTGCAGGCAACTGCTGCCATCCCTCGTGTTGTTTCAGCAGCGCCACATCCTGCAGGCTTCGCTGTATATCAAAACCGCAAAGAGCTATAAATATCAGGTCGGCTTCACAGGCTTGTAGTTGTTCCCAACTGGTTGTGGCTGATGGCATGAAGATGTTTCCCAGGCAATCAATGCCGCCGGCCATGGCCACCAGCTGTGGTGTCCAGTGGCCGGCGTTGAAAAGCGGGTCCAGCCACTCCAGCATGGCCACTCTGGGGCGCTGTGTGGTGGCGATGGAATCACTGCGCCGACACACTGCGTCGACACGTTTTTTGAGTGCTGAAACTGTGCGCCGGGCTGCCTCTGGCTGCATCGCAGCATCACCGACCAGTGAGATTGTCGCAAAGACTTCCTCCAGCCGAGACGGCTCCAGATTAATCACGCGGGGCTGGCCGGGTAGCTCACAGGCGGCCCGTTCCACTTCATCTGCAGCAACAGCGCAAACATCGCAAAGGGCCTGGCTGACAATCAGGTCGGGTTTTAACCGGGCAAGAACATCCATTCGCAGACTGTAAAGTGCCTGCTGGGTACTGAGTTGGCTGCGTACCAATTGGTCGATACTCTGGCTGTCCAGACCTTTTGGTATCAGCGAGCGGGTAACTACAGGCAGTCCCTGGACCGAGGCCGGGTAGTCGCATTCGTGGGTGATGCCTACCAGGTTTTCACGCAAACCCATGCTGCATATAATCTCGGTGGCACTGGGCAGAAGCGAGACAATTTTCATTCCAGGGGTTCCTGCTCTTGTGCCGCCGCAGTCAGCTTACGCCGTCGCCTGATGTTCCACCAAGGGAGAATTGCACAGCAGTCGATAGCCACCAAAAAGCACTAGTGCATAGAGCGCGTCACCAACAAAACTGCTCGCCAGATAAGGAAGGCCCCTGATATAACATTGGAGCAGGCCCTCCAGACTGTGCGGGCCAAAGGCCAGCCAGTTGCCGAAGTTGGAAATTATCCAGAAGGCGAGTGCGCCTGCCCCGACTCCCAGAAAAATGCGGCCGCCGCTGTCCCTGGAGCGAAGCAAGCTCCTGCCAATGGCGGTGCTGGCGATAAAGCCGAGATACACCGCGAGCATGACTACGCCGTTATACAGTCCGTGGGCCACGTCTCCCAACAAAAGTGCAGCCAGGGGCACCAGCCAGAGCACCTGCCGTTGCAGGTAGGCACCGGAAAACAGCGCCAGTGCGCCAATGGGTGTGAAGTTTTCCGGATGCGGCAGCATGCGCAGTGCTGCTGCAACCACAATGATCAGTAAGACGGCCTGTTGCTGTTGTAACTTTGGCATCGCCTGTTCCTCCTAGAAGCTGTAGCGCGCACCCGCGTAGGCTGTTCTTCCCTGAGTCGAGAAGCCGTACACTTCTTCGTAGTTCTCATCGAGCGCATTTTCTACGCGGGCAAAGAGCTGCAGTTGCTTTGTCAGCTGATAGCTGGAAGCGATGGTCACCAGAGTAAATTCGTCCAACTCAACCCGTTCCTGATAGGGCGGTACGGGTGGGAAGAAGACATCGTCCTGGGTACCGTTGTAGTCCACGTTAATATTCAGATTCGCGCGGTCATTCAGGAATGCCCAGTTCAGATTGGCGCTGGCGATGTGTTTTGGACGCCGAATTTCTCGTGAGTCCTCGCCGCTGAAATCATCTTCCTCCGTGGCATCCAGCCAGGTGTAGGCGAAACCCAGATTTACGCTGGGCAATAGTAGCCAGGAGCCATTGAATTCGATACCTTTGCGATCACTGGTGCCATTTTCGTTTGCGGCGGTAAATCCTCCGGTGGCAGGATCATAGACAAAGCCGTTGATTTCATCTTTTAACTCTTCCTGGAACCAGGTCAGGCTCAGGTTCAGGCGATCGTCCAGCAGCCCCTGGTCAATACCCACATCCCAGCCTTTGGACTCTTCCGGTTTGAGATCGGGATTACCGATAAAATCATTGAAGTAGCCAAAGCGCTCGGTAAACGTCGGATTCTTGATACCGGTGCCATAGGAAGCCCGCAGTTTGGTGCGACCATCAAAAAGCCTCCAGGCGGCACTCAGGCGGCCAGTGGTCTTGTCTTTGAAGTCGCTGTTGTCGTCATGCCTTACACCGGCAAGTACCGAGACAGTCTGCGTCAGTGCCCCGCGATATTCCAGAATCGCAGAGTCTGTTTCCAGTGACTCATCGCGGTTCGGATCGCCAAAGTCTGTCGGGCCACGCTGCTTGTAGTCTTCTTCCTGGTGTTCAAGGGCGGCGGTGATACTGTGGTCTTCAACCAGTTGGAAAGTTGTTTGATAGCTGACAAGGGAGACATCCGCATTCGCTTCGGTTACATCGAAGCCCGAGGGGGCGAAGCTGTTCTCGGCCCGGTTTTTGTTTTTGGTATCGGTAAGCGCATAGCTCAGCTGATGTGACCAACGGCCGTCCAGGGTGTTCAGGCGTGCTATGACACGCCCGTAGAGCTGATCGACGTCTGATCTATTGGCGGTGTCGGTGGGCAGGCCGGTATTGAAGTCGGTGCTGTCAAAATCGTTCTGCGCGTCGGTGTAACGAAAATTGGAATCCACTTTGAAATCGTCGCTGAAGTCGTATCCCAGACCAAAGTTGGTGGTCAGGTTTTTGTAGCCGTCGTCTTCACCACCCTGGCGCGAAATATTTTCACCGTCGGTTTCCAGGTTGCTGACGCTCGCGCTGGTGCGCCAGCTATCATCTGAATAGGCACCACTGGCGCCGTAGTTTTGCCAGCTGTTACTGCCGCCTTCGGCGAAGGCACTGCCGCGAGAGCCCTCTTGCGCCTGCCGGGTAGTAATATTGATAACGCCAGAGAGGGCATCGCTGCCCCACAGAGCACTTTGGGGGCCGCGAATAACTTCAACCGACTCAATATCGTAGTTCATTACGTGAGCCATATTGAACTCGTCATTCTGAGCGGGATCATTGGCCCGAATACCGTCGATAAATACCAGCACCTGATTGGCCTCGCCGCCCCGAACACGCAGTTGGGTTTGCGAACCGGTGACACCAGTTCGGTTAACCGCCACACCCGGTACCGAGCGCAGAATCTCCGCCAGCGAAACAGTTTGCCGTTGGGCCAGTGTTTCACCGTTAAGCACGGTAACTGCGCTGCCCAGCTCGCTAATGCTTATTGGCTCGCGCGCAGCGCGCACCAGCACGGTTTCAAGGTTCTTTTCGTCGACCTGTTGAGCTACCGCTGGACCTGCGAGTACCAGGCCAATGGCAATAATGGAATTTTTCATGTGGATCCCCAAATAAGTATCGGAAGCTTATGGGGGAGGGGAATCGTGGAGGTGCACCTGCATGCGCGACCACAGATGAAGCCCTCCGCAACATCGTGTTCTCTGACAGGTTGGTGTCGGACTTGCGCGTCTCAATAGAGGACGGCTTACCGTTGCGGGGGCAGCACAGGATTCTCACCTGCTTCCCAATCACTTTCAGAAGCAGCGCACTTTACGGAGCTGGCCTGCGACTGTCAAGCCGGTGGGTGGCTACACGATGTCGGGCCGGGTATTGGCATCGTAGCCGCCATCGATGTATAGCACGGAGCCACACACATAGCTGGCTTCAGGGCCCAGCAGAAAGCAGATTACATCGGCAATTTCCTCCGCTCGCCCAACGCGGGCCAGTGGGGTCGCGTCCAGCAGGTGCCGCATAATCTCTGCCATTTGCGGGTTGTCGAACAGGGGTTTCGTCATGGGCGTATCGACGGGGCCGGGTGCCACGGCGTTCATGCGTATGCCTTCTTTGGCGTAAACCATGGTATTGCGCCGCATCCAGTAAGCCAGGGCGCGCTTGCCAGCCATGTAGTGCAGGCCGTTGTGGTTTTCACTGGCAACGCGCAGCGCTTCGGCCTCGTCTCCCGCCAGCAGACTGTCCAGTAGTGGGTCCTCGGGGGACGACATGGGGGCGGAGTTTGAGCAGAGCAGCACAATGCTCCCGCGCTTTTTGGCCAGCAGGTCACGTACGCTCTCCACCAGTTCCACAGTACCAAAATAATTAACCGATATGATCACTGTGCCGGGGGGGCCGCTGGCGGACACACCTGCAAGGGGTACCATGCCGTCTACACCCCCTGGTGCGAGTTCACGTATTCCGGCGGCAGCTGCTTGGCGCCCCTTGACTGTGGACAGGTCGGCGATAATATCAGCGTGCCTGATATCCACGTTGATGACAGTGTGGCCCCGCTCGCGCAATTTGCCAGCCAGGCAGGCGCCTATACCCGATGCGCCACCGGTAAGTACGTAGGTTCCCATGTCGTTGTCGCCCCTGTTTTGATGTGTTTTATACAGTGCATGGTGTAAGTGTGTGGAATGTTTGTCCAGTCTAAGGCCATCTCCAATCAAAGTGGCGTGAAGCTCGCCCTACGTTGATGGTGTATCGCCTGGGGGTGGGGACCCGGAATGAAGGTTAAACCCGGGCTGTTACACCGAAAATCACCTGATCACTTCCGGAGACAAGGCCTTCAACTGCCGGCGAACCCCTTCTCGCCAGTCAACACGGGTTTCACCAATCAGCTCATGCATGCGGGTTGTATCGATACAAAGGCTGCCAAAGGCAGTCTCATTCTTGTTAAAGATCGGTTCATAACCGGTTAGCGCGCCAATATGCTCGCACCACTGCTCGATGCTGGCCCGCTCTGAACCACCGAAGTTGGTAGTGGTGACCTCCGGGGTAGCCGCTGCCAGCAGATAGGGGATCTTGTCGATATAGTCGTCCACGTGTATGGGATTGTAGTAGTTGGGCTCTTCCGGATGAATGTCGATAGGAATACCCTGTTGCATCATCAACATATGGAAGTACATCCACCCGCCGTTGTCCCCGTAGGGCACGCTGAGTCTGGCGATGGTGGTGGGAATTTTGTGCTGTCTGGCGACAAAGCGGCAGACCGTTTCCGCGGCAATCTTGGAAATACTGTAAGTGGGGAACATGGCGCGGTGATTATCGCCCAGCGGGTCGCTCTCCTTCAGCGGTTCCTGCCCCGCGTACTGATAAACCCCTGCGGAAGACATATGCAGCACCGCGCGCGCCTTGTGGCAGCGGGTCATCAGGTTGCCTACGCCCTCGCCATTGGCGGCCAGGTCGTAGTCGAAGTTACCGCTCTTGACCACGGCAAAATTGAGTACATAGTCGAAATCATCGGGAATAGCGTTGATGGCGCTGGCATCAGCCAGATCGGCGGCGATTGTGGTGGCCCCGAGGGCTTCAATACGATCCCTGTCTTCTGTATTGCTGAAACGGGCCAGGGCGTGAACGTCGGCAATTTTTGCGTAGTACTCCACAACCGGTAGAGCGACCTGGCCTGTGGGGCCGGTTACCAGAATTTTGCTACCTGCAATATCAACGGGGGAAACAGCCATTGTCTTTTCCTCAAATTTAACGTGCCTGGAGAGACAGTTTAAGCGAGAAAAACGTGCTGGTAAGCCAGTAAGGGGGAAGCGCCGTAATTTCTGGCTGCTGTCACAAAGAACTAAACCACAGTCGCCCATAATCCTCTGCCCATAAGCGATACCATGCTGCCAGTGCGGCTAACGTACGTAGGAGCGTACCGTGCAGACCCGGCGTTCGACTTAGATACCCCCAATCCAAGACCCTAATAGAATCACTATATATAACGAAAAACGAACCAGAGTAGTATTGTCGAACGGCGTTGAGGAACTGCCTTTCGTAAATATACGCTCGCTTGAAGCCGTTTGTTAACAACCCCCCCCCTATGACTTGAATCAACTTCGATTATAGGTCTCCTTGCTAGAATCAAAATAGAGGGAAGTTAACAAGGAAGTGGGTATATGCGTTGGCGACTAGTGAAAGTCCTGTTAAGTGTGCTTGTTCTTACTGGGTGCATGGGGGGTGGGAATGACAAGGTTGTGGATCTTCGCCCAACTGAGTTAGAAGTGATTGGTCAGCAATCGTATCAGCCTGGGGAGTGGTTAGAGGTTGCCTTTGCAATTGAGGCCAAAAATATTGAGCCAGACTCTATTGTCGGCGTCCACTTTTATCTGGTCCATGATCGCGACGACGACTCTTCTGATGTTGAACTAAAGGTGGAGCATTCAGTGCTCGCTGCGATGACTTTTACTGATGTAGTAACCGTCGGCATCAATCACTACACAGAGAGTTTCCAGATTCCTGCCGAAATTCCTGTGGGTGGGCGTTATTTCGTTATTGGCGTGGTTGACCCACTGAATGAATATGCCGAAGATATCGAGAGTAATAATTTTCCCACCGCCGATTTCGAAGACGAACATGGTTACCCCTTTCCGGTGGCCGTTATCGAAATCACGGCATCGTCTAAACATGACCTTGCACTTAAAGCAGTAGAATTTTCAGGTGATGTGGTCGTTCTGACACGGCCAGAAGACTTTCTAGAGGATGGCAGAAGCGAGCATGCAGCCGAAGTAATCGGGCACGTCGATTCTCAGTACGATGGCTATGGCAGCGGTGATTCTTATCTCTCGGCGGAACTGTTGCTCAATGGTGTCTACCAGACTGTACGTCTTTGGGAAGTTGATTCACAGCAATACCTCGATCGAATCCCAGTTGCCCACACGATAAAACATTCGCCAATTGCAGTCGGTATCGACGTTAATCTTTCGCTTGATCAGTTGCAATTATTGATGTCCGGATACGACGAGGGGGTGGACAACTATCTGCATTTCCGCTTTACCGCATTGTCAGCTGATGACCTCCCGGCCTACGCGAACACGGAAGAGGACATCGCAGAAAATAATATCCTGACGATTGAGGTACCTTACTACTTTCTTCCTCCGGTAGTTGAGCAAAGCGAGTCATTGCCGATATCAGAGGCTAGCTTCCTTGCGCTGCAGGCCAATGCGGTGGCGCCCATTGAATCTGAAAATGAGGAGCTGGTTCGGGAGAATTTCGGCAGTTGGGATGAAAATTTTGGTAAAAAATCCATAGTGGCCGCCGGCATCATTATGGCTCAATACGCAACAATAGATAACGTTTCGGATGGCGAGAAGGCCGCTTCAATTTTCAGCGATGTAGGCCTGAATGTCTGGGCATTGGACAGTGACCCGGTGGAATTCATGATTGCCCGTTGGTCGGCCAGTACTGTTAAGGGCGGAACCATAGATTATGCAGAGATGAGAGCGTCACTGCTTTTCCACGGTTTAACGATATATTCTCTTCCCATCGATGTTCCTCCGACATTCGTACCGATATCGGTTGTAGATAAAAAATGGGAAGACTCCGAAAGCTTGGCAACCGGGATAATATATATAGGTATTGTGCCCATTGAGTTGAAACTTTTGGTAGACGCTCAGCTGGGAGCGGGAATTAGCGTCGAAAATACAGGCCAGGAACTGATCGTTTCCGGGACGTCACCAGCGGCTGAACTGCTGCTTGTGGGCCAGGCACGTGTATCAGTTTTAGGTGTCAAAGTCGGTCCACAGGTGGCTGGCGGTATTCTATCCGCCGGTTTCTTCAGCAATGCAAAAGCCGGATTTGAGCCTGACAGCGACAATGCGCGAGCGTTGTTCGAGGTCAAGCCGCACATAAAGGCGATTTACATGAAAGTTGGTGTCTACATAGAAGTATCCAAGTTCGAGTGGTGCACAGTTTGGTGGTCGCCCTTGCCCTATCCGTGCGGCATCAAGGAGAACGACAGAACGGATTTCTGGCTTTATGAAAGTGACGGCGCCCTGTACGACAAGGAATGGACTTTGATTGAGAAGGAGGCCGTACTACTTGTCCCCAATCATTAAATTTCTGGCGGCAGTGATACTGGCCATGATGGTCGCGCAGGCAACACATGGTACTTGCAAAAACCAGTACGAGCTGACGACGGAAGTACGGTTTACCCAGTTTCTATTGGACACTAAAGTCACACAGCGTGTGGCGCTACGACAGCGGCTCTCCCTTACCGCGCTGGAGTCAGGTGAGGCGGGAAACTGGTTCGCCCTTGTTATTGATGAAAGCACGGGAGAGATTGATGGTCAGCCGCTATCGCTGCCTGGAGAGTACGCACCGTTTGCTTTCAAGCGAAGCGCCGACGGGCTGATTGTCGATTTTTGGTTCCCGCAATGGGTAGATCCCGAAACTCAACAGCAATTTCGCAGTCTGGCTTACTTGTTCCAGTTTATCGAAGCTCCGGAAATAGATGGTTTTCAGCGTAGAGAGAAAGACCTGAACGGCACGTATCTCGCTAAATATCGTATCCGGGGTGAAGAGATAGTCAAGAACAAGATTAAATACGAAACCCTGGGATCGGATGTGGGCGACGGCAAGATAGAGATCGTCGCTTCCGAATTCAGCTATACGAATGGGCCATGTCTATTGCGCCACCTTGACAGCAAGGAGCAGTTGACGATTACTATCACTGAGAATATGCGGTCAGATAATCACAGTACAGTAACGCTGGCCGAAAGAGAGGAATTCCTCAACAGCACCATCTTCGATTTGCCACCGAACGTGATGGAGTGGCGCCGTGTGGTTGCTGCGACTAACTTATCTGGTAGAGAAGTTCAAGCCTCCCCGGATGAGCTGCTAGATTTTCTGGCGTCACACGACCTCACCGACATTGACTCGTTTACACTGGCGATGCACTTGCAGGAGTTTTCCGGTGCTTTGCCTGCGCTACTGCCATCACTGTCTGGCAACGCCTTGACGGATGACGAGCGAATGCGACTGATCAATGCACTTGGACTGGTCGATACCACGGAATCGCAATACCTGCTCGCCAGTGTTCTTTCATCAAGTGAGATCGCACCGAACGATAAGTTCAGGGCGCTACAGGCCCTTGCTGGTACTACAGTAGCACTGGCGCCTGATGCATATGATGTTCTGTCGGAATTGCTCGTCAAGCCTATGGAGTCAACTGACGTGGTGACGAACAACTCGCTACTGTTCACGGTTGGAACCATCATCGGTAGAAGGCCAGATGACCCGCTGGCCAAGGAGCTCGAATTCCATTTAGTGGATAAATTATCGAACACAGAGGACTACAGGGAGCGCGAAGCGATCATCGGGGCTTTGGGCAACACACGCAGTGCCACGGCGACAGACACCATCAATGATTATGTATATGATAAAAATCGTCGTGTTCAGCTTGCCGCCATAGAATCGCTGGGGCGGATAGGAACCAAAGGCGCCTACACAACGCTTTCCACTCTACTTAACGATGATTTGAGCGAAACTGCACGAACAGTTGTATTGTCTTCTCTCGAGCGTTACCCCCTGGACAGTGGTACAAGAAATAGAGTGCTCGAGTTTGCTGCCACCGACCCTGACCCGAGAACACGCAGGGCGGCTATCGCGGCATTGTCGTCACCCAGAACGAAAACGCCAGAGGTGCGTCTCGAGTTAAAGGCATTATTGCGGACCGAGCGGTCGCGGGAGAATTTCAAGCTGTTAGTACGGTCAATCCACAGTGACTAGCTTTGCGCAAACACAGCGACCGAGTCAACACGCAGAACTTAAGATCATGTGTCACTGAAAACGGACGTTTCGTGGGAGTGTCAGGCCTCTGTCGCACCGTTACTGGCGCAAGAATGACCTCCAATATAACTGCGATTGGTGGATCTAATGCGATTTTTCCTCTCTTGCAGAGAGAATTCGGAAATATAGAATGCCGATAATTGCGGAAAGAACTGAGGCGACCAATATAGACGTTTTTGCATTGTGGAGATGCGCCGGTTGTCCGTCAAAACCCAGTGCGGCGATAAAAGTGGACATGGTGAAGCCTATTCCGGCTATAAGCGAGGCGCCGACGACGTGTTGAAAATTAACCCCTGCAGGTAAGCAGCCGATGTTGTAGCGCAGGGCTAGCCAACAAGCACCTGAAATACCGAGAACTTTTCCAATGACGAGCCCCGTTATTATTCCCAGGCCGATAGGGTGTTGCAGGCTATCGATAAATGAACTAAAGCCAAACACCACACCAGCATTGGTCAACGCAAAAAGCGGTAGGATAAATAGTGCTACTGGTAAGTCCAGTGCATCTTCCCAGCGTCGCAGGGGTGTGCCGGCACGTTCGGCAAAATCGCGTACCTCCAATACTTTTTCGTGATCTCGTCTGCTCCCGAGAACATCTATTTCATCAGTGTTTTTCTGTATTGAGCTGATCACTGATTGTGCTTTGTGTAGCGACTTGCCTGACGCCAGTGTGGGCCTTGCTGGCACAGTCAAAGCAATGGCGACCCCGGCGACCGTCGGATGGACGCCGGACTTCAACATCATCCACCAGGCTGCCACGCCAACAATAATATAGAACAGCGGCTGGCGTATGCCAGCGTAGTTGGACACTGCCAAAAACGCGATCAATGCCGATGACAGGCACAGATGTAGAACAGATATATCCTGGGAATAAAAAACTGCAATGACGAGTATCGCGCCGACATCGTCGACTATGGCGAGGCCAACGATGAAAGCCAGCAGGCCAGTGGGGATGTGCTTTCTCACAATAGTCAGGACACCCAGCGCAAACGCAGTGTCGGTCGCCATTGGTATGCCCCACCCATTCTGTGAGTCAAGTGACCAGTTGAACACGGAATAAATCACTGCCGGGCAAACCATTCCGCCGACAGCACAGCAAATCAGCATGCGCCGGTTGTCGGGGCGAGCGAGGTCTCCGGCAAGTACTTCCCGCTTGATCTCCAGACCGAGCAGAAAGAAAAATACCACCATTAAGCCGTCATTTATAATGTGTTTTAGTGAAGCGCGTAGCTCCAGTTCACCTACAAAGAAACCAATAGGCGTGTGTATCAGGTTCTGGTAGGTAGAAGAGTAAACCGAATTTGCCCACCAAAGGGCTGCAATGGTAGCGACCAGTAGAAACATACCGGAGGTTGTCTGGGCGCGAATGAAATTGGAGAATGGCTCGTGGATATTTTCCATGCCACGTTGCAACACATTTTTTGAGTCGTCGGTCATCTTAATGGGCTGAATAGGCTATTGAGAGGCGGTGGTCCGGTATGCTTTTTATTGACTTTAACAGCGGCGGAATCTCAGTTGTATGGCATAAGTTGAATTCAGCGCGGGTGTTACTTTTCATTTAGGGTTCCCTGGAAAAAGGCTTGAGGCTTTCGGTTAGTGATTAGCGGTTCAACAACTCTGCATTCGTTGGGTATTTCTCAAGTAGTTCTACAAGCTTTTTAGCGCCCTCTACAGGTTTAAGATGGGTAAGCGCCCTGCGCAAGGCTCTTATCTTTTCGATATCTTTCGCATCCAGAATAAGCTCCTCTCGGCGGGTGCTACTTTTAGAAATATTCAATGCGGGAAAAATTCGTTGTTCTGCAACCTCCCGCGATAAAACCATTTCCATATTACCCGTGCCCTTGAACTCCTCAAATATCACCTGGTCCATCCGGCTTCCAGTATCAACGAGTATCGTTGCCAGGATGGTAAGCGACCCACCGTTCTCAATCTTCCTGGCTGCACCAAAAAGCTTTCGTGGTATCTCCATGGCCCTGGAGTCAAGCCCGCCCGACATGGTACGTCCGCCGCCCTTTTGCTCTGCATTATGTACACGAGAAAGCCTTGTGAGAGAATCAATGACAATCATCACATCGTGACCCTCACCAGCTTGCTGGCGAGCGGTGTGGAGAAGGTCATTGGCCACACGGACGTGTTGGTCATAGCTTTCATCCGAGGATGAGGCGTGTACTTCAGCTGGCACGCTGCGCTTGAAATCAGTCACTTCTTCCGGTCGTTCATCAATGAGCAACGCATAGAGCTTTATCTTGGGATAAGCTGCGCCAACGGCCTGACAGATGTGTTTCAAAATGGTCGTTTTCCCGCAGCCAGGTGGGGCTACAATCAGGCCTCGCTGCCCCATTCCGATTGGTGTGAGTAAATCCATCGCCCGCGTGGTGAGTTGCTGAGAACCTGACTCCAGGCGAATGCACTCAGAAGGATTGATGGCTATGCCATTTAAAAAGCGCTTTTGTGGGTCGCCATGAGAGGCCTCCTTGACTACCCGATCGGCTTTTTTGGGGCCCTTATTTCTTTTCACCTTCAGGGACAGTGTCGTTTTTGTCATGATATTGCTTTATAGCTCTGGAGAATTGAGGGTTTTCGACGTACTTGAGAAGTTTAACGTCGCCAAACCAATCGCGCTAGCGCCGGCCGTTATAAGTGTTTGTTAGCGATTAACTATCTGTTCCATCAACTCGAACTCGCCGATTTGCCAGGTTTTGTTAAAGAACGGCTGCTCGGTGCCATAGAATCTGAATAATGGAAACCATCCCTCGCCAGCTTGCGTTTGCAGCCAATTCGCTTCTTTTCCTGCTGGAGGCCGGGGCCCCACATACAGATCGACACTGCCGTCAGCATTGGTGGCGAAATATTTGTCCCTGGAATCAAGGCTAGTCGCGCGTAGTTTGTTCTTCGCATCCACATTATCAATAAAGCCGCGGGTATCTTCGCTATAGAGTGTTAGTGCCCAAAAGTTGGAAGCCGGAATGCCTGCTGGCAGGTGCAATTTGTATGTACGGGAGCCGCTCAGGAAGTGTCCGTTACTGTCTTGCTTGGTCGTCAGGTAACTTGTGGTGCCCGGACCGGGTAAGTTGGACTGCATCCCCTTGGTCACGGTGACGGCCTCGTAGTAGTACTCGTCACTCTCATCCAGATAGTAGAAGTCCTTGTTGAACAAGGTCACAGGAAAGTTCGACAACAGACGGTACCAATTGCTGTTGTCATAATACGGCTGGTCCTGGCGGGGTTTCATCTGATTCGCTCTGGACATGAGCTCGCCGAGGTTAGCAGCTCTGGCAAACATCACCTTCTGTTTGTCAGTGGGGGCAAAGGGCTTGCCGCTCTCGATACCCAGATATTTCAGATAGGTATTGAAGATGATGATCTGCGGTATGACGGGTTCGTTCTGAATAGTCTCATGCAGCAGCTCAAAGTATGCGAGGCCACGACTGGGCGCCCCCTTGAACCGTTTATTGGTGTTGCTTATGAACTTCGCTGGCTTGAGCGGCTCACCATGCTTACCGACGAGTAGCGATTCTTTCATCTTTTCGGTTAGCGCTTCGTCGGTTGACAGAAATCGCGTGCCAATAAGAAGTTTATTCGTCGTGGCCTGAACGACGAAGGCGTCCTCGGCATCGACATTCGCTAGATCGTAGCCCGGAGGCACAACAAGATATTTGCCACCTTTGCCTTTGTCGGGGCCTGTTAAGCCGAGGTCGGAAAGTGAGAGTTGATAGAAGCTCATGATGCTGCCTGCCGAGGGACCGGCTGGATAGTCAATGACAACAGGCCCCGTTTTCGAAAGATCCACCCAGGTTATGATATACGGCGTAGTTGCGTTGGCCGTGAGAATGCCCACTTTTTCATTAAAGGAGTCGTACTCTACAAAGTCGAGGTCTTTGCCCCCATAGACTTCACTGTGGGCCTTGTACCACATCTGAAACGTTGTCAGGGGCAGCGACCACTGGTACAAATCGATGGCTCGCTGCAACGCCAGCTGATCGTTAAGCTTGTTAATTGAGTCCTTGTCCAGGTAAGTTTCATTGAGCTGAAGGGTGCCGAAGTCAGTCTGGATCGTCTCGTTGCCGGTCAATACTGCTGCTTCAAGTGGAACGACGTTGCTACTTGTCACCGGCTCAGATGCGCCGCTGAGGCTTGATGCTATGGCGGTGGCAAATGCAAACAGTAGGGTGGAGGTTGTGCCTGGCCTCATTGCTGTACTCCTCATGATACTTCTAACGGGTTGTTTGACAGGAAATTGCCTGCAGCGGACACTGACTAATCCAGTTTCCTGGCTATAAATATACTCAAAGCAGTGAGTCTACTACTTTTTCTATCAGTGCAGCGCCCGCCCAGGTCAAAGGGGGAATAATTAGATAGAAAGTCAATCTGGTTATGTTGCCTACATCAAAGGGCCAGGTGGACAGCTGGGAAATTTCCCGTCGGTAACTGAGCAGTGGCAGGAGCAGGTCAATTCTGTGGGTTTCGATATCAGTTACGCCTGTCGCCTCAGAGCAGGCCTCTATCTTGTCATTCAAGATCGCCAGTTCCCGCTCCTTCAGTTGCGCCAGTCTGCGTTGAACCGGCCATACGGGGGTGATGAACATAATCAGCAGCGGCACCAGAAGAGCGATAGCGCCGGGGAGACTTTCCGCCAGGTCCAACCCGCTTTCCAGGCCGATGAGCGGAAAAAATGCCAACGCCCCAATAACCGCCAGGGTGGCACTGATTGAGACCCGGGCAAACGGTAACAACTTACGAGTATTGAGCAGTGAGACGCGAACTGTATGGGCACCCAGGCGGGCGAATAGCAGGGTTTGCCGAATCAGCATGGCAACGACGGTAGTCATTACCATCCATACCATCAAGGCGCCCAGGGTGCTCATAAACCCCGGTACGCTGATTACCATTTCAGCGATAAATCCATTCACCGAGCCGCGAATATAGCTCATGTGTACAGCGCCGGCCAGGGCTCCGCCCACCAGGCACAGCACCGTATAAGCGGGGCTGGCCGAGTGCAGGCGCGCCTGGGCTTGCTCGAAGGCCTGATCGTCCAGTTCCAGAATTGGTCGCAGTTCCACTAACGCTTCATGCGATTTCGCCGTAATAAAACTGAATACCGGTATGATATAAGCGAGGATAAGACTGAAAAACAGGGCGGGGGTGTAACCCTCGGACACTTCCCCCGCCCCAAGGTAAAAGAACGGCAATAGCAGTGACAGCAGCAGTATTCCCGTAAGCAGCCTGCCGTAGCGAATGGGCAGTACAAGCTTTAGCAACCAGATTTTGCGAGAGACCAAGTGGAACTCCTGACACACTGACATTTAACTTTCCTGGCGAGCCTCAGAATAGGCTGTAATTTGCGGACAATCCACCGTTTGCTCTGGAACCTGCAAGGATAGAAAAGAGGGCACTGGACGGGGAGCTGTCTATGACTGCCCAGTATCCAGAATGTACAAGAACGCTATGCCCTATATTGAAACTCTCATTCTGCGAGGGCAGGGGCTCAGTCAGGTCTCAGTCTAAAGGCTGTCTACAGTGCTGCGTCCAGCGCTGCTAGTACCCGTTCGACCTCCGCGCTGGTGTTGTAGTGCACCAGCGAGATTCTCAGTACGCCCGCCGCGGGGTCTATCCCCACACTCTCGAGTAATCGGTGTGCATAGAAATTCCCGCATTCGACCCCAATGCCCTGCGACTGCAGCGTGGCTGCCAACGCGGACGCAGTTTGTCCTGTTGGTGCGAGCGCGACAGTGGGGGCTCGATCATTGTCTCTGCAGTGTGGCTTGCCCAGTATCCGTACCCTGGGTGAATTGCCCAAATAGTCCAGCAGGGTGCTTGCCAGTTTTTGCTCGTGGGCGCCGAACAGGGCGTGCAGTTGCTCCATTCTGGCCGTTACGGGGGCGGAATTGTCGCCGATGTGGTGCAGGTGTAATTGGTCGAAGTAATCCAGTACTCCCTGGCAGGCGGCCACTTCGGCGTGCTGGGGCCCCGCCGGATCAAATCGTTTGCGACTGTCATCCCGGTTGAAAAAATGGCATTGCGGTGGCAGCTCGGCCTGTAGTTCCGCCTTCAGGTATAGCAGCCCCTGGTGCGGCCCGAACACCTTGTACAGACTGAACATATACATGTCCACATCCAGTGCCCTGAGGTTGCTGATATGGTGCGGCGCATAGGCCACCGCGTCGACACCAACGCGCGCGGCTGAACGCTGACGTATACCCGCGACGATCGCGGCAACGGGGTTCACCGTGCCGATGACATTGGAGCAATGGGTGAAAAAAACCCAACGAGTGCGTTCGTTCAGCAGTGGAAACAGATCCTCGGGGTCCAGCAACCCGGTCTCGGGGTCAACAGGCCACTCGCGAATCCTGGCCCCCCGGGCCTCGGCCATGCGTCGATAAACGCCCTGGTTGGCCTCGTGATCCTGCAGGCTCACGATGATTTCGTCTCCCGCTCCCCAGTTGGCCCCCAGAGCCTGTGCCATGACATAGCTGTTGATTGATGTTGAGGGACCAATGGTTAATTCCTCGTCAGCTATGTTCAGGGCCCTGGTCCAGCCGTTGCGCGCCTTATCCATGGCCTGGCCAGCCAGGGTAGATGCCGGGTACTGATAATAGGGCTGCACACGCAAGTGACTGTTGTAATGCGCAAAAATGTCGAGCACTGGCTGTGCCACATAACTGCCCCCGGCGTTACCGCAGAAGACAAATTCGGCATCGTCCTTCATCTGGGGGAACTGATTTCTGACATACTCGAGATCGAGTTTCAAAGGCTATCCCTGTCCCGAATACTCGGGTTTCTGTTAACTATTGAATAGCGGTAGACTCTGGTAGTCTGTCCGCTCCCACTGGGCGATAAACTCCGTCGCCCCTCTGTCTGATGGAAATCCACTACACATGGCACGCAGCTTAATCGATTGTTTCAAATACTGGCTAAATATACTGAAACATGCGGCGAAAATCTGGTTGGAGAGCAACGCTTTCGCCAACGCCGGTTCGCTGGCATTCTTTACCCTGTTTTCCATAGCGCCGGTGATCATAGTGATCGTCAGTGTTGTCGGCGTCTTTTATGGTGAGGAGGCAGCGCGGGGACAAATCGTCGCACAGCTGCAGGAAACCATTGGCGCGCGAGCCGCCGAGGCTGTGCAACAGGCTGTCTCCAGTTCCAGCCTTAAAGAGGGTGGACTGTTTGCCACCATAGCGGGGATTATGGCCATGCTGGTTGGTGCGACAACCGTATTTGGCCAAATGCAGAACTCGCTAAACACCATCTGGACTGTCGCGCCAAAACCGTCGCGCAACAGCATCGCACTGTTTATCAGAAAGCGCCTGACCTCTCTCACTATCGTGCTCGCGGTCGGTTTCGTGATGCTGGTATCCCTGTCGCTCAGCGTGGGGCTGCGGGTAATACTGCCCACTCTTCAGGGCTGGCTGCCCTGGTATCACATCGCCCTGAGTACACTGGAGCTTATCATTTCCATCCTGGTGACTTCGCTGCTGTTCGGCACCATATTCAAAGTGCTACCGGATGTGCAGCTGCGCTGGCGCGACGTTGCGATGGGTTCGCTGTTGACGGCAGTGCTGTTTACCGTGGGTCGCTCCCTGATCGCCCTGTACCTCTCCCACACGGCCACAGCCTCCACCTACGGAGCCGCTGGCTCTCTGGTGCTGTTATTGCTCTGGGTGAACTACTCATCGCTGATTCTGTTGTATGGCGCGGCATTTACCAAGGCACATTTGCTGGCCAGAGGTTTGCAGGTGCAGCCGCGCAGTGTGGCCGTGCGATTTCGCCGCGAGATTATCGAGGAGTAGGTTTTTCCAGCGTTTTGTTACCGCGCACCCGGGCTGTCAAAATCCAGCCGCGGACCCGCCGGTACAATACCGCTGGGGTTGATGGTGCGATGGCTAACGTAGTAGTGGGTTTTGATGTGGTGGAAGTTTACCGTTTCTGCCACACCAGGCACACGATAGAGTTCGTGCAGGTAGGCGTTGAGGGCGGGAAACGTGGACAGCGGTTGCCGATTGGTTTTGAAGTGACCAAAGTACACAGCGTCAAAGCGGATCAGCGTGGTAAACAGGCGCCAGTCGGCTTCTGTGATGTGTCCACCGGCGAGGTAGCGCTGCTGTGAAAGAATGTCCTCAACCCAGTCCAGTGCCTCGAATAACTGATCAAAAGCCTTCTGATATGCCATCTGGGATGTGGCAAAACCTGCGCGGTAGACGCCGTTGTTGATATCACTGTATATACGCTCGTTAAGAGCGTCTATGGACTGGCGCAGTTGCTCCGGATAATAGTCGTCGGTATTACCGGTCAGGTGATCAAACGCGCTGTTGAACATGCGGATAATGTCTGAGGATTCATTGCTGACAATGGTTTCAGAGTGCTTGTCCCACAACACCGGTACGGTAACCCGGCCCTCATAGCCGCAGTCGGCCTTCAAGTACAACTGATAGAGAAAGTCCAGCTGGTAGAGAGGTTCTTTCATCTCCCAGCCGTTTTCCAGCATGACAGGGTCCACCACCGTGACATCAATATAGTCTTCCAATTGCTTCAGGCGGCGGAAGATCAAGGTGCGGTGGGCCCAGGGGCAGGCGAGTGAAACATACAGGCGGTAACGCCCTTTCTCTGCCCTGAAGCCGGACTCCCCGCTGGGGCCGGCCGAGCCCTCGGCGGTCACCCAGTTTCTGAAGCGACTGTCCTGTCGGCGAAACTCTCCGCCGCTTGTTTTCGTGTCGTACCATTGGTCTACCCATTGGCCTTTTTGTAATAAACCCATGATTTTTCTCCCTGGTATCAGTTGGTGAGTTTGGCAAGCAGTGCGCTCTCGAGGCTGATGGTCCGCAGCGTATTAAAGGTCATAACCGTCGAACCAACCGAACAATTTCTTTTGCTCTACAGCACTAGTATAGGGATTGGCTGTCTGGCACAAAGAGGATAATTATGATTAAAATGTTCGAAAGTTTAGAACTATGGTGACAGCCCGTGCGCATGCGCAATCCCATCACCCTCGAAGCGCTGGAAATACTCGACGCCATTGACCGGCGCGGCAGCTTTGCCAAAGCCGCCGAGGAGTTGGACAAAGCGACATCGGCGCTCTCTTACGGCGTCCAGAAGCTGGAAGAGCAGTTGGATATCAGCCTGTTTCGGCGCCAGGGTCGGCGTTCCGTGATGACGCCGGCGGGCAGACTGGTGCTGGAGGAGGGCAGAGCCCTGCTGGAGGCAAGTGCCCGGCTGGCCGACAGGGCGAGAGAGGTCGCCACCGGGTGGGAGCCACGTCTGCGCATCGCGGTGGAGTCACTGTACCCGTATCCCGTGTTTTTTGCCCTGCTGACAGATTTTATGGCGGACCATGCCAGTATCGAAATTGATGTTATCGAGTGTGTGCTCAATGGCGGTTGGGAAGCGTTGGAGCAGGATCGTGTGGACCTGGTGGTCGGTGCGCCTGGCCCGGTTCCACGGCAGCTGGGATACCGTGCTATAGGGCTGGACAAGCCGGAACTGGTGCCGGTCATCGCGTCCCGCCACTTATATGCGAATTTGGCGGCCGATCCGGAAAGCCTGCAGAATGTGTTGCCCACTCTTCGGCGGATTGTCACCCATGACACCTCGGCGGCCGGTATTGTCCGCACGGCGGGGCTGGCGGACGGCAGCAGCAGGTTGTTTGTACAGAATATTGCGCAGAAGCAGGAGGCGATTCAGGCCGGCCTGGGTGTCGGGCATTTGCCCCGGCATCGTATTCGCAGCCAGTTGGCAAGCGGGGAGCTGATTGAGTTGCCGATGGAAAACGATAACAAGATGGAAAGTTACCTGGCCTGGAAGCTCAGCAACAAAGGCAGGGGCCTGGCGGTTCTGGCGCGTTTGTTAGCTGGTGATAAATGGTAGTGGTCGAGAAAACAATAATGCCTGCGGCAGGGCGTATTGCCCGGCAGAGTTCTCTGTCACTATCGCATCTCCACACCCGGTTCCCTTTGTATTCAAATGATATATTGTTGTTATATAACAAATGCTGATTTTTTGGACGAGGTAGATATTAATGAGCGATTCTGGCCGCCCCCTGGAGGGTTTGCGGGTTATTGAAATGGGGCAGTTACTGGCGGGGCCCTTTACCGGCACCATCCTGGCGTATTTTGGTGCTGAAGTAATCAAGGTGGAGCCACCCGGCGGCGACCCTATTCGCGGCTGGCGCGAGGTGCGCGATGGCACCTCACTGTGGTATCGCAGCCTGGGGCGCAACAAGAAAAGTGTCACCCTTGACCTCAAGTCTGAACAGGGCAGGGAGCTTGTAATGAAACTGCTGGAGACGGCAGATGTGGTCGTAGAGAATTTTCGCCCCGGCTTGATGGAGAAGTGGGGCCTGGGCCCGGAACAGGTAAAAGAGCGCAATCCCGGCCTTGTTTATGCACGCATCTCGGGTTACGGGCAAACAGGTCCCTATGCCGCCAAACCCGGTTATGCCTCTGTCACAGAAGGCTTTGGCGGCTTTCGTTACATCAATGGCGAGCCGGGTAAGGCCCCGGTGCGCCCCAATATCAGCCTGGGCGACACGGTGGCGGCTATCCATGCGGCCCTGGGTATCGCACTCGCGCTCATTCAACGTGCGAAGCCGGGAGTTGGTGAGGGCCAGGTGGTGGATGTGGCGCTATACGAATCGGTTTTCAACCTGATGGAGGGCATCGTGCCGGAGTACGACGGCGCGGGTGTAGTGCGTGAGCCGTCCGGCACAACGGTTACCGGCATCGTGCCCACTAACACCTATCGCTGTGATGATGGCAAGTATGTGGTGATCGGTGGCAATGGCGATTCGATTTACAAGCGGCTGATGACTGTAGCCGGGCGCTCTGACATGGCGGAGAATCCGGCGATGGCAGATAACGCGGGCCGTATTGAGCACGAGGACGAAATCGATGAGGCCCTGGGACTCTGGTGCGCCACACATGCCTCCGCACATATCATTAACACCCTGGAGGAAGCCCGGGTGCCGGTAGGGCCTATTTACAGTGTGGAAGATATGATGACAGACCCTCACTACCAGGCCCGCGGCTTGTTCGAGAGTGTGGAAATAGACGGCAAGCCGCTGAAGATACCTGCCATCATGCCAAAGCTGGGCTCCACGCCGGGTAGGACGGACTGGCCGGGTGCGGCAATTGGCAGCCATAACGATGAGGTGCTGCGGGGAATCCTGGCGCTCGACGACAGCCAGATGGAGGAATTGCGCTCCGCCGGCGTCATAGCCTGAACGGCGGCCTATACCAGTGGTCGCCGATGGCTATCTCAGATTAGGGGAGGGGAAGTGAGCAACAGCATTATCGTAACCGACGTGGGGCCGCGCGATGGCTTGCAGAACCAGCCGCGGATTCTCTCTGTTGACGAACGCCTGCACCTGATAGCGGAAATCGCCGCCGCAGGTGTTGGCAGCATAGAGGTGGGGAGCTTTGTGTCGCCAAAAGCGGTTCCCGCTATGGCGGGAACAGATGACGTCATGCGCCAATTGGCAGGCGACAGCCCGATTCACTACACCGCGCTGATTCCCAATATGAAAGGCTATGAACTGGCCCATGCGGCCGGTGCCCGTTCTGTCACCATGGTGTTGTACGCCAGCGAGGGCATGGCCCGCAAGAACGTAAACATGAGCATGGCGGAAGCAGAAGCTGTAACAGCGGATATTCTGGCCCGTGCGCGGCAAGATAACATAGAGGTGATCGCCGTGATCTCGGTCGCCTTTGCCTGTCCTTTCGACGGTGTCACTGATCCGGCGGTAGTGCGTGCGGTGGCGGCGAAATTCCTGTCACTGGGCGCAGATCAAATCGTGATCGCCGATACTATCGGTGCCGGTAATCCGCAGCAGGTACGCAGCCTCACCGCCGACCTGGTTCGCGACCACGGCGCGCAACGCCTGGGATGCCACTTTCACGACACCCGCGCACTGGGCCTTGCCAATGTGTTTGCTGCAGTGGAATCTGGTATTCGCCGGTTCGATGCCTCCATCGCCGGCCTGGGCGGTTGTCCCTTTGCGCCCGGAGCGAGCGGTAATGTCGCAACGGAAGACGTGGTGATGATGCTGGAGCAGATGGGTTTTGACACGGGCATTGATCTCGGCGCGTTATTGCGTGCTTCCGATCTCGCCGAAGAGCTGACGGGTACTGCACCGGGGGGGCGGTGCAAGCCCTGGTTGAAGCCCTGGCTTGCGAAACAGACCGGTTAGAGACAAATCAGGAGATCAAAATGAGTTACAGGTTGGGCGTAGACGTGGGGGGGACTTTTACTGACCTCCTGCTGATCAATGAAAACACGGGCGAGACGCATACCGCGAAAGTACCATCCACTCCAGAGGACTCCTCTATTGGTGTGCTCAATGGCATAGCCCGTATCTGTGATGAATCAGGCATTGACCCGACCAGTGTAAACAGGGTGATGCACGGCACCACCGTGGCAACCAATGCCGTGCTCACCGGCAAGGGCGCAATAGTGGGCCTGGTGACAACCAGCGGTTATGAAGACACCTTGCAGGTGGCCCGCTCATTCTGTCCGGGTGGGCTGGGCGGTTGGGTCAGTTTTGTGAAGAAACCCCTGCTGGCGCCGCTGGAGCTCACTATCGGGGCGAGTGAGCGTATTGCTGCCGATGGCGCGGTAGTGCGCGATCTGGACGAGGCGCAGTTGCGTGTGGATTTGCAGAAACTGCATGCCAGGGGCGAGGTGCAGGCCCTGACCATCTGTTTTATCAACGCCTATATCAATGGCGAGCACGAGCGGCGGGCGCGGGATATCGCCGCCGAGATTTTTACTGACACCCCGATTTCCATCTCCAGTGAGGTGGTGCCGGAGATGCAGGAGTACGAACGCACTGAGACTACCGTGGTCAACTCCTACGTGCGCCCGGAGGTGGCCAAATATGTGCGCAATATGCAGGCGGCCCTGGAGGAGCGTATGGGGGTGAATACGCAATTGTCCATACTGCGCTCCGACGGCGGCCTTGCCTCTGCGCGCGGCTCCGCAGAATCCCCGGTCAACCTGCTGATGTCTGGCCCTGCGGGAGGGGTTTCCGGAGCGATCTATTTCTGCAGCCGAGCCGGCTTTGACAACATTCTCACCTTCGATATGGGCGGCACGTCTACCGATGTTGCCTTGATACAGAACTCCCGGGCACGGGTGCGGCGCGAGACCATTGTGGGTGATGTGCGGGTGCGGGCGCCGTCGGTGGACGTGCGCACGGTGGGTGCCGGTGGTGGCTCTATTGCCTTTGTGCCGGAATTGACCAAAGCCTTGCGGGTGGGTCCGGAATCGGCCGGCGCTGTTCCCGGCCCGGCCTGTTATATGAAGGGTGGCGAGCTGCCCACCGTGTGCGACGCCAACGTGGTGCTGGGTTATCTACCGTCAGACGTTCAGTTGGGCGGCAAGATGGATATTGACCGGGACGCTTCTGTGGCAGCTGTGCAAAAAGTTGCAGGCGCTATGGGCATCGATCTCATGGCGGCCGCAGAGGGCATTTGCAAGATCGTCAACGAGTCCATGTTTGGCGCGTTGCGGCTGGTGTCAGTAGAGCAGGGTTACGACCCCCGGGACTTCGCGCTGGTAGGTTTTGGTGGTGCTGGCCCGTTGCATGCCAACGCCCTGGGCATCCTCACAGACGCATGGCCAGTGATTGTGCCGCCGGGTCCGGGCGTATTGTGTGCCTATGGCGATGCGACCACCCAGGTGCAGGACGAGGCGGCGCGAACCTACCTGACCATGGCGGGGGATATCACTGACCAGCAGCTGCTTGATGACCTGAGGGAATTGCAACAGCGGGCGGGTGAGTCACTGCTGGCTGACGGTATTCCGGTGGAGGATCACGAGGTGAGTTACCAGGCCGATCTGCGCTATGCGGGTCAGGCATTTCAGATTTCCGTGGACTTCAGCGAAGAGGAATTGAAGAAACGGGGTGTCGCGTTATTGACCGGGCAATTCGACACGGAACACGAGCAGTTGTTTACCTTCAAGCTGGGTGACGGCCATGAAATATTGATGATCCGCGCTCTGGTCAAGGCGCGTTCCCGGGCTATCGCCGAGCTGAAAACAGGCCAGGCGGGCACCGCGCTGGAAGAGTGCCGAATTCACGATAGCCGGTTCTACTACGACGGCCGCTGGCACGACATCTATATTTACGATCGCAGGCGCCTCCACGAGGGCCTGGTGGTGCCCGGGCCGGCCATCGTCGGCGAGATGGATTCCACTACCGTGGTGCTGCCGGGTTTTGATGCCCGGGTGGATGCCGTGGGCAATTTGCTGATCAATCCGGCTACGGGGGTTAACTAAGATGACCGCAAGTATTATCCAGAGCAATAATGCGCCCTTCAGTACCGTTGAAGTGGACGGTGTTACCGTCGACATTATCGAGAACGCCCTGCGCAATGCCCGCGAGGAAATGGACGCGGTGTTGTTTCGCACCGCTATGTCCCCCGGTATTCGCGAACAGGGCGACTGTTTCCCCATGATTGCCAATCTTGAGGGCAAGATGGTGGTGGGCCAGTTCGGTTCCTTTATCGGCCCGTTCCTGGAGGCCTACGACGCCGAGATCGAGGAGGGGGATATTATTCTCACCAACGATCCCTATATGTGTAACGCCGCTGTCTCGCACCTGCCCGACTGGGTTGTACTGGTGCCGGTATTCAAGGACGGTCGCCATATAGCCTGGTCCGCCATGTTCGGTCATATGTCAGACAATGGCGGTATGGTGCCCGGTTCCATTCCCATACAGGCAACTACTATCTACCAGGAAGGTATTCGCATTCCGCCGATCAAGCTGTACAAGAAAGGCGAGCTGCAGGCCGATATGCTGGAACTGATATTGCACAATGTACGCACGCCACAGTGGAACCGCTTTGACCTGAATGCCCTGGTGGCGGCCTGCAACACGGCGGCGAAACGCTGTGTGGAACTCGCGCAGCGCTTTGGTGACGATGTGCTGGTGACCACCATGAGCATCATGTTGCAGCGTAACTACGACGCCATGAAGCACATCATCGGTATGTTCATCCCGGAAGAGCCCCGGGAGTTTGAGGACTACCTGTGTGATGACGGCATGGGCATGGGGCCTTACAAAATCAAATGCAAAATGTGGCGGGAAGGGGATGTCGCCATCTTCGACTTTGAGGGAACCGACCCGCAGGCCCAATCCTCGGTGAATTTTTACCTCAACGAGGACATGTTCAAGATGTTCTTCGGGTCGTTCACAATCAATGTGGTGGACCCGCAGATAGTCTTCAACGATGGCTTCTACGAGCTGGTGGACGTGCGTATACCGCAGGGCACCTTGTTAAAGCCCAATTTCCCGGCGGCGCTGTCCGGCCGCACCCATGCGCTGGGCCGCATCTTTGACCTGCTGGGCGCGCTGCTGGGCATGGGCGCACCCGAACAGATGCTGAACGCCGCTGGCTTCTCCGATTCACCCCACCTGTTCTATTCCGGCTATGACAAGAAGGGCGAGTGGTTCCAGTTATTCCAGATCGGCTTCGGCGGCATCCCGGGGCGTCCGGTGGGTGACGGCCCGGACGGCCACTCGCTGTGGCCCGGCTTTACCAATGTGCCCAATGAATTTATCGAATCCTATTTTCCCCTGCGCATCGAGCGCTATGAAACGATTCCGGATTCCGGAGGCGCCGGCCTGCACCGGGGCGGCAACGGACTCAGCGTGGCCTACTGTTTTCTCTGCGACGGCGAGATCGGTATCCACGACGATCGCTGGCTGATGTATCCCTGGGGTGTACTCGGTGGCGAGACCGGCCTGCGCTCCACCAAACGGTTGGTACGCGCCGATGGCAGTGAACAGTGGCTGCCCGCCAAGGCCGAGGGTATCAAGGTAAAAGAGGGTGACCTTCTGTACTTCAACACCTGGGGTGGTGGCGGCTGGGGAGATCCCTATCAACGCGACCCGGAACTGGTGCGCCAGGACGTAGATCGTCGCCTGGTCACCCGGGCGGGTGCTGAGCGCTACGGTGTTGTAATTGGCGACGATGGCGCGGTGGATACCGCTGCCACAGAGGCACTGCGCGCGGATCGCGTGGCTGCTCGCGGCAATGACATCGGGGTGTTCAACTTTGGCGGTGAGCTTGAAGAGATTCGGGCGCGGTGTGAGGAGGAGACGCATCTTCCGGCGCCTGTGAGGCCAACGTTTATTGCCGGGGGGCTGTGACCAACCTTTCCTATCGCTTCAGCTCTGCCAGAGGGCGCAGGGCTATGGTTGTTTGATCACTGGCTCATGGCGGCGCCACGCGCTGCGGATTTTTCCCACATCTGCAGATAGGCTTCTGCCGACCTGAACAGGGGCTCCAGCTCTGCGTCCGTCACACCGTCGAGCCGGACATCTTCAATCAACTCGACCACCAGCCCAAGGTGAGCCATTCCCTCTGTGTTGAAATCCAGGGTGCGATTGCCCACTACCGGCTGTTCAAAGGTGATATCCCCGGCATAGGATTTGAAGGGGTAGGTGATGCCCTCATCGGTTTGCGCTTCACTACACACGCTGTTGTCGCCAAAGCGGGGGCCGGGGGCGCCGGCAAAACCATTCAGGTCGAAACCAAACCCCTCGGCAGGGTAGCTGTCGTTGTCGCGCTTGAGCTGAATGCGGGCCTGGAAACTGTCGTCCATTGTTGCGCGCTGGCCGGCCGAGCGGCAGCGGCCAAAATTCGATTTGGACAGGCCGCCCAGTGCGTATAGCAGGCCATTGTTGTTGCGGCCGTGGCTGCCCACGGCCGGGTAGTCATTTGCCACCAGTAACTCGTAGGCGCGCTGGTAGCTTTTGCGCGGGAAGTGATCGACCTCAATAATCATGCCGCGCTTCATCATCTCCAACATCAGGAATTCGCCCAGCTCGGTGAGACCATGGTTTTGGCAATATTCGCCTTCCAGGGGGCCGCCGCTGAACAGGGAAAAGTTAGCGAGCAGTGTACCCAGTGGGTCGTCTTCGTAACCACTGACATCGAATGGGGGAGGGGAGTCGAAGATGTCCCGCGGTTGGTTAAGGGCTGCAAAATTTACCCCGCCTTTATCGAAACCGCCAGGAAAGGTGAGCAGATCGTCGCTGCATTTTACGAAATCCGTGTAGTGACCTGTGTGAGAAAAATTGCCGATATCGCTGGTTCGGCGGTCGCCGTCGCCTGCGGAAAAGGCATTGTCAAATTTGTGTACCGGGAACAGTACGCGCACACCCTTGTCGTGATACCGATTCAGTTTATTGACCACCGTGGCCTCGTCGCAGGGTGCGAACTCGCCAAAGGGAACCAGGAAGCAGTCGAACAGGTCGGAGGTTTCAATACCGAGTACCACCGCGAGCTTGCCGGACAGGATTTGCTCGCGCGCCTCCTGGGGGCTGAAGACAATTCTGAACCAGCCCTCGCCGGGGCCCCCTGATAGCGCATCGATGTAGCGCTCCAGCGCGTAGGTCTCCTCGATAATGCGATCTGCTGCCACCATGTCGTTGCAGTCGTAGCGTTTGGGTTGGGCGCCGATGCCAACCGCGAGTTGGCACAGCACCTGGTTGGTTGTGGCGTGCTGTACCAGCAGTCGCAGGCCGCCCAGATAGGCGCGCTCCAGCCACTTGTAGTATTGCACCTGGTGGGTGGCGCTGCGGTGGGCGTCAGGCCAGTCGGTGAAAACCGGGTAGCCCTCGGTGTTGTGATTCTTCTCTGCCAGTTCCCCGGCGATGAGTGCGGGTACCAGGCCGGATATACCGGCTCCTTCGGTATCGCCAAAGGCAGATCCCATAAAATCCTTGCGGCCCTCTTCACCGTGCGCCAGGTCACAGTCGTGCAGGGCGTGCTCGACACCAAGGCGGTGGAAAGGGGCGCCGTGAAAAACGCCGCCACCGCCGAAGGCAAAATTGGTGAACAGGTGAGAGTGGGTTTCCACAAAACCGAATACATCACCGTCTTCGAACTCCGTCATGGCGATCTCGCCAGAGGCGTCCAGCGACAGCTCGGGAAAACTGGCGCAGCCGGACTGCTCGACGAGTTGCAGGTCGGCGGCCCCGGAGGCGTCCGCCGCCAGGCCATCATCGGCGATATAGGCGCCGGACAGCAAATGCCGCAGGGTAAAGAGTCCGTCGGGTGCGGCATTTAACTCCCACTCGCCCTCGGATTGCAGGCGGTCCTGAATCACCACCTCCCCATTAATCAGGCGGGTATCCGCCGCCAGCGCAGCCTGGCGTGTGAGTGTAGTTCCATCTGATGTCAGGTACCGCTGGTTTTCATCGAACAGGAGATAAACGCCGAGATCTGCCGGGCGCAGCAAAAAGTGGCTGGCATCCGCGGGGTCTATGTCCCGCAGTTGATAGCCGGCCTCGCCATCGACGAAGCTGACAAAGGGCCCACTATCACTGGCCCCAATGGCATAGCAGCCGTTGGCGGCGGCGTATACAGTTGCCTGGTCTGCTGGAATGGGGTCGATCTGCTGATCGGGGCCGTTGTTGTTGCTGTTGCCATCACAGCCTGCGATGAGTAGAGCGAGAACAATCAGGGCGACCCGGTGAGCATGCATGCCAGTCTTACTCTTCTTATTGAGTGAATTCGGTCCGCGCCGCGCTAGGGGATCAACCCGCTGCGTCGCAACAAGTATGCGAAGTTGCCTGTTGTGGCTGCCAGCAGGACGTCAGCGACAAAGTCCATTCTTATTGTATCCTACTTCGGGTAGGCGTCCAGAAAGCTCATGCTGACAATCTGTACCATGCGCAGGGCATCGCTTTTTTTTACCGGGGCGCCTCCGTGAACTTATCGAAGGGTACAGTGGAAGAGTAAAAGATATGTAATATAGAGCTGGATCGCAGTCCCACATCTTCGGTAATAAATCTATACTGCCACATCTTTGCAGTCAGAGAGCGCCGACTTGAAACTCTACAATCTGGATTACTCACCTTACGCCACCCGCGTACGCATGCAGATTATGAAAAAAGGACTGGAGGTGGAACTGTTGCCACCGCCGGCTGCGCTACGTACGCCGGAATTGCTTGAGTATTTTCCGCTGGGCAGAATACCAGTGCTGGAACTGGACGACGGCACGCAGTTACCTGACTCCTGGGTTATTATGGAATACCTTGAGGATGTGGTGCCCGCGGTTTCGCTGCGTCCCGAGGGTGCCAGGGCCAATGCGTACATGCAGTTGTTGGCCCGCTATGCCGATACATACCTGAGCCCCGGCGCTCTGTTCCCCCTGTTTTCCCGGGTGCAGATGCCAGGGGGTACCGAGAATGCAGAGGAGGTATTGGCGGCCCTGGATACCGAGTTGAGCCGTTTGGAACGCCTGCTGCAAACACTACCTGGCTGCAGTGATCGCAACCTGCACCTCGGCGATATCGCCCTGGCACCCAGCATGGATTACGTTTTACTACTGGGGCCAATTTTCGGCCGGAAGAGCCCTCTTCAAGCGTATCCACTGGTCACGGATTGGTGGGATTGGGTGATAAGCGATGAGGCTGTTGCTGCAGGTTCAGCACAGATGCGAGCCGCGGTGCAGTTATTTTTTGAGGCCTAATGGCGCCTGTTAGTCGGCAACGCTGGCGGGCTTATGCGGCAGTACATCCAGCAAGTTGGACAGGGTGTGCTCGGCAAAACCCGCACCGGCCTCCGCATAATAATTAAATACGACGTCAGCGCCGGCCGCCTTCATGGCCTCCCGTTCGTCCTCGTGTTTAGCGACAGCGGCCACTTTTCCGGTATATCCGGCAATACGCAGCTGCTGGACAGCATCTATCATTTCAGAAAGCGATGGCATGGTAAACATAACCAGCTTGTAATGTGTGGCTTGCACCCCTTCCCAGAAATCTGCGTCTTCGGCGTCGCCGTAGATAACCTTGCGGCCGGCCGCCTGATGCGGTGCCATCTTGCTCTTGTCCGTATCCACACCGCACACACTCAGGTGGTACTGTGATTCGACAGTGTCGTATGCGCCGGAGCCCACGCGGCCCATTCCCACAATGAGAACTTCAACATTTCTTGCCGGGGCCTGGGGGTCCTCCTTGTGTGCGGCTGCAGTTTCGAACCGCTTTAGGGTGTCTCGAAAACTGCTGTAGAGGGTATGGGAGCGGCCGTTAATGTACGTCGACAGTACAAAGGAGATTGATACGGCCATCGCCAGTGTTGCCATCCAGTCCGCCGACAGCCAACCCAGCTTGAGGGCCAGCGCGGCCACGATAAGACCAAACTCGCTGTATTGGGTAAGGGCAAGACCCGACAGCAGGGCGGTTCGCGCGCGCATATTATGGCGCGATAACAGGAAGAAAAAGCCAACACCCTTGAGTGGTAGCAGGAGGCATAGCGCCAGAGCGATTAATATCATTTCCGGGGAGGGAGTGGCCGACAGTCCGATGTTGAGGAAGAAGCCGATGAGAAAGATGTCTTTAAAGCTGATCATCGATTTTGCCAGCTCCGCAGATTTCTTGTCACTGCTTACCAGTATGCCCAATACCAGGGCACCCAGGTCAGCCTTCAGGCCAACTGCTTCAAACAGAGCCCCGCCAGCAAAAGTCAGTATGATTCCTGCAAGAATGAGTACCTCATCGTGTCCGCTGGCTTTCAGCATATAGCTGAACAAGGGGCGCGCAAAAAATAAGAGAGGTAGTAACAATACCCAGGCACTGGGGACTTTTCCTGTGGATACGGTCAGGAACAATACCGCGACGATATCCTGAAAAATCAGTATGCCGACCGCCACCTGGCCATGCCGTACACGGAATTCCCCACGCTCTTCCAGCATGGCCACGGCGCACACGGTGGAGCTGAAGCTCAATGCGAAGGCAATAAGCGCCGCCTGTTGCATGGTGAGATCCGACACGAGGGGAAGACCCAGTGCCCCTATAAACAGCAAAAAGCCAAAACTCAAAAGACCAAACGACAGCCCATGCTCCAGGGTTGAGCGGTATATCTCCGGCTGCAGCAGGCTTTTCAGGTCCAGCTTGAGTCCAATGATAAAGAGCATCATGGCAATGCCGACGTCGGCGATTACCTGGATAAGATTTGATGACTCAAAGCCCAGGATACCCAGGGCAAAGCCCGCGATGAGATAACCCACCAGGGGTGGCTGGCCGATTTGTCTCGCTGCGAAACCGCAGGCGAATGCGGCCAGGATGATGAAACTGTCCATGTTGAACTCTACCTCTACCCCTGCCTGAAACCGGGGTGTTACCCGGAGTAGCACAGTCTACAGAATCTTTGACGAGATGGGACCAGAAGGGACGAGATACCAGCGTGAAATAGGGCTTCGCGCATCGCGCCGGGTTAGCGCCCGCGAATGTGCATGTTGGTCAGCTGCAATCTGGTACCGTCAAAATCGATGTACACTGGGCCCTGGAATGGCTCAGGGCACTGTCGGCGCGAGGCACTTCCCGGCCATGTGGCAACGGATACGGCATAAATTTGGTAACTGTGAGGTATCGTTAATGGATCTCGAACGCAAAACCCTTGGGCTGGGCAGCGCACCCGCGCTTGTCGTGGTGGATATGATCAAGGGGTTTACCGATCCCGCCTGCCCCCTGGGCAGCGACTGCCCTGAGGTGGTGGCGGCGAATGCCCGGCTGCTGGATGTATTTCACCGGGCTGGCTTGCCGGTGTATTTCACCACGGTGGTGTACCGCAGTGATGAACAGGCTCGCGTATTTCGCACTCGCATCCAGGCACTGAACGTACTGACACCGGGTTCGCGCTGGGTGCAGGTGGATGACAGGTTGATACAGGGGCCGGACGATGAGCTGATCGAGAAACAGTGGGCCAGCGGATTTTACAAGACCGACCTGGATGATCGGCTGCGCCGGCGTGGTGTCAATTCACTGGTGGTCACCGGGCTGACCACCAGTGGCTGTGTGCGTGCCACCGTCGTCGATGGTCTGCAATACGAATATCGCGTGGTGGTAGCGCGTGAGGCGGTGGGTGATCGCAACAGTGCCGCTCACGACGCCAATCTGTTCGATATGCATGCAAAGTATGCCGATGTTATGCCGGTGACTGATATCATCGCCGAATTGGAGGCGCGATACTGAACAGAGACACTGCGCGCAGTGCCCGCCGTGTTCTTGGTGGTCTATAAGTGCGCTGTTCGAAGTGTACAGGTATAACCCGGAGCAGGATTTCAGGTATGACGAAAATCAAATTCAGTCAGGAAGAAAAGGAACAGATAGCGGGAAAGGTAAAGCGCTATTTCGAAACGGAAATGAACCAGGATATCGGCAGTTTCGAGGCGGAGTTTCTTATCGACTTTTTTGCCGAGGAAATTGGCGGCTATTTTTACAATCGCGGTCTGTACGATGCGCAGGTTATTGTATCGGGCAAGGTGGAAGAGATAGCCGATGCCCTGGTGGAAATCGAGAAGCCGGTGGGCCCAGGGCGGTGATCATCGCTCTGATGTTCCAGAGCACTGGTATCAGTGTGGACGATCTGTGATCGCGCGGTCAACAGTCAGGCTGAAGTTCCGCCAGATCTGCGAGGGCGATTCCGATTTCATTTTCGCGTTATACAGCACGGAAACCTTCAAACGCTTCATAGCCGACAAGAACTTCCAGTCGGCGGAAGATGCCAGGAAATTTATAGTCAATTCGCTGTCGGCGATGTATCTAACGCCGGGCCTTGGCCTGATGCTCGTGGAACTAAAATCCAGTTCTGCGCCCATCGGCATTTGTGGCCTGATACAGCGGGATTCGCTGGATGAGGTAGACCTTGGTTTCGGTTATCTGCCCGAGTATGAGGGGCTGGGCTACGGTCGTGAGGCGGCGGGCAGTTTTGTAGCGCTTGCGCGGAGAGAGCTGCGCTTGCCGCGACTTGTTGCCATTACCACATCAGACAACATCTCCTCGATAAAGCTCCTCGGTAAGCTGGGCTTCCGGTTTGAGCGCATTCACGAAACATTGTCGGAGCAGGTCACGCTCGGGCTTTATGCGCTAGACTTGCGCTAGTGCAAACACAGCCACAATAAAGCGGGATGACAATATGTCCGGGACATTAACGGAACTTGCTGTAGCAGGAAAACTGCTGACTAAAACCGTGGGCCGCAGGCTCAGGGGTGAGGTAGAGGCTGCGCCCGATCTGGATGCGTTTGCCGCTTCCATGCAAAAATTGCTGGATGGCGCTCCGTCCGGGGTGATTGAAAGTTACTGCTGGTTTGACCTGCCGGCCAACGAGGCACCCTGGCTGGCCTGTGATATGTCGCTTTCTGCGGGAGACGAGGTCAGCTATTTCTTCGAAGGGCGTGTTTACGCCAACCGGTTCCTCGATATCTGGGTGCCACTGGCATTGCAAATCTGGAGCAAAGTTGGCGACGGCGACCTGTTTCGGGGTACCAGGAAGAGTCACTCCTTTACTGCGCGCGACAGTGGGCCGCTGCAGTTCGGTAACTATTTTCCGAATGACTGGGCCGATCCCGCGGGCACTCGACAGCAGAGCGACTCTGTCTATGCGTCTATGCAAGGGGGCACCCGCATACTGGTAGTACGCTGGACAGGTGGAGTGCTGGAAAGTTTGCGAGCATTGCAGCAAGCGGGAGATTATGAGCAGCGTCTGCAATCCGAAATCGACAGGATAGAGGCTGGTGATCTCACGCCCGAGGGCTGGTACCACTTATGGCATGTAGGTCCGAGCGAGATTTATCGAGACGGTCATGGGGAGGAGGGCAGCCCATGTATTCACTGCCATACGGCGGGCAGTACCGGCATACTGCAAAAAGATGTGGATGTGCCGTTGCAGGAAAATAGTGAAATCAGCTGGCGCTGGTGTGTGAAACAATTACCTTCCCCACTGCGTGAAGATGCCGTACCCAGCCATGATTATCTCAGCATTGCTGTCGAATTTGATAACGGCAAGGACATAACCTACTACTGGAGCAGTACGCTGCCTGTGGGAACCGGCTACGACTGTCCGCTGCCCAATTGGAAAGGCAAGGAATTTCATGTTGTCATCCGCAGTGGGGAACAGGGTCTTGGCGAATGGCATACCGAGCGCCGAAATCTCTACTCCGACTACCTACACTATATGGGCGAGCCACCCGGGCGTATTGTACGAGTCTGGCTCATCGCCAATAGTTTGTTTCAACGCAACAGCGGTAGTTGCGATTACAGTGACATCGTACTTCGCCAGGATAGTGGTGCGGTGCAGGTATTATAGTGTTCGATTACAGTCTTTTTGCCTGGGGTCATGATTTGCCTGTTTCTGGGTGTTTGCCTATACTCTGCGCCGCCGTGCCGGCATAGCTCAGTTGGTAGAGCAACGCACTCGTAACGCGTAGGTCCGGTGTTCGATCCACCGTGCCGGCACCAAACTTATCCTGTCATTTTCACCTACCCCTGCGAGCTACGCTGCTATCAGGCGCACTATTCTTTGCTGTTTTACCCCATAACGTTAAAAACCATACGCAGAAACAACTGTCCCCAGGCCCAGGACGGTATCGAGATCATTGTCCGGAAGGGTGAGGAGATCAGCAAGTATCAATAGAATCAGCCCGCCGGAGTAGGGCATACGCTTGGCGCTGCCGCGAATTTTCGCTACTGTGCTATCTATGAACGAGAACCGTAGGAACTGCCGTAATTGCGGCGAAGCACTCGGCGGACAGTACTGCAGCCACTGCGGGCAACGCGAGGGTCGCGGCGACCTTAGTTTTGGAGCGGTATTGGGCGAGCTGCTGGATGACGTTATCAGCTGGGACTCGCGTTTCTGGCGTACCCTCCTGCCCCTGATGTTTCGCCCCGGGTTTCTCACTGCTGAATTTATCGTCGGGCGCAGGGCTCGCTATGTATCACCCTTCCGGCTCTACCTGATCGTCAGTTTTTTGTTGTTCCTCGTGATCTCGCTGTTGGCTGGTGGGGCCAGTGTCGTGCAAACGGCGGGGGACATTGACGGAGCGGGCGAGGACACTAGCGACTTTGCAATGAGTATATCCCTGGCGCGCGAGGATAGTCCGCAATGGCTGAAAGACCTGGATGAGCGACTGGAACAAAATGCGGATAAGCTGTCCGACGACCCCAGACAGTTAATTCAGTCTATGGTGGAATACCTGCCACAGATGATGTTCCTTCTTTTACCAGTGTTCGCGCTGCTACTGAAATTTTGCTATTTATTCTCACCTTTTCACTATCTTCAGCACCTGGTGTTTACGCTGCATGTCCACAGCTTTGTCTACCTGTTATACCTGTTCGGACAGCTGGCGCACTTCTGGTTTCAGGGCAATGCTGTCACAGAGGCATTTCCCTTTTTGGTGTTGGTCTATCTGCCTCTGGCACTGATGCGTACCTATAAGTCCAGTCTGGCTGGTGCCATAGGCAAGACACTGTTCATTCTCGTTGCCGATGGTATTCTCCTGATTTTCTCCTTTGCTGCGGTAACGATAATCGCCCTGGCGTTGCTTTAACAGGCGCGGGTGGCTTCCTGGGGATAGGGTTCGCAAGCACAAAAAACCAACAAAAAGACAGGGATTATGCTGAACCTCTGGCGGATCAGGCTATCATAGGTAACGTGGTTTGCTGGAAGGCCACTCGATATAGGCAGATAGTGATTATGACAGCCCAAATGACAAAAATTGTTAATGAAATCAAGGATCTAAAACCATTGCAGGCCCTGCGTTCGATGCGTGCATTGATCGCCAACCCCGAGAGTACCGGTGAGGTTTTCAAGATTATAGAAGCGCTCAAGGGTGCTAGCCTGGCCCGTGCAGCGCAACGCCTGGGTGAAACGCCCGAGGGTAGGGACTTGTTGCAGCGCAAGCCCGACATAGTGCCGGTGCTCAGTGATCGCGCGAGGCTGCGAGCCATGCCCGAGGGTAGTGTAGGGCGCGCCTATCTGGATTTCGTTGAATCGCAGGACCTGAGTGCGGATGGCCTCGTGGGGGCTAGCGAGGAAGCGCCGCGCGGGCGAGAGAGGAGTGCAGACGAGACCTGGTTGGCCAATCGCCTGCGTGATATCCACGATTTGCAGCATGTAGTATGCGGCTACGGGCGCGATGAACTGGGCGAACTTTGCCTGTTGTCGTTTATGGTCACCCAAACCCCCAACCGGGGTATAGCGTTTATCATTTTCATGGCGAAACGAAAATTTCGGCAGGAGGTGCCTCAGGTCCCCGTCGAAATCTGTGTTGCGGAGGGCCGGCGCATGGGCGAGGCTGCGACCTGGTTTGCCACAGTAAACTGGGAAGAGCAGCTTGAGCGGCCACTGACGGAAATGCGAGCTGAGCTCGGCGTACAAAAGCCCAAGGTTTATCGAGGTGCCATCGGCCAGGCACTGTTAAAATCCGACAATACCCGGGCTCACAAACCCGGAGCAGGAGCCACGTCATGACAGTGTTAGTCGAATGTAAACATCAGAACAATTACACGCTTATCCAGATGGATGACGGCAAGGCCAATGCCCTCGGCTTTGAGATGCTGGCCCAATTGGAAAGCGCGCTGGATCAGGCGGAGGCGGCCGGCAAGGTCGTTATTATCTGTGGCCGCCCGGGTAAGTTTTCCGCAGGCTTTGACCTCAAAGTTATGGGCGCAGGTGGCGATGATCTGGTGAAGTTGTTGCGTAGCGGTGCAGACGTGTCGCGCCGTTTGCTGGCGTTTCCGGCGCCGGTAATACTGGCGGTCAGTGGTCACGCCATTGCCATGGGAGGCTTGCTGACGCTGTCGGCGGACTATCGCATCGGCATACACGGCACCTACAAAATCGGCCTGAATGAAGTCGCCATCGGCATGACGCTGCCGTACTTCGGGATTGAACTCGCCCGCGAACGCCTCGCCAGCGCACACTTCACCTCAGCGGTTACCCTGGCGCAACTCTACGATGCTACCGGAGCGGTCGAGGCGGGTTTTCTCGACGAAGTGGTGAGCGAGGAGGACCTGATGCCGCGGGCTATCGCCATGGCCGAGCAGTTGGCTGCGCTGGATATGGAGGCCCACAAAAACACCAAGGCCCGCAGCCGGGAGACTTTCATGGCGGTGCTTGCGGACGCGGTAAAGAAAGAGCTGGGTTGAGTGCCGCCCTGGCAGCCTGTTAAATCAGAACTTCCAGCGCATGGTGACACCCACCGTACGCGGTTTGTTCACCGATATTCGTTGCAGTGACCCCCAGCGGTTGCTGAAAAACTGTTCCGCGACCTCGTCGGTGACATTGTCGACAAACAATGTGCCGCTCCATTCATCGGCATCCAGCCCTATGCGGAAGTTGCCGATGTCGTAAGAGGGTTGTTCTGTTGGGCCCTGGGTGAACACAATGGACTCGGTACCATCCAGGGAATTAACCGAATCCCCGACATAAGACCAGTCTACCCTGACGTAGGCGTCTGCGCCCCACACCTGGGACTGGAAGCTGTATTGCACTGATGCGCTCGCTTTCCATTCCGGTGCGATGGGTAACTGCGTGCCGTTGGCAACCTCCGCCACAATTACGCCACCCTCACCGGTGATGACATCGTCCTGGGAAATCTCCGCATTGATCCAGCCACCATTGAGGGTAAGGTCCCAGCCGGGCGCGGGGAGCCAGGTGAGGTCCACTTCCACACCATCAACCTGTGCCTGCGAAAAGTTGACAATGCCCAGCGAGAATATCTCCGGATCATTCACCTGTATCTGCATGTCGTCCCATTCCATGCGATACGCCACGGTATTGAACCGCAGGCTGTTGTCGAACCAGGTGCTTTTGAAGCCGACTTCGTAATTTTTCAATTTGTCAGGATCATAACTTCGAGGTAACACTGAAGACGCTCGCACCGCGTTGGTGCCGCCGCGGCGGAAGCCCTCGGAGTAAGTTACATAGCCCATCACATCGTCAGTAAACTGATAGGTCGCATTCAGTTTTGGCACCCAGTCGGAATCGTTGGCACTGGTGCTCTCGTTGGTGGTGAAGTAGTCCGTTTCCAGGTTCGGCGACTTGCCGCCCAGCAGTGCGCCCTGGCGCAGGGTGACATCGGTATCGTACTCGAACCAGCGAGCGCCTGCGGTGAAACTCAGTTTTTCTGTGGCGTCAAAAGTGACTTCGCCAAATACGGCTTTCTGTTCCACCTCCAGATCGTAGGAGCCGAAGAACCAGTTATCTGTGGGTGTATCATGAAACTTGTCGTAGTTCGGGTTGTAGTAGGGTGAATTGGCCAGATAGCTCAGGTAGCTGTAGCCCTGGTTGGCGTAGTATTCGGTATCGCTGAAATTCTGGATATCGGAAGTAAACATCTGCTTCCGCTCCAGCTTGCTGTAGAAAAACCCCACCAGGCCGCTCCAGCGGCTGCCGGAATCATCCGGTGTGGTCAGCCGGCTCTCGAAGGTCCAGCGTTCGTCATCCTGGTCCTGGCGCGCGTTGCCCCGCGGCGCACCGGTAAAGTCGTAGAGCGGGGAATAGACGGGGTTGTACTGTTGGTCGAAATCATGCAGATAGCTGGTAGCGTCGGCGTCGTACTGCATATCCCGGCTGAAGTAGCTACCAGTGACTACTGTGTCGGCAAAACCGAGGTCGCCTTCAATAGAAAGACTTACCTGGTACCAGTTATCCTTGAGTTTTTCATCCGCAAAACGCAGCTGCTCCAGGTCGTCCAGCCCGGCGGTGGTGTCACCGAAACCGTCCGCATCCAGATTCTGGATGATGCCCGCCACATCCACTGTCCAGTCGTCATTGACCAGCCAGCGCAGTGCGGCGCGGCCGCCGACAGTTTTGGATGAGTTGACATCATTATCGATATTTTCGGCGTTGTTAAAGCGCGTCCGCACCGGCAGGCCAGCCTCTTGGCGAGCACTCTGCCACACATCTGCCTGGTTCAAGCCCAGCACATTGTCGATGTAGCCGGCTTCATCGGCCCGGAAGCCCACCAGTCGAATTGCGATCTTGTCATCCAGCAACGGGATATTGACCATGCCGGAAATGTCGGTGTTCTCGTCGTTACTGTGTTCCGGCTGGCCGACGGTGCCCTCTACCCAGCCCTCAAATACACTGGTGTCGGGTTTATTGGTAATGATGCGCAAGGTGCCGGATTGGGAGCCGTCCCCGAACAGCGTTCCCTGGGGGCCGCTGAGTGCCTCCACGCGTTCGATATCGATCAGGCGTGGGTCGGGATTCAGGCCCGCCTGGGTAATGGGCTGTTCATCCAGGTACACGCCAGAGGAGGGGTTGGTACCGAACTGGATACCGGAAGAGGCGACTCCCCTGAAGATTACGGATGTTCCGCCCGGCTCGCGCGTGGCGTAGGCGAGGCTGGGAATCTTGGCGGCGTAGTCGTCGAGGCCGGTAAAACCCTGGCGCTCAATATCTTCTGTGGTAAACGCGGTAATTGCCTGCGGCAGGTCCTGTAGGTTGGCCTTGCGCTTGGAGGCGGTCACGATGACCTCCTCAAGCACACCGGACTGGCCGTACACCACCGGGGAAGTTCCCAGTACTGCTGACACCATCAGGGCGAGGGTTTTTTTGCGGGTAGAGAGGGTGACGCTTTCCGGTGCTGCTGGATTCTTGTAATTATTATCCATTGTGATCACCTTGCAGATAAGCAGTTAATCTCGCCTAATCCTACTTGATGGCAGACCGAAAGCCAAGCCTGACAGGCCCTGAGTTTGAATGAATCATCATTCAGTGGACGCTGGCCTTGTTGACTACGGGCACATGCCAATTTATGGTGCAGCGACTGACTCATTTTGACACACCGGGACCTGATCTATGGATATTGGAGAGCCGCTCCGGGAGTTGGGTGAGTACGACATCGGGCCCCTGCGTGATGTTATCCTCGCCCAGGATGAGCAAGTCTGGCTGGGTAATACCTATCGCCAGCAGGAGTACGAAGTGCACCAGCACACCAACTCCATAGTGATGGTATTTACCGACGGCGCCGGCTGGCCCGAGATCGAGGTGAGCCGGGAGGCCGGCTGGGACATCCTGGCAGAACAAGCAGTACCTCTGATGCACCAGATTCTCGCCGACCATTACCCCCCCGGCGGCAGCATTATCCGGGCCATGGCTGCCCGCCTCAGCGCCGGTGGCGTGATCAAGCCCCACCGGGACAAGCATCCGTCATTCCATTACGGCCATCGTATTCATATCCCGATATCTACCAATTCCAGGGTGCGCTTTATGATCAACGGCCGCCCCTACAAAATGGCCGTGGGCAAGGTGTACGAAATCAACAATCAGCAGCAACACAGTGTCATGAACAAAGGCAAGGAGGGGCGTATCAACTTTATCTTCGACTATGTCCCACCGCAGCACCTGGGGCAGGCACAGCCGGGTACTGCGCAGGGAAGTTCACAGCTCGCGTGACAACGCTTATAGCCAGCTCTGTTGTCAGGGGTAGCGACCAGGGTGAGAGTCACGGCGGCGTGTTCCTGGTGGATTTTGAGACGCAGGCCGTGCGCCAGGTCATCGATTGGGATACGGCGGATATCGACTGGCAGGGGCGGGGCTGGGATCGCGGCCTGCGCGGCATTGCCTTTGATCGTCAGCGCGTTTTTATTGCCGCCAGCAACGAGCTGTTTGTCTACAGCCCCCAGTTCAAACAGCTAACGTCTTTTCGCAACCCATTTCTGATGCATTGCCACGAGATTTTCGTGTATCAGCGCAGGCTGTACCTGACGTCGACCGGGTACGACTCGGTGCTGGGTTTTGACCTGGACAGCAACCGTTTTTGTTTTGGCCTGCATCTCGTAGCGGTGGGAAGCGGCTACCAGGGGGCGCCTTTTGATCCTGAATCTGGCGACGGGCCCTCGCCCGGCAATCAGCTGCACCTGAACAACGTCTTCTGCGACGACACAGGCATGTACCTCAGCGGCCTCAAAACTGGCGGCATGATGCGTTTTGACGGGCGCAGCCTGCTGCGGGTGGCCACGTTACCAAAAGGCGTGCATAACGCGCGGCCACATAACGGCGGTGTGCTGTTCAACGACACCCCGGCGGACCGGGTGCGCTTGCGTACCCGGGAGCAGGACATCAGTTTTGCCGTTCCCGCAGTTGATGAAAATACGCTTACCCATACCGACCTGGATGACTCGCGCATTGCTCGCGCCGGTTTTGGCCGCGGCCTGTGCACATTGGGCGGTGGGTTGATTGCCGCGGGTTCTTCGCCTTCGACTATCGCCCTGCATGACCTGGAGCAGGTAAAAACCGTGGCTGTGGTGAACCTGACCTCTGACGTGCGCAATGCGATACATGGCCTGGAAGAGTGGCCGTTTAGCGTTCCTGATTTATAAGCTCTCCGGCTGTGGCATAGCGCTCGAGTATGGGTTCCAGTACCTCCTTCAGTTCCTCCAGTTGAGATTCATAGTGCCGCCAGTACCCGATACCGGAGGTATAGATAGGCTGACGCACCTGCTCGGAACTGGCGGTGCGTACCGCGCGGTCTGATTGGTGGTAGTTGAGGCAGGCGTCTTCCCAGGGCAATTGCAGGTAGTCGAGAATTCGCCGCACCTGGGTTTCCAGATCGGCCACCACCTCCTCGTATTGCACGTGCAATACGACACCGGGCAGCACCTCGTCCCAGTGATCCATCATGCGCTGGTACTGCAGGTAGTATTCACCAATGTCGGTTTGGTCGTAGCTGAAGGTCTGGCCGCGGGCATAGAGCTGGCGAAGATTACCGGTGCAGGCGTCCAGCGGGTGGCGGCGCGCGTCGATAATTTTTGCGTTGGGTAATATCGCGTGGATAAAGCCTACCAGTGGAAAGTTGTTAGGCATCTTGTCGATAAAGTGCGGTGTAGCTTCCACCCGGTGCATGCGGGCCATATTCAGATAGCTCTGGCCCAGCCGGTCAAAATGCCGCGGCTCCAGCTCCGACAGTACCGCCGGGTAACGCATGCCGTCGGCGCGGTTGCGGTTCAATGACTTGGTGAGGCGGCCGATGTAGGGCAACTCGCTGGTTCCTTCCACACGACTGTGGCTGGCGATGATCTGCTCCACCAGTGTGGAGCCCGACCGCGGCATACCCAGCACAAAAATGGGGGAGGCGTCGGGGTTGCCGGTGCCCGCCCGCTCGCTGAAGAACGCCTGACTGAAATACGCCACCAGCTCATCGTTGGTGGTTTCTGTCAGCACCGGGTCATAGTTCACCAGCAGCCGCTGTTTCGCATTGCCTTCCTCGTAGTAATGCCAGGCAGTATCATAGTCCTTGCGGTCCTCGTGCGCCTTGGCCAGGGCGAACAGAAAATTGACCCGGGAGGGTTCCCTCAGGGTCTCGCTATCCAGGCTCGTCTGCATTTCCGCAATTTCAGTGTCGTCGAAGCGGTAGGTTTTCAGATTGGCAAGGCTGAAGTACGCCTCGCCGAACTCCGGCTCAAGGTCCAGGCAGCGTTTATAAGCCTCCACACCCTCCTGTTGCTTGCCCAGTGTTTTCAACATATGACCCAGGCCCAACCAGGCCCCGGCGTGATTCGGCTCAAGTTGCAGGCAGCGGCGGTAGGCAGCGGCGGATTGCTCAGTGAGTGCGGCCGGTGCCAATACTCCGGCTAAACGATAGTGCGCCCTCGGGTTCTCTGGCTGTAGTGTAATCAGGGCTTTATAGACGTCGATGGCTTCTTCAGGGCGTTCCAGCTCCTTCAGCACCCGGCCGAGCTCGAACATGGCTGGCACGTGATCTGGTGCGCCGGCCAGGGCCTGTCGCAACAGATTTTCGGCCTCGTCCAGGTCACCTGCTGCGGCAGCTATGAGGCCCAGCATGCGCAGGGCGTCCACATGCCTTGGGTCTTTTTGCAGCAACTGCCGACAGAGCCGCTCTGCCTCTTCCAGCTGCCCGGCGGCATGATGCTCTGCCGCCCGCGCCATCAAGCCGCGGGTAGGCGACAGGGCGAAACTGTTCTCAAAGGCCTCGTCAGCCTCTTTACCACGGCCAAGCTGGGCCAGTGCCTTACCCCTTTGAAAATGGGCTGCCTCGAGTTTGGGATCAAGTCGGCAGGCTTTTTCCAGCAGGGGAATTGCCTGTTCTGCCTTGTTCTGCTGCAGCAACAGGGTTCCGAGATCTTCGTAGGGTTTGGCGAAAGTCGGTGTGAGATCGATGACTTTGCCAAGAATGTCTTCCGCCTCCGAAAAATGTCCGCTGTCACCCAGCGCGGCCCCCAGCAAACCGAGTATGTTGACGTCCTCGGGGTAGCGGGCGAGCGCTTCGCGGCAATGCGCGATGGCGTCTTCGCTTTTGCGCTGCTGCAGCAGCGCAAGAATGTTATCGAACACGCTGCGCGGAGCTCGTGCCTGCTGCATAGTGCCTCTCGAAAAGTGATGGTGATTTCAATCGTCATGGTAGTGGGAAAACTCCGGCAACTCCAGATCATCATTTTTTCATAACACAGCTGTCATCCATTCGTCACTGATTTCCATTTGAATAGGTCGAGAAACCTCTCTTAACGCGACTTTTCCGGAGTTCACTATGAATACCCGTACACCCTTGCTTTATACAGTTTTGTGCGCAGTCTGCGCCTTGCCCCTGGTCAGCTATGCCGATAGAAATCAAAACACAAACGGATATTCAGACCTGCGCAATGAATCCGGTCATTCTAGCGGCAAGAGCCAGGAGAAAGCGGGGAAGCATAAGAAAGGAAAGAAAAGTAAGGAAGGTAAGAAAGGTAAGAGTCAGAAAAGCAACCACCACAGGGCTATTGATCTGACCATTCTACATACCAATGACCACCATTCATATCTGGAGGGACAAACCTTCGACCTGAACCTTGACTACGATCCCAGTTTGGCTGGCACAGAAGCTGTGCGTCTGGACTTGGGGGGCTTTGCGCGTATAGCCAGTGAAGTTGCTAGCTGCGCGATGACAATACACTTGTTTTGAACAGCGGCGAGCTTAACGGCACACTGTATTTCAGCCTGTTCAAAGGCGAAGTTGATATCAAGGTGTTCAACGAAGTGGGGCTTGATGCCTACGAGTTGGGCAACCATGAATTTGACGAGGGTGAGAGCCGGTTGGCGCAGTTGATCAGTATGGCCAATTTTCCGGTGGTTGCCGCTAATGTTCATCCCACCAGTGCGAGCCCGTTGTACGGCTCTGACATCAGGCCCTACGTGATCAAGGAGATAGAGGGGGAGCAGGTGGCTGTGATCGGTGTATTGAAAGTCGAAAAGACCGTTGAATCGTCCCTAGTGACCGATGCGGTGGAGTTTAGCGAGGAGATAACAACGGTACGCGATACGGTTGCAGAGCTGAAACGTAAAAAGATCAATAAAATTATTGTATTGAGCCACCTGGGCTATGAGTTTGACCAGCAGCTCGCGGCTGAGGTAAATGACGTCGATGCCATTATTGGCGGCGACACGCACAATCTGCTGGATTCCACCGGTGAAATGGCAGGTATGGGATTACCGGTGAGCGGTGAGTACCCCACTGTGACGAATAACCCCAATGGCGAACCCGTGTACATTGTACAGGCATGGCAATACGCTCGTGGTTTAGGCATCCTGCGGTTGTCATTCAATAAAGCCGGCAGGATTACCAGTGCACAGGGCTATACCGAGCTTTTGGTCGGTGGCCCCTATCAAGTAAATCAATTGGGTAGTTGGGCTCCGGCCACCACCGATCAGGTCAGCCGTATTTCGCTGGCAATAGAAGGACTGGAAACGATCAAGGAGGTGGCACCAAGCCCTGTGGTAGAAGCGATAATAGCGCCTTACAAGGCAGAACTGGTGGCGTTTCAGGCACAGCAACTGGGGGAAGTAGTGGAACTTCTGCCTTTCACCCGCATTCCCACAGCCTTTGCAGCCGGCGAAACCCCCACGGGTAGCTATGCTGCACACATCGTCGCGGATGCCTTCCTGAAGTACTTGCCAAACGTGGATATAGCCATCCAGAATTCGGGCGGAGTACGCACCGCATTTACCGATGGCGTCTTTACCGTCGCCGATGCCTACACCATGCTGCCTTTCTCCAATACCGTGGTTACAATCGATATGAGTGGCCAGGACATCATTAATGTGTTGGAGGAAGCGGTGGATTATGCGCTGGGCTCGGGATCGACTGGCGCATTCCCGTACGCGTCTCATTTGCGCTACGACATAGTTAAAAGCGCTGCTTTCGGATCGCGCGTGCTCAATACGGAAGTCATGGAGCGGGTAAGCGGCATCTGGTTGAGTATAGACCCCGCCGCACAGTACAAGGTTGCGACGAACTCCTTTACCGCTCTAGGCAAAGATGGTTACGACACGTTCGCAAGAGTAACCGATGCCAATCCCGAGGCTCTTGTGGAGTCAGATGTTGTGTATGTGGTACCGCTGATCGAGTATTTCACAGAAGAGCTTATAGGTGGCTTGCTGCCCCCGCTGAATGTAAGCGAATACAGTCTCAAGTCAGTGACTGAATAAGGCGCAAACACAGGCGTTTAAAGTAGTAGTATCAAAGGGCGGGATACCCGGGGGTGGCCGGGGTCCTGCCTTTCACTTTTCGGTATGGTGTGAAAGATAATTGCCGTTTCATACATCCGGCCAGTAACCGGATATGATATATTTTGGTAGCTATATGGGGGTACCCGATTAAAATAGGTTGCGATCAACAATCTATGGTCATCCATAGCGTGAATTAGAGTATTGGATCCCTCCGCGTGCTATTACAGCGCGTTTCATTTCCCATTCGTCAGGAATGTTAATGAGCAGAAAAACAATAGCTACCCCTCAAAATTTCGTATTCTCGATGGAGTACAGTGTGCTCTATTCCGACGTCAATTCCGCCAATCACCTGGGTGCAGATCGCGCTCTTCCGATTGCCATGGAAACCCAGTTGCGATTCATCAAGCATCTGGGTTTCGCTGATGCTACAGCCTTTGAAGATGCCGGATTGATCATGGCACATTCCGAGGTGCAATATCTCGCAGAGGCAGAGTATGGCGATCGATTGAAAATTGAGTTGGCCGCCGATAACTTTCAAGCAAAAAGCTTCGAGTTAATTTACCGAATACTGAACCTCTCCAAAGCTAACGAGATGGCCCGGGTTGTCACCACGCTGCTGTTTTTTGACTATCAACATAAGCGCGTGATTGCCGTTCCGGAGAAGTTTATCGAGAGAGTCGATGAGGTTTTGGCCCGGGCGATGGTCAATCCGGGCTGATTCCCCGGCAAAAAGAGCGCTCTACTTTTCTTCGCCCTACGATCGAACTCGTCAGTCCTGATCTACAATGCCTTTAGTGCTGGTCCGTCTGGTTCGCCAGCTTCCGCTGCTGCCGCAACATGCTCCAGCCCGCCATCATAATCCCCAGGCTTACAACGCTAATGATAATCGTCGCCAGGGCATTTATCTCCGGTGTAACACCCAGTTTCACTTTTGAGAAAATCACCATGGGCAGGGTGCTGGAGCCGGCGCCGGCGGTGAAGCTGGCGATTACCAGGTCGTCCAGTGACAGGGTGAAGGCGAGCAGCCAACCCGCTGCCATGGCGGGTGCGATGAGGGGCAGGGTAATATCCAGGGTGACGGCGAAGGGTCTGCCACCCAGGTCCATCGCCGCTTCTTCGAGTGAGTTGTCCATCGCAGCGAGGCGCGATTGTACGATCACGGCAACATAGGCCATGGAGAAGGTGATATGGGCGATGGTGATGGTATTGGCGCCCCGGGAACCGGGCCACCCCGTTAATTCCTGCAACGTAACGAACAGCAGCAGCAGTGACAGGCCGGTAATTACCTCCGGCATCACCAGTGGTGCCGCAATCATTCCCGTGAACAAGGTGCGACCCCGGTACTTGCCCATGCGGTTCAGCCCCAGTGCCGCGAGGGTGCCCAGTACCGTGGCGAAGCTGGCACTCACAACGGCGATCTGCAGGCTGAGCAGGGCGGCGTCCAGTATCTGGTCATTGTCCAGCAGGGCGCTGTACCAGCGGGTGGAAAAGCCGCCCCATACCGTTGCCAGGCGGGCGTCGTTGAAGGAGTAGATCATCAACACCAATATGGGTATGTAGAGAAAGGCGTAGCCGAAGCATAGCGCCGAGTAGAGAAAGGTCGGGGAGCGTTTCATTTACCGCTCTCCTGCTGCAAGCGCTGAAATAGCATGATCGGCAGAACGAGGATAAGCAGCAACACTACCGCCACGGCGGACGCCAGCGGCCAGTCCCGGTTCACGAAAAATTCATCGTACAGTGTGCGCCCTATCATCAGTGAGTCCAGCCCGCCCAACAGGGCGGGGATAACAAATTCCCCCAGTGCGGGAATGAACACCAGTAGGCAGCCTGCGATTATGCCGGGCATAGCCAGTGGCAGGGTGACATCGCGAAATACCTGTAGTGGCCTGGCGCCAAGGTCCGCCGCTGCCTCGCGCAGATCGAGGTCCAGCCGTTCCAGGGTGGCGTAAAGTGGCAGGATCATAAACGGCACATAGGTGTAGACGATCCCGAGATAGACGGCGCCATCGGTATACAGCATTTGCATAGGCTTATCGATCACTCCGACGGATATCAACATATTGTTAATCAAGCCGTGCTTGCCCAGCATCACCATCCAGGCATATACCCGCAGCAGGAATGAAGTCCAGAACGGTAGAATCACCAGCAGTAGTAATAGATTGCGCCAGGGGTAGGGTGTGATCGCAATGGCGTAGGCCATGGGAAAACCGAGCAACAGACAAAGCAAAGTAGAGATGAAGGCGATCTTGATCGACTTGAGATAGCTGATCAGGTAGAGCTTGTCTTCCAACAAAAAGCGGTAGTTATCCAGGGTGGCAAGTACCTTGTTGCCAGCGCTTGCAGACCAGTCAAAAAACGGTGTGAAAGGGGGCTGCGCTACCAGCGGATCAGCAAAACTGATCTTCAGCACAATGGCGAAAGGCACGAGAAAAAACAGCAACAGCCACAGGTAGGGCGTGGCAATGGCGAAGCTGCGCCAAAGCCGGTCGCGTTTACCTGGGTTGACCATTGAGGTCACTGCGTCAGCACCACACTGCAGCTGGAATCCCAGCTCAGAAACACCTCGTCGTCCCATTCCAGCAACAATTCGGCGGAACGCAGGTAGTTCTGCGCGCTGACCTGTATGACACGACCACTCTGGGAGCGCACGCGGTAAAGCGAGCGGTTGCCATAGTAGGCGAGATCTTCCACCACCCCGCGGGTCACGGTATAGCCCTCACGGCCGGGTGGCTCGGTGCTGATCAGCAGTTTTTCCGGGCGTACGCCAATGGTACAGCGTGTACCCGATTCGAGTTTCTGGTCGTGACGGGTGCGAATTTCGGAGTCACTGATTTCCAGGCGCACTATCAGGTACTCGCCATCGCTGGCCAATACCGTGGCTTCAAAAGCATTAATCTGGCCAAAAAAATCTGCGACGAAGCGGCTTTGCGGAAATTCGTAGACCTCGCTTGGTGTGCCGATCTGCACAAATTGGCCAGCGTTCATTACGGCTATCCGGGTGGCGAGGGTCATGGCCTCTTCCTGGTCGTGGGTGACGACGACGAAGGTAATCCCCAACTGGTCCTGCAGGTTCATCAATTCGAACTGGGTCTGCTCGCGCAGTTTTTTGTCCAGTGCCGCCAGCGGTTCATCCAACAACAGTACCTTGGGGCGCTTGATCAAAGCCCGGGCCAGCGCAACACGTTGTTTTTGGCCGCCACTCAGCTGATTCGGTTTACGCTTGGCGAAGTCGGACAGCTGCACCATCTTCAGCATTTCCTGTACCCGCTGTGCGACCTGCTTCTTCGGCATCCTCTCTTTTTTAAGGCCATAGGCGACGTTCTGTTCCACGGTCATATGCGGGAACACCGCGTAGGACTGGAACATCATATTGACCGGCCTTTCGTATGGAGGGGTAGCAGTGATATCGACGCCGTCGATCAGAATGCGTCCGCCCGATGGCTGCTCGAAACCCGCCAGCATGCGCAGTAACGTGGACTTGCCGCAGCCGGAGCCACCGAGAATGGTGAACAATTCACCGCGGTAAATTTTCAGGCTGACATCATCGACGGCCGCGAAGTCTCCAAAGTGTTTACTGAGTGATTGCAGCTCAATAAAAGGCTTATGCGCCGGGTCCTTCCAGGGGGTGCCCGAGCATGCACCTCCCTCCTTGGTTTTTGCGGGGCCATCTGCATTCGTCATCGGCAGCTTCCGATCATGTCATAGTCCGGTTTTGATTTTGGTCCAGGTGCGCGAGCGACGTCGCTCAAGTTTGGGCGCAAGCACCTGGGTTGCCTGCAGGCGCGACATCGTATCTGCGTCGGGATATATGGCGGGGTCGCTGGTGATGGTTGCGTCAACCAGAACAGTGGCGTCGCGGTTGGCGTTGGCGTACCCGATAAAATTACTGGCGCGGGCAATGACCTCCGGGCGCAGCATAAAGTCCAGGAACAAATAGGCATTGTTGGAGTGGGGTGCATCGGCGGGGATGTACATCACGTCGTACCAGTCCGTGGCGCCCTGTAGTGGGACAGTGTAGCCGAGGTCCAGCTGCACGCCCGCTTCCGCCGCACGGCTTGCCGCTATGGAGTAGTCACCGGACCAGGCCATGGCAATGCATACCTCCTGGCTAGGCAGGTCCAGCATCATCTTGGTGGAACTGAAGTATTTGATATAGGGCCGGATAGCCTTCAATAATGTCTCAACTTTCGCCAGGTGTTCGGGCTCCACAGAGTTAGCGGGGTACCCCAGGTACATCATCGCGATCGGAATCACCGATGTGGGATCGTCCAGCAGGGTGACACCGCAGTCGGCAAAGCGCGATACTATTGCCGGATCGAACAGCATGGCGCCGCTGTCCAGTGGCGCATCCGGCATGCGTTCCAGCACCATCTCGCGGTTGTAGGCGAAACCCGTGGTGCCCCACATATACGGTACACCGGCGATAGTCCCACCAAAGTTCCGTTTGATTCGTTCAATGAGATCGGCATCGATGTGATACCAGTTTTTCAAGCGAGAATAATCCACACTCTGGTAGACCCCTATGGGAATAAGGCGCGCTGAGAAAGCAGCGGAGTGGATGACAACATCGTAACCGGTGCGGCCGGTCAGCAGCTTGGTATCGACGATTTCGCTGGAGTCATAAATGTCGTAATTGACCTTGATTCCATATTCCTGTTCAAACTCCTCTACCAGAGCAGGGTCGATATAGTCGGACCAGTTGTAGATGTTGAGGATGGGTTTTTCTGCGCCCCATACTACGCCGCTGGCGAGCAGCGTAAGGCTGGTAAAGAGTAGGGCGCGCGTAAGCATCACATACCGTCCAGTCCGCGTCTGGCCAGGGCGCTGGCAATGATCATACGCTGAATTTCGCTACTGCCCTCCCAGATGCGGTCCACACGTACCTCCCGATAAAAACGTTCTACCGCGTTGTCGCGGCGATAGCCGCGCCCACCCCAGATTTGCAGGCAGCGATCCGCGACGCGGTTGGCCATTTCGGTGGCATACAATTTGGCCATGGAGCAGCGCACGTGTAGCGATTTTACATTCGCTCCCTCGCGATCATGGGCCTGGGCCGCTTCGTATACCATGAGTTTTGCCGCCCACAGTTCGGTACTGCAGTCTGCCAGCATGAATTGTACTGCCTGCTTGTCGATCAGTTTCTCATCGAGGATCTGGCGCGATTTCGCCCACTCAGTAGCTTCCTCAATCATGCGGGTAGCTGCGCCCAGCATGCGCGCGGCGATCGTCATACGTTCGTGCCGGAACCAGGCCCGGCTGTAATCCATGCCAGTGCCGCTGCCACCGATACGATTGCGCGCAGGTACTGCCACATTGGAAAAGCGGTAGGTGGGGTGATGGGAGGGGAAGGTGTGGGAGAACAGGGGGTTTTCCACTATTTCGATACCGGGGCTGTCCTTGTCGACGATAAACAGGGCATCGCCATCACCTCCCGCCTTGGCCTGCACAAACAGGAAGTCCGCCAGATTGCCGGAGGTAACAAACCACTTCTCCCCGTTGATCAGGTAATTGTCGGCGGATTCCACTGCGGTAGTATTCACCACCTCGTGCGAGCCGGACTCGGCCTCGGTGATGGCGTAGGCCTCTCTGCGCTTGCCCTCCAGCAGCGGCTGAATATAGGTTTCCAGCTGGTACTGACTGTCGGCGCAGGCCGCGTACATCCAGGACTGCGCCTCGGGGAAACACCAACACAAGGCGTTGGTGACGCGCCCCAGAACCTCCCATGCCGCCACCTGGTCCAGCATCGACAGCCCCAGTCCACCGTGGCTGGCGGGTGCATCCATGCCGGGTAGCCCGAGATCTATCGCGCTGCTCAGGATGCGCGCTGTAACCTCCGTGGGTAGTTCGCCTCCATTCAGCTCTGCTGTGATTTCCCAGGGAATCAATTCCTGCTCGGCGTACTGAAGTACGCGCTGTTGCCACGCCAGGGTATCTTCGGGCAGTTCGAGTTGCATCGCGTCAGTTTTCCAGTTTTATGTGTTTGGGAAAGGCTGTAGCGAGGTAATGCCTGGCCGCGCGATAGGCTTTTTCCCAGGGCAGCCGGCGAGGGTCTACCAGCGCGTTCAGCCAGAGGCCATCTACCAGCGCTATATAGCCGGCCGCAATCAGGCCGGCGTCGGCATGCTTGTCGCGAGCCTCGTCCAGGGCTTGCTGGAACAGGGCTGTGATGCGGGCTTCCGAGGCAGAATCCTGGCGCGAGCAGGCGCGTTGATAAGTTGGCCGTGATTTCGCCTCGCCCAGGAAGCCGAACCAGACAGCCAGTTTGTTCTTTTCGGTAACGGTGGCGCTGAAATCGAAAGCCAGAATCGCTTCAATTCTTGCGGCACAGGAGGGGAAGTCGTCGCTGTCGAGTATGGCGGTCTGGCCGGCAGCGTATTCGGCGGTAACATACTGCAGTGTTTCCAGTAACAGCTTGTCCTTGCTGTCGAAGTGGAGATTGGCGATGCCCATGCTGAGGCCGGCTTCCTGCGTGACCCTGGCCATGGTGACACCCGACAGGCCGTGCTTGGCGATGCACTTGATGGTCGCCTGTATCAATTGTTCCTTGCGCACTGCCTTGGGTAGCGCGCGACGACTCTTATTGGCGGCTTTGGATACCACGATCGTCTACCCCGGTGAGGCTTTGGCCACACTTTACGATGCGAGCCAGGAATTGGCGAATATTTCTTCTAACCCTAAACTACGGACAGCATGGAGGCAACAAATGAATGACCATTCATTCATGAGTAGACAGCCTTTAGCGGTCATGGCATGCTCGGCGATATTCCGACCGGGGCCCGAGACGGGCTGAAAAGCGGAGACCGCGGTGAAAAAATACGACGCAATTGTCATCGGTGCGGGTCATAACGGCCTGACCAATGCCGCCTACCTGGCCAAGTCCGGTTTAGAGGTGGCGGTACTGGAACGCAATCCGTATATCGGCGGCGCTACAGTCAGCCGCGAGCTGTACCCTGGCTGGACCTACTCGAACTGTTCCTATGTCTGCAGTCTGTTGCGCCCCGAACTTGCCCGCGATCTGGAGTTGCCGCGGCACGGCCTACAGGTAGTTCCCTATGGCGGCGGTGTGACCTTTAAACGGGATGGCGACTACTACGGTAATTACTACGACCACAATCGCCAATACCGGGAAATGGCCCGTCATTCCAAGCGCGATGCCAATGCCTACGAGCGCTATTCCACCGACGTGATGAAGCAGACGCGTCTGATCCGCCCCTACCTGCTGCAGCGTCCCCCTGATCCAACTTCCCTGAAACCGCGTGATTTGCGTGATCTGCTCGGTTTTGCCAGGTCCTTTACCGGCTTGGGTGAGGAGGGGCTGGCCGACACCCTGAAGTTCTGGACCAAGAGTGTGGGCGACTATCTGGACGAGTACTTTGAAACTGATGTTATCAAGGCCCACCTGGGTGGTACCGGTGTCATCGGCACGGCACTGGGGGTGTATTCACCCGGCACAGCATACGTGCTCCTGCATCACTACATGGGCGATGTCGACGGTAACGTGGGCTCCTGGGGTTTTGCCCGGGGCGGCATGGGCGCGGTCGCGGCTGCTCTGGCGAAATCCTTGCAGGCCTTTGGCGGCGACATTATCTGCGATGCAGACGTGGACAGGATTGTTGTCAGTCACGGCAAGGTAAAAGGCGTGGCACTGAAAAATGGCGATGAGTACAGTGCAGATATCGTCGTCTCCAACCTGGACCCCAAGCGCACCTTTCTCGATGTTATGGACGCGTCCGACCTGCCTGCCGATGTGGTGCGCAAGGCAGAAAACTTCAAAATTCGGGGCTCCTCCGGCAAACTCAATATCGCCCTCGATGGCCTCCCTACATTCAATGGCCTGGACCCGCGCAGCCCACTGATGCTTGGCGATATGCACTTCACTGACTCCCTGCAGCGGTTGGAGCGCGCCTACGACGACTGGAAGGACGAGACCTGGTCGAAAGACCCCTACGTCGACATGCTTATCCCCACCCAGACCGACCCGACCATGGCCCCCCCCGGCAAACACATGATGACGGTGTTTGTGCAGTATGCGCCGCCGAAAATCAACGGCGGTGAGTGGACTGACGCAGACAAGGCCGGTTTCGAGAAGTCGGTGATCGACCAGATAGCGGCCCACAGTCCCGATTTCAGGGATTTGATCCTCCACTGTGAGACCCGCACGCCGCGCGAAATCGAGGCGGAGGCAGGCCTGACGGAAGGCAATATTTTCCAGGGTGAACTCACCTTCGACCAGTTGCTTTTCAATCGGCCATTCCCGGGCTATGCCCAATACAGAGGGCCTGTTAGGGGTATGTATATGTGCGGCTCCGGCACCCATCCCGGGGGTGGTGTTATGGCTGCACCCGGTGCCAATGCGGCGCGGGAGATACTGATGGACCTGCGGCGTGCGGATATTGTCCCGGGAGGTTATGCCGATGACTGAACGCCACGACGTGATACTGATTGGTGCGGGTCACAACGGCCTGGTTTGTGCCCACTACCTGGCAAAGGCTGGCAGGAAGGTATTGATGCTGGAGTCTGGTGACAGTCCGGGGGGCGCTGCCGCCACGCGAGAATTTGCACCGGGTTACTCGGTGTCCTCCTGCGCTCAGTGGTTATACCAGTTGCATCCGCAGGTTCGCCGTGACCTGGAGTTGGAAAAACACGGGCTGGAATTGGCGGCAAAGGATATCGCCTCGGTGTTGCTGGACGCGGAGGGGCAGCACCTGACAGTGTTGGGCCCCGATGTGCGCGGCGACCAAATCTCCGCCGGGGATATTGCCGCCTATCGCGCATTTCATGAAAGAACCGGCAAATACGCTAAGCTGCTGGCAAAAGTGTTTGCGGCGCGGCCCCCAAAACTGGTGAAGTCCAACGTTGCCGACCGCCTGTCACTCATCCGGTTGGGACTCGGCCTGAAAATGCTGGGTCGGGATGATATGCGTGACCTGATGCGTATCGTGCTGATAAATATTTACGACCTGATGGAAGAAAATTTTGACAGCCCGCAGTTAAAAGCGCTGCTCAGCCTGGACAGCGTGCAAGGCTCCCATATGGGGCCGCGCACACCCAATACCGTATTTGGCTATCTGTATCGCAGGGTGGGGGAGGTGTTCGGCTACCCGGGCGTGGCCCAGGTGAAAGGTGGCATGGGCGCACTGGGGGAGGCGATGGCCGCCGCCGCGCGAGCGCAGGGTGTGGATATTCGTTTAGGGGCCAGGGTAAACAGCATTGACATGATAGGCGATCGGGCGGGCGGAGTGACTCTGGCCTCGGGTGAGCATTTGACTGCGGGGCTTGTCGTATCCAACGCCGATCCCCTGACGACACTGGCCGGGCTTGTCGGCTATCGCAATATGGAAACCGGCATGGCGCGACGCATCAGCCAGATTCGTTGCCGGGGCGCCGCAGCGAGGCTACATCTCGCTCTGGACGGGTTGCCGAATTTTACCGGTCTCAATGGGCAGCAACTGGGCCAGCGACTGCTGATAGCGCCGGATATGAACTACATCGAGCGCGCCTTCAATGCGGTGAAGTACAGTGAAATTTCCAAAGCGCCGGTGATGGATATCAGCATACCCACAGTGCATGATCCGCAATGCGCGCCTTCAGGCAAGCATGTGTTAAGCGCCACTGTGCAGTTTGCTCCCTTTGAGCCAGCCGGTGGCTGGGAGGCGCATCGCGCCGGTTTTACCGAACGCTTGCTGAACCTTCTCGCCGAGTACGCACCGGGTATTCGCGAGCAGGTAGTGGCCAGCGAGTTGCTGACACCGGCCGATTTGCAGCGCGACTACGGTATGGCAGGCGGCCACTGGCATCACGGTGAATTGAGCCTGGATCAGGTCATGATGATGCGCCCCTTCCCGGGTGCTACCCAGTACGCCAGTGGCATAGACGGCCTGTATCTCTGTGGCGCCGGGGCCCATCCCGGGGGGGGTGTGATGGGGCTGGCGGGCCGCAACGCGGCCCGGGAAATACTGCGTCGGGGGGCAGCGGCATGAATGCCAAAAGCGATCAGACCATGATGTTGCATACGCCTTTTCACTCCCGGGTTGCCGCGGCTTGCGAGCTGAACGACTGGGGCAGCTGGAAAGGCTATACCACTCCCAGGGCCTACACCGATGTCGAGTTGGAATACTTTGCCATTCGCAATGCTGCTGGTGTGTTCGATCTGTCGCCGATGAACAAATACCGCATTACGGGTCCGGATGCAGAAGCGTATCTGAACCGCCTGGTTACGCGCGATGTCAGCAAGGTTCGCGTCGGTCGCGTTGGTTACACCGTGTGGTGTAATGACGCGGGCCAGGTTATGGATGACGGCACTATCTTTCACCTCGGTGAAAATGACTATCGCATCTGCGCTTATGCTCGCGCCGTGGACTGGCTGCACTGGTCGGCTCTGGGCTTTGACGTAGAGATTGCTGACGAAAGTGACGAGGTGGCGGCGCTGGCAGTGCAGGGCCCAACCTCCTGTGCGGCACTGCTGGCAATGGGGCTAGAGGGGCTGGAGCAACTCAAGCCTTTCGGCCTCACAAGCTTCCCCTTTGAAGGGGAGACTCTTATGGTGAGCCGCACCGGTTTTACCGGCGATCTGGGCTACGAATTGTGGATAACAGAGCACAAGGCCGAGGCGCTGTGGGACCGCCTGTTCGAGGCCGGCAAGCCCTATCTTATCAAGCCGTTTGGTTCCGATGCACTGGAGCTGGCGCGCATTGAGACTGGATTTCTGCAGGCGGGGGTAGATTTTGTGCCGGCTGAATCCGCTGTGCGCAGTGGGCGTTCGCGCTCGCCTTTTGAGTTGGGCCTGGCCTGGTTGGTGGCTCTGGACAAGCCGGTTTTCAATGGCCGCAAGGCGCTGCTGCGGGAACAGGCCGAGGGCTCCCGTTATCGTTTTGCCATGCTCGATGTGGAGGGCAACAAACCTGCCCATAACGCGTTTATTCTCAAGGGTGGCAACAAGGTGGGCACAGTGACCTCAGCAGCCTGGTGCCCAACAGCGAAATCCAATATCGCCTTCGCCCAGATTGAAATGCCTCACGGCGCAGTGGGGGAGCAACTGGTGGCGGAAGTCTACTACCAGCGGGAGCTGCACTGGACCCGGGTGCTTGCGCCCTGCACGGTGATAGATGCGCCCGTTTTCAACCCACCGCGGCGGCGCGCCACACCGCCCGGATCCTTTTAAGACATCGCGTGCCAGCGCATCCTCTTGACCCCTTGCTGCGACCGCAGTCAATCGCAGTAGTCGGGGCCAGCGCGCGCGCCGGTGCGCCGGGCAATGAGGTGCTGGTCAATTTGCGCAAGGGTGCTTACACCGGTTCGGTGTACGCCGTGAACCCGGCCCGCGATTCGATTGATGGCACGCCCTGTTTTCGCTCACTGGCTGAACTTCCTGAGCTGCCACAGCACGTAATTTTCGCGGTTAATGATACTCGCCTGGAAGCGTGTATTGATGAGGCGATCGGTTTGGGTGTGCAAGCTGCTACCGTTTTTTCTGCCATGGCAATTCCCGGCGATGATGCCCCGGGCCTGGCGGCGCGAGTGCGCAGCAAAGCGCGTGCGGCAGGCATGCTGCTGCACGGTGGCAATAGCATGGGCTTCTTTAATTTCAGCGACGGTGTATGGGTGTCGGGTTTCGATACCCGCGAACATCAACGTCTCGGCCAGGTGGTACTGCTAAGCCAGAGCGGTGCCGGTATGTCCGGTATTCTGGACTGCGATGAGCGCCTGAATTTTCTGTTCGCTGCGTCCACCGGTCAGGAAGTGTGTCTGGGTATAGAGGATTATCTCGACTATGTGCTGGATCTTCCCGCTACCCGGGTAGTGGGCCTCTTCCTGGAGACCAGTCGTCAACCTGATCGCTTTATTGCCGCCTTAAAGAAGGCCCTGCAACGGCAGATTCCCATTGTGGTGCTGAAAGTGGGAAGAACCGAGTTGGCCGCGCAAATGGCGGTGTCCCACAGCGGGGCACTGGCCGGTAGTGACGCGGTGTTTGACGCGGTGTTTCGGCGTTATGGCGTGCAGCGGGTGGGTGATATGGCGCAGCTTGCCGCGACATTAATGCTATTTTCGCAGCCGCATGCAGTGCCTCCGGGTGGTCTGGCAACAATGCATGACTCCGGTGGGGAGCGGCAACTGGCCATCGATATGGCAGATGAGCTCGATGTGGATTACCCGTGTCTGGGGGATGCCACAGTGACGCACCTACAAGGCATTCTGGACGAGGGCTTGCCCGCAGTGAACCCGCTCGACGCCTGGGGTAGCGGCGGGGTAGATGCGCCGGGCAATATGGCCGCCTGCTTTACCGCACTGATGTCAGACCCGGCTGTTGCCCTGGGGGCGGTAGTGCACGACAGGGCGCCCGGTGGCGACATTTACAAGAGTTACCTGCACTACCTGCGCGCTGCACACAGCGCCACCGGCAAGCCGGTTTGTCTGGTGGCCAATTGTGCCGGCTCGGGCAGTGATCCGCAGGCGCTCGCAGCTACCCGGGAAGGGTTTCCCGTGGTGGATGGTTTGCGCGAATTCCTGGTGGCTGCGCGCAGTGTCCTGGCCTACCGCGACTTTCTGGCACTGGATGAAGACGTAGACCCGGCGCCAGTTGAGCCGGCGATGGTTACGCGCTGGCGCGACCAGCTGCGCAGTGGTGATAAACCGGACGAATCTACCGCCGGGAAACTGTTGACGGATTTTGGCATTCCTGTGGTTTTGGGTACGGTGTTTGAGGGACCTGAACTGTCGCCTGGGCTGCTGGAAACCTTGCGCTTTCCGCTAGTTCTGAAAACGGCGCAACCGGACATTGCGCACAAGTCCGATGTGGGTGGGGTGGTGCTCAACCTGCCTGATCGCGCGTCACTGGACACTGCCTGCGCCGATATGGCGCAGCGTCTGGGGCCCAGAATGATGCTTGCGCCCATGGTCAGCGATGACGGTATAGAAATGATTCTCGGTATTGCCCGGGACAGCCAATTCGGGCCCACCGTCGTGATGGGCATCGGTGGTATCCATGCAGAGTTGCTGCGCGACTCTGTTGTCCTGCTACCGCCATTTGGCATTGCCGTGGCCCGCCGTGCGCTGGACCGGTTAAAAATGCGTTCCTTACTGAATGCGGCGCGTGGCCGCGAGGCGCTGGCAATAGAGGCATTTTGCGCGATGGCCTCGCGTCTGTCATTGTTGGCGATTGAGCTGGCAGACTGTGTAGAGGAAGTCGACATCAACCCGGTGCGGCTGATGGTCGATGACTGTATCGGCCTGGACGCGCTGGTGGTGGCGCGCGGTGAATATTGTGCATGACGAGGTAATTGTGAAATCTGGTTTTGGTGCGGAACTGAAAGTCTTTCTGGAGCAGCATCCGGCGATTCAAATGCTGGAGGTGTTGATGCCGGATATGAATGGCATCTTTCGCTGCAAGCGTATTCATCGTAGCGAGTTCGCTGCGTTGGCGGAGGGCGCACTCAAATGCCCGGTCACACAATTGCTCGTCACGACAATGGGGGAATACGATCACGAGGTCGACCCGCAGCTGGTGGCTGGCGAGCCCGACAATGCGCTGTGGCCGGTCAGTGGCAGCCTGAGTCCTGTGCACTGGCTGGGCTCGCCTACCGGGCAGGTGATGGCCAGTCAGTACGAGCTGGACGGCAGTCCCGCCTGGGTCGATCCTCGCCATATACTGCAGCGCGTGTTGAATCGTTACGAGGAGCTGGGTTACCGGCCGGTAATCGCCACCGAGCTGGAGTTCTATCTGGTGCGCCCGGGGGAGGGCGTCACGCCGCTGCCCCTGCTGGGCCGTATTCCCGGCACGGGCATGGAGCAGCAGGGAATCCAGTACGCGATGGCAGAGGACATGTGGCAGTACGATGGGTTTCTCGATGACGTGCGCATCGCCTGTGAGCAACAGTCGGTGCCGATGACAACCATGCTCTGTGAATTTGCTCCCGGGCAATGGGAAATCAATACCCGCCATGTAGACGACCCACTACTGGCCTGTGATCATGCCCTGTTATTAAAGCGTATCGTCAAGGGGGTGGCTCTCAAGCACGGCATATCTGCCACGTTTATGGCAAAGCCGTTTGCGCAAAGCGCGGGCAATGGCCTGCATATTCACGCCAGCGTGTACGACCGCGAGGGCAACAATATTTTTGCCGACCCTGACAGTGATTCTGTTCCGGCACTGTCTCCGCTATTTCGGCACGCTATCGGTGGCCTGGCAGACACCATGCATGAAGCCATGGCGATTTTTGCGCCCAACGCCAATTCCTACCGCCGTTTTGTGCCGGGCACCTATGTGCCGCTATCGCCCAGCTGGGGTTATAACCACCGGGACGTCAGCGTGCGTATTCCCGTGTCCAGTGACGAGAACCGACGTATTGAACACCGGGTGGCGGGGGCTGATGCCAACCCCTACCTGGTTGCTGCGGCGGTGCTGGCGGGGATTCACCACGGCATCACCCAGCGCTGTGAACCCGGCCCGATGATTGCAGAGGGTACCCAGTTAGGTGATCAGGAAATTACCCTGCCCAATCGCTGGGAGCAGGCCCTGGTGGCTTTCGATGGATCAGCGGTCCTGCCGACTTACCTGGGTAGGGATTACTGTAGTGCGTTCAGCAGTATGCGCCGCGCTGAGTGTGATGCCTTCCATGCGCGTATCTCCAATCTGGATTATGAATGGTATCTGCGGGCAGTGTAGGGCTTGTCAGTTTGCGCCGCGGCCGTATTCTAAACGGACATACAATATTCTGTATGTCCATATAAAAATTTGATATACTGCTTTTCTTGCTTGATTCTGCTGGTTTTCTGGTGAGCTTATGAAGTTTATTGCGACCGACGTTGAGGATTCCCCGGCAAAGCTGGCGGAAAAGTTGCGCTGCGCTGCATTGCGTCCGGACCATGCCATCGACGCCTATTTCTACCGCTCCCATCTGGTGTATGAGCGGGAGCTGCGGGAGCTGGTGTTTCGCAGCTGGATTTATGCCGGCCACGTGTCAGAGCTGGCCAACCCGGGGGACTATCTGTTACTGGATATCGGTGAGGACTCGCTGATTATCGTGCGCGATGACAAGGGTGAGGTGCGCGCGCTGATGAATGTCTGCCGCCACCGGGGCGCTCGCGTGTGTGAGGAAGCTGTGGGCAATCGCAAGACCTTTGTCTGCCCCTACCACGGTTGGGTATACAACATCGACGGCACGTTAAAGGCTGCGCGGGAAATGCACGTGCGTGCAGATTTCGATACAGCCAGTCACGGCTTGAAACAGGCTCGGGTAGTGGTTTACATGGGGCTGGTGTTTATCAACTGTGACCCGCAGGCAGCGGACTTTCTGCCCGCTCTACAAAAACTGGAGCAGCCGCTGGGTGCCTATGATCTGGCAAATGCAAAAGTCGCCCACAAACAAACCTATAGTGTGGATGCGAACTGGAAGCTGGTGCTGGAAAACTATCTCGAGTGCTATCACTGCGCTACCTCTCACCGCGCCTATGCCCGCATGCATACGCTGAAGGATCCCGAACAGAAAGTAGCAGATATTGTTCAGGCCATGCTGGACCGAACAGAGTCGGTGACCGGCGTGAAGGGCATGGGCAAGGAGCATTATAGTATTTATCTCGAGGCTGAGAATTTTGGTTGCTGCGTCTACACCAGCCGCTACGGCCTGTTTGACGGCTATGTGACCGGTAGCGAAGATGGCCAGCCCGTCGCTCCCCTCATGGGTCACATAAAAGGTTATGACGGCGGGGCCGGAGATTTTCAGATGGGCCCGCTTTCCTTCATGCTCAATTACCCCGATCACTGCGTGCTGTACCGCTTTGTGCCCCGGGGCCTGACGGCTACCGATATGGAAGTTGTCTGGTTTGTAAACAGTGACGCCCGGGAGGGGGTAGATTACGACAAGGACAGGCTCACCTGGCTGTGGCATCACACCACGCAGGAGGATGAGTATATTATTACCCGCAACAGCGAGGGCGTGAACTCGCGCTTCTTTGAGCCCGGTCCCTACCATCCGGAATTTGAGAATACACTAAAAGAATTTATTCACTGGTACCTGGCGACACTGTCCAGAACCCTATAGGAGTTTGTGTGTCGTCTTACCGCCGTAAGTTCAATCGTCATTCGCTGCACCCATGGGCGGATCTGCCGGCTCTGGGTGAAGATGAGTCCACGCCGGTTATTGTTCGCGGGGAGGGTGTGTATATCACTGATGAGCAGGGGCGGCGTATGATCGACGGGCCCGCCGGCATGTGGTGTATGCAGACCGGTTATGGGCGGCGGGAAATTGCCGACGCGGTTGCCGGGCAGATCATGCGACTGGGTTATGCCACAGCCTTCTCCACTATTAACCCCCGTGAGGTTGAACTGGCCCAACGCATTGCCGGTGAAACACCGGGCGATCTCAATCGTATTTTTTTCACCACCGGCGGTTCCACTGCCGTTGATTCCGCCCTGCGCCTGTGCCAATTGGCCAATAACATCAAGGGGCAGCGGCAGCGCAAGCATATTCTGTCGCGCGATCGCGCCTATCATGGCAGTACCTTTCTCTCCGCTTCGGTTACCGGTAAGGAGCGTGACAAGAGCGCAATGGACACCCTCAAGGACACGGTGCATTTCCTTACCGCCCCCAGTCTTTTTCATTATGACGGGGAGTTAAGTGAGCAGGCGTTCTGTGATTTTCTGGTGGCTGAGCTGGAGGCCAAAATTCTCGAACTGGGCCCGGACAATGTGATGTGTTACATCGCCGAGCCGGTGCTGGCATCCGGCGGTGTGATTGTACCGCCGCAGGACTACAACCGGCGTTGCTGGGAGGTGGTGAAGAAGTACGGCATTGTGTATATCGCCGATGAGGTAGTCACCGCGTTTGGTCGCCTTGGGCACTGGTTCGCCTCGGAGAAAGTGTTCGGTATTGTGCCGGACATTATTACCTTCGCCAAAGGTGTGACCTCGGGTTACCTGCCCCTGGGAGGCTTCGCTGTTTCCGATCGATTTATCGACGAGATTTCCGGCGAGGACTCCGGCGGTAATATCTTCAGCAACGGCTACACCTGGTCCGGGAATCCTGTGTCCTGCACCGCGGCACTGGCGAGTTGGGACATTATCGAGCAGGAGGGTTTGCTCGCTCATGTACGCGACGTCGGGCCGTATTTCCAGCAGCAGTTGCGCACCCTGCAAGACCTCCCGCTGGTGGCGGATGTGCGTGGTACCGGTCTGATGGCGGCGGTTGAGATGCGCGTGGAAAACGGTGCGAAGGGCGCGAAACTACTGGAGCAGGACTACGCCCTTGGTGAGCTGGTGGACAGTTACTGTCACGATTTCGGCCTGTTGGTGCGGCCATTGATCAATATTTGCATCATGTCGCCGCCGCTGATAATTAGCCGGGATCAAATAGATGACCTGGTGCTGGCACTGCGCAAAGCGCTGCAGAAAGCCCAGGCGGAGTTGCTGGCGGATTAAGGTCTAATCCAGCGCCAGCGAGTACTTATAGAATTCCACTTCCCTTGAGTAGCCCAACGACTCGTACAGCGCCTGGGCGTCGTAGTTGTCAATGGCGGTTTCCAGGTCGATACGGCTGGCCCTGGATTTTCGCGCCATTTTCTCTGCCGCATCCATTAGCGCGCGGCCCACACCTCGCTGGCGTGCAGCAGGTATCACGAACAGGTCGTACAGCGTCCAGATTGGACAGGTGCCGACGGAGCACCATCCGGGATAGAGCTGGGTAAAGCCCAGTGCTGTGCCATCGTTGTCGAGAGCCATAAAGACTACCGAGCGCTCCTTCTTCAGGTTCTCACCCATAAATTTGCGCGCCAGCGCGGCATCCGGTTGCTGCTCATAGAATTGGCGGTAGAGATCAAACAGGGCGGCCAGCGGGTCGACCTGTTCTTTGCCGGCGCGAATAATTCGCAGTGACTTATCCGCTGTTTTCAGGCGCGGCTGCTGTCCCGGTGGGTCGGGCATCTCGTAGGCCCAGGGAAATACACTGGCGAGAAAGGACTGGTATATATGGCGGGCATCGTCTCTATCGTAGCCGTCCCCGGCATACAGGATTTCCTCCCAGATCTCATCGATCAGGCCCTGTACCGCGTTGGCCATCGCCCGTGGATTCATGCGCCCCTGTTTTTCCCCGAGGTGAATAATTTCATCGCACAACTGCAGGGTGATGGCAAAAATCTTCGCGTCCTGGGCGCCGCAGATGCGCTTGTAGTCGGCGCGCGAGCGCGCCTCGGACGTGAAGGCAAACCACACGGCGGTCTTGCGCGGTTCCGTAATCTCAGGGTCCAGCGAGGCTTCCATCAGCGCCAGCAGCTTCCGGGCAGGGCTGGCGCCCGCGTTTTCCAGGGCGTTGAGGATGCGCTGCTCAAATTCCCGGGCCAGTTCGGTGAGGGTTTCCATTAACAGCGCCTCTTTACTGGCGAAATGGAAATTGACCGAGCCAGCGCTGAGCCCGGCGATATTCGCAATTTTGGCGAGAGTCAGTTTTGGCAGGCCGTGCTCAGAAATGGCAGTGATGGTGGCGTCGATTAACAATCGGCGTCGCTCAGTCTGGATGGAGCTGCTGATACCGGGTTTTTTCGTGCTCATGTAAACTACCTGTTAAGCGGCTGTACACCTGTCTTACGCGCTTGGAAATGCCGTCGCAAGGTGGCATTATATACCCATACAAAAAATTGAACAGAAGTATAGATAATGAGCAATTCGAAAAAAATGTCCACTTATACCCTGGTGGTGTCCTGCCCTGACAAAGTGGGGATTGTGGCAGCGGTGTCACGGTTCGTCGCCGACCGGGGCGGTTCCCTTATTGAGTCCAACCATCATACGGATGCGGAGCAGGGTTGGTTTTTTATGCGCAATGTGATCAGCGCGAGCACTCTGAGTGTGTCCCCGGACGAGTTCAGGGAGCAGTTTGAGCCACTGGCGGCTGAACATGCAATGAACTGGATACTGCGGGACAATAGCGAGCTGCAACGGGTGGTGCTGTTGGCCAGCCATGCCTCCCACTGTCTTGCGGATATCCTGCACCGCTGGAAAAGCGGCGATATGGCCTGCCAGATACCCTGCGTGATCTCCAACCACGAAAATCTGCGCAGCATGGTGGAGTGGCACGGTATTCCCTTTCACTATGTACCAGTGCCGAAAGAAGATAAGGTCGAGGCCTTTGCCCGCATCGCGGAGATCGTCGAGCGACACCAGGCGGAAACCATTGTGCTCGCGCGCTATATGCAGATCGTGCCGCCAGAGCTGTGCCGGCAGTATGCCGGCCGGCTGATCAATATACACCACAGTTTCCTGCCGTCATTCGTTGGCGCTAACCCCTATCTTCGCGCCTATGAGCGCGGTGTGAAACTCATCGGGGCCACCTGCCATTACGTGACAGAAGATCTTGATGAGGGCCCTATCATTGAACAGGACGTGATTCGTGTGAACCACAGCTGCGATAAAGACGACCTGGTGCGGCTGGGGCGTGACGTGGAGCAGGCGGTGTTGTCCCGCGGCCTGCGCTACCACCTGGAGGATCGCGTGATTGTGCGAGGCAACAGAACCGTAGTGTTTAACTCATGAGTTATCTGCTGCCCGGTGATAAATCCCGGCAGTTACTCGAGCGAGGGCTGCCACATTTGCGCAACGGGCTGCGTTATCGCGGCGAAGCGCAAAAGGCGTCTGAAAAAGGCTATGACGCGCCAGCCCAGATGATTGTCGGCCGGGCCGAGGGCGATTATGTCTGGGACCTGGATGATAACCGCTACATTGATTTCCAGGGCGGATGGGCCACCAACCCACTGGGAAACTGCCACCCGGAGATTATTGAAGCGGTTCATGCAGCGCACAAACGCTACGGCTTCCAATGGGAACACCCACTGCGCATACCGCTGACTGAAAAGCTTGCGGATCTTATGCCTGGCAAGGCACTGCCGCGTTTCACCTTCGAGGTGTCAGGTACGGAGGCTGTCGAATCTGCAATACATATGGCGTTGTGCCACACGAAGCGTCGCTACATCATCAGCTTCACGTCCTGCTTTCATGGCGAGGGCCTCGGCACCAAGATGGTCAGCGCCTACAATAGCGACAACAATCTGTATATGGAGGCCTGGGCAGGGGGCGTGCTGAAGGCGCCGTTTCCCTATTCTGAAAATATTCCCGCGGGCATGAGCCATGCGCAGTACTGTGAATACTGTCTCTGGTACCTGGAAACCCATCTCCCGGACTTTGTTGTGCCCGCGGAAAATATCGCCGCTATTATTATTGAGCCCGGTCTGGCTGAGGGGGGTAACTGGATTCCCAGCCGCGACTTTTTTCAGGGCGTGCGCCGTATCTGTGACAAGTACGACTGGATTATGATCGCCGATGAAGTACTGACAGGGCTGGGGCGTACGGCAAAGATGTGGGGAGTGGAGCACTACGGTGTGGTGCCCGACATCCTGGTGGCGGGCAAGAACATGTCCGGTGGCATTGAGCCCTGTGCCGGTGTGGCCGCGCGAGACGATATCCTCGGCGATAACCCCAGGGCGACTGCGGGCAGTACGTTTGCCGGCACCCCGGCGGGTTGCGCCGCCTGCCTGAAAACCCTGGAAATCTATGAGCGCGATAATGTGCTGGCACATGCGGAAAAGTTGGCCGCCATAGCCGATAAGCGCATGGCAGACTGGGAATCGCGCTATGAGATTGTCAGCCAGGTGCGTTCACTCGGGCTGTTAATGGGGGTCTCTTTTGCCGGGGAGTCTGTTCCAGGAGAGGAGTTTTTTGTGGCTCGTAGCGTGCGTCACGAAATGTTGCGTCGTGGTGTTTGGGCCATATGCGATAACCAGGCTCAGGTGCGTATGTACCCGGCGCTGAATATGCCGGCGGAAGTATTACTTGAGGGCCTGGATATTATGGAGGAGGCCATCGCCGCGGTGCAGCTTAACGGGCCGACGGTGGGAAACTACCCACCGATGCCCAGCGGCAATGTGGGATTCTGAGTTGCGGGCTACTGATGCTCATCGCAATTGAGCGGCGGTCAGGTACCGTCGCTGCATATTTCCAGGCCCAGCTCTGCGATACGTAACTCGCCCTCAGGAGTTTGCCCGCCGCTATTCATAAATTTTGTCATCTGCTGTTTTGCTTCCGCGGTGTACAGGAGATCCACAAACAATTTGCTTTCGTCCTGAAGGCCATCTTCGAGCGCTTTGCTGGAGCTGTTGATAGATTGTTTGGCAGTGCGCAATGCGGTGGCGGGCATTGACGCCATGCGAGCGGCAAGTTTGGCAACCCATGCGTCAATTTCATCTGCGGCAAATATCCGGTTCAGCAGGCCCCAGCGCTCCGCTGTTTCTGCGTCGAGATCCTCCCCGGCCAATATAACTTCCATGGCGCGACCACGCCCCACCAGGCGCGGCAGCATCTGCGTACCGGAACCACCCGGCAGTATGCCGAGTGCAACTTCCATCTGGTTGATGGTCGTTTTTCCTCGCACACCGAATCGCATATCAAAGTGCATGGCCAGCTCTGAGCCGCCACCACCTATGCGGCCCTCAATTTGACCGATAATGACTTTGTCTATTTCGCGTATGCTTTTTAACATTCGCTGGTAGGCCACAAGTGTTGCTGCCGCCTCCTCTGTATTGCCGTCGGTCAGCGCCAATAGTATTTCCACGTCGAAGTGAGCCAGAAAAAAATCGGGGTTTTTACTCTTGATTACCACGACGGTGAGGTCCGGATCGGCACTCAACTCCTCGAACAGCGCAACCAGGTCAGCGAACAACTGCGCAGTGATTACGTTGACCGGTGGGTTATCAATGATGACGTTGGCCAGTGCGCCCGACGTTTGAACTTGCAGTGTGTTATATGTGTAACTCATAAACCCTAGTCTCCAGAACAAGGGCTATAACTTACCTGAAGGTAAAATGATTAACAATCCGGCGGCGGTGTTTGCCGGGCGCGCTCGGGTGACCAGAAAGGTTTTGTTACACGGGTGCAACGCGCAACTTTTCGCTGCCAGCGCAGTTCCTTCTGGTGGTAGATCTCCGCCCAGATCGAGCCTTGAAAATATTTTGCCTCCACTTGCCCGTAGGCGATATTGGCTTTTACCACCGGCGACCACATGGCGGACGTTACAAAGCCGATCTCTTTGGCGCAGTCCTTGTCGGCGTAGAGAATGCTGTTTTCGGCTGCCTTGTTACCCTCGATATCCAGCTTCACGAGTCGCCGGTAGTTGCCCGATTCCTTCTGGGCAAGCAGCGCAGTGCGCCCGTTGAAATGGGTTTTCTTGAAATTGAGTATCCAGCCCAGGCCCAGTTCCAGGGGCGACTGGTCGTGGTCGCGCTCCACCGTATGCAGCGAGCCGTGGAAATCTACGTCCGGGGCCAGAAAGCCCGCTTCCAGCCTTGCCATGTCCAGCGACTCATCACCCAGGGGTTGAATGCCATACAGTGCGCCGGTGCTGAACAGGGTGTCCCACAAAGTCTCGGCATCATCCGGGTCCACCCATAGTTCATAGCCCAGGTCGCCGGTATAACCGGTGCGTGAGATCATGAGCTCGCCAGAGGCGAAGGGGAAACGCATGATCTCGAAGGGTTTGCACTGTTCTATACCGGCGAAACCCAGGGCCTTGAGCAGGGCGCAGGATGTGGGGCCCTGTAGGGCCAGGGAGGCGATATCGCCACTGATATCGCTGATCTCAAGCGCGTCGAACCCGACAGCACACAAACTGAACCAGTCGTAGCAGGGGTCGGCACAGCACACCATGAATTCCTCAGGGCCCAGCCGGAACAGGGTGCCGTCATCGACCACTTTGCCTCTGTCAGTGCACCAGACATTGTAAGCGACTGTATCTACCGGTTGCGCGATGACATCCCGGGTAACCATACGGTCCAGCATCGCCGGGCAGTCGCCGCCGGTGAAGCGGTACTTGCGCATGGGGGAGACATCGAACACCCCGCAGGTGTTACGGGTGGCAAAGTACTCCAGATGCGCATCGGCATAGTAGGTGGCCGAGGCGTAACCATTCCATTCACCCCACTGCTGGTTGATATTCAGTTGCGAACTGCGCGAGTGAAAAGGCGAGGGCAGTATGCCGTTGTGCACATGGTCGATGGCGTCGGCACTTTGCAAGTGGGCTTTGAGTGGCATGATCAGCTTACCTCCAGAATTGCGCTAGCGGCATTGCGGCCGGCGGCGCCCATAATGCCACCGCCGGGGTGAGCGCCAGCGCCGCACAGATAAAAGCCTGGCACCGGTGTGCAGTACTGGGAGGCGCCATAGGTGGGCCGGTTCATCCACCAGTTGTCCAGGGCAAACTCGCCGTGGTGCCAGTGGCCCCCGGTGACGTGAAATTGTTGTTCCAGGTCCGCCGGGGTCAGCAACTCACTGGCGACCACGCAATCGCGGATATCCGGCGCATAGTGCTCCAGGCTTGCCATCGCGTTCTCCAGAAAACAGTCGCGGTGCGCATCCCAGCCACCTGTGACCGCATAGGGCGCGTATTGGACTTGCGCGGACAGCACATGCTGGCCCTGTGGCGCCAGGCTGTCGTCATGCAGGCTGGGCAGCACAACTGCCATCGGCAGCTGTCGGGCATATCCACCGTACTTGGCTGCGTCAAAAGCATTTTCAATAAAGTCCATGTCAGGTGCCAGCAGCAGCCGTCCTACAGGTTTTTCCAGGCCGGTAAAATGCGGTAGCCGCTGCAGCGCGAGGTGCACTTTGGCGACGTAGCCATCGGTGCGCAGCCGCTTGATACGGTGGGTGAATTGCACCTCCAGGTGCCTGGCCCCCAGCAGTTTGAAAAAACTGGTTTTAGGGTCTGCGTTGGACACCACATGCTGCGCCGGTATGCTTTCGCCGCTCGCCAGCTCTACGCCGGTGACACGCCCCTGATTCACCGTCAGCCGGGCTACCGGGCTGTCCATTCTCAGTTCGGCGCCATGGCTGAGAGCTGAGGCTGCCAGTGCATCAGTCAATCCACCGGTACCGCCCCGTGGCAGCGGCAGGCCACTGCCCAGATCGCCGCTCATTCGGTACAACATCGCCAGCACGGCATTGTTGGGAGAGCGCGGTGCCAGCTTGCTGCCGACATTTGCGTCCCAGCTCAGGGCGGCTTTGAGTGCCGGGTTTTCAAAAAACTCATCCATCAGGTCCCGGGCAGGCAGGGCGATCATGCGCATCAGTTCCCGCATATCGGTTTTACCCAGGGTGCGCAGGTTCCAGCCAAACTGTCCCAGGGTGGCCGCGTCCTTCAAGCCACCGCTGCCCAACACCGGCGGGCGCTTATGCCAGAAAGGGTTAATCGCCTTTGCAAATTTCTGCATAAGCTGCAGGTATTGCTGGTACGACGCTGTATCTGTGGCGGAGGCGCCGGTCAGCCCATCGGAATTGATGAGAATAGGGTCAGAAGAGGAAGATATGGCAACAGTGGGCAGTGCGTCGACTGCGAGGCTGAACCCGTGGCGCTCCAACTCGAGTTCCTTGACCAGGCGGCGGTTAAGTTGTGGCAGGGTGTCGGCCACCGAGGCCCTGAAGCCCGGTGTGAACTCCCGAGTGGCACCCAGCCCGCCCGCTTGTGGGCCCGCCTCGAGAACCAGGACCTTACGGCCGGCCCTGGCCAGATAGGCCGCGCATACCAGACCGTTATGGCCGGCTCCGATGATAATGATATCCGGTGAATTACTCATCGACGTCATCCTCCGGCACCACGTTGGGCCTGCGCAGGTCGCGCAGGATCTCTCTGGCAGAATTGGCGCCGCAGGCAGCGGACACGCCGCCTCCGGGGTGGGTGCCCGAACCGCACATATACATACCTTTAACCGGGCCGCGATATTGCGAGTAGCCGGGAAAGGGGCGGTTGAACATCAGCTGGTCGATAGTCAGTTCACCCTGAAAGATATTGCCTTCGGTGAGGCCTATTTCGTTTTCGATCTCCCAGGGTGTACGTACTTCCATATGGGCAATAAGGTCGCGGAAGTTGGGGGAGTAGTTACAGATCTGGTCAATTACGGTTGCCCCGAAGGCGTCCCGTTTTTCGGGTGTCCAGCCACCCTCCACATCCGCCGGGCAGTACTGGATAAAACAGGACACGAAGTAATTGCCCGGTGCTGCGAGGGTGGGGTCCCACATGGAGGACTGGGTCATCTCGATAAACGGATCGTCAGACCAGCGCCCGTGCTTCCAGGCGTCGTAGGCCCGCTCCATACGTTCCATGGAATCCAGAAACTGAAAGGAGCCATGGCGCAGGGCGTGTCCCTTGGGCAGAGAGGGAAAATCCGGTGCACCGGTGAGGGCGATATTAACTTTGCCGGAGGAGCCACGAATTTTGAAATTCTGCGCCTTTTTGTGCAGGTCAGCGGGAATATCGCCAGGGTCCATGATCACGGTGAACGTGCGCTTGGGGTCCAGGTTCGACACCACGATATCAGCGTGAATCTCCTCACCGCTATCCAGTGCCACACCCACTGCGCGCCCGTTGCGCACGATAATCTGCTCCACCGGTGCGCTGGTGCGAATCTCACCGCCGTGTTCGCGCAGTGCGCCGGCAATGGCATTGGAGATAGCGCCCATACCGCCCCGGGCGAGGCCCCAGGCACCCACTGCACCGTCCACGTCTCCCATCACGTGGTGTAGCAGCACATAGGCGGTTCCCGGGGAGTACACACCCAGGGCGGTGCCGATAATACTGCTGGTGGAATAGAGAGCCTTGACCAGATCGTTCTCGAAGTACTCGTCGAGAAAATCTCCGGCGCTCATGGTCATAAAGCGGATGAACTCATACACCTGCTCCTCACCCATACCGGCGAACTTCTTGCCCATGAACAGCAGCTCACCCAGGTCGCGGGGTTTGAACGAGGTGGGGTCCGCCGGGGTGCGCAGCAGGAAGTGGCGTATCAGTTTGGCGTAGCGCATCAGGTCAGCGTTATAGCGATGCATGGCGTCGGCGTCGCGCAGTGAGTGGCGCTTCACCTCACGGTACTGCATGGCCTGATCGGGATACTCGGCGATGTAATTGCCATCCCGGGCGAAGTTCGTGGTGCCGTTATAGGGCACGATCATCAGGCCGTGCCGTGTGAGATCGAGATCGCGGTGAATAGATTGTCGCAGCAGGCTGCAGACGTAGGAGCAGTTGGAATAAATCCAGCCCTCGTGTAGCTCGCGGCTGACCGCAGCGCCGCCTATGTAATCATTTTTTTCGACTACGAGTACGTTCAGGCCACCTTTGGCCAGGTAAGCCGCATTGGTAAGCCCGTTGTGTCCCGCGCCAATGACGATGGCGTCGTATTGCTTTGTCATGATATCCGTACTTGCACCAGGCTGTGGCTATTTGCCCAGCATAGGACCTTGAGGCTGGATTGGGCAGGGCCGATAGGGGACAATAGGGAGATATAAACGGACATTAGGGAGGCCTTAAATGTCCCTGTCATTCCAGGGCGGGAGTCCGCCCCGGGCTATCCAGCGACAACTGCTTAACAGCCACGAAATTCGGCTGATGCTGCAGGAACTGGAAGCGGCTCAGGGTAATTCAACGCCCGCTATTCTGGCGGGCACCGGTGTGACCCGGCGACTGCTGGCAGACCCCGCTCAGCGCCTTACGCTGCAGCAGGAACTCGAAATCTATACGCGCATTGCGCACCGCAACACAGATCCACTACTGGGGTTTCGGGTGGGTCAGCGCCTTTCGCTGTCCAGTTACGGCATTCTGGGCTACGCCATTATGGGTACGAAAACCCTGGGGGAGGCGCTGGAAATGGTGACGGAGTTTTCGCCCCTCATCAACTGGGCATCACACCACAGTCTCACCTTCGAAGACTATCGCGGTGTGCCCTGCCGTTGCCTGACCCTGTTCCCCACGGCGGGTGATCCGCAGACTGCCGCGCTGGAGATTGAAAGTACCATAGCGTCCCTGCAATCGGTGTTTAACGAACTGGCGGGGGAGCCCGTGGTGTTCGCTGGCATCGAGATGGCTCACAGCAATCCAGCCGTCACGGATGACGACATTCGTCTGCTGTTTCACTGCCCGGTGGCATGTGACAGCGGCCGCAATGCACTGCTGTTGCCACAGAGTCTGCTAACCATGGTCCTGCCTTACCCGCAACCGGAATACAGTGCACTGTTCCGGGATATGTGTCGCCAGAGTATGGCGTCTCTGCAAGAGGATCGCGATCTCGTTGAGGCGGTCAGGGCATTGATCGAAACGCGGGAGGGTAGCGTACCCACGCTGGAACAGGTCGCCGCACATTTCAGCCTGAGTTCCCGCACGCTGCGGCGCCACCTGCAGGCTATTGGCACCAGCTATAGAGAGTTACTGGAAGAGGTGCGGCGTGCCAGTGCCTGCCGCTACCTCTCATCAACCGGATTGACGGTGGACACTATAGCGGGGCAGTTGGGCTATGCCGATGCGCGGAGTTTCCGCACTGCATTCAGGCGCTGGCTGGGAACGACACCCGCAGCCTATCGACTTCAGGCTGGTATGTCGCCCTAAGCAGGGGGGCAAGTCTGATAGAATTGCGTATCAATTAAAGGAACAGATATGAGCGTCGCAACACACACAGTCACACAACCCAAAACCTACCCGGTCGAGTTATCCGATGTGACCCTGCAGGTGACAGAATGGCCGGGTGTCGGCGACCCGGTATTGTTATTACACGCCACCGGCTTCCACAGTCGCTGTTGGGATAGTATCGCTGCGGACCTGGCCGGAGCCCATGTCTATGCTGTGGATCTGCGTTTTCATGGCGGGAGCGACCGGCATGGCGATATTAACTGGCTGTTGATGGCTGGCGATATACAGGAGTTACTGGAAGTACTGGATTTGCAGCGTGTCGTAGGTGTGGGCCATTCTCTCGGTGGTTATCTTACGGCCTATGTTGGCGCCAGCCAGCAGCAGCGCTTCAAGCACCTGATATTGATCGATCCGGTGATTTTTTCCAGAGAACAGTACATGGCGCACCACAGGTCGGTTGGTTTAACTGATGCAGCCGATTTTCCTGTCACCAGACGCAAGAACGCTTGGCGCGATGCCGAAGAAATGTACCAACGCTTCAAGAACCGGCCGCCGTTTTCCCAATGGCGGAAACAGGTTCTACGCGATTACTGCAACTATGCCCTGCGCACGGTGCCGGAAGAATCCGCCTTACAGCTCGCCTGTGACCCGTTACACGAGGCGTCCATTTATATTAACCAGAGGGGCAATGAGGCAATTTGGGATCTGCTGCCCGGCCTGCAGGTGCCAGTTACCCTGCTGCGTGCCCCCCAGGACCTCGATAACCCTCTCAATCTGGCCGCCTCGCCCACCTGGCCCGGGCTGGCAGATCTTCTACCCAATGCACAGGAGTTGTACCTGCCCGATATGTCGCACTTCATTCCCATGGAAGACCCGTCGCTGGTTGCGGGTATCATTCGGGAGGCACTGGAAGCATCCTGACCTCGCCTCCGGCGACGCCTCTACCGGCTTCCGGCAGCGCGATCTGCAGCTATACTTTAATGACAGTGCAATGTTGCGACTACAGGGCAGCGCAACTATTCCTCTAAATTTTTTTGCCAACTTGTGGCGTGTGAGCCTATAAAGCCGGTACTGGTCGGCGCCGAAGGAGTAAAGTATCGATATGTTCTCTGCTGTGACACTGGGGCAATTGGCGTTGGCCAATCGCATAGTGATGGCACCCATGACCCGTAGCCGTGCGGATATCGACGGTGTGCCTACAGATATGATGGAGGACTACTACCGACAGCGCGCGAGTGCGGGCCTTATTATCTCAGAGGGCATTGCGCCCTGTGTCAGTGGCCTTGGCTATTGCCGAACGCCGGGTTTGTTCAATGAGGCCCAGGTGAAAGCCTGGTCGCGAGTGACAGCAGCGGTGCATGCAGGGGGGGGTAGAATTGTTGCGCAGCTGATGCATGTGGGCAGGGTGGCCAGCCATTTAAACAGGCCTGAAGGCGGTGAAACCGTGGCACCCTCTGGCGTCCCGGCGCGCGGGGAGATTTACTCGGATCAGATGGGTATGGTGCCCTTCGACAAACCGCGCCGCCTGCGCACCGGGGAAATAGCCTGGATTGTCTCGGATTATCGGCGCGCCACTGCCAATGCCTATGCGGCAGGCTTTGACGGTGTGGAATTGCATTGCGCAAGCGGTTACCTGCCAGCCCAGTTTCTGGCCAGTGGCAGTAACCAGCGCGCCGATGACTACGGCGGCGCTGTAGAAAATCGCTGTCGATTTCCGCTGGAGGTCCTGGCTGCAATGATTTCAGTGGGTGGTGGGGGCAGGGTGGGTCTGCGTATCTGTCCGGATAATCCCTACAATGACCACAGTGACGAAAACCCGCTGGAAACCTTCGAATATTTTCTGGGGCAGGCAGCAGAGCTTGACCTGGCCTACCTGCACACCATGCGCTTTCCTGCAGGAAAGGTGGATAATATTGCACTTGGGCAGCGCTTCTTCGGTGATCGCCTGATAGTCAACCATGGCTACGACCTGGCGCAGGGCAACGCGATCATTGCCAGTGGTGCCGCATCAGCGGTGTCATTTGGCCGACCTTATGTCGCCAATCCCGATCTGGTGGAACGATTCAGGACAGGAGCACCCCTGGCGCAGTATGACCCCGACACACTTTATGCCGGTGGCGCGCAGGGTTACAGCGATTACCCGGCCATGGGTGACATATCCCCAACGTTATAGTGTGCTTTCCCTGGCCCGGGCGAAGGCCTCCAGGGCAAATGCCACGTCGTCGTCTGTCAGCGCCGCAGACATCTGTGTGCGAATGCGAGCTCTGCCTTTGGGTACCACCGGAAACGAAAATGCCACTACGTAAACACCGTTATTGAGAACGGCTTCGGCGAATCTTGCCGCCACCGACGCATCGTGCAGCATGACCGGCACGATGGGGTGTTCACCCGGCAGTAATTCAAAACCATGCTCTGTCAGGCCCTCGCGAAACCGTGCCGTGTTGTGCCGCAATCTGTCGCGCAGATCGGGTGCTTCGCTTACCAGTTCCAGCGCCTTGATAGCCCCGGCCACCACCGGCGGCGCCACTGTGTTGGAGAACAGATAGGGTCGTGAGCGCTGTCGCAGCAGATCGACGATCTCCCCGCGAGCGGCAGTGTAGCCGCCGCTCGCACCCCCCAGGGCTTTGCCCAGGGTGCCGGTAATAATATCTACCCTGTCCATGCAGCCGCGCAATTCGTGCGTGCCTTTGCCGCTTGCGCCGATAAACCCCGTGGCGTGGGCGTCGTCGAAATGGACCAGTGCGCTGTAGCGTTCGGCCAGATCACAGATCTCGTCGAGCCGTGCAATATAACCGTCCATCGAAAACACGCCATCGGTGCTGATCAGCTTAAAGCGCGCACCGGCAGCATCGGCCGCTTTCAGTTGTGCTTCAAGATCAGCCATGTCGTTGTTGCGGTACCGATAGCGTTTGGCTTTACTCAGGCGGATGCCATCGATGATGCTGGCGTGGTTCAACTCGTCAGAAATCACGGCATCTTCGGCAGCCAATAACGTTTCGAAAAGGCCGCCGTTGGCGTCGAAACAGGAGGGATACAAAATGGTGTCTTCGGTGCCCAGGAAGGCGCTTAGTTTAGCTTCCAGCTGCTTATGCAGTGTCTGGGTGCCGCAAATGAATCGCACCGAGGCCATGCCGTAACCCCAGTCCTCAAGGCCCTGTGCTGCCGCGGCGGTCACCTGGGGGTGCTGGGCCAACCCCAGGTAGTTGTTGGCACACAGGTTTAATACTTCGCCGCCGCCCGCCACCTCTACATGGGCTCCCTGGGGCGAGGTAATCAGCCGCTCGTGTTTGGTGAGGCCGGCAGCGTCTATAGTCGCCAGCTCTCCGGCCAGGTATTGCTGGAAACGATCATACATAGGAGTGCTTCCCCTTCAGCTGAAAAACCGGTGCTAAATGCGGTGTGGAAGTCGTTTTGCTATCATAGCTACTCCCAATTGAGGACGACCTTGCTGGCCTCACCGCTGTTCATCACGTCAAATCCCTGCTGGAAATCCCGATAACTCATGCGATGGGTTATCACCGGTGAAATATCCAGGCCCGAGTCGATCATCACCGACATCTTGTACCAGGTTTCGTACATTTCCCGCCCGTAAATGCCTTTCAGTGTGAGCATATTGAAGATCACCTTATTCCAGTCAATGGCAGTGTTTTCGCTGGGTATTCCGAGAATGGATACTTTGCCGCCGTGACACATATTGTCCAGCAGATCGTTTAAGGCCTGGCCGTTGCCGGACATTTCCAGGCCCACGTCGAAGCCCTCGGTCATGTGCAGTTCCTTTTGCACATCCCCCAGCTTTTCCCTGCTGACATTAACGGTGCGAGTGGCCCCCAGGCGGGCAGCCAGTTCCAGCCTGGCGTCTATGACATCGGTGATGACGACATGGCGAGCGCCGGAGTGTTTACACACAGCCGCAGCCATCGCGCCGATAGGGCCGGCACCGGTGATCAGAACATCCTCGCCCAGAAGAGGCCACTGCAGCGCGGTATGTACCGCGTTGCCAAAAGGATCGAACAGGGCGGCCACATCCAGGTCTATGCCCTGAGAGTGTTCCCACACATTGGCCATGGGCAGCGCCAGATACTCCGCGAAGGCGCCGGGGCGATCCACACCGATACCACTGGTGTGCGCACAGAGGTGCCTGCGTCCGGCCATACAGTTGCGACAGCGCCCGCAGACCACGTGTCCTTCGCCGGAGACAATTTGCCCAGGCCGGAAGTCGATGACGTTAGAGCCGACCGCAACAATTTCACCGACAAACTCGTGACCCACAACCATCGGCACCGGAATGGTCTTCTGCGCCCATTTATCCCAGTTATAGATATGCATGTCGGTGCCGCAGATAGCGGTGCGCATGACCTTGATCAGAACGTCGTTAATTCCCGGTGCCGGTTCCGGCACATCTTCCAGCCACAGGCCCTGGCGGGCTTCCTTTTTAACCAGTGCTTTCATGATGCCAGGTATCTCCTTTGCGCACAGTGAATAAGGGTAGCCCCGTTATTCCTGGTCGTCGTGTCGGCCAAGCCAGTCCAGCAGAAGTGCGTTTACCACCTCCGGTTGTTCCTGGTGGGGGAAGTGCCCGGCGTTGGCCACTTGCTGAACTGACAGACCACCGGGAAAGTCTTCTTCCCTCATTAAGGCTTGGAAAACATCGGAATCGATGCAGCCATCGCGTTCGCCCGTGAGCGCCAGGGTAGGCACCGGCACTTTGAAAGCCGCCTTCTGCTTTGCGGCTGCGGTCAAAGGAATGTTGCGCGGGTTCATTAAGTCGCGGTAGTAACCCAGTGTCGCCAGGGTAACACCCGGCTGCTTAAGCGAGGCGATTACATCAAGAAACTCGTCTTCCGGCGGCTGCCAGCCCGGGCTCCATCGGCGCCATAGCATGCGGATAAAGCGGTAATCCTTGCGTCTGACGGCGTAGTCGGATATCCCGCGCAGTTGGAAGAAAAACACATACCAGGACAGTGCCAATTGCTTCGGGTGTTTGGTCATATCCGACATAAAGCGACCAATATGCGGTACCGCCATAGTCGTCAGGCTTTTGAACCGCTCGGGTGCTCGCGCTGCAGCAGCGTAGCTCTTGATTGCCCCCCAGTCATGACCGATCAAATGCACTCGATCCTCACCCAACTGGTCGACTATTGCGACGATATCGCCCGCGATCGCCGCGTCGCTGTAGTCGCCGTCAGCCGGTATGGAGGTGGGCTCGTAGCCGCGTAAATGCACGCTCACAGCGCGGTAACCGGCCCGCGCCAGCACGGGTAGTTGCAGCCGGTAGGAGCGGGCATTGTCCGGGAAGCCGTGCAGGCACAGCACAACAGGCCCGGATCCCTGTGCCAGAGCTGTAAATCGCAGCGGCCCGTGTTGAAAGTCTATTTGGTCAAAGGACTTCATGAGGGTAACTTCTCGAAACGATTTTTCGGCACATTCTTGCGCACCTTGTCGGCATCAAAGACTTCCCCATTCATAGCGATATAGACTCCGGGCGGCTTGCTTTGCACTGCACCGATGGCGCAGCCGATATTGAAAATGGCATCGCTGCCGCTAAACGCAGCCGGTTGCAGTGCACCGGTGAGAACGATGCATTTGCCGTCGATACCCTGCAGTGCCGCGGCGCTGGCAACCATGCCATCGGTGCCGTGGGTTATCAGTACGCAGTCTTCGTCGCACCTGCTGGCGAGTCGACGAATCAACTCGCGATCCTCTGCGGTCATATCGAGGCTGTCCTTGCGCATCGCGGATTCCACGGTGAAGGGAAAACCGACATCCATCTTCTTCAGCAACTCGCCGATAACCGGCTCCCCCACCTGATAGTCACTCTTGGCATCGAAGTAGATCTTGTCGATGGTGCCACCGGTGGTAATGATGTGTAGTTTCATAGGCTGAGCACGACGGTGTGAAATGGCGGGCTGATATTATAGGCTCGATTGATACGAATATCTTAGCTATAGCTGAATTATCCCGGGGTATTGGCAATTGTTGAGCTCTCCTCGCCGAGTTCTTTCCGAGATTCGCTTTCTGGGGTGTCCGGCGCTGACATTAGAATCTCCCAGTGGTAACGTAAAACTTCCCTGTTTTCAAAGTAGCAAATTGTTGTCGAGACGAGCGGTTCTGTGTCTTCGTCGCCAGCAATCAAATACGAGTACTGTTGGTATTCGGTGGTATTGCCGTCCAGAACCATCTCAAACTCACCCTCTGTCACTGGTTCGCTGGAAGCCTCCTCGGGAGTGGCGATGCTTATCTCCTCCGCCACTGAATAATGACATTTCAGCACAATTTTTGGCAGGTTGGTGTTGTAACGAATGACACCACCGTATTGCATACACCGATGTATTCTTCTGTCAGCGGTACAGTACCCGTTCTCGGTATACACGAGTTTGTTACCAGTCTCGTATATCTTCCAAATACCACCTTCTTTTGTCTTTTTTCCCTGCTCCAGGCCAGTTACCTCAAAGTAGGGAGTCTCTGGGCTGGCGCAGCCATGACTTATTAGAGCAGCCAGGCATGTGCGTATTGTGCGAAGGATACGAATTTTTCCCGGCCAGCACAGAAGCTGGCTGATCATTGATGCACAGGGGTACCCGGCAGCTTTCAGTCTATGTTTCACGGGCTAGTTGTACGACGACGAAGGTCGAACCGGCAATACCTTCAACTCTGAGGGTGCAGACCCCCCAGCTCTCCGGTATGGACCATCGGGGACCGTCAGCGACGGACAGCTTTTTTCTACCTCGCCGGCAATCTGCTTCGACGGATTGCAACTGACCTGATATGTTTTTCAGCTCAAACTCCTGCCGGAGCAGCTCGGCATTCCAGGTTCCGGTGTCGCCACCGTAAAGCGGCGTTACGAGCTTGCCTTGTATCCAGAATTCTTGCCCGTCGATTTTTTCATTAACGGACTCCGCATGCGCCAGTACCCTCTGTGTTATCTCGTTCCCGGGGGCGACATAATTCATCCTGGATGCCGTCCGAAAAGCGTCCCCGACTCTCATGGCGGCGATTTCAATCTGGTAAGCCCTGGCCAGGTGCGGAATAAAAAAGTCGGGATCGGCAATCTGGAATTGATTGCCTTCCACTGCCAGTAAGTCAATAACCCGCTTAATGTGCAGGTACTCCTGGTCTGTATCACCGAGTTGTCGGGTGTAAGCGGTGAGAATCGTTTGTAAATACAGCTCCTCGTACAGACTTCGAGTAGGGGTGTTTTTCAGCGATTCGATCATGGTTGCGGCGTCGCTGAGCTCGCCGCTTGCGATCAAAGAAATAGCACGCTTGTATTTTCGAACGAAGTTCTTGTCCGCGCCTCTTGGCAAGCCCTCGAGAAGAAATATGAAGCGTGTAGGATAGTGGCGCTCTTCTACGGTAATACCGTTGAAGGAGGCAGGCTTGTAAACCTTTGATTCGAGGTTCTTGAGTAGTTTGGCATCAAGTGAGTCCACGCCGTTGGAGTCGAGAATTTGTGCCCGGCTGACTTTACCGTCGGTGCCTATTGTATACGAAAAGTAGGCCCATCCTTCAAGGTTCTGCCTTCTGGCGGTCTGATGGTATGTGACAGGTTCCTCTTCCAGCAGTTCTGCAAATTGATAATTATCCTCTGCGATACTCGAAGAAACCAGGAGCAGCGAGTTGATAGCTAAACAGGCTGCCATATTTAATTTAAACATGATATTCCGGGTAGATCAGATCGCCCTCTATGCTCGCACAAAGAGCCGCCATGTTCCAAGTCCGGTGTCGGCCGCGTCAGAAATGTGGGGAGGCTGTCCCAGGCACTACTGGGGGTACTGCCTCTGACTGGAAAGCGCGTTGACTCCAGAGGAAAAACGGTCGGCGAGAAAATTTACGAACAGACGTACTTTTGCTGTCAGGTGCCGATTGTGAGGATAAACGGCCCAGATACCCGTGTCCGTGGGATTGAAGGAATCGAGCACGGGTATCAGGCTGCCACTGGCAATATCGCGTTCTACATAGAAGGAGGGGAGTTGTACCAAACCGAGGCCGGTAAGGGCCGCGGTTGCCAGCGCGCGGCCGTTGTTGCTGCGCCAGTTTCCCTGCACTCTGAGATCAAAATTTCTGCCATTTTCCCGGAAGCGCCAGGTGCCCAGGGTGCCAAGCAGGCAGTTGTGATTTGTCAAAGCATGAATGCTGGAGGGTTCTCCGTTCCTTTTGAGGTAGGCTGGTGCAGCGCAGGTCAGCAGTTTGCGGTTGCAAATGCGGCGCGCGATCAACGTTGAGTCCTTCAGTGTCCCGGCGCGGATGGCCAGGTCGTAACCCTCTGAGATGAGATCAATGAGACGGTTGGTAAAATCCAGTTCTACCGACAGGTCCGTGTGCGCCGCCATAAAATCAAGGGCGGCGGGGGCGATAAAATCTTCGCCAAAAGCGCCCCCGACAGTGACCCGCAGAATGCCCCTGGGGCGCTCCTGAAGGTCTACCACTGCCTGCTCTGCTTCTTCAAGGCTGTTAAGAATCTCACGGCAGCGCTGATAGAAGGCCTGGCCTACCTCGGTTGCGGAAACTTTGCGGGTGGTTCGCAGTAGCAGTTGTGCGTCCAGGCGATTTTCCAGGGCGGTGATCTGGCGACTGATGTGTGAGCGGGATACGCCCAGGTCCTCGGCAGCGCGACTGAAGCTGGAGAATCGTACAACCCTCTCGAACGCTTCTATACTTTCCCAACGGTGTGAAGACATGATTTAATAGCCAATTGTTTCTGTGCAGCAACAGATATGTTCAAAATAGCCTATTTATCTTCTACCTGACAACTATTCTAATACGCCACACTATTTGCTTATTAAGGTTAATATCGATGAAAACACGTGCAGCAGTCGCTTTTCAGGCGGGCAAACCACTGGAAATTGTTGAAGTGGATCTCGAGGGCCCCCGGGCGGGGGAGGTGCTGGTGGAGATAAAAGCCACCGGCGTCTGCCACACCGACGCCTTTACCCTTTCCGGTGATGACCCGGAGGGCGCATTCCCGGCAATTCTCGGCCATGAGGGCGCGGGAGTGGTGGTAGACGTGGGTCCCGGTGTTAAAAGTGTTAAGCCGGGTGACCACGTAATTCCGCTCTATACACCGGAGTGTCGCGAGTGTGACTACTGCCTGAATCCGAAAACCAATCTCTGTCAGGCTATCCGCAACACCCAGGGGCAGGGTGTAATGCCCGACGGCAGCAGCCGCTTTTCCCTTGATGGCAAGCCGTTGTTGCACTACATGGGCTGTTCCACTTTTTCCAACTTCACGGTGCTGCCGGAAATTGCGCTGGCCAAAGTTCGTGAGGACGCGCCTTTCGACAAAATCTGCTATATCGGTTGCGGTGTGACCACGGGTATTGGTGCCGTGGCTTTTACTATGAAGGTGGAACCCGGCTCTACTGTCGCGGTATTTGGTCTGGGTGGCATCGGTCTCAACGTGGTGCAGGGAGCGAAAATGGTCGGGGCAACCCGGATAATCGGCATTGATCTCAACCCGGGCCGGGTAGAGCTGGCGAAGAAATTTGGCATGACCGATTTCGTCAACCCCAATGATGTAGACGATATCGTGCAACACCTTATAGACATGACTGGCGGCGGCGTGGATTACAGTTTTGAGTGCATCGGCAACGTGAACGTAATGCGCCAGGCACTGGAGTGCTGTCACAAAGGCTGGGGCCAGAGTTGTATCGTTGGCGTGGCGGGGGCTGGTAAGGAGATCTCCACCCGGCCGTTCCAGCTGGTTACCGGTCGCGGCTGGCGCGGTACAGCGTTTGGCGGTGCCCGCGGACGCACCGATGTGCCGAAGATTGTCGACTGGTACATGGATGGCAAGATCAACATCGATGACCTGATCACCCACACCATGCCGCTGGATGATATCAACAAGGCCTTCGACCTGATGCACGCGGGTGAGAGTATTCGCTCGGTGGTGGAATATTAGATGAAAGAAATTAGCGCCAACAGGTGTTTCGGTGGGCAGCAATTGCGCTACTCACATGCCTCCACAGTGCTGGGCTGTGACATGACCTTCTCGATTTTCCTGCCTCCTCAGGTGGAAGCGGGCGGAGCGCCGTACAAGGTGCCGGTTGTTTACTGGCTATCCGGCCTGACCTGTACTGACGAAAATTTTGTTAGCAAGGCGGGCGCCCAGCGCTATGCGGCGGAACTCGGGGTGGCCATCGTGGCGCCTGATACCAGCCCCCGAGGCGAGGGGGTGCCGGATGATCCCAACGGCGATTACGACTTTGGTCTGGGAGCGGGATTTTATGTGAACGCCACCCAGGAGCCCTGGCGCAAGCACTACCGCATGTACGATTATGTGGTTGACGAGCTGCCAGCTCTTATTGCAAAGACGTTTCCTGTGGATGGCACTCGAGCGGGTATTTCCGGGCACTCCATGGGCGGCCACGGCGCGTTAACTATTGCACTGAAAAACCCCGGGCGTTACAAGTCCGCCACGGCATTTGCACCCATTTGCTCACCGCTGCACTGTCCCTGGGGTGAAAAAGCGCTGGGCAATTACCTGGGCGAGGACCGCGAGGCGTGGCAGGCATACGATGCCTGCTCACTGGTTGCCACCAGCAGTGAACAACTGCCGGTGTTGGTAGATCAGGGCGATGCAGACAATTTTCTCGCGGAGCAATTGAAGACACCGTTACTGGAAAAAGCCTGCAGCGATGCAGGTTACCCCATGACGATCCGTATGCAGCCGGGTTACGACCACAGCTATTTCTTCATTTCAACATTTATAGGTGAGCACCTGGCGTTTCACGCGGGGTGTCTTTACTAGGGAGCACAGTAGCGGATGGTCGAACACTCAGCTGGGGCAGTAGCAGATTGTATTGCGCAGTATCGCGAAGTGCCCGGTGGTCTCTTACCTTTACTGCACGCACTGCAGGCCCGGCTGGGCTTTATTCCGGCTGATTCAGTTCCCGCCATAGCCAAAGCGTTGCAGCTGTCCAGGGCTGAGGTGCACGGTGTTATCAGCTTCTACCATGACTTTCGAGACAAACCTGCGGGTGAGCACGTACTGCAAATCTGCCGTGCGGAAGCGTGCCAGGCAATGGGCGCCCGGGAGCTGGAGTCCCATGCCAGGGCCAGCCTGGGTATCGAGTTTGGCGGTACCACTGCCGATGGTGCCATAACACTTGAGGCGGTTTATTGCCTCGGCAATTGCGCCTGTTCACCGTCAGTGCGGCTGGATGACCAGATACACGCCAGAGTTGATGCGATGCGGCTGGATGAACTACTGGCCGACCTGGCCGGCGGCTTGGACCGATGAGCCTGCGCATATTTCTGCCACGGGACACTACCGCGCTGGCTCTCGGCGCCGAAAACGTGGCCCGGGCACTGGGCGAGGAGGCGCGGCGGCGCGAGCTTGCTGTAGAGCTGGTGCGCAACGGTTCTCATGGGCTGTTCTGGTTGGAGCCATTGTTGGAAGTCGAGCGGGACGGTACACGTCTTGCCTTCGGCCCGATGACTGTGGCTGCAGTGCCGGGAGTTCTGGATGCGCTGGCGGGTGATCACGCAGGGCATCCTCTATACCTTGGGCCCACTGCCGACATTCCCTATCTGAAAACCCAGCAGCGCCTGACCTTCGCCAGAGCGGGCGCGGGTGACCCGCTTTGCCTGGAGACCTATCGCCAGCTGGCGGGATTTGTCGGCCTGGAGAACGCCCTGGGAATGGATTCGCAGGATATTGTCAATGTAGTGACAGAGTCCGGTTTACGCGGCAGGGGGGGCGCTGCATTTCCCGCCGGCATCAAGTGGCAGACTGTGCTGGATACACCAGGGGAGCAGAAATACATCGTCTGCAATGCCGACGAGGGAGATTCCGGCACCTTTGCCGATCGTCTCTTGATGGAGGCAGACCCCTACCAGCTGATTGAGGGCATGATCATCGCCGGTCTGGCGGTGGGCGCCACCCGGGGTTACATCTATCTGCGCTCGGAATACCCGCGCGCACGGGAAATACTGGAAGTCGCCATCGCGAGAGCGGGCGCAGAGGCCTACCTGGGAGCAAATATTCGCGGCAGCGGTAACGCCTTCGAACTGGAGTTGCGTATCGGTGCCGGCGCTTATATCTGCGGCGAGGAGACCTCCCTGCTGGATAGCCTGGAAGGCAAGCGCGGCATGGTACGCGTCAAGCCACCCCTGCCGGCAATCAAAGGTTTGTTCGGTATGCCGACGGTAGTGAACAACGTACTGACCCTCGCGGCGGTGACTACTGTGTTGGAAAAAGGTGGTGATTATTATAGAGAATATGGCACAGGTCGCTCCCGCGGCACCCTGCCGGTACAGCTGGCGGGTAATATTCTGCGCGGCGGTCTGGTCGAGCTGCCCTATGGCGCCACCTTGCGTGAACTGGTGGAGGATTATGGCGGCGGAACCTACAGTGGGCGACCGCCGCGGGCGATTCAGGTTGGCGGCCCCCTGGGCGCGTATCTCCCCGAGTCCCAGTGGGACACGCCGCTGGACTACGAGGCTTTTGCCGGTATCGGCGCCATGCTCGGTCACGGTGGGGTAGTGGTGTTTGATGACAGTGTGGACATGGCTGCCCAGGCGCGGTTCGCCATGGAGTTCTGTGCGGTGGAGTCCTGCGGCAAGTGCACACCGTGCCGTATAGGTTCAGTGCGTGGCGTGGAGGTTATCGATCGGGTGATTGCGCGCGAACAGCCGGCACAGAATATCGCCTTGCTACACGACCTGTGCGATACCATGGAGGCGGGATCCCTGTGCGCTATGGGTGGTCTCACTCCGCATCCTGTGCGCAGCGCGCTGGCGCATTTTCCCGAGGACTTTTCTTAGAACGCGGGCGCGCAGTCGTGTCTGCTACAACGGTGAAATAATGTTGCAGTTTTATGAGCCAGAACAGGATCACGGCACCCCGGCAATACGCTCCGGGCAATCTGTCAGCCTGTCTATCGATGGCAAAACCGTGACCGTACCTGCTGGTACGTCTGTGATGCGTGCAGCCGCTGAAGCTGGAGTCAAGGTTCCCCGGCTGTGCGCTACTGATTCGCTGGAACCTTTCGGCTCCTGCCGCGTGTGCCTGGTGGAGATTGACGGAGTGAAAGGCTACCCCGCATCGTGTACCACGCCAGTCCGCGAAGATATGGTCGTGCGCACCCAGACAGAGCAGCTCGCCGGCCTGCGCCGCAACGTCATGGAGCTTTATATCTCAGATCACCCGCTGGACTGTCTTACCTGCCCCACCAATGGTGATTGCGAACTGCAGGATACGGCGGGCGAATTGGGCCTGCGGGAGGTGCGTTACGGTTTCGAGGGTGCCAACCACCTCAGCGCAGCCAAAGACACGTCCAATCCGTATTTTACCTTTGATGCCGCCAAGTGCATTGTCTGCTCCCGTTGCGTGCGGGCCTGCGAAGAAACCCAGGGCACATTTGCCCTGACCATCCAGGGGCGGGGGTTCGGGTCCACCGTGAGTGCCGGCCAGGACGAGGCATTTATGCACAGCGAGTGTGTGTCCTGTGGCGCTTGCGTGAAGGCCTGTCCCACAGCCACACTTACGGAAAACAGCATTATCGAATACGGCAAACCCGAGCACTCGGTGGTTACCACCTGTGCTTACTGCGGTGTGGGTTGTGCATTCAAGGCGGAACTGAAAGGCAGCACTGTGGTGCGTATGACACCGCATAAAGATGGCAAGGCAAACGAGGGCCACGCCTGTGTTAAAGGTCGCTTTGCTTTCGGCTATGCCACCCATAGCGACCGGATCACCGAGCCGATGATACGCGATAGTATCGACGAACCCTGGCGCACAGTGTCCTGGGATGAGGCTATTACCTACACGGCACAGCGCTTCCGTGCAATTCAGGAACAGTATGGCCGCAACAGTATCGGCGCCATCAGTTCCTCGCGCTGTACCAATGAGGAAGTCTACCTGGTGCAGAAGCTGGTGCGGGCCGGTTTTGGCAACAACAATATCGACACCTGTGCCCGGGTTTGTCACTCACCCACCGGCTATGGCCTCAAGACCACGCTGGGGGAATCGGCGGGTACCCAGGAGTTTTCTTCGGTGGCGCAAACCGATGTAGTGCTGGTTATGGGATCGAATCCCACGGAGGCGCACCCGGTGTTCGGCTCGCGTTTGAAGAAGCGCCTGCGCGAGGGGGCAAAGCTGATTGTGATCGATCCGCGGGGGATTGAACTGGTCGATGCACCCCACGTGTATGCGGACTATCACCTGGCGGTGAACCCCGGCGCCAACGTGGCGATACTCAATGCCATGGCACACGTGATTGTTACGGACGGCCTGCAGGACGAAGTATTTATCCGCGAGCGTTGCGACGATGGCCAGTTCGCCCATTGGCTGGCGTTCATCCGTGATTCCCGTCACGCCCCGGAAAAATTGGAAGTGGCGACCGGCGTGCCGGCGGATAGTGTGCGTGCGGCGGCGACCCTGTTTGCCACTGGTGGCAATGCTGCCATCTACTACGGTCTGGGAGTGACCGAGCACAGCCAGGGGTCTACTGCGGTTATGGCTATCGCCAACCTCGCGATGCTGACGGGTAATGTCGGCCGGGAGGGGGTTGGTGTAAACCCCATGCGCGGTCAGAACAATGTGCAGGGTTCCTGTGATATGGGCTCCTTTCCGCACGAGCTGCCGGGCTATCGGCACCTCTCGGACGACAGTACCCGCGAACTGTTTGAGCGCGAGTGGAATGTCGCCCTGGACCCGGAGCCGGGCATGCGTATTCCCAATATGTTCGACTCGGCAATCGACGGAGATTTCCGCGGCCTGTATTGCCAGGGTGAGGACGTGGCCCAGTCGGACCCCAATACCCAGCATATCCAGGCGGCACTGTCTGCCCTGGATTGCCTGGTGGTGCAGGATATTTTTCTCAACGAGACGGCCAAGTTTGCTCACGTATTCCTGCCGGGCTCTTCCTTCCTGGAAAAGAACGGCACCTTTACCAACGCGGAGCGGCGTATATCACCGGTGCGCAAAGTAATGCCGGCACTGGGTGGCAAGGAGGACTGGGAGGTGACCCAGGATCTGGCCAACGCCATGGGTTGCCCCATGCACTACACGCACCCTGCGGAAATTATGGACGAGATCGCCCGCCTGACACCGACCTTTCATGGCGTCAGTTACGAAAAGATCGATACATTGGGCAGTATCCAGTGGCCTTGTAACGAGCAGCATCCGGACGGGACTCCCACCATGCATGTGGATGAGTTTGTGCGCGGCAAGGGTTTTTTTGCCCTCACTGAATATGTCGCCACTGACGAGCGTGCCAACCGGCGTTTTCCGCTGCTGCTCACTACCGGACGGATTCTCAGTCAATACAACGTGGGCGCACAGACCCGGCGCACGGCCAACAGCGCCTGGCACGCTGAGGATACGCTGGAAATTCACCCGCATGATGCCGAGGAGCGCGGTGTGGCCGAAGGCGATTGGGTGGGCATCCAGAGCCGCGTCGGCAACACGGTGTTGCGAGCGTGTATTTCTGAACGGGTACGCCCCGGTGTGGTCTACACCACTTTTCATCATCCCTTGTCTGGAGCGAACGTGATCACTACCGACAATTCTGATTGGGCGACCAACTGCCCGGAATACAAAGTCACGGCAGTGCAGGTGAGCCGCGTAACTGAACCGTCTGCCTGGCAGGCCCGGCAGCAACAGTTTGACCAACGACAGCAGCGTTTTCTGGATATGGCAACACCCGGGTGAAGGAAGTGATACAAACCGTCAGGCGCCAGACCTGGGACCACGGTATCTTGCATGAGGACAGCGATGCCATTGTCACGGAGCTGCCGGTGGCCCTGGTGTATAACGGAATTTCCCATGCGGTCATGATGGCCACCCCGGCAGATTTGGAGGATTTTGCCCTGGGCTTCAGTCTTTCCGAGGGGATACTGCAGCATCGCAGACAGCTGCTGGATATCGAGGTAAAGGAAGTCGATCGGGGGGTGGAGGTGGCCATGACGGTAGCCGCTGAAGCATTCAGCGCGCTCAAGCAATATCGCCGCAGTATGGTGGGGCGCAGTGGCTGCGGTCTTTGCGGGGTGGAGTCGCTGGAGCAGGCGATTGGCCCCGCGGTGCGGGTAGAGGGTGCCTGTCAACTCTCGCATGAGGCCCTGCAGACGGCCGTTGTCGAATTGGGGCAGCGCCAGTCGCTGAAACGCCTTACCGGCGGTGTACATGCTGCAGCCTGGTGCAGCGTGGAGGGCGAGATAAAACTGCTGCGGGAAGACGTGGGTCGGCACAACGCGCTGGATAAAGTGCTGGGCGCACTGCAGTGCACTCCGCATTCCGCGCCGGGCTTTGTGTTAGTGACCAGCCGCGCCAGCTATGAAATGGTGGCGAAGTCTGCCAGGTGTAATATTGCGGTGCTCGCGGCTGTATCCGCACCTACCTCGCTGGCGGTGCAACAGGCAGAGCTCAGCGGTGTGACACTGGTGGGTTTTCTACAGCCGGGCCGCCAGGTGGTCTATGCTAACGGGCAACGTATTGTGGCAGGGCTATAGTTATGGCGGCGCGCCAGATAGACAGTCTAGTAAAAATGGCAAACCAGATTGCACTCAATCTTGGTGCCGGTCATGATGATGCCGCAGCCGAAAGGACGGCGCAACATATCAGCCGTTTCTGGACCGCAGACATGCGCCGGCAACTGACTGCATACTGGCGTACAGGCGGGGCAGTAGAGCCGGTAGTAGCGGCGAGCCTCGCTGCACTGGAAGCAAACGAACTTAACCGGAGCGATGCAGGATGATGGCACAAGCGAAATTACTGAGAGGTGCAGCGGCGGCGCTACTTATTTCACTGTCGGTAGTGACATCGGCGCAGGCCGAGCAGCAGGAACCGTATCCACAAATTGTTGTTAGCGGGCAGGGCAGTGCCGAGATCGCCCCCGATATGGCGGTACTGCAATTGACCGTGACGCGCGAGGCGAAAACGGCCCGCGCGGCGCTGGATGCCAGTTCGGCAGCGATGGCGGAGGTGCTCAAAGCACTGCGCGCTGAAGGTATTGCCGAGCGCGACCTGCAAACGACGAACTTCTCTATTCAGCCAAAATACGTGTATCCCTCGCCGAAGTCCCAGGACGAAGACAAGTCTCCGCGGATTGTCGGGTATACCGTGCGCAATGGCCTCAGCGTGCGGGTGCGCGAGCTCGGTAAGCTGGGTGGAATAATGGACAAGTCGGTGACGCTGGGTGTTAACGAGGGTGGCAACATTCTGTTTACCAATGACGATGCCACTGGCGCGATCGAGCAGGCACGCGCGCACGCGGTAGCGGATGCCATGGGCAAGGCGAAGGCGCTTGCGGCGGCGGCGGGGGTAAAACTGGGCAAGGTGCTGGCGCTTTCCGAGCAGTCACATCAATCCGGGCCAGTGCCGATGATGAAGGGCGAGATGATGATGGCCCGGGCAGCTGACTCTGTTCCGGTAGCCGCAGGCGAAAACAGCTATCAGGTCACGGTGAATATGTCCTACGGTATAGTGCAGTAATTTTCGCGGGGGGCAGCGAGGCTACCCTCCCGGCTTTTGTAGCTTATGCGATCCATATCAATACACACCCTATAGATCTGTCGACAATAGGTCCCCATGGGAATAGAGATCGAAAAGATCGACTTCGATGAGGCGGACCAAAGTGCTTTCGCTATCCGCCTGGAGCAAAATCTTGCCGTGTTGCAGCATATGCTGGACGATCCGGGTTTTGGCGAGGGTCCCGCATCTCTGGGTGCCGAGCTCGAAATGTATGTGGTTGATGCTGCAGGCCACCCACTTCATGCCAATGAGGAAATTCTGGCGGCGGCACAGGACCCGCAGCTCACCCTGGAGCTGAACCGCTACAACCTGGAATACAATCTGTCTCCCTATGCACTCGCCGACTCCGCGTTTGCCTCTACCGAGCGGGAAATTCTTGACCGAATGGAGAATCTGCGTGCTGTTGCTGCACCTCTGGGAGGGCGTATTGCAGCCATTGGTATACTGCCTACCCTTCGCCAGACGGACTTTGGCGCACATTGTATTACCGGGTGTCGCCGCTACCATGCATTGGTAAATCAACTGATAAAGCGCCGGGGCGACAAGTTTCGCATCGATATTAATGGTGAGGACCCGCTAAAACTCGAGTTAGCGGACATTACCCTGGAGGGCGCCAATACATCTTTCCAGGTTCACTATCGTGTCAGGCCTGCTGATTTCGCCGACACATTCAATGCCATTCAACTGGTGTCTCCCCTGGCCATTGCCATTGGTGCTAATTCACCCACCCTGTTTGGCCATCGCCTCTGGCAGGAAACGCGTATTCCGCTTTTCAAACAGAGCATAGACAGCCGGCATACCGACCGGTATAGCTGGCGTGAGCCAGCCCGGGTTAACTTTGGCCAGGGTTGGGCCAGGCACGGTGCGGCGGAACTCTTTCGGGAAGTGGTGCGGATTTACCCCCCTTTACTACCTGTGTGCGCACAACAGGTACAGCTTGATCAGCGTGCGGACGGTGTAGCGCCCGCTCTGTCAGAATTGCGCCTGCACCAGAGTACTGTGTGGCTGTGGAACAGGCCCATATACGATGATGTGGGTGGAGGCCACCTGCGCATAGAAATGCGAACGCTTCCCGCAGGCCCGACCGCAGTGGATATGGTGGCCAATGCTGCCTTTCTCATCGGTCTGGCAGAGGGTATACGCCCGCACCTGGAGGAATTGCTGCCCGCCTTGCCTTTTTCACAGGCTGAATATAATTTCTACCGCGCGGCCCAGCACGGGCTGGACGCGAAGCTGTTGTGGCCAGACCTCAGGCAAACCGGTTATCGGGAGCAGAGCATGGGTGATATTATCGAACGTATGCTGCCTGTGGCGCGAGAGGGTCTCGACGCCATTGGCGTGGGCGCGGCCGAGTCGGAACGCTATATAGGGGTGATCGAGCAGCGGCTGCGAAGGCGACAAACAGGGGCCAGTTGGCAGCTGCAAAAAATGGCGCAACTGCAGCGTAAAATGCCTCTTTATGAGGCGCAGCACGAGCTACTGGAAATATTTATGGAACACAGCGCGGCGAATCTGCCAGTAGCCGAGTGGCCCTTGTGAGGCGATTCAAGTTCATTCGCGATCCGGATGCAGCCAGCATGGGCGATAACGTGGAGGCGTTTCTTGGGGAGTTGGGCGGCCCCGCCTGCATTTTTTTGACGGGACAGCACAAGACTGAAACCCGCGCGCTGGTTACGCTGTTGCACGGCAATGAACCTTCGGGCGCAATCGCCTTGCACCGCTGGCTCAAGTCCGGCCAGCGGCCAGCTGTCAACGTGGTCTGTGTGGTGGCCTCGGTGGCCGCCGCGTTGGAACCACCGTTGTTCAGTCACCGCATGCTGCCTCGGGCGCGGGACCTGAATCGCTGCTTCCGGCCACCCTTCGACGACGCCCAGGGGGTGCTGGCCGAGGAAATACTGGAGATTCTGCGTTTACACCACCCGGAAGCGGTGGTGGATATGCACAACACCTCTGGTTCAGGCCCGGCATTTGGCGTGTGTACGCATATGGACCGGCAGCACGATGCGTTGGTGTCGCTCTTTACCCAGCGGATGATTATCTCCAATCTCGGACTGGGGGCTCTGATGGACATCAGCGAAGCCAACTTCCCCACGGTGACGGTGGAGGTAGGGGGCAGGCTGGATGACCAGGCGCACGAGCTGGCCTATGAGGGTTTGTGCCGCTACTTCACAGCGGCGACGGTGCTCGATCAGGGCGAGACCGACTGGGGCATTGAATTACTTCGGGACCCCATCCGCCTGGAGCTCAATGACAATGTCACGCTGACCTACGCCGACCAGCCCTGCCCAAACTACGATATAACCCTGAAATCGGATATCGAACACCACAACTTCGGTACCGTGTCGGAGGAGACGTTGCTGGGCTGGGCCCGCGGCCCGGAGCAGGCGCTGTTCTCTGCTCTGGATGGCGGGGGAGGCTGTGCCGTTACCCGCTTGGTACGTATCGAACATGGTGAGCTCTATCCGGCCCAGCCACTGAAGCTGTTCATGATCACTAATAACGCGGCTATTGCCCAATCGGACTGTCTTTTTTATGCTGTGGCGGATGACGGCAGCACTATTTGTGGGTGATTTTAAAGTCGTTCCCAGAGGTTTACGGTATAATCGACGAGTTTCGTGATTGCTGCGTCGTCATTACTGGTGGCAGCGGGCAGGCGGAGCTTACGATTTTGATATATTGGTCCATGAATGCGGGTGCGGGTGGTCGTGGTTACAGGCTGCGCTACCAGAGAGCGGAAGTAGTGACACTATGAATACAGAAAATCATTTTGATGTTTTGATTATAGGCGCAGGTATGGCCGGAGGATTGCTGGCGAGGCAATTGTCAGTAGAACAGCCGGATCTGAAAATTGCGCTGGTGGACCGGAATACTCAGTTCGACTGGCACATTGGCGAGTCTACCGTGGAAGTGTTTGATGATTATGCTGTGCGCAACTGCAAGCTCGGCCCCTACCTGGCAGCAAACCATATTGTTAAGCACGGCCTGCGCTTCTGGTTTGATTCGGAGCAAAAGGACCTGCCTGTGTCCGAGCTGTCGGAGCAGGGCCGTTCGCGCTATACCACGCTCAATCGGGGAGTGCAGCTGGATCGGGCAAAGTTCGATCGGGACCTCTGTGAGATCAATCGCGCCGGCGGTGTGGATGTCCGGTTGGGCACGACTATCCTGGCCAAGGACGCCCAGGGTGACCCCGGGATTACCATCGACCCCGAGGGAACGCACCGCGTGCAGACCAGCGATGGCGTTATCACCTGCCGCCACCTGGTCGATGCCGGGGGCCGCAGGGCACCTCTGGTGAAACAATTGGGTCTTGAAAAGGTGGACGATCGTGTGCAGACAGGGTCCTACTGGGCCCGGTATTCGGGCACCCGCTGTATCGACGAGTTGGGCGATGACGCCTGGCGCGAGCGTGTTGAAGGAACCATGCGCTGGAGTTCGACCAATCACTTTATGTACGACGGCTATTGGTTCTGGCTGATTCCGATCAGTGCGGATACCGTCAGCATTGGGGTGACCTTTGATCGACGGATCGCTCCCATGAAGTTCCGTAATGCCGACGAGCTAACCGACTTCCTGCGCTCTCACCGCTGCCTGGATGAACTGCTTGGTGAAAAGGCTGAGGCTCTGGATTTCAAAGGTCTCACCCATATTCGTCGTTGTGCATCACAATATTTTTCTGACGATCGCTGGTACTTGACTGGCATGTCAGGCTTGTTTGTCGATCCCTTGTTTTCCAACTCCAGCGCAGTGATGGCAGTGTCCAATCGCATGATAGCGAGCATGATCGAAGCGGACAGTGAAGGGAACACCAAGGTGTTTCTCAATCGCCGACGGCATTTTGACATAGCCATGCAGAACCTCTACGAGCGCCAGCGGGAATCCTTTGACAAATATCATGCTCTGGGTTCTTTCGACGCATTTGTAAACTGGCAGACGATTCGTTATCACTCCATCCTGAACTACGATATACCAGCACAGCATGCAGATCAAAGGCAGATGATCGCGCGTGTAGACAGCCACGTAGACGGCTGTGGCTGTGCCGTGGGAGTGCTGACTGAGAACCAGCGCCTGGGCGGGGCCAGCGATGCTCTGACCAGGGAGTTTGTCGAATTCATCGATAGCAGAAAGCAATATTACGCTCGAAATCATGGCTATTTCCATGAGAAAACCGAACGGACAGAAACCCGGCAAAAAACTGTAGAGCTGGAGTTTGGTGAGGCGGAGGACCGGGAAAGTAAGCTGAACTGGGAGAGTTTCGTGCGCTACTATATTTGTCGCATGTGTGATTTCGATGGCATTCCCTTTGACGAACCGTGTTTCAAAGCGCATTTTGTCGCAGACTGGAATGTGGGCCAGAGCCTCGCTGCGATATTTGAACCCCTGAAAGAGCGGGCAGTCACCGGGCAAGCTGCGAATCCTCCCCCGGTTCGCTGGGATTTGAAAGGTCCAGTCAGTGACCAGTTGGCCATCGAGTCTGCCTGGTGGTGCCGATTTACCGGCCCGGATGGCCGTCAGGTATCAGTTTCGGATGCCGGAGGCGGATAGCGGCAGGGCATCTGCAGCTGAGAGGCCTCGTGCGCTGGTGCGACCCGAGGCCGTGAGAGTTAGTCGTCTCCAGGAAAACTCACAATCTCTTCGATCGTTTTTTTGATCCGCGCATCCTTTGCTCTTGCCTGAGCCGTTTTTCTCCGCTCCTGAACCACCGTCAATCGCTTTTTGTATATGTCGGAGATGGTGTTGATGCCCGCTTCGTTCAAATTGCCGGCGTTGCCCAGTGCAGCTTGTGTGGCACAGACGCATGAAGCAGTCATTATGGCGCTGGATATCGAGCGCGGGGTTGCGCCTGCTTTTATCAACTCATTGGCGAGCTGGAGAAAGCGTTGCGTGTTCTCGTAAATTGCTTTTTCGTCATTTTCTGCCATGGCTTTGCTCCTTGATTGGCATGGATTGTTAGCGGCTGGCGCTGCAATTTTGTCGGCGCCCATGCTATAGTAATTTCTCTCAATACTGTTAGCATAACCCTCCTTCGTTAGTGAAAAATCGCCGGATCCCGTATGAATTTCTCTGAAAATAACCCCCTGGGTGCGTTGTTTTTTGACGCCACTACTCGCTACGCTGAACGTATTGCGATCAGAACGCCCGCGGTCGATATAACGTATGCCGCCCTGCGTCAATATGTTACCCATATGGCGGTGAATTTGCGTGCTAGAGGGGTAGAGCGTGGTTCTGTGGTCGGGGTGTATATTCCCGGTAATCCAGCCCGGGCAGCGGCTTCGATTGTGGCGCTGACTCTGCTGGGTGCACGATGGGTTTCCCAAGACCCTACTTCCGGCGTCCATAAGTTGATCAAGCTGACACATTCTCTGTACTTGAGTCCCCCTCAGCGCGTCGTGAGTAAAACGATTCTGCTCGATGAGGTTTGGCCCGATTTGGGGAAGAATCCCCCCCATATTGCCGACTCCGATTTCGCTGGTTTCAGTTCTGCTGACGATCCCTGGTTTATTGCCACATCATCTGGCACTACCGGCACCAGCAAATACATGGCGATCAGTGGGAGTATGTACTTGCAACGCATTATGCGTTACCTGCAATTTCCAGAATCAGGCAGCCACTTTCTGACGACTGATTTTTTTGGCCCCTATGCTAATTTCGGCTTTCTGCGATTCCTGTACACGCTCCACATTGGTGGAACGTACGTATACAAGTCAGATTATGAGTACCTGAGCGCACAGAATGTTAGCGTTGTCGTAGGTTCACCGTCACACGTTTCAAAATTTCTGGACGGCGTTTCGCCACCCGCCTCGCCCCGAATAGAGGAGGTTCGCGTTGGCGGTGCGGCAGCGTCTCCGAAGCTTTTAACCAAGCTTGGTAAGTACTTTAATGTGGTGACAGTGGTCTATGGTTCTACAGAAACGGGACCCATCAGTGCCAAGCAGATTGAAGATCCACTGCACGACAGATCAGTGGGGCGCTGCTATGAGGATATCTCCGTAGAAGTTATCGATGAAAACGGGGAAGTGCTGGCGCCGGATACAGAAGGCCTGATCAGGTTTAAAGCATCCAGTCAGGTAACCGGCTATCTGGGCGACGCCGAGGCGACAGCCAATGCCTTTAAAGATGGGTGGTTTTATCCCGGAGACAAAGGATATCTGTCACAGGACGGAGAGCTATATATTACGGGTAGAGTACAGGATCACCTGAACATCGGTGGCTCCAAGATCAATGCCCAAATGCTGGACGAACTGATGCAAAGCGCTGCCGATATAGAAGATGCACTGTGTTTTCTGGAGCTTGGTGAACACGGTGTAGAGCATCTTGCGGCGCTAATCACATTTAGCCCCGAGGCGGACAAAAAACAAGCGGTGAAAAATCTCATCTATGCCCTGCTGGCGAGAGACGTGCATAAAGGGGTGTTGCCCCGCAATATGTACGAGGTCAGTTCGGTGCCGCGCAATGACAATGGCAAACCTCTACGCCGTACCGCGGGCCCTCTCACTGAAGGGCTCAAGGCATTTGCGCAAGTGGCACAGTAAACCTTATTGTGCCGGTATTGCTGAATCGGGCTGCCTGCTCTGTGCCTTGCCGGGTGACGGCAATGGCATCTACAGGTAAGTGGCTGCGTCGACTGGCCCGAACCGTGTATGCGGTTCCTGGTTGCTTTCCAGAAAGCTCACAAGTCAGTCGACCGCATCATCAAGCTTTTCATCGGCTGATGGCTGAACGTTCTCCTGACGGTTTTTCTGGTTGTCGGCCAGGTGTTTCCTGTATCCGTTGGCGATTCGGTCAATGCCCGCCTCGGTCAGGCTACCCTTGTTACCTACCTCAGTGTAGGTTGCGTACACGCAGGATGCTGTCATCAGACCCGCCGAAACTACCCGGGGAGGCATACCCTCAGCGGCCAATTTGTTCGCGAGTTCTATCAAGCGTTGCATGGCATCGTAGTGGAGCTGCTCATCTTTTTTCTGCATCGTCCTGTCCTTTAGTTTGTTTGAGGTACTGGCGGGATATCAGGGCGTGATGCTATAGCATTTTCTTGGTTCACTGCTACTATGTCGCCCTGTTCGTAGCTAAAATTTCTGGTTCTTCATGAATAATTCTGAAAATAATCCGCTGGGCGCTCTCTTGTGCAACTCCTGTCACATATTTGATAGCAGGGGGCCCGTCAGGACACAAAATATCGATGTGGCCTGCGCGCGCAATATTGAGGGCACTATTGGTATCGGAGTTTACGGCCAGTTGCAGGGCCATGTCGGGAATTCCGCTGCGACCGAGCAGGCACTCTGGAATGGTTTGTTTTATCCCGGGAATCGCGAGCGGCTGTCTGCTGACGGCGAGCTGTACGCTACCAATGGCAAGGCCATGCGCCACGAGGCGGCCGCGCTGGTGGCGGCCCTCAAGCCCATTGCCCAGGTAGAGGTGTAGCGCGTTGCACCAAGTTCATGTCTGATAAGAAGAAACACAGCGTAGCGGTTATTGGCGCCGGCATAACCGGTGCGTTTACCGCATACCTGCTGGCCCGGGATGGTCATCCGGTAGTGCTGCTGGATGGCGGAACTGCAAGCTATCGGGCCACTAGCTGTAATCCGGGGGGAATCAATCCTCTTCACGGTCCCGGCTTGCCTGTTCCGATGGCCGAATTTTACCTGTCCTCGCACAAACTGCACGCGCAGTTGCATGAAGAAATAATAAACCTGTCTGGAATAGACTATGGTTTTCGCGTTATAGACAGGCTGTTCCTGGCGTTCTCAGCGGACGAACAAAAGCAGTTGCTGGCTATGGGCCAGGAGTACGCTGTCCAGCCGGGTTTTACCGCGCAGTGGTTGACTCCGGACGAACTGAAGGTGCTCGACGAGCGAATCAGCGATAGCGCAGAGGGAGGCCTGTTCACCAGCGGTAACGCCATTGTTGACAGCGAATTGTATTGCGAGGCGCTGCTGCAGTCTGCAATCAAGCTCGGTTGCCGGTATATCAAAAGTGATGCCAGCGATGTGATTGTGGCGGCCGGGCGGGTAACGCATGTTGAGACGAACGCGGAGAAGATAGCTTGTGAGGCAGCGATCATCGCTGCTGGCTACAGCACCGCAGCAATTTGCAGCAGGCTCGGGCTATCCGTTCCAGTGGCGCCGCTCAAGGGTGAATTGCTGGTAGTCAAACTGGCCGGAGCACCGCTGGAGTTTGATATCACCCGGGGCCTTTCCGGACTGTACCAGTTGCGGGACAATATGTATTGGCTGGGTGGTACCAAGGTCTCTCCAGAGGACGAACCTGGAGTGTCGGAGCAAGGTAAGCGGGAAATTCTTGCGGGAATCGACACCATGCTTCCAGACTTGGGCCCGCTTGAAATCGTCGCGCACGAGACCGGTTACAGGCCTGAGTCCGCTGATAAGCTTCCCATTGTTGGCTTTTTGCCCGGCTATGAAAATCTACTGGTGGGAACCGGTGGCGGCTCAAAGGGCATACTTCTCAGCGCGGGAATCGCCGGGGCCTTGCGTGACATGATTGTAAACGGCCCCGCTGCTGTCATCCCTTACTTATCTCCAGAGCGTTTTAATGTTGTCAACTAATTCAAAGTTCAAGGTCCAGTGCGTAAGGTGTAATCTGGTACAGTCGCAGGCCTATTCTCCAACCTGTCAGAGCTGCGACGCCTTGACCGAGGCCTACTTCGATACCGGCAATGTACGTCTGGTCGATTCGGATAATCCCTACGAGCGATATTTTGACCTGATTCCTGTGCTGGACAGGGATTTGCTACCCCAAGATGCCGCCTTCTCGCCGCTGGTTCATGCCACCGAGCTGGGGGCCACGCTCGGTCTGAAAAACCTCTATCTGAAGAACGAAACCGCGCTGCCGACGGGCACAACAAAATACCGCATGGCCGCAGTGTCACTGCCCTATTTATTCGAGAGTGGCGTCACTGAGTTTTGTACATCTTCTACCGGCAACAGTTCTTCTGCGTACGCTCATCTCATCCGCAATATCCCTGACCTCAATATGCGCATATTCACCGGCGATGCGTTTCGCAACCGGGTAAATTACGAATCCAGTGCGCAGATTGCTCACTACATTCTGCACGGGGCAAGTTTTGCCGAGGCCTTTGTAGTTGCTGCACAGTTTGCGGAGCGGGGAGGCTACACATCGGAGCGGGGCTTTTTCAATCTCGGCAGGCGAGAGGGTCTCAAACTGAGCTGGTATGAGGCGGTCGAACAGGCCGGCTTCAGCTTTGACTGGTATGTGCAGGGGGTGTCCAGCGCCATGGGGGTTTACGGCGTGTAAAAGGCAGCCAAGGAGCTTATGCAACTGGGTATTGCCAACCATCTACCGCGCCTGTTATGTGCCCAGCAATCATCCTGCAGTCCACTGGTCAGTGCCTGGGAAGCGGGCTCAGAAACGATTCAGCCGGAGCACATAGTCACTGACCCCAGTGGTATCGCCATGGCTATCCTGAGGGGCGACCCGACCCGGGTCTACCCCTATATGCGGGAGATAGTGTCAGAGAGCGGGGGCAGTTTTCTGGCCGCCTCTGAGCAGGAAATCCGGGATGCGCGAAAAGCTGTTCTGCAGTTGGAGGGAATCGATATCTGCTTCTCCGCAGCCACCGCAGTGGCGGGATTGATTCGGGCCGCAGGTCGCGGGCAGGTTGCCAGCGACGCCAGGGTTCTCATTAATCTCACTGGCAGTGATCGTGTTTACGATAGTGTGCCTCAGGATGTCATACACCTGGCCAGGGTAGCTGGAGAGTGGGTAGAGCGGAACTAGGCTCCCGAACTGGCTGGCCCCGACCTTGCGCGTGACCTGTCGCCCATTCAGGCAGGTTTTCAGAAGCCCCTCGATTTGACCGAATTTAATTGCCTGAAGGGCTTGCATTCCGTTTTCAAACCACTGAGTATATATACAGTAGTATTACTGGACGGCCACAGAGGAAAACGACGATGGAAGCCAACAAAGTTAAAGCACTGGCAGCGGCACTCAGCCAGATTGAGCGTCAGTTCGGCAAGGGAACTGTCATGCGGATGGGAGACAAGGAGCGGGTTGCCATGCCCGCCATATCCACCGGTTCGCTTGGGTTGGATATTGCCTTGGGCATAGGCGGGCTGCCGAAGGGCCGCATTTGTGAAATCTATGGGCCGGAGTCATCCGGTAAGACCACTCTGACCCTGCAGGTCATTGCCGAGGCGCAGAAGGCCGGTGGCACAGCTGCCTTTATCGACGCAGAGCACGCTTTGGATCCGGGCTACGCAGAGAAACTGGGGGTCAAGGTCGACGACCTTATCATGTCCCAGCCGGACACCGGTGAGCAGGCCCTGGAAGTGGCGGAGATGCTGGTCCGCTCAGGTGCTGTAGACGTACTGGTAATCGACTCGGTGGCAGCCCTGACACCGCGGGCGGAGATTGAAGGCGAGATGGGTGATTCCCACGTGGGACTGCAGGCGCGCCTGCTGAGCCAGGCGATGCGTAAGCTTACCGGTGCTATCAAGCAGACCAACTGCCTGGTTATCTTTATCAATCAGATTCGCATGAAAATTGGTGTAATGTTCGGCTCGCCCGAGACTACAACCGGTGGTAATGCGCTCAAGTTTTACTCTTCTGTTCGCCTGGACATTCGGCGCATTGGCGCGGTCAAGGACGGTGACGAGGTGGTGGGAAACGAGACCCGGGTGAAGGTGGTAAAAAACAAGGTGTCGCCGCCTTTCAAGCAGGCTGAATTTCAGATCATGTATGGCAAGGGCATTTACCACATGGGTGAGGTGGTCGACTGGGGTGTTAAGTTGAACCTGGTGGACAAGGCTGGTGCCTGGTATGCCTACAAAGGCGACAAGATCGGCCAGGGCAAGGCCAATGCTTCAAAGTTCCTGGAGGATAACCCGGCGGTGGCCAACGAGATCGAAACCCAGATACGCGCGCAGATGCTTAATCTCGATCTAAAAGCCGCAAAAGATGAGGCCGAAAAAGACCCAGAGGCGGTCACAGCAGAGCGGGAATGATCTCAGGTTTTCCCTACAGGTGCCGGGAACTCACTGATTCCAATCGTGATACTCGGCACCTTTTTTTATAATGAAAGACCAAAAATCTTCTCCTCAAAAGAAAAAGGCGAGGCGCGAGCACAGCACAGAGCCCGGCAGCCCGGCTGACATCCGCTTTGCGGCCATGAATCTATTAGCCCGCCGGGAGCACTCCCTGAGTGAGTTGCGAACCAAGCTGCGGCGACGCTTTACCGATGAACAGCAATTGGAGAATCAGCTGCAGAAGTTGGTAGCTGACAAGCTCCAAAGCGATGAGCGCTTTGCTGAAAGTTTCGCTCGCATGCGGGCAGGCCGAGGCTATGGCCCTGCGCGAGTGCGCCAGGGTATGCGCGAAAAGGGCCTCTCTGACAGTGATATTGCCCGCGCCTTCGAAGCGGCTGAAGTTGACTGGGGTACACTCGCTGCTCAGGTACTGCTTAAAAAGTTCGGTGCCGATGTGCCGGGCGATCTAAAAGAGAAAGCAAAGCGCATCCGCTTTATGCAATACCGGGGCTTCGCAGCCGATCACTACCAGCACCTTATCGGTGAATAAGGCCGCATCGACTTGCCCGGTTGGCAGAATCCCTATACTTTAGAACTGTCTGTCTTCTCGCCTGAGAGATGAACCTATTCAACAAAACCGGGCGGATGTCATTTCACTTCGGAGTTAGCACTGTATGGCAACGATTACTTTTCTTGGAGCGGCCCAGGAGGTCACTGGGTCCTGTCACCTGCTGGAGGGGCCCGGTATTGGGCGTGTGTTACTGGACTGTGGCATGCATCAGGGAGGTGATGCCGTACAGCGGATTCAGGATGAGGAATTTGCCTTTGATCCGGCTACGATTGACTCGGTAGTGTTATCCCATGCCCATCTGGACCATTCCGGTTTGCTACCCAGGCTCTATCACGAGGGCTTTACCGGTTCGGTAATTTGCACCCGCGCTACCGCCGAATTGTTGGAGGTGATGCTGAATGACTCAGTAGGCCTGTACCTGCGCGACCTGGAGCGAACCAACATCCGCAATGCCAGGCGAGGGCGACCCCTGCTTGACCCGATCTATACCCAGGAAGACGTGGAAACGGTTTTGAGCCATTGTAAGGGGCATCCGTACAAGGAAACTATAGCGCTGGGTGAGACTGCCTCATTGCGTTTTTATGATGCGGGCCACATTCTGGGTTCTGCCATAGTGGAAATAACACTGCAGGAGCAGGGCGAGGAGAAGGTACTGGTTTTTTCCGGTGACCTGGGCAAACACGACTCGGTGTTGATGAATGAACCAGCGGTATTAGAGAGAGCCGATGTGCTGCTGGTAGAGAGTACCTACGGTGACCGCGAGCACCGTGACGAGCAGGACACCATGATTCAGTTGCGCGAGATACTGAAGGAAACCTGGGCCCAGGGCGGTAATGTCATGATTCCCGCCTTCGCGGTCGGGCGGACCCAGGATTTACTGTTCCATCTGGGGTGTCTGCATAACCAGGGTGAACTGGATAATTGGCAGGTGTTTCTGGACAGCCCTATGGCGATTGCAGTAACGCGGATATACGATCATTGGTTGAAACTGCTGGATGTTGACGATGTGCGTCAGCTCAGCGATGCACACAAGAGTTCTCTGGAAAAGTTTTTGCCCACGCTTAATCTAGCGCTGAGTACGGAGGAGTCCATGGCTATTAATAGAATACAAAGCGGTGCGATCATCATCGCGGGCAGCGGCATGTGCACCGGTGGGCGTATTCGTCACCATTTCAAGGGGCGTATCTGGGACCAGCGCAACACCATCCTATTTACCGGTTACCAGGCAAAAGGTACCCTTGGCAGGGTTATTGTGGATGGCGCGAAAACGATTAAGATGTTTGGGGATGAGTATGTGGTAAAGGCCAGGGTGGAAACCCTGGGTGGCCTGTCCGCACATGCCGGGCAGAGTGAATTGCTGGCCTGGATAGCGGGTTTTCAGCCCCAGCCACGCACACTGCTTGTACACGGTGAGTCTTCTGCTCAGGACGCAATGGCAGAAAAGCTCTGGCAGGAGCAGCAACTGAAAGTGCGCATTCCGGCCCCCGGAGACAGCGTAGTGTTCTGAGCGGTACCGCGCCTTTAGTCAGTAATCTCCGGTAAGCTGGAAATGGCTGCCATAACCCGGCTGGGGTCTGAGCGCTGCTGGTAATCCGTTGATTTGTCTATCCAGCGCACAATACCCTTAGCGTCGACCAGTATAGTTGTTGGAATCGGCAGGGCGGCTATGCCATACGGACTGATGTTTTTCTCATTGCGCAGCCCATAAAGGGTGGTGACCAAAAGCTCCCGATCAGCGAGCATGACTGCCTTTATTCCGTGTTTATGTCGGTTCTTTTTAATGTCCTCAGAGGGGTCGCCGGATACGGTGACAATCTTAACCCCCCGCGCATCGAGCTCGGGTCTCAGTTCTTCCCATCGCCGTAACTCGGCGACACAGTAAGGTCACCAGTGGCCGCGGAAGAATTTAAGCAGAAAGGGGTTGCCGTGCATGGATGACAATTCGACGGTGTTGCCGTTCTCGTCTGGGGCACTGAAATTGAGTATTTCTCCACCCACGGTCACAGTAGGCGGCGCGCTGGACTGCCTTCTCTGAGCCCACAGGATGAACCACAAACAGCCGACTATGATAGCCAATGTGGCCGCTGTATTAGCCACCCAATTAGCATCGCCCACCCAGGTATATATTCCAGTGGCGATAATTATACCCATCAGGCTGTGGAATACGATGCGGTTGTTGGGAATGCTGACCTGATTGATTTTTCGAAACCAAACAACCAGAGTGGCAACAGCCATTAAAAAGGCAAAAAATCCTGCGAGCGTTGGAAGCATCATAGGTTCATAATCTCAAAAGTTGCGGTGGCTGGCCATCATTTTACAGTATTTGTGAGTTTCCATTACGACTATATCAGCACTGGCGATAGCCTTGTCGAGACTGAATTCTTGCAGATTCTGTTCGATCGCTACCAAGCCCTGGATGTCAGCAAGCCCATGTCATAAGGGCGCAGATATAACGTCTCCGGGGGCCACTACTCCATTGCCTTTTACCTCGGCATATATCCCGAGGTCCGTGTGCCCGAAATGGTCTTTGATATGGCGAGGTATATTGATGTCACGCTCTCCCGTATCTGGATTCACCTGGGTGGCAGCACAGCGGCGAGTCCGAAACACGACACTCATTGGCACTGTGCCAACGGTAATATCTTTGTCCATCCAGTCAAATTCTGACCAGGGCTTGTTGTTGTCGAAATAAAGGTTGGCGCGAAAACGCAATGGGTTCACCGTCTCGCCGGTGGCCTCTTCCAGTGCTCGCACAGACGCCAGGTTTATGAGCGAGATAGAACGCATCATCGCGGGAGACACCACACTCACATCGGTGAATTGGTGTCCCTGTGCCCGTACCAGACGAGGTGGTCCCTGCAGGCTCTCCCCGAGAAAGGAATGAAAAAAAGTTTCAATATCGGCACGCCCTTCGGCTGTCTCAACGAGCCCTGACACCAGAGCGGCACCAGTAGGATCGCGAATCGTCAGCACTTGCTTTTCCTCATCAAACTGGGTCGACAGAGTCGCCAGCTTTTCATCTTTCATCAGCATCAAAAACTCAGTTTTGGGTAGAGGTGCAGGCTTTTCCTGATCGAATTTGATGCCGTGCCTCGCCAGCGCGAAACGTCTGTCTATAGGGAAACCCTGGTCTGCACAGAGTGTCACTGACGCCAAAGCTTCAGGTGATAAGCCCTTAAAAGGGTAGCGATAAAGATGCGTAACGGTCATTAAGTTTCCAGCCTGTCTAAGTAGTAATGTGTTGTTCGAAAGCGATGCCGATCTCAATCAGGCGAGCGTCCGATCCTATCGGGCCATCGAGTAGTAATCCTACCGGCATACCATTGCTATCAAAGCCTGCCGGTAACGACAGCGACGGTGCGCCCACCACGCTCACCGGTCGCACATTGCGTGTTATCGCAGGAAAAGCGGGTACCCTATGGCCATTGTGCAGCAGGGTTTCATCCTCTCCAATCAGCGGTGCAGTCATAGGCGTGGTGGGGAGCAGGGCAGCGACGACATCGTTTTCGACGAACCATTGTGCGTAAGCGTGCTGCAGTCGTGGCCGCAGAGAATGCAAACAGTGCTCGTACACCTCAGTTGGAACACCCTCCGGGCCGCAGGCCATGGCCACTATTTCGCGAACATCCGGGCTGGCGATTTGTGGCACAAACGTCTCAAGGTCAATCCCCAGCGCGCCCTGGATAAACGCCTGCAGTGCCACGGCTGATTCATATATCGCTATCGGCATGCCGCACTCTTCGTCGAGCGCGGCGATTTCGGACATGTCCGCCTCCACCAACACAACCCCGGCGGCAGACAGCTTCTCAAGCACTGCACTTGAGACCGCAGAGACACCCTCGGATAAATCCTCGTAGAAAGGTCGTCTGGGAATACCCAATCGCAGGCCGCGCAGTGATGTTGGTCCGCTGGACGTGGATGGCTGCCGGGACAGAATCGCATCCAGGCGCGGTAGGTCTGTTGTCGAACGGGTGAACAGGGCGACCGTGTCTCTGGTGGGAGACAGTGGTATGAGCCCCTCAGTAGGATAGCGCCCCTGCGTGGGGCGGTAGCCAACGACACCGCAAAACGCCGCCGGAATCCGCCCGGAGCCACCGGTGTCGGTGCCCAGGGCAAAGGGTGCAATTCCCACAGCCACGGCGGCGGCCGACCCGCCACTGCTGCCACCGGCAATTCGGGTTGGATCGAAGGGGTTTTTGACGGGCCCAAAATACGCATTGTTGCTGGTGACGCCGAAGGCCAATTCGTGCAAGTTTGCCTTGCCGATCACCTGTGCCCCCGCTTCTTTCAGCAGACGTACACAGGGCGCATCGGCACTGGCCATATTGCCTTTTAAGCCAGGGCTGCCACCTGTCCAGGGGAGATCGGCCACGGCGATATTATCCTTCACCACCATTGGCAGGCCGCACAGCTCGCCAGTAGGCGCCGAATCGCCAAGTGACTTCGTGCTTACCTCTGTAATCATGATATTTAAGGAACGATTGCGTTCCTGAGCCTCCAGCGATTCGGTCATCAGGTCTAGCGCAGAGATTTTCCCCGATGTAATCGCCGCCAGTAGTTGCTCCAGTGTTTCCATGCTATCCAGCCTCAGCCTATTCGTTGACGATACCAAGGTGCATTTTGCGCATTGTTTTCAATGCTTGATTGATCATACGCTCAAGCACTTCCTGCGCCCCGGGAATATCTGTGACCATACCAACTCCTTGCCCCATTAATAGCGGCATCGACTCGAAATCACCCTCTGTGCGAGAAGTGGGTACCAGGGTAGAAAACTTTTTCGCTGTAATCGTCAGGTCATACACCTGGATATTGCCAACTACTGGTTGCGATTCCAGGTCCACAGGGGCGTCCTCTTCACGCCCCTCGTACTCGGCTACCAGCCGGTTGCGCAACAGGCGCATCGGGTTGAACCGAGGGTTCTCCCTGCCGAATATCGACGATAACACCGTGTCTTCTCCGCGGGCAGTTACCATTGCATCATAATAGGGCGGAGGGACATTTGCTTCCCGAGTTGCTGCGAAGCGTGTGCCTACCCAGACGCCGTCAGCACCCAGTGCCAGTGCAGCGGCTAACCCGCGCCCGTCAGCGATACCACCCGCGGCCAGCACCATGGCGCCGTCTGCTACATCCACAATAGCGGGTAGGCCCACGAACGTCGGCAGAGTGCCAAAATTGTGCCCCCCTGCCTCAGCCCCCTGTGCCACAAGCAGGTCAACACCATCGTCCAGTGCGAGTTTGGCGGCATCGGCACTGCCAATCTGCTCCCACACCTTGATGCCAACTGAATGCAGTTTTCTGACCCAGTCTCTGGGGGGATGCCCCCAGTGGAATGAAACAATATCCGGCCGCAATTGAACGCAGGCCTCAATGTGAGATTCCGCTACAAAGAGGGTGATAAAGTTGATATTAAATGGTTTGCCGGTGCCGCGACGGATGTCGGCAACAACCCGTTCCAAATACTCAGCCGGCAATATACCCACCCCAAAAGCGCCAATGCCTCCGCCTTCTGAAACAGCTATTGGCAGAGCAGCATTAGACCCTGAAAAAGCTAATCCAGCGCAGGCAATCGGATGGTTGACGCTGTACGCGCGCGTAAATCGGGTCTCAATTCTTGCTATATCTTTGTCCATGGCGCCAGTGTGCGATAGGTGTCTGGCCAACTCTAAGCATGGAGTGCAAAAGAACCTGCAGAGGGCGCAGTGTGCAGATTGCGCTTAACGCGGCAACTTTCGCGCTGTGTGCGTAGTGGTGGCGCCAGCATGGCACTAATCTGGTCATAAGAACTTTGTACACAAACCACGAACAGCAACGACGAATTAGACCAAGGGGAGCCATGAGATACCAAGCGAAGTGCCAACTTTCGATCAATGCAGCGATGGTGCTGGCGGCCACACTGGCGGCCAGCCCCACCCTGCGTGCCCAGGAACAGCTTGGCAGTGCCCTGGAAGAGGTGCTGGTTACAGCGCGCAAGAAAACCGAGAATTTGCAGTCCACACCGGTTGCAATCACAGCCTTTACCAGTGAAGCCCTGGCTCTGCGGCAGATTAGTGTGGTGGCCGATATCGGCAAATTCACACCCAATATGACGTTTGATAGTGCCGCGAATATATCGGGCAGCTCGTCCGCAGTGACGATGTTTATTCGCGGCGTAGGTCAAACTGACTTTAACCTGACTATAGATCCAGGTGTTGGGCTGTATGTCGACGGGGTTTACGTCAGCCGCTCTATCGGGGGCTTGCTGGACGTGGTTGATCTGGAGAATATTCAGGTTCTCAGGGGCCCACAGGGGGCGTTATTTGGTAAAAACACCATAGGTGGTGCCGTTCTATTAACCTCGAAACGACCCTCTGACGAATTTGAGGGCTCCATAGACGTAACCGGGGGAACAGACAGCCGCGCTGATTTCAGAGGTATACTGAATGTGCCGGTAACGGACAGTTTCAAGTTGCGTGGTTCCTTGGCCAGCCTGAACAGGGATGGCTTTCAGAAGCGCCTTGCCGACGGTGGCAAACAGGGCGGTCAGGATTCTTCCTCGGCCCGCGTAGCGGCGTTATTTGAAGTTAGTGAAGATCTGGACATACAGCTGTCGTTCGACGGTAATCGCAGACGCGAAGACAATATTCCTACCAGTTTACTACGCGTAAACAATGATCCCAACACGGCCCTGGGCGGCACCTTTGGGGTATTTCATAATGCCGTTCTTACCGGTGGCACATGTATACCGCCAAACAGCCCCCCCGCTGACCCGCAGTGTTATAGCGACCAGTGGATTACCAATGACGAGGATAAGACCTGGGCGACCACGAAAAACAAGTCCGATCTGGATCTTTGGGGGATGACACTGGACGTCGATTGGGATTTGGGTTTTGGTGTATTCCAGTCTATAAGTGCTTATCGCGATCTCGACAGTTCTTTCCGGCTCGACAGCGACGGTTCACCACTGAGCATCGCCACTACTAACAACAAGTACACCCAGGATCAGTTCAGTCAGGAGCTGCAACTTTCGGGTGATGCAATGGGCGGGCGCATGGGTTGGATAGCTGGGCTGTACTATCTGCACGAGGAAGGGACAGATGTGAATACGGTGGTCTTTGCCCCGGCCACTTTTCGCAGTGGTGGTAGCGTCAAAAATGACAGCTATGCCGCCTATGCCCAGTTTGGCTATGACATCACAGAAAAGTTGGCACTGACCGTGGGGGGCAGATATACCGATGAGACGAAGCGGTTTAAGCCAGACCAAGTGGTGGAGGAGGATCGCACCGGGGGTGCCTTTCCACCTGGAACCCTGTTGCTGCCACCGGATGAGGTGAAAACCACAGCTGGAGAGTTCACGCCTTCGGTTACTCTGGATTATCAGTTCGATGATGATCTGTTCGGTTATCTTAAATACTCAGAGGGGTTTAAAGGCGGGGGCTTTACCCAGCGAATTTTTCCGCCCCGTGAAGAGGTGCCCGATTTTGAACCCGAGTACGTAGACGCTTACGAAGTTGGTCTCAAATCTGAATTGTTTGGCAACCGTCTGCGCTTTAATGTCGCTGCGTTTTACAATGACTATTCCGATTTGCAGATTATTGTTCAGGATGGCTTACAGCCGATTGTCCGCAACGCGGGTAAAGCTACTATATGGGGCTACGAGTTGGAATTTGAAGCGGAGCCAATGGAGAGGCTGAGTCTGAACGGGGGCCTGGGGTATCTAAATGCGGAATATGATGAGCTCAATGAGGGCGCCAATATTCCGGTCTCAAATGACTTACCCAATGCGCCTGAATACACTGCGAATATAGGGGCCACCATTATTCTTTACCAGGCCAGTTTTGGGGAGTTCTCGTTCCGGTCCGACTGGGCTTACAAGGATGATCATTACAAAGACGCCATTAACACCGAAGATCTCAAACAGAAGAGCTATGACATCGTCAATCTGAGCCTGATTCTGAATAGCGCCAATGGCAGTTGGACTGCCTCGGGTGGAGTTACCAATGCAACGGACGAGCGATATCTGCTCGCAGGTTACGCAGATATTGACACCCCGGGCGCCGGTGTGGGCGCGGTGACAGGCACGTATTCGCGGGGGAGGGAGTATTTTGCAGAGTTCAAATACCGATTTTGAGAGGCGGGCGAACTTGGACTCAAGCCACTGGCCCTGAACTACTGGTGTGCTACCATGTTTAGAAATTACCAATTGGAGAGCCCCATGGGCCAGGTGTTCTCAACATCTGGGATTCCCTCGAACGAGCGTTTTGAACGCTGGATCTGTGCTGTCTCAGATATATTCACACCGTTTAGTTCTCACGCGCCCCGGCCCTGTGATTTTAACGCGACTATAAAGTCTGTTTCGGCAAAAGATATTCTGGTTGCCAGGTTGATATCGAGTACGCTTAGCGTCAGTCACGGCAGGTCTGAGATCGCCCATACCGACACCGACGAATTGTTCTTCGTTACCCATCTCAATACGACCGGAAGCCATCGATTTATTGTCGAGGGCAGAGAGATGTCGCTAAACGCCGGAGACAGCATTATCCTGGATAGTGCGCGGCCTTATAGCATGGATTTTACCGGCGCCTTTGATCATGTATCGGTCTCTATACCAAAGGCTGTGTGGGAAGAGAGGTCCACGTACGGTCTTCCCGATATTGGGTCTCCCATTCGAGCAGTGGGCGGTGTATTCCAAAGCTATATGTCACTGTTGTCAGAGGAGGGCGAGAAAAACCGCCTACTCCAGGAAGGCGTGGCGGAAAACCTGCTGAATCTCTGCATTCTGCTGGCGCAAAAATCCGATGTGGCCAGGGAGCGCGATGATGCTTGCCAGCTGCACGAGGCAAAAATGCGGGCGATACGCAATTTTATCCACAGCAGCCTGCGTGACGAAACCTTGTCTCCGGCATCAGCTGCCAGGCATGTGGGAGTGTCGCTGCGCACGCTTCACGATGTCTTTCGTTCATATAATACGACTTTTCGTACCTATGTAACGGAGCAGCGTCTGGTTAAAGTGCGAGCCGAGCTAAGCGAGCCGAGGTCGCGCCATAGAACGATCGCCGAGATAGCGTACAAGCATGGCTTTGCTGACCTGTCTACCTTTGGCAGAGCCTTTAAAACCCGTTTTTCCGCTACCCCTACCGAGTATCGCCAGCGTTATTTCAGCAGTGAATTGTGAATTGCCGCAGCTGTCAGCCATGACTGAACAGCTGTAAATTTTGTTCCAGATAGCTATCCAGTGAGCGTGGCATCTCGCCGGTAACTGCGTACACGGCATCGGACACAGTTGCTTCGGAACCTCGCTCGAAGCTGGCCATCATTTCTACTATCAAGGCCGCATAGTGGCGCGACATCCCCGCCTGAAAGGGCAGCACGAATTTTGCCAACCACTTGGGTGGGGCCACATGGCGCACTCGCTTCTCAAGCAATAACGATAGCCTATCAGCGACATGATCAAAGGAATACGCTTGCGGACCAGTCAGGGTGAGCGCCTCATTTTCAAAGCCCCCTTGCGTCAGTAGTTTCGCTGCTACTGCGGCGATATCATCAATATGCACGAAGGCTATTTCCCCGGATTTCGCCGGTGCCATTAATTTTCCTGAGGAACGGATATCTTTAGCGAAGAGACTCAATGACTGCATAAAGAAGGCGGGTCGAAGATGTGTATACGTCAGCATTCGCGTTTCCAGTTCCTGTTCTGACTGGCGCTGATACCTGCCAAAACTTATGGGCGGCTGCGCTCCGGCAAGATAGGCAGACAATTTGATCACGTGTTTCACGCCAGCACGCTGTGCCGCAATGGCAAAGTTTCTCTCATATTGCAGTTGTGCTCGCGGGTCCTCATCTGGTGTCACCAGAAAAATACGATTCACGCCCTGCATCGCAGCTGTCATGGCGACGATATCTTCGAATGAAAACGGGTGTGCGACACTGTCGGGATACCTGACTGCGAAGGCTGTGGGGTTTCTCACCAGGGCCCGGGCAGAAACACCTTGTGCGAGGAGTCGTCGCCAGAGCGCACCGCCGACGCGTCCGGTTGCCCCTGTTACGGCGATGTCAGGCATGTCCGGAAACCCCCGGCGCACTAGCTTTACTTTCTGCGCAGGCGATTCCACAGCGCAGCCAGGGCATGGAATATCAATATGGGAACAAAAAAACAGGCGATGAACAGAGGGCCATTGAAATGAAAGGATACCTGATAGTTGAGCACTGCGTCCGGCTCAACGTGCTGTGTGGCAAAATCACCGGTGTCCAGGGCAGGTGCTTCCGCCACTTCGACTGTCATTGTGCGCTGAATAAAAGGGCTTAATATCTCCTGTTTCACCGGGTTCCGATCAAGGCTGTTCCATTCCAGCACAGTCATCACAGCCAGGCATACACCCCAGATAATGCTGAAATGGGTGGCGCGATTGAATATAGTTGTTTTCAAGAGTTTTTAATCGCTGCCGAGGTCAAGTTTATAGCGGGCAGTATTGCGTATAATGCCCGGTAGTGGAATACTTTTACCCGTCCAATAAAAGGAGTAACACATGGCAAGCGAAGGATATCACGAACCCATTGCAGAGCTTTCAGATGAAACCCGGGATATGCACCGGGCGATCGTATCGCTGATGGAAGAGCTGGAAGCAGTGGACTGGTACAATCAGCGCGTTGATGCATGCAAGGATGAAGAACTTAAAGCCATTCTTGCGCACAACCGCGACGAGGAAAAAGAGCACGCGGCCATGGTGATGGAATGGATTCGTCGGCACGACCCCAAGATGGACAAGGAACTTAAGGACTATCTTTTTACCGATAAACCGATCGCGCACAAATAGGCCAGACAGCAGGCGCTATCGACGCACCACGCTAGGTTTGTAGTGTTTCCTCGATGAAGTCGAGTCGGTCCTGGCCAAAGTACATTGCGTCATCCATGAACAGGGTGGGTGTACCGAATACCCCACGCGTAACGGCTGCCTCTGTGGCGGCCACCAGCTCTGCTTTTACCCCGGGCTCCTGTGCCCGGGCGAGCAGGGCAGTTGCGTCCAGGCCTGCGTCAGTTAGCACTTTGGCGACCACTTCCAGGTCGCCCATATTTTTCTGCTGCACCCAGACCGCCTCGAACACCGGGTCGATGAAGTCATCGATGCACCCGAGATGCTGGGCGGCGATTGCCGTGCGCATCAGTGTGAGCGTGTTAATCGGGAAGTGGGGGTTGAAATTAAGCTCGACACGGTAGCGTTTGGCAAATCTCGGCAGGTCATGTTCCAGCATATATTTCCCCTTTGCAGGAATTGACACCGGGGAAGCATTGCCCGTCAACTTGAAGACTCCACCCAACAACATGGGGATATAGTTGACCCCAAGCGCGTATTGTTCAGTCAGTTGCTGCAGGCGCTTGTGGGCCAGGTAGGCGGTGGGGCTGCCAAAATCGAAATAAAAGTCCAGAGTTTTGCTCATCGGAAGTTCCTTGGTGACCAGATGTTAAGCCGTTTGACGGCGCTGCCGGATGGGGTTTGCCCAAGCCTGAAATATAGTTCCATAAAAGAACCTAGGTTAGCGTTCGGCTTCAACAGCGTCAACTAAATTTATTCTCCAGCCAAGAAAGGCTTACTAAACTCTATCTTAACTTCTATCCTGCGCTATATTAAACGCATCATAAAACTAACGGAGAAGTTTCCCATGCTCTACGCAATGCCTGGCAGTAAAGATGCCCTCTACACTTTCAAAAATCGCTACGAGAACTTTATCGGTGGCGAGTGGGTCGCCCCGAAGGAAGGCAAGTATTTTGACAACGTCACACCGGTAACCGGGGAGGTGTTTTGCGAAGTGGCCCGGTCTACTCCCGCAGACCTGAGTGTCGCGCTGGATGCCGCCCACGCAGCGGCGGACGCCTGGGGGAAAACATCCGCGGCGGATCGTTCAAATGTATTGTTACGCGTAGCCGATAGGATAGAGGCTAACCTCGAGACTCTTGCTTATGTAGAGTCCTGGGATAATGGCAAAGGTATCCGCGAAACACTCAATGCGGATGTTCCCCTGCTGGCGGACCACTTTCGCTACTTTGCGGGCTGTCTCCGGGCTCAGGAAGGTACGGCGGCAGAGATAGATGCCAACACCGTGTGCTACCATTTTCATGAACCGCTTGGTGTTGTGGGGCAAATAATTCCCTGGAATTTTCCTCTCCTTATGGCGGGCTGGAAATTGGCGCCGGCCCTGGCGGCCGGCAATTGTGTGGTGCTCAAGCCCGCTGAGCAGACGCCGACCTCCATTCTCGTGCTAATGGAGATGATCGCGGACCTGCTGCCAGCTGGGGTGGTGAATATTCTCAACGGTTACGGCGAGGAAATCGGGCAGGCTCTGGCCAGTTCTGATCGTATCGCCAAGATCGCTTTTACCGGTTCCACGGCTGTGGGCCAGATCATACTTGCCAATGCGGCCAAAACCCTGATCCCTTCGACGGTAGAGCTGGGAGGTAAATCACCGAATATTTTCTTCGAGGATGTCATGAACTATGAAGAAGATTACATCAGCAAATGTATAGAAGGCGTGTTGCTGGGTTTTTTCAACCAGGGCGAGGTGTGCACATGTCCATCCCGTGCGTTGGTACAGGAAAGCATCTACGGTGATTTCATTGAGCGCGTGCTGGAGCGTGCAAGGGGAATCAAGCAGGGCAATCCGCTGGACACTGAGACCATGGTTGGCGCGCAGGTTTCCCGCGAGCAGTTCGATCGTATTATGAGCTATATGGCGGTTGCCAAGGAAGATGGCGCACAGTTCCTCCTTGGCGGTGACAAGGCCACCGTGGGTAGCGACATAGCGGGAGGGTTTTATATTCAACCCACCCTGTTACAGGGCGCCAACCATATGCGCGTATTTCAGGAGGAGATTTTCGGCCCCACTCTGGGTATCACGACATTCAAGGATGAGGCTGAAGCGCTCGCTATCGCCAACGCTACAGAGTATGGCCTGGGGGCAGGTGTGTGGACGCGGGATGCCAATCTGGCCTTTCGCATGGCCAGAAATATCAAGGCCGGGCGAATATGGATGAATTGTTACCACGCCTATCCGGCCCACGCCGCTTTCGGCGGCTATAAGAAATCCGGCATCGGGCGAGAAAATCACAAATCGACTCTGGAGCACTATCAGCAGACCAAGAATATGCTGGTGAGCCACGACATTAACCCGCTGGGGTTTTTCTGATTTATTGACTATGGTTAAAGCCATCGCCGTATCACTGCTGCTGGGGGCGGCGGCAGTGATCGCGGGTTTGCTGTTGTATTTTTTTGCAGCGTCACCCGACATCTCCACATCACCTTTGATATTGGACGGTACAGTCGCGCATGTCGAAGTGGGAGAGGTGTTGCCCGGTGAGGGCACGCAACTGTTGACTGATGACCGCGGGTTGGCAGTAGTGCAGTGGGCGATACCTGGCACCCAGGCTGGTAGCTTTCCCTATTTGCGCGTACAACTGCAGGGTACGAAGCCGGCAAGTTCGCTGTCAGTCGCTTGGAAAACTGCAGCGACGGGTGACAGTCTCAAGGGTTTTCGTGTGCCGGACACTACCTGGCCGGTTGCCTGGGTTCTGTTAACGCGATCAAAAGAATGGCGTGGTGCCATTTCTGAGTTTGGTATTGTTATCCAGGGCGAGCCGCAACAGGCCCTGCAGCTCGAGCGAGTGGAACTCCTACCCGATACCGTAGCGACACGATTAAGAATGATACTGGCGCAATGGCTGACTTCCTCGCCCTGGGATCACAGGTCTATTAACCTCTACCCGGGCACCCGCTATCTCGATGCCGCGGCCCCATTACTTCTGCCAGTGGTCGCCATATGGTTGGCGCTGTCGCTGCTGTTCTATGTTGTCCTTCGGCGCGGGCTTACTGGCGTGAGCTGGGACGTCGTCGCCGGAATCTTCCTGGTATGCTGGATTACTCTCGACCTGGTGTGGCAAGGAAAATTTCTGGTCCAGTTGCGGGAGACCCAGGCGTTGTACGCGGGGAAAAGCAGCGAGGCCAAGCGCAAGGCGAGTCCTGACGCGGCGCTGTTCGAGTTTGTAGGCGAGGCCAGTGAGCTGATAACGCCAGCTGGCAGCCGGGTCTTTGTCGCGTCAAGCGACGACTACACAGGGATGCGGGGGGCCTATTATGCACTCCCTGATAATGTCTACTGGCAGCGCGGTAGCCGCGAACTCCCCCCGCGACAAGCGCTTCAGGCTGACGATTATATCCTGGTGCTGCCGCCGGCCGCGCTGAACTACAATTCGCAGGAAAATTTTCTCGAAACACGGGATGGGGATGTTATACCGGTACAACTACTGATTGCCCGCCAGGCTGGCGCATTGTTTCGGGTTCTTTAGGTGGAAATGTTAAATTTACTGCTCGCGCTCACGCTGCCGTCCGTATTGGGTACTCTATGTGTCGCCTGGTGGCTACCTGCACAAACTCCGGGCCGGGCAGGTCTTATGCTGGGCTATGGCTTATTACTGGGCCTGCTGGCGGTACCGCTGGTATTACGTGTGCTCGATGCATGTGGCGTGCCACTGACCTTTCTGGCGGGGTTAATACCGCTGACGCTGCTGGTACTGACTCTCGCTTGCCTGCAATTTTTTAGAGGTCCAAGCGCAGTTGCACCGCCAGCGAATGGTGGGGCATTCGGGTTGTCCAGGCAGCAGCTGGTTGTTTTTGTATTTTTCTTGATATTGATCGATCTACGGATTCTGTCTGTGGGCCTGGAACTTGTGTGGCGTCCCCTGTTTCCCTGGGATGCCACTATGCACTGGGCAACAAAGGCCAGGGTCTGGTTTGATATGCAGGCTATTGTTCCTTTTGTCGACAACCTGCGTTGGCTGGAATTGGGCGGCGAGGGCGTGTATACCGATTTTCATGCAGATTATCCTGTTACCACCCCTTTGTTACAGCTCTGGGTAAGCCTCGCGCTTGGCCGCTGGGATGAGAGCTTGATGAACTTACCCTGGTTGCTCTGTCTGATTGGTCTGGCCCTGGCATTCTATGGGCAGGCCCGGGCGACGGGCAGCTCAGCGCTTAGCGCGATTGTATTCACCTATTTGCTGATCTCTCTGCCTCTGCTGGGCACACATGTCGCACTGGCAGGTTACGCCGATCTCTTCCTGGCAACATTTTATTGCGCTGCGATCATGGCCTTTCATAATTGGTCTGTGAGCCGTCAGCCAGGGCAGGCTGTACTCGCCGTTATCTTTGCGCTGTCCTGCCCGCTGATAAAACACGAGGGATTTTTCTGGTTGTTGACCTTTCTGCCCGCCTTGATTGTCGTTTTGTTACCCTGGCGGCGCGCCGTGATTCTGCTTGCCAGTGGCGTACTGGCGCTTGCGCTGATTCTGGTCTTTCTACCATCCGATCTGGTGATCGCGGGGCACTCGATAGACGGGCTTAAGTTGCAGTTTCATCCGGCGGCGCTCCCCGCTGTTGTCGCCAGTCTCTGGGTACAGGACAACTGGCATTTGCTGGGCTATCTTTTGCCGGCACTGGCTCTGCTTATTGTGTTTTCGGGCCGCGGTGTCGCGGCCAGATACCGCGGCATTGGCGTCGCCCTGTTCAGCGCACTTGTTTTACTTCTGGCGCTCTTTGTCTGCACCAGACATTCCCGGGGGGCTGAAACTTTTGACTCGCTGGCAAGGGTAAGTTTGCATCTGATACCCAGCCTTATGTTTCTTGCGATGTTGTATTGGCTGGATGTGTCCCGGCGACAATTCCTCGCGCGCCTCTACGATGGTCACATCAGCAGACTGTGAGGGTAGCCCGGTGACGGTCGCCAATCAAAACCGATACATCAGCCCGATATTGGCCTGCACCTGGCTGTAGGTATTGGAGTTCACAGCAATGGTACAGCCCCCGCTACAAAATACGGCGCCATCGCTGTCAAAAAACGTCGCCAACCAGCGCACCTCCATCCGTAATAACAGCGTTTCGTTGAAACGATAATTGGTTCCCGCGCCGATCTGGGCAGAGAGCTTTGTTTCGTCCTTCAGTGTCGAGTCTTTTGGCGAGAAAAAACCGGCACCAACCCCGGCCAGCACAAAGGGCTCCAGGTTGCCGTCCGGGTAATAACTCATGGCAGTGAAATGCAAATGGGTTACGTCCAGGTCCCGATTGCTCAGGCCGGCATTGGATTCAAACCGGGTTTGTGCGTGGGAAATATAGAAGCCGATGCGTTTGGTTTTTTCCTGCTCGAAAACGAAATCAACCGCCAGGCTGAACGCGGCACTATCGTCCAGTTTCACGTCGTCCCCGGGATCGCCGGTGCCGGGCTCCACGTTCGGTGGCAAGTCGTTGGCAGAAACGATCTCGAAATCAGAATTGAACTGATAGCCGGCGAGCAGCGTTATATCTGTTGCAAATGCAGGTAAAGAGTAAATAAACAGCAGCAACGGGATTGTGTGGCGGATCATGGAAAAGCCCTCTCTGGTGGGAAACTTATGAAAATATGCCGCTGTTGGCCACGCCATCGAAGATGAACTGGACTGCCAGTGCGGATAGCAAGACGCCCATAACCCGGGTTATTACGTGCATGCCGATGATGCCCAGTAATTTCAGCAGGCGGCCAGCGAGTAACATGCCGGCGAAGGTGATCCCTATAATGGCCAGCAGCGACCCCAATACAATCAGTTGATGGGTCAGATCGCCCTCTGCGTCTGCCATCAGAAGTATTGCCGCGCCCATCGCGCCGGGGCCGGCAATCAGTGGGGTAGCTATGGGAAACACCGAAATATCCTGCTTTGACTGGGCCTCCACTTCTTCCTCATCCGTTGTCGAAGTGCCGCCCGTGGTGCGCGCGAAGACCATTTCAATGGCGATAAGTAAAAGCAGAATCCCACCTGCCGTGCGCAGGGCGGGTAGGGAGATACCCAGGCTGCCCAGTACTGCCTCACCTACAAGCGCGAACAATACCAGGATGAAAGTGGCAATCAAGGTGCCGCGAATGGCCATGGTGCGCCGGTGCTGGCGAGTGGAGCCGGCGGTCAGGGCCGCAAATATAGCCGCAACATCCAGCGGCCCGATGGTGGCGAAGAAGGTTGCCATGGAGAGGGCAGCGATTTCGAGCACACGATGTACCTCTAGTGAAAAAAACTGTCGAAACGGTGGGTATTATCCTTCAGGTGACTGGCGAGCGCCATGTTCCCGCCCGTGTTTCCGCAATATACGATCCGCTCCCGCTCAGCGGGTACCAGGTGGTAGCGCACGCCATTTGATCGCTTTGAGGTCCATCACCACGAAGGCATACAGCGTGGGTATAAACAGCAGGGTGCCAAAGGTCGCAACAAACAGCCCACCTATCTGGGCGAAGCACAGGCCCTGCCACAGCGGCCCACCGTGAATAGCCAGCGGGATAAGCGCCAGCGTGGTGGCCGAGATGGTGATCAGGATGGGTCGCAGGCGCTGGATTCCGGCATCCAGCAACGCTTCACGCAAGGGCGCGCCGGCCTCGTGACGCTCCTCAATAAAGTCAAACAGCACAATGATATGACTGACAATAACGCCTATCAGACTCACGATTCCCAGAAAGGCCATGAATCCAAAAGGCTGCCCTGTAATGTACAGTGCAGTGAGTGCGCCGGCCATGCCGAAGGGCACAGCGGCGAGTACCAGTAGCGGCTTTATCAGATTCCTGAACTGGAATACGAGGGCGATAAATATTGCGCCGGCAGAGATAGCCATAATACCTAGCAGTTCTCCGAAGCCGTTCACGGTATTGGCCTGGTTACCGGAAACTTGCATCAGGTAACCCTCGGGCAGCTCTGCGGCAAAGGTATCGAGCTCTTGCTGTGCGTCTTTCATAATATCTGCTGACAGGTAGCCTGGCGCGGGATAGCTGAACACGGTAATTGTTCGGAATTGTTCCAGGTGTCGAATGCGCTGGGTTTGGAATGTGTATTCGGTGGACGCCACGCCCATCAGTGGCACCTTGTTGCCGTCATCCATGGAGTAAACATAGAGGCTGCCCAGATCTGACAGTCTTGCTCGCTGTTGCAACTGCAGGCGGGCCACGATGGGGGTTTGTTTGTCGCCTTCGCGCAGAGTGCCGATCTGGGCGCCGTTGATTCCTGTAGAGGTGGAGATGGCGATATCTTCGTTGGTGATGCCAGCAAGATTGGCGCGATCATTGTCAATATTCAGGCGCATCAGAGGGCTTGGATCACCCCAGTCATCCCGGGTAGATCTGGCCGCGGCGGACTTGCTGATAATGGCCTTAACCTGCCGGGCGTAGTGTCGCAATCGATCGATGTCTGCGAGCTCATCGGCGCTACCGGTGGTCACGCGCCCCGACAGGCGGATGGCCACAGGATAGTTTACCGGTGTTGTTTCCAGTTGCTTGACATCAATATCTGCACCGGGAATAGCGCTGCTGAGGGCCGTTTGTAGACGCGGCGCCAGTATAGGTGTCAGGTCCTTGTCAGTCAGGCGTACGATCAGCTGCGCATAGTTGCTCTGTCGCTGCTCCGGGGTAACGGTAAACCAGAACCGCGGTGCGCCGCCGCCCAGTGTTGTGGTGATGGAGTCGAGAATTTCTGCGGGTGCCTTGTCTCCCAGCTCGGCAGAGTATTTCCCTATCTCCTGGCGGACCTGTTTTTCTACAGCTTCCGCCACCCGGTTGGTGGCCTCTATACTGGCATTGTTTTTGAGCCAGATATCAATAGTCGACAGGTACTGTACGTCTTCCGGGAAGAAAGCGTTCTTGAGCTGTGTTTTCGACGCCATACCGACCACCACTACCAGCAGGGATACCAGCAACACTTTTTTGCGGTGGTCGATGGTAAATCCTACCAGCCGGTAGTATTTGCCGGTGAAGCCCTGGGAACGCCGCGCTTCCAGCGACAATTCCTTGTGCTTGCCGGGTCGCAGTAACAACTTGCCGAGAAAGGGAATAAACGTCATCGACACAATCCGCGAAGAAATTAACGCGGCGGCCATGACGATGGGTAAGCTGAAAAGAAAATCCCCCTGGTTGCCTGACAGCAGCAAAAAGGGGAGGTAGGCGACCACATTGGTAATGGTGGCGAACAGGATGGCAGTGGCCAGCAGGGTCGGTCCGAGCCAGGCTGCGACCTCTGGACGCCGCCCGGCGCCCAACTCCCGCTTTATGGCATCGCCGGCCACCACCGGGTCGTCTACCAGCAGTCCCAGGGCGATAATCAGTGCCGCGATGGACACCTGCTGCAGGTCGATTCCCAGCACCGAAATGATACCAAAGGTGAGTGCCAGGGTGACCGGGATGGAGATCATCAACAGCAGTGCCGAACGCCATTCCCAAAATCCTATTAGGGCGATAAGTACCACCAGGGCAATGGCTTCGTACAGCGCGGTCATGAACAAGTCTATGTTTTCCGCAACCTGAGTGGGCTGATCTGATACACGCTCGATGATCAGGTCGTCGGGGAGGGTCTGGCGCAGCTGGGCCAGGGTGGAGTCTACTGCCTTGCCAAGCTCGGCAATCTGTTCGTGCGTGTGCATTTGCACGGCGAGATTAACCGAGCGATGCCGCAGCCAGTCTCCCTGCTTGTTGCGGGCGGTGTAAAAGGTCAGCAGGTGAGGGGGGCTCTGATAGCCGCGCTGGATATCTACCAGGCTTCGCAGATACACCGGCGTCCCGTCCTCGGAACGCGTGATCATGACACCGCCGATATCCTTCTCACTGGTGAATGATCCGGAGGGCGTGAGCATGACATCCATATCCTCGACCTGTAGCACCCCGCCGGGAACAGTCGTATTGCGTTGTGAGATAACTTGCCCGATACGGGAGGGCAGTATGCCGTAGGCGGCGAGTACGTCCTGGGAGTAACTGAGATTAATTTGCTGATTCAGCACACCGGAACGCAATACGGTTGAGACTTCAGGGATTGTTTGCAGGTTGGCGGCAATCGCATCGGAGAAGTCATCAAGCTGTCGATAGCTGTACTTGTCGCCGGCCACAGCCTGCAGGGCCGCCGCAGTGCCGGCAGGGTCGCGCACCACCATCGGTAGCCAGGCGTCCGGGTAGAAGCGTTCGGCGCCCAGGCGTTGGTAGAGAAACTCGCCGGTGGATTCCAGCAGCCTTGCGTTGTCAGCATGCGGGATGAAGTCCAGCCCGATGAATCCCGCACCCTGGACAAGCTCGAAGTCACTGGCCAGTTGTTTTCTGCCCAACCAGCCCTTGAACAGGCTTAAGACCGGGTCTATGACACCCTGGTCCACATCCAGTGGCGAGGCGACCACCAGCGTCGCGCGCTCCGCAGCGTTGCGCTTACCCGCGCGGCTGCGAACAATGGCCTGGCGAATATCCCTGGACCGCAATGCAATTTCCACCCCGCCGACTTTCGGGCTGGCGACCGCCAGCATGACTGCGGCGGTATTACCGAATTGGCTGTTAATGGAAATAGGCCCGGCACCCTCGGGCAGGTTCTTATTGATACTATCGAGATTGAGCCCTATCTCGTTAAAGGCGACGTCGCGATCTGTGCCCGGGGCGAGTTGTACCTGCACAAAGGAGACGCTGGGCAACGTGAGTGATTGCATGGCGAAAGAGCGGTTGTTCGGGTGGTTGAGAAACGGGCTTTCGGCGATGTTTTGTTCAACCTGTCGCGTCACCAGTTCCTCGATTTCCATGGCGCTGTGCCCGGGCCAGGGTGTCGATACCAGCGCGATACGTACTGGTATGTTGGGGTCTTTACTCTTCGGCATTTGCTGATAACCGTAATAGCCCCACACGAGTACCAGTACCAGCAGCGCCCAGCTCACATGCGGATTCTCCACGCAGTAGCGGGCGATATTGGGTTTATCTCTGAGCGAATCGAACTTTTTATCGTTGGCTGACATCGAAGTCGTGCTCAGGGTACAACTTTGACAGGCTGGTTATCCCCAACCTGGGCGGTGCCGCTTACGATCACTTTCGTGCCCGGGGTAATGCCGCCAGTCACGGTGATACGATTTCCCAGTATCTGGCCGGTTTCGACACTGCGCAGGCGGGCCACCTCTGCGCCCTCAGCTGTGGTGTCGACAATGTAGAGTGCAAAGCCACCGTCTGGCCCCTGCACCATGGCAGTGATGGGAACGGCGACGACCTCACCTGCGCCGGGCAAGGTTGTGCCGAGGTTCAGCGCAGCCACCATCCCCGGACGCAGCGCGCCGTCGGCGTTTTCTACCGAAACAGAGACCTCGAAGATTCTGGTGCGCTGATCGGCGGCGGGGGCGATCTCCGTTACCTTACCGTTAAAACTGCGGTCGGGCAGCGATTCAGTATGTATTACCAGATCACTGCCGAGGCGAATATCACCCAGTACGGTGTCGGGCACACCGAATACGACTTTAACAACGCCGGTATTAGCCACCACGAAGCCCACAGAGCCGGCGTGCACAAGAGCCCCGATTTCTATATTGCGCTGCTGCACGATGCCGGTTAGAGGGGCGACCAGGGCGGTTTCCGTGAGTTTGAGATTTGCTTCATCCAATTGTGCCTGTGCGCCTTTGACGGCCGCATTGGCAGATGTATATTCTTTCTCAGCGGCATCGAAATCCGGTGCCGTGATGCTCTCGGTGGCATTCAGCGCCCGCGCACGGCGGAAGTCCTGATCACCCTTACGTGCCGCAGCCAGTGCTTTTTCGAGGTTGGCCTGGGCCTTGGTGACCTGGTCGCGGTACTGTTGATCCTGTACGCGTGCAAGCACGTCGCCCGCCTGTACAGAGTCCCCCGGTTGCAATATACGCTGGCGCGAATCGACGCCGGGGACATTCTTTATGCTGGCGATGTAGCCATCGGTTCTAAAGGCGGCATCGACCTGCGTCTCCGGTATAACCTGGGCGGAATAGATGAGACTGCTATCCCCGGACAGCGACTCTGCGGCGGCCACTTTGACCGGCGTGATTACGGCAGCTGGCTGTTTCGATTCACAGCTCGCCAAAAAGGGGAGTACCGCGACTGCGAAAGCAATAAACAGTGCTTTAGATTTCTCCAATGGCTCGCTCCAGTTCTGCCTGGGCCTTCCAAACCGATAACACTGCGCGGTTGTAGGCGTTATTGGCCTGATCCAGGTCGGACTCGGCATCCAAAACATTTTGCAGCAGCGTGCTCTGCTGCTCGTATTGATTCATCAATACTCGCAGCTTGTCTCTGGCTGCCGCCTGCGAGAGCCGTGCTACTTCTATCGCTTCCTCCGCTTCGGCAATGGCGCGAAAGCTGCTGCGTACATCAATAGTAACCTTGTTTTTAAGCTCGCGTGCGCTGTTCTCGGCGTGCCTGATCATACTGTCCTTACTGGCCAGCTCGTTTTTTTTGCGACCCCAGTCATAAATTTCCCAGCGGGCATGTAGACCCACGTAGGCCTCCGTATCGGGAATGAAGGTTGTGTCGTAAAGCCTCGTATAGCGGACACTGAGATCGAGGTCGGGCAAATACTCCGCTTTCTTGATATCGTAACCCAGCTCGGCATCTTTCACTTTCAGCTGTGATTCGCGCACTTCCGGGCGCTGGCTCAGGGCGGTGGACACCGCATCCTGCAGACCACCGCTAAGAAACTCTGTGGCCGGTAGCTCACTTATCTCGAAGGCAGTATTGATGTCGCGCCCCAGCAGGCTGTTCATCCGCTCCTTCTGGGTTCTGAGGCGATTCATTTGGGTGTTGGCGTTCAGTTCCCGCCGTGCCAGGCGAGCCCGGGTTTCCAGCAGTTCGTACTCGAAGGCCATGCGCTGGGTCACGTAGTTCGATACCAGTTCCACCAGCGAGGTATAAAAAATGATCGACTCGCGGGTGGCAGCGAGGGTCGATTGGGTTTGCAGAATATCGAAGTAATTCTGTTTTACTACCCGCGCGACATCCTGCTGGGTGAGACGGATAAACTCGGTTGCCATGTCCTCTTTGACTTCACCCTGCTCGATGCTGAGCGCGAGCCGGTATTGCTGTGACAGGGGCTGGGTGATGCCGGCAGATAACAGCCGCGAAGTGCCGCTGCTGCTGGTAATGGTGATGTCTTCCCCCGGGATTTCACCGATATTCGGATAGTCACCCCAGACACCCTCGTCAAAGGTGTATTCCTGGTCTTCCATGTTGTGGGAGATGCCTCCACTGACATCCAGGCGCGGATACCGGGAGGTACGCAGTGCATTAACATCGTCCTGTGCCGCCTCTCGCTGTAACTCCGCGTTGGTAACGGCCGTGTTATTGCGCAGCGCCAGAGTCAGCGCCTGGTCGAGGCTGAGCGTTTCGGCACCGCACAGCCCTGACAAGGGCAGAAAAGCGAGTAGAGCCCTGGCGGGCCACCGAACCATGCTATGTCCTCATTTCCAATTTATTTATTATAGGCTGAGCCGACCATAGCAAACTCCGGTGGCGTATTAAATGCTGAAGTGCCCCTGGCTAGCTCTGCTGCCAGGAGGGAGCCCGTTTGTCCAGAAAAGCGCTCAGACCCTCGCGACCTTCGTCCGAATCGCGTACATCAGCGATCAATTTTACTGTCTCATGGATAAGCTGGTCGTTGATATCTCCCGCGGCAACCTGGGTGGCCAGACGCTTCGACAGGGCCACTGCGGAGGGAGCATTTTTCAATAGCGTGCCTGCCAGCGCGTCAACCGCGGCATCCAGCTGATCTTCCTCGACCACTTCACTCAGGAACCCCAGAGCGAGAGCCTCGTGCCCCTGCACCGGCAGGGCACTCATAAACAGCCGCCGCGCCGCCTTCTCACCGATAGTCATCACCACGTAGGGGCTGATGGTGGCAGGTATTATCCCCAGCTTTACCTCGCTCAGCGTAAGCTTGCTGGCCGGTGTGCCGATAGCAAAGTCGCAGCAACTGACCAGGCCGACCCCGCCGCCCATAGCGGCTCCCTGTACGCGCGCGATAGTCGGTTTGGGTATGCCATTGAGCGTTTTCATCAGGCGGGCGAGCTGACTGCCATCCGCCAGGTTTTCTTCATAGCTGTTGCCGCCCATTCGCCGCATATAGTTGATGTCGCCTCCGGCGGAAAAGTTCTTGCCGTTGCTGGCGATGACAAGCACTCGCACTGCGGGATTGCTGGCAGCGTCTTCCAGTGCAGCTGTAAAACGTGCAATCTGGTGATCATCAAAAGCATTGTGTACTTCCGGCCGATTCATGGTGATGCGGAGGATACCGGTACTGCCTAGTACGACCTCTAATTCGTTGGACATGGGTTTGATCCGATGAAGGGTTTTTCGTTTTCCTGACGTTCTACTGTACAGGATTACGCCTGTCCGGATAAGCCCGGAAACGCCCGGCGTGGTCCATTTGATGGATATCACAGGAAAGGCATTTATTCGTCTGTCAAGGGTGTGATTCCTGCTCAACTGGCGTAAATTGAACACATAGTATGTTTTTCAATCAACCAGAATTACGGGGCAGCTCTCAATGTCAGCGCTGAGAAATCGCAAGTACGCCAGAGCCATGGATCAGGCCGAGAACTACGAAGACTGGAAAGAAGCTGCCCAGGCCAGCGATGCCGCCAGCGGCGCTGATCGCTGGCGCAAACGGGATCAGTCAACCCAGTTTGACAATGTCTCCATTCGTATTCGTCTGGACCGGCTGCGTGCCATGCGCGCCCGTCACGATTATCGCGGCCTGCTATTCACCCTCAATGAGGGCATTCACGGCAATATGGGGGGTATGGGTAAGTCTGCGCTGTATGACCGGGCGGCCTTTGGCACCAAACACCTGATCCACGATTACGTCGAGGAAATCGTCGACGCGTTGGAGCTGTTGGCCAGCCCCAACGTCGACGAGATCAGCGATGACGAAAAACTCGAGTTTTTCCGGCGCGCCCACCACTGCTTTGGGCGCACAGCCCTGCTGATGAGCGGGTCCGGTACCCTGTTGTACTTTCATGTGGGTGTAGTTAAGGCCCTGTGGGAGCAGGGCTTGTTACCCAATATTCTGTCGGGGTCCAGCGGTGGTTCCATAGTGGGTAGCCTGTTGTGCACGCACAACGATAAAGAGCTGGGCAATATCTTTGCCCCGGAGTTTCTGCTCAATGAAGTCGAGCAGGAAGGCAGCTTTATTCGCTCCCTGGGAGGGCTGAAGCCGCGGATGCTGCTGGTTGAAGAAGTGCGGGAAATGATCCAGCGACTTATTCCCGACATGACCTTTCAGGAGGCCTACGAGCACAGCGGCCGGATGCTGAATGTGTCGGTTGCGCCGGCCGAAACCCATCAGACCTCCCGGCTGCTGAATGCCACAACTTCACCCAATGTGTTAATCCACAAGTCGATTATGGCATCGGCAGCAGTGCCTGGTGTGTTTCCCCCGGTAACCCTTGAGGCGAGGGACAAGTGGGGTGACCGTCAACCCTATCTGCCCTCCCGCAAGTGGGTGGATGGCTCGGTTAGCGATGATTTGCCCACCAAGCGCCTGGCGCGGCTGTATGGCGTGAATCATTACGTTGTCAGCCAGGCAAACCCTGCGGTACTGCCCTTTGTCGCTGATGGCCGCCGTCAGGATGGCGCGTTTTCCATTGTTACCAACGCCACGCGGCGCACGGCCCGGGAGTGGTTGAATGCGGGTGCTGCGATCATGCATCGCCCCCTGAGTAACGAGGGCAACGTCTCAAGAGTTGCCAATATGGTGTTGTCGATGGTAAATCAGGATTATATTGGTGACGTCAATATTATCCCACGCAACCGTTTTTATAATCCCTTCAAGCTGCTCGCCCACCTGGCACCGAAGGACATCATGAAGCTGATCTCCTCAGGAGAGCGCTCCACCTGGCGCAAGATCGAAATGATTCGTGTGCAAACACATATCAGCCGCACGCTGGACAATATTCTCAAGGATTTTGAGGCCCAGCAGCTTAAGAATCAGAAGCGGCCGCGCTCCAGGCGTAAAGCTGCCTAGGCGCCCTCACGGCGCCAGCGACCGGGGCGCTCGGTGCCCAATTCTGTAACCAAATGTCAATTTTGCTAGTAGTCCCGGTCATTGTGCTGTGGCCGGACTGGCGGCACTATTCCTGCACCTGATTTCTACCTCTTTACACGACAAACTCACTCACGGAGCAACTGATGAGCAACCCAGCCTATATTTATGATGCTGTTCGCACCCCGCGCAGTAAGGGAAAACCCGGCGGTAGCCTGTATGAAGTCAAGCCTATCGACCTGGGAGCCGGGCTGCTGCGGGAATTACAGTCCCGTCACTCGCTGGATACAGCCTATGTGGACGATGTGGTGATGGGCTGTGTAACACCCATAGGCGAGCAGGGCTCTGATGTCGCTAAAATGATTGTTCAGAATGCCGACTGGGATGAATCTGTTGCCGGTGTGCAGTTGGATCGCTTCTGTGCTTCGGGGCTTGAGGCGGTAAATATCGCCGCCCAGAAGATCGCCTCCGGATGGGAGGACCTTGTGGTGGCAGGTGGCGTTGAGTGCATGTCCCGTGTGCCGATGGGCTCCAACGGCGGCGCAATGGGCGGCGATGCCGGTTTCGCACTGAAAACCGGGTTTGTGCCCCAGGGTATCGGCGCTGACACCATCGCTACTCTGGAGGGCTGGAGCCGGGAAGACGTGGATACCTTTGCGCTGGAATCACAGCGGCGCGCCGCTCACGCCCGTGACAGCGGCTATTTTGACCGCTCGGTGGTACCCGTGAAAGATTGCAACGGACTAACCATTCTGGAACGAGATGATTTTATCAAGCCCAATACCAGTCTCGAAGTTCTCGCAGGTTTGAAGGCCTCATTCGAGATGGCGGGTCAGTTCGGATTCGATGACGTCATTCTGAGCAAGTACACCACCCTGGAAAAAATCAACCATGTGCACACACCGGGTAATTCCTCGGGCATTGTAGATGGTGCCAGCGCCGTTTTGATCGGCAGCGAAAAGGCCGGTGTGGATCTGGGGCTCACTCCCAGAGCGCGGATTGTGGCAACAGCCGTACTGGCTACTGACCCAACCATCATGTTAATCGGGCCCGGACCCGCGGCCAAAAAATGTCTCCAGAAGGCAGGGCTCAGCGCCAGTGATATCGACCTTTGGGAGATAAACGAAGCGTTTGCTGCAGTTGCCCTGCGTTACATGAAAGACCTCGGTATCGACCCCGAAATGACCAATGTCAACGGCGGTGCTATCGCGATGGGCCACCCGCTGGGGGCCACGGGTGCAATGTTGGTCAGCACCATGCTGGATGAACTTGAGAGACGCAATCTCAAACGGGCGATGTTGTCTCTATGTGTCGGCGGCGGCATGGGTATCTCCACCATTATCGAGCGCGTCTAGTATCCCCCGGTGTGTCGCATAAATTCACAACCGGCTTAGGAACTAATCAAGGAAACTAAGGAAATTTCATGAGTGTATTCAAGTACGAAAAGGACGCCGATGGCATTGTAACAGTGACCATGGACCAGACTGGTCCGGTAAACGCAATGAACGGTGAGTATCGTGAGGCCATGAGTGCCACGGTAGAGAAACTGGAGCAGGAACAGGGCCTCACAGGCGTTGTGCTCGCTTCAGCGAAAAAGGTGTTTTTTGCCGGCGGCGACCTCAATGAGTTACTTGCCGCTGACAAAGGTGACGAGGCTGAATTCATGGCCATGTTGCGCAGCACCAAGGGTGTACTGCGCCGTTTGGAGAAATTGCCGGTACCGGTGGTCGCGGCCATCAACGGCGCGGCACTCGGCGGTGGCTTTGAAATATGCCTGTGCTGTAATTACCGTATTGCCTGGGATGACAAGTCCGTACAACTGGGCCTTCCCGAGGTAACTCTTGGCCTGCTGCCCGGCGGCGGCGGCATAGTGCGGATGGTAAACCTGCTGGGCCTGGAAAAAGCCTTGCCCTATTTACTTGAAGGCAAAAAGGTTGCGCCTGTGAAGGCCCTCGCCGAGGGTATGATTCATGAAATCGTCGGCAGCACAGAGGAACTGGTACCCCGGGCCAAAGCCTGGATACTGGAAAACAAAGGCAATGACCAGGCTGCTGTCCAGCCATGGGATACCAAGGGTTACAAAATACCGGGTGGCAATGCCGGTTCACCAAAGTTGGCGCAGTTGCTGATGATGGCTCCCGCATTGCTCAGGCAAAAAACGCGAGGCCTGTTGCCCGCACCGGAAAAGATTCTCGACTGTGCAGTCGAAGCGGCTCGCCTGGACCTGGATACGGCCCTGGAGATCGAGTCACGCGGCCTTACTTACCTGGCGGTAACTCCCCAGGCCAAGAATATGATTACCACCTTTTTCTTTGGTATGAACAAGGTCAATGGCGGTGCCAGTCGGCCCAAAAATGTTGATAAAACCCTCACCAAGAAAGTCGGTGTGCTCGGTGCCGGCATGATGGGCCAGGGCATTGCCTACGTGTCTGCCATGGCGGGTATCGAGGTAATCCTGAAAGATATATCCCAGGACGCGGCGGATAAGGGTAAGGCCTACTCGGAATCACTGTTGGAGAAGCGGGTAGCTCGCGGCCGAATGAGTGCAGAGCAAAAGCAGGCGGTTCTCAGTTTGATCAAGCCCACAGCAGATGATGCTGATCTGCAGGGATGTGACCTGATTATAGAAGCCGTGTTTGAGAATATTGACCTCAAGCACAAAATTACGCAGGCGACAGAGGGCAGGCTTGCTGAGAACGGTGTCTGGGGTTCCAATACCTCGACTTTGCCCATCACCCAACTCGCTGAAGCTGCCGAGAAACCGGAAAACTTTATCGGCATTCACTTTTTCTCACCGGTGGACAAGATGCCGCTGGTGGAAATTATCTGCGGCGAGAAAACCTCGGATGAAACGCTGGCGAGAGCGTTTGATTACACCCGGCAGATTCGCAAAACCCCCATAGTGGTGAATGATTCCCTGGGCTTCTTTACCTCGCGCACATTCGGCACCTATCTGGATGAGGGTGTACAGTTGCTGAGCGAGGGTGCGCACCCGGTACAGATTGACGCCATGGGCAAGGCCATTGGCATGCCCGTCGGGCCGCTTGCGGTGTATGACGAGGTGAGCCTCGAGTTAAGCCGCAAGGCCCAGGAGACCTGGAAAGAAATGGGCGTGCTGGACAAGTGGGGTGATGGCAGCGTTACGCGTTCGGTCATCAATACGATGGTGGGTGAGCACGGTCGCGGTGGACGCCACCATGGCGGCGGCTTTTATGAGTATGCGGAGGACGGCAGCAAGACTATCTGGCCACCACTTCTGGACATTTACTACAAGCCGGAAACCCGGGTAAGCGAGCAGGATATGAAGGACCGCCTGCTTTTTCGCCCGGTAATCGAAGCGCTGAAGTGCCTGGAAACCAATGTCTTGCGCACAGTGGCGGACGGTAATATTGGCTCGATCATGGGTATTGGTGCTCCGGTGTGGACCGGCGGTTACATCCAGTTCGTTAATACCTATGGTGCACAGCGCTTTGTTGATCGCTGCGGTGAATTGGCGGCGGCCTATGGCGAGCGCTTCGAAGCGCCGCAAATCGCACTGGATCATGCCCGCTCGGGTGAACTTTTCGCCTGATGAACCAGGTGGTATTACATGTCACGCAGAATGAGAGGTGCTAGATTGTGAGAGTATTTACTGAAGAGCAACAGATGTTTCGGGATGCTTACCGGAAATTTCTGGAAACCGAAGTACAGCCTCACATGCCCCGGTTTCGGGAAGAGGGGATAGTCGATCGCGAGATTTTCAGAAAGGCCGGAGAGCAGGGTTTCCTGATGATCTGGCCGGACGAAAAATATGGCGGTATGGGAGACAGCGATTTCCGTTTCGAGCAGATTATCATGGAAGAGACCTGCCGGGCCGGATGTGGCGAGTGGTTCAACACGCTGCACAGTCGCCTGGTGGGACCCTACTTTGAGAACTTTGGCACCGAGGAACAAAAGCAACGTTTCCTCCCGGGTTGCGTCAAGGGCGAAACTATTCTCGCGGTTGCCATGACCGAGCCCGACGCTGGCAGTGATCTGTCAGGCATGCGCTCCACGGCTGTCGACATGGGTGACCACTTCCTGCTCAATGGCTCCAAGACTTACATATCCAATGGTATTAACGCAGACGTTATTATCGTTGCTGCGAAAACCGACCCGGAAAATAACCCCTATTCACTTGCGCTGCTAATCGTGGAACGTGGGATGGAGGGCTTTGAGCGGGGCCGCAACCTGGACAAGATGGGTATGCACGCACAGGACACCGCGGAGCTTTTTTTCAATAACGTAAAGGTGCCCAAGGAAAATGTGCTGGGCGACCCCACCCAGGGCTTTATTCAGTTGATGAACGGGCTCGCCGAAGAGCGCCTTATCTCCGGGGCTGGGGCCATCGCTAACGCGCGGCAGGCGTTCAATCTGACCCGGCAGTTTGTCATGGAGCGCAAGGTCTTCGGTAAGCCCTTGTCCAAGATGCAGAATACCGAGTTCAAAATGGCGGAAATGGACACAGAGATTGACATTATGCAGGTGTATGTAGATCACTGCGTAGACTTGCACAATGCGGGTAAGCTTACCGCTAATATGGGTGCCAAAATCAAACTGCAAGCTACCGAGATCGAGTGGCGTATGCTTGACCTGGGTGTGCAGTTACACGGTGGGGCCGGCTATATGATGGAGTATCCCATCAGCTATATGTTCACCAGTTCCCGTATTAATCGCATACTGGCGGGAAGTTCCGAGATTATGAAGTATATTATTGGCCGGGACGTCTTTTCAGACAATTACACCAGTATTCTCGACTAGTAGGGCGGGAACACCGGTCGCTGGATCAGTATTCGTCACAGAAATGGCGGGCTCCATGCTAGCGGGCGGCCTCGATCTGGTAATCATTCCCGGTCGATTCTGCCGCGCAGCGATTTTAACTGGCCACGTTTGGTTTTGCTGTCCATGCGCTTGCGCCTGGCATTGCGCGTGGGCTTGGTGGGTTGGCGTTTCCTGGCTGTTACTGTTACAGGACGGATCAGCTCCTGCAGGCGCTTCAAGGCGTCTTCGCGGTTTTTTTCCTGGCTGCGAAAACGCTGGGCTTTGATCACAATCACGCCGTCACTCGATATTCGCCTGTCGCGCAGAGCCTGTAAGCGCTCCTTGTAGATCTCCGGCAGTGACGACGCCCCAATATCAAAGCGCAGGTGAATAGCGGAGGACACCTTGTTCACGTTCTGCCCCCCGGCGCCCTGTGCGCGAATCGCCTGCACATCAATCTCCGCCAGGGGAATATTGATGTGGCTGCTTATGGCAAGTGAGTTCTCATCGGCGCTCATGAGAATGACCTGTCCCGTGCTTCAATTGGCACGCGGGTAGCTCTCCTTCAGCGGTTACGCCCAAGTCTCTCATGGGCATCCACCCACTCGTTCTGGCGGGTTTCCTTGTCCACGCGGGTTGCAGCCCCCAGCGAAAGCTCGCCAGCCAGCACCAGCCCTGCGGCAATTTCCGCCAGTTTGTGCGCTTTACCCTGGCCGTAGCAGTCCATGATCTCCAGACACTCTCGCTGTGTGGGCAGAGCGGTACCCCCGCCATAGGTGGCCATAATAATCGCGGGCATGGTAATGGAGAAATAGTAATCTCCCTCCCGGCTAACCCGGTTATAGGTCGTGCACTGGTTGGACTCGCCGATATTCGCAATGTCCTGCCCCGTGGCCAGATACAGCGCCGCCAGGCCGTTGGCGGGATGGGCCGCATTGTTGGAGGAGTTGGTCAGCAGGGCGGCCAGTGTACTGATGCCTTGGCCGTAGTGCATCTGATGCGGGGTAATGCGCAGGTTTTGTTTCATCACCTCGCCGGGGACGGTGATTTCCGCCGTTACCCGCTTGCCGCGCCCCTTGAGCAGGTTGACCGAGGACGTTCTCTTCTCCGTGTCAAAGCCGCCAGAAAGCAGGTAGTGAGAAAGCGGAGCGTGCTGCTTAACAATCCATTCACAGGCAGCGAAGGTGGCCCTGCTGGTCATATTCTGGCCGGCAGCATCCCCTGTGCTGTAGTCGAAACGGGTGTAGACCATATTGTGAGCGTGGTACTGCTCAATTTCATTGAGTTTGCCAATTGAGGTCGTCGACTCTGCAACCGCCTTTATCTGCTGGTGGTTCTCTTTGAGCCAGGTGCAAAAGTCCCGGGCCTCTCTGGCACTGGGAAAGACAAAGGTGGGCGCGCGTTGCATCGCCTCGCCGGAGATGGTGGTGGTCACACCACCGCTCTCGCGTATCACTTTCATGCCGCGGTTATAGCTGGCGAGCATGGTGCCCTCGACCGTTGCCATAGGCACATAAAATTCGCCCTTGGCGTGCTCCCCGTTTACCAGCAGGGGCCCGGCGAGGCCAATCGGCACCTGCGCCACGCCGAACATATTCTCGATATTGCCCGACATCTCTTGCGGATCGAAAGAAAACTGCTTGGTGTGGTCAAGTTTTGCCGGCGTATTTTCTTCAATAAAAGCCTGACGCTCGGCGATGATCTCGGCGCTGTAGTCGTCTGTGTTGGAACGGGGGATTTTTTTGCTCATGCTCGGCTCCTTGTATGATTGCAGGATGAAACTACCCGCTTGTCCGCCGCTCGTCAACGCGCCGGTGTGACAGATTCTACTAGTAGCCTGAAAGTTCGATGAGCTATGCTCCCGTGCTCAAGGTGTCGGGTGAGACCACACAAAGCTGCGATAGAGGGGTTAGCGCAATGGCAAGAAATTCACAGTTAAGCCGATCCATTAAGGGAAGTGTGGCGCTGGTCACCGGCGCGGGCAGTGGTATGGGACGGGCCACGGCACACTTGTTGGCGGATGAGGGTGCCAGGGTGGCTATACTCGATGTTAATGGGCCAGCACTGGAGCGGGTGGCAGAGGAGATACGTGAGGTCGGTGGTGATGTGTTGAGCGTCGTGGCTGATTGCGCACAGCAGTCACAGGTCACAGCAGCGGTTGAACAGGTGGCAGGCCACTATGGGGCGCTGGATATCCTGATCAACAATGCGGGGCTGGTCCTGCCCGCACTGTTGGACGATCCGGCCTATGACACAAGTTGGCAAAAGTCTCTGGATATTATGGTAAGCGCGCAGCAGTGGGCCATTCGTGCGGCCTTGCCTTTTCTTCGGGACGCCGAGCATCCGCGAATTGTCAATATTGCCTCAACTGAGGCGTTGGGGGCGACTCCCCATAACAGCCCCTATGTGGTGGCCAAACATGCGGCTCTGGGCCTCACTCGCGCTATGGCGGTGGAACTGGGCAAGCAGGGAATCACGGTGAACTGCGTGTGCCCGGGCCCTATTCATACGGCTATTACCGAGGGTATTCCCGAGGATGATAAGGCAGTGTTTGCGCGGCGGCGCACGGCATTGCGCCGCTATGGCATGCCGGAGGAGGTGGCGCATATCACGCTGGCCCTGGTACTGCCCAGTGCCAGCTTCATTACTGGCGCTGCCATTCCGGTGGATGGTGGCCTGACCATACGCAACGCCTGAGCATCTCGCCCCAGGGATTGCGGGATCGGCCTGAAAAATACTGTCAGGGACGTTGTAGATGTGCCCTGCCACTGGAGGGTAGCGATCTCTGTTATACTGCGGTCTTCTCCAGGCAAGAATCCCACGTGACCGACACCGCTTTTTCAATCCTGCCGCTACCGGCAGCCCAGCTGGACAACCTTGATAGTCTTGGTTATCACAGAATGACCGCCATTCAGGCGGCGGCTCTGCCTGTTGCTATGGCGGGAAAGGACCTCATCGGCCAGGCGATGACCGGCAGTGGCAAAACAGCTGCCTTTACTCTGCCGCTGTTGGCACGGCTCAATCCCAGGGACTTTGGCACGCAGGCCCTGGTGCTGTGCCCGACACGTGAACTCGCTGGCCAGGTGGCCACTGAAATACGCCGGCTGGCGCGCTATCAGCAGAATATCAAAGTGGTCACGCTGTGCGGGGGGCAGGCTATTGGCCCGCAGATAGGTTCACTGGAGCACGGCGCGCACGTGGTGGTGGGTACGCCGGGACGTATCAAGGATCACTTGCGCAAGCAAACCCTGGACCTCAGCCGCGTTAACTGCCTGGTACTGGACGAGGCTGACCGCATGCTCGAAATGGGTTTTGACGAGGACATGGACGCGATCATCAGCCAGACACCCCCCGGGCGGCAGACCCTGCTGTTTTCGGCGACTTTTCCCTCCGACATCAAGGCGCTGAGCGCGCGTTTCCAGCGGGAGCCTGAGCGCATTTCAGTGGCGTCACTGGTGCAGGATGAGCAAATAGATCAGCAGTTCTTTATATGCCAGGCCGAGGATAGGATGGCAGGTCTGGTTAAGTTGTTAGGCCATTTCGGGCCGGAGGCCGCAGTGGTGTTCTGTAACACCAAACAAGTGGTGCGCGAGGTCAGTGCTTTTTTGCAACAGCACGGGGTGGCTGCCACGGAGTTGCATGGTGATATGGAACAGCGTGACAGAGACCGTGTGCTCGTTCAGTTCCGGCAACAGAGCTGTCGGGTGATGGTGGCGACAGATGTCGCAGCTCGCGGCCTGGATATCGACGACCTTCCAGCGGTAGTGAATTTTGAATTGCCGCGAAGTGCCGAAGTCTATGTACATCGCATTGGTCGTACCGGTCGCGGTGGTAAGTCGGGGCTGGCGCTGAGCCTGTTTACCGACAAGGAGCGTTACCGCCTGGATAGCATTGAGAAGTTTCAGCAGCGCAATCTGTCATTTGAAGCGATACAGGTGCTGCCAGGTCGCGGCAGTGGAATGCTGCCGCCTGCCTACGTGACGCTGGCCGTGGCCGGCGGACGCAAGGACAAAATCCGCCCCGGTGATATTCTGGGTGCGCTAACTGGGGAGGCCGGTATAGCGGGCTCGGCGGTGGGCAAAATCAGTGTGATGGACCAGGTCACCTACGTGGCCATTGCAACCGAAACTGCAGATCGGGCGTTGGGTCGTCTGATTAACGGCAAGATCAAGGGTCGCAAATTCAAGGTGCGCAAACTGTGAGGCGGGCATGAAAATTCCGGCACGGCTGCGGCCTCTGTACGAAGACGGGTTGATTGACGAAGTGCTCTATCAATTGATGAGCGGTAAGGAAGCGACTGTCTATGTCGTGCGCAGCGGCGATGACACGCGCTGTGCGAAGGTCTATAAGGAGGCAGCCCAGCGCAGCTTCAAGCAGGCGGCGAAATATCAGGAGGGGCGTCGCGAAAAAAACAGTCGACGCCAACGGGCAATGGAAAAAGGCTCGAAGTTCGGCCGCAAACAAATGGAAGAGTCCTGGCAAAACGCCGAGGTGGACGCGTTATATCGCGCGGCGAGAGCCGGGGTACGCGTACCGCAACCCTATGGCTGTTTCGACGGCGTATTGCTGATGGAACTGGTCACAGACGGGGAGGGCGAAGTTGCACCGCGTCTGGGTGACGTGGATATGACTGCCGAGCAGGCGCGGGAAGACCACACATTGATGATGCACTACATCCAGTTGATGTTGTGCGCCGGCATGGTACACGGTGATCTGTCCGAGTTTAATGTGCTGGTGGACGAGTATGGCCCGGTTGTTATTGACCTGCCGCAGGCCGTGGACGCCGCGGCCAACAATAATGCCCAGGAAATGTTTGCCCGTGACGTGAACAAAATAACCGACTACTACGCAGTGTTCGCACCCGAGCTGAAAAATACGCGTTATGCCAAGGAAATGTGGGGTCTCTACGAGGACGGGGAGTTGCAGCCGGAAACAAGGCTGACCGGTTTGTTTGAGGAAGACCTTCAGTCCGCCAATGTGGATTCCGTGCTGGAGGAAATCAAGGCGGTAATGGCGGAGGAGGCTGCGAGGCAGGAACGCTTGCGCGAGGCCGAGGAACCTGACTAGGCCTTTCTTGCACATGCCCGGTCAGTCGCTATGATGTTGTGCCCTGTCTTTTAGTTCAAGGAGTCATCATGTTCGGTACAGCTTTGTCAGCGAGCGCCACCCGTGTGTTGTTGCTGGGGTCGGGAGAGCTGGGGAAAGAGGTGGCGATAGAGTGCCAGCGTCTCGGCATCGAAGTCATCGCCTGTGATCGCTATGCCAATGCGCCAGCCATGCAGGTCGCCCACAGAAGCCATGTCTTCAATATGCTGGACCCGGCGCTGCTGCGCGAGGTCATTGCCAGCGAGCATCCTGATTACGTGGTTCCTGAGGTGGAAGCCATCGCCACCGACACCCTGGTGGAGCTTGAGGCGGAGGGCGTGCATGTCGTTCCTACCGCCAGGGCCGCGCAATTGACCATGAATCGCGAGGGTATTCGACGCCTTGCGGCTGAAACCCTGAACTTGCAAACATCCCCCTACGCTTTTGCAGATGATTTTGACGGCTTCAGCGCGGCCGTGGCCGCTATCGGCTATCCCTGTATCGTTAAACCTGTCATGAGTTCCTCCGGGAAAGGACAGAGCCTGCTGAAGAATCAGGCTGACCTGGAGGGATGCTGGCGCTACGCCCAGGAGGGCGGGCGTGCCGGAGGTGGTAAAGTCATTGTCGAAGGTTTTGTGGATTTTGATTACGAAATTACCTTGCTCACGGTCAGTGCGGTGGATGGTATTCATTTTTGTGAGCCCATAGGGCACCGTCAGGAACAGGGTGACTACCGCGAATCCTGGCAGCCCCAGGCCATGTCTGCCGTCGCACTCGCGGGGGCCAAAGAGATGGCAGGGAAGGTGGTCACGGCACTGGGTGGTCGCGGTGTGTTCGGCGTCGAATTGTTTGTGAAGGGAGACGAGGTGATATTCAGTGAGGTGTCTCCGCGGCCCCACGACACCGGCATGGTTACGCTGGTATCACAATCGCTGTCAGAATTTGCCCTGCACGTGAGAGCGTTTCTGGGCTTGCCTGTGCGCCAGATCCCGCTGTTGGGGTGTTCCGCCTCAGCGGTTGTTCTCGCCAGCGGTCAATCACAGGACATACGCTATACCGGCGTTGCTGCCGCGCTGGACTGTGACGATGTGCAGCTGCGTTTGTTCGCCAAGCCCGAGATCGACGGCCAGCGCCGGCTGGGAGTTGCCCTGGCAAGGGCCGAGACGGTGGAAAAAGCCGTTGAAAAGGCAAAAACAGCTGCGGCAGCGGTGAAGGTGCTCCTGTAAGAGGTGGCACATTCAATCCGCCTGATGGCCGGACACCCCGCTCATCGAGCCAGCGCTTTGGGGATTGGTCTATAGTAGATGAATCTTAAACCAATAGGAGATTATTAATGAGTGACCAGGCCAACAGCATAATAATGAACATGGATGCGGCGGAGGGTATTCTGCCCGCGGAGCGCAGCATTCCCGAAGAGCGCCAGCATCGCAAAGAGCGGCTGGCCGCAGCTCTGCGCCTGTTCGGAAAGTTTGGTTTTGACGAGGGTGTCGCCGGCCATATCACCGTGCGCGATCCTGAGCACCTGGATCATTTTTGGGTTAACCCCATGGGCCGCTCATTCAAGCAGATGCGTGTGTCCGACCTGCTGCAGGTCAATCACACCGGTGAGGTGGTCCACGGCAGTGGCCTGCTTAACGGTGCCGCCTTTACCATTCACTCGCAGATTCATATGGCGCACCCAGAGGTCACAGCCGCGGCCCACTCGCACTCGGTCTATGGCAAAAGCTGGTCTTCCCTGGGGCGTTTACTCGACCCCATAACCCAGGACGCTTGTGCTTTTTATAAAGATCACGTGCTGTTCGAAGACTTTACCGGTGTGGTGCTGGACGACAGTGAAGGGACCCGTATTGCCGCTGCTCTGGGTAACAGCAAAGCGGCTATTTTGCAGAACCACGGTTTGCTGACCGTAGGCCAGAGTGTGGACGAGGCGGCCTGGTGGTTTATTACCATGGAACGCAGCTGCCAGGCCCAATTGATGGCGGAAGCTGTGGGTAAGCCGGTACTTATTGACGACAAACACGCCGAGCAAACGCGCGGTACAGTGGGGTCAAACTTGGCGGGCTGGTTCAGCTTTCAGCCCCTGTACGATGTCATTGTGGCCGAGCAACCCGAGCTGCTGGACTAACGAAAATTATAGAACCGGGCCGGCAGTCTACTTTGCGGCCCGGTACTTTAAAGGTCAGTTCTGTGCTGTTTTGACGGCGCCGTTCTGGTCGATATAGTGGCGTATTAAAGCCAGCGTGCTGTCTATTTCGGCCGCAGACATTTCTCCCTGCTTGAAGTAACGCACCACACCGCTGGCGTCGGTGACAATCACCGCCGAGTTGCCCTTCTCCAACTGCCAATGGCTGAGCCCCACCCCTTTTTCATCCGCCACCATAGTTGCATGGGGGAACTCCGCCTTACTCGACTTTAATTTACTCAGCACCATACCTGAAGTACCCCACGTGGCCTCATCCAGATTCAGGATAGTAGTGGAGAGGAATGCATTGTCCTGGGGGAGGCCAGTTTGCATCTTGTCCCGGAATGGTTCCTGGATTTTGCTGGCCGACATGGTGGCCGCCATATATTGCACGACGTGCACCTTGCCGGGTTGTTGAGGGTAGCTCCAGGGCTGGTATTGCACGTCGTCACCGGACAGCACCAGTTCACCCTTGTTAGTGATGGCCAGGTCGGCCAACCTTCCCCCAGGAGCTACCTCGCCGGCGAGGGCACTGGGCGCTGCAAGGGCCATAAGTACAATCAATATTCGTATTATCATTGCTGTTCGCTCCGCAGTTGAAATTCAGTAGCTAACCCTGGCTGTCGCTCATGAGTTCGGAGACCTTCTTGTAACGGCTGAGGTCGTAGACTCCCGCTTCCACTGGCCGGGTTTGCTTCATGTAGTCAACAAACCACTGGAAGTTCTCCCAGATCGCCGGATCAGTCCGGGGCAGGCCGTACTCGTCAACAACCGCGATGAATTGCTCCCGGGTGCTGGCGGCGTGCAGTCGCTCAGCAAATGACTCGATCTCATCCGCCGACACATGAAACATGAAGTTAATATAGCTGCCCAGTAACCCCGGGTAAACTGTCAGGGTGTCCAGTTGTCGCTGACGACGTTCATTTTCATCAAACATAAACGCGACGTTGCTGTGCGCCTTGTTCCTGATGAGCGTGTAGGCGTAGCTTTCATCGGTATTTGCGCTACTAACTCGCAGAAAAGCCTCGTCGGGCATAAAGTCGACAAACCGCATGCTGTCCTCTCCCGCTGGACGCGACGACAGTGTTTGCAGGCTGGCTTCAATGCGCTTTTGTACCTCGCTTGCATCTGCGCTGTAACAGGGGCCTTTTTCACAGCGATTCAAAATATCGGGCGGCCCGGCCAGCGGGCCCAGACGCCGCGAGACCCTATCGATAAATTCCGTTTTTGGTTCGTCAGTTTTATAGGCTATTTGAACTGGCATGTCCTCGTTCACTATCTCGTACAACTTGTTTATCTTGGTCTCGGCATCGCTGCCCTGATACCAGGAGTCTCGCATGCTGGTGCGCACATCAGGGGGCATGAAGTGCAGGAAGTTATTTTCGCCGTTGGCACGCATCAGGTCGAAGTACAGCCGTGTCTCGGCCTGGGTTGCCACACTGCCGAACACATTGAAATTCACCACCAGCAGATAGTAGGTGCGTTCAAGCATAGGGTAATCCATGACCCACACGGTTTTCGAGATATCGCCGACAAAGTGCTTGCTGACCATGGCGTTGTCGAAATTGCGGAATACTGTTAAAGCGGCGTTATTGTTGGTGCCGTCTCCGTACCAGATATCATCAAGCGAGGGCCCTTCCGGCTGCGCCGCTTTGTAGGCCTCGCCGCGCAAGTGATTGTAAACGTTCATTTCATCGACGCGATCACGCCAGTCCGCATACATTGTTATCAACCCTTCTTTTTGCGGAACCAGTACCATATGGGGAAGGATCTTCGACAGGTAGGCGGGGTCTGTTACGCTCAGGTCTGCCGCCGGATCCTGAAACATCACGAAAAACTGATCGTCTATCACATTGGTGGCTATCTGCCCTGCGCATACCGCCCCACGAATAAACGTGCTGACGAAGTATTGTGCTGTGTCGAGCATAAACTGATAGCGTGCTCCCGCTGGAATAGCATTGAAAGCGGCAAGAGGATTGACCGTGTTGGCCCTGGAGTAATCCGGGAGCTTTTGTACATCCCAGCCTCCGCTGAGAAACAGCTCCTGATAACGCGCCATTTTTGCCGCACCCAGTGGGTAGGGCAGGTGGGTTTTGTGCACAAGAGTTGAGACAACCTTACGCAAGCGGTAGTACAGCTGCGGACCCGGTTTGTCATTGGGGCGCAAGGTGGCAATGATTTCGATAGGCTGCCCCGGGGGGGTAGTGGAGCGCACCAGTTCGAAGAAGCTGTTACTTTCCAGGTCTTCAAAGTAGAGGTGGGCGGGATACAGGTGCTCATACAAATAGCGCGCCACCAACTGGTTGCGCAGGGGTGCCTGGTTTAAAAAGCTTTCCCAGCGGTCTATCTGCTGCTGCTCAGCCGGCTCTGGTATCCAGGGACTGGTATCTACGACGCTGCCCTCAAAAACCCATTGGCGCAGCGTACGGTACTCCCGGTCACTGAGACCGGGCATGGCCAGCGGCATGCCTTGCTGCGGCTTTTTCTTGGCGTATTTGTCAAAATCCTCCGCTACACGACACGCATTTTCTCTATAAAGCCCCAATGGGATGTCTTCTGGCACCGGGCGATTGGCTGGTAAGGGGTTGGTTTTCCCCAGTTCAATCATCTTGAAAAACACAGAGTTTGCGAGGTTATCGTCGAGAGAGCCGCCCTGGTCATTGAATACGGAGAAAAAGTCTCTTTCCCGCCATTGCGCCTGCCCATGTGCATCTACAAAGAGTCTGGTGGGGTCGGCATTGGTCAGCCTGGTGCCGTCGTAGACAGTTTTTTCGCTGGCTCCGCGCAGCAGACCCTCAGCCGAGGTGAGCTTCAGTTGGCAAGGGGCGTCGTAGCAGGCGTGGCAGGCAATACACTTCTGATCGAGTATGGGTTTGACATCGCTGCTGAAGGAGTAAGTCTGCTGCTTCGCGACGCTTGGCTCCAGCTCCTTTTCTGAGATTCCTGACTGCATACAGCCAGTGAGGGCCAGGATAACAGCTGCGAACGCACATATGATGCGGGGCATTTTTATCGTTTTGTTCATTGAGCACTCCGAGCTCCAATAGCACTTACTCAAGCCAACCGGCCGGCGCCAGGCCAGACATGGCTCGCAGGCAAAGCGAACCGGTATGAGGGAAGGCGGACATTGTTAACGCATTGCAGTATCGATGCAAGACTGGCTGGGCTCGGAGTAAAATCGGGCTTTATACTGGCCTGGCGTGTTCGCCGATGACCTGTAGGAACTGCCTGCCATATTTATCCAGTTTGCGCTCGCCGACACCGGTAATACGACTGAACTGCGCCGTGTCGCGGGGCAGGTTAATACACATTTCCTGCAGCGTGCGATCGTGGAAGATGACGTAGGGTGGCACGCCCTGTTCCTCAGCCAGTTCTCGCCGACAGTCCCTCAACGCTTCCCACAGCGCGATGTCTATATCGTCCGGCAATGCGGTGCGGGTCTGCTTTTTACTCGCTTTGGCCTGTGGCTGGTCGCGGCGCAGTTGTATCTCATGACTACCCTGGAGCAGCGGTCGACATTTTTCTTCCAGGCGCAGGGCGCCAAAGCGTTCGAGATCCACACTGAGATAGGCGCGTGCCACCAGTTGGCGGAATACCGAGCGCCACTGGTTGTTGTCCAGCTGTTTACCGACACCGTAGGTGGGCAGCAGGTGGTGGTCAAATTGGTGAATTCGTTCAGCCTCAGAGCCCCGCAGTACGTCTATCAGGTGATTGACGCCGAAGCGCTGACCGGTGCGATATACGGCGCTTAGCGCCATTCTGGCGGCCTCCGTACCGTCCCAGGTATCCACCGGTTCCAGGCAGGTATCGCAGTTGCCACAGGGGTCCTGCAGGCTTTCGCCGAAGTAGTTCAGCAGAGCCTGACGCCGGCAACTGGTGATTTCACACAATCCCAGCATGGCATTCAGGCGGTGTTGCTCGGCCCGTTTATGCTCTTCACTGCCGGCCGATGACGCCATCATCTGGCGCAGCTTGATCACGTCCTGCAGGCCGTAGATCATCCAGGCGTTCGCCGCCTGACCGTCACGCCCGGCCCGGCCCGTCTCCTGGTAGTAGGATTCCACGGTTTTTGGCATATCCAGGTGCGCCACGAAGCGCACATCGGGTTTGTCTATGCCCATGCCAAAGGCGATCGTCGCAACGATAATCACACCTTCCTCCCGTAGAAAGCGCGCCTGGTTCGCCGCCCGCACCTGGGCGCTCAGCCCAGCGTGGTAAGGCATTGCATCCAGCCCTTGCTGCACCAGCCAGCTGGCCGTTTCCTCCGTTTTCCTGCGCGACAGGCAGTAGACTATGCCGGCGTCGTTTGCGTGCTCCTGCTGCAGAAAGCCCAAAAGCTGTGCTTTGGCACTTTGTTTGAGAGCAATGCGGTAACGGATGTTGGGGCGGTCAAAACCGGCGATAAATTTGGCGGCCCCGGTCAGGTCGAGCCTATCGATGATTTCCTGTCTCGTCCGTTCGTCCGCTGTGGCTGTAAGTGCCACGCGGGGAATATGGGGGAAGCGCTGATGTAAAAGGCTTAGCTGTAGATAATCTGCGCGGAAATCGTGCCCCCATTGTGACACGCAGTGAGCTTCGTCAATGGCAAACAAACTGATTTCGGCGCGCTGCAGTAATTGCAGGCAATGCTCCTGGGTCAGTCGTTCGGGTGCGATATAGAGCATATCCAGTTCGCCAGCGAGTAGCTGGGCCTCTGTTTCCCGCACGGCTTCTGCTGACAGAGTGGAGTTCAGGAAGCTGGCTCGCACACCGAGTTGACGCAGTGCGCTGACCTGATCCTGCATCAGTGCAATCAGCGGGGAGATGACAATACCGCAGCCGGGGCGCACCAGGGCGGGGATCTGGTAGCACAGGGACTTGCCGCCACCCGTTGGCATCAATACCAGCGCATCGCCGCCCTCGATCACGGTCTGGATGATCTCGCCCTGAGGCGGGCGAAATGACGGGTAACCGAAAACGGTTTGGAGGATTTGCTGGGCTGAGGTCATGGCGGCGGAGTATAACCCACAGAGTCCAATTACTGGACATCATTGCAGGTCTGATGGCGCGAGTTCGAATCGGCTACACTGGGACTTTTATCGGAACGAGTGTTTGCCATGTGGGCCTGTCCATACTGCCGGCTGGAATTGAACAACAGTTCGGACGCGGCGTCACTCGTGTGTGCCGCCGGGCATGTCTTCGATTTCGCCAGGGAAGGTTATGTCAACCTGTTGCCCCCCAATCGCAAACGCAGTAGCGATCCCGGGGACAACGCCGAGATGGTGGCGGCAAGGCGCCGGGTGCATAGCGCGGACACTTATCGTCCGGTGGCCGATGCTGTAGTAGCGGAACTCGCTGCCCAGAAGCTGGGAGGTACTGTGCTGGACCTGGGGTGCGGGGAGGGCTACTACACCCAGGCACTGGTTGCCGCCCTGGGCCACATGTCAGTTTGGGGCGTCGATATATCGCGCAGCGCGGCTCGCCTGGCGGCAAAAAAGTGCCGGGCGGCGCATATCGCCGTGGCGAGCGCTTTCAATTTGCCTCTGGCGAATCACTCCATGGATGCGATGGTGCGCATTTTTGCGCCTTCGGATGACAACGAGCTGGTTCGTGTGCTGAAGCCACATGGCTGTTATCTCGAAGTTAGCCCCGGCCCCCGGCATTTGTGGCAGCTGCGTCAGGGACTTTACGAAATGCCGAAAGAGCATGAGCCGGCGCGCGAGACCATCCCCGGTATGCGCTTGTATCAACGGAGGGAGCTGCAGTACGAACTTCGGCCCGAGCCGGGACAGCTTGCAGATATTGTCAATATGACCCCGTTTGCCTACCGCGCCGACAGGCACCGAAGGGAGATGCTGCTGGCATCAGAGATACCGGCAGTAACGATGACGTTTGCCCTGCGACTTTTCCGGCGAGACGGTTAAGTGGTTGATTGGTATGTAGATTGGCGGTGTGCAACGCCCTCTGCTGAGGCGAGTATAGACAGAAAATCCTGTATTTATCGGTTAATTCCTGTACAATATGCCGCTCTTTATTCACGCACAAGGCTTACTCATGGCGCGCAAACCAACGCGAGCAGCAGCAAAGAAAAAGCAACCTGCAGCGGTACAGACTTCAGAATCTATTGAAGAACAAACTCGGCTGTTTTTGAAATCCGGCAACAAGATTGACATTATCCAGTCCGGAATTAGTGGCCAGCCTACCATGGCGGTTAACAAGCAGATCAAACTCGGCAACAAGCAAAAAACCGGCTAAACCCTCCAGTGGGAGCTGGAAAGCTCCCGCCCATCCTGTGCCCCCTCGCAACCAGAGGAGGCTTTTATGCGTCGAAAATTTGTAGGAGAAGAAAATGATTACTCCCCACCGTTATATGCTCCGTAATTCCATGTTATCCCTCTCCTTAGACGTGGCGGGGGTTTGAACGATGTCTTTAGTGATAGACGACAAGCATGTAGTGAGCATGCATTACAAACTGACAAACGCGAATGGCGAGGTGCTGGACAGCTCTGATGGCGGCGAACCGTTAATCTATTTGCACGGTGCCGGCAATATTATTCCCGGCCTTGAACGGGCACTGGTCGGCAAGTCAGACGGTGATTCCCTGCAGGTCAGCGTTGCGCCGGCGGAGGGCTACGGCGAGCCAGACCCCGCACTTGTCCAGGTCGTTGACCGCGCGGCATTCCAGGGCGTTGAATCAGTTGATGTTGGCATGGCTTTTGAGGCGCGCGGGCCAGATGGTCAGGCTCAACGTATCGTCGTGACATCAATTGACGGCGACCAGGTGACAGTCGATGGCAATCACCCGCTGGCCGGTGAGCAATTAAACTTCGATGTGCAGGTGGTCGGTGTGAGAGCGGCCAGTACTGAGGAAATCGAGCACGGGCACGTCCACTAGCGTATTGCCAGGGCGGGGTCAGTTGGCCCCCAGCGCCCTCCGTGCAAAAGCGAGGGCCGCCGCGGAATCCACCCGCGAGCTGTAGGCTTCCAGGAATAACTTTCCCACTACCACACCCTGCGGGTTGATGACGATGATGCCCGGGTGTGGAATGCCGTATTGGGAGTCCCCCTCTTGATACTGCTCGTTGAGAATGCCCAGAGTCTTGAAGCTTAGTGCATCCACGTCCGACAGCACGGGAATGGTGATAGCGAATTTGTCGATAAACTGCTGCTGCAATTGTGGCGGGTCGTAGGTGATGGCGACCATGCCAATCCCCGCCGCCTCATAGGCTGCACGAGACTCCTGCAACTGGATCATCTGGCGCTGGCAATAAGGGCACCAGTCCAGCGAGCGGCTGGCTATCAGGACAGTGCCGTTCTTCCCTGCGAACTCCTCCACCAGACTGATGTCTCGCCCCTGGTAGGTCGCACGCAGGCCCGGGAAGCGCGAGCCCAGGGCGGGACCCGGATCGAAGCTGTCCGCGTCCTCTGCTACAAACATGTTCTCCGTCAGCTTGGCCACAGCGGCTTCTTTCAGTGACTCCCGGTAGAAATAGCCCAGGGCCGCCAGCACTACTATTACGGTGCAAATGATGAACGTGCGCTTTTTCATTTTTTCGAACTCTAGTTGGACCGACGCCGGGATAAGCAATTTATCGGTAACTTCTACCGGGCTTCAGTTTAGTTGATTGCGCAGCAATATCCCAAGGCAGTTGTCCGACGGCACCCCTAACGCGTATCCTTCACGGTTCTCAATCTGGGACAACGGAATAGGCCCATGCTGGATCAACTGCTAATCGCCGGCTTGTTTTTTGCTTTGGTGATCAGCCTCATAATGACGTCCTGGTCAGCCGTATGGGTGTTTGCGGCTGCCATGCTTATCGCCTACTTTCTGGGCCTGGTAGATACCGCAGAAGTGCTTGCCAAGGCAACCAATTCGAGTCTCATTACGCTGATTCTCCTGTTGCTGGTGTCCATCGGCCTGGAGAAGCTATCCTGGCTAACCCGTCTTTCAGGCAAGCTTATTACCCCCGGTTACTCCGTAAGCCTGCTGCGCATGGGGTTCTTTACAGCACTATTTTCCGCTTTTGTTAACAACACCGCAGTAGTGGCGGCGCTGGCCCACACGGTCCGTAACAATCGCCACCACCCCGCCTCCAAGCTGCTGTTGCCGTTGTCCTACGCTGCCATCCTCGGGGGGACTATCACCCTGATTGGCACCTCGACCAACCTTATTGTCAGCAGTTTCCTGGAGGATGCCACCGGTCAGGGGCTGGCCTTTGGCGATTTTCTATGGGTGGGGCTGGCAGTCACCAGTGTCGGCTTGTTGGTCATTCTGGCGAGCTCTTCATTACTGCCCTCGGGCAGCGCAGAACAGATTGATATCAACGAGTACCTGATTGAGGTGGAGGTCGATGCCGAGTCCGACCTGGTTGGCAAGAGCATCGCCGCAAACGGACTGCGAGAAATGGAGGATCTCTTTCTGGTGGAGATCGTGCGCGGCCCACACCTGATATCACCGGTGGCTCCCCAGGAGTTCATCGAGGCCGGGGACAAGCTCATTTTCTCAGGTGATATCAAACAGGTGAAAGTGTTGGAATCCTTTGACGGCTTGCGCCTGTTTGCAGTGGAAGAGGGGCTGCTGCGTAAGAATATGACGGAAGTGATTGTCATGCCCGCCGCCACGATTGAAGGCAAGACCGTTAAGGATAGTGGGTTCCGCTCCCTGTTTGACGCCGCTGTGGTTGGCATGCGCAGGGGTGGCAAGCGCCTCTCCGGGAAGTTGGGCAATATTACTATCCAGGCCGGCGACAATATGGTGCTTGCGGTAGGGCCGGATTTCAACGAGCGCAAAAACCTCGACAAGAATTTCCTTGTTATCAACGACTCGGTAGGGGAGATACGGACCACACCGTTTCAGGATTATTTTATCACCGGTGTGCTGATGCTGGTGATAGTCCTGTCCTCCCTGGATATGATGCCGTTGATTAAAGGCGTAGCGTTCCTGCTGGTTTGTATGCTTGCACTCAAGGTGGTCAAAGGCTCAGAACTGCGACGGCGCTTTCCCTTCGAGTTATGGATTATTATCGCCTCGGCGCTAACGCTGTCGCAGGCGCTGACCAACTCCGGCCTGGTGGCAGTGCTTACTAATGTGTTGCACGACAATCTCGAGCAATTGGGTCCCTATGCGGCGTTATTTGGCATTTACTTTGGCACCCTGCTGTTGACTGAGGTGATGACGAATAATGCGGCTGCGGCACTGAGCTTTCCGATTGCCTTCGGACTGGCCGAAAGCTACGGTTTGAGTCATATGCCTTTTGTAATGACAGTGGCCTATGGTGCCAGCGCGAGCTTTCTCACGCCTTATGGCTACAATACAAACCTGATGGTTCAGAACCTGGGCGGTTATGAATTGCGTGACTATTTCCGCGTGGGTTTGCCCCTGTCTATCGCGTATTCTGTGATAGTACTGTTCCTGATTCCGCGGATCTTTCCTTTTTAGGCGGTCTTTCGGCGCACTATCGGCCTTATGCCCCAAGGGGCGAGCAGGGCTGCGCCTGTTCCGGTGCAATAAACTATTTACTGCCCCGGGATGGTTTTGGTTTCGCCCGGGTTTTAGATGTAGCTTTCGCCTGGAGCTTGGGCACGGCCCTGGCCGGTTTACCACTATTTTTGGTTTTCGACTTTATTTTTGACGCTGAGGTGCGTTTGCCCGGACTTTTGCGCCTGCGCAAGCCAGCGGCATCCTCCAGTTCCACCAGGGATTCTTCCATATAGTCAATCAGGCGCTGTACCTGGGGCACGGATTTGCGGCAGGCGACAATGCCAAAATCGAGGTTTTCGTTGTTGCTTACCAGAGTGAAGTTCACTGCGCTGCCGTCCATGGGTATAGAGACCGGGTACATGCCGTCCAGGCGCGCACCGTTCCAGTAACGTTTTTCTCGCGGGCCGGGTACGTTGGAGATGACCGTACTGAACGCTGGAAAACGGCTGGCCAGGCCAGTCAGGCTGGTTAACAGCAGGGGTGCCTGGCTGATAGCCGTGTAAGCTTGAATTTCGGCGCTGGACAGTTGTTGCAATTGCGCTTTGGACGCGTCCATGGATTCCTTGATTGCGCGGAAGCGCTTGGCCGGATCCCTCACATTGGTTGCCAGGTCAACAATAACCATTCCCACGGCGTTGGCGGAGTCCATATCGCCTGCAGCTCGTACGGACACCGGCGCCATTGCCTTGAGTGAGATTTTTGGCAAATCACGCTGTTCCTGCAGGTGTTTGCGCAATGCACCGGAGCACATTGCCATGACTGCATCATTGAGCGTACCGTCATAGGCCCGGCCCATGGCTCGCACGCGTTCGAACGGCCAGGATTGGGCCACGAAGCGGCGGGCCCCGGTAATGTGCGTACTGACAGATGATTTGGGGACCTTATGAAAGGGTACGGCCATGGCTTTGTTTCGCCCCAGCCAGACATTGGCCGACTCTCGCAGTGCGCGGGCGACGTTTACCGTGCCCCCGAGCTGGCTTCGCAATACCTCCACCACGGCCCGGACCTCGGCGTCCCTGGGTCTGCTGGTTGCGGGGGCTGTATTGGCGAGCTGTCGCTTGTAGATCTCGTAGGCCTCCAGAGAAAAGGGCGAGACCTTAACTTTGGCGCGGGCATTGGTCGAATACATGCTACTCATCATGTGCATGGAGCCCACGCCGTCGATAGCGCAATGATGAGCCTTGAAATAGGTGGCGAACTGGCGGTTCTGTAAACCTTCAATCAGGTGCATTTCCCACAGGGGTCGCGAGCGGTCCAGCAGGGTGCTGTGCAAGCGTGATACCAGGGCAAACAGTTCCCGGTACCGCCCGGGTTTGGGCAGCGCCGAGTGGCGCACATGGTATTGCATGTCCAGTTCGTCTTCTTCTTCCCAGAATATATTTCCTGCCACGCCCATGGCGCCCAGCTTGAGTTTTTCGCCAAAGGGGCGACGCAGATTTCCTTCCCGGCTGAGAATCTCTCCCAGGTTCGCAAGAAAGCTTGCGTCATCCACGTCTTTGGGCAGGGTGAAGAGGTTTACCCCTCCCACATGCATCGGGGTTCGGCGCGATTCCGACATGAGGAAAAAGGCGTCGGTAAGCGGCATTTTACGCATGGGGTTATCTCCTGATCTTATTGGAATGATTGGACAGGTATGCCAGTTAGAATAGACCAATCAAATGCTCCAGTGAAAGGGTTACTTGTTGAAGCTGACACAGCTGGCCACGGCATAACTATTTGGCCTGCTGCGGTCACAGGCCCGGACTTTTTTCATTCATACTGCGGATGGCGGAATAAACGTTTAGCAAGCAGCGGAGAGAAATATGGTACTGGAGGGGAAAGTTGCGCTTGTCACTGGCGCTGGACAAGGTGTAGGGCAGGGCATTGCCCTTGCTCTGGCGGCGGCGGGTGCCCGAGTGGCGGTGACAGGGCGCACCCGCAGCAAGTTGGATGCCACCTGCAAATTGATAGAGGGGCGCGGAGGGCAGGCGCTGGCCGTGGTGTGTGATGTCAAGTCGGCGGACTCACTGGCGCAATGTGTCAGCGAGGTGGTGGCGCACTTCAAGGGGCTTAACATACTGGTCAACAATGCTCAGGAAGTGCCACTGGGCACCTTGCATGAAGTCACAGAAGAGCGCTTTTCTGCTGGCTGGGAGTCGGGTCCAATGGCCGTGTTTCGTGCCATGAAGCTCTGTTACCCCTATTTGCAGGGCGATGGCGTCATTATTAATCTGGCCAGTTCATCTGCCAGGCGCTGGGATATGACTGGTTATGGTGCCTATGCGGCCTGTAAAGAAGCTATCCGCTCGCTGACACGTGCAGCTGCCTGTGAGTGGGGAGCTGAAGGTATCAGGGCCAACGCCATACTCCCGCTGGCAAAATCCCCTGGCATGGCCTGGTGGATGGAGAACAGGGCGGAGGAAGCAGAGGAGTTTCTCGGCACGCTGCCGATGAAGAGGGTAGGCGATTGCGAGCAGGATATTGGCCGTTTTGTCGTCTTGTTGTGCAGTGATGCGGCCGGCTATATCAATGGTCAGAGTATCGGTGTGGACGGTGGACAGGCGCTGATGGCCTAAGCCGTGAGCTTGCCTGGTGGCTGTTGTCGTCACCTGAGCAGGCTGTTACTGAGGAACCAACCTCGATGAGGGCAGGGTGCGTGCCGGTATCTAACGGACAGGGCGTACTGCCTGTGTCTCTGGTGTTGCAGGATCAGGCCCGAAAATTGTTTCAAATCAATAGTGTCCGCGGCTTGTTCAGTTATATTTAGATGGTATTATGACAACATAATGAATAAGGAAGTGCGTGGTATCCATCCTGTTGCACAGCCAGAAAACATATCCGCTAGACTTGCCGTTCCACGGCGTGTTAATCATGCCTGTATCACCCTCGGATTCCGGGAGTGCAGTAGCCGGGTTCCGTGGAAACTTTGGTAAGAGTTGGCTAAAATTTTAATTTTCGTAGCTAATTACCGGAAGGGTTATTATCTTGTGTCTGATGTAAAAAGCCGGATCATCATCGCACTGGCCATCACAGGAATAAGAGAGGCGCCAGAGCGCCTGACAAAGTTTCAATTCTAACTATACTAAAATGCTCAGAGGGAAAGTCTCATGAAGAACAAAGCGCTCGCATTTTCCGTACTTGCCGCGATTAGCTCGCAGGCAGGTGCGTTTCAGCTAGATACTGGCGACGATTGGAATATCCGCTGGGATAACACCATCAAGGGCAACCTGCAGGCCCGTACGGATGCGTCCAAGCGCAGTGTGGTTAACCCCACCGTTTTCCCCAACGCGCGTATTGCCGATGACAGCGACTTTTCCGTGAATCGCAAGGCCGGCGGTATCAGCAGTGCCCGGTTTGATTTTCGCTCGGAACTGGATGTGGTGTGGAAGCGCGACTTTGGTTTTCGCATCAGTGGCGCAGGCTGGTACGACGCGGCCTACGAAAATAGCGATAACCCGAAAAAGGGAACACTGCCCAAGACTGACGGATTGGCCTATGACTACTCATGGGCCGGCCTGACCTATGCGCCGGGCGATTACAGCAATGAGGCGGAAGACCTGCACCTGTTGGGCGGCGAGTTGCTGGATGCCTTCGTGTTCGGCAACTGGAATATCGGCGAGACAGCCCTGGGTATCAGGGCAGGTCGCCACACAATTTTCTGGGGTCAAAGCCTGTTGGCAAACGGTGCCATTACCGGCATCGCCGGGTCAATGACTGCACTTGACTCAGCCAAAGGCCTCTCGGTTCCCGGGACGGAAGCTCAGGAGCTGTTCCTGCCTTCTACCAAAATTTCTACTGTGTTTCAGGCCACCGATAACTTGACCTTTAACGCCTATTATGAATTTGAACACAGGGTAAACCGCAACCCCGAAACCGGCACCTACTGGAGCCCGGTTGAAGTGCTCACGCAAAATAGCGAATGTTTTGTGCTGTCTCCCGGGTCTGCTACTACCCAAAGGGGGTGTTTCAAGGTCAAGGATGACAAGGTCCAGGATTCCGGAGAGTATGGCTTCAACATCCAGTACACCATAGAGCGCTGGAATCTGGAAACGAGCCTGGTGTATATCAATGGTTCTGACCGCACCGTGGCTGGCGTCTATGGCACCTTCGGTGGTGTCGATCAGGCAATAGTAGACAAATATAGACTGCCGTGGGATCAGGGTGGCGCTAATGCCAACATCCTGGGTGAGTGGGGCTGGGTCTATAAGAAAGACGTCGAGACTTTCGGCCTGGCTCTGTCCAAGGAAATGTTCGATATCAGCTTTGGTATGGATATCGTGTACCGGAAAAATGCGGGCCTGAACCCGGATTTTACAGCGTCACTGCTCGGCCACCCTGGCGAGACCCCCTCCGATTTTTCTCCTGATCCCGATGACTACCCCGGTGCCACGGGCGACATCTGGGGCGTTGTCGTTAACGGTCTTGGCTTCCTGAATGGCGATTGGGGGCTGTGGGACGGTGGTACCTGGATTGTGGAATACACCACCAGCTGGCTGGATGATTACGGCAAAAACCCGCAGTTTGCCAACCCGCTTATTCACAAGGGTCGTGTCACCAGCCAGATAGGGGTCATCTTCCGTCCTACCTGGTTCCAGGTCTTTCCCGGCTGGGATATGACGCTGCCCATGTCCGTTTCCTACGGTATTGACGGTGAGCAACCCCCTCAGGGCACGGTTACTCACGAGGAACTGGGTAATGCCAGCGTAGGTGTCGCGTTCAAAATTGACGAGACATGGGATATGGAAGCGAGATACAGCGCCTATTTCGGACCTACCGCCGGCGGGACCACCGGACCTCTTAATGACCGCGACAATGTTTCGTTCACTATAAAGAGGACCTTCTAGGCGTAGGATACGTCAGCCATCACACGCTCCCTGATTTTATGGTCTATAACTTACAGGGAGTGGCGCGAACGAAAGTTCGCAGGCGTCAGGTTTGGCCTGACAGGGTGTCGCGTATGTGGCACCCTTTTCATTTACATCAGAATAAACAAGTGGAAGCAGTATCATGGCAATAAGAAAGGTTTTGCTCGGCGCGTTACTGGGCGCACTCCTAATCCCCTGCACACTGGCTTACGCCGATGGCTACGACGTTCTGAACCTGCCAGCTTCGCCAACGACCATGGCGGACAAAGCTCCACTTTTCGTCGTTCGTAAATTTGGTGACCGTTATTTCGCAGCAGGCGATCGCGGGCATATTATATATTCGGACGATGACGGTAAAACCTGGACCCAGGCATCGGTGCCTGTTCGCTCCACTTTGCTCGATGTGTTTTTCCTGAATGACAAGCTTGGCTGGGCGGTAGGTCACGAGGGCGTCATCCTGCACTCCAGCGATGGCGGTCTGAGCTGGGAACTGCAGTACGACGGGCTGCGGTACGGCGAAGAGGGCCTCGCCTTCTACAGCAAGCTTGCCGCAGAGAACCCGGAGGACGAACTCTACCCTTATATGATAGGTGAAATGGAGTTCGCTATTGAACAGGGCGCAGACAAGCCATTTTTCGGTGTTGTTTTCTACGATGAAAATCACGGCCACGCCGCCGGTGCCTATGGCATGATAGTGGTCACCCGCGATGGCGGGAAAACCTGGCAACATGTTCTCCACCACATGGAGAACGATGACTTTTACCATATATTCGACTTTACTCCACTGCCTGAACCCGGGAGATCATTCCTGGTGGGTGAGGCGGGACTGTTATTGGTCGGAGATATTAACGAAGAACGTGCAGTGCGAGTGCACTCCGTACCCTGGGAAGGCAGTTTTTTCACTGCTGTGGCTGCAGCGGACGGCGCAGTGGTTATGGGGGGGCTGCGTGGCAGGATGTTCCGTACAACCGATGAAGGTCATAGCTGGACTGTGGTGGAAAAACCGCCAAGCAGTGCTCTGGTCGCTCTTACCCGCTTGGCAGATGGCACCCTGATAGCGGGTGGTGTCGCCGGGGAGATACTGATGAGTAAGGACGACGGTTTGAGTTTTGTCATGACCCCGGCATCGTATACCGCGGGCCCTATATTCGACCTCACGCCGGGCGCTGGTGACAGTCTGATTATAGCTGGGCCAAAAGGCATCAAGTCGGCGACGTTGCCACAGTAATAACAAAAGAATTCTCGGAGAATCACTAATGGCCCATTCACAAGAATCAGATCTTCCCGTCATCGCGGATCTGCACGAGTTTGATTTTGAATCCGGGACTTTCCTGGAAAGACTGGTATTTAACCATCGCCCCATAGTCATGATCATGTGCCTGATAACGACTCTGATACTCGGGTATCAGGCTTCCAAGATTCAGTTGCAGGCCGGATTTGAAAAGATGTTGCCCAAGGCGCATCAGTATGTACTTAACTACCAGGCGAATGCCGGCGGCCTCAAAGGGCTTGGGAACAATCTTCGCGTGGTGGTCGCGGTAAAAGATGGGACCATATTTACCCCCGAAAACCTGAAGTTCGTCGAAGAGGTAAGTGACGAATTGTTTTTTATGCCGGGCGTGGACCGTAACGGTTTGAAATCCATCTGGACACCCAACACCCGCTGGCGGGTGGTAACCGAGGAGGGCTTCGAGGGCGGCCCCGTTATTCCCGGTGACTATGACGAGTCGCCAAGATCAATTGAAGAGATCAAAATCAACATCGCGCGCGCAGGAATCATAGGGGACCTCGTTGCCAACGACGAAAAATCGGCAGCGATTATTGTACCCCTGCTGGATATTAATCCTGAAACCGGAGAGCGTCTGGATTACGCGGATCTCGGTGTGAAGCTCGAAAATATCCGCGAAAAATTCACCATGGGTGACCCCAACCGCTCGATTCATATTATCGGTTTTGCCAAGCTTATTGGCGACCTTATCGAGGGTCTCTTTTCCGTTATGATCTTCTTTGGCATAGCGGTAGTTATCACCATTATTCTGCTCTTTCTCTACACCCGATGCCTGCGCTCAACACTGATGGTTGTCGGTTGTACTCTGGTTGCGGTTTCCTGGCAGTTGGGCATTCTTGCCACGCTCGGCTATGAGCTCGATCCATTCTCGATCCTGGTACCTTTCCTGATATTCGCCATCGGGGTGAGTCACGGCGCGCAGAAACTGAACGGCATCATGCAGGATATAGGCCGCGGCACGCACCGGTATATTGCGGCTCGCTACACCTTCCGGCGCCTGTTTCTAGCGGGGGTCACAGCATTACTGTCTGATGGTGTGGGCTTCGCTGTACTGATGATTATCCAGATCCAGGTGATTCAGGATCTGGCGATAACCGCCAGTATCGGAGTGCTGGTATTGATATTCACCAACTTGATTCTTATACCCGTTGTCCTGTCTTATACCGGTGTCGGTAAAGCCTGTGCTGAGCGCAATTCGCGACCGGTGAAATCGATAGAAGAGATGCATTGGCTCTGGCGTTTTCTGCTGTCCTTTACCCACCCCAAACAGGCTGCCACCGCGATCGTGGTTGCAATATTACTTTCTATAGGCGGCTTCTACATATCCAAAGACCTGCAAATAGGCGATCTGGATCCGGGGGCACCGGAACTTCGGGCACATTCCCGCTATAACAAAGACGTCGCCTACATGATTAACAGCTACTCGGTGAGTACCGACGTTTTTGCGGTGATTATCAAGACTCCACCGGACCAGTGTGTTGATTACGAGAGCCTCAGTCTGGCCAATGAACTGGAGTGGCGTTTACGTCAGGTACCGGGTGTCGAGGATGTACGTGGGCTGAATGTTCGGACGCGCCAGATCATGTCCGGTATAAACGAGGGCTTCCCGAAATGGATGTCCTTGTTCCGCAACCAGGACACTATCAACTACGCGGTCACGGAGCTGGTTAACCTGGATTATGTTGATCCGGGCTGCTCGCTCTGGCCGATGATTGTCTATCTGGCAGATCATAAGGCGGCAACGTTGGAAGGTGTGGTCGACGCGCTGGAATTGTTCAATGAAGAATGGCCCAGCAGCAAAGCGGATTTCCTGGGTGCGGCGGGTAGTTCGGGTTTTGAAGCGGCGACCAACATCGTGGTGAAGAAGGCCAATACCGAGATGCTGTTCTACGTATACGGTGCCGTTATCGTGCTCTGTATGCTGACCTTCCGCTCTGTGCCGGGTGTGATCTGTGCGGTGCTGCCATTGATGATGACTTCTATTCTCTGCGAGGCCCTGATGGTCTTCCTCGGTATCGGGGTTAAGGTGGCGACACTGCCGGTTATCGCGCTGGGTGTAGGTATCGGTGTGGACTATGCGCTGTATGTGCTCACAGTAATTCTTGCCAAACAGAAGCAGGGTATGAACCTTACCCAGGCCTACTACGAGACTCTGAACTTTACCGGTCGAGTAGTAGCCCTCATCGGTATAACCCTGGCGGCAGGTGTGGTCACCTGGTCAATGTCACCCATCAAATTCCAGGCTGATATGGGAATTCTGCTCACTTTTATGTTCCTGTGGAATATGTTCGGTGCACTGATATTGATGCCTGCGCTGGCAACATTCCTGTTGAAACCAAAAAAAGAGGTTGATACAGCCTGACATTGTTTGCCGTAAAATCATGGCCACAGCGTAAAACCTGTGGCCTTTTTATATCCTAGAGATACCTGGCCGCCATAGCGGCATGTTGCGAGGGATACCTTGAATTACACAGCAATTTTACTGCTGGCGTTGTTAAGTGTTGCAACTGCTTGCAGCACTCCGGTTATGGATGACAAGGCCAGCGCAGAGTTTGCTGCCGAGGGGCTTAATGCTGTTCAGTATTCCGGTTTCGCGGAAGCGTATGCAAGACCTGACGCTGCTCTCGCATCCTATGAAAAGATTGACATACCGGCGCTGGACGTCAGCAATGTTGAGATACCGGATACGCTCATAGCCGGCACCCTTAAACGGGATTGGGAGATGACGCCACAGCGGCAGGCCGCTTTGCAGCAAAGTTGGCAAAAGGCCATGGACAAGGCGTTCGCAGCATATGGGAAAGCGGTTAGTGGCGCAGGGGTGCTGCGTGTTGAGGCAAAATTAACGCGAATTGCTCCCGGCAGGCCTACTGCCACCACTTTGGGCGGGGGCTTGCAGCCCGCTGGCTCATCACGTGATGTGCTGGAGATCTGGGCAGAGTTTCGGTTATTGGATGGGGAAAACGGTCAGTTGCTGGCTGTGATACGCGATAATCGCACTATAACGTCTGCGGCTATGTCCAGAACGGCACCGATAACGATGACATTGCTGCTGGATTCCTGGGCGGCGCTATTACATACGAGAATTTCGGGAAAATAGGCCAGCTAGCGGTCTCGCCTGCGAACTGTTAAGGAGAAACCGGTAGCTGGTGGTTGGGGTGAATGGGTGCGGTGTTTAGCGATCAGCATCCCTTATCGGCGCTGCGCATTTCGTTCGCACTCTGTGTTTCCTGCCAAATAGCCAGGGTTAGTACCGTAACGTACACGGAAAGAATAAAAGCCATCATATGGTCACCTCTTTTGCAGTCTGTGAGACAGCCTTCTGCCTCACTACAGGACACAATATGGGCAATTGCATAATTCTTCAAATGGCAAAAATTCACCTGTATTATGAATATGGTTCATAGTATGGAGGTTTAGGGCTGTGGATATTCGGGATTTGGGGCGTTTGGATCTCAATCTTCTGGTAGCGCTGGAAGCGTTGCTGGAGGAGGGCAACGTGTCCAGGGCGGCGGAGAGGCTGTTTGTTACGCAGTCGGCCATGAGTAAAACTCTCGGCAGGCTGCGCCAGTTGTTCGACGACCCACTGTTCATCCGTAAAGGCGCGGGCATGACACCTACGCCCAGGGCAGAGCAACTGGCGATGCAATTGCCCGGCGTACTGCTTGCAGTGCAGGAAATGCTTGAGCCCCAGACGTTTAATCCGCTTGTATTCGATGGCCACTTCAATTTGCAGGTGCCGGGGCATATGGGGCTTTGGTTGATGCCATTGCTGGTTCAGCGCCTCCATATAACGGCACCGAATATTCGACTCAGTGCCCGATCCAGTGTGGATAGACCCTTCGAGCAACTGAATAATGGCCGGCTCGATTTTATTCTGCAGGCGGAGCTGCTGGAATACCCGGATGATCTTCGCTTAACCACGCTGGGGTACGCGTCGCCTGTTCTGTTGGCCCGCAAGGGCCATCCGCTGGAGGGTAAGGAGCTGAGTTGGGAAGAGATACTGCCGTATCCACACGTGCAGTTGATAGCAGATGAACTCGCTGACATACATTTTCTGGTACCACAGGAGTCAGTGTTCATGCGTCACATGGCCGCTGCGGTACCTGACCTTAGTACCGATCAGTTATTAACGGCAATACAGGTGGTATGCAGCTCGGATTATCTGTTTCCGGCACCGCCTTTATTTATGGAGCAGGCTGATCTCAGTATGGAATTGATTGCACTGCCATTTCCGAAGGCGGAAGAGGTGTCACTCAAGTATGTAATGGTGGATTGTCAGCGCTTCCATTCCGCCGCCGCGCACGATTTTGTTTACCACGAAATACTCCAGGTTATCGATACATTCAGGGTCAAGTACGCGCTTCCATCGCTCGCCCAGTTGAGGGAGACAAAAAAACTGGCATACTAGTGGTCGATAGATGCTGGTCCTTGACTCCCGCCGGCTGCTATCCTCCTTCGGCGTAACAATAAGACAAACGGGTGGCTCAGGATTATGTTTTTCTTGAAAAAAGCGGCTGGATATTTACTTGCCGGTAGCATGGGTGCACTGCTCCTGAATACGACTGTACAAGCCGCGGGCGTAGAGGACAGTCTCGATGTAGTAGCGACGACGAATAACAATGCCGCTGCTTCCCAACAGACTATTGATAAGCTCTCCCGTGAGACCCGTAACCTGCTGGAAGACTACCGGAAACTACTCGACGGATCAGAGTATCAGGCGGCCTACACTCGTGAGCTTAAGGAGCTGGACGAGGTGCAGCAGTTGCGTCTGGCCGAGTTGCGAGAGCAAATCAATCAGGCGCGGATAACGCAGCAACGTATAGTCCCGCTGATGCGTAGCATGGCGGATTCGCTGGAAAAATTTGTGATACTCGATCTGCCTTTTCACCAGGAGGAGCGTATTGTCGCGGCGCTGGCGCTCAAGCAGCGGTTGCGCAGCCCCGACATCTCAGTGTCCGCCAAATTTCGGATTCTGTTGGAGGCCTACCAGCTGGAACAGAACTATGGCAGCAATATCGAATCCTGGAGAGGGCCGCTGCTGCAAAATGGTGAGGAGTTATCCGTTCAATACCTGAGGATCGGCCGTGTAGCTCTGTTTTACCAACTGCTGGATGGTTCCAGTAGTGGGTACTGGGACAAGCAGCAACAGCAGTGGCGGCCGCTCGAGGCGCGCTACAATCGTGGCCTGATGCAAGCGGTGCGTGTCGCCGAGAATATTACGGCTCCGCAATTGCTGAACTTGCCCCTGCGCCTGACAGGAGAAGAGTCATGAGCCGCTTGATCACCGTGATGTCGGTGGTGTTTCTCGCCTTGCTGTTGCCTTCGCTCAGTCATGCGCAAGACGCGGTAGCTGCGCAACAGATAACCAACCTGGACGAGTTATTGGAATCTGTGCGGCACACCCAGCAGCAGCAACGTGAACTGAATGCACAGAGAGAGCGCGATTTTCTGCGTGACAACAAGAACCAGAAGGCATTGATCGCCAGGGCAAAGAGAGAGTTTGAGCGCAGGCAACAGGAAAATCAGCCTCTTTTTGCTGTTACCGAAAAAAATAAGGGCAAGATTGCGGCACTGGAGGCACAACTGAAAGCACTGGTGCAGGAGATGGGCGATCTCTCCAGTACCTACCGTGAGTTTGCCGGCGATTTTTCTGCGGTGATGCAGGACTCGATGATTACGGCGCAGTTCCCCAAGCGCTCCGAGGCATTACAGGACCTCGCGGCGGGTGCTGGCCAACCGACTATTGAAGAGATCGAGGCACTCTGGTTATTTTTGCAGCAGGAGATGACGGAGGCCGGCAAGGTCCTCACCTTTGACACCCCGGTAGTCGTGGCCGATGGCACAGCTGAGTCCCGTACTGTGTTGCGGGTGGGAACATTTTCTGCGTATGCTGATGGAGATTTCCTGCGGTTTGTTCCCGAGACTGGCGAATTGCTGTTGCTCTCCCGTCAGCCCACGACTCGCTTGCGCGATGAGGCGCGAGAGTTTGCTGAGCAGGATGGCGTTGCACCGATTACGGTAGACCCCACGCGCGGTAGCTTGCTGGGCATGCTGGCCTATACTCCCAGCCTCAGGGAACGTATCGAGCAAGGTGGTTCAATTGGGCTCATTATCCTGTTCCTCGGTGCATTCGGCTTGTTACTGACACTCTGGCGCACGCTATACCTCGGCGTTGTCTATTTGCGTATGCAATCGCAGTTGCGCAACGTGGACAAACCCTCCCAGGGCAACCCGCTTGGACGGGTTCTCACTGCGGTGCAAGGTGTGTCTCTGGATGAGGAGGAGTTGCTGCAGTTAAAGCTTGATGAGGCAGTGCTGGCAGAAGTGCCTGCACTGGAGCGTGGCAATGGCCTGATCAAGCTTCTGGCTGCGACTTCGCCACTATTGGGCCTGCTGGGTACGGTTACCGGCATGATTCTGACCTTCCAGGCGATCAGCCTTTTCGGTACCGGGGACCCAAAACTCATGGCCGGAGGTATTTCCCAGGCATTGGTAACAACGGTGCTGGGTCTGGTTGTTGCCATCCCGCTGCTTTTTGGTCACAGCCTGATCAATACGATGGCGCGTTCCATGATCCAGCGGCTGGATGAACAGTGTGCCGGTGTGTTGGCGCGCAGCGCAGATCAACAGCGGGTGAAGTGATGTGACCAGTCTGTTTGCAGTATTTTACTCGATCCAGGATTTTGTCGACCAGGGCGGCCCTGTGTTATGGGTCATTTTCGCTACCTGTTTTTTGTTATGGCTGCTGATTCTCGAACGTATCTGGTATCTGCGAATTACCTGGCCGCGCCAGTCGCGCCGGCTTATTGAGCAGTGGAATGCGCGGGCGGATTGTCGGTCCTGGCGCGCCACCAAGATTCGCGAAGTCACGGTCTCCGAGGTGAGAATGCAGCTTGGTGTCACGCTCCCGCTGATCAAGGTTCTGGTTGCCCTTTGTCCCCTACTGGGGCTGTTGGGAACCGTTCTGGGTATGATCGGCGTATTTGAGGTGATTGCTGTCAGTGGGAACGATGATGCACAGGCAATGGCTAGAGGCGTCTACCGGGCGACCATTCCCACTATGGCCGGGCTGGTTGTCGCGCTCACCGGAATCTACTTTACCGTGCGCCTGCAGCGAATTGCCGACAGGGCTACAGGGAGTCTCGTGAAGCGACTGGTCCTGGACGAGAGTCCGGCAATGCAAGCACAGGGGAGCTGAACAAATGACAGCGAAACGACACCTGGTGGCACCGGAGGAAACCGAACTGGACATGACGCCCATGTTGGACATCGTGTTTATCATGCTTATCTTCTTCATTGTCACCACCTCTTTTGTCAAGGAATCGGGTGTGACAGTAAGCAGTCCGTCAGCGGAGACAGCATCGCAGCAGGAAAATGCCAATATATTTATCGCTATCACTGCGACAGGCGAGGTTTGGATTGATCGCCGGCCGGTAGATCCCCGTGCAGTCAGGGCAATTGTTGCGCGCATGCACGCGGACAACCCGGAGGGGTCCGTCATAATCCAGTCCGATGAGGAGGCATCTACTCGCAACCTGGTCGATGTGATGGATCAGGTAAGACTCGCAGGCATCCAGCAAATTGCCATAGCTGCCGACAAGAAGACTGAGTGAGTCTGGCGAATGCGTTATATCTTCGCGTTTTTCGGCGGCCTTTTGATCACTGTGGCAATATTTTTATTTATGCAGAGTTTGATAAAGAGTCGGCAGCAACAGGATGTTTTGGTGCCGGTATTCAGCCAGGTGGATATTCTCCGGCAGGATCCGGAGAAAGAGGAGGTCGAACCTGAAGAGGTGGAGCCGGACGAGCCCGTTGAGGAACCTCTGATGGATTCGCTTGCAATGTCCGCTCCCACGCCAGAACCGGCACTTAATCTCGAAATATCAGCGCTCGATCTGGCCTTGGGTGATATCAAAATCCAATCGGTAGGTGATCGCTGGCAGGGCCCGGTGGGTACCGGTGTCGGGGCGGTTAACCTGGCAGGGGGCGACGGCGAGGGCGCGCAGGGTTTTATCGAAGTCATACCCTTTGACACCCGTCGCCCCAATGTCCCGGAGGCAGCCTATCAGAATCGTATCAGCGGCTGGGTTCTGGTTGCATTCAAGGTATCTGCCGATGGCAGGACGCGCGATGTACAAGTACTTGATGCGCACCCAAGAGGTGTATTCGAAGAAAAAGTTGTGGCCGCGGTATTGGATTGGAAGTACCGCGTGGCCCGTTACGGCGGGGCAACCGGCGGGGTTATGCTGACGCAGAAAGTGGATGTTTCCTGGGAAAACTACCCACAGAATATGCCCAATGTTGATTGACAAAATGCAAGCTGGCCTGCGGCTATGCCAGGTCGTGTGCTTGTGTGTCAGCGTCGTGCTGCCGCTTTCCGGGCTGGCGCAGGAAGGGCAGTACCGCAGCAAGATTCGTATTGATCCTGCTGGCGATACCACTGCGACTTCAGGTTTGTCCATTGCAGAGCTTGAGCAACAGATCAACTCAATTGCCGAACCTTACGCCAAGTCCAGTGCCGGTCGTCACCTGGCTCGTCATTTCGTAGAGGAAGGTGAATACGATAAGGCTATCGAGTATTACCAGAGCGCTTTGACTGCACGCGGCCTGTCAGATATTGCGAACCGTGAGATGCTCCGAGAATTGGCGCAAGTCTATCTGCTCAAGGAAGACTATGCAGCGGCAGCCACCACGCTAGAACGGGCGTTACGAATTGATCTGGTCGCCAGCGCCACTGACTACCTCTTGCTGGCACAGGCGTATTATCGCCAGGGGAAACTTGTGCAGGTTGTCGCAGCGCTGGACCCCATTGAAGAAAAAGCACTCAAGCTGACGTTGCAGCAGAAACGCCAGGCGCTGGCACTTTATTACCAGGCTGGCGCCTATGCCCAGTGCGAACGACTGCTGCGTCAGCTGCTTGATGCAGAGCCGGATAACCCTGATAACTGGCATCATCTGGCCTCAGTATTCTTGCAACAGAACAAGAAGAAGCAGGCGCTGGACCAGCTGACTCTTGCCGCAGAAAAGGCCGTACCATTTCGTGAGCAGGACATTATGCTGTTGGCCGATTTACATGCGGTCAATGGTAACCCCTATGGTGCTGCTGTGGTGCTTGATGCGGCGTTGAAAGATCAGAGTATTGCTGCAAACGGGCTTAATTACCGCAAACTGTTCCAGTTCTGGCTGCAGGCACGGGAGCAGGAAAATGCTGTTGCTGCGCTGGTGCAGGCTGCGAGACTCAGCGGCGATATCGAACTTTACCTCTACCTGGCTCAACTGCAGATGGAGCAGGAAGAATGGCGTCAGATGTACAACACGATGTTGGCAGCGTGCAAAAACACATTGCAGGATAAGTATGTTGGACGGGCCAATGTTTTACTGGGAGTAAGTCAGCTGAAACTGGGTGACGAGTCTTCCGCCAGGCGATCTTTTATCAACGCCACGCTGATAGGAGGCATGGGGCCTCAGGCCGGTCAATGGCTGACATTTATGAAGGCTGATCCACCCACAGCTAGCGAGTTGAGGGGGATCGTCGGCGTTTGCCATGGTTCGAAGGATAAAAAGGCTTCCGCTGGCGAATTTACTGCCCGTGTCGAAAAAGAGGACGCTGGTGGTCGCGCTATGGTCAAGGCGCAGCCACCGCAAGAAAGTGACGTCAGCGTAGAGACGAAGATTGTGCCGCAGCTGAAGTTCTTTTATCAGGAATATAAAAAGCCGCTTTCAGAGCTGGCAGATGAGGCCAGAAGTCTGGCAATCAAGATGGGTATTGCCATGGTAAAGTCAGGTGGCTCTGTCGACGGTCCGCTACAAATTATCGCCTTGGGAGCCGGTGAAAACAGTGAACTGCAGTTGGGCTTTCCAGTGCGGGGTGCGCCCCGTGCCGGCGGCAAGTACGATGTCCGTGTAACCCGGAATTTCAAGTGTGCATACGTGCTATACACGGCGGAAATGGGCTCGCTGGAGGAGATGTGGGCAGGATTCCTGTCACAGGTGGCGGCTGCGGGACACATACTGACAGATGAACGCAGGGTGATACTTCGGGCGGCTCGCGGTGATAAGGCTGGCTCGCTGGAGTTGCAGGTCGGAATTGAGTAGGCCGGTTGATCCGGACTCGCGGGAAGGACGTATAACAGCATGAATCCCTCGCTAATGGCACAGGTTCCAGAACGTGACACCCCCGACTTCTTTAGCCGCCCGTTCCGCCGTGACCCGCCGGCTTCCTGACGCTCTATGGTTCAATGCCCTGTGGTTTCAGGCCCTGTGGTTTTGTGCCGTGTTGGGTGGCGATTCACTGCTGCCACTCGCGCTGTTGTTGCTCGCGTGCCATGTCTGGCTTGTCGGTGATATTCGTACTGAAATGAGGCAACTGGTAATCGTGGGCGGCGTAGGCATCGCAGTGGACGCCCTGTTGAGCACCGCCGGCGTTTTCGTCTTTCACGGGGCTGTGCTGGTACCTCTGTGGCTGTGCTGTCTCTGGATGGGCTTTGCCGCCGCGCTGGGGCGCAGCCTGGCATGGCTGGCTGCGCGCCCCGCGTTGTGCGCTGTAGCCGGGGCAATTGCCTTTCCTCTGAATTACTGGGCGGGAAAAAGATTGGGCGCTGTGGAATTTGGCTATTCGTTGCCGGTGACGCTGATGATCCTTGCGCTTACCTGGGCGGTTATTCTGCCGGGAATGTTCTGGCTGACCGCCAGGTTACAGGCAGCTGCTGATCGGAGTACCCATGAATAGGGCTGGACTGGTACTGCTGGCGGCGTTGTTCTCACTGCCCGTGGCAGCTGATGACGGGCGCTGGCTTCTTGTTGGCGAGGCGCAATTGAAGGTGCTGTTCTGGCCTGTGTACAACTCGCGGCTTTACAGTGCCGATGGTGAGTATCTCGAAGGTCAGCGCCCCCTGCGCCTGGAGATACAGTATTTGCGGGATGTGGCTGCCGCTGATCTCGTGGAAAACACGCAAAGTGAATGGGACCGATTACCCGCTGCATCCCTAAAAAGCGAGCAGTGGTTGCAAACGCTCGCGCAAATATGGCCTGATGTCGGGGTCGATGATGTGTTGGAACTGCAGGTGGACGAGGCGGGGAGAAGCGCTTTTTTGATGAACAGCCAACCCCTTGGTGGCATTGACGACCCGGATTTTGGCAAGCATTTCCTGAATATCTGGCTATCCCCCGATACCAGTCGGCCTGAATTGCGCCTGGCCCTGATAGGTAGAGACTAATTTCAGGCTTGCCATTGGGCAACCGGGGTCCCAGAATCGCGCCATGTTTAATATACGCTCCAATCTGCTGTACACACTGATAGCCTGCCTGCTAGCGCCTGTTTCCCTGGCGGAAGACTATCCTCCGCAGATCAAACAAATTCTGGAACGCCGCTGCATGGTGTGTCACGGCTGTTACGACGCCCCCTGCCAACTTAAGCTCGATGCCTGGGAGGGGCTGCAGCGCGGCGCAAGCAAGGACACGGTTTACGATGGTGCCCGTTTGCTTACCGCGAATCTGACGCGCCTGTTCGTAGACGCGACAACGACAGAGCAATGGCGAGAAAAAGGGTTTTACCCTGTATTGGACGATGCAGAGGGAGATGGCAAGGATAATGTTATCCAGCGCATACTGGAATTGAAGCAACAGCACCCGCTCCCTGAAGGTGGCATTCTGCCAGACAGTTTTGACCTGAGCCTGAACCGCAACCAACAATGCCCCAAGCCTGAAGAGTTTGACAGCTTTGCGAAAAACTATCCGCTGTGGGGTATGCCCTACGGATTTCCCGGCCTGCGCAGCACCCAGTACAAGGCGCTTGCAGACTGGTTGCGACAGGGAGCGCCGGGTGTAAAGCGGGCTGTTGTGGCGCCGCTGGAGGCCGCGGAAATAGAAAAGTGGGAAGCTTATTTCAATCGAGGAGGTGTGAAGGAACAGTTAGTGTCCCGCTATATCTTCGAGCATCTTTTTATCGGCGACATCTATTTTCCCGATGTCCCGGGTCCTCCACAGTTTTTCAAGCTTGTCAGGTCGCGAACTCCAGCGGGTCAAGCGATAGATGTCATCGCTACCCGGAGGCCGTATGACTCGCCCGGGCAAGGAGCGTTTTTCTACCGCCTGCAGCCGCTGCGCACCAGTGTGATGGCCAAACGCCACATGCCCTATGCACTTGGTGATACACGTATGGAGAGATGGAACGAGCTGTTTTTCCAGGCGGATTACGAAGTCATCAACGTACCCGGCTATGAGCCTGAACTGGCTTCCAACCCGTTCGTTGTCTACCGGGATTTACCGGTGGAGGCGCGTTACAAATTCATGCTGGATGAGGCGCAATTCACCATTATGGGCTATATAAAGGGCCCGGTGTGTCGGGGTCAGGTGGCGCTCAACGTGATAGACGACCACTTCTGGGTGGTCTTTGCAGATCCCGATCAGATTGATCCCGAGCAGAATGCGGATTTCCTGGCCAGTCAAAGCGCTAATATGCGTCTCCCGGTCCCGGAGGGTAACCTCCTGATCTCCCTGGTAGAGTGGCGTAAGTACGCGAGGGGTCAGCGCGAGTATCTTAAGGCTAAATCCCGTCAGCTGGACAAGTTGACGAATGAGGACCCGGCAGTAGTTAATTTTGATCTCATATGGGATGGTGATGGCAGCAACGACAACGCATCCCTGACAATATTTCGACACACGGATAGCGCTTCGGTGGTAAAAGGCCTGGTTGGTCAGACGCCCAAGACGGCGTGGGTGATCAGTTATTCCCTCCTCGAGCGCATCCATTATCTGCTGGTGGCGGGCTTTGACGTTTACGGCAATGTAGCGCACCAACTGGAAACACGACGCTATATGGATTTCCTGCGCATGGAAGGGGAATACAATTTCCTGCTTTTTATGCCGGAAGACAAGCGCCTCGAGTTGCGAAACTTCTGGTATCGCGAAGCCAATTCCGATGTGAAGGCCTACGTGCTGGGTAAGAAAGCATATATCCATGCAGAGCCGGATATTCGTTATCGCACGTCCAACCCGGTACAGGAATTTTTCCGTCAACTCGAACCGAGACTGGCGGGCGCCAGCGCCCCGCGCTATCAGCCTGTCGACCCGCATTTGGCGAAATTGCAGACCCTGAGTGGCAGGCCTTTCAGCCTGATGCCGGACGTGTCCTTTGTACAGGTGTTCGACGAAACGGGTGGTGAGGCTGTCTATACCATAATCCATAACAGTGCTTTTCTGAACAACACCCAGCTCTTTCAGGAGGAGCGACGGCGGTTACCCGTCGAAGACTCCCTGACAGTGGTTAAAGGGTTTATTGGTTCTTATCCCAATATGTTTTTCCAGATGCCTGAGGATCAACTCAGCGATTTTGTCGCCGCCATCGAAGCGATAAAATCCGAGGCCGATTATGCAAGACTCGTCGATATATACGGCGTGCGCCGCACTGCGCCATGGTTCTGGAAATTGAGCGATAGCTTCTACGACTATTATCAGCAGAAAATGCCCGTAGAAGCCGGCGTATTTGACCTGAATCGCTACGAAAACCGCTGACCAGCATTGTACAGAGACAACGGAGACCTTATGCAAGATCTACACAGTAATGAACCGGAAAGTTTTCATGGCAAGGTAATCTGGATTACCGGTGCTTCATCGGGAATAGGCGAAGCACTCGCTCGCAGCTTTGCCCGCAGCGGCGCGCGAGTTGTGTTGTCAGCGCGCAGGAAGGAAGAGCTGCTGCGTGTGCAGCAAGATTGCGTAAATGATGGAGCCAGGCGAGAGCATTTGCTTGTTCTGCCGCTGGACGTGGTCGACCAGGCGGCCATGCCGGCTGCGGTGGGCACTGTGCTCGATACCTTTTCCCGCATCGATATGCTGATCAATAATGCGGGCGTTTCCCAACGGTCCTTCTGTCTGGAAACCGATATGTCGGTGTATCGGGATTTGTTTGAAATAAATGTTCTGGGGCAAATTGCACTTACCAAGCAGGTGTTGCCCGTGATGGTTGAGCAGGGGTCCGGTCGATTGGTGGTTACCGCCAGTGTCGCCGGTAAAGTCGGTGCACCTCTGCGCACGGGATATTGTGCTGCCAAACATGCAGTCATGGGTTTCTTCGATGCACTGCGTACGGAAGTGGCTCATCAAGGGGTCACTGTCAGCACGGTGGTACCGGGCTTTATTCGCACCAGTATTTCCAGTAACGCCCTGCGGGGTGACGGTGCGGCAACGGGCCAGACCGACGAGGACATTGCCGGTGGTATGGAGGTCTCTCGCTGTGCTGAGGTTATAATCGACGGACTTGCGCGGGGCGTCAGCGAGATAGCGGTCGGTGAGGGGGATGAAATGGCATTGCTGGAGCTCAAGCGAACCAAGCCTGAGGAAACTTTCCGCCTGCTGGAAGGTATGGCGGAGCAAATTCGGGCCAGTCGCGAAACGGCCGGATAGCTGCTCTGACCGGGTGAGGCCCCGGGTGCCGTGCACCGTTTAACGCGCTGTGATGTTTAAAGTACAGGGCCGAACATCGCCACGGCGTTGTTCAGCAGTCTGTGGGGCATGCTCCAGTTATCGATCTCTTCTGCAGTAATGCGCCGGGCAGACAAAAGATAGGTCTGCTGGCGCTGATACACCGCGGCAGTCAGCTGTTTATCGGAAAACAAGATGGTATTTTCGTAATTCAGGTCGAAACTGCGCCTGTCCATATTGGCCGAACCAATCAGGGAAATCTCGCCGTCCACAGTCAATGTCTTGCTGTGCAGCAGGCCGCTTTCATACTCGAAAATATTGATACCGGCGCTCAGCAGTGCCGCATAATAACTGCGACTGGCGGCACCGACGATGCGCGAGTCATTTCGAGCTGGAAAAATAATTGAAGTCGCCACACCCCGATAAGCGGTTGCGCAAAGTGCGTCGAGCATGGATTCACTGGGAACAAAGTAGGGGGTAGTGATCACCATCTCTGTGCGCGCGGCATACATGATTGATTCAAACATTTCCGGCATTGCGGAGAAGCGGACTGTTGGGCCTGTTCCAGTGACCTGTGCCACGAAGCCGTTTTCTACCTGGGATACCTGCTCCTGCAATAGAGGGCTGAGGTCCTCGTCAACGTGACTCATCCAGTCGCAGGCAAAGAGGTACTGGTTCTGGCTTGCTACAGGCCCCTGAAACCGAATTACTGCGTCTACCCAGGGTGCATAGCGAGCCTTGACCAGGAATTCCGGATCGGCACAGTTCTGGCTACCGCAGTAGGTAATGTTGCTGTCAATAACGACTATCTTGCGGTGGTTGCGCAGGTCGATGCGCCCGGCAAACGGCCTCAGCAAGGGGTTAACTATTGGCAGTGCAACGGCCACCTTCACGCCCGCTTCTCGCATCGAGCGCCAGTAGCTGGATTTGATCAGCAAGCGCGAGCCCAGGCCATCTGCCATGGCCCTGACGGTGACTCCTCGGGCAACCGCGCGTTTTAGTGCTGCAACTACTTTGCGGCCATTCCCATCCGGCAGCCAGATGTAAAACAACAGGTGGACGTGGTTTTGCGCTGCGTCGATGTCAGCCACCATGCGGTCTATAGTGCTGTTCGAGTCATCCATCAGCACACCCGAGTTGCCCGCCACAGGGTTTAGTCCGGTGATAGAGTGGCCCACGCGAAACAGGTGCTGGCACTCCGCGGGCTCTGCCGGGTTGAACTGTTGCGGGCTCAAGCCGGCTGCTGCGGCCTCCGTCTGCAGGTCGTTTACCACCTTTTGCATACGCTTTATACGCTTGCTGCCAATATTGACCTCACCAAACAGTAGATATGCAACGATACCCACAAACGGTAGTGTCGCGACAACTACCATCCAGGCTATACGCGAAGCCGGTTCCCGATAGGGGCGCAATAGCACTCGTATACTCACCAGCAGCACGAGTATGAGATGTAGTGCAGGCAGTAGCGCCGTCAGGTCCATGGTGGTATTTTCGCAACAGGTGGTTGGGGCAAAAGGTGTCCTTGCGAAGCAATGAGCGGATCTTGCCTTCGCGCAGGTGCAGCCGCAGTCAGGCTTTCCTACACGTATATATGTTTATTGCGCGAAAAGTACAAGGCATTTTTCGCGAGCATGGATAGATTGAATGGTGCAGTGGCATAAATGGCTGTGCTCGTCGCGTTGTGGGATCATTGGCGTATGAGCCGGGTATGGTATCAGGGGGCGGTGCTATAAAAAATGGTGGATGAAGGTCAATTTCCAGAGCTGCCGGGCGCTGCGGTCCTGATTGTCGATCAGGCGAGTGCAAGTGTCCAATACTGCAATGATGCCGCAGTGACGCTGCTTCACCGGGATATGACAGATCTGGTGGGCAAGCCCTGGTGGGAGGCCCTGGGAGTGACACGGGAGTCCGACCAGGCATTGCCACGGGCTATCGGTTCGAGTATCCGCTGCGCGATTCCACCCACACTGCTGCAATCCGGGTCAACGGGTGAAATTGTAGTGGGAGGTTATCAGTTTCCACAGCTAACACTGGGGAAGAGGGTCCTTGTGCTCCTGTTGTTTCCGCTGGGCGTAGGCCAGGACTTTCTGTTCGCCAGACCTGTGGGTTCCGCAGATGTTGTGGCGGTATTGGCGCTGGAAAATACCGTCGCCCAGGACCAGTGGGAACCGGCAGATGTCGCCCGGCGTATGGTCGATATACGTTTTGGCTTGCAACAGATAGTGCCCGCAAGGGACGATGTGGGCATCCCTGTGGGCGCGTCTATACCGATTGCCCTGCGAAACGTGACAATTGAACAGAGCCAGGATATCAGCAGGGCACTTCTCTCTCATCTTACTCCCTTGCTCCAGGGGCAAGCCCGCATCCGTATCGGCATGGCGGCGTGCGAGTCTGAGGCCAGCCCTCTGGCCGCACTCATTGCGGCAAATAGTGCTTTACTGCGGTTGCAGAGAACTTCGGTGGGCGACCTGATAGCCACCGCTGACGGCCGGGACAATCCGCTGTCGAGTGCGAGCGCTGCCCTGGATGACGGTATATTCAGTGAACGCTACAACCCTCCGGCGTCGCGGGCTTATCTCTGTGAGCTTGCTGCGCTGGTAATCGATTCCCAACATGCTAATGAATATCTCTGTGCTGTGCTTGCGGTGACGCTGCGCCAGGCGGGGGTGGCTGCCGGGGCTGTCTATCGTCGATGTTTTGATGACAGCTATGAATTTGTTGTAGGCGGGCTCGAAGCAGTCGACGGTGCCGAGTTCATCCCGGGTCCTGAAAAACAGTTACCGCGTCACATGCGCCAGGCAGCGCAAAAGCTAACAACCGGGCAATTGCAGTCGCAAGATCACATTGTATCCGGTAAGTCCACCAGTGCTGTTTTTCCGATACGGCTCTACGAGCGTGTGCTGGGGTACCTGACGCTTCAGTACGACAGCCCCGCCTCCGTCAGCAATGAGTGGTTCGCCCCTGATGTGTCGGCGCTGCACCATTTGGCTACCGAGGTTTCCAAGGCCGCTGACTGGCGCCAGGTCGGAGCGCAGCCCACCCCGATCCAGGCGCTGGCGCCGCGGCCTATTGACGAGCACATCGACGGTTACGTGGGTGACAATATGGAGGGTGCCATTGATCAGGCGGTGTTCCTCTCCCGGCTCGACGTACCGGTAGCGATAATTGGGCCGCGAGGAACCGGTAAGATGTATGTCGCCAAGGTGATTCACCAGGAAACCGGAGCGGCGCCGGAGAAGATGGTAGCAGTAGATTGTGGAGCGTTTCGGGGCCGCAAGGATGCGCTCAATCGTATCGCTAAAGAACTGGAGCGCTCCCGGGGTAAGACCCTGGTCTTCAAGTCTCCCCACCTGATGAATGTTGATGCTCAGCTTAGGCTGGCGCGCCAGATCAGTACGCGCATTTTGGCGGACACCAACCCACCGCGGTATCTGCCGGCTGCCCGTATTATCGGCTTGTTTCCAGACAACCTGGAACATCTGGTGCGGCGCCAGGAGCTCAACGACAAACTTGCCAGTGTTTTTGCCGGCTACCCCATCAGGGTGCCGCCGATTAAAGATCGAAAACGGGCTGTTTTGCGCTGGGCATACAAAATATTATCCCAGGAAGGTGCGCGTCGCGATCGCAAGTTGACCGGTTTTACACCGGATGCTGAGCAGGCCATGTTGCAACATGACTGGCCGGGAAATATCAGCGAAATGCGCCAGTGTATTGTGACTGCACTGGACAAGAGTGATAAGGAGTGGCTGACACCCGTCGATCTCGGCATATTTAAAGGTCTGTCCCCCGGAGGGGGTAGCGGCAGGGGGGAGAAGCGTGCATACCTGCAGATGCTGGTGGAGGCCTCACCTGATGAGGGGGAGTATGCACCCACCACACTTGAGGAGCTGGGTGTGGCCCTGGGCGAAGCCTTGCATAGTCTGATGGAAATGGAGGCGATAAAGCCGCTGGGAGCCTGGTTGGACGATGAGGTGGTACTGGCCGTCTGCGAACGATATCGCGAGAACATGCGTGCAGCGGCAGATTTTCTGCAGACGAAGCCGCGCAATATCGGTCGGTGGATGCCGAAAGTTCTCGCCAGAGAAAACGAGCGCAACAACAGCTCACTGTGGCAAACGCCGCAGCAGCTGGTGAGACGATGGCTTAAGGAGGCAGCGCCAATGTCGGAGCCACCGCAGCAACTGGTGCAGGGTATTCTTCTGTCCCATATTGTCAGTCAGTGCGGGAGCATCAACGCTGCGGATCGGGCGCGGATAATGGGTGTGTCCACCCCCACGTACCAGAAACGATTGCAGGAAATGCTCGATCAGTAAAAGAGGGTGGTAGAAGCCATGGCAGATACAAAAGACGAAGACGCAGCTCTGGGGCATAAGAAACGGGTGCAGGAGTACGCCGAGGAGTTCCAGCAAATCGCAGATTCCCAGCTGCCATTATGCCTCGGCTTTTCTGCGCGCCTGAACATGCTGTGGGATCTGGCCGGGGTAGCTCCAGCGCAGACCGAGGGGCGTGTACTGGGTGTGATGGGAATTAACAGTGCCTGGAGAGAATCTGACGTGAGAAATTGGCTGCAGAAGGATGTATTACCAGGGCGGCAGGATCTCCACAACATGGTTAAATTTCTGGTTGCCCAACTGGAAGATAAACAGGATGCGCGGCGCTGGGAGGCATTTCTGGTGTATGGCTCGCCGATCGTAGCTTCACCTATCAGCAACAGTATGTATCGCGAAGACAAGACCCGGCGCGAGATCGCTTCCATGATCTTTGCCCAGCTCACTGCCGAGTACGCAATTCCCCCCTCCGCCTACGATGCCGACAAGGTATTCCAGCGCTGTCTCACGCTGATGCAAAAGTTCAATATTTACGAACCCCAGGACTTCCAACCAGGTCATTTGGAGCCCTTCAAAAACTATATGTTTCCCTCCGAATAACGCGCTACAAGGCGCGCAGCCAAAGGGATGTGCAGCGCCCATAGCCGGCGCCGTCTCCGGCTGATCCGGTATTTCTCCGCACAATTGAGCTGTGCTCTGGCTAAAAAGTTCAGTTTCTCTGGAAATGTCCAGTTTTTCCTTGCCGGTCGCGGTCTCTGAGCCGAATACTGTCGCTGCAAACTTTGTCGTGATGTGCATCACAAGACTGGACAGAAGCTGAGGAAGACGATGACTGACCAACAGGAAGAATTCGATATATCGGGCGTGAAAATAGCGGTCGTGGATGATGCCAAGACCATCCGCATGATGATGTCTCACACCCTCAAGGGAATGGGCTGTGAAGTAGAGTGTGCGGAAGATGGGTACAAGGCCCTGGGCATGCTTCGGCGTTTCAAACCCGATCTTATATTTTTAGACATTACCATGCCGGAACTCGACGGCTATCAGACCTGCACCTTGATCCGGAACGCAGAGGATACCCGCAATACGCCGGTTGTCATGCTGTCTTCTTCAGACGGGATATTCGATATCGCGAAGGGGCAGGCGCGCGGCGCTACCGCTCACGTTACCAAGATTCCGCCCGAGAGAGTTCTTCGTCAACTGATTCACAAGCACACCAGTAAACGCAAGGCAGCCTGATTCATGAGCAGCAATGCACGCCGAGCAGTAGCGATACTGGAGCAGGACTACACTGACAATGTTGTGGACTTGCCTGCGCTGGCGAGTGCTCCCATGACATGGATGGGCACTTCATTGAGCATAGCGGGTGTGCCGCTACTGGTTGGTTCGGGGGAGATTGACGAAATAGTGGAGACACCTGCAGTCACGTCGATTCCTGGCACGAAGCCCTGGGTTATGGGTGTGGCTGCCTATATGGGTGGTCTGTTACCCATTATCAGCGGTGATGCGTTTTTCCGCCGGCGACCGTACGCGGGTCGTGTGCGTGACTTCTGCATGGTGATTCGTCGTCCTGGTTTTTATTTTGGTGTGACGCTCAGCGATGTGGAGCGACATATGACATTTCCTCTGGGGGATCGCGATATGGATCACCCGGTAGATGAGGATTTTGCACATTTTACCCTCGGTGGTTTTCGCGACGGGGACAGGTTTTTGGCAGTTCTGGATATTGAAAAGTGGATGGCCGATAGCGAGCTGTCCAGTGCGGCGGCATCGGGTTCGGTTTCTAATGAGGGAACAAATGATGAATAACAGAATGATAAATAGCGGCATGCGCAGCGTGTTCTTTGGTTTTGTGGCGTGTGTTGCGACCACAGCTTACGGGGCAGTTGCGGATACCGGCACCATCGACGTCAAAAGCCGCAACGCGGTGGATGAAATGCAATTGATCTCGGGGCAGATCGAAGCCAGCGCATGGAAAAGCAGCGGTGGCAACGAGTCCAGCTTCAAGGAACTGGCATTGGGTGTAGAGGAATTCGACGAGCAGAAAGGTGCTATCGATTCTGCGCTACTGGCCGATCAGCTGAGTAGTGTGGACATCGCCTGGCAACCGATCAAACGCGCCGCGCAGACGCTGGTCTCATCTGCGCCTGATCTGGTTTTTGCCCAGAGCCTGGCCCAAAAGTACAATCGGGACATGGACGTCATGCAGCGAGAGTTCTCCGCGATAGCAAGAATCGTAAGTGAAAAGGATTATGGTGCCGCCACCGACACAGTCGCACAGCAGAATCTCTGGCTGAATGAGCGCATCAACAGGAATATAAACCGGCTAGTGAACGGCGAGGTAGTTAGCGACAACGCTCCGGGAGAAATTCTTGCGGATACAGCGCAGTTGCTCGGTAATATTAATGTCCTGAACTCCGGGGATGCGCAGCGCGGTATCGCCCGAATGGAGGATCGTATTGCGGTAGAAGCGCTAAGCTCTGCATCGCGCCGATTTGCAACCCTGTCTGGATCTATTGAAAAAGTTGTGGGTACAGCCAACGAGCTTCAAGAGGCTGCCGCCGCCAGAAAAACTATTCAGGAATCAGTGCCCGCATTGCGGGCGTCATTGGGCGGCCTGAAAAGTGCCGCTGGAGAACTATCTGAGACCGGGCAGGCCGGTGGCACCATGTTGTCAGCCCTACTCGGTGGGTTAGCCATTCTGGCCATTGTGTTGTTGCTGCTGCAGTTTTTTTTCCAGCGCAAACGTGCCGCGCAGATGAAGCGGGGAGTTGCTGAAATCAAAAGCGCTTTGCACGAGATGTCACAGGGTAACCTGACTGCAAACGTCTCCGAGGACAATACGGCGATTGTAGACATTGCCAGGCAAATTAACGCCTCAGCCAGGCGTCAGCGCGAATTGATTCAGAATATCCATGGGCCGTTTGAACAATCTGTGAACGAGATTAACAGAATTGGTGTTTCCGCCAGAGGTCTTGTAGAAAAAGGTAAGGAGCTGACTCAGTCGGTAGGAGAATCCATCACTGCTGCCACAGAAATGGTGAGAACCAGCGAGGAAATCAAGAAATCCACTGGCGAAGCCGCCCGTACATCGGATCGCAACTGTCAGGAGGTCGCACAGGGCTACGGCCTTACCAAGGATATGTCCAAAGCGTCTGTCGATGTGCGGGAGTCAGTGCAGGAGACCTCGAAATCAGCCAAGCGCCAGGGTGAGCTGATCCAGTCCGTTACCGCGGCGGCTGAGTATATTCAGGCCCTTAATACCAAGATTTCGGTGGTTGCTATCAACACACGAATCGAGGCAGAGAAGGCGGGTGAATTCGGTCGTCCTTTCCTGGGTATCGCCGAGGCAATTGCTGATTTATTGAGAGAGGCAGGGGATGAGGGGAGAAAAATTATCTCCGAGGTCCGTATGTTGCAGAATATGTCTGCCGAAAATCTCTCCAGCATGGAAAACACCGTGGGCACGGTGGTGACAATTCTGGAGTACATCGAGCGGCTGGACAGTTCTTTGGAGGAAATCAACTCCGGTTCGGCGGCAATCAGCTCAATAATTCAATCTGTCGACGATGCCGCGGGGCAGTCGGCTGTCAGTGCCCTCCACATGAACAGCTCCATGACCCAGATAAGGGAACGGAACATTGAGATTGGAAAGTTCAGCGAGTCCACCAGAATAGGTGTGGGACGGTTGCAGCGAACCATGCGCGACGCGTCGGCAAGCCTGGGTAAGTTCAAGGCTGGCGGTACAGTGAACCAAAGTAAAGATGTGAGTGCTGAACTCGAAGAACTGGAGCCAATAGGCGTTGCGCCCAGGGTATATCGAGAAGAGGATATGAGCGCACTGGAAGCGTCAGAACAGGCCAGAGCTTCAGTGTAAATTCCGCCGCTCCTGGCATCTGTGTATAGCAAAATCGGAGGTTGATCTAGTGCCTAGTAAACCGGACATCGTGGCCCTCAAATGGGTTGTCGGTCTAATGAACAAGCAGGCCGAGAACGCTGAATCCGCGCTGGTGGAATACAGCAATAACCCCAGCGAGAAAAGGCCGCTGCTGCACTGCATGTGGGCCGTCCACCAGATAACCTCTACCCTCCGGGCGCTCGGTATGAAAAAGGGCGAAATGCTGACATTGGAGATGGAGCGCAGCCTCAATTATATCTACAAGGACAAGGTATCCGGTGAGCGGCGTAAGCTGACGATGGGCGGCCTTATGCAGGCATTGAAAGTGCTGCCGGCCTATCTTGCACACACCCAAAATTCACGCCAGGACAGCGGGCAGGGCCTGGAACTGCATGTTAATGACCTGCGCCGGTGGCTGGGTGAACGCCCGCGCCCGCAGGCCTTATTTTTCCATATTGACATCTCACCGGGCGCAGGGATTACCGAGGGGGCCACCCCGGCCACAGACGAAGAGGTTAAGACCAGAGCTAACGTGATGCTCGCACTTTACCTGGAAATGGCCAAGATGGCGTTACGCCGTCGAAATGTCGCGGATAGCATGAAAACAGTGGCCAGGGTTTCGCGCAAAATGCAGGTGCTTTTTGCCGGCACCGAGGTGGAGCGTTACTGGTTTACCATGATTGGCCTGTGCGAAGGCATAGCTGGCGGTCTGATCGTACCGGACGAGTGTATTGCCCAGATATTTAAAACGGGTGCCTTTCTTATCAAGTATGCGCGCGAAAATGGCAGCGCCATAGATGGGTCCGTCGATTATGAAGACAATATGCAGCATATACTGTTTTATATTGCTGCCTGTAAGTCCAAGCCAGTCCATATAGCCCAGATACGCAAGGTTTTTGGTATAGATGACGATACGCTGGAAACCGCGAGTCGCGGCCTGGTACACATCGATGCCGTGACGACAGCACTGGGTGGCGCCATGAAGCAGCTGGATATGGTGATGGAATTCATCAATAACCATGACTTGCATGAGGCGGGCTCAGCTCCGGATGAGGAGAGGGATAACACTGCGCTGGATGGAATAGAGGCCGCGGAGTATCGGCTGGACGCCGCGGGGCAGGTTGTACATGCCGACTCCTTGCGCCGGGTTCGTACAAAACTGGCGGAGCTCTACCGCGGACTATTCAGGGCCTCTGAAGGGCAGCATGCACAGGCGGTGAATGATGTCATCCGCGGCATCGTGGACGTCAAGCTGGATATCGAATACAAGCTGGAGCACGGGATTAACAGCGCCTTCTCCAACAAGGAGTATGAGCTGCGAGAGAGTGTGGTGACAGCCACATTTGCACATATGAGCCTCGTGGAAAACCATTTGCACCCGATTCTTCGGCGCAAGGCCCTGGCCAGCTGCCTCGCCAGGAAGCCAACTCAGAGCGAGGGCCTGATGCCGCTTACGGTTGCCTTGCATCGACATCTCAACAAAGCGGATGGCGGACACGAGGCGTTGCGCCAGGCGCTATCCGACGCGGATAACGGAAATGCAAATATCGATCTTCTCTACAGTCTGTCGAGGGATTTTCTTGACGAGCTGGAAGAGATTCCGGATCGCAAGGCAATAGAGGCGTCCCTGCGGTTGCTGGATGATATAGCCGGTGCTCTGTGTTTTGCCGGTATGCAGTGCGAGGGTCAGATCATCGAACGTTGCCGCAACTGGTTGGCTGCGGCCAGCAAGGCGGGCAGTGTGCGTGAAGACGATGCGTTCCGCTGCTTCGCGGACGCCTTTGCCCTGATAGAGCTGCATCTGCAGCGATCACTACTCGACCCACTGGACGATACTTCGTATATGATCTCGCAAGCAGAGCAGCGTGTTGCTGAGCTTGATCACTGGGTGCAGCAGATTTCGAGTGGCGCAGACGCCGCCAATCCGGTACTGGCTGACACCGACTCTGTTGTTCAGGATGCGGAGATTTCAGCCGAGTTCCGTGAGGTTTTCATTGAGGAGTCTGAGGACATTGTTGCTGAACTGACCCAGTTAGCAGGGGCCTGGGCCGAGGAGCCAGCCGCAAACCAGGTGCTGAGAGATATAAGACGACATTTCCACACTTTTAAGGGGAATGGGCGAGCAGTAGGCGCTAATATTCTGGGAGAGCTGGGCTGGGCCGCACAAGATATGTTGGACCGGGTGCTGGACGGTGACCTGGCCGCTGACCGCAAGGTTCAGAACCTGGTTTTTGAAGTGATCGCGGCACTGCCAGCACTAGTAGCTTCGTACCGCGAAGACGGGGAGTTGGATGTAATGAACGTCCGTCAGTTGACCAACCGCTGTTTTGTTGTAGCGAAATCGGGTGGCAGGGATTCAGCCTCCGAGATGCTTCCGGCAGAGCAAAACCTTCGGGGGGGCGCCAGCATGGTCAGCCCGATGCCGACGACAGGCACCGTAAGCCGGTAGGCTAATTGCGACAAAGTCTGCCAGGAACAGGGATAGTGGAGGAAAAACGTGCATACAGATAAGAATGGTAAAGCGCTTTCTGACGATAAGGCAGCTGAACTAACAAATGAATTGGAAGAAAGCACCCTGAATTGGTTGCTGGATATGGACCTCTCTGACCCCGAGGAAAATCTGTTTGCGCTCGACCGTACGCCCGATGTAAATACTGACCTGACCGAGGAAGAGATGGCCGTCGCGCGGCGCCCCATGACCCGGGGCACGGCCGGTGCAGACGACCTGGAGAGCTATATAGGGGAAGAGATTGTCATCTCGTCGGATACCCAGGGTAGCGACATATACAACAGTTCAGAGATTGCCTCTTCAACAGGAGACGATGACGAGGTTGCTACAACCGGATCAATGGCGATTGATTATTCCCGCGATGCACGCAGCCAGTTGCCAGCGGGTGATGATTCGGTTTTAGAGGGCAGCGATATTCTTGGTCTGTCCGAGGATGATGACATGGGTGAGAAATTCCTTGTTATCAAGCGCGTCAAACCCACAGAACCATCAAGCACCGCGGGGGTGGTGGAATCTGTAGCTGAGCCAGAAGTCATTGATGTCATTGAAGCAGTAAAAGCAACTGAAGAACCCGTGTCAGAGGCCACATCTGAAGAGACTGTGGCAGAAGTGCCACCGCTGCTGAATGAAGCACCGATTCTCAGACTGGTCAGCGCTGAAGGGCCGCTCACAGGGGCAAATGATTCTGCTGCAGCGGAGGCCCCGACGTCTTTGGACAATGAGGATTTCGACAACTTCCTGTTCAATGAGGATCGTCTGCAGGACAGCGAACCAAGTCCTCACGAACTGGAGCTGTTGCCGCTGGAGGGCGAGGAGCTCTTCGACGTGGATGCTGATGATGCGATTGATTTGCATGAGGACTTCCAGCTGCCACACGGTTCTGTCGATGAAGCTGCAGCCAATGTCACGCCTCTGGTTCCGGAACTCATCGCAGAATTGACGCTGGTGATTAACGAACGTTTGGCCAGTCTCGGTATGTCGGCAGATTCCGTGCAGGCTGAGTTGATGCTGGAAAGTGACTCCAGTCCTGTAGCAGAAATTCTGGCAGAGGGTTTTGAACCTGTCATTGCCGTTTGCCCGGCGCCCCTGGTGACCCTGCAACAAATGCGGCAAGTGGATGTCGACGCGATCTATATGACCATGGTGCATACGCAGACAGGGCAACGTTGTAATCGCCTGTTCGAAGACGATTTTGTGCTGGGCGCTGGCGCAGTGCAGCCGGTCGCGGAAGAGCGTATTGAATCTGTTTTTGACGGCTTTGATGATCTAGACAGTGACGACAGCGACGGCAGCGACGTTCAGATGCTGGCGGATGACGATGAACTGGGCTTCTCCGATTCGGAGCTTACTGGAGAAGATGCTTTTGAGGGCTTTGGTGAAGACATTTTTGCCGACGAGCTCACTGGGGGCGGTGGCGAGGGCGAGCAGACCGATATCGATGCGCTATTTGATGGCATTGGCTTCCTCGAGGATCAGGCCGATGAAGTTTGTGGCCTGGACATGCAGGAGTTTTCTACGGCCAGCGAGTCTGAGCAATCGGTGCCCCAGCCTGAGGAGGTCGCCGACAATATTGCAGCTGAACTGCCCGGGCCGGCAGAGCCCGTTGCGCCAGAGGCATTGGCCGAGCCGCAGGAAACTGTCTGGCCGGTGGAGCAAATAGATGCAGCCGGGCCAGCGATTGCGGCAGAGTTTAATTGCATTCCCGCAGGTATCGCTTTTTCACAGGCCAGTACTGGCGGTGGGGAAATTTTTGCAGACTTCCTGGACGCCTTTATAGAAGAGGGCTCATCCGAGCTCGAGAAGTTGGAGGACGCGGTAGCGGTCTGGGAGCGTGACGTCACCGCTGAGCAAGCCTATGCATTAGTGACCCGTGTTTTACACACGATCAAAGGCATTGCTAAAGGTGTCGGGCTGCATTTTTATGGCACGCTTATTCATAACTTTGAAACCCTGCTCGGGGCGATGCCCAGGCCTGAACCGGGTGCCGACAGTGAGTATTTCCGCAGGGTCAATGCCTGGTTGGACGCCTGCGTGCGCGGTCTGGACTATATCCAGGACAGGCGGGAGGATATTTCCAATGTACTGCCTCAGAACGGCGATCAGCCGGTAGTCGGCGTTGAAGAAGCCGAGCGGATTGAGATCACCGAGCTTGTGGACGCGGCTGAAGTTTCACCCGTCGATACAGCTGTGGAGTCAGTGCCCGCTGCGACAGACAAGCCGCCGGTAGTAGACACTCAGGCCAAGAGCCAGTCCAAGAAAATCGCTGACGACGGGGCCAGGGCCCTGGCGGCGCAACAGTCTGTGCGTATCACCTCTGAAAAACTGGACGAGATGCTGAAGCTCAGCAACCAGGCACAGCAGCTCAGCGTGCGCACAGCCCAGAGCGTCACCCGCGGCAAACGCGCTTCACTTGAAATGCAAAATCGCCTCGCCTCGGTGCGCGCTCACATTTCGGGGATCGCCGATCGTGCGTTGCTAAGTGTTGCAGCGCGAGGCGTACAGCCCGGGGCTGCAATGGACGCACTGGAAATGGACCAGTACTCCGAACTACAGGAGGCGGCCAATATTCTTCGGGAGGGAGTGGAAGACCTCGCGGATTTGGTGGATTTTGCAACGCGTCAGAATACCCAGATCGAAGCTCTGCTGAAGCACCAGACGAATGTGATCTCTTCTATCGGTTCCTCTATTCGAGCTGCGCGGGTCGTTCCGGTATCGCGGCTGATGCCGGGTTTGCGTCGGCTTGTGCGGACAGTCAGTGTGGACCTGAACAAAACCGTTGTTTTCCAGGTGCTGAATGAACTGGGAACCCTGGATCGCGACGACTACGCGCGCTGCCAGACTATTCTGGACCATATGGTACGCAATGCACTGGACCACGGCATCGAGCCGGCGGATGAGCGGGTCGCTGTTAGTAAGCCCGCAGAAGGCTTGATAACCATCGATATTCGCAAGGCCGGTGCAGACGCGATAATTACCCTGTCGGATGATGGCCGTGGTATAGACCCGGACAAGATGCGTGAATCTGCTGTCAGCAAGGGGCTTGACCTCGACGTGGGCGCTCTCACGGATGCCGAGGCGGTTCGCCTGATCTTCCACAAGGGCTTCTCCACTGCCGAATCAATCAGCCAGATATCCGGCCGGGGCGTAGGCATGGATATCGTTCTCACCGAGCTGCAGGAGATGGGTGGCGATATCCAGATCGATTCCGTGCCGGGCCGGGGAACGTCTTTTCATATCCGCGTACCCTCATCGATCACGGTTAACGGTGCATTACTGGTCAGTGCCGGTGAGCAGTCCTACGCGATTCCCCTGGGTGGTGTGATAGCCGTTGAGCAAGTGCCGGTGGAGGAGTTCTTCGCGGCGGTTCATGGCAATACACTGTTATCGCTGGCCGGGATGGAATGTGAGCCAGCCTACCTCGCGACCCTGTGCCACACGGGCCATTCCCTTGACGCCAAGACCTGGCGAACCAGTGTGCCGGTGGTAATTGCCGGCTCCCCAGAGCGTCGTATGGCGATTGCCGTCGACGACGTAGAAGAGGCGCTGGAGTTGGTGATTCGCTCATTAGGGGCTCAGTTTGCCGATGTACCAGGCGTGGCAGGAGCCGCTACAACCGCGGCGGGAGAAGCGATTGTCGCACTTGATCTCAACTTGCTGGTGAATAGTGTCGGTGCTGACGATCAATCTCCGCTGCATGTCGATTCGGGCCGCGAGGAGGCGCTGTTGGTCATGGTGGTCGATGATTCGCGTACCCAGCGAATGGTGGCAACCAGTCAGCTCGAGACGGTGGGTGTTGAAACGATGACAGCGGAAAATGGTAGTGTCGCTATCGACCTGTTAAACAGTGCCGATCGCCTGCCTGATATTATCCTGATGGATGTCGAGATGCCGGTTAAAGATGGGATCCAGGCGCTTCGGGAAATTCGTAAATCCGTGCGCTACGGACATGTGCCGGTCATCATGGTGACGTCGAGAACGGGCCTGAAGCACCGTGCCATGGCTCAGGCTGCCGGTTGTAACGGATATATGGGTAAACCATTTAATTTCCGTATGCTGATCGGCCAGATCAATGAATTGACCGGCCATCGACTGCAGTTGTCTTGAGGATCCCGCATGAGTAATAACGCACCAGGCTGTTGTGTACTGCTACCTTGTTCCTCGGAGCGCTCCTGGGCTGTGCCCCAGCGCTGCCTCGGCGAGATTGTCACCGTGCCTTCCACCGATGAGCAGCCACCGGCTGAGATCAGCTGGCGCGGTCAAGTGGTACCTGTGATCGACTTTGGCAGCAAAGATACACTGCCATGGCGCGATCATCGCGGTGGCGCGGGTCTGGTGGCTGTGGTACTTGGGCAGCGCAATGAGGTCTGCCAGTATTTTGGCGTGGCAGTCAGAGGCGGTGATCTTGGGGTTAGTGAGCTCCCCGAAGAAGAGATAGAAGACCTTCCTGGCGCCGAGTTGGACTTCTCCACAGCGGCGTTTCGTATGAATGACAATGTCTACCAGGTTCCAGACCTGCTTGCATTGCAACGGGCGATCGGCGCTGGCGACGTAATAATTCAATAATTCTTGCGTTACAAGCGCAGGACAGATGGAGTAAAAATTTGGAACAGTTGCAATTGGACCGGCTTGTAGAGCAACTCGATGGAGCCTTTGGAGAGGAATTGCCTTTCTCATCGAGCGATTTATCGGTGGCTCAGGTCGAGACGCTGACCCAGGTCTTTGGCGACCATGGCTATCAAGGGTATTTGCAGGACCAGGTAAACCGACAAATTATTCGCGACTTCCTGGTAAATGCCGTCATGCTCGGCTTTCTTACAGAGAACTGCATGGCCGGAATCTCCGGCCAGATGGCCACCCGCGAGGGTCGGGCGGCGCTCTCATTGCACATGTTGATGAGTTCAGTGGAGCAAGCGGCAGAGCTGGTGGCCAGCAAGGATTCAGGCCGACTTGAGCAGCTCAGCCCAGTGGTAAAACGGCCTTCTTATATCAAACTTATACAGAGCTAATAAACAAAAAATGGCATATAAATGAAAATAAAGTGACTATTTGAAGGAGAAAAGTAAAAAAAAGGTATGTTATTCATACAAATTTGAAATAAGGCAAAATAATGGCACCTTCGCCATTGCTGTAGACATGCCCTCCATCCTATAACTGAACCGTCACCAAGCGGTGGTGACCAGAGAAGGAGGGCAGGGCGCCATCGGGCCGACCCCTCCAACACGGTGCAACAAGAAGAATTGCACCTCACGGATTGGAGAGAAGGCAATGTTAACGATAACCCCTACAGCAGTTGTGGATATTAATCCCGGCGACCAGCTTGAAGTTTTTGCCGTAATCGAAGGTAAGAAGATATTTCTTCCGCCTGAGGCAAACTATGTAATGCAGGACAAGCGCGGCATCTGGTACTACTGCGCGCGCAAGCCGCGTCCGAAAGAGGGTGATTGGACGCCGAATAAAACAAGCATTGCCTGCCGTTTTGAGAGCGGCTATGTGCGCGCTCTCAAGACTCCCATGCAGACACCCTGGCTGGACACTTGCCAGAGGACGGTTCGCATGGTTTGCGGCTCAAAAGGCGAGGTCCGGCGCCCCGCAGACAGCTGATACGGTGACTGCGGCCCAGCAGGGGCTGCTCCGGATCGATTGCCTTTTGTCAGAACCGCCTGCTTGGCGCGTGCGCGCAATCGTAGCTCTGTTAATGTTGTCGGCAGAGTTGTTATTGCTCGCGCCCGCAGCAACCCAGGCAGGGGCAGGCTAATATTAGCGGGCGCTGCCTACTCACTGTTGTCATTGATTTGCCTGGTCTGCGTTCACATTGCCCGCCATAATTCCCCAGCTTCCTGCAGCGAATAAGCTCGCTGTTTTAACACGCCTTTTATACATCACGCTATGCATTGCGCTGGTAAACACTGTCGTGGTAGTTTTGATTGAAAATGGATATGGCAGCCTGAACTGCCGGGGACACGGACGCGGGACATGACCATCGCGGGTAAAATCAATACGCTCGTGCTTGCGATCACAATGTTCCTCGGTGTGATGGCCACGGGATTTACCGCACAGCGGGAATACCGCAGCCAACTCGATCATGTGATTGGGCAATCGGTTGCGTTGTTGGCAGGTCTGCCCGACTTGCAAGTTGATATGTATTTTCGCAACACCAGGAATCTGGAAAGGACCGCGGAACGGTTCCTGGCACCAGAGGCCGTTTCCTATGTTGTGCTGTATGATGCGGAAGGCGAACCCGTATTGCGGCAGAGCCGCTCTGCTGGCCCGCTACCCGCACTGCCTGCATTCCATGCCCTGCGTCGTGACGCCAGTGCAACTGAGACCAGCCAGTTGGTTTTCACCGGTACAGATACTGGGGGTGGCGGTGGTCTCTTCACCGGTCTGGTCAGTCCGAATTCTCTTATTCAGTTAACGCTCCCTGTCTATTCCGCGCTCAACCCATTATTGGACGGCCTTACTCCCGCTGACTTCGGGGCGGCGGTACTGCAACCCGATACGATCGGAAGCCGGTACATTATTGGTTATCTACAGGTCGCCATACGCCCCAGGTCGGTACTGGCGGGTGTTGCGCCTATTATTGGTGCTACGGCAGTTGTCTGCCTGCTGTTGATATGGCTGTCGAGTTACCTGTCACTGGCTATTAGCCGTCGCATCACGATACCGCTTTCGCGAATGGCACAGGTGGCTGATGAGATAGCGTCTGGTCAGCTCAAAGATATGGTGGAGGTGAAAGGCAGTGGCGAGGTCAAGGAAATAGCCACCATACTCAATGGCATAATTGCAGGCCTGAGTAACTACAAAACAAGGATGGATGTAGATCACCAGTTGCTCAGTATGAAAGTTGAAGAGCGCACATCCCAGTTGACGCGACGCAATGAAGAACTCAACAAAGCCGTAGAGGAGGTAACCGAAACCAAGGACCGTCTGCGACAGATGGCCTACTACGATAGCCTGACCGCACTGCCGAATCGCCGTCTGTTTACCGAACAGCTCGACCTGCTGCTACGCCTCGCCAAGCGTAATGGCGAAACACTGGCCCTACTGTTTCTGGATATCGACAATTTCAAGCGCATAAATGACTCTCTTGGCCACAGTGCCGGTGACCTGCTGCTGAGGGAGGTGGGAGTACGGTTGTCTAGCTGTGTTCGTGACAGCGATGTTGTCGCGCACTACGTTGAGTCCGGTCCTCGCATCGATGTGTCGCGCCTTGGTGGCGATGAATTCACGGTGGTGTTGAATCACGTCGACAGCACAGACTCAGCCAGGATTGTGGCCCAGCGCATACTGGATTCATTGAGCAAGCCCATGGTTATAGGCGGGCATGAATTGGTGATCACACCCAGCATCGGTATTGCGCTGGCCCCGGAAGACGCCGCTGACGTGGATGGCCTGTTGAAAGCGGCGGACACGGCGATGTATCACGCCAAGGCCGCGGGCAAGAATACCTGTCTTTTTTACAACAAGGATATGGATGCAGCAGGAGTGGATCGGCTGCAGCTGGAAGCGGATATACGCCGCGCCCTGGAAAATAATGAATTTGTTGTGCACTACCAGCCGCAGGTGGATACCCGCAACGGCTCGGTGGTTGGAGCGGAGGCGCTGGTGCGTTGGGAGCATCCGGAAAAGGGCATGATTTCCCCGTTTCGATTTATTCCCCTGATGGAAGAAATGGGGTTTATTGGAGCCCTGGGTGATTGGGTGTTGTGTGAGGCCTGTCGCCAGATGAAAGAATTTGAAGAAGCGGGGCTGATATTGCCCAAGGTGGCGGTAAACGTATCCGCGCTGCAGTTTAACCCGGCGTTTATTACCCGTGTGCAAGAGGTTTTACAGGACACCGGCCTGGCGCCGGAAAAGCTGGAGTTGGAACTTACTGAAGGCGTGGTAATGGATGACGCCAGTTCGACAATACAGGCGCTGGCTTTGCTCAAGGAAATGGGTGTAAGTCTTTCCATTGACGATTTTGGCACTGGCTATTCATCGCTGAGTTATCTCAGCCGCTTCCCGCTGGATGAGCTGAAAATTGATCGCAGCTTTGTTGTGGAGCTTGAGAAAAGTGAGAACGATGCCAGCCTGGTCATCGCTATTATTGCCATGGCGCGCAGTATGAATCTTCGGCTGGTAGCGGAGGGTGTGGAGACCCATGCGCAGTATCACTTCCTCACCTCAAACGGCGCGCATGTCATTCAGGGCTATTTGTTCAGTAAGCCGGTAGCAGCTGAGGAGTTAAGGCCGATGCTTTCGCCCTGGCACTTCATGACGCAGATACAGGAGATGGCAGCTGAGGTGGACGAGGCGAGGGTGGCGCAGCCCAGGAGGCTTTCGGACCACGGGTAATACGATGGCGGGTCGCCGGTCCGCTTATTCTTCCATAGTATCAATCATCTTGGGGTTGTGCTCCAGTTCCGAGATAGTGCGTTCCAGCTCTGCCGGTGATTCCGAGCGAACCTTTGCCGCTTCCCGTTCCATCTGTGAGTCTGTAGGCTCCTTGTATTCAAGGTTCTCACTGTAGGTGCGATTGTTGTAGTCCGTGCATTCGGGCAGGCCATTACCTTCCCCACAGACGTCCGTGACCACCCCGTTTTGCAAGGTGACGCGTTCTCCTTCCACCTCGGTGTTGCCAGCACAGCCCGACAAAATTACCACTGCGATTGCTAAATAACCCAATTTCATAACTGTCGTTTCCGCCTCAAGAACAGCGCGTATTGTGCGGCCATGGGGAGAAGTGTCAACCCTCATTTTCGGCGCTGTTTATGCTGCTGTACTTTGGTAGCGGTTGCGCACCTCTCATGACTAGCCCAGTAGCTCCAGCAAGCCCAACAGAATCGCGTAACGGGTCGCCTTGCCGACAGCGGTCAGCGCTATAAAGACATCAAATCGCACCCGCATCATGCCTGCGATAAACGTCAGGGCATCCCCCCCGACCGGCATCCACGCCAGCAACAGGGACCACACGCCGTATTTCTGGAACCAGCGTTGCGACATACCGAGGTTGCTGTTATTGAAGGGAAACCATTTACGTTCCTGGAAGCGAAGCAGGTAGCGCCCCAGCAGCCAGTTTACCGCGGAACCGAGCGTATTCCCGACGGACGCCCATAACCACAGCGCAGCCGGGTCATAGCCGGCGGACACCAGGCCGACCAGCACCAGCTCGGAATAGGCCGGGACCAGTGTCGCGGCCAGAAAGGCGCTGAAGAACAACCCGATATAGGCATCCACCTAGGGCCCCGTCCGCTGTTCTCTCGCCTGTTCTACGAGACCTCTGAACAACCCCTGCTGTATCTCGCTCTGGGGCATGTACTCAGGGTGCCATTGTACCCCCAGGAAAAACGGGTGCCCGCGCATTTCTATCGCCTGTACCACTCCATTGGGTTCAACGGCACTGACAATGATATCGTTTCCGAGTTGCTTGATAGATTGGTCGTGTAGGGCATTGACCTGACAACTGCGGGCGCCCAGATATTGGTGCAGTTTGGTCTGTGCCGACACCGTTATGGTCTTCCGCGGCAGGATACTGCGTATATTGCTGGTTTCCTCGGTATAGAAGTGCCCTATGTCCTGGTGCAGCGAGCCACCCAGTGCAACATTCATCAGCTGGGCACCGCGACAGATGCCCAGCACAGGCAAATTTTTAGTCAGCGCGAAACGTATGATGTGTTGCTCCATACTATCCCGTTGCGGGTCGTAATCCTGGTTGGAATAGGTCGCGAAGACCGCCCTGAATATCCCCAGCAGCAGCCCTACAAGCCAGTCCACTGCCGAGCTGCCCTGCGTGGGCTCCTGTTCTGACGGTTCGCTCTCTTCGCCATAATGAAAGGGATCGACATCCGTGCCCCCACCAATGACTACGCCATCAAGCTGTTGCTGATCCACGGGGTGCCCGGGTGTGATGCGCACGGGCTTTGCACCACAACGGCGAACAGCCAGCGCTGTCATCTGCCAGGCGGTGAATCCTCCCCGACTTGGCCCTGTCACGCCAATGATTGGTCGTCCGGTCACAGCGAGGGTCAGCGCTCAAAAAACTTCTGGCTTAGAATGGTGGTAAGGCGCATAGCCCAACTGGTCCGGGGTGCGATGGAAAACGACGCGTGGCTGCTGCGCCATGCATCAATCAGCTCGTGCAGCAGCTCGGTATCCGCAGCCAGCGTTTCTACATACACCCAGCGGTTCCAGGCCTCAGCCGCACTCCACCCCGCCTCGTTCATCTTGCAGTCGGGCAGGCGATAGTGAAATGCCGGGCGACCGTTCACCAGTTTGCGCTCGTCCTCGTGAATGCCCGCAAGTACCGTATCCCGGTCCAATTCAAACAGTATTGGCAGCATATCCAGGGCGCGATTCCGCGTGGGGTTGTGCGTCAGGTAATCTTCTATCAGCCTTACTTCGTTTGGACGATAGCTATTGTCCAGGGCCAATTCCATATAACTCTGGGGGAAGGGGTCGATATATTTGGTGAGAAATCGCCGGGTTATGTCAATTTCGGATGAATCGATAATCCAGGTGTAGAGCAGCAGAAAGGCCTGTATATATCGCCTGAGAGTGTCACTGGAGTTGTCTGGAATCGAGGGGTTGATGTGCAGGCCAAACGCGTAAATAAGCGAATCCTGCGTGCCTTCAGCTCCCAGGCTGTTCAAGGTATTGATGAGGGTATCGAGTTTGTCCAGATCCTCAAAGGGAATGGGTTCGGTAACAACTTCACAGGGAATGAGGCCACGGCTGGCATTGTCGATATTCGTCTCAATTTCATGCGCGACGGTGCCGGGAGAAAACTTCACCCCCAGGGATTCCAGCCAGCTGCGATAGCGTGTCGATTTCAGGATGTTAGCGTCACGCTCGATCTTGAGTTTACCCAGCAGCGATTCGTGCAGAACGGCCTCAAACGGGCTTTTGATATCCAGCTCGCCGCCCAGGCTTTTCTGCAGCGCCTTCGCCGTATCCACAATAGGCAGGTTGCCAAACTCGAATTCAAATCCGGCGCGGCGCGGTGCGCCGGACGAATCCGTAATCACTGGCGGTAATCGGTAAAGCTTGGTCATGTCTAGTACTCCGGAGAAGGGGGCAGTTTACAGAAAATTATTCCCCAGTTCTCTGTGATGATTTCTGGGCAGGGTTTGTTTCAGGGCAGGGCAGGGTAGTGGTTACCGCGAGGCCGGTCGCCGTATTCTCCGCCACGATACTGCCACCGTGCCGGACTATAGCCCGGCGCGCAATGGACAACCCGAGGCCGTGGCCTCCCGTATCGCGGGTACGGGCGGTGTCGGTTCGATAGAATGCTTCGAATATTTTATCAAGCTCCCTATCCGGGACGCCACTACCACTGTCGGTCACACGGATGCGGAAGTCATCACCGTAGCGCTCTAATTGCACGCGTATATCTGAGTCCGCCCGGGAATGGTGTAAGGCGTTACGCAGAATATTCTCGAAACTTTTGTGTAGCAGGTCACCGGCACTGGCGACTATGGCCTCGAGGATATCACAATGGAGTACACAGCGCTTTTCCTCGGCCGCGCCCTCGAAGTTCGCATCGCTGCACAATTGTTGCAACAGGGGCACCAGGTCGATATGGGTATCGAGTGTGACCTCCCCGGACTGGCTGGCCAGCAGCTGGCCGATTAATTCCTCCAGTCGCTCGCTTTCCTGCTCAATTCGTCGCAGGTAACGCGCCGCATTGCCGGGGTTTTCCTGAGCCAGGGCAAGTGCTATGCGCTGGCGGGCAAGGGGCGAGCGCAGTTCATGCGAAACGTCGCCCAGCAGGCGCTTCTGGGCCTGCATGCGCTCCTGTAGCTCGGCGGCCATGCTGTTGAAGTCTCTGGCCAGTTCATCGGTCTCATCGCCACCGCGGCTGCGTACCCGCAACCGGGTATCCAGGTCACCCGTGGCCAGGCGGCGCGAGGCGACTTGTAAGGCCTTGACGCGCCGGGTCATCAGTAACGACAAGAGGTAGCAGACCCCACCGCTGACCAGCACTGCCAGCGCGATGCGCAGCCATAGGTTACTGCCCAGTAATGCCAATAACGGGTGTCTGGAATGCCGGAACACGAATACCACACGCACCGCACCCTCCCCGGGGCGATAAATTTCATGGGCCAGCAGATTTTCTCCCTTGTGACGCAAAAACGCACGGCGTCGCCCGCCCTGGATTTCCTCTGCTACTTTCAGGACCGGCGCGGGCACCGGGCGGCCCAGCAGATCCCTGGCCTGCTTATCCAGAAGGAAAATGTCGACCTCGTGCTCTGCGCTTGCGCGGGCGACCAGTGGCGCTATCTCTGACGGTTGCAGGTTCTGCAGTTCGTAAATCATACGCAGCACAAAACGCTGAGGTGGTCCCTGTGGGCGGTTTTCAGAGGCATCGTGAGAGGGCAGGGATTCAAGGTAGTGACTGGAAATTTGCCAACTGGCGAGAACTGCGACGGTCGCCAGCCAGAACCCTATAAATATCTTGCCAAACAAATGCAGGCGCAGCCTCATACCGGATTGCTCTCTGCGCTGACAGTGAATTGATAGCCACTGCCGCGCACGCTGACAATCAGTTGGTCTCCGCCAGTGGTCGCCAGTTTTTTTCGTAGTTTGCTGATATGCACATCCACGCTGCGGTCATAGGCCGTCAGTGCCCGGCCCAAAGCCTGCTGGCTGAGTGATTCCTTGGAAACAACCGTTCCGGCGCGCTGTAGCAGTAGCCACAGGATATTGAACTCGGTGGAAGTCAATTTGAGATTTGTGCCCGCATGACTGGCGCTGCGTTCTGCGCTGTTTAACCTGGTCTCTCCTACGGCAAGTTCCGTTGCATTTGTGTCAGCGAGGTGTGTAGTGCCACCGGCCCGGCGTAACACCGCGCGTAATCGCGCCGCCAGCTCGCGCGGATTACAGGGTTTTGCCAGGTAATCGTCAGCGCCGAGTTCCAGGCCCACAATGCGGTCGGTGTCTTCGCCTCTGGCAGTGAGCATGAGCACCGGGGTGGAGCTGAACGTTCGCAGGGCGCGCAGTACCTCGAGGCCTTGCAATCCTGGCAGCATGATATCCAGCACAATTGCGTCAAAGTCCCGGTCCCGACACAGGCTTACAGCTTCCCTGCCATTGTGAACGGCACTGGCGTCAAAATCTTCCAGCTGTAGAAACTCGATCAGCAGGTCGCACAGCTCCCGGTCGTCGTCCACAATCAATACAGTGCTGCTCACCACTCTCATCCCGATATTACTCAGGCCCTAGTGTGAATAACCCGGGGCAGCTTGTCACCCGCACTTCACATGCGGTCGCAGTTCTTAACAATTCTTTACCGAAACGACAGCCATATTAACCGGCAGCTATCCTAGAATTGCTCCCGAGTGTGGCGGATTGGTTCGGTCACAGCGTTGTTAGTCTGTTAAGGAGTAGTGAAAATGAAGAGCAAATGGAAAACCTGGGCTTGTGGTGGAGCACTTGTGGGCGCGGTAATGATGTCGATGGCAGCCTGGGCCATGGGGCCGCCACATGGAATGGGTGGAGATCCCACGCGGATGATTGCCCATTTAAGTGATCGGCTGGATCTCAGTAGCGAGCAAAAAACCAGGGTGGAAACACTGGTTACGGCGGCAAAGGAAGCGAGCCAGGCAGATCGCGCGCGGATGCAGGAGCTCAGGACGCAAATGGTCGCCATGAAGCAGGATTTCGATCCAGGCAAGGCGCAGCTGGTGGCGGATGAAATAGGACAGCTGACCGGCCGTATGGTCTACCAGGCCAGCGAGACGTTTGCCAAAGTTTACCAGGTACTGAATGCTGAGCAACGAACACAACTGGACAGTATGATGGCCAAGCGTGGTGAACACAGGGGCCGGAGAGGGGACAGTGGAGAAAAGCCGGATTAACTCCGGCTATTTGGTAATGACATAGACCCACAGCGATTCGATGTCATCGCCCTGCAATACATCACCCCATGAGGGCATGGCGTTCTTGCCGTTGACAACAGAAATGATGAACCGGTTTTTGTCGTCTGCCGGGAATGTTCGAAGATCGAATATTCCCGGCCCCGGGTTCACCATATTGACACCATGGCAGCGCGCGCAACGTTTGCGATAGGAGCGCGCTCCTGTTTTATATTGTGCGTCTGTGGTGCTGTCGGCGGTAGCGCCGGCAGTTCCGCCCAAGGCGGGAACCGCCGACATCAGCAGCAGTGTCGTAGAGACGAAAAGGCCGGCGAGTGTCAATTGCCGCACTGGCTATTTCTCGTCAAACAGTGCAAAGGTCCACAGTGATCCACCGGGGGGAAGATTCTGTAGCCGCTCGTCGCCACTGAAGATCGCGTATACACCGCCGATGCCGCTGGCTACAGTGACGTACTGCTTACCGTCACGTTCCCAGGTGACTGGAATGCCGGTGATACCCGAGCCGGTCTGGAAGCCCCAGAGTTTTTTGCCGGTGGCACTGTCATAGGCGGCGAACTCGCCGTCCATACGGCCGGTGAAAACCACGCCGCCGGCAGTGCTCAGTACGCCGGTGTAGTTTGGCAGTTCGGACGGCACTTCCCATTTGGACTTGCCTGTCATCGGGTCGATTGCCTTGAGATAGCCGCGCATGCCATTTTCCGGCCAGGTAAAGCCGACAAAATCGACACCCAGATACATCGTCTTGGGCTCTTTGTCTTCTATAAGCGTGCGGTAAGGCATACCATAGTTATTGGTATTGGCATAGGCGAGCCCGGTGCCGGGGTCAAAGGACATGGGCATCCAGTTCTTGCCACCCAGTGCCGACGGCCATACCTCGACTGCCTCCTCCATCTCGGGTGTATTGCGAACATGGGTGGTCATCGCGGTGTCGATGGGGCGGCCGGTTTCCAGGTCAATGCCCTCAGCCCAGTTGATGTTATCGACGAAGGGGTTGGCTGCCAGCAGTTTCCCGGTGGCGCGATCAAGTACATAGAAAAAGCCGTTACGGTTGGCCTGCATAATCACCTTATGCGGTTTGCCGTTTACCGGGATCTCCGCGAGGATCAGTTCGTTCACGCCGTCGTAGTCATAGGGGTCGTTGGGTGAAAACTGGAAAAACCATTCGATTTCGCCGGTTTTAGGTTTGATCGCCAGGGCGCAGTTAATATAGAGGTTGTTGCCCTCGCGCGGACCGGTAGGGTTCCAGGGGCCGCCGTTGCCGGTACCCCAGAACACCAGATCCAGATCCGGGTCGTAGGAGCCGGTTATCCAGGTGGGTGCGCCGCCTTCCAGGTAGGCCTCGGAACCGGCCCAACTATCGCCACCGGGCTCTCCCGGTGCCGCCGTGGTGTAGCGCCGCCACAGTTTTTCGCCCGTGGCCGGGTCCCAACCGTCGAGGAAACCGCGAGTACCGAATTCGCCGCCTGAAATCCCGGTAATCAATACGCCGTTTGCCACCAGCGGCGCGCCGGTCATGGAATAGCCCGCTTTGTAATCCGCGGCTTTCTTGCGCCAGACTTCCTTGCCGGTTTTCATATCCAGTGCGATGACATGGGCGTCCAGTGTGCCGCGAAACAGCAATCCTTTATAGGCGGCGGCACCGCGGTTGTGTGAGCCGCAACAGGCCACGGCGTGCACGTCCTGGGGCAGTGTGACAGCGGTGCGCCACAGTTGCTTACCGGTGAGGGGGTCCAGCGCCACTGTGGCGTCGGTAGTGGTTTCGTACATAACCCCGTCTATCAGCAAGGGCTGGCCTTCCTGCGGGTAATTGTTGGCCAGGCTAAGATTCCACACCGGTACCAGATGACTCACATTGTCGCGGTTGATTTGCTTGAGCGGGCTGTGTCTCTGCAAGTCATAGCCGCCACCGTAAGTTGTGATATCTCCCGGAGTTGTGGCGTCATTCAGCAGGTCAGAGTCAACCGGGCTTGCGCCGTAGGCCGTGATTGAACCCAGCAGAAGCGTCAGTGGCAGTATTTTTTTCATCGATTCTCCTCCGCACCCTGAAGATGCAGTTTATGGTTATTGTCTTATTTTCGATCGACGTTGCTGCTGTATCTGCAGCGACGCACAATTTTCTCAGGTGTACAAATAGCGTAATGTGTCCTTTATTGCAAACCCCTGCTTCATAACTCTTGCAACTGCAGGCCCAGTTTTTCTCTCAGCTGTGCAGTCGCATCGAGTTGGGCCGCACTGGTAATGACCGCAGTGCTGGCCTTTTCGGGCAGCAGATAGTTTTCTGTCACGCGCCGCAAATCCTCCAGGCTTACCGCGAGTACCTGCTGACGGAAGTGCTCACGTTGGCTGTGACTGCGCCCGAACAAGCGATTGTGAAAGTGCTGTTTTGCCTCTCCAGCTGGAGAACTGGGCTTGTCCATGCTGCCGATGACACCCAGGATGGCTTCCTCCAGGGCGCGGTAGTCGTGCTTGCTCTCTACCATCCACACCACCGCCTTGTCGAAGTCCGCCAGCGTCTGCTCCAGCCGGGGGTCGCGATAAGAATAGAAACGGAAGGCCGCAATACCGGGATCCTGAGATGCACCGCCGCCGTAGGCGCCCCCCTGTTCCCGGATCGCGCGGTGCAGGAAACCATTGCGCAGAAATCCGCCCAGAACGACAAGCGCCGCGGCGTCGGGGTGCTCTACCGGTACCGTGGGGTAGGCGCGGGCACAGAAATTCACCTGCGTATTGCAGAGCCAGAGCTCTCCGCGCTGCTCGCGGCAAGCGGGCAGGCTGAACCCGGGAGTGGCAGTGGTGGCCGATTCCTGTGCCCAGATGCGCCCGGCGCCGGTGACGACTTCCTCCAGCCTGTGGTCCTCGGCGACGACCAGTAACTGTCGGGGCGCGGCCATCAGTTGCTGGTGTAGTCCTTCCAGTGCACTGCAGAACTGTGCCAGTGACTGCTCATCGCGCAAGCTGTCGTCCAACGCGCGCATGCTGCGGATACCGGCCAGCCCTGACAATTCGTGGTTTAGGCTGGCGAGTGGGCTCATGCCCGCGCAAGCTGCAGCCATGGCCAGGCCGTGGCCGTTGCCCGTGATAGACTGATCCCGCCGGGAGCGCTGTTGGTTGATCAGCTCACGAATCCTCGCAGTTTCATCAAAACGCACTGTGTCGAGTGTATCGCGCATCAGTTGTGACTGCTGTTCGCTGTGACGCAGCAGGGCTTTTGAAGACAGCACCAGATGTGCACTCACGGCTTGTTCGTCCGCCACGGTTCCGCGCATTGATGAAAATGCGTTTATCGACCCTACAGTGGCAGACTGACGATGCTGTGCCTGCAGGTAATCATCGGCCCCCAGTCCCAATTCCGTCATCATCTGGGTGTACAGCGGCAGTAAAGGGAGTTGTTCACTGCTCAGATGGGGGAGGGGGGATACCACCTGCTGGTAGACCAGCCCATTGGTACCCTGGCCGTAGCAGGTAGTTACCGTGCCGTATCTGTCGGTCTCCGTGTAGGTCAGATCCGGCAGGCTGGCAGGGACATCGCTGAGGGCGACTTTTGGCAGTATGCTTTCGTCGTCTACCTGCTGTTGCCGTTGCACCAGATCGGCTGCCAGTTTGATGGTATCGGCGCAGGCCTGGTCGTCCATGCCTTTCCTGATCTCGGCGAGGCGATCCGCCTCGGCTGCGGAACGCCTTGCGGAGAGTTCTGTATCCGGTTTCATTATCAGGGTTACACGGTGGGTATTGTCCAACAGCAAACGACTGGCAAGCTGCCGAATGTAATCAGGATCCTGAATTTTACTGCGCAGGCTTGCGATCACCGGCTCAAGGTTCAGCACGGCTATGGGGTCACTATAGTGTGTGGCGCAACCCAGGGCCTGCAGTATCAGTTGCAGGCCGTAGGGGTAGCCGTCACCGCTGACTTCGCGCTGGTGTAGCTCCAACTGATGCAGTACCGCCTCCAGTCGATCGTGATCCACACCTTCTGTGGCAACCTGCTGTAGCACTTCCAGTACCAGCGCTTCTAGAGCATCGGCGTGCTCTGGATCACTGCCCTCAATGCCACAGCAGAATACCATCTCCCGCATGCTGTCCTCGAGGCCGCACAGTGGGGAGGGCGCTTGCCCGAGCCCGGTGGTTTCCAGGGCGCGTTGTAAGGGTGATGCGCTGTTGTCCAGCAATACGCTGGCCAGTAATTGTGCTTCGAGTAATTGCTCCAGGTTGCTGCTCTCGCCCAGCATCCAGCCAATGACGATATGAGTCTTCCTGTCTGTAGGACCTTTTTCGTCGAAGGCGTAGGGCGCTTCGTGCCGTTGGGGTGCGGGCAGGCGTTGCTCCGCCTGCACCCTGATCTGCTGATCCAGTTTGGCGAAATGGCTCAGTGCGCGCGACTCAAACACTGCCTGGTGTTCATGAGCGGGGATGTCACCGAAGGTCATGAATATGGCATTGCTGGGGTGGTAGTGACTGCGGTAGAAAGACTTGAGCTGTTCATAGCTCAGGTCAGGAATATGTGCCGGGTCGCCACCGCTGTTGTAGTGATAGGTTGTGGTCGGAAACAGCTGCTCGCAGAGCGTGCTCCACAACACGCTGGTAACCGAACTCATGGCACCTTTCATCTCGTTGAATACGACACCTTTGAAGACCAGGTCGCTCGCGGGGTTATCTGCTTCGGAAAATTCGACCCGGTGTCCCTCCTGGGCAAAATCCAGAGGATCCAGCCGGGAGAAAAATACGGCGTCGAGGTAAACATCCAGCAGGTTGTCGAAGTCCTTGCGGTTCTGGCTTGCGAAAGGATAAGCGGTCCAGTCCGAGCTGGTGAAAGCATTCATAAAGGTATTGAGGGAACGGCGCAGCATCATGAAGAACGGGTCTCGCACCGGGTAACGCTCGCTGCCACACAGGGCAGTGTGCTCCAGAATGTGGGCTACCCCGGAGGAGTCCTCTGGCACGGTGCGCAGGGCAACCAGAAACACATTTTCCGTGTTGTCGGACGCGAGATGGTAGTGCACAGCACCGGTTTTCCTGTGTTCGTACTGCTCCACTCGTATATTGAGGGACTCAATAGCTTGTTGGCGAACAAGTTTGAAGGTGGGGTGGACTGATGACTGCGTATTGCTGCCGTTGCTCATTGATATTACCTGGAAGGTTTCGTTGAGGGAAAGGGGCGGTATTCTAACGCGATTCTGTCACCGGGTGTGGTGCGGTCACGGGAACCAGTTCTATTCTATACATCCATGGCCAGTTTTTGCCGGTCACCCAGATACCGCCGTCGGCTGGATTGAGGGCTATACCGTTGAGCACATCCGTGTCTGCGCGCCTCTCCAGCAGTGGCAAGAGGCCCCGCAGATTGATGCTTCCCTCTACTTTGCCGTTCTCAGGATTGATTATGACGATGCGGTCGGTCAGCCATACGTTGGCCCAGATGCTGCCATCGATCCACTCCAGCTCGTTCAGGCGTACCAGCGGCTTGCCGTTTTCTGTGACGCGCAGGGTGCGGGTGATGCTGTGTTCGCTTGGTGACAGATAAAAAAGTGCATCACTGCCGTCGCTGTATATCAGTTGCTGGCCATTGTGGGTCAGGCCCCAGCCTTCGCCTGGAATCTGCAGGCGCTCGATATTCTGCAGCTCATTTTTACTGTAGACAAACAGGTTGCGGGATTTCCAGGTGAGCAGGTAGAGGCGATCGTTAAAGACAGTCAGCCCCTCGGCCCACAGCCTGGGGTCGATCTGGCGCTCGAGTTCGAGTTCTCCGCTACTGAAATCGTAGCGCAGCAGACGGGATTTACCGTAGCCGCCGCCGCTCACATAGAGCTTGTCGTCAACGATCTGTAAGCCCTGTACAAAAATGTCCCTGCTCTGGGGTTTTTTATCCAGGACTTGATATCTGTACTCCTGGCTGGCGTTGGCCACACAGGCGAATAAAGCAGCCAGTAGCAGCAGGTAATGAGGGCGGTGCATGGCTAAATCCGGTTGCGGCAAAGGTCGCGAATTATAAACCGTGCGGGGGCGAGAGCGCGAATAAGCTCGCGGTTGAGAGGCGCTAACTCGCCGCAGATCTGGCTGGCCAGCAACTCGGCGATAAGGGGAGTGGAGCTTAGTCCACGCGAACCGTGGCCTGTGCTCAGAAACAGGCCGGGATGGTATTTCCCGTGCCGCGGTATGATCTTGCGCGCATTGCTGCGCAGGCCATCGAAGCACTGCAGAAATGCCTGCCTGTCCGGCACCGGCCCTGCCAGGGGCAGGTAGTCCGGGCTGGCACAACGAAATCCGACCCTGCCTGACAGTGCCGCTGGGTTTTGTAGCGCCAGGGTTTCGCGCCAGACGGGCACAGCAGCTGCGAGGCTGTCCAGGTTGGCCTGGTGCGCATCTGGCCGGGGTGTCGGATCGGAATCATCCAGGTCAAAGGTTGCACCGATACAGTGCATTGCTGATCTTGCCGGAGCGATATAGCCCTCGTGACAGAGCACTGACCGTAACTGGCTGAAGGCATCACTGGTGGGCAGTTGGGTGGTCTGCCCCCTGATCGCTTGCAGCGGCAACCAATCCAGACCGGCCAGGCGAAGACTGCCGGTACCCGCGGCAATCACCACACAGGGTGCCTCCCAGCGTTGCCCTGTCCGAGCAGTGGCCCGCCAACCTTCAGAGGTCTGTTCCAGCATTATCTCGCCACATTGTTCATGCAGGTGTACACCAGCATGGCTCGCCATCGCGCGACAAACAGCGCCCGGGTGAAGCCAGCCGGACCTGGGAAACCAGTACCCGGGTGACGGCTGTGCTACGCCCAGCAGGTTGGCGGCATCGCCGGCAGTCACAACCTGTACAAGATCTGGCACAGAGGCAAGGGTTTCTGCCAACGTTGCATTAACCCGCTCGTCCTGTTGAAAGGTTCCACACAGGTCGCCGTCGATGCCCTCGACAAGTCTGCCTGTGGCAAACAGGTCGCTGTAAAAGGCGGAAGCATGCTGAAAGCTCAGCGCGCTGAAATCCGCCAGCGCCGAGTGCTCTCGCGACATGCGTGTGTAGAGGACACCCTGCTCATTACCCGAGCCCTGCGCAGCAATCTGGCCCTGGTCGAGCAATGTCACCTGAATCCCACGGCGCGCCAGCGCTTCTGCTGCGGCGCAGCCGGCCAGCCCGGCACCCAGGACAAGAACATGGTCGGGCGCACTGTTGTGTGCCTCAGGTATGTCCCAGGGTGTTTCTGCTAGCAGTGGCGAATAGGGCGCGGGTAATTGCATGCGGCCTCGCAAGCACTCCCGTTTGCTGCCATAGCCCGGCACCTTCGCCACGGCGAAGCCAGCTTTTGCAAGCTGTCGGCGCACATGACCGGCTGCGGTGAAGGTAGAAAAACTCGCATTCGGACGGCTGAGCGCGGCGACGGCATCCAGTACCTCATCGCCCCACATGGCCTTGTTGCGTGCGGGGGCAAAGCCATCCAGATACCAGGCATCCACGGCGGGCCGGTGATGGCTGGCCATATCCGGCAATGCGTCAGCGACATCTTCCCACCACAAGTCGAGAGTTATCTGTCCCTGTTCCAGCAGCAATCGGTGCTGCCCCGGGATCAGGCCGGGGTACTGTGCTAATAGTTGTTCAGTCAGGGGGCGCAGTTCAGGCCAGGCGGCGAGGGCTTTGGCCATATTTTCTGCCGACAGTGGATATTTCTCGATCGACAGGTAGTGCAGGTTGGGTCGCGGCTGCTGCGCCGACCGCCAGGCATTCCATGTGAGCAGAAAATTCAGGCCTGTGCCAAAGCCCGTTTCCGCAATACAAAATCGCTCGCGGTTCCAGTTGTGCCATCGCGCCGGCAGATCATTGCCCTGCAGAAAGACAAATTCACTTTCCTGCAGCCCGTTATCACGGGAGTAGTAGACATCGTCGAATTGGGTTGAGCGCGGCGCGCCCCTGTCGGTCCATTCCACTGCCCCGGCCACGACTGGCCGCCAGGGGGTGTTGTGTCGCTTCATCCAGCGTGGGATTTAAGCTTGAAGTCTTCCGGCAGCCAGGCGGGAACATGCGGACTGTCTTCAGCCAACAGATCGTTGACAGCGAACAGGTGCAGCTCCGGGGCGCCTGTCGGGGGCACATAGAGGGTGATAAGAAAGTCAGTGGAGTTCAGGTGCTCGGGTATCTGTATTGTCCAGCGGTTGTTTTTGATTCTCAACGTGGTCTCACCGGGTTGCAGGCGAACTCTGGCAACGTAGTTGTTTTTTCCGACCGGATTCAGGCTGCGCCGTTCGCTGGCAATCAGCGATCCGTAAAATTGGGTCTGGATACCGAAGATCGGTGCTATATCCCGCCGTGTTTCAGGGATGTTGGGGTCTGTGAGTCGCCGGGTGATCTCGCTGAGAGCCGTACTGCCCTCGGCCCCATTGAGGCGAACTTTGTCAGCGTTGAACGGGATGCGTGCCAGCTTTTCCGCCTCGAAACTGGCGGCGGCACGGTCGGCCAGCTCCTGTTCGCTGGGCAGGGTGCGGGCAGCCTCCTGCTCCTGTTCATAATAATTTGCCAGCAGGCCGTGCAGCCGCTCTACATGTTCCTGCTCATTTGCCTGGGTGTAATCCGGGGCGGTGATCCGCAACGGCTTGCTTTCCATACCCTTTACCGGGGCGCCGCTCGCCTCAGAGTCCTGCGGTGTGGCCGCAGCCATTGATCGAGCAGTTGTAATCTGTTCCTGCAGCAGAGTGAGTTCCCGCTCGGTCACCACGACCAAACGCTCTTTGATTTTAACCATTTCCAGTGCGAGCTTACGTACGGCGGAATTACTGCTTTGCTCGGGTGGCGAGCCGTCAGGCTGCAGTATTTTAATTGTGCTTTTGTACTGCTTCAGCTCCATGGAGAGCATGTCGCGTTCATGGGCGAGAGATTCCAGCTCCAGATCCAGGTCCTGGGCGGGGGCCAGCGGAGTGACCATCAGCAGGGCACAGGCGAGCATCAGCGCGCACAGCCCGGTGCCATGCCGGTGCCCCTGAGTGTACTTGAAGACCGCGAACAGCCCAGTCATTGCTTGATACCCACCTCTATTTGAGCAAAAAGGTTACCAGAGGCGCTGGTGCTGGTGCCAGCAAGAACATGAGAAATAGCGACATAATTGCAATCTGGCGTTAGACTTACTTGCTTTAGGCCGGAATCGGGCAGGCACAGGGCTTTTATGGCACAAAATTCACAGCAAACCATCCCCACGGACAAGTTTTTAATGATCGCAGTAAACCTGCTGCATCGGCAATTCATTGCCGCTACCCGCACCCGGGCAAAACAGGTGTATCGGGAAATTGAGAAGGGGCAGGCCCAGGGCATGACCACGGTCAAGATGGAGGACGAATCTACCGTCCGCTTCAGTGTGGGGCTGGATCACAGTGAGTTTCAGGGCCAGTTGAATTTTGGCGCCTTCAAGGCCAGCGTGTCGACCCTGCTGGGTAACCTCGCCAAGGCCTTGCAGGAAAAAAAGGACGTTACCGTTTTCAGTGTGGAGGGCAATGCCAATTCCGTACTGTTTGGCATCACCGGGGTAACACTGGAGGACAATCGGGCCAATGTTATGGTGCTGGGCAGTGACGTCGGCGAGGAGCCGGGCGCGGTAACATTGCGTCTGATGTATCTGTCTCCGGAACAGTTTACCCGACAGGAGGGTGACCAGGTTGCCGATGCGGCAGGTACTCCGGCCTAGATAAGCCTTACCTCGGGAAGGGCGGGGCGGTCTATCAGGATTTTCTCCGGGGGTGCCATTACCTCCGCGCTCCCCGTCGCGACCACTTTCCCTGCGGTGTTGCTCGCGCGACAATCCAGCGTGATAACCTTGCGCCTGTCCCGCTTCTCCGTCACTTCAAGTACCACTGTTATAATGTCGCCAATTTTCACCGGCAGACGAAATCGCAGGTTCTGGCTGAGGTAAACGGTGCCTGGGCCCGGCAACTCCATGGCCAGGGCGGCAGAGATGATGGCGCCGGTGAGCATGCCGTGGGCAATACGTTCGCCAAACATTGAGCCGGCCGCGTAGTCGGCATCGAGGTGTACAGGATTGACGTCGCCGGACACGGCGGCGAACAGCTGAATGTCCAACTCCGTTATCTGTTTGGAGTAGCTGGCCGTTTGGCCGATGGAGATTTCCTCGTAGGTATAATTGCTCAGCTGTGGCATATCGTGGGATTCCTCGGTTTACAATGGCAGCTGGCGTACTGTACCCCATTTTAATTAACCAGCGGGCTGATCCCGACAAGAGCTGCAACATGCAAGAGACTGGCGATAGTGCGGCACGCACTTCTGCAGACAAATTGCCGGAACCCTTGATTCGCGATATTCGCATTGAGGATATTACGTTTCCCGAAGAGCTGCCGATCGCCGAGCGGCGAGAGGACATCGCCTGCGCCATCGCGAAACACCAGGTGGTGATTATCGCGGGGGAGACAGGGTCGGGAAAGACCACTCAATTGCCCAAGATATGCCTCGCCCTGGGCCGTGGCAGGGAGAAACTGATCGGCCATACCCAGCCGCGCCGACTTGCAGCGCGCACAGTGGCCCAGCGAATCGCCCAGGAGCTGAACACCAATGTGGGTGAGTTGGTGGGGTACCAGGTACGCTTTACCGACAAAGTGTCAGCGGCAAGCGCGATCAAGTTGATGACCGACGGCATCCTGCTCGCTGAAATACAGCGCGACAGGCTGCTGCGCAACTACGATACGCTGATCATCGACGAGGCCCACGAGCGCAGCCTCAATATCGACTTCCTGTTGGGCTATCTGAAACGGTTGTTGCCCAGGCGCCCGGATCTCAAGGTGATTATTACCTCTGCCACAATAGATGTGGAGAGTTTCTCTCGCCATTTCGACGGCGCGCCGGTAATCGAGGTGTCGGGCAGAACCTATCCGGTAGAAACACACTATATTGATCCGGCGGAGTCAGACTCTGACGAGGGCGCCACCGAGCAGATCGCCGCGCTGGTAGATGACATTGAGGCCGGCCGCTTCGGTGCCCGTGGCGATGTGCTGGCTTTTCTGCCCGGCGAGCGGGATATTCGGGAGCTGGCCAAACGCTTGCGCCACAATCCCGCGCTGGATGTGCTCCCGCTGTACGCTCGCCTCAGCCAGGCCGAACAAAACAGGGTGTTCGATACCGGGTCACGCCGCGGTATTCGCGTGGTGCTGGCAACGAATGTCGCCGAAACCTCGCTCACAGTGCCGGGTATTCGCTATGTGATAGACCCCGGTGTGGCGCGTATCAGTCGCTACAGTTTTCGCACCAAGATACAGCGTTTGCCGATAGAGCCGGTATCCCAGGCCAGTGCCAACCAGCGTCAGGGCCGCTGTGGCCGGATAGCTGCGGGAGTTTGCATACGCTTGTACAGCGAGGCCGATTTCGAACAGCGCCCCGAATTTACCGACCCGGAAATATTACGCACCAATCTGGCTGCAGTGGTACTGCAAATGCTGGTGCTGGGCCTGGGCGAAGTGGAGGACTTCCCCTTCATCAATCCGCCGGACCCACGCATGGTGCGCGATGGCTACAAACTGCTGGAAGAGCTGGGCGCTGTGACCCCGGCCGGCGGTTTGACCGCTATTGGGCGGAGTATGGCCAGGTTGCCGGTAGACCCCCGTCTCGCGCGCATGGTGTTGGCGGCGCGTGAGCTGGGTTGCCTGGAAGAGGTGTTGGTAATCGCCAGCGCGCTGACAATACAGGACCCAAGGGAGCGCCCCACCGACAAGCAGCAACAGGCGGATCAGTCACACGCGCGATTCCGGCACCCACGATCAGATTTTATGGCCTGGCTCAATTTGTGGCGTTACTACGAGGAGCAGCGCCAAACCCTGAGTGGCAATCAACTGGGGAAGCTGTGCAAACGCGAGTTTTTCGCCTACATGCGCATGCGGGAGTGGCGCGATGTACATACCCAGCTGACCATTGCCTGTCGCAGCCAGAAAATGAAGCCCCGGCCCGCTTTGCCTGAAGAGGAAAATTACGAGGGCGTACACCGGGCCCTGCTGGCGGGTTTACTGAGCAACATTGCCCAGTTGCAAGAGGCCAGGGAATACCTGGGCAGCCGCAATCGGAAGCTGCGAATATTCCCGGGTTCTTCCCTTGCCCGCAAGCCGCCGAAATGGCTGGTAGCGGCAGAGATCGTGGAAACCTCCAGTGTTTACGCTCGCGAGGTGGGTGCCATAGAGCCAGCCTGGGCGTTGGATATCAATCCTGACCTGCTGCGCCGACACTACTACCAACCGCGCTGGCAGGCCCGCAGCGGTCGGGTTATGGCCTACGAGCGTATAACCCTGTACGGCTTGACACTGTCGGACAAACGCTCGGTGCACTACGGGCCTGTTGCACCGGTGGAGGCACGGGAGTTGTTAATTCGCGATGGCCTGGTGGCCTGCAACATGCGCCCGTTCCCGGCCTTCCTGAAACACAATCAGCGTCTCGTGCGGGAACTTGAGGAAATCGAGTCCCGTACCCGCAGGCGGGATATTCTGGTGGATGAGGAGGCGCTCGTCACATTTTATAAAGAGCGCCTGCCGGACAATATTCATACTGCCGGGCGATTACAGAACTGGCTTAAACGGCATACGGGGGCCGACGCGGGCCTGCGTATGACGCGGGAACACTTGCTGGCTCGCGATCCGGGTGGTGAGGTTGGCGACCAGTTTCCCGACACACTGGTATGGGAGGATATGACGTTCCGGCTCAGTTACGAGTTTGAACCGGGCGGCGCCACCGATGGTGTTTCGGTCACTGTGCCTGTCGCACTGCTCAATCGGGTGCCCCGCTTTCGCTTTGACTGGCTGGTGCCTGGCCTGCTGCGCGAAAAATGTATCCAGCTGGTGAAGGGCTTGCCGAAAAGCCAGCGGCGGCAATTGGTACCGGTGCCAGACCATGTAGATCGCGCCCTGCAGACACTGGAACCCGGGAATGAAGATTTGCTGCTGATGCTGGGGCGGGCATTGGCCGGCAGTAGCGGCGTAAAGGTGGCCCCCGAGGACTGGGCGCTGGACAAGCTCGACAGCTACTACAGTATGAACGTGCGGGTGGTCGACGCCGACGGCCGGCTGCTGGAGCAGGGCAGGAACCTGGCCGAGCTCGTTGAGCGCTTCCGCGGCGATACCAGCCAGAGTGTTAGTTCTGGCCAGGAGGGCTCTCCCGCCCGGCGCGGCATTACCCGCTGGGATTTTGATGAGTTGCCCCGGGAGTGGCGCTTCCGACAGGCGGGGGTGGCCATTGTCTCCTATACGGCGCTGGAGGATGAGGCAGACTCCGTTGCCATAAAACTGTGTGACTATCCCGGCGAAGCGCGGCTTGTGCACCGGTTGGGCGTGCTCCGCTTGTTGCGTTTGCACAGTGCGCAGCAGGTGAAGTTCCTGCGCAAGCAATTGCTGCGCGGAAACGATTTCAACCTGGCCCTTGCAGCGGCGGGGCTGGAGCGTGCTCCGTTGCTGGAAGACCTGGTCGACGCAAGCTATTTGCATGCGATGGCGGTGGATGAGGCCCCCCCCTATACAGAGTCCGATTTTATGGCACTGTTACATCGCGGCAAGGGCGAGGTGATTGCGCGGGCCAATGCACTGGAAACGGTAGTGCTCAATAGCGTGCAATTACTGGTCGATATTCGCAAACACCTGGCGGCATTAGCTGATGGCAGCTGGCCGGACACGCGAGAGGATGTTAATCAGCAGTTACGACGTTTGTGGGCACCGGGCTTTATGCGTGACACCCCCGAGCAATGGTTGGCGCAAATGCCGCGATACCTGAAAGCACTGCGCACCAGGCTCGAGCGCCTCAAGGGTCAGTACGCGAAAGACCAGAGTCACACTGCGATGCTGCAGGCGCTGGAGGCACCGCTGTGGGAGGCGGTGACCAGCTATCCCGGTTTATTACAACTGAGCAGTGAGGCGGCGCAGTACCGCTGGCTACTGGAAGAGTTCCGGGTATCGCTTTTCGCCCAGAGTCTGGGTACCCGGCAGGCTGTTTCCGCCAAACGGTTGCAACAACAGTGGCAATCGGTGGCCCAGTGGCTGGCAAAAAACCCGCACTAAAAGCAGGGTTTTAGTGCCCGTTGCTCCGTCGGCGCGGTATGAAACTTCCAGTGTGTTAGCCTGTCATAACTTTCACGAACGTTGCACGCGAAGAGGATGTCTTCCGGGCACTTCGGGCGGTGTCTACTCTGAATCCAACATCAATAGGGAACATATTATGGCTCATTTCAAAAAACCCCTCGCTGCAGCACTCGGTGCCGCGTTTCTGGCAAGCTCTATTGCCCCCATCGCTACAGCGGCGGTTAACCCGTTTTCGGCCCAGCAACTGAGTGGCGGCTACGATCTTCCCAATTTTGACAAGCACGAGGAAGGTAGCTGTGGCGGCAAGAAAGGTGCCGAAGGTAGTTGTGGCGACAAGAAAGGCGCCGAAGGAAGCTGTGGCGACAAGAAAGGCGCTGAAGGCAGTTGTGGCGACAAGAAAGGCGCTGAAGGCAGTTGTGGTGAAAAAGGTGAGGAAGGTAGCTGCGGCGAGAAAGGAACGGAAGAGAAATAAGGCAAGTGTGGCGGTAGCTAATGCCTGAAGTAGTCCCGGAGTTCCGCGGAGCGGGCCTCGGTTTGCGGCGGGCCCTGCTGGGTCCGTTGCAATCAATAGACCATGGAGCGGTCGATTTTATGGAAGTTGCCCCGGAGAACTGGATCGGGGTAGGGGGGCGGTTTAACCGGCAATTCCGTGAGCTGGCGGAGCGTTTCCCTATCGCTTTGCACGGTTTGTCGCTGGACATCGGCGGCCCGGCCCCCATTGATACTGACCTCGTGCGATCGGTAAAAAACCTTATCGACGAGATTGGTGCCCCACTGTACAGCGAACATCTCACCTATTGCGCGGCTGAGGGACACCTGTACGATTTACTGCCGATACCCTTCACTGAGGAGGCTGTGCATTACGTCGCGGGTAGGGTGCGTCAGGTGCAGGATATACTCGAGCAGCCCATCGTGCTGGAGAATGCCTCCTATTATGCCCAGCCCCGGGCCGATATGACCGAGGCAGAGTTTGTCCGGGCTGTATTATCGGAAAGTGACAGCGGCCTGTTATTGGACGTTAACAACATTTACGTCAACAGCATCAACCACGGCTATGACCCGCTCGAGTTCCTGGACGCGCTGCCCCTGGAGCGCGTGCGCTATATCCATGTGGCGGGCCATTATGATGAGGCCACGGACCTGAAGGTGGACACACACGGGGCCGACGTGATTGATCCTGTGTGGGCGATATTGGCCGAGGCATATCAGCGTCTGGGCCCCATGCCAACTTTGCTGGAACGGGATTTCAATATACCGCCCATTGCGGAGCTGCTGAAGGAAGTGGAGCAGGTGCGGCAGCTTCAGGCTGTCGCCGCGAAATCACTGCCGCTGCAGGCAACCGCATGAGCAACGCCAGTCTGAGAGACAGCCAGTTGCAGATGGCGCAATATCTGCGGAACCCGGAGCTTGCACCTGCGCCACCGGGGGTAGAGCAGCGGCGTCTGGATATCTACAAGCGTCTTGTTTACAACAACATCGAAAGCTTCATCAGCTCCGGCTTCCCTGTGTTAAAAAGTCTCTATGAAGAGGACGATTGGCATGGCCTTGTTCGTGCCTTTATTGACGGACACAGCTGTCACACACCGTATTTTCTGGAAATCGGCCAGGAATTTCTCCAGTTTTTGCTTGAAGAGCATCAGATGAGAGCTGTCGATCCGGTGTTTATGACTGAGCTTGCACATTATGAGTGGGTGGAATTGGCCCTGGATATATCCCTGGAGGAACCGCCGTCGGCCCAGAGCTGTGAAGACCCACTATTGGTGATCCCGCGCCTGTCACCCGTGGCGTGGCTGCTCAATTACCAATACCCGGTACATCGTATCGGGCCCGGGTTTCAGCCCGCAACAGCGGACGCGCCAACCTATCTGGTGGTGTACCGGGACAGGGAGGACCGAGTGCGATTTATGGAATTGAATGCGGTTTCTGCGCGGCTGGTTGAACTCACCCGCGACAACGTTTCCGCCACTGGCGAGGAATTGCTCGGCACTCTGGCCAGGGAGGCCGGCATGGACAAGTCTGGTTTAATGGAATTTGGCGCACAACAATTGCGGGAGTTGCTCGATTGTGCCGTGCTCGGTCTGGAATAGGGCTACAGCGCCCGGCAATCCACGGTTGCCCCCACCGGGTAGTCGGCGTACCATTCCCAACCCGAAATCACGACACCTGGTCTCATGAATTTCCTGCGCTGCTTGTTGCTGACACTGCTGGTGATAGTGTCACCCGCCCTGTGGGCCCAAGAACCCGAAAAAAACGAAAAATACGGGGTAATTGATCCCTGGGAACCCTTCAATCGCAAGGTTTATGCGTTCAACGATACCCTGGACACCTGGGTATTGCGCCCGGTCGCCAAGGGATACAAGTTCGTGCTGCCCGAGTTTGCCCAGCAGGGCGTGACCAATTTTATTTTCAACATCTACGAGTTCAACTCGTTCTTCAACTCGCTCTTTCAGGGCGAAATTGTGGGTGCCGGCAAGGCGGGTGGGCGTTTTCTGATTAACTCAACGCTGGGCCTGGCGGGCCTCATAGATGTAGCGACCCCCATGGGAATAGAACCCTTCCGGGCCGATTTCGGTCAAACCCTGGCTGTTTGGGGGGTGGAATCGGGTCCCTTCGTAATGATGCCGGTCATCGGCCCCCGCACGGTGCGCAGTACCGTCGGATATTTCGCCGATACCTATTCCTCGATACCGGCACTGGTGAATGAAGACGCCTGGGCCTGGACCTTCTGGACCGTGGAGGTTATCGACTTTCGTGCTCGTGTGCTGGATGCCGAGGACCTGATTACCGGAGACCGCTACATCTTCTTGCGCGATGCCTATCTGAGCCGCCGTGAGGCCTTCGTCAAACGGGGCATTGTGGAGGACGACTTCTCCGATTACGAGGATAGTGAGGACGACTGGGAAGACTTCTGATTGTGCCCGGCCGGGCATAAATACGGATCCCCGAAATTCGAGTTCAAAATCTGTGAAATCCTCCCCAAAGCTCTCTAGTTGCGGTTGCCTGAAGACATTGATGGGCGTAGTGTCACGCCGAACCTCCCCTCAAAGTCCCCGCTGATGGCCGCAACAGGAAATGTGCTCGTAATCGACGATGTCCCGGCCCGTGCCGAGGCGCTCGCGGAGCTGGTCGGCGCGGCCGGTTACACCACCACCGTCATCACGGATGTTATCGATGTGGGCATTTCTCTGGGCATTGACAGCGAATTCGATGTGGTCTTGTGTGAACTGGACCTGAAGGGTGTCTCCTGGAAGGAGGCCCGTCGGGTATTGCGGGAAATGGATGCGCAGGTGCCGGCAATCATGTTCAGTGATGTAGTGGACGCCGACCGCATAATGACGGCCCTGCACCTGGGTGCCAGTGATTTTTTTGTGCGCCCGATCAAAAATAGTCAGGCGCTGCTCAAATCGATAGAGCGCTGTTTGCGTCAACGCGCAATGCGGCGAGAATTGCAGGAGTCACGTCAGCGCCTGGAAGCTGCCAACAACGAACTGCGGGCCACGGTTAAAGTATTGGAGCAGGACCAGCAGGCTGGCCGTCAGGTGCAATTAAAAATGTTGCCGGCTACACCACTGGTATTGCAAGACTTCGTTATCAGCCACACCGTTATCCCTTCTTTATACCTCAGCGGCGATTTCACCGATTACTTCACCGTAGCGGATAATTTCGTAACCTTCTTCATGGCTGATGTCTCGGGCCACGGTAGTTCCTCAGCCTTCGCCACGGTGTTGCTGAAAAACCTGTTCGCCCGCAAGCGCTCTGATTTTTTACGTCAACGCGACGATAGCGTGTTGAGCCCGATTGCCATGTTGAAGCGCGCCAATAAAGAATTACTGGACCTCGCCGTTGGCAAGTTTGCCACCATGGTGGTGGGTGTCCTGGATATGGAACTCAATACGCTGCGTTACAGCGTTGCCGGGCACCTGCCACAGCCTGTGCTGGTATCCAGCGAAGGGGCGCGCTACTTAAGAGGCGAGGGGACGGCTGTTGGTATTATGGAAGATGCCGTTTACGAGGAACACTTTATCGACTTGCCTGACAGCTTTATGCTGGCCCTGTTTTCCGATGGCATACTCGAGATTCTCCCACCCAAAAACCTAATCGAAAAAGAAAAGTATTTTCTCGACGTATTCGAGCAGACGTCCGAGTCACCGGAGCAGTTGGTAACCCGCCTGGGGTTGGATCGGGTAGAGACGGCACCGGATGATATCGCCGCACTTTTCATCAGCAAACGTGGCTGATATGCACGAGGGGAGGATACTCGCTGCCAGTCAAAACGGCGCCTATGTGATCCGTTTCGAAGGTGATGTCAGGTTAACGCTGTGCACCACTATCGACGATTATTTCGACAAGATGTTTGATGACCCGGCTTTTGCCAGCGTCTGGGTAGATCTGTGCAGTGCTGAGGGCCTGGATAGCACTACGCTGGGGCTGCTCGCCAAGCTGGCGCTGACAGTAAAAGAGCGCTTTGGTTTTCAGCCCGCTATCTACTCTTGTGACCCGGGCATTAACCGTCTCATTAGAAGTATGGGCTTCCAGCGGCTGTTTGACGTGCGTGAAGAGGTATGCGGCAACCCGGAGGAGATCGCAGCCATTCCTGTGGTCGAGGGCAGTGAGCTGGCTGTGAAAGACAAGGTGATAGAGGCACACAAAGCCCTGATGGAGTTGAATCCGGTGAATCGTGCCCGTTTCAAGGACCTGTTAACCGCGCTAGAGCGCGGCTGAAGGGGGCGCGGCAGCCAGCTTGGTTCTGATGTAGTCCTGGTGCGAAACATAGCATAACTCGGCAACCTGCCTGATCAGGTATTCCTCGTATTTGTCGAGGCGGCCATCGGCATAGGCCACGCGCCACATGGACGCAATCAGCTCCAGTTTCTGTGCGGGTAGATAGTGATCATTGATGACCCGGGTAAAGTCATACAGTGACGTTGCCTCATCCAACTGCGCAGCGGCCTGTGCTATCAACTCGCGCACTGCTGACCGGTCTAATTCGAGGCTTTCATACAGCAGCTTTTCCAGCTCGTCCTGCTCGATCTTGTCCTCGCTGAAATCCGCCCGGGCCGTTTCAAGAAGCAGTGCAGCAGCGGCCAGCCTGAGGCGGTATTCCTTTTCCTGCAGAGTTTCCTGTGGGGGTACTTCAAACAGTTTTCTAAACGCGTCAATCATCGTGTACTGATTACCTGTTCAAGTTTGACCTGATCTGCAACAAAATTGCGGATACCCTCTGCCAGTTTTTCGGTAGCCATGGCGTCGTCGTTCAAGGCATAACGAAATTGTGCCTCGGAAATCTTCGACTTCGGTTCAGAGGAGTTGGCGGTGGCCGGGTCCAGCTGCCGGGGAAGTTCGCCCTCGTCGGCGGCCAATTCCTCCAGCAGGGCGGGGCTGATTGTCAGGCGGTCGCAGCCGGCCAGCGCCTCTATTTCACCCGCATTGCGGAAACTGGCGCCCATGACCACTGTCTGGTAGCCGTGCTGCTTGTAGAAGTTATAGATACGCGTGACAGACTGCACGCCGGGGTCGTCCTGGGGCGTGGATATCGACAGCTCGGTATTGGCCTTGTGCCAGTCGAGAATGCGGCCGACAAACGGCGAGATCAAATAGACCCCGGCGTCGGCGCAGGCAGCGGCCTGGCTGAAGCCAAACAGCAGGGTCAGGTTGCAGTTGATGTTTTCCTGTTCCAATTGGGCTGCGGCGCGGATGCCCTCCCAGGTGGAGGCAGTTTTGATCAGAATACGCTCACGGCCTATGCCGCTTTCCTCGTACATGCCGATCAGCTTGCGCGCTCGCGCGACCGTGGCCTCGCTGTCAAAGGACAGGCGAGCATCCACCTCGGTGGAGATGCGGCCGGGGACAATGGCGAGTATCTCTTTGCCCACATCAACGGCAAAGCGGTCACAGCAGTTCGCCAGTTGCTCCGCACTGGAGCCGCCCTGGCGGACAGCCCAATCGCGCGCCGCATCCAACAGTGCGCCATAGTGGGGCAGGGCGGCCGCCTTCAACAGCAGGGACGGGTTGGTTGTGGCGTCCTGCGGGTGGAAACGCTTGATGGCCTCTATATCGCCGGTGTCGGCGACCACATCGGTCATCGCTTTGAGTTGATCCAGTTTGTTTGTCATGTCGTTAAGCACCCCCTGTCTACGCAGCTGAACTCGATTGCGCATTGAGGCCGGTTTCCTTAACCAGCTGGAATGCGGCACGTAGAACATCGAGCCCTGCATCTTTCTTGTACGCGTTTTCGCTCAGGTGACGCCTGAATTTCCGTGCGCCGGGCACGCCCTGGTAGAGGCCGAGGATATGCCGGGTGATATGGTTCAGGTGAGCACCACGAGCGAGCTGTTGCTCCACATAGGGAAGCAAAGCAGCGATGATATCATCCCGAGATAGCGCTGGCTTGTCCATACCGAATACGCTTGAATCCACGTCTGCCAGCATCCAGGGGTTCTGGTACGCCTCCCTGCCAATCATGACGCCGTCTACGTGCTGCAAATGCTGTTGGCATTGATCCAGTGTTTGAACGCCGCCGTTAATGACTATCGTCAGCTGCGGAAAATCTGTTTTTAAGCGGTAAACCCAGGGGTAATTGAGAGGTGGCACTTCCCGGTTCTGCTTCGGTGACAGGCCCTGCAACCAGGCCTTACGGGCGTGAACAATAAACACCTCGCATCCGGCCTCCGCCACCGGCCCGACAAAATCGAGCATTTCCTCGTAGGATTCCATGTGGTCGATACCTATGCGGTGTTTCACGGTCACCGGGAGCGTACAGGCATCGCGCATGGCTTTGACACCATCGGCCACCGTCTGTGGCTGCGCCATCAGGCAGGCGCCGAACATCCCCGACTGTACCCGGTCAGAAGGGCAGCCACAGTTGAGGTTCACTTCATCGTAGCCCCAGTCTTGCGCCCATTTCGCACAGCGGGCGAGGTCAGTTGGATCGCTGCCCCCCAGCTGCAGGGCTACCGGGTGTTCCTCGGTGTTGAAATGCAGGAAGCGCTCCCGATCCCCATGGATGAGAGCACCAGTGGTAACCATTTCCGTGTACAGCAGCGTCTGCCTGGTGATCAGACGCCAGAAGTAACGGCAATGGTGATCGCTCCAGTCCATCATCGGCGCGATCGAGAGTTTTCTGTGTGAGGTGTCGATGTTCGAGATTCCCGCGAATATAGAGTACGGATGCATTAACGGCGGTGGTGAATAGCACATTACCACATTGCTGCGGCGGTGCATTTTGCACCTTCCCCGCTTGCAGCTCAACACTTGCACCTGTTATGTATATGCGCTCTCAGGCGGTAGCCGGGCCGCGATCTGGATGTAGCGCATACAAAACATCGTACTTTTCTCGCCGAACATCTATCGCTTCGTAAGCGGTAGGAATGGATTTGGCGAGTGCGCTTTCACGGTAAGCTTCCAGTGACGCTTCATCTTCGAAGAAATAAATTCCACAGATGTCTCCACTCTCCGGGTCGCGGCCATACATTTTCTGGATTAGCCCTGGAACGTCCAGGAACTGCGGCCTGCGCTCAAGCATTCGTCGGTCGAACTCGTCGAGGCTCAAATTGGACTTGATTCGCACGTACAGTATCGAGGCCATGGCTACTATCTCTGAATCAGTGAATGGGGGTGCGTATTATATATCCTGCGTAGCAGCCAAAACGATCGTCTGGAGATTTTTTGGCATTGGCCGTTGATACCGACTGTGACTGGCTTTGCCAAAGAAACAGCGGGGTCGATAAAAGTGGGAAAAAATTATGCCTTTATGTCAGGTAGGGGCCGGTAGATGAGTATTTCAATCGAGTATATCTGACAGCACGGCAGGCACAAATGGGCCAGCAGCGGACCCTTAGTAATGCCTGAGTTCATCGACCATTGTTGAACAAACTAAATGGCCTCTTTTATTGCTGCGGTGCTTTCGTCCCCCGTATTTGGCGTGCCGACCGGTTGGAGTAGAAGAAGATGAACTTCTGCCTTCGCAACGGGACAATGCTCTGCTCCTTTGGGAACCACGTAGAGGTCTCCTGGCCCAAGATGGACATCCCCGTCTCGAAGCTTGATTATTAGGTTCCCATTCAGCACGAGAAAGAAATCATCTGTGTCGGGATGCGAATGCCAATTGAACTCACCCTGCACCTTCACGACCATCGCGTCGTGCCCGTTGAAGCTCGAGACTATTTTCGGTGACCAGTGTTCATCGAACATAGCAAGCTTTGAAGCAAGGTTCACTGCGTTCACTAAATTTTCTCCCTGAAATTCTCAGCACCACTGGACGCGCCGTTAACTTCGCTGTGAGTTGGCAGCTGCCCCTTTGGCTTGAGTATATCTAACTGCTCAACAGTCACAACGGTGCCATGACCAGACAGTCACTTTTCTCAGCAATCTGGGTGCTGGAGGTATATTGATTCAAGATGAACTATCAAATCCCGAATTTCTGGAATATCCTCATCAAGCCCCATACAGCTTGGGCCGGACCAGTAATCGATCTGTAGTTTTAACCCCTGGCTTGAGGCGGTCAGTAAAAAGTAAGGGTTGTCGCTACAATGATTCCTGAATATAACGCGACCATATGTGCTGTACTGACTGAATAATGCACGGACCATGGCGTGCGTTTCTTCCAATGCCTTGCTCGTTGAAGCATTGGGACAAATACTCATTTCACGAGCTTTACTAGCTGTGAGTATAACGCCATTACTCCTGATCTCGACGTTTCGGTTGGCTGTCTGGCCGGACCGATTGAGCTTTACAGACCATTCGTCAGCCCAGGTACTTGGAGCCCAGAAGGTAGCTATCAGAATAGACGAAGCCAGAAAAGATGATCCCAATAAATCAATGGTTTTTCTAAGGAATACGATCATCCATTTACCCTAAAACGCATTGTTCAACGGTTGTGTGGTCGTTGCCAATCGACCCGCTATATTCTGACTAATAAAATCAATGAAACTATTTAGCTTCATTGAACTTTGATAATCACGATAAAAGACTGCATTGATCACTTGATAGCGTTCTAAAATATGGTCGCTCAACAAAGGCACAAGCCGGCCTGATATTATATCGTCGTAAGTCATAAACCCTGCCAGGCAAACAATACCTACGCCCTCTAGTGCCAGCTGCCTAAGTGCCGAACCACTACTTGCCGTCAATACGGGAGTAATTGCCAATCCGGCTTTATTTCCAACCTTTACCGGCCATTTGTTCAAGCTAAGCGGTTGAGAAAATCCCAAACATTTATGTAGATTTAGAGTCTCAGGGGTCTCCGGCTTGCCATACCTTTCCAGGTAAGTCGGGCTAGCCAGTATTTGAAGCTTGGAGCGCCCAATGAGTTTGTAATGTAGTGAAGAATCACGAAGCTCGCCAATCCTAAAGGCAATATCGATCTGATTTTCGACGAGATCTACTACCCGATCAAAGCTCGTCAACTCGATTTCCACCTTAGGGTATGCCTGTTGATAACCAGCAATATTGGGAATGATGCACTGCTGTAAAAAAGGCGAAGCAGCATCGACCTTAAGCTTACCCTGAGGTTCGCGATGCCCATGGAGAGCATTATCTCCAATGTCATCAATAATCCTCATGGCCTCTAAAGCCTTCCCTAACACCTCACTCCCCTCTGGGGTCAAACTCAATTTACGGGTAGTTCGAGTAAACAGCCGAATACTCAGCTGCTGCTCAAGGCCGCTGACCTTTCGGCTAACATAAGATGGCGTCTGCCCTAGCAGCTCGGCGGCACGACTGAAACTTCCAGATTGAGCAACAGTAATTAAGGCTCTTAGCTGATCGACGGCAATACTCATTCATTCCTCATTTGCAAAAGTATTGTTTAATTATAGGTATTAATTGCACGAATGAAATGAATTATCCTGACATCTCTTTCAACGTGATAGCAGAGACATCCCATGAATCTAGAACTAACCGGAAAAACAGCATTGATCACAGCCTCTTCAGGAGGTATCGGCCTGGAAATCGCTACCGCTTTAGCCGCTGAAGGAGCTAATGTTGTCATCAATGGACGCTCAGAACAGGCTGTTCAGAGCGCGGTGGAATCCATTGTTAAGCGGGTACCAAATGCGCAACTAATCAGCCTGGTCGCTGACAACGCAACGCTCGAAGGCAATGAAAAGACGATCAGGGAGCTACCTAGTGTTGATATCCTAATTAACAACTTGGGTATTTATGAGTCAGTCGAATTCTTCGACAGCACCGATGAGCAGTGGCAAAAAATCATTGATGTGAATATCAAGTCCGGTGTCCGTCTCAGTCGCCATTATTTACAAGCTATGGTTGCCCGTAACACAGGCCGCCTACTATTTGTCTCTAGTGAGTCCGCTGTGAATCCAGCACCGGAAATGGCTCATTATAGCGCTACTAAAACAATGCAGATGTCCATATCGCGCAGCTTGGCTGAGTTAACAAAAGGCACAGGCGTTACTGTAAATACCATCCTGCCGGGGTCAACTCGTACCGAAGGCGTTAAAACATTTATTCAGGAGCTATTTCCCGAAATGGAATACGAGGTCGCTGAAGAGAAATTTATGCGTGAGAATCGTCCAACCTCCATTATAGGCCGCTTGATCGACCCAAAAGAGATTGCTGATTTTGTATGCTTCCTAAGCAGCCCCCTCTCTTCGGCAATCAATGGCTCGGCGCTTAGAATTGATGGCGGAATAATACGTTCAATATTCTAATCTAAAACGTATTTTGGGGGGGCAACGCCGGTTATGAAAATATTCACTTACCTGTTTTCATTAAAACGGGCAAAAAGACCGCACTGTGGCGGGGCTCAGTCGCAAACAAGCACAGTGCGGCTTTGAGCTAATCGTTGTGACTACTGCTGTTGAGCCTGTTGTGGTTGCTGCTGGGCTTGCTGATGCATTTGCTGAGAAGCCTGATAACCAGCTGCCGCTTGGTTGGGCCCTGATCCACTTGCCTGCGCCGATCCATTCGGGCCGCTTATCTGGTACTGAACTTGAGCCCCTTGTTGATTTTGCTGCGATTGCAACTGCTGTTGCATTTGCTGCTGCTGCTGTTGCTGCTGTGGTTGTTGTTGCTGGGCTGAGGCAGCCATAGCTGTGCCCAACAAGGCAATAAACAAAGCCATTGGTGCGCTTATCAGTTTCGTATTATTCATAGTGTTAACTCCTTTTTATAGAACGAAGACCTGCTCCAGGACTTCCTTTGTCGGTCACCAAATACAGCTGGTGACAACTATTCAAAATGTGCGAAAGTATTCCAAAGAGGCTCTGAGCGCTGAAACACTCAGAAATTCATGATCTATAACTTTGAGCACTCCCTAGAGCATAGCCTACAAATTCATATCAATCTCGCATCGCAGCGCGAAAATTGGGCATAGGAAGTTGTTGTTGATGCTAGTGGCACGCTAGGTACTTTCGGATTTACCGGTGTCCGCTTTGAGTCGGTAGCTGCCCTTTTTGGCCTGAGTATATCTCCTTAAATGACAGGCACAAAGGCGGCAATGGGACACATTCCTTTTACGTCGTTTACCTGTTCGTTATAGTGGAAACCTAGCTACACCCGGTTCAGGTTTGATCCTCGCACTGTTCGCGATGAAGCTGATTAGATGATAGTTACCGCAGAGGGCGAGGATCTCTAGTTGTTGTTCGAGGTTCCACTGTTCTTGAAACTTCTCATAATTATTATCTTTAATCTTCGCGCCGCTGCAAAGCTGGTCTACGCAATTAATCAATAGGCTTTCGTTTTCCGTCCAGCAGTCAACGGAATCGACCTCTAATCGAGTCGCTCGTACCTGTTCGTTGGTTAGTTGAGCGGCGCGGCTAAAGGTCGTTACATGTACTCCCCACTCGTATTCACAGTTGCAATTCGAGGTGACTCTAAGAATGACGATCTCGCGCTCGTGAATGGATAGTGGGCTCTTATCGTCCAGAAGATTGAGCGCACCTTTAGTGGTCAGAAAGCGTTTACTGTTCGCAAAGACGCGAAACAACTTTAAAATGTACCCGTCTTTATCCTGCGGGTATCGAGAAAATATCTCGGCGATCTCCGGTGCATAAGGCTGATCAATAGGTTTTAAAACATGCTTCATGCAAACTTCCATGCTACATTAAATGTAGCGTAATAATAGCGCTACATTATGTGTAGCGTCAAGAGTGTAACGTGATGAAAACTAAAGCACGCGGATCCAAGACAGGCCGTCCTATCATGCGCCTCCTGGATATTCTTGGGAAACGTTGGTCACTAAGAATATTATGGGAGTTGCGTTCTGGAAGAATGACGTTCCGTGAACTAAGAAAGTATTGCGACGACGTATCGCCCACAAGTCTGAATCAGCGACTCAAGGAGTTACGCGAACTCAATCTTATTGATCACAACGAGGACGGCTTTGGTTATACCAAATGGGGTAAAGAGCTGGGAGAACAACTGCTGACCCTCAATGATTGGTCGGTAGGTTGGGATAAGGATTCCTAAGGTGTGAGAAGACGAAACTCAAGTAGGTAGGCAGATTTGACCCCAGCGGAACCACTGCTTGACGTATATGAGAGACCAAACAAGGGCTAGATTTTCTCTCCCGGATAATGTCAGCTTTGTGGTGAAATAGAGAGTATGTTTGTCTGCGGAATCAGGCCGGAGTCCCAAAAGGAAACACATCCAATATCAGCGCCTTCATTTGCCAGTACCAGCTGTGCTTCTGTACTGGGGCCGACTGCTAATCAAGGATTATCACCACTGATCAGCGGCAGGGACGGGTCCTGGGCCCACTCGGACATGGAGCCGTCATACACCGCTATATCCTGATGGCCGAGCATGGTCAACGCCAGCGTATCCATAGTAGCCGACACACCCCCGCCACAATACACAATAGCCCGTGATTTCTGCATAACGCCAGTCGCCTCAAAGCACTCCCGCAATTGCTCCAGTGGTAGGTAGGTCCCATCTGCGGGATCCAGCAGGTGATCGTAATAAACGTTGTGGCTACCGGGGATGTGGCCGGCGCGCCCGTACCTGGCGATGTCGCCGTTGTAGATGTCAGGTTGCAACGCATTGATGGTGCACACCGACTGGTCATGCATCGCCGCCAGCATATCATTCCGGTCTGCCCAACTCCCCGGGCGTGGATTGGGGACCAACATGGAGGAGGGGTAGCGACTGACCACGCTGGTGGTCGGCTTGCCTTCGCGCTGCCACTTCTCCCAGCCGCCATCGAGCACCGCGGCATTGTCGAAGCCAATCGAACGCAACATCCACCACAAGCGGGTAGCGAACATCATGCTGCCGGCGCCGTAGATGACCACAGCGGTGTCTCCACCGATTCCAGCCTCACCGGCACGCTCGGCAAGCTGTTCGGGCGGCAACATGGTCAGGGGTAACGGCACGGACTGGTCGCTGAATTCAGCAAGCAGGTCTATAAAACCGGCACCGGGAATATGCTCTTCCGCCCAGGCATCGCGACCACTTACGATGGTATAGCCCGGATCGGGATCATTAGGGGTCAGTAGTACGGTCGCATCGAAGATCCGCAAGGACTCATCGCCGATGTGTTGGGCTAGCCAGCCTGTACTGACAAGGGGGCCGGGAAGTTGCATGCTCGCTATCCTCTGTTAAGTTATCAATTGCTTCTTATCTAGTTATAGGCGATTCGTCGATGCCTGCCAAGCTTGAATGGATTACTGACAGCGGCATGGGCGATGGCGAAGCGCTGCGCTTGGGATACTGATTTGAACTTCCTCATCCCCCGCACTCTCACCCTGGCCATCTCATGGGACTGCTTTACCTGAATGTTGGCATACCGAGCCTCGTTTTTCGGGGCCGCTTTTAGGCGGTAATGCGCTTTGGATTCAATCAATTAAAAGGGGAGTTTTCGAACGTATCCATCGAGCCGTCATATAGATTGATCCTTACAGTCGTATAGTCGTTTGTCAGACTATAGATCGGATAGACAGAGATCCCTTCTTCACTTGAACCCACCTTTAATTGCAGTTCTCCAGCAAGTTTGCCCTCACGAACCAGGGCCAGAAACCAATCTGAAGTGCCATCAGATTTCACGTCTCGCATAAGAACATCAGTAGCCATATTTATAGCATCTTTCTCGGGCATCCAGTTTTTGCGGTTCAACTGGGGCAGATGTGGATTGATGAGAAGTCCGGTAATATGACTTCTCGGATCATAACCACCTTCCTTAATTGAGGCTAAACGGAGAAAACCAACCCTGTGCCCGTCAATGAACTGTTCGAGTTCGAAAAAACCTGGGCCAGGAAGTTCTCGGCCTACCTTTGGTATATATCGAATATCCAAATCATACATGGGAATGCCATAGTTGCTCAGCGAATCCAGCACCGGTTTTATCGCGGCAATGTCACGCTTTCTGATCAGTCTAATATCAAGCTCGGGTACAGCTACTCCCCTCAGATCAATCTGTAAACCGGCATCGTATGCCTTGACCTGACCTTCCAGTATGCCACGCTCACGCTCTTCGTCTTCCGCTCTGGGCATTTGAGGTGCAATCAACGGCACGCCTGAAATAGAGGATTTTGGCGTCCTGGATGAGTCACCAATTTCACCGCCATAAGACAGGGAAGCAAAAAGAAGAAGTGCCAGCGTCCCATGTAAGGCCGCTGTGGCGTATGCTACTAATATTCTTTTTACTGACCTCATTAAACTAAGCCCAAAAATATCCATCTTTTCAGCCGAGTATATCTAGTGGTTCACCAGCACTAATGCGCCAGCAGCGGTCATTAGGTAACAAGAGGTCGGCGAACACCAGGTTTCCATATTGCCCTATCAAGAAAACACTGGCTACCTCAAATTGAAGGCAAAATAAAACCCGCTTTATGGCGGGCTATTAGGAGCCGGGCCTGATTTTAGGAACGCTGTTTTTTGCGGCGTGACCAGCCGAGTCCAGCTAGACCGAGACCGAAGAGACCTAAGGTGGCTGGGGCAGGAACGGGAATGTCTCTTCGCGTAATCGAGTACATTCCACCAGTGACCAGGTTTCCTCCCGTTAAGTCACTACGAGCGTTGAATTCAAAACCTGACCCGCCAAAAAATACACCTTTACCAAGACCAGTAGTAGAGTCGAAAGCAGTGGAGAAATCTGCAAAGGTCCCGATTGTACTCGTATCCACAAACGCAATTACTTCACCTGTCGCGTCAGTCCTAAAGCCCTCTGTAGTGGGGTTGGAATTATCTGAGATAGAGGCGAATACTTCTTCGAAAGAAAAGCGAAAATCAAGGATTTTCCCGCTAGAAAAGGATATGTTATTAGTGGCTGTAAGCGCGGCTGGCGCGACATCCACAAAGCCAGAGCCGAAATAGTCTGTACCATCAATATTTAGTACTGGGTGTTGGTTTTTCTGAACCTAGCTATATCAATAAAAATAAACGATTCATAATGCAGTATCACATTCATTCTGAGGAGTAGGGATGGGAATCCGCAAACCACTCGATCTTTTTGCCTTCGGCTGTATGTTGCTATTTTGTGCTGTGATGGCCTCTCAGCAGGTGATACTGAAAGCTGTTGCAGAAGATATCGCGCCAGTATTTCAGATAGCGCTGCGTTATGGCATCGCGGTTATGTTACTTATGCTCCTGATCCGAACCAGGCGATCACAGATCGGGTTGACGTCGGAGAATCGTTTGCCGGCCTTATGGATTGGTGTGTTATTCACTCTGGAGTTTCTGTTTTTGGGGGAAGCCTTAAGATACACAAGTGCTTCGCATACGATTGTACTTCTTTATACTTCCCCGATATTTGCGGCTATTGGTTTACATATCAAAATCCCTAATGAGCGTATGAATAGCGTTCAGTGGTTCGGTATAGTGCTTGCTTTCGGAGGTACGGCCTTGGCATTCCTGGGAGGAGATGAAGATATAAAGCTCAATGCTGCTATCTTTTGGGGAGATCTACTGGCACTCCTCGGTGGTGCTGCCTGGGGAGCCACTACGGTAGTTGTGCGTACTACAGGACTGGCGGCGTTGCCGGCTAAGCAAGTTCTGTTTTATCAACTGTTAATCGGATTTATCGCGCTAACTCTCTGGTCTGTATGGACAGAGCAGACGGATATAAATTTAACATCCACAGTGATTGCGAGCCTCGCATTTCATGGTGTTGGCGTTGCTTTTCTCGCCTTCCTGCTTTGGTTCTGGCTATTAACCCACTACAAAGCCTCTCAGCTTGGCATCTTATCCTTTATGACCCCTGTGCTTGGTGTATTACTGGGCGGTTGGTGGCTTGATGAACAAATTGAACCAAACTTTATTGTCGGTGCGGGGCTAATTGTTGCTGGGATCTTGTTAGTTAGCAGTCATGGCTGGCTTACTATGCAAGCAAAGCGTTTCGCATCGAATTGATGGGTTGGATAAAAAATGAATTGCGTAGCATCTGCTTACCTGATTGTTTTTTGAAAAACATTTGAACTTACAGTCGCTAACTGTCTGTTTGACCGGAATATATCTTAGTCTGGTACCGGCAAAAAAGTGCCATGAGCGGCCAATGTGAACAACATTCAGGGCAGTTACTGCTCTAATTTGAAGACATGCTTGTATACGCAAGAAGTACCCACTGAGTCCTCAGTAAACTGGCCTTTAAGTAGGGATTTCATCAATGACTTGGCGTACCTATTTCCGCACGCTTCGGGCTCTGTATAGGAGTTCGCCTCAAATGATACGGACTCCTCTCGCCCATCCGAAGATGGAAACCAAATGGCTCCATCAGGTTTGATCTGAAAGCTTATTGTCACGGTGCACCCTTCAGCCGCAAATTTTGAATGCCGAGGAAAAATCGGGGATGGAATAGCGATCACTCGATACATACAGTAGTCGGGAGAAAGAAAGAGTATAACTTGCCGCACGACTCGGTACGAGAGAGTTAAAATCGACGGCGGTGACTATTAAAGCCCGACCCGGTTGCGGGCTATCAATTATAACTTCAGCGGCTCTTTCAGCCAGGCGATGGCTTCGCGAAGATATTCATTTGCACGGTGATACGACAGCCCGGCAGTAACTGCCGCCTGGGTGAAGTTGATAGTGCTTGGTGTTTTCAGCGCTGTTCTGTTTAGCGCTTACCTTGAAATATTCTTCTTGATATTGGCGCAGCGCTTCCCCGGGGCATGCCCCAAGGGGTGAGATCCTCCAGCTACTCCTTTTCAACTAGATTTTTACAGGTCGTTTGCTGCACATAAAACAGGGTAGTGAATGAGTTCCATATCTGGCACTGCTCGGGGAGGACAATCGGTTCCGGGCGCCTGTTGGACTTGTTGGAAATAAACCACTCGTCCTGTTGCGGGTCCGGGCCAACACCGTCGCCGGTTTGAAGCCATCGCCTCCAGGGGTAAGCTTTTCCTCTTGGCACATAAATATCTGAAAACACCCTGAATGGAGCTGTATTGGGGGAATTGGGATCATCGGGGTCTGCGGGACTCGGCACGAAAGGAAAAAATTGGGGGGCAGCCTGGGACAGGCAGGTGTGACGGAAGTGATTCACCTTCTTCCCGCCAACTTTTTCGCGCCCCACGAACCGTGATTTTTGCAGGCCGCGGTTTAAATCATCTACCGAGATAGATAAAGGATTTAACGGCTGCTTGGTGTTGTACACCATGTTTTGAAAGCATGTGCCCTTAAGAAATGCCGGGAGATCAGTGTGCCACTTATGGGTGATTGAATAGAGCTTGTCCTGGAAGATAAGGTTCTCCACCCAGGTATCGCTATTCTCTCCGCCTTGCAGCATATACAAATCAAAATATCCATTTTGCCATTTTCCGCGGACTATGAGGTCGTACTCCACTTGCGGTGCAGACAAATCTGCCGAATTGCCGATAAACGTGCCCCTCCACTCGAAATCCCGTTTTGGAATTTGGGGCTTTGGTGGGGGACCGGCTAGAGCGGAAATACAAAAGATTGATGCAATAACAGTAACCGCTGCTTGCTTCAGCAGCGACGTGGCGGAGGTTGTAACAATTTCCATGGACTGGGCCCTAATGACGTGCGCGCATGGTAACACGCTGACAACTGCTGTAGGCAAACCGGGGGATAATTGTAAGGGCAGCAACGCGGCCGTGGTTGCGGCCACAGCATGGCTTATGAGGGTTTCAATCCCGGGTTCACACCTGTCATCTCAATTGACAGGTCCCACAGCTTCTGTGCTGTCGCTTTGTTGTGGCTACGGCGGATTGATTGAACTTTTCTGGCAGGGCCGGCCGTTTCGCCGCGTTTACAAGGGCCGTAGTAATCGCCACCCTGCACACCCTCGTAGGTGGCGGCGCACAACGTGGGCCAGGCTCCCTCGGCGGGTGAATTGAATAGCGGGCGGAACAACGGTGCCAGCAACATCAGTGGTTTGGGTAAATAGCGCGATAGTTCGGTATCTGCGATGCCCGGGTGGGCTGCAACTGAAATGACAGTGTCTCCTGCGGCCTCCAGCCGGCGCTGTAACTCGTAAGCGAAATACAGGTTTGCCAGCTTGCTCTGGGCGTAGCGCACAATCGGGTTGTAACCGCGCTCTGCGTTGATGTCGTCAAAATATATTTTGCCGCGTTTGTGGGCGATACTGGATGTGCTGACAATACGAGCGTGGGGATTCTCCCGCAACTTGTCCAACAACAGCCCGGTCAGTGCAAAGGGGCCCAGGTGATTCACTCCGAACTGTGATTCGAAGCCGTCTTTGGTGAGTTCATAGGGCGGTATCATGATGCCCGCGTTGTTAATCAGTATGTCCAGTTGAGGTTCCCTGGCGACGACTGCTGCAGCCTTCTTAACAGAGGCGAGATTACCCAGGTCCAATTCAACTATGGCCACGTCGGCATTTGGGTATTCCGCCACGATAGCTTTGCGCGCCCGCTGGGCCTTCTCTTTTGAGCGACAGCCGATCAACACTCGTGCGCCCTTACCGGCCAGAGCCTTGGCAGCCTCAAACCCCAACCCGGTGTTGGCACCGGTAATAAATACGGTTTTGCCTGTCTGGTCGGTAACATCTGCTGCAGTAAAACTCGTCATGTAAACCTCTGAACGATGGTGGTGAGGAGAATCCGGGTTTGTAGGAATTCACGGCTGTGTATATATTTGCTGTTGTCCCGACGTCAGTATATCCCAGTGAGTGCCCGTGACCAGCAACCAGACATGCGAAGTAATCTACCGGGACGAGTCCCTGGTTGCGATAAACAAGCCCAGCGGTCTGTTGGTGCACCGCAGTCCGATAGACCGTCACGAAACCCGTTTTGCGCTGCAAATGGTGCGCAACCAGATTGGCCAGCACGTCTACCCGGTTCACCGTCTCGACAAGCCCACGTCCGGCGTACTCCTGTTTGGTCTGTCCAGTGACATCGCGCGGGACATATCCGCCCAGTTCGCCGCGGGCACTGTCCACAAGAATTACCTTGCCGTGGTGCGTGGACATTGTCCTGAGGGTGGGCAGATAGATCACGCCCTCAAGGAGGAGTGGGATCGCATTGCCGACCGTGATCGCCGTGCGGATAAAACGGCGCAATCAGCAACAACGCACTTTCAGCGGCTGGCGACTGTAGAGATCCCGTTCGCCGTGGACCGCTACCCGCAGTCACGCTACAGCCTGGTGGCACTGCAACCTGTAACCGGGCGCAGGCATCAGTTGCGGCGGCATATGAAGCACTTGGGCTACCCTATCATTGGCGACGCCAAACACGGCAAAGGTGTGCACAACCGTTTTTTTCAGACGCAATACCACTGTCATCGCTTACTTCTGGCCTGTACTGGCCTGGCGCTTGTACACCCGGTCAGTGGTGAGACTCTGTGTTTGCGGGCCGGGTTGGATGCGCCTTTCACGGGCGTGCTCCAGGCATTCGATTGGCAGGGGGCTGTGCCGCCAGAGCTGTTGTATCGCGCGCCGGAATTGGTGTAGAGAGGAGGGGCCATGCATTTTATTTTTGAGGTACATATAAAACCCGGGTATACCGCCGAGCAGTACGCCGACGCGTGGCTGCGGGCCAGCGAAATTATCCAGCGCTCGCCGGGCGCGCAGGGGACACGCCTGCACCGCAAGATCGGTGAACCGAATGTCCTACTGGCGATCGCTACCTGGGAATCCAAAGAGGTGCGGGATGCGATGGAAGCACGGCAGCCACAGGAGGTGCAGGCCATTATTGCCAGTCAGGCAGAGTTTGTGGATATCCACCTGGTGGGGGAGTTCGAGGCGCCCGAGTGGGAAGTGATTCCCGGCTCCCGGCCCTGAGCGCAGGGCGCAGCGCAGTGGGCTTTGCGCTGCCCAGCCCGTATAATCGCCGCTCCAGAATGCCAGATACCGGATACCCATGACTGTTCGCACGCGCGTTGCGCCATCGCCCACCGGCGACCCCCACGTAGGCACTGCCTATATCGCCCTGTTCAACTACTGCTTCGCCCGCGCCCACGGCGGACAGTTTCTGCTGCGTATAGAGGATACAGATCAAACCCGCAGCACGGCAGATTCCGAGCGCGCGATTCTTGAATCCCTGCGCTGGCTGGGCCTCGATTGGGACGAGGGCCCGGATGTGGGCGGCCCCCACGGCCCCTATCGCCAGAGCGAGCGCATGGAGACCTACGGCGAGTACGCTCGTCAACTGGTAGACGCGGGCAAGGCCTTTCACTGCTACCGCAGCACGGCAGAGCTGGACGAGCTGCGCGACGCACGCAGAGCCGCCGGCAACAGCACGGCACTGAAGCACTCCGACCTGAAACTGCCGGAAGAAGAAGTACAGAAGCGGCGGGATGCCGGTGAGCCCTTTGTTATCCGCATGGTTGTGCCTGAAGGGGAGGGTGCCTGTACGGTAGAGGATATGCTGCGCGGCAGTATCGAGCTGGACTGGAGCATGGTGGATGCACAGATTCTGCTGAAATCGGATGGCATGCCCACCTATCATCTGGCCAATGTGGTGGACGATCACCTGATGGGCATTACCCATGTGTTGCGTGGTGAAGAATGGATAAACTCGGCCCCCAAACATAAATTGCTGTACGAATACTTCGGTTGGGATATGCCGCAGCTGTGCCATTTGCCCCTGCTGCGCAACCCGGATAAATCGAAACTCAGCAAGCGCAAGAACCCCACCAGCATCCTCTACTACCAACGCATGGGTTTTCTGCCGGAAGCACTGCTTAATTACCTGGGCAGAATGGGTTGGTCCATGCCCGATGAAAGCGAGAAGTTCTCCCTGCAGCAGATGATGGCAGCCTTCGACATACAGCGCGTTTCCCTGGGTGGGCCGATTTTTGATGTGGAAAAGCTGAGCTGGCTCAATGGCCTGTGGATTCGCGAGGACCTGACCGAGCAGCAGCTGGCACAGCGTCTGGTGGAGTGGGCCTATAACGAGGCCAACCTGCTCAAGGTGCTGCCCCACGCGCAAAAGCGCATGGAGACACTCAGTGATTTTGCCCCCCTGGCTGCATTTCTGGTATCCGGCACGTTGCCGATCAACGAGGCGAGCTTTGACGGTGTGAAGGGCGAGCGCGAGGACATTGTGCGCGGCCTGCAGTTTGCCTTGTGGCGCATGGAAGCGCTGGGTCACTGGACGCGGGATACGGTATGGGATGAGCTGAAAGCGCTGGCTGACACCATGGAAGTGAAGGTAAAGGACCTGCTGGCGCCGTTGTTTATTGCGATAGCCGGCTCCAGCGCCTCTTTTTCAGTGGTGGATTCCATGGAAATGCTCGGCCCGGACATGAGCCGGGCACGTATTCGGCACGCTATCGATGTGTTGGGTGGCGTATCAAAAAAGGCGATGAAACGTCTGGAAAAAGACTATCGGCAACTGGCGGGAGAGTAGCCTATGAACAGGGGTAATTTTGGTACATCCATGCTGTCCACCTTGCTGCGGCCAGTGAGTGGTATCCAGAGTGCGCCGGCGCTGATCAAGCCAAAGCAAATGTTACAGCTGTACGATATCGAAAACTGTCCGTACTGCCGCCTTGTGAGGGAAGTGCTGACAGAGCTGGACCTGGATGCGGAAATTTTCCCCTGCCCGGATTCCGGCGAGCGCTTCCGGCCCCAGGTGGTAGAGCGCGGCGGCAAGGCCCAGTTTCCCTTTTTGGTCGACCGCGATACCGGTGTGCAGATGTATGAGTCGCTGGATATTATCGCCTACCTGTTCGACACCTACGGCCAGCGCTCTGTGCCGTTAAAGTGGCGCGCCGGTAAATTACAAACCCTGGGTTCCATGCTGGCCAGCGCACCGCGCATGCGCCAGGGCATGAAAGCAAGGCCCGGCACGCAGCCTGAATACCTGCTGGAATTGTACAGCTTTGAATCCAGCCCCTACGCCAGGCCGGTACGGGAATTACTGTGCCAGATGGAGATACCCTATGTGCTGCGCAATTGCGGCCGTACAGAGTTTCAGGAGTGGATATTGCCGCCGCTGCGGGCCGCGCTGAACATCACCCCGGACAGCCAGCTGCACAACCGTCAGACACTGCAGGATATGGAAGGCAAGGTGTCTATCCCCTACCTGTACGACCCGAATACGGAAGTCGGCATGTTCGAGTCCACTGACATTGTGCAGTACCTGTGTGACACCTATGGCGCCTGACAACCTGCAGGCGCACTGAGCTGCGGCATGAACGGCGCGATTGAACTGGTTGATATGATGGCGGTGGGGGTATTTGCGATCTCCGGCGCGCTGGCTGCGGCCGAGAGAAAGTTGGATATCCTGGGGTTTATCCTGTTCGGTACGATCACGGGAATCGGCGGCGGTACGGCCCGGGACCTGTTGTTGGGCACAGACGCGATCTTCTGGATTGCCGATACCCGTTACCTGTGGATATGCATTGCTGTGTCTGTGGCGACCTGGTTTCTGGCACCGCTGTTGAATTCGCTGCACCGCGTGCTGCTGTGGGCCGATGCTGTGGGCCTGGCGCTTTTCTCTGTCTTGGGCACCGTCAAGGCGCAGCAATGGGGCGCGGCACCGGTGGTGGCTGTGGTTATGGGGATGATGACGGCCACCTTCGGCTCGATTATTCGCGATACCTTGCTCAACCAGGAGCCGGTACTGTTAGGCCCCGAAATCTATGTGACCGCAGCGCTGCTGGGCGCAGCAAGTTTCACTGCACTGCAGATGTTGCCCGAAACAGAACCCCTGGCGATGCCTGTGGCCATCGGCCTGGCCTTTGCGTTGCGCGCCTCGGCCATCCTGTTTGGTCTGCGCCTGCCAAAGTATGGCCGTTAGCTATCGTCTCAGGGCCAGCGCCGCAAGAATCGCTGTGGCGTACTCATACGCCATTGCGCCATAGGTATAATTCCCCACTTCAGCGCCGCCAGTGATTGCCCAGAAGCAACGTGCGAGCGCCAGTCCCCCAATGCACAGCATTAATAGCATCAACGCAGGGCGATAGTAGTCAGCCTTACGTGCACCCAGCAGGCAGAATACGCCGAAGCCCGTTTGCAGTCCGCCATACATGGCGCCCATCTCGGGCAGTGCGTCACCGGTGAAAAATTCGAAACCGGCATAGCTCGCGGGCAGTGGGGGGAAAACCAGACAGACGAGCCCGTAGGCGATAAATACGATGGCGGATAACCACAGGACAAATTTGCCTAACATTGCAGTACCTTTGTGTTATTTGATTGGGATGATTCCCGCAGGTTAGCACAGCGATTGCCAGGCGGGACAGTAGCTGTTCCGGGCTTTGACAATAGCCGCCGGCGATATATTGTAGCAATGGTTTCTTCACCGGGAAAAACGCATGGACGATCAGGCTTATCTTTCCTTTGGCGAGCAGGCAATGCACTACTTTCACCGACCTCATGAAAAGGCGATAGTGCAAGCAATCGACAGCCCGGCCGCGTGGCGCGGCAGTGAACTACCGCCGCTGGACGAAATGGCCTACCAATTGTCGGGCCTGGAGGTTGACGAGCTTGCTGCGGCTATTGCTACCGCCATCGCTACCGGTAAGCCCGCGAGGGAGCTGACAGCGGAAGACTTCCCGCTGCCGTTGCTGGCACCACGAATTAGCGAGTGGCGCAGTCAATTGGCTGACGGCCTGGGTTTTGCAGTGATACGCGGTGTGCCGGTGGCGCGCTGGAGTCAGGCCCAGGCGGAACTCTTTTTCTGGTGTTTTGGCCTGCATGTGGGCAAGCCTGGAGAGCAGAACCCCGACGGCCATCTGCTGGGGCATGTTATCGATACCGGTGCCAGTCAGCAGGATCCGGCTGCCCGCCTATACAAGACTGCGGAAAACATAGACTACCACTGCGACGCGGCAGACGTGGTCGGTCTGCTGTGTCTCAAGAAAGCGAAGACTGGCGGCCACAGCCGTATAGTCAGCTCGGTAACCGTATTTAATGAATTGGTAAAACGGCGCCCCGACCTGGTGCCGCGCCTGTTCGAACCCGTTCAACTGGATATTCGCGACCGGGAAGTGAATGAGGCGGGCAGCACACTGCCGATCCAGCCCGCCTGCTACGCCGACGGCAGGCTGTGGACGTTCTACCACGCGGACTATTTTCGCTCTGTGGAGCGCCACAGGGATATCCCACCGCTGACGGCGCTGGAGCTGGAACTGCTGGACACTTATGAGGCCATCGCCTCAGAGCCCGGAATGTATATGGACATGGACCTGCAGCCGGGTGATATCCAGTTACTTTCCAATCACACCAACCTCCATGCCAGAACAGAATACGATGATTATGAGGACACGGCCGAGCGCCGCCACCTGTTGCGCCTTTGGCTTTCGTTGTGAGGCTAGGGGAGAGTTCGCTCTCCAACACGTCCGCCTGTTGACAGTGGCGGCCCCTGTCACTAAAATGCGCACCTCGTCATTGATCACGTTTAGTTAAAAAATCCAGTATTATCAATGACATATACCGTATTACGGGGCTATAGCTCAGCTGGGAGAGCGCAACACTGGCAGTGTTGAGGTCAGCGGTTCGATCCCGCTTAGCTCCACCAATTAAATCAAGCACTTACGTTAAAGTGCCCCTGAAAAGAAACCCGGCGAGTCAACAAATAGTCAGCAGGCTAGTCGGGAAAGTCATCGGGAATAGTCCAGGGCCAGCCCCAGGCAACCATCCACCAAATCCAGCCACACCTTGCCCATCTTGCCGGGCGGGCTATCCTTTGGGCATGGACAAGTTAGAACGAAATCAGCAGATCATCTCTAAAGGTCTCCGCGACGTATCACGGCAAACCTTCTGGCTCGGTGCTGCCGTCGGTCTGCTGTTTGGACTGATTGCAGGCGCGGCAATTGGCTACAATCTTGGAAGTCCTCAGACGATAGTGATTCCGTTTGAGCCGGGTGTGGAGGTGTAGAATCAGCACTTTAATAGATCAAGATTACAACCCAGAAAGAGAGCACAAGTCTAAGATAGTCGGTGTCACCCATGAAAATCCCGACGGAAAGAATCGCCAGAAACTAATAAAGAAGTTGAAGCCTGGCCAGCGGCTAACTCTAAAGCGCGAACCAAATAATGAGTTTGATAATAACGCCATAGCTGTATTTGGCTTTTCTGGCGAGCAGCTAGGATACCTGCCTGGCAATGATATTCTACTCGCCAATCACATGGATATGGGCGGAGTGGCATATGCCCGAGTGGTGGAGGTTATTGGTGGCCCAGGCTTACTGGGTTTTTTCAATAAAGCGAACGCCAAGAGCTACGGCTGTATTATTGATGTTGTCAAAGGCGAGATTGATCACAGTGCAACCCGACCGTTTTTCAAATTGTCTAGCGATATTGGCGCTGAATTGGATAGGGCGAAAAAACTGGAAAAAGAAAAGCCAGAGGAGGCAGTTGCAATCTATCGCAAAGCCATCGAAGACATTATTGCCCTCGACATGAAAGGCACTATGGCAAAGGCATGTCGGCGATCCCGTTATCCCATCAACCGGCTTACCATGATCTTAGTTGAGTTGAAGAAAACGCAAGAAGCCTATGATGAAATTCTCAAGTGGCAGGCTTATGACGATTGTCTCGGCATTTTACGCGGGGACAAGGCTTCGACTGAGAAAAGAAAGCTTAGTCTCGAAACCAAGCTAGGAATGGACAAAAATTAGACTGATGGTCTTGTGCTGTCAACGGCTGCCCCATGAGGGTGGAGATAAATTGTCCGCCGTGGCGGAAAATATCTAAAGCCAACAGAGCGCCCTGTCAGCCAGTCGGGGGTAGGCAGTATGTCCGCTTTCGCCTAATAGCGGACATCGGTCTATTCTTTTTGAAAATATAACAACACGGAAAGAATGATGTACGATTTCTCAAAATTACCTCCAGCCCTCGGGACGCGACGGGGCTTGGAGTGAAGCTGCTGAGGAAAGGCAGCATCGCCCTGGCGCTAATTCTGCTTGCTATCTATCTCTACGCGATGGTCTGGTTTCCATGCGTAGAGTCTCGCGGTGATTGGCTGCAAATGCAGGCGGTATGGGACAGATGGCAAGGCTTCAACGTTGGTGTGCTCGCCTTGTTAACGAGTATTGTGGTCTACCTAGCTACTACATTGCGAGAGCGGCGACGCCAGATGAGGTCATTCCAAGCAGCGAGGGCTGCCCTTCCGTCCATGCTGAGCGAGCTCCATGCTTTCGGAGGCAGCTTTTTTGCTGAATTCGAAAAAGCGTATCGGGATTCAATGCAGCGCGAGGCGCAACACGCACACCTAAAACCAAGCCCAGATCCCTCAATGCCCAAGAGTGAAATGCCAAGTACCCCTATTGGACTTTCTTCGGTGTTGGCCGACTGTATCAAGCATTCTGAAAGCGAGGAGTTAATAGTCGCTCTTTCAGACATTCTGGCGATGGTTCAGATCTTGCTCGCGCGATCACGGGAACTCTACGCTAATCCGCCGATCACGGAAGCACTTTTCCGCTGCCAGCTGGTTTATCGGATGTACGATATTGGTGAGTTACTCGTGTTTGTGAATCGGCTTTTTCCGCTTGCTAGAGGCTTGGGAAACCGTAAGTCTGGAGTCATCCAACTGGACGAATTCAAGTCTGCATATTTATCTCACAGCGTAGAGCCAACACGTTACAACGTCACCGACGAACTCACGCTGATGGCGATCTCAGAACAGAGGCTAAATCGCGGAGAGGTACCTCAGCTTCGATACAGAGTGGGGTAAGTCGCGAATGAAAGCTGGGGCAGGTGTTTCCTACTGTTTGACCGGCTGTGGCACAAAGCGGACAAAATCCAGGCTAATCTAAAAATGACCTAATGCCCGCTTTCGACGCGAAGCGGCCATCCTCAAGGTGTCAGGATTTCTTACACTTGAAAACTGCGTTTCCTAAGTCAATTCGGGCTGAAACTAACTGTTCCGGCACAGTTTGGCCGCTTTCGATGCGGAGAAAACACTCTTAGGCTGTCAGCTTTTTTTACAATCCTATGTTTACTAACCCGACCTAGAGACGCAAGTCATTGATAATTAATTGATAGCATACTAATTGCATGCTGTCAACAACTAAAAATATAATATGGGAGTCACTGCAATGAACGCAAATTTCTCGCACATTATGCTTGCTGTCGTCATAACGTCCGTAGTCAGCACTGCTAACGCAACCACAATTTCACCAACTATCTATGCTGAAACCTACGATGGCGGGCCTCCTGGTTCATGGTGTCAGGATGTATATTCTGGTGCTAATCATTTACCCGACCCTGTTGTATCGCAAATAACCGTTTCATGCAGCGACGATCACTTTAGCTCGGTTAATTTGCAGTCAATGGAAATTAAGACTCTTGTGGACGCAACTGCGTATGCTGGTACAGGAAACTTCGCCGCAAGGGGAGACGGAAGGCTGAGTGACGTATTTCGCTGGGAAGACCCACTTGCCACCGCAATTGCCCTATCGATAAATACCGAACTAAATGGCGTAATCGATACCACGCTTCAAGCGGGCCAAGCGTGGTTTCAAGTCGCCCAACTTCGTTACGATGGGTTAGGAAGGGAAATTCGAGATAGCTATCTTGTAAATGAAGCATACAATTTTCTAAGTCTTTGGTCTGGTGAGACCAATGCACAAGGTCTCCCGATAATCGCCATCAATCCAGTGTTTCAATTTGAAGTTGACCCTGGAATGATTGGTCTCGAAATTACTATGGGGCTAAGTGTATACGCAAGGCCGGGAAATATTGCTGATTTCTCGCACACAGCGGGAATAGAGTTAGTGGTACCGGAAAACCTCGCTCCATTAATCACTCGCAACTCCGGATTAGCTTTCGAGAACGGCGGTGGAACTGATCCTACTTCTGTCCCCTCACCAGCCACCCTCGCACTCTTTGGACTGGGCCTCGCTGGCCTTGGATGGTCTCGTCGCAAGAAAGCGTAAACAGAACTCCTACTGAGTAGCCTCCACATGACGGAGGCTTTTTTTATGCCTGCAATTTGTTCAGCTCATGTCGCTAATTGGCACAAAGCGGCCATTTTGTTGGGCGCGATTTTACCCCAAAACCTGCGAAACATTACGAACGACTCCCCACGCGATCATAGACCGACAAATCACTCAGTAATGGGGGAGGTGCTCAGCCAGGCGCGATTCTATCCCGGACAGCGCTTCCTGCAATTCTGTCTCGGTAAGCCAGGCCGCCTCGTCGGGCACGCCAGCAGCGGTGAGTTTTCCCCGAAAGCCGTTTAGGGCGTCCGCAATAGTCGATACCGCTGTTGTCATCATCGCGTGAATTTCGTCGATGGGGATTAGTTCGGTGTCCCGAGCCAAAAGGTTGCGGCGTATCACCTCGCTTTCGAACCACGACTTTCTTTGTGCTGGTGGCAGGGACCCCGGTTCCGAATTACTAAAAGTGAATGTCGGAGAGAAGCGCCAGCGCGTTACCTCCAGGGCGTCGAACGTCCAGGGCCTGCCACGAGAGCCTTTGTGCAGTATCGGCATTCCTTTCCTGATCCAGGATTCCACAGTGGGCAGACTGACTTCAAAAAATGAAGCAATTTCGCCCTTGTTCATTCGGCGAGATTTTGGGCAGATAGCCGGGGTGTCAGTCATGGTATAAACAACAACTCAGAGGGTCCGAAAAATTGTCGATTTCCACGCTCAGCGCTCCCCGTGCGGCTTTACCGCCAGAGGGACCCGCGAGTCTTGACGATGTAGGAAGCCCGTCACGTGGCTGACGAACCACGACCGGAGGGCTTATCGAGTATGCAGCCTGCACGTGATCTGGAGATCGCACTGCATAGGCCCGGTGGCTCGGGAGGGGGATCAACAACGCTCCCTCCCAAGCAGAGAAAACGCCTGGTATTAACCACCAGCGTTGGTTACAGCACCACGGTAGTCTACGGCTGCCACACCAAAGTCGAGCCTGGCTTTATACATTGTGCCGTCAACCGTGAAGCCCATTTGTTGCTCGATGTAAGGCTCACGCTCGCCGTTCAGGAATGCCACCTCTATCGTTGGGGCCTGCATTGGGTCAGCAAACAAGTAGCGGCGGTTGCCAGTGAGGCGGGGGGTATCGACAATGTCACTGAACAAGCCGTTCACAATATTCGGCTTCTGTAGCTTGTTCGCCGTATCAGGATCGTATTGTGCATTGTTGATACTGCGGGCTTGCCCACCGAGCCCTAGTGGAACGAGCAGTACGTCTGGCCGGAGATAGAGAAAATCGTTTCCGCTCAGATCGGATTGTGAGCCCAGCAGCACCCGGTCAGCATCAATGCTCGCCATCGCTAACGTGGTGCTACTGCCTACGTTCCCATGGTTAGCATCAAATAGGGGGTCGCCATCCGCCATAGTGGGCCCAAGCCAGGCGTTTTCTGCCAACAGGGCATATACGGCGGCCTCAATGGTGCGCCGGCCTGCACGGCCAAGATCCTCTGCGATGTTGAGAAAAGCCCCCAGGTCATCATTGATAATCATCTGTCGTGACAGATTGATAATATTGCCCTTGGTAGTGGCCTGAATGGTGGCTTTTTCGCCGTCCGGAATCTCGATGGTCTTGTATTCACCGAGCTCGTTAACCGTCATGAAATTCCCAATTGAGCCGGTGCGGTAACGGTTGTGCGCGCGAAAATCTCTCACGCTACCAATGCGACAGAACCGGGACCAGGTATCTGGCGCGGTGTTGTAGGCGTTCAGCATGGCCTTGTGCATCGCGTTTTCCAGCAATATCGGGAAATCACTGGTAGATTGTGTAAAACCACTCGCAACAATTTTCATCGGGTCCATCATTGCATGACTGATTCCCGCGCGATCAAGTGAGGCCTTCGCGAAGTCGATCAGTGTATAGTTTCGCAAGTTGGTTTTTTGCGCATGCAGGCGAGTTTCCTTATCCGCCAGCCCAGCTCGAGTGAGGATCACAGCCGTTGCATCGGCCCGGAACCGGTCGGCGCCCGATTCACCGAAGTGAACATTTTGATTTGTTTGAAAGGTGGCCCCAACGGGTTCAACACCTTCCCCAAGTTTTGCGAGAAGGAGATCCCGGGCAGCCTGAGCTGTAACGGATTTGTCGAGCAAACATTGAGCCATTAGGTGATCCATGCCAGCCCTGTGCAGCATTGGCCGAAAGTCTGTCTCAATCTCTTGACGGCGTTGGTCATCGGCGCTGAGCGGTGTAGCTGGGGTACCCTGCGTAGGTTTAGCTGGAGCGGGCATAGTGAATTCCTCACGTTGTGTTTGAGATAATTTTTCAGGTTGAATAAACCGCGCTGCAGCTGTGAGCGGTATCCGTGCCCAGGCAGCAATGGCTATTGGTTCGATGATGTGATCGATGAAGCCTTCTGCAAGCGCCTCAGCGGGATTGAAAAAGTGGTCCTGACCGTCAAGCAGCGCCATCGCATGCGCCAAGCCTTTCCCGGTCTTGGCAGAATAGCTGGTGGCCATCGCGCCGGCCCACTTGTCCAGTGTGTCAGCAGATTCGCGGAGTTGAAAAGCGTTGCCACTCACCACCCCCCATGGGGCGTGAACCATAAACATCGCATTTTCAGCCATTGAAACCGTGTCGCCTGCGGCTGTGATCAGGGAAGCAATCGACGCCGCAACGCCATCGATGACCACTTCAATTTTTGCCGGGTGGCGCTTCAGTGCGTTGTAGATCGCCAGGCCATCTGGGACGCTTCCGCCAACCGAGTTGATCCGTATTGTGATGGTGTTCGAATCAATCGCGTTCAGCTCTTCAATAAGTCCTTTAGCGCTGACGGACTCCCCGGCCCAGTCGCTGCCGATGTCGCCATAAATGTAAATTTCCGCGCCGGTGGCAAGTGCATTTACTGTGAACATGATCCGAATATTCCTGTTTTTCTGTGACCATGAAACCGGAATTCGCTGTCCGGTTTTAGGGAAAAGCTGGACTATTTATTGTTTTGCGCTTATCACCTCGTAAACCGTTGTTCGGGAGACTTGGTATTTCGCGCAAATAGATTTCAGATTATTGCCGTTGAATTCCTGACGGATTGCAGCATTTCGAATCTTCAACGGCATGGCGCGTACCTTCATTGGCCAGTAGTGCTCAACACCCCCTAGTCCGGCATCGGCACCCCACTCGATAGCTTGAATGGCAATCCGCTGGGCTTCATCGGGGGGTAGGTGGGCCCCCTTTTGGATTGCTTCACTCAAACTATCGAACAGGGAGGCCATTTTTCAGTGTATTTCCACCGGTTCCATCTGCATCAATCGGCCTGTAACCGCCAATGCGCGGAGTAGGTGCGCCAGGTCTTCAACTGTCATCAGCATCGCCGCCCTGTCATCTGCAGCTTCGAAAATCGCGCGGGCTTCATCAGTACCGGCATCACAGTTGAGCAGCTCGCGAGCCAGGGGCAGATATTTGGTGAATCGGTCAATGTCTTCTGTGCGGTTGCGTACATCATCGACGTGTAGCGAGATTGGCCCCAGGTTTATGTAGTCCTTTGGTAGGTCATGCGATGTCATGCTTCACCCCCATCAATTACAGTTAGGCGACCGCGCCGTCGGCCCTGTTGGTCAGCTTCCAAAGCATCCACTTCCGCTTTGAGGGCTTCCGCTGACTGCCGCATCCGAAGCCCAATTTCATTGCACTCCGCTTCTGTCAGGTGGTCAAAACTGAACTTGGCGAGCAAGTCAAAATCCGGATCACACTCGAATTCTTCGTTGTAGGCTTCCCATGTGAACGGTTGTGATTTCATAGTCACTATCTCCGCTGGTAAACGGGTCTGTGGAATACAAACCCATGGTATTTAAATAGGTGCACAGATTCTGGGCATGGTGAAAGGCTCAATCGGTCTAGAAACTGGGCCGATACGAACACACCATGTATAGAAACTAGGCCGACAAGGGCCCAGAAACTGGGCCGAACCTTGTATAGAATCTGGGCAGGGTTTTTTGTTAGCAGCATCGCGGGGTTCTCTTCGCGCATGGCAGGCTCTCTATTCGATACTTTGGTGATTCGTTGATGGCCCTCCAGCGAAGTCCGTACAGCGCACAGGTGCCGCCTGGGTTCAGAAACTTTCCCTCCCGAGTGCACACGATCAGGTCGGCTTCTATCAGCTCGTCACGGGCCTTCTCGATAGTCGTGCGGGAATTCCACCCCCGATGCTTGAGCACATGGAACGCCAAGGTCAGATCGCCATTATTGGACTTTCGCGCTTGGTAACATAGTTCGTTCAGCAGCTTTACAGCGGAGCCGTTCAGTTTCATGTAGGAGTCCGTTTCCATGATCCATCGGGGTATGCCCGCATAACTGTTCTGGAATGGGCTCCGGCCATTCGCGGTCATCCCTTTGGAGTTGGCTTTGGCCATTCAACAAATCGCCTGTAGGCGCCACTCATGGGACTGTGAGACTTCGCCAAACCGGTCGCGCATGAGCGGGCGAGGCAGGCTTGCAGTTATCGTTAAGCCCTGCTTCTGAAGGGCAGGTCGTATGTAGCATGCTGCAGCGGAAATGTTTCCGATCGCGCAGTCTCGAGCAATTTCTGCAGTAAGCGCCACCTCATTAACAAGCAAAAAATCTACTAGTCGGTGAGTCTGTCTACTTCTGGTTTCGCGCTTGGCGTGCCTTACTTTTTCTACGATTTCGCGTCGCTGTATTAAGCTCATTTCGATGTCCCCCCAAGTGTCGTCCGGGCCCTGGTCACTCCTCTAAAGTGGCGCAGGGCTGTTTTTATACGCTGGTGCTGCTCCGAGGCTCGGTCAGTCGAGCGTGTGCCCAATCGATCAAGTCATCCGGGGTATAGAGCGCCTTATTTCCATAAATTCGGTAGGGCGGGCCACCACCTACGGAAGCCAGCTTTTGCAGCGTACCTTTAGGAGTTGGGAGCCCTTGGGCCGTGAGAAAGTCGGCAGACTCTGCGCGTGTAAGATAGGTTCGTTCTTTGTTTTCCATGCATCACCTCTATACGAAAGGAAGTGACACAAAGAATAACGATGTGCTTAGGAATTAACGGGTAATTCCAAGTAGAAAATCTCTGGTACAAAATTACCCGGTAGCTGTTTTTCTGGAATCTCTAAGTAGCTTTGCTCGCCAATTCTTTATGGCGTCGTCGGAAGGTTGCTCCAACTCAAGGAGGACCATGATTTCGAAAGCCGCCTCGCGAACAACCGCTGCTTTCTCCCCGTCGAAATAGTTGAATGTGCACCGATAGACATGCCGCTGCCACTCATACATGCCATTTTTTTGGTGGTTGTCTCTATGAACTCTAATGGAAACTTTCGCGTCGGAACAAGCAGCCTTAGCGCCGCTCAAGTGGACACTTATTCTGTCGATATGAATCTGAAGCTCTGGGCTGACTTGGTCGATGCGGTAAAATACTTTTGGCGTAGTCGCCTCCAAAACCTCTTTCTCTGTTGCGTCATCCGGCCGCCAACCAGGTTCCTTTTTCTTTAGTAACATGAGTTGGTTATGAGCTTTCTCAAGCGCTTTACGGATTTGATCGAAACTTTCATCAGCAGAGCTACTCTCATCGTCTGAATACCTCAATTTGCTCAGGTTCATTGATTCGCGGATACCGAGTGCTATTTCCTCAATATATTTTCTCCTTGTTTTCGGGTCGATCACTTCGCACCCCGCTTGGTATCGATATCTACCACTTCAGCTTTGGGCGCAGTATTGACCGCGGCGGCGATCCCGGCGGTGTATTTCTCACTCATGGCCGCTTTCGCATCCTTGGCAATGTGCAGATACCGCTGCGCTGTACTGAGCTGGGTATGCCCCAGGGTCGCCATGATTTCAGCCGCTTGGGCGCCCTGTATGGCCATCAGGGTGCCGAGACTATGCCGTAGGGCATGGTTGCCTATCCCGTCTGGTAAGCCCGCCTCGGCGCGTATGGTGCCCCACAGCTTCATTGGCAGGGTGATGTGCCCCTCGCCCTTGGTCGCGGGAAATACCCAGTCGTCTGGCCCGCCCTTTGGCCTGCTGGCGATGATGGCGCGGGCAGTCGAGTTGAGGCCGATTTCTTTTGGCTTGCCGCTGCGGTGTCCGGTCTTGTGCGCCTTCGGGGGTAGGGTGACCACCCCCCTGTCCAGATCGACATACCGCCAGCGCATCGCGGCGATTTCATTGCGCCGCGCTCCAGTGAATGCCAACACACGTATGGCGTCGGCGGCGGCATCGGGAATCTGCCTTGTGGTTTGCAGCGTATCCAGAGCTTTGAATAAAGCGGCGTATTGCTCTGGTGTTTCCAGTATGGTGTCGCGGCTACCATCGGTGCCGATCTCGATTTTCTCTGCCGGGTTATGGCTGGCTAGCCCTTCTTTGATTGCCCAGGTGTAGATTGCTCGCAGATTGCGGATCGCCATCCTAGCCGCGCCTTCGCCACCCCGGACAATAGACTTGCCTCTGGCTTTTTTAGTTTTCTCAACGACTGCGGTTTTACCATCGCGTATATCAGCGAACGCTCGCCGCACTCGGTCAGGAGTGACTTGCTCAGCTTTCAGTTTCCCCAGAGTAGGGCGCAGATGGCGCTTAATGCGGCCAGTGTCGTTGTACTGGCACATAGGTGTTTTTTCTGCAAACTTGGATGACGCCAGATAGAGGTCGAGTACCTGGTTAACAGACAGGGCTTGCCGGGTTTTTTGTTTGTCGGCCAACGGGTCGAACTTTTCCATGCGAATGCGGGCTAACAGGTTGTCGGCTTCATCCCGTGCCAGCTCACAGGTCAATTTCCCGCCATGCTTGCCGATGGTGTAGCGTCTTTGAACGTTGTACTGGTTGCGGTAATCGATGATGTAAGACTTGCTGCCGCCCGCATTGGCCTTAACGCCGAACCCGGACAGTTTTCCATCCCACAGAATGGGGTCGCCGAGCTGATATTCCCAGCCATCAACCGCCGTTTTTGTCAGTTTGCCGGTATGCTTTGCCATTTGTCCCCCTTTGCCGAGTCAGCACCGAGTCAGCAAGTCAGCGTAAAATGCCGATTGAGCTCAACACCGATAGTAAGAGAAATTTACTTTAAATATAAGGGCATGAATGAATTAGAGAAAATAAGTCAGCAAGCGAAAGGGGTATGATTTAACACTGGCAGTGTTGAGGTCAGCGGTTCGATCCCGCTTAGCTCCACCATTATTTTCATATGAAACAGGCAGTTACCGCGTGTGCGGTAGCTGCCTTTTTTGTGGTTACCATATTAAACCCACCTTAAGTCCAAATCCGCTGCGTACGCTTCTCGCGCTGGCTGGCATCAAATGTCATACAGAACTTCATTTATTGCGCCCGTGCTATTCGCGAGTGGGTGGCGCCCGAATCGTTAGGGTGTTGGCGGCCGATTGGCTGCAGTCGTACCTTGGCACCCGGAAGGGGCCACTAACGGGCTGCGAGCAGCCATTGCGGTTGTGGTAGTCTAATTGGCAGAAATTTATTCATCGTGGCCGTTCGGCAGTACATCCTATGCTGCCAATATTGCAGCGCCTTATGCAATGTTGTACGCGCCACTGGAATAGACAGAAGGTTGATTTGCATAAGCTATTAACTCATCTGAAATCTACAAGTTGGGGCTCGGTGCTACATAGATCGGTCTATTGTTGTAGGTGTTATGCGGTATGAGCTATTGCCATGCAATAAGACCCGCAAGATCCTCCGAGGCGGCCCTTCTGTCTGAACTAGCAGTGAGATCGAAAGCGTATTGGGGTTATTCGGCTGAGTTCATCGCTGCTTGCCAAGAGGAGCTGGCAGTTTCTCCGCAAGATATCAGCGACCCTTATCGTGCGTACGTTGTGTGTGAAATTGATGGATCGGTTATTGGTTTTTTCGCAATCGAACCGATTAACGAGGATGAATATGCATTGGAAGCACTATTTTTAGAGCCTCAGCACATTGGCCACGGTTATGGTCGTGTTTTGATCAATGAGGCAAAGAAACTAGCCGCAGAACTCGGTGCGAAATCACTCTTGATCCAGGGAGATCCGCACGCGGAAAGCTTCTACCGCAAGATCGGAGGTGTCCGAATTGGCGAGCGTGAATCAGACAGCATTCCCGGACGTTTCCTTCCCGAGTTCAAAATATTATTGGCGGATGAAAATACCGCGTAACAAAGGCTTAAAGTCACGCTTCACACTCTGACGGGACCACGGCCTGCAGCGCAGTCCGCCCCAGAGGCTGACGTTAGGCAAGCCAACCAGATCAGAGAGTATTATGAAGTATTTACTATCCAAAGAAGATCGAGAATTCAAGTGTCTTGTTGAGTCTTGTGAGTTTCCGGTAGCTGAGTTTGATCATAGAGCGCACATACGCCTAGCGTATGTTTACTTAGCTGAAAATAGTACTGATCAATCTGTTGAGTTTATGCGAGATACGCTAACAGCGTTACTGAAACATGCCGGCCTTGATCCATCACAGAAATATCATGAAACTCTCACAGAGGCATGGGTTTTAGCCGTTAAGCATTTTATGGAGAGTGCAGGCAATTCTAATTCGGCTAATAATTTCATTGAAAATAACGCAGTGATGCTAGATTCAAAGATTATGATGACGCACTATTCTGCTCAAGTGCTCTTTTCTGAACAAGCGCGACGAGTCTTTATTGAGCCCAATCTTGATCCGATACCAAGGCATGGTGAATAAATGCCTAATAATACTTGCCAGCCCAACAGTTTGTTCCGCGCCTCTCTGAGGTCAGCTTACTCAATTCAGGTTTGTAACCAGCTCGATGGCTGGTTTTATCCCAACACGACGGACAAGAAGTTAAGAGTAGTCTGACTACATTGAAAGGAGGGGACGGCCCTTCGCTCGCGAAAGGGCCTTCGGCAGGTCACCCTCGACTGGGTCGCCTACCGACCGGTGACGTCAGACCACCTCAAACCCCTCGTAATCCTGCTCTTTCACCCTGTCGCAGGCTTCAATGTAGGCGGGCAGGCCGCCGATGTACGAGAGCAGCCGGTTGTGCTTGCCCTCGATATTACCGCCTGTGTACCAGGAGCTGGTTTTGGCGACAAGCGTCTCGCCCGCCAGTTCGTCGTGGTGGGTAAGCCAGTGCTGCTCGGTTTGAGAGCTTGGTTCGATTACCGCGCGGCCATTCTTGTGCATGTAGTCTATGCACTCGGTGATCCACTGCACCTGGTGCTGTAGGCAGGTTGGCGCATTGCAGAACGCGGCAATCGGCGCATACGGTGCGCTGGTGGTAAAGAGATTGGGGTAGCCGTGTATCTGCAGGCCCATCGTCGTGCGCACTTCCTTTTTCCACTCCTGGCGCAGAGACACGCCGTTGCGCCCGCGAATATCGATCGCGGTGAGGCCGCCGGTGCCCGCGTCGAATCCGGTCGCCAGGATGATCACGTCCAGCTCAATTTCGCCGGCCGAGGTGCGGATACCCTTTGGTGTAATGCACTCGATCGGTGTCGCGTGCAGATCGACGAGATCGACGTTGTCCTGGTTGAAGGCATCGAAATAACCATTCTCCAGCGGCACGCGGCGCGTTCCGAAGCCGTGGTCCCGCGGGATCAGCTTCTCGGCCACCTTCGGGTCGCGGATGCGGGCGCGTATCTTGCCGCGCACGAATTCCGAAACCTCTTCGTTTACCACAGGGTCAGTGAGGATCTCGCCGAATCCACCCACCCACAATTTCAGTGAGCCGTCCGCCCATAGGCGCTCGAGGATCTCGTGACGTTCCTGCGGTGCGATGTCGAAATACGCACGCTCCTCGCTCGGCTCATCGAAGCCGACAAAGGTGGTCCAGATGAGCTCGCGTGTCTGTGGATAGCGCGCACGGATCACGGCCCGGTCGGCGTCACTGTAGCGCGGGTTAATCATCGGTATAGCGTAGTTCGCGGTGCGCTGGAACACCGTCATGTGCCCCACCTCCGGTGCGATGGTTTGCACCACCTGGATGCCCGTCGCGCCCGTGCCGATAACACCCACGCGCTTACCCTTCAGGTCGATGCCTTCGCGCGGCCATCGCGCAGTATGCACGAGGCGGCCCTCGAAGGTTTCATGGCCCTTGAACGGCGGCACCAGCGGTGCACTCAAAGGCCCCACAGCAGTGATGATGAACTGGGTGTTCAGCGTTTTACCCGTATCGGTTGTGAGGTTCCAGCGGCGGGTGGTGTCATCCCAGGTCGCCGACTCGACGCTTGTGTTGAAGGTAATGTCCTTGCGCAGGTCGAAGCGGTCGGCAACGTGGTTTAAATAACGTTCGGTTTCCGCCTGGTCGGGGTAGCGCTGCTGCCAGTTCCATTCTTCGAGTAATTCGTCGGAGAACCAGTACTGGTAAATATGCGAGGGCGAATCCGTACGCGCGCCCGGATAGCAGTTCCAGAACCAGGTGCCACCGACGTCTGCAGCTGCATCTATAACGCGCACGCGCATTCCGAGCTTACGCAGCAACCAAAGCTGGTAGAGGCCGGTAAAGCCGGCACCGATGATTACGGCGTCCAGCGGCGGTTGGTTTGTCCTGACAGCATCGTTCATAGTGTTTCTTCTCTTTCTTATATTTGGTGTACCAAGAATAGTCTTCCTTGCAGCAAAAGACTTGTCATTACGCGCAAGGGAGATATCATTACGCGCATGCCTATTTATTGTGATATCTGGTAAATACATGGCCGGACCCTTGATTCGAAGCACGATACTCGACGGTGCCGAGGGATTGATACGGGCTCAGCATGCTCACCCGGCGCAAATCGCCCGGCGGGCTGGCCTTCCTGCCGCCGCGTTGAGCGATCCAGACCTGCTGGTAGACAGCACCGCCGTTCTGCGCTTCTTCGAAGCCGCGGCCGAGGCCTGCAAATTGCGAACCTGGGGGCTTTCCATGGCGAGGGGCGCGCGTCTCGCCACAATGATCGGTCCGCTATGGATTTTGCTGCGCAATGCGCGGACGATAGCCCAGCTGTGCGACGAACTGGCGGATAACTTCGATCTCTACACCAATACTGCGATGGTCAGCGTCGAGCGAGTGACACACGGCGCCCTGCTGAGTTGGACGACGTCGACCGCCCAGCACGAGAGTGAACTGCAAATGGCCGAATTTGCGCTGAGCGTCATCGCCAGTGAACTGCGCAGCCACCTGGGGCACAGCTGGATGCCAGAGGCGGTATTATTTCGTCATGCCAAGCCTGCTGGGGCGCTCTCACTACACAGGGCCGCCTTCGGGAGTGACATTCGATTCAACCAGGATCGTAACGCGCTGCTGCTCGACGACGCGACGCTGGATGCACCGATCAAGTCGCGCAGTTCCTCTGCCCGAGCCCTGGCCAGCCGCGTGGTTCTCCTCGAGGAGGGCCGCAGGAAAAAGCATTTCGCGCGAGACGTTGAAGCTGTGGTGCGATCACTGATTCCCTATGCGCCCTGTACAATCGGCGAGGTGAGCCGGGCACTTGACCTCGCGTCACGAACGCTGCAGCTCCGACTGAAGGAAGAGCACACCAGCTTTACGTTGATTCGCGATGCGGTACGAGCCGATCTGGCATTGAAATATCTGCGTTACTCGGACCTTGGCGCCGCGCAGATAGCCGAGATACTCGGCTACGCCAACCCGACCTCGTTCAGCCGCTCTTTCCGTCGATGGAATGGACAAAGCCTGCGTGCACATCGACGTGGTACTTTGGGCCAGTGACCTGCAGATGCCGCGAGATCGTTGCCCCGATTCGATCGACCACTTCATCGGAGTAACGTATAAGAAAAACAAACGACATATAATGGATAAAATTAAGCCACTACCAGTCCAATAAGATCGACTTATGCGCCAGAGGGGAAAGATAAGATCGTGGAACGACGACCGGGGCTTCGGGTTTATAGTCCCGAGTGGCGGCGGCAACGACGTGTTCCTCCATATATCGTCCTTTACTAACCGAGGCCGGAGACCAGAAATAGGTCAGATGGTGACCTATGCTCTAGCCAAGGATGCGCAGGGTCGTTCTCGAGCGGTAAATGCCACTCTACCTGGTGACCGCCTACTGGTACCCAAGAATAAACGAGGAGCCGCTGGTGCGATGATGATTGCCGGTGTTTTTCTTACTCTGGTCGCACTGTCCGTTCTTACCGGCAAGCTCCCTCCACTGATCTTGTGGGCTTACCTGCTAATCAGTCTAATCACGTTCTTCGTCTACGCCTTCGACAAAACGGCCGCAAAGAAAGGGGCCTGGCGTACGCAGGAGAGCACTCTCCATCTACTCTCATTATTCGGGGGCTGGCCGGGCGCGCTGATTGCCCAGGAGAAGTTGCGTCATAAATCAAAAAAGCAATCATTCAGGTTTGTGTTCTGGATGACAGTTTTATTGAATGTAGGAGTATTTTTCTGGATGTTCACCCCGACTGGTTCAAGTACGCTTCAATCCTGGATTGGCGAGGGGCTGTCACTGCTGGAGTATGGGAAGCGCGCAAAGATAGAATGGACGCAGTGAAAGGCATCGGGTCAGCCGAATTGCAATGGACTTCCTGCCTTGTACTTCACAAGTTATCTTCTGCACCCCACCACTCGCTACAGACGAGGGGCGGGGTTAGTTTGCTCGCTCAAGTTGCTGGGTGGCCCTAGTTTTTCACGGGGATCGCCTCAGATAGCGGGCCCCAAAACTCGACTTTAATCCCGTCGGGGTCGTAGAAAAACACGATGGCGATATTACCGACGTTGGGGCCACCGCCGATCGGGCCCAATTGTTCAAAGCCGAGCCGGTTCATCTCATCTACGGTCGCGTTCAGATCGTCCACGAAGAATGCGATCCTGTCGATGCCGAGGTGGTTAACCGGTGGAGAGTAGGGTGGGGCGCTGTTAAAGGGAGACTTCCACTGACGCAGCTGGAGCGTCGCCTTATCGTTACCACCAGCAGGAAGAGGCAGATCGGTACCAGGAAGACTCAAGTCTACACCCTTGAACTTGATCGGGCGGTCAAAGCCGTGGGCTTCGGCGAAGGCGCCGGAGCCTCTCTGTGACGCATTCTCTGCTTCAGAGAAGCCTAGCAGCCGGTAGAACTCCAGCGATCTTTCCATATCAGCCACGTTCATGTTCGTGTTCACCATCCGAACCAGATCAGGCCCGGCGGTTTTTGCGCCACTTTCCTCGATCAACTTCAGGAAGGTACCATCCTGGTCCTTCAGGAACACGAAGCGTTCACCGTTGGGCGCTGTGGTTGGCTCTGAAACGAATTCGACACCCTGGTTCATCAGGTATACGTAGTCGCCATCGAGATCCGTCGTAGAGTAGGTGGCGTAGGCCATGCCGATGTGATTCAGGTTCGCATAGGGCGGGTCATCGCGATAGGAATCTTCCCTGAACTGTACCGTGTCTATCCATGGCGGCGCGCCGGTCAAGCTTGTCAGTGCGACGAAGATCAGGTAGTTGTCCTCAAACCCGAGCGACTGCGCAAACGTTTTGCTTTGCTCCGGCCCTGCAGGGAAGATTTCGCCGACCAGCCCCAGGGTGTTGTAGAAGGCGCGCTGTGTATCCATGCTGCTGGTGTTGACGCCGAAGTACATTTGGGCCCTGACATTGATATCGGACTCGGTAAACTGGGTTACGCGGATGCCCAACTGTGCGTCGGACTTACAGTTTTTCCCGCCGTGCTTCCTGTTGGATTTGCAGTGTTTCTTGCCGGGCTTGCCGCGAACACTTACCTCGATGGTGTTCTCGGGATACAGGTGCACAGGTATTACGATTTCGCCGTTTCCCCGGAAATCTCTCGGCCCGACAACGTCGAGGCCATTGATCTTAATTCGTGCGTTGACGATGCCGTTGTCCTGGAGTACCAGCTCGGCGGGACCGTCGATAGCGTTGAATGTCGCGGTTTCAGTTGCCGGTGCTCCTCGCTCGCGCTCGTAGACCTTTGGCCCAAAGCGAGTGAGGTTTGCCTCGTTCGCTGAAACGGTGGGTGCAAGCGCAAATATCCCCAGACAGAGCGCTGATCCAGCTACTTTGAGACCCACGCTCAGACGGGTGTGGATGCGTCGTATTTTCATTACAGGGTGGCGAAGACGATCGATTTTCAAAATCTTCATATTGTTTTCTCCGGTTTTAAGGCGTCACATTATTTTTATGGGCTGTGCTCTCCCATTGTGAAAATGGGGGCGACAAACCTCACCGGACAAGCACTTGCTTGTCGCAAACAAGAATAGTTTAAAGGCGACATTTGTCAAGCCACTTTGTCATCGTTCAGCTTCGCGGTTGCCGTTCCCGTTCCCGGACTTTCAAGTGCAGGCCGATCGTGTGTTCAATATTTTTGTCTAGCAGCGTTCAACGTATGGAGTAGGGCAGTGACGGGAGTGGTGTAGACCATACTATTGACCCAAAGAGTGACCCTGGCTTCGAAGGTCACTCCGCAACTAAGATTTTCGAGCCCCGCCAGGCTGGCGAGCAGAGAAAACGACGTACCGGCCCCCTGTAGTTAGCCGCCCTTGGTGCGGGTTCTATTCGGCTTGGCATTCTTTTCAATAAATTCAATAATCATGCTTGCGATATCTTTTTTCGTGGCTTCTTCTATGCCTGCGAGCCCAGGCGAGGAATTGACTTCCATAACCAATGGCCCGCGGCTGGACCGGAGCAAGTCCACGCCACAGACGTTAAGCCCCATGATATTGGCCGCTTTTACTGCGACGGCGCGTTCCTTCGGCGTTAACTTAACCAGTTTCGCGGAACCCCCGCGGTGAATGTTGGAGCGGAATTCTCCCTCGGGTGCAGTCCTTTGCATGGCGGCTATGACCTTGTCGCCAACGACAAAGCAGCGGATATCACTGCCGCCGGCTTCTTTGATAAACTCCTGTATCAGGATGTTACTTTTGACGCCCATAAACGCCTGAATTACGCTCTCGGCAGCTTTCTTGGTCTCCGCTAATACTACGCCGATGCCCTGGGTACCCTCCAACAGCTTTATAACCAGGGGCGCTCCTCCCACTTCCCGGATCAAGCCATCGACATCGTCAGGTGAGTTGGCAAAAGCGGTTACCGGTATACCCACGCCTTTGCGAGACAATAACTGTATGGAGCGCAGCTTGTCTCTGGAGCGGGTAATGGCCACTGATTCATTCACACAATAGGTTCCCATCATTTCAAACTGACGGGATACTGCGGTTCCGTAGAAGGTGACTGAAGCACCTATTCTGGGAATAACGGCATCGAAAGAGCCGGGTAAGAACTCTTCGTCTTTATAGTGTATGGAAGGATTTTTTGTTCCCATGTCCATAAAGCAGCGGACGTGGTCAATTACCCGGGTCTCATGACCGCGTGCTTCCGCAGCTTCTACCAGGCGACTGGTTGAGTAGAGTTTACGGTTTCGTGACAATATAGCGATTTTCATGATGTTGCTCCGTTAAGTACTGATGTGACTTCAGGCGTTTGATTTCAAATTCAAGTTAGGTCTCACAACACCAGGGTAGTAGCCAACCCGAGCATCAGGCCCATACCTACAATATCGGTAAATGTGGTGAGAAATATGCTGCTGGCCATCGCCGGATCCGCGCCCGCTTTTTTCAATGTCAAAGGCACCAGAACACCGAACAGGCCACTACACATGCAAGCTCCCGTCATGGCCAGTAGTATAACAAATCCCAGCATTACCGGGTTTTCTGCTCCACTGGTCGTAGCGTAGATCAGCATTGCCCCGGCCGCTATTACGCCAACGCCGAGGCCATTCAGTGCGCCCAGGGTGATCTCCTTCATATACAATTTTCGGATCGGATAATTTTGTAGCTCGCCGAGGGTTAGCCCGCGCAACGTAATTGCCAGGGCCTGACATCCGGTATTACCACTTTGCCCGGCCAGCACAGGCAGAAACACTGCCAATACAATAATCTGCGCTATGGTATCTTCGAATATTCCCACCACCAGAGCCGCCGCAAAAGCCGTGAGCAGATTGACCTGCAGCCAGGGGTGTCGCATGCGCAGCGCCTGCCCGATGGGCGTGTTGATGCGCTCTTCTTTGTTCAAGCCCACCATGTTGCCGGGTTGTGCGCTGACCTCTTCTGCAACTTTTTCGAACAGCTGCCAGGCGTATACCATGCCCACCATCTTCCCCAGGGAATCCGTTACGGGATACAAGCGGTAGCGAGTACTCAATGTAACGTGCACTGCCTCGGAAATTGTCGTATCCGGAGAAAATGCGAAGGGCTCCTGCGTCATAATCTCGCCGAGGGTCTGGCCAGGCTTTGCCAGTAACAAATCTCGCAGCGCTACAACACCCAGCAGCGTCCTTTCTTCGTCAATGATGTAAATATAGGTGATGTCGGGGGAGACCGTTCTCCGCACCAGATAGTCCAGAGTACCTGCGACAGTCGTGTCCGGATACGCCAGGCCGTCGGCATCGCGCATGATATCGCTAATATTGATTAGAAGCTTCTGTACTGCAGATTCAGCGCTCGCAGTATCAACGCTGGATAGATCGGCGCCGGGGCCGGCAGTATCAGCCAGCTCGCCTTCCACCGACATCTGCGCTTCGCTCACAGCGGCGGCATCCACGGGTGGCGAGGTTGTCGCGCCTTCCGACTTGAAATCTTCATTAACGGTGCTCATAGCTCGCATTATCCTTGTTGTCTGGCCCGCACCTTGCTCGGGACGTAGCCATTAATCTCCGTTACAAGAGGTTAGGAAACGGCACGCAACAAATATAACTATATATATTTGCTATATGGAAAAATATTATTTATCGTTAAACAATGGATCTTGAGCTGTTGAGAACGTTTCTGGAGGTGAATCGCACCCGCCATTTTGGCCATGCAGGCACCAATCTACATGTGACTCAGGCTGCCGTAAGTGCGCGGATCAAACAACTTGAATTACTTTTGGGGGCTCCTCTATTCGTGAGGCGCTATCGGGACTTGCAACTCACTCCCGAGGGCCACAGACTTATTCGTCACGCAGATTTACAGATCACGGGTTGGCGCAAGGCCCGCCAGGAGGTGGTGTTGGGCGGGAGCGCGCAGCAAATTAGCCTCGGTGGCAGTCTGCGGTTGTGGGATGTCGCCCTGCAGGAATGGTTGCATAAGCTGCGGCGGCAATTGCCCGAACTAGGCCTTATCGTAGAAAGCCACAGGCCCGAACATCTGACCCGCCGCTTGCTCGATGGCCAGTTGGACATCGTCTTTATGCTGGAGCCTCCTCAGTTGGAGACTCTGCAGATAAAAGAGGTGGCGTTGATCGAACTGGTACTGGTTGCTGGCGAAGCTGGCCTGAGTACAGAAGAAGCGGTGGGCCAGGATTATCTGATGGTGGACTGGGGGCTTACCTATGGTTTGGAGCATCGGCGGCTGTTTCCCGATGCGCCAGAGCCGAAGATTCGCCTGTCCCAGGCGAAAATGGCGCTGGAGCACCTGCTGGAAATTGGCGGCTCGGCCTACCTTCCAGCCCGCATGGTGGCCAACTATATAGAAACTCGCCGTCTCCATCTTGTAAAAGAGGCGCCTGTGATTCTGCGCCACGCCTATGCCGTCTTTCCCTTGCGCAGCGAAAAGATCGAACTGATCAATGAAATACTCAAGTTGTTTGAGTACTCCGTAGATTTGCCCCGCCCGGGCCGGTGAGGAACCCAACGCACTAGCTTCTCTATTTATCGGCAGCTATACCAGCTTCCGGGTACTGCATCGCCATACTTTTGGAACACGTATTCATATATGGGTGAAAAGTGCCTGGTGACTCGACTGATCACTTCAGGGTCAAATTCCATCGAGTGGCTTGGGTTTACCTTTCTCGATATATCCGGTGGTTGAAAAGATATATTGAAAAAACTGCAGAGTTTCTGTATTTCGCGAGTACCGGCATCGCTAAAAATGTTTTCGTAAAAGAGCGTGCAGAGATTGTCGGGATCAGTGGTGCTCAATAACGCTTCGAGAGTGCTTTTGTAGTCGCTTCTCGCCGTGTAGGAAGTGTTTTCGAGGAATTCAATGGCTTTGAAATTTGGATCAAAATCCACTTGCGTATCCTTGCCCTGGATTTTCCGTATGGTCTGCGAAAATTGAATTTGTGAGAGATATCGTAAGGCCGGATCGCGCATAATAAGGATAAATTTAGCGTCGGGGTATAGCTCGATTATTGCCTTGAACCCGGTTTCTGGCAGCAGGGAATAGGCGGGTGTGATTTCACCAAATGCTTTGTGATGATCGCTAAGCAACTCAGAAAAATACTGCCGATATACTGATGGATCCTCGACCATAGCCAGACGAAGATCAAGACATCTCAGTTTTTGTTTTAGTTTGTCATCTGGTGCTGCCTGGTATTTTTAGCAAATTGCGTTCTAATTTTTCCCATCGATTATTCCAGAAAGCCGAATGCTCCTCGCAGTACATCGCGTCAAAATAATGAAGTTCCTTGTTCGGAGAGGATGCAACTCCCGGGTGTTGACCCAAATAGTCAGCAAGCTACGATGTGCCTCCTTTGGCTGCTCCGATACCGACGAAAAAATTTGTCGACATTCGTTCAATGTCCCGTAGGTGGATAATGGGAAACCCTGGAAAACACTACTCTGTCATCAGGTTGTTGATAAGTACCTCGTCGGCGCGAGGCAAACGTCAGAGTGTATGTTGTTAAGCATGGTACTCCGGCTCGCCTCGCTCGGACAACCAGGCGTTATGCTGGATAAGATTGGAGAGTTGACAGCAGGTTGACCGACCGGGGAGGTCGGTCAACCGTTGATATTATAACGCTGGCGGCCCACGGCCTGTGACGAGGTGGATGACCAGCAAGATGATACCGATAACAAACAGCACCCATGATATCTGCCCTGCGATGGCAGCGATGCCGGAAGCTCCAAGTATGCCGGCAACGAGGCCAACAACCAGGAATATTAACGCCCAATACAACATAGTCTTACTCCTTTTTCTCTAGAGGGTGAGAGAGGAGGGCAGGTGTACAGTCTGCCCTTTCTCTCTCGCGGGATTGTCTAGCTCTTCACGTTCAGTTTGTTGTCGACATCGGCGACTCCGTCAACTTGTTTGGTAATTTCACCCGCTAAATCTTTCTCGGCGGAGGAATCTACTGTGCCAGTGAGAGTGACAGTGCGCGCGACGGTATCAACATGTATCTTGAGGCCGTCGGTTTCGCCATTGGCTAGCAGCTTGGTCTTCACTTCGGCGGTAAGAGTTGCATCCTCCACTTTGTCGGAGAAATCCTGGCCGCCGGTCGCTGCGTTAGCCCTTGCTTCTTCAGAGGGGACTACCAGCAATCGGTTGGTGACTTCGGTAATGCCGTCGATCCCTTTGGCTAGCTGCTCCGCGAGTTCTTTATCAACTTCAGACTCGACCTTGCCAGTGAGTACCACAGTGTTGCCCCTGACCTCTGGATCAATCGTGAAGTTGTTCAGATGTCGGTTGAACAGATAAATGGTATCCAGCTTGCCTTCACGCCAGGCGTCACTTGCCTTCCTTTCCATAGAAGCTGTGGTGCTGGCCTGAACGGTGGGCTCCTCATGATGAGCTGCAAATGCAGGCAGGCTTATTGCCGATCCCAAAAGCAGCGATGTGCATGCGACTGTTGCAATGGCTCTTGTCGTTTTCATGGTCCACTCCTGATTGTTGTGTCCGTGTATGTTTACTAATGCGCCGGCGAAATCACCGACTTGTTAGTACACTAGCGAGAAGCGTGCCAGATTTTTAAAAAGGGGAAGGAAAAGTTTGCATCGACCGGGCTGGCACCTGATTTAACAGGGCTCGGGGCTGATTATCGAAATACCGGGAGGTAGTCTGTTTGCTCCTGCGGCCAATTATGGGCCGCGGTATTCTTGCTCAATTTGAAAAGCTGACAATAATGTATGGATTTTTTACAACGGGTTTTTCCGGATGTGGGTGGAGCAGCACACGAAGGCCTATGAAGAAGATTGTGCCCAAAAAAGCAAGCCGGGTAACGCAGATCGAATGAAAGCTGAGAATGGTATCGAGTTTGAGCCCCGCCAGTCTTCGTTAGGCGACCGTTAGAAGAAAAGTCGAGGCAGCACTACGGGAGGAGATTATGCTTGCAGGAGGTCTGCCAGTTTCTGCAAGCCTATTGGTTTCAGTATCAGTTCATCAAACCCCGCTGCCTTTATACGGCCCGGCTCCGCTTGAGTACCGCTTAAGGCGATGATCCTACTGGAGCGAAGTGGACCGGCACGCAGTTTCTCTGCCAGCTGAAAGCCATCGATATCGGGTAGCCCAAGATCGACTAATGCAATATCAACGAGAGCATTGTTCTGTTCATGTCCGGCATTACTCAGGAGATTCACCTGTGCCAGGGCATCGCTGGCATTGCCTGCGGAGACCACTTTCCACCCCAGGTGGTTTATCAGCTTGGTAGTGGCACTGCGAGCGTCATCATCGTCTTCCACCAGCAGTACCGTACGCTTATGGGCGCTCTTTGGCGACTCTGGCGCGGCAATCTTCGCGCTATCCCGTTGTACGATATGCTTTGTGAGCGTTTTCAATAAGGTACCCACATGGACCGGCTTGCTGAGGTAGTCTGTGAAGCCTGCCTGCAGGCATCGCTCGCGCTCGCCCTGCATGTTGGAGGCAGTCAAAGCGATGACTGGTCGCTCGAACCCTTTGCCCCGCAGTGTCCGCAGTGCAGAAAATCCATCCAGCTCTGGCATCTGCAGGTCCATTACCACAGCATCGATTCTTTTAGCGCTTACTTCACTCGACAGGACTTTGTCCACGGCTTGCTGACCATTCTTGGCGAACATCACCTCCGCGCCAGCGGCCTCAAGCATCGACCCGATCAAGCGTCGAATATCCGCCAGGTCATCTACGACGAGAATTCTGCCTGACAGGGTGGGTGCAACCAGAGCCGGTGGCAAGTCATTGCGGCTGGTTAGGTCTAATGCCTTTCGGGGTACGTTCGATATATCACCTGTCGCCACAGTCAGGGTGAATTTACTGCCGGCCCCCAGTTTGCTTTCGCAACTGATCGACCCTCCGAGCGCATGGGCCAGCTCGTGACTGATAGCCAGGCCCAGCCCGAAGCCGGCATCGCGATTGCGCGCGGAGGAGTGCCCCGCTTGGCTGAACGGCTCAAAGATCGTTTTTTGTGCGGCTTTACCGATGCCTACGCCTGTATCGATAATATTGAAGTCAATATCGCTATCATCCGAGGCCAGATTCACCCGAAGTTCTACGCTGCCTTCCTCTGTAAACTTGATAGCGTTACCGAGGAGGTTCAGCAAAATTTGCTGCAACCGAGTCGGGTCTGTATAGATAGTCTCCGGGAGGTGATCAATAGCGGTGAAGTGCAGTTGGATATTTTTCTCTCTGGCGCGCACCTCAAGTTGCGATTGTAAATCGGCCAGACAGACCTCAAGATTTACCGGCTTTTGGTCCAGTTCAAGTTTACCTGCTTCAATCCGGGACAAATTCAGTACATCGTTAAGCAGGTTCAACAAGTGATGGCCATTGCGTTCGATTGTCCTGAGATCCTTTAGTTTTGTGGCTTCCCGCTCCTTGGAAAGAAGCATTTCTGTATAGCCCAGTATCGATGTCAGGGGGGTTCGCAATTCGTGACTGAGGTGCGTCAGAAACTGGCTTTTGGAGCGATTTTCAGATTCCGCTTGCAGGCGTTGTATACGCTCTTCCTCCGCAGCACGGCGCGCGCGTGCATAGCGGATGCTGCGCCCCAGGGTGGCTGAGCTCAGCTCTGCTTTTACCAGATAATCTACTGCACCCGCTTGTTGTGCTTCAATCTCAAGATTACTGTCGGGGTGCCCTGTCAGCATGATTATGGGAGTGAGAATCCCGGTTGTGCGTGCACTATTGAGCAGTTGCAGCCCATCCTCTTTTCCCAGTTGATAGTCCACCAGACAAAGATCATGATCATTCGTCTGTAGCCGTTCGATGGCTTGCGAAACGGAGGTGACCCAGTCCAGCTCTATCTCTGCAGGACGAATATCCGCCAGCAGGTCTCTGGTGAGAATGTAGTCGTCCTCATCGTCCTCGACCAATAATAATTTGATTCCGTTCAGCATTTTTCACCACTGTTTGGCAGCTGTACCAGGTCCGCCCAGTAGTCGCTGAGAACTGACATCATACTGACCAGGTCTGTATAGGCTGCCGGCTTGGTAAGAAACGAGGCTGCGCCAAGCGAATAGCTGCTGACAATGTCCGTTTCCCTATTTGAGGTGGTGAGCACAACGACTGGAATCAAGCACAAGCGCGAATCTTCCTTAATTTTGGCAAGCGCTTCTAGTCCATTCATTCTGGGCATATTCAGGTCGAGTAGTATGAGGCCGGGTAACGAGCGTGGTTTGGCCGCGTAATTTCCTTCTGAGCGCAGATACTCAAGAAGCTCACAGCCATCTTCAACAAACTCCAGTTTATTGGACTCGCGCCTCTCCGCCAGCGCTTCACTGGCCAGCAATCTGTCGTCAGCATCGTCTTCGGCCATGAGAATTGTAAAGGATTGGCCGCTGTTAACTGGCATGTTGGTTTGACTCCTGAAGTTTAGGGCCTGTTGCCAGACTCTCAGAATCTCTATCGACATCTGCGAGTTCATGCCTCAGAGGCAGGATGATGGTGAAGTCTGAGCCGGAGCCGACCCTGCTGTAAGCCATGAGGTGACCACCGTGCCTTTCAACAATTCGCTGGCACAAGGCGAGCCCTATGCCGGTACCAGAATATTCACTGCGTGAATGCAGCCGCTGAAAAGGTTTGAAAATACGTTCAGTGTATTTCGCATCGAAACCAATGCCGTTATCGATCACGTGCAACTCCAAAAATTCTTGGTCGGCCCGGGTGGCAGGTACGGACAAAAGTTGTGTGCTTGCGGTAATGCGCACCTCTGGTGTTTTTTCAGCGCTCACAAACTTGATAGCATTGGTTATCAGGTTGAGTAGTAATTGCCGCATCTGAGTACCATCCGCCTGAATGTCTGGCATTGGCTCAGTGAGAATCGTGGCTCGGCTGGCGTTTATCGCTTCTTCCAGGTCCTCAAGAACACCGGCAAGCACTTCATTGAGAGAAACCTGCTCGAACTCCTTGGGCTTGGCGGTAACCCGGGAAAACTCCAGTAGATCCTGAATGAGCATGGACATTCTCGCGGCAGCCGACTGCATTCTATTAAGGTAGTCTACATCCTTGCCCAGCGCATCCCCGGAGCGCGCTTTCAGCCGGTCGCCAAATGCCAGGATCTTTCGCAGGGGTTCCTGCAGATCGTGCGATGCGATGAATGCAAAGTCTTCAAGTTCACGATTACTTCGCTCCAGTTCTCGGTTGCTAATTTGTAGCGCAGCGGTGCGCCTTGCGACCATGTCTTCCAGGGCCTGTTTTTGCTGCAGCAGTTCGGTTTCCCAACGTTGCTGCCGCGCTAGTGAGCGTTTCAGGGCGCGATACATCAGTGCGATACCCAGTACACCAAGTCCGGTAACCAGTGACACAGCTATCGATATATTGCGTTCGCTGGCCGCTAGCTCGCCATTACGGCCGGAGAGTAAAACCTCATAAGATTGCTCAATATCCAGAATGGTTGAGCGAATTTCCTGTAAAAGCGCCGCATTCTCGGGAATACTCCAGGTTTCCAGTGAGCCCGGTGTGCCTGCATATGGAAAACTCAATTCATCCAGAGAATCGACATGCAGGCGGCGCATTAACAGGGATTCAAAGCCGACCAGTTTTGCAAAGGTATGGCCATCATATTGACTGGTACGGATCCGTTGCACTCCCTCGACAACCTTGGCCACCGAATCGCGATAAATTTGCAGGGCATCGTCATTGTTCCAGAGCAGATAGTCGCGTTCACTAATTTCCACATCCTGAATTGCGGAGTAGGTTGCTCTAATCGTCATCATTATCTGTCTGGCCTGTTGCACTGCATCCTGCGTTTGACTTACACGCGACAGGCTGTAGATCACTACCACCACATTCAGGATCATTACCAGCGCAGTGAGCAAAAACAGTAGCTGCCAGTAGCGAATTTTTGGCATCGGACTACTTTTCAAGGGAGGGCTTCAATTGCGACATTACTGCCGTGTCTGGACCAGATGCGTCAGCCAGTTTATCGACGATTTCAGAGCACCTGTTGCTGGCCTCGAGAATGAGATTGATGCACGCCAGTGAAGCGTCCAGATCTTCGCGCGCAACGGTCTGGCCTGACTCTGTAGCCAATTCCAGTTTTGCCAGTTCTGCGTTCAGGAAGATATTATTGAGTTGATTGCGCAAGTCATGTAACAGCTTTTCAGGCTTTGTTTTGTTATCCATACGGTTTTCCGGAACTAGTCCTCATCGCCATACGTCTTGATACGGTTGTAAAGTGTTTTCAGGCTTATTCCCAACACCTCAGCGGTTTTCGCTTTATTGCCCTCACAATGGTCCAGTGTCATGGTGATGAGTTTACGCTCTACCTCATCGATAGTTTGACCAAGAAGCTGCGGTGACAAGCCTGGCTCAGAGCTGCGGGAAAAAGGAGATGAAAAATCCTCTGGTAACTGTATTTGTTCAGAGCCGGGGTCCGACATGATAAAAGCTCGGTGTATAGCGTGGCGCAACTCGCGAACGTTGCCGGGCCACCCATAATCGTCCAGCTTCGAGAGTTGCGCTTCGCTCAACTCGAGCTGCGTTTGATTGTCACGATTCAGCTCCTCCAGAAAGTGTAGAGCCAACAGCCGGATATCGCCACCGCGCTCTCTGAGAGGTGGAATGGCGATCGGAAACACCGCGAGCCGGAAGTAGAGATCCTCGCGCAAACAGGCTTCCTCCGCCAACTGCGCGGATGTGCGATTGGTTGCGGATATTACGCGGCAATCAATAGGGATCTCCTCGGTTCCTCCAACCCGAATAACCGACCTGGTTTCCAATGCTCGCAATAGAGAAGGCTGCTGATCCAATGGCATTTCGGTGATTTCGTCTAGAAACAGCGAACCGCCAATGGCGCGCTCAAATAATCCGATTTTTTGTTTTACCGCGCCGGTAAAAGCCCCTTTTTCATGGCCGAAGAGCTCGCTGCCAATAAGTTCTTTCGACAGAGCCCCGCAATTCGCGGCGACGAAAGGGGCGGAGCCGTGCGCGGCCCTGTGTATGGCGCTGGCTACCAGTTCCTTGCCGACACCGCTTTCCCCCTGGAGCAACACATTAGCCCGCGTTTTCGCCACCCGCTCAATAACCCGGTAGAGCTCCTGCATGGCAGCAGACTCTCCGACCAGGTAGCCGAAATGGGCTCCCTGGCTGTCTTCATGGTGCTGCTCCGGGACGGTTTCTTCAGTTCGGCTCAACAGTGATTTTAACTGAGCGAGGTCGAAAGGTTTGACCAGATAGGAGATGTTCGGGCCGTATAAGGATTTCACCAGGGATCTGACGGAGGGGTGCCCGGTGACCAGGGCAATATGCGCCTCTCGCTGGGCTTCATCGCAGGCTTCCAGGACCTGCAGACCGCTGCCATCAGGCAACATGATGTCGAGCATCAGCAAGTCAAAGTACGATTCGGCTAATTGCGCGCGAGCGTCGGCAACGCTGCTGGCAACAGCGGTATCGTGACCCAGCTTTTTGAGGATCTTGCAGGTTGTCTCCGCGAAGATCTCATCGTCGTCAACTATGAGGATATTACTCAATGCGGCTCTCGTTTCTCACCAAAACTGCGAAAGTGTAGAGTAGTTTGTGCTCAAGGTCGAAGTTTTCCTATCGTAGATAATCAACAAAATTATAGCGTCCAGGGAAATGGGTATAAAACTTGCTGTTAATTTTGGAGCAACTCGTCCAATTAGGGGTGAGCCGTAACGACGCCATGTATCACAGGGAGGCACAATAGGTGCAATTATTGTTGGTTGAAGATCATCAATCATCGGCTCAAGAGCTGAGCGAGGCGTTAACCCAGCTCGATAGCCAATACGTGATTACCCACGTCACCACTGTGGCTTCTGCTCTGGAGGAATTGGAGTCAGGTACGGTATTTGATGCTGCATTAGTTGACCTTGGGCTGCAGGATGCTCGATCCCTGGAGGCGCCGAGAAAGCTCTGTGAGGATTTTCCTGATCTTATCGTGGTAGCGCTTACGGGAGAAACTGACTCCCGACCGGCGCCTGCCGTTTTCCGCCTGGGCGCCCAGGATTTTTTACATAAGGGTGAGCATGGGGTCGATGGAATCGACCGGGCACTGCGTTCCGCCATAGAGCGTAACAGGCGCGAGCAATCCCTCGAAGGGGTTACTAAGATAGACGAACGGACTGGCTCGCTAAACCAACGTGGATGCCAGGGTGAGGTCGATAATCATCCCCTGGGGAAGCTTTCCCACGAAATATGTAATCAACTCAATGTTGTAGCGCTTGAAGCAGATGTTATCCAGCTGGCGGTTGGCAATGGCAGGGTCGCTGAGGTGGACGAATCAATAGCCAGTATCCATCAGAAATGTGATCAGCTGGCCAGTTTGGTGCGACAATTTCTGCGGTGATAGCGACCAATCCATTGCGGTTCCAGCGGCTAGGCATCCGCTTCCAGCGCATCCTCGAATTCGATTTCGTCATCCACCGTGCGTTGGAATGCCTCTATCCACGCATTCCGAAACACATTTAACACGGCCGTCAATACACCTGTGTTCAGGTCATTGAGATTGCCTTCAAAAGGCACTTTAGAGGCCACGGTACCCTCATCTTCGTTCTCCAGCACCAGCCCGACAAACCCCACCAGCGCCTCCCATAATGTCTCCAGTACCTGATCTTCCTGGCTGTGCAGTTCAAAGTCTTCAAGCATGGGCTTTACATAGCCAATCAGATGCCCATCGGCGATGGCTAGCTCGCCGTATACGTTGACAGTGCCTTGTTCGAAATCCACACCGGAGTAATGCTCTGAAAAGTCATTGAGTGACTCGACTGCAGCATGCTCCAGCGAAAACGACATATCGACATCGGGTATACGGCGAAGGAGGTTCATCTGGCCCTTCAATGTGGCCTGTCCGTCTCCGATAGACACGGCGCGAGCCTCAATAGAGGAATTCAGGGTGCCATCCCTGCCGGCGATATTACTGAGATTGGTTGCCAGTAATTGCAGTTGGTGAAGGTAAATGTCTATTGACGGCTGCGCCGACAGTTGCAGGAAACCGATTTTGCCGCTGACAATTTCAAAGCTGTTGACGTCGATCGGCACCAGTTCCTTCAACGCTTCGGTCCAGTCCGTCTCATTGGGGGCCACCGCGTCGACGTCATCGTGATCTTCCAGTACATACATCACTTCAGGCTGCGTCAGCTTGATAGCAGTCACGATTCTGCCTCGAAGCAGGGCTGCCCACTCAATCGAAATATCAGCACGACGGATGCTTATGAAGGGTACTTCGCTTACTGCCTCGATTTTGTTGAGGTGTAATCCTTCTATAACATAGGCACCGCGCAGCAACTGCATGTCAATGTCTTGCACGGCTCCGTGATAGCCCGGTATGTCTGCCAGTACATTATTGACGTAACTCCGAACCCCGTTGGGCAGCCATATCCGGAATGAGACCAGGATCAAAGTGATGAGCATTAAGCCCATCCAGAAATCAGTCGAACGCTTTGATACCTTCTTGATCGGCCTGTCCAACGTATTGCACCTCGCGAAGGCGATAAGATTGTTCTGCTGGGTTTGAGGGTGAAGGGCATTGGTGACTGCCCGTTTCTACCCTCTACAAGTCAAATGTTCTACAAGACAAAATTGACGATGGCACCAACGACTACGACGACACCTATGAGATAAATAATATTGTGCATGGTTTTCTCCTTTTGTAATTTGTATTTCTCCAGTACTGACAATCTGTTTTGTCAGACCGTGGATGGGTCCACATCGGGAGCTTATTTGATGGGGCGCTTCCCCAATATAATCTCCTGTTATCCAATAAAGCAAAAGCCGTGCCACTTAGGGTATTTCCCCCCCGACCCCGGATAGCGCCTACTTGCTGCGATGGCGAACAATACAACACTGGCGGGTTTCTGGTAGCTGAGTTGTAATTTTTACATTCGACATGGTGGATGTTGCAGATGTGGAGCCTGTCGCGCTAGACGCAGGGACACCATAGGACCCCGCTACAGTGCGGCCCCGGATATCCTTTGCGAAATAGTTGCTGTTAGTGCATCTCAAGCCAGCTGGCTGCTAGCAGAATTTTCAGTGGTGTGGCGATTCAACACTCAGACGCTTAACCGTGTCGTGGACGAATTGCAGCTTGTCCTGAATCGGTTGGTGCAGCACGAAGGGGTAGGGGTCCGGCATGCCCATACTCCGATTCAGACTGTTTAGCATGATCGAAGCCGCTACCCAAAGATCTGCTAACTCGGCAAAGTCTGTCTTGCCATCGTTGCCACTGGATCCGACGCTAACAGGTAGACTCATCTCCCTAACGGAATCAGATAGAACGTCCGAATTGCCACTGAAGCTCTGCAGTGTCTCCAGTGTGTCGATTATATGTAGATAGTGCGCCCAGGTTTCAGCCCAGTCCTCCCACGGGTGCATTGTTGCGTAGGTGCTGACGAAATCGTTTTGCCAGTCGGCTGGCGGGCCCACTTCTTAGTGCCGGTCCAGCGCTTCCTGGTAGTCCGCGCTTTCGTCACCGAAGACTGTTCGAAAAGACTGCACGAACCCGGGGTCCGTGACCTTCAGGCGGTCCCAGAAGTAGTGCCCCGTCTCATGCCTGAAATGCCCTAGCAGGGTTCGGTAGCGTTCCTGCATGGCAACGCGAGTTTGCGTTCGGGCTGTGTCGTCCGCCTCGGCAAGATTAATCGTAATAATACCGTCCGCGTGCCCGGTGAGAACGGGCTCTTCACCGGGGATCGGTCGTTGGAAGTGGCTACTTGCTTCCTTATCACTCATAAATCGAAACGACAGTGGCGGTGGGTTCGAGTCGCCTTCGTCGATATTGCTGGCGTGAACCGGAAGATTCAGTTCCAACAGCGTAAAGAGACATCTCCTCTTTGCGCCTTCGAGTTCCCGCCACAGTGGTAGGTTTGCAGCATCGGTCAGGTCCGGGATGATATCGTTTAATCTGCAGGCAGGGCATAGACCATCGGGGTTGGTGTCAAAATTGTGTAGATTTGTGGGGTTATCATCCGGAATCAATGGCAACACCCAGTTACAGACCTGGTGATTCGTCCAGTTCGCGCACTGCATATACTGGCGTCCGGACTCATCTTCCCAAACTGCCGGCAGTGCTAACGGGGTTTCGCCTGAATCGTTATCGAGCGCATCGGTGTCGGCATTGTCCACCCGCTTAAACGGCTTTAGCTCCAGGCTCTCCGGGCAGAAGCCGGTGGGGCGACCGCAGCTTTCGCACTGAACGTTTTCAAAATAGAGGACGGGTTTATTCTTGCACGTGCAACGAAATAATTTCATGTTCAGCTATTCACCATGGGAGTAGATAAGTACGCTCGACAAAGACATAAGCGGGAGCGCACTAGTTGCGATCAAAGCGAGTAATTGGAGATTTGTCCCCATTCTTATAGGTCAACTGGACTGTGACATAGGAGGTAGAGCGCGGCACGGTAATGTACACCTTTGTATTGGCGTCTATGGTGGCCAGACCAGTCTTATTCCAGTTGGGGAAGCTGAAATCCTTGTTGGGTACTTCACGGTCCACACCATACTGAATCTTTGACAGCGCGCCGCGATATACCATCAAGTGGCTGAAATATAGCAGCACTTTTCGGTCGTAGTCTCGAAAGGAGACCCAGGACGTGGAGGTCATTTCAAGCATGTTGCGGTTGCTGTCTGCGCTTGCCTTTTTCGCTTCAAAATCAAACTCAAAAGGTCCCTGTTCCGCGCCCGCAAGGTCGGTGTAACGAATTTCAATTAGCGCATTGCCCTGATTACTGGGAAGAGAAAAAAATGTTCTCGGTGCCGGCTTTCCCGTGCTTGGATCTACCTGACCGCTGCTACCGGTGCTCACCGGTTGTGTTTTCCCCTTAATGTTCCACTTGATGTCCTGCACCGATTCGCCAATCTGTATGTTGCCGTTCCAGCCGGCATTATGAGACATCCAGCTAAGAGACACCGGGTTCTCCAGTGCATTGCCAAGGCTGCTCTCAAGAGTGAGACGTCTGGCCTGGGCATCTTGGCGCCACTCGCTTACCAACTCCTGGTCGACCATATACCGTAGCAGGCCCCCATTCTCATCAATTTCCTGGAAAGCGATCAGGTAGGCCAGCTCCTGGCGCTTATCGGCGATGGTCTGACTGCCGAGGCGCACTTCGGAAAACTCCAGACTCAGATGGTAGGGGGCGGGGCCAAAGGCGGGGTTCTCTTCAAAATACCGGGTCAAACCCGCTATGCGCTGTGCTGGATTTAGCAGCAAAATTCTGGCATATGCAGGTATCGGGCTGGCGCTTCTTGCGGTTACAGCATTGTAGGTTTCTCTCGCACCCGCAGTGCCCTCCTGCACTTTAAGAAACGAGATAAACCGCAAGTGCGGATCCAGAATGGGAAGGTCACTCTTGAAATATTCGAGATATGACCGCCGCGCTGCCGCATAATCACCACTGAGTTCTTGCACCCGCGCATTGTGGTAATAATCTTCCGGTGATTCTGGGTTTTTGATAATTCCGCCACTGTCCGAGCCCGCCTTTATCGCTTCCAGTGAGGTCATTATCGTTTCAGAGTTCGATTCAAGTCGCGCTGTTGTTGCCACGATGGTTTGCGTATCGCCCTTTATGTCATCGAGCTTTCGGTCGATGATTCCCAGACGTTCCTGCAAGTTTTCGATGCCGGGAATGGCGGTGGCCAGAATACCCTGTTCCTGTGATTCTCCTCCTTGCTGCAGTAATGACAAAAAACCAAATAGCGCGGCTGCAATGCCCGCCAGGGCGAGAGGCCCCAGAAGATCCTTGTTGCCCCGCCAATAAAGAAATGCCACCACCACAAGGCCGACAGCCGAAGCCACGAACAGGTAGAAAGCGAAGGGCGCTATGGGCTGAAGAACATCTGCAACCAGGCCGCCAATGGTGCACAGCCACCCGGTTACTACCAGGCTGGTTTTACGCAAGCTCTGGACCAGGCTCAAGTTTGAAAGTGTTTGGACATAGCTCATTTTTATCTGCCTGTGAGAAGCTGTGCCAGCATGGAAGGCACGCGCAAAGTTGTGGAAAAAACCTGTTTCATACCAGAATCAGGTTTTCGTGTTATCAGAATTGCTAGTGCCGTTCTCATTGTTGTCGGCCCCTTGCTGGCGCCTGATAGAGGTCAGGGCTGACGCCATAATGCCCGTGGGCATGGCGACCAGGCCCAGCCCCAGCATGAGAACGATAAACGAAAATACGCGGCCACCCACTGTTACCGGATAGATGTCGCCATAGCCGACCGTAGTCAGTGAGGTTACGGCCCACCACAATGAGTCGAAAATAGAGCGAAACTTGTCAGGTTGTGCCGTGTTTTCAAAGTAGTAGATGCCAACTGCAGCGAGATAGAGAAAAATCAGGGTGCCAACTGTAAAAATAATCAGTTCTTCCCGGGCCAGCATGAACGCCTTTCCGAGACGGGCAATCGCCCGGTGGTAGCGAACCAGTTTTAGCAGGCGTGCGAGTCTGAGCAATCTGACCAGGCGCAGGGTCCGAAGATCAACAGCCGTAGCGAGATAGAATGGCAGGATAGCCAGCAGATCGACAAGCCCATAAAAACTGAAGATAAACTTCAGACGATTTTTCGCAACGTACACGCGGTACAAGTACTCCGCGGTGAAAATGGCGACAACCACCACCTCTGAGTAATAGAGAAATTCTCTGGTGAGGGGACGAAGGTTCGGCAGCGTTTCCAGCGAAAAGCATACGGTCGAGAACAGAATAAGTGTCGCAATAATGCCACCGGCCACCGGGTGATCCAGTAACCCGGCGTCGGTGGACTCTGTCTGCAATCTTACGGCCTCCTGAAAGTCGTTGTCTGGAGTACAGTAACGCCGTCATATCTGAATACCACAATAGAAAGCGCTTCTCCGACCAGCATGGCAACAGCTGCAATTTTTAATCGATAGATATTCATTATGATATCCCTACCCCTATATTTTTTTGCGATGCTGTAGAGAGTCTATCCCAGACTCGGAGTCTTGCAAATCAAGCTGGCTACCGTTTTTGCCATGTGAAAGATCTGAATTGGCAGGTCAGTACGTGTCAGTGTTTTACGGCTTTGAATACTTTTGCTCACGGCGCCAATCCCAGGGTGGTACCGGGTTGGGCTGCGCCCAGAGCCCGCGCTTTTCGCTTCTGGCTTTTTCCTCGGTAGCCGCGAGCAGTCTGTCGTGTGGTGCATAGTAGCGGTACCACCAGGCGTGGCCACCGGCGACCATGGCGACATTGATATTGCGATCACCCAGGTAGACTGTGCCGTCGGTGCGGCCGTAACTGTCTTCACCCAGTACCACCACACCCACTGCTTTGCCGTCCACCATGCTATCCAGGGCGTCCCATGCAGCCCTGCCGTAAGGTTGGTCGCGTTCGGGGGTATCGATGCCGTGCAGGCGAATTTTATGCTGCTTGTTGTTTCTGTCCAGCACTGAGAGGGTGTCGCCGTCTGCCACTCTCACCACACGGCCGGTCAAACCAAAATCGGGGAGGGGGTTGCCCTCACGCTCTGATCCCAGTTCCTCCAGTTTTTCCGTGGCTTCACGCCAGCTGGCTTCGGGGCGCCCGGCATAGTCACGCAGGTTGTCACTGACCTTCTCGGCGACATTTTTGGGCCAGCTGACTTTGCCATCGTTGAAATACTGGAACAGGCTTAGTGCTATTAACAGAAATAACAGGTTGCGCCACAGGCGCCGGCGATGGAGTTTTTTCTTTGCGGAAGCGCGTCGCGATTGGCCAGTCACAGCTATTATCCCGGGGGAGTAGGTAGGTGGGCAGAGGTTTCCGCCGGAGGGAAATCAGCCCCTGCCTTCAGAGGCCGGGCGCAATTGCGATTACTCAGTAACAGCGGCGTCCTCGATGTGGTCCAGTTCATCATTGCCGTTGAATACCAAAATTTTGTGCTGTTCCTTGTAGTACCAGCGCTCATAATCCTTTTCGGTGGGTTCGCCGCACATTTCCAACACCTGCTCCTTGATCAGGGGGTGTATCTGATCACCGGATATCAGATGAGAGCCGCAGCGTATCTCCTGGGCGAGCGCCGGAGCAGCGACCAGGGATGCTACAAAAAGTGATGATAACACTTTGATATTTAACATAAAATTCCCCGAAGGTTACTTTTTAACAAGGCTTGATGCAGGCCAGTCGGCTTCAGTTTGTTGCCCGGCGACGCTTGCGAATACCTGACCATATCGACAAAACATAGGAAGTTCAACGGCCTCTAAAAGGAGTAGACCAGCTCAGCACCATACCAGAAGGCATCGCCATTATCGGCATCGGTCAAGCCGCCACCCAGGTTTATCGCCGTGGCCCGCCCCAGGGTAGCCTCCAGGCCCACGTCCCAGCGTACACTGTCATCGTCCTGCTGGTAGCCGGGTAATTTGGCTGAGTTACCGGCAACAGACACCATGCCGATACGGGGGTTTGTGGCATCGTTATCGACATAGCCGCGGTAGGTCAGCTCACTGTAAATTTCGCAGTCGCAGAACCCGAGCTGACGCTCGCCGAACAGCCCCGCGCTGATAATACCTGCGGTAGTGCTCATATCGTGCACGCGCAGCGCTGTCGCCGAACCGCCTTTCTCCTGGTAACCGTCGACATCGGCGTCTATGTACTCGTAGCCCCAGATCGGGCCGAAGCGATAATTGGAGCTGCTATCTACGAGGTTTAGTCCGGCATTGAACTTGATACCAAAGGTCTTGCCGTTTGTATCGCCAGTCTCGGTGCGCTGCAGCACTGGGCCCAGGCTGAATTTACGCTTGAGCTGGTCGTAGTCCAGGTCGCTGTAACTGATAGCGCCCTCAAAAAACCAGGGTCCGTTGTTGTAGCCGCCCAACACAGTGAGGTTGAGGCTTTCCATTTCATACCGCGAGGCACTGGCACCGAAATCGAGCTCGTTATCCGCCCGGCCCAGCTGGCCGCCGATATACCAGCTTTCTGCCGGCCGGAAACTGACACCCACGTTGTACTGCGTGGCCTTGTTGGTGCCGGTGTTGTTATAGCTGGTCTCGTGATCGTCCTCGTTCCAGTTGGCGCCGCCCCAGACGGAATAACTGCCGACGGGTGTTGCGGCTTGCCAGCGGTTGGAACGCATGATGGGGTGCGCGGAACGCCATTGGGACTGCATATCGTCCAGGCCCATTTGCGGCAACAGAGCAAGCTCGCCCGGCGCCTGTAGAACCGACAATATGTAGTCTCCGGTAATTTGTTGGCCGATGGTTGTTTGATGCAGTGGATCGTTGAAGTAGAACTGGTCCGGGTCGGGGTTGCTGCCGTCAAGCTTTGCGTCGGCGTTGCCCTCGGAACAGGTGCCGGCGGAAGTGCTGAAACAGGCCAGGCTGGCCTCGGTGGATGAAAGTGGCAGGCCGTAGGCCTGGGGCGTTGCGATTACCTCTTGAAGTAAACTGTAGGAATCGAAAATCAGGATATTCCCGCTTCCCACCTGCTGCTGAATTGACGCATTGACCTTTCCCGCCATCTCGCTGGCAAATTCGCTGAAGGGAATGCCAGCGGGAGCCAGACCGAAATCGGGCACGTTGGCAATGACCACATACTTCGCACCGCGCGCCCTGAGAGCATTGGCTGCATCGACCATATTTGTGGCGACCGCCGCGGCGGTGGCGTCATCGAATACTCTGCCATTACCGATATCATTGCCGCCGCCATCAAGAACATAGAGTGCATTTTTCTGCAGCGAGCGGCCGCTGAGCTCCAGATCGTAGAACAGTGAGTTGAAGTTCGGGTTGAGCCCGGAATCCGGGCGGTCCAGAGCGTAAGGGGCCTGGTAGGTGGTGGCTGCAGTGATCGACGCCAGCGTTTCCGCTGACTGGTTGCCGCCAACAGCGTAGTTGGTGCCACCTGCACGGGAGGGCTCGGCCTCGGTGAGCTTGAGGCCATTCGCGATAAAGTCCGGGGATACCGGCCCGTAGGCAGAGGTTTGGTAGTTTGGCCCAACCCGGTTAGTGAAGCGCAGGCCGTCAAACTGGCCGTTGTCCAGCAGGCTGTCGCCAAACAGGTATATGTCGGAATAAGGGCTGGCCAGGGCGGGAGCGGCGATGGTGGCAGTGGCGAGCAAAAGAGCCCGAATATCAGATTTGCGCAAGGTTCTTCTCCATTATCGGTAGAGGTATACCTATTATACGCACACAATTGGTGTGCAGATCGGCATATTTTTAGCAGTCAAAAGTTGCGCTGGGGTGAAAATGATATCCCGGTATTGCATTCGAAGATTTCGCTGCCCTGACGTATAATCGCTCTATGTCTAACGAGCGAATATCCACAGCTATGCAGCCACCGGTCCAGCAGCGACTGGGGGTTGCGCTGATAGTCTTTTTCAGCTTGATGAGCAGTATCGCGATGGCGGCAACGGTATATAAAACGGTGGATGAGCAAGGCGTGGTGAGTTACTCGGATACTCCCCCGGCAGAGGAGGTGCCAGTGGAAACCCTGGTGATTGATGCTCAGGCACCGGAGCTGAGCGAAACGGCTGAGGAGCAGTTGGAGGCCCTGCGTGAGACCACCGACAGGATGGTGGCCGATCGCCAGCAGCGTGAGAAGCACCGCGCGGCAATGCGTGAGCAGCAGGCACAAAGCCAGGCCCCGCCGCAGGTCGTAGAATACACAGAGCCGGGGTTTTACAATGGTCCATCCACGGCTTATTACCCCTATCCGGTTTATCGACCTGTGCGCAGACCCCGGCCGGTTCACCCCATTGCCAGACCACCGCTGCGGCATCAAGTGCCCGCGCAAACGCCGGCGGGTGTGATCTCTCCGGGGTACAATTATCCCGCGTCTCTGGTTCGGCGGGGTTACAGTCCGCAAGTGCGGGCAGCCTTTGAAAAATGAGCTGGAGATTCACCCGGCCGGGAGCAATCTCGTGCCTGGCAAAAAATTCAATCCAGCAGTGTTTTAGTTTCCCCCGCAGTAATCAGCCGTTGTCGCACCAGTAACCCCAAATTGTCCAACAGCCGGAGATTCCGCCAATGACAGGCAGATATGCCATCTTCTACCTTGTGTTTATGCTCGCGGGAAAAATCGCCGTGGCCGATGAGTTGATCATGAAGAACGGTTCGCGACTGGTGGGTACACTGATAAGCGCCAGCCAGAGCGATGTCGTCTTCGAAACGCCTTTTGCCGGGCAGATTACTGTCAAGCAGGCCAACATCGAGCAGATTGTTGCGGATAAGAAAGTCACTCTGATGATGCAGAATGGCAAGATTTATCGCGACAAACAGATCGTCACCAGAGATCAGAGACTGTTGGTGATGGCGGCAAAGCAGCAGCCGGTGATGTTTGATGTCGCTGATATCAAACTTGTGAACCCGGAGCCCTGGCGTATTGGGGACGGCTATAAGTGGTACGGGCAGATGAACCTGGCGATCCTCGCGGAGCGTGGCAACACCGACAGCGACCAGATGGACATCGATTTTGAAAGTATATGGCGCAGCATCGAAGATCGCGTCACCGTGCGCGGGCTGTGGGAAATCGATTCTACTGACGGCACTGAAAACAAGAATACGGCCACTCTTCGCAACAAGTACGACCGCTTTCGAGTGGAAGACCCGGACAATTATATAGGCGCTCAAGTGTCATTCGAGCGGGACAAGTTCGCGGATCTGAATTTGCGGACTACCGTCGGTCCCTATCTCGGACGACAGTTTTTTGAAACGCAGTTACTGTCGGTGCAAGGTGAAGTGGGTGTGGTCTATGTGGAGGAAGATTATGATACCGCCGCCAACGACGACTACTGGGGTTCCAACTGGGAGCTACGGCTTATCAGCGATATCATTCCAGACACGCAACTCTATGTGAATGCTGACGGAGTATTCAATTTCAACCACACGGACCGGCAGCTGATCAACGCCACTGTGGGCGTCAGCCTACCTGTTATATATGGGCTGAAAGCGGGTGCTGAAGTGAGATACAAGTACAATGGCGGAGCAGTGGCGGGAGTGGATGAGCTCGATGAAACCTACAATATCAAGTTCGGTTATGTCTGGTAGCGGCAGCCTCTCAGATCAATCTGGGCTTGAATCAGCGCGCGAGTCTACCTGGGTCTTCGGTTACGGATCGTTGATTTATAAGGTTGACTTTCCTTTCCTGGAACGCGAGGAGGCGGCCATCGGAGGCTGGCAGCGCAGGTTCTGGCAGGGGTCGCATGATCATCGCGGTACGCCCCAGGCACCGGGCAGGGTGGTCACCCTGATCCCCGCAGCCGGTGCGGTGTGCAAGGGCGTGGCCTACCGCATTGATCACGACGTTTTCGAGCACCTGGACCATCGCGAAAAGAATGGTTACGAGCGCCATGCGGTGAGCATCGCACTCACGGCTTCACAGCGTCAGGTCGGTGGCATACTGTATGTGGCGCGAGCAGACAATCACGCCTATCTGGGGCCGGCGCCAATGGCAGAGCTGGCAGCGCACATAGCCGGGTCCTCAGGGCCCAGTGGCAGTAATCGTGACTATGTCCTGGCACTTGCGACCGCGCTGCGCGAGTTGGGCGACCTTGACCCACATGTACTGGAGCTTGAGTCGCTGCTACTGCAGTCCACCGGAACCTCCCCAAAAGAGCGCTAGTCGCGGCACCAGTCGATCACCTGTTGATGCACGCGGCTGTCACTCAACAGGTCAAAATGATTCTTCTCGTGGAATACGCGGCAGTGTTCTGCGTCAATTTTCAATTTGCGTAAGTCGCTCTTGTGCAGCCCAACCGCGCTGTCCGGTCTTACCAACAGGTCGCCCAACAGATGCCCCAGTGGGTCACTGTGGTCGCGGCCAACGCTGGCTGCGGCAAAAAAGTACTGCACTCCGGGAATCATCGGTACCACTTTGCGTGAGTCGGGGCGGGGGGTGTCCGGGTCATGCCCTTGCCAGTCTTCGTCCAGCAGGGAGCCGTGACGCAAATCCTTGATACCTGCGCTGCGCATTTTACCAAACAGCATGGGCTCCACATAGGGTATTTTCTGCATGGCGGTTTCGAAAGCATGCCCCGCTTTTTCCAGGGGTGACCCGTGATGGGGGGTGCCGAGACAGATCACTTTGCGCAGCTGCTGTAGCCATTCACTTTGATTACGCTGGGCATACCAGCAGGCACTGCGAATAACCAGCCCACCCATGCTGTGCCCCACCAGCGATATCGATTGCACCGGTGTCGGCCAGTCGTCGCACAGTTTCTGCAGCAGTTGCGCAAACTCCTGGCCGTTGGTGGAGATATGGCGTCCGGTGTTATAGCGAAGGTACAAGGGGGTTTGGCCCAGCTCGGCTTCGAGCTGCTCCCCTATGCAGGCACCGCCACCGCGCTTCCAGCTGAGTTCCGACAGGCTCAAGCCGTGCACCATTATTACGATATGAGGGCTGGCTTGCGGCAGTGCAGATCTTAACGCCTCTGGGTTAATGTCGAGTGGGCAATGGGGCGTACTGAGAGCCATTTTGGTTGCCAGGGGATTACCTGTTGTTTCAAGGTGATCGCCACATACGCCGTTGAGAGCGGCGACGGCACGGGTTTCCGCCGTAGAGCCCGCGGTATAGTGCCGCTGCATCGGCAGTGCGGTAAAGGATCTGTCAATTCCCTCACGCAGGCCGCCATTGATACCGCGGATGACCCTGTATACGCCAGCAGCAATGATTCCATGGGCGCGGTTGGGGCGCTCTGGACCCGGCAGCAAGGCCAGCGGCGCCCTGGCGATGGTTTCGTGCATGTGCTCGACTTTGTTGGTGATACCTTCCAGCGAGTCGAATAAAAGGCGTGTGCCGCCCTGCAAGGTGCGGATAGATGTATTCATGATTGTGCTCCTGTTGATTCGGTCAGGTTAATGTCTGGGGCAGCGCTCAGGGACGCCAGGCAGGTCAGGCACAACAGCACAGGCCTCGCGGTGACGGGTACACCCACCGCAGCCCGCTCACCCTTGTGCAATATGCTATTGCACTGGTCACAGATACCGTTGAGGTTTAACACGGCCTCCTGCCAGCCGATCACATCGGGTTCCGTATCCTCGCTGGTGGTCTCGGCAGCAGGTCTGGGGAGGGCAGGGCGGCCCTGTACAGCCCGCGCCAGGTTGGTGCTGTCTACCACCACACCTTCTACCAGTTCGAAGGTATTAAGCAGAACGTTGCGAACAACCGTAGAAACCGAAAGCCCGAGTTGCTCCGCGTGGCCGCGCAACTCCTCATCCAGGTGTTTGGGGATTCGCGCCTGTAGTACGCGGTCTTTATTCTGGCGGGTTTTTCCTCGTCCTTTTTTGCCAGATGTCGCCATGATTTTCTGCTCTCCACTGCGGTCTATTCGTTAATTGAATGAGAAAGTAATCGCAATGTAATACAAAGTCAATATTTGTAATACAAATATTGCCTACGCTGAAAAGCGCGCGCCATAGTCGCGTTGCTCAGGCAGGGTGTGTCAACCGATTGCTTTTGGCCACCTGTGGTGCAACCCTTGGCGTCGGATTGTGAATGACGGGGTAGTGATGTACTACGGTGAAAAATTAAACAGTATCAGCCATCTGGTTGGTGCGGTGCTGGCGCTGGTTGGTCTGGGTGCGCTGCTCACTGTGGGGTTGCAATCGGGTAACCCGTGGCTGTTGGCAAGCTTTGCAGTCTTCGGTCTTACCATGGTGTTGCTCTACACCATGTCTACGCTCTATCACAGCTTCCATCCCCCCGGGCTAAAGAAGCTGTTCCAGCTGTTTGATCATATTTCCATCTACCTGTTGATAGCCGGCACCTATACACCGTACATGCTGGTGAGCTTGCGGGCCGGTAATGGTATACCGATCATGGGCGTAGTCTGGGGCCTGGCGGGGCTGGGCATCCTGAGTGAGATTTTTCTCTCCGGCAGGGCGGTCAAGGTCGGTCAGTTGGCAATCTACCTGGGAATGGGCTGGGCTTGCTCCTTTGACATGGCAAGCCTCAGAGCGGCGCTTTCCGACACGGCTTTTGACTGGCTGTTGGCCGGAGGGCTTGCCTACACTGGCGGCGTTGTATTTTATGTTCTCGATAAAATGGGCAAGCTTCCTCATGCCCATGGTATATGGCATATGTTCGTGCTCGTTGGCAGCATGTGCCATTTTGTGTCGATTATCGGCTATGTCAGATAGGCCGTCGGGATGGGCGGAAGCCAGTTTAGAGCTTGCGTATCACCAGTAAAATCTCCCCTACGTCGAAGCCAAATTTTGTCATACGGGATTCGTTGATAAGTGTATTCGGATCGACAAGGTACATGCGGTCATCAATGCGGATATCGAGGCTTCCATCGTTGTAGGGAATACGCAGTACATAATCCAGGAACATACTGTTACCGGCAAATTCTACGTCGCCTGCGCCCACTACATCACCGGCCGTGCCGATATAGCTACCGTCGCCTGCTGGTGTCAGGGTCCATACGCGGCGGTCTTTCTCCCCATCATTAAAGACAAAGTCTTCTTCCAGCGTGCCAATGCCGTCTTTCCAGTAGGCTTTGATGTCGGCATTGAAGTAGCGGATGACTTTGCCGCTGCGATTTTTGACCACACCGTGAGCGCTGAGTTGGCCGTTAAAAAAGGTTTCCGGCTGCAGTGACGGCTGCATGTCTGCATAGTCTTCTACTGAGATGGAGCTGCAACCCGCCAGTAGCAGCGTGCACAGGGCGGTTGAACATAGATCGGGCCTAAACATTTTAGTGTGGTCTCCGCACAGCAAGATATGGGGGTCATACGCAAAAGGTCTTACTTGAGATCACCGCGTTTTGGTCACTTTCTGCCGACGGAACCGTTATCACCATGCTCCGCCCCTTGAATTTTTTCGCGTTGGCACTATCTATAGAAATGTCGGAAGCGCGGCTTGATTCAAGGGTGTTTCCGGCGGATTTTTTGATAAAACTCGTATTGCTTCTTTTGGAGGATATGCAAATGAATACTATCGATCTTACACCGTTATATCGCAACAGTATCGGCTTCGACCGGCTCGCATCACTGCTGGACGGTACCCGCAGTTCAGAGGCTGTGGCAGGTGGTTTCCCCCCGTATAACATCGAGGTCTGCGATGAAAACCGTTACGCGATTACTCTCGCAGTGGCGGGTTTTGAACGCGGCGAACTCGACATCAGTGTTGAGCGGGATGTGTTAACTGTGCGCGGCCGCAGGGAAAATGGCGAAGAGCGTAATTACCTGCATCAGGGCATTGCCAATCGGGCATTTGAGCGCAAGTTTAATCTCGCAGACCACATTGAGGTGACGGGTGCAGATCTGGCCAACGGCCTGCTGACAATCAGCCTGGTCAAGGAGGTACCTGAGGCGATGAAACCCCGTACTATCGCCATCAACCAGACTGCTGATGCACTTGAACACAACGTTGAGCGCCAGGAGGACAAGGCGGCGTAAACTGTCAGGGGCCGCGGTATTGCCGCGGCCCCTCTGGTTCAGGGACATTGAGCTGAATTTCTCACCATTGTTAGCTGTGGAACCTGCACGGACAAATGTAGTCTACAAAGTACCCTATTGATGCAGGCTCAGTTCATGAAGACACTATCACCTCTTGCTCTAATACTGTGGTTCGGCCTTGTGCCGCCTGCTAACGCCGAAACCGCCCTGTTTGCCGGCGGCTGCTTCTGGTGTATGGAGTCCGCTTATCAGGGTCGGGAAGGTGTGAGCGAGGTAGTATCCGGTTTCACCGGCGGAACGATTCCAAACCCCTCTTACAAAGGCAATCATGCGGGGCATTTCGAGGCCGTGCAGGTGACCTATGACCCGGCAGTCGTCAGCTATCAGGAGTTGCTGGACGTCTATTGGGTCAATGTCGATCCCTTTGACAACACCGGCCAATTTTGTGACAAGGGCCCGAGCTATCGCAGCGCCATCTTCCCGGCGACAGATGAGGAGTTGCAACTGGCTGAGCAGTCGCGAGCTGTCGTAGAGGCCCGCTTTGCACCCGACAAAGTCCATACCGAGATTCTGCCAGCGGGAGACTTCTGGCCGGTGGAGGCGGGCCACCAGGATTATTACCTGAAGAATCCGGTTCGTTACAAATACTACCGCTGGAATTGTGGCCGCGACCAGCGTCTTGAAAAAATCTGGGGCAGCGCCGCCGGGCACTAGCAAGGCGCGAAATACTCACCCGCGGTCCCGTACTGCTCAAGGCTTGCCTGGCAGAGGGTTGGTCAACCGTAATGATCTGTGTATATTGGGCGCAAATAAACACCGCCGAATTTACTGGAAGCACCCTTGCCCACGGAAGCTGATGCCGACCTCGTAGCCTGCCCCTCCTGCGATCTGCTGTTTGATGTAGGCGGACTACAGCACGGCCAGAAAGCCAGTTGCTCGCGCTGCGGCTGCTTCCTCACCCAGGTGCGGGATGACGGCTTTGTGAAGCTGCAATCCTATGCCATTGCCGGCCTGGTCTTTCTGATCATTGGCTGCAGTTTTCCTTTTCTTTCTTTCGAATCCAGCGGCCTGGAAAGCATTATGACGCTGCCGCAAACGGCGGGGCAACTCTATGCGCAAGGGCGGCCCGACCTCTCTTTACTAGTGGCAGGGTTTATTATCTTTATCCCGGCGGCGGTGCTTATACTGCTTCTCTTGCTGTCAACCTGCATTCTGCGGCAAAAGTTCTATCCGTGGATGATTCCCATTACCCGGCTGGTTTTCCATATGCAGAGTTGGGCCATGGTTGAAGTCTTTTTTATCGGTGTGCTGGTCAGTCTCGTTAAAATCGGCCATATGGCCACCGTGGTTATGGGCATATCGTTCTGGGGCTATGGCGCTTTTGCGCTACTGTTCATCTCGGCTGTGGGCTGTCTCGATCGAGTACAATATTGGAACGAACTGGACAGACTGGCGAGCGAATATCATGCCGCGTGAAACTGCCGCGTCGCGGAATCTGGCTTCGTGTCACCTGTGTTGCAAGCTGGCCGATGCCAGCTTGCAACAATGCCCGCGTTGCGGCGAGGCCCTGCACCTGCGCAAATCGAACAGCCTTCAGCGCACGCTGGCATTACTGATTACCGCATCCGTACTCTATATCCCGGCAAATGTATTGCCTATTATGATCACCGATCAGTTTGGTAATGCGACTGAAAGCACCATTCTCGGTGGTGTGGTTTTGCTGATCGATATGGGCTCAGTGCCTATCGCCGCGATTATTTTTATTGCCAGTGTCATGGTGCCGTTGGGAAAAATGACGGCCTTGTTCTACCTGTGCTGGAGTGTGGGCAGAGGCAGGCCTAACAGTCCTCGTCAGCGCACAGTGATGTATCGCGCCACGGAGTTGATTGGCAAATGGTCCATGGTGGATGTGTTCGTGGTGTCTATTCTCGTTGCACTGGTCCATTTAACGGGAGTGCTTGTTATCCTTCCCGGTGCAGCGGCCGTGGCGTTTGCCGCGGTAGTTATGGTGACGATAGTGGCGGCGGAGAGTTTTGACCCCAGAATAATCTGGGACCAACAGGAAGAAGTCGATGAGTGATTTGAAACCCGAGATAAAAACAGGGAAAGGGTTCAATCCGATCTGGGTTGTACCGGTGGTGGCCGTGGTGATCGGGCTCTATATGGTGATACACACCAAAATGAACGAAGGGCCGGATATCAGTATCGAATTCAAAACTGCCGAAAGTCTGGAGGCGGGCAAGACAAAAATTCGCTACCGCGATGTTGATGTGGGTCTGGTTGGTGAAGTGACCCTGAGCGATTCCATGGACGGCGTTGTGGTGACCGCCAGGATGGATAAGGATGCGGCTCATTTATTGCGCGAGGACACTCGCTTCTGGGTAGTCCGGGCACGCGTAGGGGCGGGTGCTATCAGCGGTCTCAGTACACTTCTTTCGGGCGCTTATATTCAGCTGGATCCAGGGACAGGGAAACGCAAGAAAGATACCTTCAAGGGGCTGGAACTTCCGCCACTCACCCCGGCGGACGCCCCCGGGATTCGGCTGGTACTGCACAGTGAGCAGGCGGGCTCGTTAAGCGCGGGTGATGTTATCGTATACAACGGCTTCAAGGTTGGCCGTATCGAGGGTATTACCTTCGATACCAAGAAAAAGGAAGTGCGTTACGATGCGTTTATAGATGCCCCCTACAGTGAAATGATCACCACCAGCACACGGTTCTGGAACACCAGCGGCGTAACCGTGACGGCGAATGCCAATGGCGTACAGGTGAGAACCAGCTCTATGGAGACCATATTGCTGGGTGGGGTGGCTTTCGGCGATGTTCCGGGCGTTCGCGCCGGTGAAAAGGTCAAATCCGGCGCCAGGTTCAAGTTGAGCGCCTCCTACAGTGATCTGGAAGCGGACCCTTACATACACCGAGCCTACTTCGTGGTCGAGTTCAAACAATCTCTGCGGGGCCTTGAGCCCGGAGCGCCGGTGGAATATCGCGGTATCCAGATTGGCCAGGTAGACAGGATAATGGTCAAGGAACTGGTAAGGCAGGGTCTGGGTGGAAGTGGCGCCGCGATTCCCGTGCTTATTTATCTGGAGCCCGCCAGGCTGGGCGCTCCGGATACCGCCGTCATGGCGCAGCTTATGCCAGCCAATATTCAAAAGGGAATCAGTGCGGGTATGCGCGGTAGCCTGCAAACCGGTAATCTCCTGACGGGTAAATTGTATATCAGTTTCGACCACTACGATGATGTTGAACCTTTTACTCCGCGGAAATTTGACGGCTACCAGGTGCTCCCCACCATATCCACAGGGCTGGGTCGTCTGGAGAAACAGGTCGGTGATTTGTTGGACAAATTTAATGCATTGCCACTGGATTCACTGGTGGAAAACACGAACACTACGCTGAAAACACTGGATGTTACGCTGGCCTCATTAACTGGCACGATGGATGCGCTGGAGGATATCCTGGATCAAGAAGCCACGCAGGACATGCCGGATGAAATAAACAAGACGCTGGCGGAGCTCAGGCAGGCAGTCAGCGGCGTATCGTCTGAGTCCGCGGTAGGGCAGTCACTGAGCAGCAGTATCTTTGAGCTGAACCGGGCCCTGAAAAACCTTGAGGAGCTGACGCGGACACTGAGTGCGAAACCCAACGCGTTGATCTTTCCCACTGATATTCCCGCCGATCCAATACCGGAGGCACGCCCCCAATGAGAGCCATTTACCTTATCGCAGTACTGCTACTCGGCGCTTGTTCCGGCCAGCCAGTCACACAGGAAAACTACCTGCTGCGGCCGGCGGTGGCCCCGGGTTCCGCCACAGCTGTTGTAGAGAGCGGCTACGCCCTGGGCGCTATCCGGGTCGCCAACTATATCGACCAACCCGGCCTGGTAATAACCCGTGGCGATGGCAAGATCCACTCTGCCAGAAACCATGTCTGGGCGGAGCCACTGCAGGTGAGTTTACGCCGCTATCTCGCTGTCGAGGTGTCCGGTAGCAGTGGCAGGGACATCGCCGCCAGCACAAGCAGCGCAACCAAAACACGGATTGACGTGACGATTGACGAGTTACACGGTAATGGCAGCGGCGCCGCGGTACTTGTTGCCTATTGGGATGTTGCCGGTGACGAGGGCAGCAAGTCGTTCCGCTTTGCAGAGGATGAAGCCCTTTCCGGTGATGGTTATGACGCCCTGGTGAACGCGGAAGAGGCACTGTTGAAGCGTTTGGCGAAAGCCATTGCAGCGTCGCTTCCGCCTGTTTGAGGGCGGTGCGGGCCGGTCTCCGGGAAGTGTGGTCTGATGCAGATGAAATGAGTCATCTGAATTGAGTGGTCAGACCCGGCTCCATGTACTATTTTTATGTATCTCCACATCGACTGTGGTGATCATAACCATTTTCAAGGAGTAACCGTATGTCATTGAAGGGCAGCCAAACCGAACAAAATCTGAAAGACGCCTTTGCGGGTGAATCCCAGGCCAACCGTCGCTACCTGTACTTCGCCGCGAAGGCAGATGTGGAAGGCTACAACGATGTGGCGGCCGTTTTTCGTTCCACAGCGGAGGGCGAAACCGGGCACGCACACGGGCATCTCGAATACCTCGAAGAGACGGGTGACCCTGCTACCGGTCTTCCTATCGGTCCCACCGGCGACAATCTGAAGGCCGCTATAGCCGGGGAAACCCACGAGTACACCGACATGTATCCGGGTATGGCCAAAACCGCCCGGGACGAGGGTTTCGACGAGATCGCAGACTGGATGGAAACGCTGGCAAAGGCCGAGCGCAGCCACGCCAACCGATTCCAGAAAGCCCTGGATACACTCGACAGCTAAAGCCTGCTGCAGTCGGCGGGCGAATCCGTCCGCGGACTGCAGATCCTTGCATATCGACGAGGTGATTTCCCTGTGAGAGAAGGAAGCCTGGAGGCGCCTACGCGCCATCCGATAGAGTGGAAGTCAGAAGCATACTGGGACAAGGCGGATCTGGAGCGGGAACTGGAGAGGGTATACGACATCTGTCACGGCTGTCGTCGCTGTGTGAGCCTGTGCGATTCCTTCCCCACGCTGTTTGATCTGGTAGACGAGTCTTCCACCATGGAAGTGGATGGCGTTGCCAAGGACGATTTTATCAAGGTCGTGGACCAGTGTTATCTCTGCGACCTGTGTTACATGACTAAATGCCCTTACGTACCGCCCCACGAGTGGAATGTCGATTTCCCCCACCTGATGCTTCGGGCCAAGGCGGTGAAGTTCAGGGAGGAGGGTGCCAGGCTCAGGGACCGGGTCCTCACCAGTACCGATACGGTATTCAGCCTGACCTCAATTCCACTGGTTGATGTCACGGTCAATGCCGTTAACCGCAACACCACAATGCGTAAGGTAATAGAAGCCACTGCCGGTATTCATCACGAGGCGCCGCTACCGCAGTTTCACAGTAAGACCTTGCGCAAGCGGGTTGCGCCGCTGCTGCGTGACATCGCCCCCACAGCAGTTGGTAACACCACGGGAAAACTTGCCCTGTACGCGACCTGTTATGGCAATTACAACAGTCCTGAGGTCGGTGATGACTTCGTCAAGGTCTTCCAGCACAACGGTATTCATATTGATGTGGTACCGAAGGAAAAGTGTTGTGGCATGCCGAAGCTGGAACTGGGGGACCTGGAGGCGGTGAACAAGCTGAAAGAGGCCAATATTCCGGTATTGGCCGCGCTGGTAGACCAGGGCTACGATCTCACAGCGCCCATTCCCTCCTGTGTGCTGATGTACAAACAGGAACTGCCCTTGATGTACCCTGATGACGAGCAGGTGCGCAAGGTACAGGCGGCCTTCTTCGACCCGTTCGAGTACCTCTGGCTGCGACACAAGGGGGGGGCTCTAAACACAGAATTCCCCCAGGCCATGGGCACCATCGCCTATCAAGTGGCCTGCCACCAGCGGGTGCAGAACATCGGCCTGAAGACTCGGGATGTGTTGGACCTGGTGCCGGACACAACGGTGACAGCGCATGAGCGTTGCTCCGGGCATGACGGCACCTACGCGGTCAAAAAGGAAACCCGTGATAAATCGGTCAAGATTGCCAGGCCTGTGGTGCGCAAGGTGGATCAGCAGGCGCCCGATCACTTCATGAGTGACTGCCCCATGGCGGGAACTCACATTGCCCACCTCTCAGAAACGGTCGAGCGTGCCGAACACCCCATGACGCTGTTGCGTATGGCCTATGGTTTATAAACGGGAGGAATTTGCGATGCCAGCTTTATCACGCGCCGATCTATGGTCTCTGGAGGAGTATGCCGAGCTCAGGCCGACCTTCCGACAGCAGGTCATGGAACATAAGAAGTCCCGGCAAGTGCCTCTGGGCGAACACGCCAGGCTGTATTTTGAAGACGCGCTCACCATCAAGTACCAGATTCAGGAAATGCTTCGGATCGAGAAAGTGTTTGAGGCCAGTGGCATCAATGAGGAGCTGGAGTCCTATAATCCGCTTATTCCGGATGGACATAACTGGAAGGCCACATTTATGGTGGAGTATCCGGATCCGGAGGAACGCGCCCGGCGCCTGGGCGAGTTGATTGGCATTGAGAACAAGGTCTGGATGCAGGTGGAGGATTGTGAACCGGTTTTTCCCATCGCTGATGAGGACATATCCCGCGAGAACGAGGTGAAGACGTCTTCGGTTCACTTTCTACGCTTTGAACTGACCCCGGTCATGATAGCCGCACTGGGCGGTGGTGCCGGGATATACGCCGGTGTCGATCACCCGGCGTATTCCGTGGCGGCATTTCAGCTGCCCGCGGACATCAGGGATTCCCTCGCCGGCGATATTATGACGACACGCGTTAACTGAAACCGTACCCCGGGACACAGTACAATGATCGGCAAGACGGCAATTTTAGTGGCAAGCGCTCTGCTGGTGGCAGTCGGCCCGGCCAGTGCGTTTCGCAACTGCGGTGCCGAAAATAGCGAAGCGTGGTCAGCGGCCACCCGCTATACCGTCGGTGAGCTGGCGTTCGACGACACAACAGGCCTGGCGTCCGGCACTGAAACGATATACAACTTCTCGAACAGCTACGAAACTCATATAGGTGAGTGCCATGTCACCTATGAACTGAGTGGCAGCTATGTGCCCGGTGTCGAGGTATTTGTACTCAATGGTACCCGTTCCAACTATAGCGATACTTGCCCCCCGGAGTTGCTGCGTATCGAATACCCGACGGACTTACTGCTATCGTTCCAAATGCAGCCGGCACAGGACGGTTCGGCTGTCGTGAGCCGCGCAGACAGTGGCGAGAATTTCGCGGAGGGTTCCTGGCAACCCGGCAAGGCCGTGTTCAAAACGGGTGAGCATTGCTCGATTTTCTGATTTACTGACGGCCTTACACTTCCGACCTCGGTACAGATACATTATGAAAATAGATGTTATAAGGGCAGATTACCTGGACCCGAGGCACGCTGCTGACCTGGTGTTTTTACTGGATAGCTATGCTCTGGACCCCATGGGTGGCGGTGTTGGTCTGTCTGCCGAGGTGCGGGCGAGCCTGGCCGCCAGCCTCGCAGAGCTGCCGCATGCCTTGAGCCTGCTATGCTACGTCGATGATGTGCCCGCGGGACTGATTAATTGCTTTGAGGCCTTCTCCACCTTCAGTTGCAGAAAACTATTGAATATCCACGACCTGGCTGTACTGGAAAAGTACCGGGGACTGGGCCTGAGCCAGCGCATGCTGGATGAACTGCTGGTGCAGGCAAGAGAGAGGGGCTGCGTTAAGTTAACCCTGGAGGTATTGGCGGGCAATGTGCCGGCGAAGCGCGCCTATGAAAAGTTCGGCTTCAGCCCGTATGAACTGGACCCCACTCAGGGCCAGGCCCAGTTCTGGCAGATGTCAGTTTGACGGTAACGGCAGGGTTTTGCGACTGACCTGAGGGGTGCAACAGCTAGTCCAGCAGCTTATTGCGTAGCTGCTGGATATCAACCGCGCTCAATTGCAGGCCACTTTTGACGTAGTTGTCAAATGTTCCCCAGCTTGTGTCGATCTGCGCGAAGGCCGCCCGCAGCCAGGCTTCTTCCACGCCCATTAGTACTTCCAGTTTGCGCGCTGCCTCCTCGCTTTTAAACAGTTCGAGCATCCGCAATTGCCCCCTGCGACTCTCCAGGGCTGGCGCTCTGCTCGCCATGTAGTCCTGCATGACAGTCTCCTGTGGCACGCCGAGAATGCGCAATAGAATAGCGGCGGCGAAGCCGGTACGGTCCTTACCCGCGCTACAATGCCACAGCACGGGAGCGCCATTAGCCTCTACTACCGTATGCACAAATTCCTTGAACTGGGGGGTGAATTCACTGGCAAACTGACGGTTCGCCGTTAGCATCGCCTGATTGGGATCAAAGTCGCCAAAATTGCCGGACTCCACCCGGGCCATGATTTCGCCTACCAGGGCCTTATTGCCATCGTCCAGCACGGGTATATCCACCACCGTAAACCCGGGAGATTCCGGCAGCCGGTTGGGCTCTTCCGCCTTTTCGGCGGTGGAACGAAAATCGATGAATGTAGCGAGATCGAGCTCTGTCAGCCCCGACAGGTCGGCCCTGGATGCGTCGGCGAAGGTGCCCGAGCGGTACAGTTTGCCCCACTTTACGCTTTTGCCGTCTCCGGTTGTGTAGCCTCCCAGATCCCGGAAGTTTGCAATACCTTCGAAATTGAGCAGGCGATGGGCAGCGCGCTGCTCAAGCGGAAGCTCTGCCGGTATCAGCAGGGGAGGGGCGGGAATAAACTGTATGACGGCTACCGCGAGGGCTGCAACAGCCAGACTGGCACCTAGTAATTTCTTTATATTCAAAATCGATTCCCGGCGGTGATTAGAGAGCGTTGGCGCTATCGGGCCAGAGGATAGCATTGAAAAGTGCTTGAAAAACAGCCTGGGGCGGCACATGCGATTTGCCAGCACCGCCGGTATTAACGATAATCCTTCACCAGATCACCGGAGTGAAAATCACCATGGCATCCCTGCAAGATCAACTGTTGAAAGCTGGCGTCGTCGACTCAAAGAAGGCGAAGAAGATAACCAAGGAAAAGCGCAAGGAGGCCAAACGGCAGCCCAAGGGGCACGAGCTACCTGATGAAACCCGGGAGCAGGTCAGGCGTGTGCAAGTGGAAAAGGCCGAACGTGACAGAGATCTGAACAGGCAACAGCAGGCGCTGATGGAGAAAAAGGCGATACAGGCCCAGATCATCCAGTTGATAAAGATGAACCGGATCGAACGGACCTCCGGTGATATGCCCTATCAGTTTACCGACGGCAAAAAAATCAAGAAGATCCATGTGAGCGCGGATTTGCATAGTGAACTAAGCCGGGGGCGGGTGGCGATAGCCCGGCTGGGTGAGGGCTACGAATTGGTACCGGCAGCTGCCGCTCGAAAAATCATGCAACGGGATGAACAGTCGATACTGCTGCTCAATGCCAATGAACCGCTGGGGGTGGATGAAGAAGATCCCTATGCCGAGTACCAGATTCCCGACGATCTGATGTGGTAGCAGGCGGCCTGTTGCCGTTGCACTGCCGTTCCTGTGCCTACTCCAAGCTGCGCTGCCCCACGCCGTTCGGCGTGCCGCGGCGCTGAATGCCGGTTTGCCCCATATCTGGACGCGATTGCGCGTTCATGGCCTCTGGCAGTGGGAGCAGCAGCCCTGAGCCCCACTGGTGATGTGGCAGCTTGTCCACCATATCCTCTACATCCACCAGGGATACCAGGCCAACCAGCGGTTGGATAGCCTGCCCACCGCCGCCGTCACTGCTCCAGCGGGAGAACGCGCGGCCGGTTACCTGATGCTGTCGATTGAATGTCACCAACAGGAACTCGCCATGCATATGCGCTTTGCCCCAGTCCACTGACAGTATATCGCTCCCGAGTGCCCCAAGGCTGAGGCCGATGGTGTCCTCCCGAATTTTCCAGAACTCCCAGGCGAGAATATATCCTTCGCCAGCGGCGGACAGTCTCAGGGGTGGCCCGAGTTTGGCCAGCACGTCTGTAAGCGTCAGGTTCGAGCTTTCTTCCGGCAGTAGATTCGGTGACAACCGGGCGCCCAGTTCGTAACGCCACTGCGTGCAAGCGGACAGTAACAGGGCGAGTGACAGCGTTGTCAGAAGTGTATTAACCCTGGGCCGCTTCATCTATCTTTGTCGCATAGTCGGTTAGAATATCATTCGCGTCGAAGAACAGAATGGCCCTGTCATAGTGCGTGTTGATTTCCATGCGATTGTAAACAATCAGAATCACCCCATTGCCCCGGGAGCGTTCAAACAGGTAGTAGAGCACCGTTTCTTCTTCCAGAGATATAACCTGAGACGGAGGGCCCAGCAGTTTGAGCACCTCTTTACGACTGGTCTTACCGGGAACCAGGTGTCGAGTGACGTCATCCTGCCAGGTGACTTCTACCCCCCGTTTATTTTCATATTGGGCACAGCCCGTCAACAGGGCTGTGAACAAGCAAGCGATTATACCTGCCGTCAATCGTGTCATCACAAGGGTACTCCGGAAAATCGTGGGGGGGTATCTAGAGTATGCTATTGGAATACGTGAATCCACCGCGCGCTTTTTGCAGACTTTTTTGCACCGCGGATATTTTCCTGCAAGAAAATTGACTATCATAAACAAACACTTCGCCAGAATAATCCCAGGATAAAAAATATGAAAGTAAACGGCTATGGACCATTACTAATGGCGGCAACTGTCATGCTGATCGCTGCCTGCTCACGTGATGTGCCGCCGGCGGAATCCGTTGCTGTGGCGAATGCGCCGCCACCTGTCGTCGCTGAGGTTTCCCTGCCAGATGCGGAGTGGCGCCAGCACGGCCTCGACGAATGGGAGGCGCGTTTCAGTCCACTGGCCGACGTCAATGACGGCAATGTCGAAAAACTGGGCCTGGCCTGGTATTTCGACTACCCAACAGACAGGGGGCTGGAGGCAACACCGCTGATTGTTGACGGTGTGATTTACACCACCGGCTCGTGGAGCATGGTGTTTGCCAATAACGCCATCACCGGTGAACTCCTGTGGTTTTACGACCCGCAGGTGCCGCGAAATTGGGCGGTCCACGGTTGTTGTGACGTGGTCAATCGGGGCGTGGCCTATCAGGACGGGCATCTGTTCTTTGGCACTTATGACGGCCGCCTTATCAGCCTGAATGCCGCTGACGGCTCGCTGCGCTGGGAAGTACAAACCACTGATCTGGAGCGGCCCTATACCATCACAGGCGCGCCCCGCATTATCAAGGACAAGGTACTTATCGGTAATGGTGGCGCTGAGTTTGGGGTACGGGGGTATATCAGCGCCTACGATGTCAATTCCGGTGACATGCAATGGCGCTTCTACACGATTCCAGGTAACCCGGAGGACGGTTTTGAAAATGATGCCATGAAGCGCGCTGCCGAAACCTGGGGTGGTGCCCCGTGGTGGGTTATTGGCGGCGGTGGCACTGTATGGGACTCCATGGCTTACGACCCCGGAGTAAACCTGCTTTACATTGGCGTTGGTAACGGTGCGCCCTGGAATCAACAAATACGCAGCCCCGACGGGGGTGATAATCTATATCTGTCTTCTATCCTCGCTCTAAATCCGGATGACGGCAGTTATGTCTGGCACTACCAGACCACACCGGGTGAAACCTGGGATTACACCGCCACCCAACATTTGATACTTGCGGACCTGGAGTTTGCCGGCGAGCCGCGCAAGGTGATTATGCAGGCCCCCAAAAACGGGTTCTTCTATGTGCTGGACCGTAAGACGGGTGAGTTGTTGTCCGCAGAACCCTACGCCGCGGTCACCTGGGCCAGTCACGTGGATATGGCGACAGGGCGGCCGGTGGAGACCGAGGGTGCACGCTATCTCGAAGAGTCGACCGGTTTACATCTGCCGGGTCCCATCGGCGGTCATAACTGGCATCCCATGAGTTATAGCCGCGATACCGGGCTCGTCTACATCCCCGCTATGGATGTGCCATTTGTCTATCAGACTGATGAAGAGTTTCTCTACCGGGAAGGCTTCTGGAATACCGGTACGGATAACCGTGCGGCGGCTTTGCCTGATGATCCCGCGATAAAAGAGGCAGTGCTGGATGCTGTGCGCGGCGCCATCATTGCATGGGACCCGGTTGCTGCAGAGCCTCGCTGGCGGGTTGATCACGAGGGCCCCTGGAATGGCGGCCTGCTGTCCACTGCCGGTAACCTGGTGTTTCAGGGCAATGGCAGTGGCCAGTTTGTTGCTTATCGGGCGGATACAGGTACGAAGCTCTGGTCTTTTGACGCCCAAACAGGAGTCGTTGCGCCGCCTGTCAGTTTCCGTCTGAACGGTGTTCAATACATCGCAGTGGTGGCGGGTTGGGGCGGTACGCTGGCGTTGAACGGTGGCGAGGCCCTCAAGGCGGGAGCCATTCCCAATCGCAGTCGTCTGCTGGTTTTCAAGCTTGGCGGGGAAGCCGCGCTACCCACGGTTGTTGAAGAGCCATTGCTGATAGATCCGCCGGAACTCACTGCTACGCCGGAGCAGGTCGCAGCAGGCTTCAAGTCATATGTGACCTACTGTACCTTCTGTCATGGAGATGGCGCAGTCGGAGGCGGTGTTACACCAGACCTGAGAGCGCTGACACCTGAAAAACACGCCATGTGGGATGCGATCGTTCTAGGGGGCATGCACTGGCAGAGCGGCATGGTTGGTTTTGGTGACGAACTGAGCAAGGAAGAGTCGGACAATATTCACCAATTCGTTATCGAAAGGGCGCATGTCGCATTCGATGAAGCGCAGGGGACAGAACAGGTGCTGGAGGTAGAGGTCGATACAGCTGCCCCGTAAATGATTGCCGCCTGAATCCAGGCAAAAAAAAGCCAGTACCTTTCAGTACTGGCTTTTTTATAACAACCCTGATTCGGGAATCGCAACTAGCATTAATGCCCGTTGCGATTAACGAACTTTAGACTGCGACGATATTTTCTGCCTGCGGGCCTTTCTGGCCTGCAGTAACAGTGAATTCAACGCGCTGGCCTTCTGCCAGAGTTTTGAAGCCGGAGCCAGAAATGGCGCTGAAGTGTGCAAAAACGTCGGGGCCGTCTTCTTGTGCGATGAAGCCGAAACCTTTTGATTCGTTAAACCACTTCACGGTACCGGTAACTGTGTTAGACATTGTTGTATCCTATATTTTCAAAAAAAAGTGTGCCCTTTCAGTAAGAGCTTTTTCGCTGGAACTAGGGCTTATTATTTAAAGACTACAGGACGAGGTATTACAGCGGGACTTCGAAATGGGGAAAATAAATATCAGTCGCTTTTCCAAGCTGGCGCTATTATAAACCTAATACAGCAAGTGTCAATAACTATTTAAGCCAGTGCTTGCGGGTGGTGAGACGAGGCCATCCGATGGAAAGGTTCGTCCGGTGTCACCGCGGCTGGTATTGCCGCGGGGCGACCCCGGAACTGGAATGCTATTTTTTGGAACTGGCGGCAGCGGTGACGTCTTCCAGGTGGCCGTTGAGGATAGTGGCCCAGCGTCGCAGCACACGCTCGGCATCTGCCATATTGGTAACACTATTGCGAATCTCGGCAAAATCGCCTCCCACTGCCTCGGGATCGATGATGCGGGCGATGATATCGCCGGTCTTGCCATCGTGGAGTTGCATATAGAGTGTCATCTGGCCGGCGTTGGCAGAAATGGTCGCCTCACCGGGTGACATGGTATCCGGCGCGGTGACCTCGAGGTTGACGATGGCAGGCTGGATGATCAGCACGCCGCTACCGCCCTCGGTCACCATCTGGTGGCCGCCTTCCGTAAGCACCTGGGTAAATACCTTGTTGAATTCCTTCGCCAGGCTGTCACGGATGTTTTTCATGTCCTCGTCGGTGACGCGATCCATCAGATCCATGGACTGGTCATTATAGTTGCGTTGCCAATTTTTCTGGAAGGCGACGTAGCAGGCCAACAGTGCGACCTTGTCGTACTCATCGAGGTTGGCGCCGGGTTTCATGTATACCGCACGCAATTTGGTATTCTTCATCAGGTGCAGGCCGTCGTGACTTACCTCGGGCAGCGAATTTTCGGCCATGGCCACTGTGCTTAGAAGCAGGGTCAGAACAGCGGCGATGGTGCTACGGAAAAGTTTCAGGTTCATGGCAGTTTCCTCATTTGATTTCCGGGTAGTCGCCAGCGTATGCCTGTCGACTTGCTGAATGGCGGAAAAATTGTGGACCAGAAGCGCAAGCATAGCAAGTTGCAGCAAAGTGATAGAAATTGTTGCTTTCGGCCGCGAGGCGCTATTATCTTGACCTTGGGAAACTACCGGGGCACGTATATGAATATGGCAAAATGGGTTTTATCTGGCACTTTCGTATTGGCCTTGCAGGGTACGGTCAGTGCCCAGATTTATGAAAGTACCGACGCGGAAGGGGTTCCTGAATTCAGCGACACCTCATCGGCGGGTTCGGAAGTGGTGGATTTGCAGAGAACCAATGTCGCCGACAAGCCACCTGAAATTCCTGAAGCGCCGCAGGCGGCGCCCGTGCGTGCTGCGCCGGTAGCCGCCAATGCGCCCGCCGTAGAGGTCGGCGAGCCGGTCTACGACGTGTACGGCGGTAATTATGACGACGATGACGATGCGCGGGTGCGCCGTCACCTGAACAAAGACAGGATTGAGAATTCCTTGCCCGGGCATGAAGGCCCGGGAGTCGACGCCCCTGTGGAGCGTCAGGCACCTGTGTCCGGCACCAATGCTGCTGTTCATCCGGGAGGGCGTCGTTAGGAGTACGCCCGGTCGAATAGGGCGTTACCAGTCAACTGTCACTGCGGCAACGTTTGTCAGATGAACAGCCGGGCCACTGCCTTGTTGTCAGCGAAGTCTGCCTGTATGCCTTTTTCGAAGCGGCGCCACTTGCGCAGGATTTTCCACTTTGCCAGGCGCGAGCTGAACTTTACCAGAGGGATGAAATCGGAGTTACCGATATTGTCCACGATAACCAGTTTGCCGGTATCTGCCGAGTCCATCTGAAACAGGATGTTCTTCGGCTTGAGGGTCATGGTGATAATCCGGTGCTGCAGCAAGTAGCCTTTCAGCGCTTGTAGCGCTTCTCGTAGCGCATCGACGTGCAGCGCGGTCAATTGCTCTGATGACAGATAGTGGCGCAGGGTGAGCGAAATCCTCCCGTCGTAATCCCGGATAAGATCGAACACCGCGCCTTCGCCAAGATTGGTTTCCACCAGCCCGTAAAATTTTGGGAGCATTTCCCAGGATATACCTTTCTTTGCGAGTTCAGCGTAATAGCCCTGTTCGCGACGGTTCTCGTTTCCTGAGCCGGATACTACAATTTTAATGCAGCGCATTGGGTCGTTAGGATGCACAAAACACTCGCGATGCAAGCCCTTACCCACCAGTGCGTGGGGGTCCAGTTCGATTATGTCGCGGGAGTGTGATTTCGGCATGGCTGTGTTCTTGTTCACTTTCAAAAGAGCGAGGATAGCATGATACCGGTATATCGGAGCAGCGGTAGATCTGCCTGCAGGGCTTTCTATTGTGCCAACGAAATCGTAAACTTCAGGCGCTCGACACTGCCCGGTTTGTCCCGGAACAGGTCCCCCGTGTTTGACTTACTCTCGCCGAAACAGGTGCTCCCAATGCCAAAAAGAATCTTGTTGATACTCCTGCTGCTTGGTTCATCCGTAGCCCTGGCTGCAGGCAGCCTGCGGGTTGGCGTCAGTGCCGATTATCCGCCCCTGGTGTTTGAGCAGGACGGTCGCATTGTCGGTATTGAGGCAGATAATGCGCGGGCAGTGGGAGAGATACTCGGGCGCAAGGTGACTTTTTCGAATATGCCTTTCCAGGCGCTGATGCCCTCTCTGCTCGCAGGCGAGATCGATGTGATCATGTCCGGTTTCAGTGTCACCGGCACGCGTAGCGAGGAGGTGCTGTTCACCGAATCGTTTATGGTGGTGGGGCAGATGGCGATTATGCATCGCGATAAGATCAGCCGCTTTGCCCAGCCGTGGTCGGTTTACCGTCCTGGCGTGCGGATCGGCGTGGAGCCGGGAACCACCGGCGCGTCGTTGGCAGAGCGCGAATTGAAAGAGGCGGAAATCACCTTTTTCGACGACTCCGCTGCCGCGTTTGAGGGGCTGCGGTCGGACAAGATCGATCTATACATTCACGATGCCCCGACCAGTTGGGGCCTGGCTACCAGCTCTGAAAATTCCGACCTTATCAGTCTCTATTCACCGATGACGGAAGAAATGCTGGCCTGGGCTGTGCGCCCCGGAGATGAGGCGTTGGCTATTGACCTCAACCGTGCCCTGGCTGTCATGAAGACGAATGGCACCCTGCAATATATCCTCAATCGCTGGATTCCCGTCAGGGTAGAGGTACGTTGACAGTGAATGCCGGCCGAAAAGTGTTTTTCGCCTAGCCGCCTTCATCCATTCCAGGAAAGTTGTACTCGTGGCCCCAGAGATCACCCTCGGTGGATACCGTAGGGGTGTAGCGGCTCCAGTCGTCCACCAGTAATCCGTCATAGCCATACTCGAAGGCGATACCGCCGGGCGCAAGCACATAGAACGAACACATATTGTCGTTTACGTGCCGGCCGAGGCTGGCGATCACCGGGTGACCGGCGCGTTTTGCGCGGTCCAGTGCAAGACCGACCTCGTCCAGGGTCTCGACTTCTACCATTATGTGAACAACGCCAACAGGATGGGGCTGGTCGTACAGCGCCAGTGAGTGCTGGCGGGGGTTATCGGCATGCATGAAGATCACGTTTGAGGGGGGAGTGGTGAGCTGAAGCGTATCGCATACCGCCAGGCCCAGTAAGTCTGTATAGAAGGCGGTGGTTTCTTCACAGGCCGGTGCCGGGATAACCGCGTGGCCAAACCCCATATCGCCGCACAACTCATCCTCGGTGACAAAACGTGGCACGCCGGCGGGGGAATTAAATGGTTTGTAATCCAGTTTACGCCCCTGGTATAGCTCCACAGTGTTACCCGAGGGGTCTTTTACGGATACAAAGCGGGTGACGCAGCGGCGCGCGGCTTCCTCTGCAGATCCCTCGCTCAGTACGTGGCCGGCAGCGGCCAGTTGATCACAGCAGGCCTGCCAGTCATCAAGTGTGCGGGATTCGAGCCCGATCGCCAACAGTTTGTCGCTGTCGCCCGTTTCCAGCATAAAGCGAAAGGGGTGATCGTCCATGCGCAGGAAGCTCGCACCCACAGGGTCATCCCGCTCGGCGTCCATGAGCCCCAGCACGCCGGTGCAAAACCCCATGAGGGCTGCCTGGTCCCTGCACTCGAAACGCAAATATCCAATGGCGGCGACAGTCATGCTCTACTCCTGTTATGGGCGATACGTGCCGGGCATTATTAACCATTTCTTATCCTGTCACAGCTTTGTTGAGCAATTGGCAGCGAGCTGGTTCAAGTAAGGGAACCTGCGCAGATTCATGCGAACTGTAGCAGTGCCCGCAGTGGACTGATCTGAAATGTCACTGCGAGCTGATCCTTTGGGTCATTGAGGGATGGCTGACACTCACAGATACTCTATCGTCTGGAATGTCAGCCCCGGCACAAGAAGTTAATGTGCCGGGGGCACTACGGATATGGCGCGACAAACATTGCGAATCAGTAAAGGAATCCTGTCAGCATGACGCAACCCGAACTTCTCACTCAGGCCTTTGAACTGGGCTTTACCTATACTCGCTCTACAGGGCCGGTGGTCGGCCGATTTCTTACCGGCCTGCGTGAGCGCAAGATTTTTGGTATCAAGTCCAGCGATGGCCGGGTGATAGTGCCGCCGATGGAGTATGACCCCGTAACCGCAGATGAACTCGATGAATTTGTAGAAGTTGGTCAACAGGGAGAGATCGTAAGCTGGTGCTGGGTTAACCAGCCGCTGGCGTCTCATCCGCTGGATATTCCCTTCGCCTGGGCTCTGATACGGCTCGATGGCGCCGATGTCGCTATGGTGCACTGTGTGTCGGCCGACGCTGAGGCACAGCTGGTCACCGGTGCCAGGGTACAGGCCGTGTGGGCCGAGGAACCCCGGGGCTATATTACCGATATTCGTTATTTTGAGCTGGCGGGGGAGGCGGGCGATGAGTGATCAGGTGGAAGATATCACCGGCATAGAGACCCCTGTCTACCTGCAATACCATTTTACTGCCGGCAGTGCTCCGGCGCGGTTCCTGCATCGGATAAAAGAAGGCGTGCTCACGGGGCAGCGTTGCCCGCGCTGTCGCAATGTCTATATTCCTCCCCGGGGCTCCTGTCCTGCCTGCGGTATACCTACGGAGGAAGAGGTGGTGTTACCCGACAAGGCCACGGTGCAATCTTTTACTGTGGTGGCTATTCCGATTCCCAACAACCCCATCAAGCCACCGTTTGTTATCGCCAACCTGGTGCTGGATGGCGCCAATATTTCCTTTATTCACCTGATGAGTGAATGTGATAACAGTGAGGTACACATCGGTCAGCGCGTGCAAGCCGTGTGGAAGCCTGAGGACGAGTGGACCTATGCCATGGACAATATCCGCTACTTCAAACCCATAGACGAGCCCGATGTGCCGGTGGATCGGATTGGCAAGTTGACGACCACCGGTATGGAGACTTAAGGCCATGAAGGATATTGCTATTGTGGCCTTCAGTCAGTCGGATTGCCTCGCGCAGGCGGGTGCCGCCAATGAGGTGGAGTTGATAATGCCCCAGCTGCAGGCGGTTTTTCAGCAGGTGGGGCTTAACAACGCCCAGGATGTGGACTTTGTGTGTTCGGGCAGCTGCGACTATTTACAGGGTGCAGCTTTTGCCTTTGTGGCCGGGGTAGATGCGCTGGGTGCAGTGCCACCTATCAAGGAATCCCATGTCGAGATGGATGCGGCCTGGGCGCTGTATGAGTCTATTTTGAAGATCCGGATGGGCCACGCCGAGTCGGCGCTGGTCTATGGCTTTGGCCGGGCCTCCTCCGGCAATTTGCCCACGGTATTGTCGCAACAACTGGACCCCTACTATCTGGCACCACTGTGGATTGACAGCATTTCGCTGGCTGCGTTGCAGGCGAGGATGCTGCTGGATCAGGGATTGATCACAGAGCGCGACATGGCAGAGGTGGTAGCGCGATGTCGCAGGAATGCCCTGAACAATCCCCACGCCCGCCTGAGTGGCGAGATAGCGATAGAAACACTATTGGCAGAACCCGGTTTGGTGGCACCGCTGCGCAAATCGGATTGCGCTCCGGTGGCCGATGGTGCTGCCGCAATGATTATCTGTACGGTGGAGCAGGCCCGGGAATGGGGGGCACCCTATGCTCTGATCAGTGGTATCGATCATCGTATCGAAACCCACAACCTGGGCATGCGCGACCTTACCGACTCGGTGTCTACCCGGCTCGCGGCCGAGGCAGCGGGTATAGCGCAGGGCCCGGTGGAAGTAGCCGAGCTCTACGCGCCATTCAGCCACCAGGAAATTATTCTCAGCCGTGCGCTGGGGCTGGGAGCCGACACCGAGATCAATCCGAGTGGCGGTGCTATGGCGGGCAATCTGATGATGGCTTCCGGCTTATCTCGTATAGGCGAAGTCTTCCGGCGCGTAGTGTCTGGTGACATCGCCCGGGGCGTGGCCCATGCGACCTCGGGGCCCTGCTTGCAACACAACCTCGTCGCCGTACTGGAGAGCGCTTGATGGCCAAGTTGGCAGCTGTGGTCGGTATCGGCCAGACCCGTTATAAAAGTCGGCGTGGAGATGTCTCCATCGCCGGTCTCGTGCGCGAGGCCGCCGTCAATGCCCTGCAGGACGCCGAGCTCGGCTGGGACGATATTGACGCGGTCATTATCGGCAAGGCCCCGGATATGTTTGAGGGTGTGGTTATGCCCGAGATCTACCTCACCGACGCTTTAGGGTGTAACGGCAAGCCGATGTTGCGCGTGCATACTGCGGGCTCGGTGGGTGGCTCCACCGCGCTGGTAGCGGCCTCCCATGTACAGAGTGGCATGTTTAAACGCGTGCTCACGGTAACTTATGAGAAGCAGTCAGAATCGAATGCCATGTGGGCCCTGTCTACACCGCAACCTTTCTCGGTGCACCTGAACGCCGGTGCCGGGGGTTACTTCGCGCCGATCATCCGCGAGTATATGCGACGGTCAAAAGCGCCCTACGACGTGGGCATCAAGGTGGCGGTGAAAGACAGGCTGCACGGCGCACGCAACCCGCTGTCTCATCTACAGCTGCCCAATATCACCATGCAGGAAGTTGAGGAGTCCATGATGTTGTGGGACCCGATTCGCTTCCTCGAGGCCTGCCCATCCTCTGATGGCGCCTGCGCAATGGTCATTGCCGCTGAAGACCTGGTGGCGCAATCGCCGAAACCACCCGCCTGGATACGCGGGGTGGCAATGCGCTCGGAACCCACCATGTACGCCGGGCGTGAAGAGGTAAGTCCACAGGCGGGCCGTGACTGTGCCGCCGATGTGTATCGGCAGGCCGGTATTTCCGATCCCCGCAAGGATCTCGATTGTGCCGAGGTGTATGTGCCGTTCAGCTGGTACGAACCCATGTGGCTGGAAAACCTGGGCTTCGCAGCTGAGGGGGAGGGCTGGAAACTGACCATGTCCGGTGCGACGTCTTTGGATGAAGGTGGGGATATTCCCTGGAACTGCTCCGGCGGCGTACTATCGTCCAACCCCATTGGCGCTTCCGGTATGATACGTTTTGCCGAGGCTGCCAGACAGGTGCGCGGCGACGCCGGTGATCATCAGGTGGAGGGTGCGAAGCTGGCGCTGGGCCACGCCTACGGTGGCGGTGCACAATTTTTCGCCATGTGGGTAGTGGGTGCGGAAAAACCTTAGGAGCAATGCGCAGTGAGTAAGCATTTCAATATAGCTGATATGTACGAAATGGTAGCGGACAAGGTGCCGGGCCGGGATGCTCTGGTTTGCGGCGGACGCCGCGCCAGCTACGCAGCACTCGAGCAGCGTGCCAATCAACTGGCCCACTACCTCGCTGAAAAGGGTGTCGGTGCGGGAGATCACGTCGGACTCTATCTCTATAACTGCAACGAATATCTGGAGGCCATGCTCGCCTGCTTCAAACTCCGGGCAGTGCCAATTAATATCAACTATCGCTATGTTGAGGAGGAACTCCTCTATATTTTTGACAACGCCGATTTGGTGGCCTGTATCCACAATCAGGAATTTTCTCCCCATATCGCAGCCATCAGCGGTGGTATTGGCGCACTGAAAGCCTTTGTGTACGTCAGCGACAGCAGCGCTGCTGACCCGGCATTGATTGGTTCAGTGGAGTACGAAGAGGCCCTGGCGGGTAAAAGTACCGATAGGGATTTTGGCGAGCGCTCCGACGACGACCTGTTCATCCTGTACACCGGTGGCACCACCGGCCACCCCAAAGGCGTTATGTGGCCTCACAAGAGCGTGTTTTTTGCGGCCATGGGCGGCGGCGGCTGGTTTCATCCCGATGGTGCTATAACCGCAGCGGAACAGATTGCCAGCCGGGTGGGGGACTTTCCAATTATCGGTATGGCGTTGGCACCACTGATGCACGGCGCCTGCTGGTGGTATGCCTGTATTCAATTGCTGGCAGGGAATACCGTGGTACTTAATCCGGCACACTCCCTGGTGGGCGAGGATATCTGGGACATTGTCGCTACCGAGAAAGTGAACGCGATTACCATCGTCGGTGACGCCATGGCTGTGCCACTGCTGGACGCGCTGGACGCTAATGCCGGGCGCTGGGATCTCAGTTCCATTTTCAGTGTGGGCTCGGGTGGTGCGGTATTTTCGGTCAGTAAACAGGACGCCTTCCGTCAGCACTTTCCCAATGTCTTTATCACCAATTCCTTTGGTTCATCTGAAAGCGGCAATATGGGGATGGACGGCGGCGGCAAGAAAAGCCAGGGCCTGGGCAACGTCAGCAAGAGTGAGTTTATGTCCGTCATAACGGATACCGAAGGCGAGCCCCACTGCCATGTGGCCCCGGGAGAAATGGGTATATTTGCCCGCAGCGGTTATATCCCCGTGGGTTATTACAACGACCCGGTAAAGACTGCGAAGACCATTGTAGACGTCGAGGGAAAGCGCTGGCTGCTATTGGGTGATGAGGCACGACTGGAAGAAGACAACAGCATTACAGTCTTCGGTCGCGGTTCCAACTGTATCAATACAGGGGGCGAGAAGGTTTTCCCTGAAGAGGTGGAGCAAGCACTGAAAGCCCACCCGGATATTTTCGACTGCCTGGTGGTGGGCACGCCCGATGAGCGTTTCGGCAGTAAGGTGGTAGCCGTGGTCTCGGCCCGGGGCGGCGCGGCGTTGGAGCTGGCGTCGGTGCAGGAAGATGCGCGCAAATATATTGCGGGATACAAACTGCCGCGGGAATTGCACATTGTCGACGAGGTACCGCGGGCACCCAGCGGCAAACCGGCATATCCCAGGGCGCTTGAGATCGCCCTGGCGGGGGAGCATCGGGTGTCGTAGATTTCGACCTGAAGTATTTGTGTAGTGAATTTCTTACATACTTTAAGTGAGTGTAAAAACAGGAGTGGAGTCGGGTATAGACTGTCTGGACACGCCGTAAATACGTTCATGTAGGCTCGGTTGCGGATGGCCGCCCCCTTCATCCATGCGCTCAACGGTCCAGCCAATCTATACCCGACTCCACTCCTTTGCACGGCGCTTGAAATGGAGGAAAAACCTCTCGAACCACAGCACCAAATAGAGCTGGTCCGCTTTTTGGTCTTGACCAGGTACAGAAAATTTGCGGCTGTGGACGGCGAATAGAGGTGTCGAACCCAAGGTGGAGCGACGGGACCGTAGAGGCCATGGATGGCCGACACGAGCCTACATGGATGTATTCACGGCGAGTCCCGACGCTCCACCTTGGGTTCGGCGCCGGATCTTATGTGCGGAACAAAACAAATGAAAGAACTAGAAATAAGCACCAAAAACTGCATCGTAGAACAAGACGGTCATGTGTTGATCGTGACCCTCAACCGTCCCGAAGCGAAGAACGCGTTCAGCCCGGAGATGCTGTTGGGTATGTACAAGGCCTGGCAGCTGCTTGAGCACGACGAAGAGCTTTACTGCGCGATACTTACCGCTAACGGCGATACCTTCTGCGCCGGAATGGACCTGAAGGCGGGTGCGGAGGGGCAGCAGCGTTCTACCGAAGAATTTATGGAAGTGATGGGCCGTGTACCCAATGTGCACTGGCAGGCACTGTTGCGGGATAACCGTCCCAACAAGCCATTGATACTGGCGGTAGAGGGCTATGCCCTGGCGGGCGGCACCGAGATATTGCAGGGTACCGATATCCGCGTGGCGGCAGACAACGCGGTGTTTGGCGTTACGGAGGTAGCCAGGGGCCTGTATCCGATGTCGGGTTCCACCGTGCGCTTGCGGCGGCAGATTCCCTATTGTGTAGCGGCAGAGATGTTGCTGTGCGGTGAGCACATCAGCGCGCAGCGCGCGCTGGAGGTAGGGCTGATAAACAAAATTGTTCCCGCTGGCGAAACACTTGCGGCGGCGCGAGAGTACGCCGCGAAAATTTGTGCCAACGGGCCGTTGGCGGTGAAGGCGGTGATACGTTCGTTGCGGGAGCATCAGGAGTGCATGACGGAGGAAGATGCCATGATTGCATCGGATGAACTGGCGGGGCCGGTGTTTGCCTCGGCCGATGCGAAAGAGGGGATGCGGGCTTTCAAGGAAAAACGGCCGCCGCAATACACCGGCAAGTAATCTGCCCCGTGGTAAACGCGCGGCAGGCTGCGCATAATGGTTCACCTTTTGAAACGAGACAGTACCATGTCAGACCAGGCACAAACGTTTGATGAGATAGTGCGGCAACGCCGTTCACTGCGGGCTTTTCAGTCCGAGCCGGTACCGGCGGCCACGCTGGAGCGGATTTTCGATGTCGCCCAGCGTGCACCCAGCAATTGTAATACCCAGCCCTGGATTACTCACGTGGCCTCCGGCGCAAGCCTGCAAACGTTGCGTGAAGAGATGCCGAAACGCTTTATGGCCGGTGAGATAAGCCTCGATTTTCCCTACGATGGCGTCTATGAAGGGGTGTATAAGGAGCGTCAGTACGGCTCGGCCCAGGCACTGTACGATGCCGTGGGTATTGAGCGCCAAGACAAAGCGCGCAGGCATGAGCAGTTCATGCGCAATTTCACCTTCTTCGATGCGCCACATGTCGCCTTTCTTTTCCTGCCAGAACCTTTCGGGCTGCGGGAGGCGGCAGACCTGGGGATGTATGCACAGACCCTGATGTTGGGCATGGTTGCTCACGGCCTGGGGAGTTGCCCCCAGACCGCCCTGAGTTTTGAGGCGGACTTTATCCGGGAAACACTCGGTATCGATGCCAGCAACAAATTACTCTTCGGTATTTCCTTTGGCGTACCGGTTAACGACGCGGCAGTAAACCAATGTGCTACGGACCGCGCCAGCCTGGACGATTGTGTTCACTTTCATTCCTAGTCGATTCGCGAGGAGATAGGATGACCGGGCAACTGCTTGCGGAAAAACGCGATGGCGTACTGGTGGTGACGTTCAATCGACCGCACAAAAAAAACGCCATTACCATCGCAATGTGGGAGGCCCTGCGAGACACGTTTCGCAGCGCGGCCGCTGACGACTCGGTGCGCTGTGTTCTGCTTTGCGGTGCCGGAGCAAACTTTTGTGCCGGGGTGGATTTGTCCAGTTTCGGCGACCTGTCCGCGGGGGAAGAACATCCCTTTGACGCGGCCGCTCGTGCGGTGGTGGAATTTGATAAGCCGGTGGTGGCAGCGGCCCAGGGCGCTGCCGTGGGTGGCGGTGCGACGGTGCTGTTTCACGCCGATATTGTATACGTGGGGGAGAGTCTGCGCCTGCGTCTGCCCTTCGCCAGTCTCGGACTGGTCCCGGAGTGGGGTAGCAGTTATATGCTGCAGGCCAATATCGGCGCGCAACGGGCGGCTGAGTTGTTTTACACGGCGCAGTGGGTGGATGCGGCCAAGGCGCGTGAGTACGGGATTGCCGCTGAGGTATTGCCGGACGCGGCCCTGTTCCAGCACGCCCTGGACAAGGCCGAGGAAATTGCCCAATGGCCGGTAAATTCGCTGCGGGAAATCAAGCGCAGCCTGCGCCTTCACCATCTGCCAGCCATCGACGCGGCGATCCAAGCAGAGCAGGCTGGCATGGAGAGACAGGCCGGTTCACCAGAGAATATTGAGGCGATTACTGCGTTCCTGGAAAAACGGCCGGCAGATTTCAATAAGTTGTAGAAAAGGCCATATATGACCCTGTTTTGGCCTTATGTGACCGGCCTGGATTATTCGCAACTGCTGCATCCCGGTTGAAGTGGCGTTACTATGCAGGGCGCTCAATAAAACTTAAAAGAGGCAAAATAAATGAAGTTTTCTCTGTCGGGGCTTTGTCGCCTTACCGCCGTGATGGCACTTACCAGCCAAATTGTGGCCTGTGATAACAGCAGCAATTCCGGACCGATTGTCGGCCCGGTTGAGCCGATTGATGAAACCACCTATTCAGCCGACATCGTCTGGACTGAATACGGTATCCCACATATTACTGCGCAGGACTGGGGCGGGCTGGGTTACGGCTACGGTTATGCCTATGCAGGGGAAAATTTCTGTACCCTGATGAGAGAGGTGGTAAAAGCCAACGGCAACTCTGCGCGCTATTTCGGGGATGACGGAAATCTCGAGGAAGATTTTGTTTATAAGCTGTACAACACAGACGAGTATATTCGCGACCAGTACGTCGCAAACGCGGACTTTGCCGATGTCCTTGCGGGTTTTACCGCTGGCCTGAACCGATACCTGGATGAAACTGGTGTGGCCAACCTGGCAGAGGGCGACGAGGGTTGCCGCGGCGAGGAATGGGTACGCCCGCTCAATGACACCGACGTTGCCAAACTATTGCGTAAACTGATCCTGCGCGCGAGTACAGAACCATTGGCAGAAGCGATATCCGCCCAGGACGGGCCCGACGACCCGATAGTCGCGCAGGCGCGCTTGCAGCGTAAAGCATTGTCTCCATTGCAAGCCGGTGAAATACAGTTTGCCGCAAGTACACTCGGGGATTTAATGCCGAAGCCTGAACAGTTGGGCAGTAACGCTTATGCCATCGGGGGTAACAATACGGTAAATGGTGCAGGCCTGTTGCTGGGTAACCCGCATTTTCCCTGGCAGGGCGCCAGTCGCTTTTTCATGGTGCATCTGACGATACCCGGTGTCTATGACGTTATGGGCTCTTCACTGCACGGCTTTCCCCTGATCAACATCGGTTTTAACCAGGATGTCGCCTGGAGTCACACGGTGTCTACAGGCAAGCGTTTTACCTTGTACGAGTTGACACTGGACAGTACCGATCCGCTGAAATACGTTTACGGCGACGAGCTGCGTGATATCGAAACGCAAACGGTCAGCGCCGAGCGCAAACTGGCCGATGGTACTATCGAGACAGTAGAACATACTTTTTACCTCACGCATTTCGGGCCGGTGCTGGACCTCAGCGGGCCGACAGGGGTAGACCTGTTGGGAGACTGGCCGACTGTCCTGGGTACGCTCTATGTGCTCAAGGATGTAAACCTGCACAATAACCGTGGCTTCGATACCTGGGTGGGTATGGGTACAGCAACCTCACTCGACGAGTTGGTAGAGGCGACCAAGAATATGGGGAACCCCTGGACCAATACCATCGCAGTGGATCGACAGGGCAACGCTTTTTACGGTGATATGAGCACCACCCCGCATGTCACGCAGGCGCAGTTTGGTAGTTGTATCAGCGGCGTGATTGCTCCCCAGCTGACCGATTTTGGCCTGGTGACATTGAGTGGCTCCGATCCGGCTTGTGAATGGGGTAATGATGCTGATGCACCCGTCGACGGCGTATTCGGCTTTGGCAATATGCCGACAACGCAGAATCGCGACTACGGCGCAAATGCCAACGACAGCTACTGGTTGAGCAACCCCCTGGGTTTTCTCGAAGGCTTCTCGCCTATCATCGGTAGCGAGCAAGTAGAGCAGACCCGGCGCACCCGCGCGACATTTTCCCAGGCAGACAACCGCATTGCCGGCAGTGATGGCCTGGGTGCCGCGGGCTTTGATATCGACAATATAAGGGAACTGCATTACCAGGCTGCTAATTACACGGCGGAACTCGTGCTGGATGATGTGATTGCGATATGCCAGGCACAAGAGAACAATCCTCTGGCAGGTATATCACAGGTGGAAGAGGCCTGTAGTATTCTCGCCGCCTGGGACCGCAGCCACAGCATAGACAGTGTCGGTGCGCATATCTTCACCGAAGTCTGGCGGGTGATGCGCGACATACCGGAGCTCTTTGCCACACCGTTTGATCCAGCAGACCCGGTCAATACCCCGCGCGATCTCAATGTTGATGAACCCACTGTGGTGATGGCTGTGCAGGATGCGCTGATTGACGGGGTAGAGACACTCTCCGCGGCGGGTATCCCGCTGGACAGGAAATGGGGTGACGTTCAGTTCGTCGAGAAAAACGGCGAGCGTATTCCCATTCACGGCGGGTCTGGCGACATGATGTTCAGTGTTATCACTTCGAACCTGGTGAACGGGTCGGGATATTCCAGTATCAGGCACGGTAACAGCTATATTCAGGCCGTCGGATGGGATGGTGGAGAGTGTCCCGATGCGTTTGCGATCCTCACCTACTCTCAGTCTACGGATCCCGCTTCGGATCACTATGCCGATGCAACAAAGCTGTATTCCGATGGTGGTTGGATTGATATGCCGTATTGTGAAATCGATCGTGACGCCCAGGAAATTGGCCGGATGTCTATCTCAGAGTAGATTGCCCGCGCAGATCAGGCAGGTTCCGGGGGGTTAAACTCCCCGGAGTATTACCCCTGCACCCGTTCTGCTGTGAGCAACGGTTGTGGCTGTTATGGCGGTAATGAGTGCGATCAGGGCTGGACGAAGTCCATCACTTCCAGATTAAAACCCGAAAGCGCGTTGAAGTGTACTGGCGCCGACATCAGGCGCATCTTTCCTATTCCCAAACGCTTAAGAATTTGAGAGCCCGTTCCGATCACCCGGTAGTTTTGTATACCCTCAGAACTGTTCGGGCCGGCAACACCGGGTGCTTCCGGGAAACTCAGTACCTCTGCCAGCTGCTGTTCCGCGCTGTTTTGCTGGCCGATCAGTACTACCGCACCGGCGCCTTCAGCGGCGATGTGTTGCATTGCCCTGCGGTATGACCAGCCCGGGTCGGCACCCTCGATCTGCGTACCTAGAATATCCCGCAGGGTACTTATGGTTTGCACTCTTACCAGGGTCTCGGCCGTTTCGCTGATATCACCTAGTGTGAGAGCGTAATGTACTGTGTCATCGACAAGATCCAGGAAGGAATGCAGCTCAAACTCGCCAAACTCGGTGGCTATCATTTTACTGCTGCGCAATTCTACAGACTGTTCGTGCAATGCCCGGTACTGGATCAGGTCGGCGATGGTGCCCATGCGAAGCTGGTGTTTGGCAGCAAATTCCTCTAACTGCGGACGCCGTGCCATGGTGCCATCTTCATTCATGATCTCGACAATCAGCGCGGCGGGTTCGAAGCCTGCCATGCGTGCCAGGTCTACCCCGGCCTCCGTGTGGCCGGCGCGGCGCAGTACGCCACCTGGTTTGGCCACCAGTGGAAATATGTGCCCCGGTTGTGAGATGTCCGCGGGGGTGGCATTCGCTGCCACGGCTTTCAATACTGTATGTGCGCGCTGCACGGAGCTGATGCCGGGCCCTTTGCGTTCGGCAGCGTCTATAGACACAGTGAAATTCGTTTCGTGTTGCGAGCGGTTGTCGCGCACCATCAGCGGCAGTTGCAGTTGGCGGGCGCGCTCATCCGTAATAGGCATGCAAATAAGGCCACAGGCCTCGGTAGAAAAGAAGGTAATGATTTCTGGCGTAACAGCTTCTGCGGCGACTATCAGATCGCCCTCGTTTTCGCGATCCTCGTCATCCATCAGAATAACCATTTTACCATCGCGTATATCGTCGAGAATGTCGGGAACGCTACTAAGGGCCATGCAGGCTGCCTCGAAAGTTTAGGAGGGCGGGCAATACTGCCCGCCAATAAGTTACAGCAGTTCGATGCCCACTGCGGTTGCTTCGCCACCGCCAATGCACAGCGCCGCTACGCCGCGTTTCTTGCCGTATTTCTTGAGGGCGTACATCAGTGTGACAATAATACGCGAGCCGGTAGAACCGATAGGGTGTCCCTGGGCGCAGGCGCCGCCGTGAACATTCACCTTTTTATGATCCAGCCCCAATTCGCTCATGGCAAGCATGGTCACCATGGCGAAGGCCTCGTTGATTTCAAACAGGTCTACATCCTTGGCGCTCCAGCCGGTCTTGTCGAACAGCTTGCTAATGGCACCTACGGGCGCAATGGTGAAATCGGCGGGTTCCTGGCTGTGGCGGGCGTGCGCAACGATGCGAGCCATCGGTTTCAGGCCGCGGGCTTTCGCCTCGTCCCCAGACATCAGGACCAGGGCACTGGCGCCGTCGGAGATGGAGCTGGCATTCGCAGCTGTGATGCTGCCGTCTTTGCTGAATACGGGGCGCAGGCCGGGGATTTTCTCCACCGCGGCCTTGTGCGGTTGCTCGTCGTCGGACACCACGGTGGCGCCCTTGCGGGTGGTTACCGTAACGGGAGAGATTTCAGCGGTCAGAGCGCCGGAGTCGATTGCTTTTTTGGCCCGGTTCAGGGATTCGATAGCGAACTCGTCCATCTGTTCCCGGGTGATACCGTGAGTGTCCGCCGTTTCCTGAGCAAAGCTGCCCATTGCGCGCCCGGTATAGGCATCCTCCAGGCCGTCGGTAAACATGTGGTCCAGTACCGATTTGTGCCCTGAGCCCATACCAGCGCGAGCCCCGGGCAGCAGATGCGGCGCATTACTCATACTTTCCATGCCGCCGGTAACCACCACCTTGTTGGTGCCAGCCACAATGCTGTCAAAGCCAAAGATAGTCGCTTGCATGCCACTGCCGCAGGCCTTGTTCACCGTAACCGCACCGGCAGATTTGGCTATGCCGGCACCAATGGCTGCCTGGCGCGCGGGACACTGCTTGAGGCCGGCGGGCAGTACGCAGCCCATGAACACCTCGTCAATATCGGCCGAGTCAACGCCGCTGCGTGACAATGCCGCGTTGATCGCGGTGCTGGCCAGTTCAGGAGCGGGCACTGCTGACAGACTGCCCAGCAGGCCGCCCATGGGTGTGCGTGCTCCATCGACAATCACTACCGAGTTATTACTCATGGCTTCTTTCCGTTCTGGTTCGTTTTTGGGTTGCCTCAAGTTGCTGGAGGCCGGAGATGGTTTGCTGAAAACCGGGCGCACATTTAGCCACAGGCCATGTGTTTACTCAAGTGTGGCCGGGTGGGTGCCCGGCGTAAACAGCTTGCCCCGCACTGCCTCACGATAGTGCAGGGGGCTCATGCCGCAGTGTCTGCGAAACAACTGGGAGAAGTAGCTGGCGTCCTGCAGGCCTATCTGCCAGGCAATTTCTGCAACTCCCAGGTTGCTGTGCTTAAGCAGTTCCTGGGCGTGACTGATACGCAGGCTTTGCAGGTAAGCCTGCGGGTTCATGCCTGTCGCCTGGCGAAAGCGCCGGTTCAGCGTGCGTGTGGTCAGGTCCAGATGGCGGGCGAGGTTTGCGAGGATAATGGGCTGACCTATGCGTTCCTGCAGCCACTGCTGGGCCTCGATAATGACCTCGTCGTGGTGCGAACTGTCGGCCTCGTTCTGGTACGCCGCAGCCCGAAAACTCCGCCTGATCTCGGGGGAGAACTGGTTTTCGACGGCCTGCGCGATACGGCTGCCAAACCACTCCCCTGAAATATGCACCATCAGGTCAGCAATGGAGTTTACGCTGCCCACACAATAGATATTCGCGCTTTGCGTGATCAGGTGCCGGGTTTTCAATTTGACGTCGGGATAGCGCCTGGCGAACTGTTCGAAGTAGTTCCAATGCGTTGTCGCCGGTGCACCTTTGAGCAGGCCGGCCTCTGCGAGCAGGCAACTGCCGGTGCCAACACTGCAGATCCGGGTACCCGAGGCCGCATAATCTCTCAAGGTCTGCAGCCAGGGAGTCATGTCACGGATGGTCGGCACCGGGTTGCGCCAGATCGCCGGGAGTATTAACAGGTCGAGTTCCGGCAGCTCGTCAAAAGCAATATGGGGCATCAGCGCCACACCGCTGGACAGGGTAATCAGTTGCTTCTCGGGGGCCGCCAGCAGCAAGTTTACCTGGGGGCCGCCGCGGGATTTCGCACTCGCCATCTGACTGGCCGCCTGCAGGATTTCCATAGGCAGGGTGACGCTTGTGGCGAGCGCGTGGGGGTACAATAAGGTTGCGGCAGTATACAAAATGGTCAGGTTCCGGTGGCTGGAATGTCCAAAATACCACATTTTATGTCCAATACATTATAGTTTGCCGCGCGGCCTCGCCGTAGACTGATGTGAGGTGTTAATTGGCAGAGAGTGTAGCGATGGGTAGGCAGCGGTTACCGGTAATAGTAGGTTTCGGTGGAATCAGCGGGGCGGGGCGGTCCTCGGGCCTGCACGCCCACAAGCGCCTCGTCTACTCTGCACTGCCGCAAGCTGAACGCCGCCGCACCCTGTCATCACTGGCTACCCTGATGGGCCCGTATGCTTCGAGCAGCGAGGGACCCAGGGAGCAGTACATTCTCGACCACACCCTGATCAGACGCGTGGAGATCAACCACTTTGATGTTGATTCGGTGCGCTGGAACCAGCGCTTTCCCACCGAGAGCAATGGTCGCCCTGTCAGCTTCGATATCGCCCGCAAGCATCTCCCCACCCATATTCCGAAGGACTGGGACATCACTCCCGCGTCAGTCACTCACGTCAATGTGAAAATCACCGGGCAACAGGACTTCCTGCTTCCGACGCACAGGGATTTTGAAGTGAAGGCAGCGGGGCAGCTTCCCACCGGCTTCGATCCCGGCAAATTGTATCCCTCGCGCAATCATCCCCGGGGTCTGCAGATGGCGATTTACGCTGCCTCGGACGCGCTTGGCAGCCTTGGGCTGGACTGGGACACGGTGCGGGATCACGTGGCCGCAGACCAGATGAGTGTCTATGCGGGAAGTGCCATGGGTCAACTCGACGATTCCGGTACTGGCGGTATGCTTAAAGCGCGATATCTCGGCCAGCGCATCACTTCCAAGTTCTGTCCGCTGGGACTGGCGGAAATGCCCGCAGACTTTATCAATGCCTATGTGCTGGGAAGTCTGGGCGCCACGGGTGCGACATTGGGGGCCTGTGCCTCCTTCCTGTACAACCTGCGCCAGGGGATAGAGGATATCCGCCGGGGCAGGGCGCGAGTGGTGTTCGTCGGTGGTGCCGAAGCGCCGGTCACCCCCGAAGTGATGGAGGGCTACAGCACAATGGGCGCACTGGCGACCGACAAGGGGTTGCGTGCACTTGAGGGGATCGATGACGACCGTGAACCCGATCACCGCCGGGCCTGTCGCCCCTTTGCAGAGAATTGTGGGTTTACCATTGCTGAGTCAGCGCAGATGGTGGTGTTGTTTGATGACGAGTTGGCGCTGCAACTCGGCGCCTCAGTGTATGGGGCAGCCACAGACGTGTTTGTCAACGCAGACGGTTTCAAGAAGTCGATCTCCGGCCCCGGTGTGGGAAATTACCTCACCATGGCGAAGGCGGTTGCCTCGGCGCGGGCCCTTGTGGGAGACAAGGCCCTCAAGCGGGGTGGCTTTGTGCAGGCCCATGGCACCGGTACACCACAGAACCGTGTGTCGGAATCGGAAATTCTCAGCAAGACTGCCGCCGCTTTTGGTCTGGACGATTGGCCGGTGGCAGCGATCAAGTGTTACCTGGGCCACTCTCTGGGTTCCGCCTCGGGCGACCAGTTTGCGGCAACGCTGGGGTTCTGGCAAACCGGTCTGCTACCCGGTATCAGCACCATTGACAGCATAGCCGAGGACGTTAATCAGGAGCGGCTTCAGTTCAACCTGAAACATAGCGAGGTAGATACCGACGAGCAAAGCTACGCTATTATCAACGCCAAGGGCTTTGGTGGAAATAATGCGTCCGCTACCGTGCTCAGCGCGTCGCAAACCACGCGAATGCTGCAGCAGCGGTATTCAAAGACTGAATGGCAAGCATGGCAGGCGGCCAATGAAAAAGTGCGGGAGCGCCAGAAAGACTACGATGATGGTATGACCGGCGGCAGCATAGACCCGATTTACAAGTTTGACCATGGGGTGCTGGGCGACAGTGATGTTGAATACGGCGACAAGCGCATCAGTATCAACGGCCGCGATGTCGACCTCGATCTAGCCTCACCCTACGACGACATGCTGCCGGACGAAAGCTGACCCTGGGGTGTGTCGGCTTATCCGCAACTAGGCCAGTAGTGGCCTGACTGTTTGCAGCACGGCTTTGAAACATTTCGGGCTGCCGGCAACGATATTACCGGATTCCAGGAAGTTCTCGGAGCTGTCGATATCCGCCACGAGGCCGCCCGCTTCACGTATCAGCAGTGCGCCAGCGGCAATATCCCAGGGCGCCAGCCCAATCTCCCAGAATGCATCCAGGCGGCCGGCCGCAACATAGGCCAGATCAAGCGAGGCCGCTCCAGCCCTGCGGATGCCGGCAGTCTGCCCGGCCAGGATTTCGATTGTTTTTGCGTAGGCACCCAACTGCTTATCGCAGTGATTCTTGAACGGGATACCCGTACCCAGCAGCGCGCCTTCGAGGCTGGGCCGCTTACTCACCCGGATGCGTCGGCCATTCAATTGTGCTCCGCGGCCTCGCGATGCAGTGAATTCCTCATGTCGCACCGGGTCAAATACAACCGCATGCTCCAGCTTGCCCTTGAACAGGCAGGCAATTGAAATCCCGTAGTGTGGTATGCCGCGCAGGAAGTTGGTGGTGCCATCCAGCGGATCAATGATCCAGCGATAGTCCGCATCCTCATTGCCCGTCAGCCCAGTTTCTTCGCCCAGTATGGCGTGCTCGGGGTAGGCCTTGTGCAAGTGGTAGATAATCTCCTTCTCGGCGTTGATGTCGACTTCAGAGACGAAATTGTTAATTCCCTTGGCTTTGACTTCGAAGCGCTCCAGATCATCAGAGGCGCGCACGATGTTTTCACCGGCCTTGCGGGCGGCGCGTAGCGCTATGTTGATCATCGGTTCCATGGTGTTTTCCTGGCTGGGTCTGCGTGAGGCGCGCGATTATAGCAGCATCGATGCGGGGCAGTAAGGTGGTTTTCACTGCCCACTCCGATATTGAAAGCAACGCCTTGGACGCGATCATTCCCACCACTTTTACAGTGGCTTACCGCGTCCAGACGATACTGCTATAATCCTGCGCCTTTTGAGCGCGCTGTAAGTACCATGAATCTCGATAACATCCGCATCGTACTGGTCAACACCACCCATCCCGGCAATATCGGCGGCGTTGCGCGGGCGATGAAAAACATGGGTCTGTCGCGCCTTTATCTTGTGGCACCGCGGAAATACCCCGATGAGCAGGCAGTATGGCGCGCGGCCTCCGCCGGCGACCTGCTTGATAACGCAGTAGTCACGGCCACGGTTGAAGAGGCGGTAGCTGACTGCCAGTTTGTGGTGGGCACCAGTGCCCGGGAGCGGCGCATACCCTGGCCGTTGCTGGATCCGCGGCAGTGTGCCGCCCGCATAGACGGTGTGTCGGAGCGGGAACAGGTTGCGGTGCTGTTTGGTCGCGAAGACCGTGGCCTTACCAACGACGAGTTGCAGCTGTGTAACCTGCACCTGAATATCCCGACCTCCGACGATTACAGCTCCCTCAACCTCGCTATGGCCGTACAGATCGTCTGCTACGAGCTGCGCATGTTGCTGGTGCAGCCGCAATTACCTGTGCATGAGGACGACCAGTGGGATACGCCTTTCGCCACGGTGGAAAATATGGAGCGATTCTATGTGCATCTGGAGCAGGCGCTGACGGACATTGAATTTCTCGATCCCACGGCGCCAAGGCAGCTGATGTCGCGTCTGCGGCGCCTGTATGGTCGGGTGCGTCTGGATGAGATGGAGTTGAACATACTGCGTGGCATTCTCACCGAAAGCCAGAAGTGGGTGGCCCGGGTCCGCGACAAGCGCCAGTAGCCTGATTTGCTGTGCTATTGCATACTGCGTTATTGAGCTGGTGCGGCTGAAATAGCGCGATAATAGTGTTTTTTAGGAGAGTACCGGATATGTCCAAGCCCATTTACTTCGATTACCTGGCGACTACCCCGGTCGATCCGCGGGTGGTAGAGAAGATGGTTGAATGCCTGTCTATTGACGGTAATTTTGGCAACCCGGCTTCACGCTCCCATATCTATGGTTGGAAAGCAGAAGAGGCGGTTGAAAATGCCCGCCGTCAGGTGGCGGACCTGCTCAACTGTGATCCTCGAGAAATTGTGTGGACTTCCGGGGCAACCGAGTCGGATAACCTGGCGCTGAAAGGCGTGGCGCACTTTCATCGTGAGCGCGGGCGGCATATTGTCACCTCGAGTATTGAACACAAGGCCGTGCTGGACAGCTGCAAACAGCTGGAGCGGGAGGGGTTCGAGGTCACCTATCTCAAGCCGGCGGTTAGTGGCCTGGTGACACCCGAGGCCGTGGCGGCCGCGCTGCGGGATAACACCATCCTGGTCAGTATCATGCACGCCAATAATGAAATTGGCACATTGAACGATATTGCCGGGATCGGCCGTGTCACCCGGGCAGCCGGTGTGCTGTTTCACTGCGATGCGGCCCAGAGTGTCGGCAAGGTACCGATTGATCTGGGTGCCTGGGAGGTTGACTTGATGTCGGTCTCTGCCCACAAGATGTATGGCCCCAAGGGTATTGGTGCCCTTTTTGTCAGGCGTCAGCCAAGGGTGCAGCTGGAGGCGCAAATACACGGCGGAGAGCACGAGCGTGGCATGCGCTCCGGTACGCTGGCCACCCACCAGATAGTCGGTATGGGGGAGGCTGCGCGCCTCGCGCTGGAGTGTTTGCCCCAGGAAGTTCGCCAGCTTGAGGCCTTGCGTCGTCGGTTCTGGGATGCGATTAGTGACCTGGGAGACATCCGCATAAACGGCGATGCGGAGCAGCGGCTGCCGGGTGCGCTCAATTTCAGCGTGGGTTATGTTGAGGGGGAGGCCCTGCTGATGTCATTGAAAGACGTGGCCATTTCCACGGGCTCGGCCTGTACCTCGGCCAGCCTGGAACCCTCCTATGTGCTGCGGGCAATCGGCGTGCCGGATGAACTCGCTCACAGCTCCCTGCGCTTCAGTTTTGGTCGTTTCACCAGCATTGAGGACGTGGATACTGCAGCCGCTCAATTGCGTCATGCGGTGCAAAAGCTGCGGGAATTGTCGCCGCAATGGACTGCCCATCTGCGGGGCGGCGGCTGAATTGGCTCCAGGGGGCTACCGTAATATTCCGCTATTTATGTCCCCGTTTTCTAAGCCACTGATTTAAAAGCAAAACAATCTTCCCGGTGTATCCAATTCTGGGTGAAACCGGCGCCCAAAGTCCGTATAATTGCGCGGCTTTTAGCGCATGGGTGATGGCTGGTCAGACGATCGACAGCCGCGACGCCTGTGCATACTCACAAATGTCTAATCAGGAGACCTCCCATGGCGGTTGAACGCACACTTTCCATCATTAAACCGGACGCGGTCGGCAAGAACATCGTCGGCAAGATTTACTCACGCTTCGAATCCAATGGCCTGCGTATCGTGGCCTCGAAGATGCTGCGCCTGAGCGATGAAGTGGCAGGAGGTTTTTACGCAGAGCACCGGGAGCGCCCGTTTTTTCCCGACCTGATCAAATTTATGACTTCCGGGCCGGTAGTGGTTCAGGTACTGGAAGGCGAGGGTGCGGTAGTCAAGAATCGCGATCTTATGGGGGCGACCAACCCCAAAGAAGCCGCGGAGGGCACTATTCGCGCCGATTTCGCCAGCTCTATCGACGCGAATGCGGTGCACGGGTCCGATTCCCCTGAGTCTGCTGCGCGGGAAATTGCCTATTTCTTCGCCACAAGTGAGATCTGCGAGCGCTAGTCGCACGCAGCTAAAACGGCCGATATGACATCATCCACCAGCGCTACCGCCGATAAGCCCAGGGTTAACCTGATGGGCTTGTCACTGCGACAAATGGAACAATTTTTTCTGGATATCGGGGAGAAGAAGTTCCGTGCGCAGCAGGTACTGAAGTGGATTCATCACGCCGGTGTTATTGATATCGACGCCATGACGAACATTGGCAAGGCCCTGCGCGAGAAATTGCTGGTAATCGCCGAGGTCCGTCCGCCGGAAATTGTCAGCGAGCACGATTCCACTGACGGTACCCGCAAGTGGATTATCCGGGTAGACGGTGGAGGCCTGGTGGAGTCGGTGCTGATTCCCGAGGGCGGTAGAGCTACTCTGTGTGTATCTTCCCAGGTGGGATGCAGTCTCGACTGCAGTTTCTGCTCCACCGGGAAGCAGGGTTTTCAACGCGATCTGACTGCGGCGGAAATCATCGGTCAGGTCTGGTTGGCTATCAATTCCTATGACGCTTTTCAGCCGGGCAGCGCCAGAGTGGTTAGCAATGTAGTGATGATGGGCATGGGCGAGCCGCTGCTCAATTTCGATAATGTGGTGGCAGCGATGGACTTGATGCTGGAAGATCTTGCCTATGGCTTGTCCAAGCGCAGGGTTACCCTCAGTACGTCAGGGGTTGTTCCGGCTCTGGATAAACTGGCCGAGGTGAGCGAAGTGTCGCTGGCCATCTCGCTGCATGCGCCCAATGATGAATTGCGCAGCCAGTTGGTACCTATCAACCGCAAGTACCCCATAGCCATGCTGCTTGAGAGCGCGCGCAATTATATTGCTGCCCAGCGCGACAGCAAGCGTGTGGTGACGGTCGAATACACATTGATGGCCGGCATTAACGATCAGCCTGAACAGGCCCGGGATCTGGCTGTGCTGTTGGCAGATTTTCCCTGTAAGATCAACCTGATTCCGTTTAATGCGTTCCCCCATTCAGGGTATGAGCGCCCGAGTGGTAATGCTGTCAGCCGATTCTGGCAGGTGCTGGTGGATGCCGGGTTTGTCGTTACGATTCGCACTACCCGCGGCGACGATATCGACGCCGCCTGTGGGCAACTGGTTGGCCAGGTGGTCGATCGCACTAAACGTAGCGAACGGCATCGCGCGGCGACAGAAATCCAGGCAATACAGGTACAGTAATGGTGTCTATACGAAGAGTTTGTGGACGAATCGGGGTTGTGGCTTTGCCGGTCTTGCTGGCGGGCTGTATTTCCACAACCGAGGGTGGCTTTACTGACGAGTATTCACCTGAAAAAGCACTGGACGCGAGGGTAGAGCTGGCGCGTCAGTATATTGGCGAGGGCAACTGGGAAGCTGCCAAGCGCAACCTTAAACTCGCTTACGATATCGACCCGAAAAACGCGCATGTTTACGAGGCCTTCGCCCTGGTCTATCAGAGCACGGGCGAGTACGAGCTCGCCGAAGAAAATTTTAAAATGGCGCTGGAGATCGACCCCAAATTCCCCCGGGCTCGCAATAACTACGCCGCCTTCCTGTTCGCCCAACAGCGTTACGAGGCCGCGGAAAAACAGCTGGAAATAGTGATCAAAGACACCCTCTATTCGGGCCGGCCGCTGGCGTTTGTCAACCTGGGGCTGTGCCGCGTGCAACTGTTTAATCCCGAGGGTGCGGAAGAGGCTTTTGTGCGGGCACTGGCCATGGATCGCACCAATTCTATCGCCCTGCTGGAAATGGCGGAGCTGCGCTTTAACGCCAATGATTACCGCACTGCGCGGCAGTATTACGGCACTTACAAAACCGTGGTGCGCCAGCAATCTGCCCGCGCTCTATGGCTGGGCATTCGGCTGGCCCGGGAGTCGGGGAACCGTAACGATGAGAGTAGCTATGCCTTGGCACTTGCGAACCGTTATCCCGATTCAATTGAGTATGAAGCCTACCGACGGACCGTGGCAAAGTGACTGATGATACCGCATCACAACTGGAGGTAGCTGTCAGCCCGGGTGCCTTGTTGCAAGAGGCACGTGAGGCGCATGAGCTATCACAGAGAGAAGTGGCAGACCGCCTGCACTTGATGCCGGACTACCCGGCAATTATAGAGCGTGACGACTTCCAGGCATTGCGACACCCGGGCTTTGCCCGGGGTTATGTGAAGGCCTATGGCAAATTGGTCGGTGTGGATGAAGGGCACCTGCTGGATGCGTATGATCGCTTGCAGGCCACAGCGGTAAGCCCCGAGCCGCGAAAGATCCGGACGCCGCCTCTGCAACTTCAGCACACCGGTGTTGCAGTGGTGGTCGGTCTGCTCTTACTGGCGCTGTTGGTGGCCGCCATATGGTGGTGGCGCGTTGTCCCAGAGGCCGGCGCCGTGGCAGTGAAATTATCTCCGGCGGAGAGTTCGTTTGCCCGATGGAATCCAGACTTTTCAATGACAGGTGAAACATGAACAGCGAAAGCCCGATCACCCGTAGAGTGAGCCGGCAGATCATGGTCGGAAATGTCGCGGTAGGCGGAGATGCGCCCATCAGCGTGCAAAGCATGACCAATACCGAAACCTGTGATGTCGCCGCCACGGTAGCCCAGGTGCGCGCTATCGCCGATGCCGGGGCCGACATTGTGCGCGTCTCCGTGCCGAGTATGGAGGCGGCAGAGGCTTTTCGGGACATCCGCGCTCAGGTGAACGTGCCGCTGGTGGCGGACATTCATTTTGATCACAAAATAGCCCTTAAAGTGGCAGAATACGGCGTGGACTGCCTGCGCATCAACCCGGGTAATATTGGCAGCGATGCCAAGGTAAGGGCCGTTATAGACAGTGCCCGTGATCGCGGCATCCCGATTCGCATAGGCGTCAATGCGGGCTCGCTCGGCAAGGATTTACAGCGCAAATACGGCGAGCCTACCGCTGAGGCGTTGGTGGAGTCCGCTATGCACCACGTCGCCATACTGGAGAAGTTCAATTATCCCGATTTTAAGGTCAGCGTAAAAGCGTCGGGCGTGTTTATGGCCGTTGAAGCTTACCGCCTGCTGGCAAAAGAGATCGAACAGCCTCTCCACCTTGGCATCACGGAAGCGGGAGGGCTGCGCGGCGGCACGGTCAAATCTGCTGTGGGCCTGGGAATGCTGTTGATGGACGGTATCGGCGATACCATCCGGATCTCCCTGGCGGCGGATCCGGTGGAGGAAGTAAAGGTCGGATTCGAGATCCTCAAAAGCCTTAAACTGCGTGCCAATGGCATCAATTTTATAGCCTGTCCCAGTTGTTCGCGGCAAAATTTCGATGTAATCAGCACCATGAATTCCCTGGAACAGCGATTGGAGGATATTCGTACTCCCATGGATGTGGCGGTCATAGGCTGTATTGTCAATGGCCCGGGGGAGGCCCGGGAGGCCGATGTCGGTTTGACCGGCGCCAGCCCCAACAACCTCATATATGTGGCGGGTGAGCCAGACCATAAAGTCAGCAATGCCGATTTTATCGATCACCTCGAGCAGGTTATCCGGCAGCGGGCCACCGTGCTGGAGCAGAAAAGGGCTGAGCAGGACGAACAACTGATACTGAAATCGTCGAACTGAACTGAATGCGACTTTTGGAGAACGCGTGAGCAATATACGAGCTGTCCGCGGGATGCACGACATCTTGCCGGACGATACCCCACACTGGCGTTTGCTTGAGCAGACAGTGAGCCGCCTGCTCGCCAGTTACGGCTACGGTGAAATTCGGCTGCCGCTGGTAGAGAAGACCGAACTGTTCAGCCGTTCCATCGGTGAAGTTACTGATATAGTCGAGCGGGAAATGTACAGTTTCGACGATCGCAATGGCGATAGCCTGACACTGCGCCCGGAGGGCACGGCCGGCTGTGTTCGTGCCGCAATCCAGCAGGGCCTCCTGACAGTGCCGCAACGGCTGTGGTATGCCGGCCCGATGTTTCGCTATGAGCGCCCGCAAAAGGGCCGCCAGCGGCAGTTTCAGCAAATCGGTGTGGAGTCATTCGGCGTTGCCAGCCCGGATATGGATGCCGAACACATATTGGTTTGTGCCCGTTTATGGCAGGAACTGGGCCTGGCAGATTGTGTCCAGTTACAGCTTAATTCCATCGGCAGCAATGCGGCGCGCCGGGCGTACCGGGAGGCGCTGGTGAAATTTCTGGAACAGCACTTCGAGTCACTGGACGATGACAGCCAGCGGCGCTTGCACAGCAATCCCCTGCGTATTCTCGACAGTAAAAGTGTGCAGACACAGGCCATCCTGGACGAGGCTCCGTCGCTTGGCGATTACCTCGACGACGAATCCAGAGACGACTTTGCACAGCTGCAGGAACTGTTGGATGCTGCCGGTGTCGAGTATGTGGTTAACCCGCGCCTGGTGCGTGGGCTCGATTATTACAACAAGACGGTCTACGAATGGGTGACCGACCGCCTCGGCGCACAGGGTACGGTTTGCGGTGGTGGTCGCTATGACGGTTTGGTGGAGCAGCTAGGGGGTAAGAACACCCCGGCCATCGGTTTTGCTATGGGGATGGAACGGCTGGTATTACTGATGCTTGAAGTTGGTACGGTGGACACCGCACCGAAAGCACGAGCCGATGTTTACGCGGTCGCGGTGGGAGAGGTGGCCCACAGGGAAGCCTTGTCCAGCGTGGAAACTTTGCGTACACAGCTCGGTGGTGATGTCTCAATTGTGCAGCACGTAGGTGGTGGTAGTTTCAAGAGTCAATTAAAACGGGCGGACAAAAGCGGTGCCAGAATTGCCCTGATATGGGGTGAGGATGAAGTCCTGGCAAAATCCGTTACTGTGAAACATTTGCGGGATAACGCCGAGCAGGGCGAGCAAGCAGGGCAGCAAACTGTGCCCATGGATCAACTGGAAGCGACACTGCGTGCAGTGTTTACTGATTGAATCAGGCAAAAGGAATCGTTAGACGTGGAATCATATAGTACAGAAGAAGAACAGGTAGAAGCGCTGCGCCGCTGGTGGCAAGAAAACGGTCGCTCTACGATTGTGGCGATCATCCTCGCGCTTGGCCTGGGCTTCGGTTATCAGGGCTGGAAGAATTACAAGGTGGACAATGCGGAGGCCGCTTCCGATCTTTACCAGCGCATGCTGCAGGCGTTCAGCGCGCCCGCTCTGTCGCCCGAGCAGCAGGAGATTGCACTGCAGTTGGCGGCGCAGCTCAAGGCAGATTACAGTGGCACGACCTACGCCCAGTTTGCCTCTTTGCAGCTGGCGCGGGCCGCGGTGGCAAAAAACAATCTGGCCGAGGCACAGGCTGAACTGCGCTGGGTGCTGGGCAAGGCGGATAAAGATAGCGATGTTGCGCGTATTGCGCAGTTGCGCCTCGCTCGCGTTCTCGCCGCGAGCGGTGAACCAGACCAGGCCCTGTCAATACTTGATCAGGGTTCGGAAGGGCCCTATAAGGCATCGTACGCTGTGGCTCGAGGCGATATTCTGCTGAGTCTGGAGCGTGATGAGGCGGCCAGTGAAGCTTACGCCTCGGCCCTCGCATACGCCGTCGGAGAAGACGCCGCAGGCATCGACCTGTTGGCCGTCGAACAAAAACTGCAGGCCCTCAACCCTCGCCCGGCAAGGGTAACGGTGTCCCTGGCAGCGGGCGATGCAGCAGATAGTGTGGAAACAGTAGAAATAATCGACGAAGTGTCAGCAGATAGCGCGGGTGACGTTGATGCTGCTGTCACCGGCACGGAGGAGTAGGCCCATGCCGCGCATGATCCGTGCCTGTGTCACTGCCGTTCTGCTTACAAGTCTCAGTGCTTGCAGCACGATAAGTGGTTGGTTTGATTTCGACGATGAGGACGACCCTAAACAACCGGCACCATTGGTAGAATTTGAAGAAACCGTCAAAATCAAGAAACTGTGGTCACACGGCGTTGGCGATGGCCAGGGTGCCGGTTTTTACAGTATACAACCGGTCATCAGCGGCGATGCAATCTATGTTGCTTCTGCCGACGGTGACCTCGAGGCCTTTGACAAAATCAGTGGCAAGAGCCTGTGGGACGTGGAGCTGGAAGTGCCAATATCCGGCGGTGTCGGAGCCTATGGCGATGCTCTGTTGCTTGGCAGTAGTGATGGTTATGTGCTGAAGGTGGATGCCAATACAGGCGAGCTACTGTGGAGCAGCCCCCTCAGCGGTGAGGTTTTGTCGGTGCCCCAGAGTAACGGCCAGATGGTATTGGCCCATACATTGGATGGCAAACTGCAAGGTCTGGATTTTACCACCGGAGATATTGTCTGGACTTATGACAGCAACGTGCCGGTATTAACTCTGCGCGGCAGTTGTACACCGCTGATTAATGGTGACAACGCCTACGTCGGCTTCGCCAATGGCCGGGTACTGGCTTTTGACATAGCTACTGGTGGGATTAACTGGGAAGTGCGTGTGGCGATTCCCCAGGGGCGCTCGGAAATTGAGCGTGTGGTCGATATTGACGGGACCATGGTGCTGGTGGGCAATGAACTGTTTGCCGCCAGCTACCAGGGCAGGCTCGTCGCTATTGACCTGTCAGAAGGGCGCAAGTTGTGGCAGCACAATATCTCGTCCGTCTCCGGTGTTTCCCAGGGCTTTGGTAATGTCTATGTTGCCGATGCCGACGGCACTGTTTACGCCTATCAGCGCAGCGGCCAGGGCGAGCGCTGGCAGCAGCCGGCTCTCGCGTATAGAGGGCTGTCCAGGCCTACTCCGGTCAGCAGCTACGTTGCGGTGGGAGATGCCGAGGGCTACGTGCACTTGTTATCTCAGGTCGACGGTGAATTTGTCGGCCGGGTGAAAGCCGATGGCGATGGTGTCCGGGCAGATATGCTGGCCGAAGATAACCGCCTCTATGTGTATGGTAATAGCGGTGATCTTATCGCCTACAAGGTCAAGAAGAAGGAATAATGATACCGGTCATCGCTCTGGTAGGGCGCCCCAATGTTGGTAAATCAACGCTGTTCAATCAGCTCACTCGCAGCCGTGACGCCCTTGTGGCGAACTTGCCAGGGCTGACCCGCGACCGCAAATACGGCGAGGCGAAAATGGGTGGCCGGCGCTTTGTGGTGATTGATACCGGTGGTATCAGTGGTGATGAAGACGGCATCGACTCACAGATGGCAGGCCAGTCACTGACCGCCATTGAAGAAGCCGATGCAGTGCTGATGATCGTCGACGCGCGGGAGGGACTCAATCCCGGTGATCAGGCCCTGGCCAAACACTTGCGTCAGCGCAACAAGGCGTTTCATCTAGTGGTGAACAAGATTGACGGCCTGGATGAGCAGGTTGCCAGCGGCGACTTCTACGCCCTGGGCATTGAAACCCTGTATTGTATTGCCGCCAGTCACGGTCGCGGCATACGCAGCATGATCGAGAGCATACTCGCGACCTTTCCAGACGAGGAACTGCAGCCCGACCGGCCCCAGTATACCGACAGTATTCGTGTCGCGGTGGTGGGTCGCCCCAATGTGGGCAAGAGCACCCTGGTAAATCGTCTGCTGGGCGAAGAGCGTGTGGTGGTGTTCGATGAGCCGGGCACCACACGGGACAGTATCTACATTGACTACGAGCGAGAGGGCCAGAAATACACCCTGATCGACACTGCCGGCGTGCGCAAGCGCAAGAACGTGCGCGAGACCGTGGAAAAATTTTCCATCGTCAAAACCCTGAAAGCGATAGACGACGCACATGTGGTAATCCTGCTCATGGACGGTCATGAGAATGTTGTCGATCAGGATATGCACCTGTTGGGCCACTGCATAGACGCCGGGCGTGGCCTGGTGTTGGCGGTAAACAAATGGGATGGTATCGAGCCCGAGCAACGCGAGTGGATCAAGAGTGAACTGAATCGCCGGCTGCAGTTTGCGGCGTATGCCGATACGCATTTTATCTCTGCGCTGCATGGTTCCGGCGTAGGTGTGCTCTACAAATCAGTGAATGCCGCCTATCAGTCAGCCACTCGCAAGCTCAGTACCAATGCGCTCACGCGGATTCTCGAGGGCGCTGTCTACGACCACGCACCGCCCATGGTCGACAACCGCCGCATCAAGTTGCGTTACGCCCATGCCGGTGGCCAGAACCCGCCACTCATCATTATTCACGGCAACCAGACAGGCAAAGTACCAAACAGCTATCAACGCTATCTGGAGAAGGTATTCCGGCGCGAACTGAAACTGGTTGGCACACCGGTACGTATCGAGTTCAAAACCGGGGAAAACCCCTTTGCCGAAAAGCGCGACAAACTCACGGAGAGGCAGGTGCAACGCAAGCGAAGATTGATGGCGCATGGGAAGAAGCAGGACAAGAACAAGGACAAGGACAAGAACAAGGACAAGAAACGCAACAAGAAGTAGCCCCTACCGGTTTATGTCACAATGGCTGCATCAGTTTTAAAAAACGCCCAGCGAGCACCTGGCTTCCACTAGCCGGCGCTGCCGCGTAACGGGAGAGAGTGCGTGAGCCAGAATAACAAGAATCGCAGGCCCATCGACGAATTGACCGGCTTTGACGTTCAGGGTGAATTCCGCAAATTTGATCAGCGGGATGAAATCTACTGCCGCTCCCAATGGGACCCGGAAGTAAAATCTGCAAAGGCCACCGCCTTTTTCCGCGGCTATTCAATGCCTGATGCGCGGTCCCGTCGAACAGATGGTTTCAGTCAGCGCGACTACGCGTTGCGCAATGCCGCCTGGCACATAACCAATGTGCTGCGGGACATCAATCGGGAGGAGACCGGCCGTAAAGAGGGGTTTTTCGACCACTTCACGTCGCATGAAGAAGGCTGGCCGGAACCCTACGCCTTTGAGGGCCCGGAACAGGCCACGGCCGATGTAGCTAAAGTGGCGCAGGTATGTGGTGCGGATCTTTTCGGCGTGTGCGCATACGATGAACGCTGGATGTACAGCGGTATTTTTGACGAGCGGGCGCAGGCAAGTAAACCACTGGACATTCCCGATGATCTGCCCCACGTGATCGTAGTCGGAGAGTCGATGGATGTTGATCTGACCAGGACGGTGCCTTCGGCCCTGTCGGGCAGCGCCACTGGCCTGGGATACTCCTACGATGCACTAACGTTACTAACCCTGGCACAGTATATCCGCAACCTCGGCTATCGCGCCTATGCCACGATGAATGACTCCTCCCTGGCAATACCGTTAGCGGTGCAAGCGGGCTTCGGGGAAGTCGGCCGGCACAGTTTGTTAATTACGGAAGAATTCGGACCGCGTCTGCGCCTGGGCCGGATATTTACCGATATTCCCCTGCTACACAGCGAGCCGAAGAAGTTTGGCGTTAAAGCCTTTTGTGATATTTGTAATCGCTGCGCCACCGGCTGCCCACCCAAGGCTATTCCATTCGGCGAGCCGTCTGCCGAGGTTTATAATCGCTCAAACCTGATCGGCGTTGCTAAATGGACAGTGGACGCGGAAAAATGCTTTAAATTCTGGACCAACCAGAACACGGATTGTTCCATCTGCATCCGTATATGCCCGTACAATCGTGACTATAGCAAGTGGTATCACCGGGCCTGGCGCAGGCTTGCCGGCGGTCCCTTGCGGCGCATGGCGCTGTGGCTTGACGATCGCCTGGTTGATCGGGGCAGGCGTAAATCTGCCTGGTGGTGGCAGCGAAAACTACGCTAGTGATCGGCGTATTCCAGCGAGGCCAGCGGGGTAGGGCGCCTGGAAGAGCGCCGCTCAGGGTGGGTAAGTTTCCTGCCTGGCCCGGGTAGCCGTCTCTCGAAACAGTTTCTCAGCTCGGGCCATTTCCCCTGATAACCGTTTGACGACGTCCGGGTGCTCTCTTGCCATGGAGTAGCGTTCGCCGGGGTCGATGGCCAGATCGAAAAGTAGCCAATACGGCTCCTCAAACTCAGGCAACTGGTCAAACTTGTCCAGTGCCCCCAGGTGGCGCCGGTAGTACGCTCTGGTAAGCAGCTTCCACTCCTGGTCCCGTATTCCTGCAATTTCCTCATTATTGAAATAATAGAAGAAGCGATGTTGTGTTGGGTTATCTGCGCTACCGTCCAGCAGGGGTAGCAGGTTTTGCCCGTCTATTTTCCGATCACCCGGCACTTCGCTGTCGGTCGCCGCAGCGATAGTCGGTAGCAGATCGATGTTGGCGCTTAGCATGCTATTTCGCTGACCCGCTGGAATGCGCTTTGGCCACGATGCAATCAGGCCCACGCGATAGCCCGCGTCCCAGGTGCTGCCTTTGGCACCCCTGGAGTTGGCGTTACTGCCCTCCCACCAGGCGCCGTTGTCACTGGTGAACATTATGAAAGTATTCTCGTACAAGCCCAGTTTTTTCAGGGCTTTTACGATTTCTCCGGTACTCCAGTCTATCTCCTCGACCGCGTCGCCGTAGAGGCCAGCCGCGGATTTTCCGACAAATTCGGGGGAGGTAAACAGGGGTATATGAGGGAATGTATGAGCCATATAGAGAAAGAAAGGTCGATTCGAATGGGAGTGGATAAACTTAATCGCCTCCTCGGTATATCTCCGGGTTAGCGTGGTCTGGGCAACGGGTTGCTCAATCTTCCGTTCATCGCGGTACAGTGCAAAATCGGGCATATCGTTGGAGTGGGGCACGCCGTAGAAACTGTCAAAGCCCTGCCGTGTTGGCCAGAACTCGAGACGATTGCCGAGGTGCCACTTCCCCACCATTGCGGTGCTATACCCGCGAGTGCGCAACATTTCGGCAATGGTGATTTCTTCCAGCGGAAGCCCGTGCTCGCTACTCGCCGTGACCACATCCCAGGCCAGGCCACTGCGAATGGGGTAGCGACCCGTGAGTATCCCGGCTCGCGATGGTGAACAGATATTCGCACTGGCGTAAAAATTGCTGAGTGCTATCCCGTCAGCAGCGATCAGGTCCAGTTGCGGAGTCTTTATCCGCTGACTTCCGAAAGCACCGATGTCACCTATGCCGAGATCATCAGCCACGATGAGCACAATGTTAGGGGCCTGGCCCGCGTTTACCCCTGCGGCAGTTGTGGCCAGTAGTATGATTGTCAGTATGCCGAGCAGTGTTTTCATGGTGCTCGCTCCCCTCCAGGGTTGATCGCTCAAACGAATCACGATATTGGCCTTAGTCGTCGTCTTATTGGGCACAAACCCCGGGCAAAAATAAACCCGACCGAGGCCGGGTTTATTGTTACCGCAGTCTTTCGCTGCTCGCTAGAAAGTGTACTTGATGTTGCCGCCGATAATACGGGGGGTCGGACGCAGGCGCATGCCACTCACACCGAAGTTTTCCCCGGTGCCGGTGTAGTAGTCCTCTTCACCCAGGTTTTGCACATAGGCGTTGAAACTCCAGTGTTCCATTTCGTAGCCCACGCGCAGGTTCCACACATCGTAGTCCGGGGTCCTGAAGGGGTAGTCACCAAACTCGGCAATAGAGTTCCGGGCCAGACCCTGGTTTGGGGAGGGGCCATCGGTCTGCTTATAGGTCAGCGCTTCTATATCACCATACTGGCCATCGCGGTGGATATATTCCAGTTGTATCCATGCTTCGTTATTGCCAATGGGCAGGCGATATTCAATGGCAGCGTTGTACACCCACTCTGGTGCTTTGGGAAGATCAAGCCCATTCAACTCAACATCGAAGCCACCGGTGATCTGCGCTGTATTGTCGCTGGTGATTTCCGTGTTCATATAGCCGACAGCGGAGGTTATGGTGATGCGGTCGGTAATCGCTGCCAGTAACTCAATTTCGCTGCCCCAGGCCTCGGCATCATCTATATTGATTGTCTGCTCGAAGTTAGAAGAGAGGTCACCCTGAGTCAGGAAGCGGAAGGATTCCATTTGCAGGTCTGACCACTCCATGTAGTACAAAGAGGCGTTCAGGCGAATTCGGTTGTCCCAGAGTTCGCTCTTGAGGCCGAGTTCGTAATTCCACAGCGTTTCTTTGTCAAAGGGGACAGTGAAAGCGGGATTGCCCTCTATATTGGTATTGTTGCCCAATGAGAGTCCCCCGGACTTGTATCCTTCCGAGATTGAGCCGTAAAGGTTGAGGTCATCGGTAGCCTGGTAAAAGGCGACGAAACGCGGGGAAACATTGCTAAAAGACTCATTGCCTGAAACCGGTGGATTGGGGCTGTTGACAAAACTCTGGAAAAACTCAAAGCCGGGGCCGCCGGGATATCCCGGGGATCCCGGAAAGCAACAGGTAGGCCCGATACCGTAGCCTTGAAGGTCGTTTTTTACGCGGTCATCGGTATAGCGGGCACCGACAACGAAGTCCCACTTGTCAGTGGCGTGCCAGGTATAGTCGGCAAAAAAGGCAAAGCTCTTCAGCTCCCATTTCTTGCTATTCCGGGCCAGGCCCAGTCCAGCCGGGAAGGGGGGCAGCCAGCCCACGCCGTCCAGTGTTGCGGTCGGCTGGGTGGATGTCGCCACATTGTTGTCCTGTTTCTGTTCGTCGCTGGCGTACATTGCCCCGGCAACAAAATCGTATTCGTCCGAGGTAAACTGCACACGCATTTCCGAGCTCCAGGAGGTGCCATCGTAGGAGTTGTCTCTGCGCAGCGTGTCGGCACCGCCAACCAGGTCGTTATCGAATGTGCGGTCCAGGGAGGCATCTATGATGCCCGTGATGGACTTGATGACAGTGTTTTCGTTCAGTTGGTGAGTGATAGTCAGAACACCCACCGTTGATTCATTCTTGGTACGCTCTGGCAGGTCGTGGCTCAGTTCATTGTAATTGCCCTGGTACCAGAAGCGGGTGCCGGGGTCGGCCGCCGATGTAATCCCAAAGGTGTCGATTGAGTCCAGATCGAGCACGCCAGAGGGTACGTTCTCATCGGTGTCCTGGTCATCGTCTGAGTAGTACACCGAAGCGAGGATGTTGGTTTCATCCGATACATCCCAGCTCAGGTGCAGCCTGCCGTTGAGTGAGGTCTGTTCACTGCCGTCGGCACCGTTGGGGGTGAAGTCGTTTTCCACAGAGCCGGGGCATGATGCCGCGCCGGAGCCAGATGAACACTTGTTGGTGACATAGCCTTCGCTGTCAGCGTAGTACACCACACCGCGCATTTTAAAATCGTCGGAGACGGGATAATTCAGAACACCCGTTATGTTGCCCTGGTCACCACCCCCTTCATAAGTTTCACCACCGATGGTGACAGACGCTTCAAACTCGTCAGTGGGCTTCCTGGTCGTCAGGTTAAGTGCACCGCCGACCGCATTGCGGCCAAAGAACGTACCCTGTGGGCCACGCAGTACTTCTACCGATTGCATGTCCGACAGGTTGGGGTTGGCGACATTGTTGGGTACCGATGCCACACTGAATTCATCCAGGTAGATACCAATGGAGTTAACGAAGGCGTTTTCACCGGTAACCAGGCTGGTGACACCGCGAATGGAGATGCCCATACCGCGACTTCCTGTTTGCCCGTCTTCTGTGAAACTGACCCCGGGTGTGATCGTCAGGTATTCAACGGCATTCTTGATATTGCGTCGTTCCAGGGTGGCGCCGGTAAAGGCCGTCACGCTGACGGGTACATCCTGCAGGTTCTGCTCTCTGCGCTGGGCGGTCACTACCACCTCTTCCAGCATGATGTTTTCCTGCGCGGAAACGGGTGTCACGTTGATCAATGCGGCGGAGATCATGGTGAGTGGGAACAGGACTTTCACTTTATTTTGCATGGTTATTATCCTTATGAAGGGTTGAGCGTAACAGCGTCAATATATCAACCAAACTGGTCGTGCCCAATCTCCGTGGTTCACAACGTGAAAAAGTCATAAAAATACGCACCTTGGGGGGCTTATGTGGTCATTTCCACAAACTAATTCTCTGGCTGAAAGCCTCTTTGGAGAGGCTACACAGGCAATTAAATCCCATTAAATAAGAAAATTCAAGTAATTGTCGGATCTATTTCTTTCCCGGTAAGCAATAAAACAAGGCGTTTTTGCCGTAATGCCACATAAGCTATTGCGAAAGGGGTAGAAATCGAAAGTTTATATAATCCCATAATTAAAATCAACGCCCGTTCTACGTCGGGTCTTGCTCATTTCGTGATAACAACAGCTTGGACAGCATGGCCAGACAGGCGCAGGCAATCATCGCAATGGCAATGGGTAGCAGCTGTTTTGGTAAATAGAGGCCCACAGCGAGACTGATAGCGCAGGACCCCAGTGACTGCAACAGCAGGTAAAGCGAACTGGCGGTGCCGCTATTGTGGGTGAAGGGGATCAGGGCGGCGCCTGAGCACAGGGCCATAATTATGCCGCAGCCCGCGCCTGACAGTGCGAGCATGGGGGCCATAAGCGGCAAACTGCCATGGCCTGAGCTGGCCAGCAGGGCGATGCCCAGCCATCCCAGGCCGCAACACCCGGCGCCGATCAGGATGGAACGATGGGCTTTGAACCTCGGCATAAGCCACCACACCATATAGGTGCCTGCAGCGATGGAGCCGTTGAACAGGGCCAGCACCAGGCCGTTGGCCGCGCTGTCCAGCTGGAACTGGTGACTGGTGATAAAGGCGAAATTGGCCCCGAATATCACCATGGTACTAATGGAAAACATATTGCACAGGGCGTGCTGGGAGAAGGTGGGGTGGCGCAAAATGTCCATGATGGAAGCTTTCCCTGCGGCGCTTACACTGCCGTGGACGGGCTGCGGCAGGGTCTCCGGCACCAGGTAGAAATAGGCCGCCACGGCGAGGAGACCAATCAGTGACATGAAAATAAAACAGGCTTGCCAGCCCAGCAGGTCGGCGAGCACACCCCCCAGCACGGGCATGAAAAAGGGTACTACAGCCATCAGTGACATCATGCGCGCCATGCCCCGTGTGGTTCCGGCGGCGCCGTATATATCGCGGATAGTCGCCCTGGCCATGGTGGCACCCGCGCCGGCGCCCAGGCCCTGTATCAAGCGAACGGCAATGAGTGTGTTGGCATCATCTGACAGTGCGCAGGCAATAGAGCTGGCAATGTAGAGAAGCATGCCAGCGAACATGATAGGGCGTCTTCCCAGTCGATCCGACGCTACACCCCACAATGACGGGGATATACCGTAGCCGACCAGGAAGCTGTACAGCGATAATTCGATGGTTTGTGCTTTGGCTTCCAGGTCAGTGGACATGCCCGCCAGGGAGGGGGTTAGCATGTCTATTGAAACCGGCGCCAAGGTTGCCGTCAGCGCGAGAATTACCAGGGTGGTGAACTGGCGTTGGTCCGATTGCGGCATCTCAGTTGAGAAATGCCGTAACACTGACACCGATGAAGGTCGCGATCACATAGCCGAAGATGCCACACATTATGCCGGGGGTCACCAGGTGCTTCCAGCCCTTGGATGTTGCAATAGCGGCCGTAACTGCAGGGCCGACCAGAGCCGCGCCGGAAGCGACAAGTGCTTCATCCAGCTGGATTTTCAGTAGGCGCGCGCCCACCAGCACTATCGCCAGGTGCACCAGAATAATGATCATGCCAAAGACGAACAGAATGACAGCATCGTCGAGAAAGGCGCGGGCATCGGTACTGGCGCCCACCGCCACAAAAAACAGATACATCAGCAGCATACCCACTTCGAAATCACCTTCCAGGCGGTGCATGGTTTTTGGGAAACTGTTGGCAACTACAATCGTAATCACGGTAATAAAGAGGATATTGTACTGGGTCATCTCCAGTGCCGTCGCCAGCCAACCGGCGAGCGCACAGATGGCAAAACTCAGGCCCACAGCGCCGCAGATGTGTGTGAGGTGAAATTTTGTCGCGTTCGAATCAGCGGCCAGTTCCTGGGCGGCGGGGGGTTGCTGGGGCTGGAAATCCGGAAAAAAATGGGTGATGGCTTTTACTGATGGAATGACAATCAGAAGCAGTAGCGCCAGTACGCTAACGACACTGCTGGCACTGATGGCGACAGTGAATTCTTCGGGTGTCATTTCCACCGCCTGGGAAACCGCCAGAAAGTTCACGGCGCCGCCTACCCAGCCGCCAGTGTAAACACCGGCGACTTTGGGGCCGATCTCCCCGAGGTCAAGCAACGAGAAGCCCACTATTGCTCCCGCCACCGTAGCGGCCGAAGCAATCATAAAGGAAATCATCACGCCGCCACTCTCTCTGAATATTTTACGCAAATCGCCTTTTAACAAGAGTAGGGGAATGGCCAGAGGCACCAGCGAGCCGCCAACAAAATCGTAAGCGCTACTGCTAAGTGGAATGACACCGGTGTTGGATAGCAGCATTGCCGCTGACAGCACCCAAACGACCCCGGATGTTTTTCGGCCAATCGCATTGGTGTCAATCCAAAAACCCAGCCAGGCCAGGCCGAACAAAACGGCGCCAAGAGCAAATAAATTGTCGTCTGGAATCAGAGACATTGCTGTCCTCCATCAATGGTCAAGCGAGCCGGCCTGATTTTCGGCCGGGCATATTCCGTCGTAGCGACCGCGCCAGGCGAAAGGAAAATCATCCTCCAAGGTCGCTCAGGGTGTGTAATCAATGCAGCAGGCCCCGCCACGGTGTTGCAGGCTCTGATCCGTATACTGGTGCAGTTCGATAAAGATTCCGTTGGGATCTCTGCAGGTAGTCATCCAGGTGTGATCTACACCCAACTCCTTCGCTGTGAGCTCAATGCCCGCTGCGGTCAGCTGTTGGTAGGCGCTGTCTATATCGCTCACCTGCAGTGCAAAGTGGTTGACGGCACCCTCGCAGCGGGGCTCTGCCACCAGCACCAGCTCGATATAAGTGTCTTCACCAAAATACATATACATGCCAATGAGCAGGTTCTGCGGGTTGCGAAACTCGAAACGGCGGCGTGCACCCAACTGCTGGTAAAACGCTTCGGTGGCCACCAGATCGGTAGTTTCGATACAGACATGTGCCAGGCGAATAAGCATGGTTGTAAACCTCCTGTTAGCCGTTTTCACTACTGTCGGGTTGCGCCAGACCCTGGCTCCACCAGTCACTACCGCCGGCACCGCGCAGGAAGACGTCCCGCTCACTGTCGCTGTGCCGATGCAGGCTGTGCAGAACATGGCGAGCTACCTCATCCGCCGGCCAGCGCAGTTGGCTGCCATCGGAGTCGGCAATATGTGGCAACAACTGGCCGACCAGTTCCGGTGACATAGCCCCGGCGTATCCGTCCTGGACTTCCTTAAGCTTCGCGGCTACCAGCGCCCGGTAGGGCGAGTCGACGGGATAGCCCGCCGGCAGGTCGCCCTCGTCCTTGAACAGCCCGGTGGCATATTGCCCGGCCTCTACCAGGGCGACACGAATGCCCCAGCGGTCAATTTCGTGGCGCAGGGCCTCAGTGGCACCCTCCAGGGCGAATTTGCTGGCGCTATAGGGCACGTCCCCGGCGAGGCCGGCGAGGCCCGAGAGGGAGCTGATCATAATAATGTAGCCATTGCCCTGTTTGCGCATTTGCGGCAGGGCCGCACGAGCGAGCAGGGTGGGGCCAAAGAAATTGGTTTCCATAACCTCGCGAATGGCGGCCTCGGGCAAGTCTTCCCAGGCGCCCGGATGGATTATGCCGGCGTTGTTCACCAGTACATCAAGGCTCCCGGCCTCGGCTGCGATGTCTGCGATAAGCGGCGCAAACGTAGCCGGTCGCGTGACATCGAGAATGCGGGTATGCAGGTCAAGCTTCTCTTGTTGCGCCAGTTCGCGCAAAGGCGCGCCTCGCTCTTCGGAACGAACAGTGGCATACACGCGGTCTCCGCGTCGGGCAAAAGCCAGTGCTCCGGCCTGACCAAATCCGCTGCTACTACCGGTAATTAGAACTACGGACATCCTGGCTATTCTCCCTCATTAAAGTGCGTTCGATTTACTCGCAGCATCTCAACCGTCAGGCTGTAGGCAGACTTGGCCTTGCCGGTGGCGATGGCCATCGCAATCATTTGATGCCGCTCAAGATCTTCCTGGTCATCGGCCCTGGACACTTTCAGGCCCAGTGCAGCGTGCGCCTTTAGATAGGTGGCGATGGCAAAACGGAAGTGATTAAGCATGTTGTTGTGTGAAGCTTTGAGAATGGCTGCGTGAAATTCAATGTCTTTCTCAATGCGCTCCTCCTGACTGATACCCTCTACAGCCATGGCCTGATAGGCCGACAGAATCGCGGCGATTTCCTCTCGCGTGGCACGGGTCGCAGCGAGCTCGGCAGCCTTGGGTTCTATGATGCGGCGCAGTTCTACCAGGTCCAGCATGAACTGCTCGGTGGCAACGTCGGGGTCCGCATGCCAGCGGAGCACGTCCGGGTCCAGCAGGTTCCAGTCATTTCTGGGTCGGACCCGGGTGCCGCTGCGCGGTGCCGTGCTGATCAGGCCTTTGCCGGACAGTACCTTGACGGCTTCGCGTAATGCGTTGCGGCCAACTTCCAGACTGTCCGCAAGCTCCTGTTCTATAGGGAGTACTTCCCCTTCGGCGTAGTGGTTGGACGCGATCCGGTGACCGAGGATGTCCACCACGGCAGTGACGTGCCCGCGGGTTGATTTTTTACCGGGCATAGGCAATACCCATCCTTTTAATAATTAGAAACTGGAGTGTACTTAAAAATATCATGGGATTAAATAGGAAACTGCATGAACTTGATAGTCACATATAATGAAGTTAATTTCTCGGCTAATGGGCGATAAATAGTAATATACGCAGATCAATCGTCTATAATCCGTTTGGCGCGCTAGTATAAGGATTGGTTGCATTTTTTATTAATGGGGTTAATAATAACGCTTTAGCGAGGTAGATCTATGTCTGATTACGATGTAATCATTGCCGGCGCGGGCCACAATGGGCTGATCTGCGCGGCGATGCTGGTAAAGAGAGGCCTGAAAGTCCTGGTCACTGAACGCAATGAGTGGGTCGGTGGTGGTGTGCTAACGCGCGAACTGACCCTGCCCGGGTACAAACACGATCCTTTCGGCTCTTCCCACGTCTGGATTCACCTGAACCCCGACTTCAAAGAGCTGAGGCCGGAACTGGAAAAGCACGGCCTCAAATATATCTGGTCAGAGGACCAGATTACCGGGCACCCGAACAAGTATGAAGGCGACGGCATTGTTGTTTACAAGGATGTGGACAAGACTTGCGAAACCATTGCTGCATATTCCAAGAGCGACGCCCGCCGTTACAAGGAAATTTACGATGAGTTCGGTGAGATACAGGACGGCGTGGTCAAGGGCATGTTCGATACACCCGCACCACCGAGCTACCTGTTCCAGGGGCTGGAAAATAATCCGGAAGGGATGAAGCGGTTGCGGGATTTCCAGCTGAGCTCACGCCAGTTTACTCTGGAAAATTTCGAGAACGACCACGTCCGCGCGTTCATACTGGGCTGGGCTATGGCGCCGCAGACCTTGCCGGACCAGTTGGGCACTGCCCAGGGCTTTTACGTGATGATCCCGAGTATTCACTACTTTGGCCAGTCCATTCCCGAGGGTGGCAGTGGCATGCTCTCAGAGAGTATGAAGCGCTACATCGAGGCCAATGGCAGTACGGTCATGACGGGTGCGACGGTTAGAAAATTTATCACCGAGGGCGGGGAGTGCCGGGGCATTCGACTGGAAAACGGCGATGAAATTTTTGCCAGGCAGGCGGTTGTAAGTTCCCTGGACCCCTTCCAGACCTATCTCGACGGCTTTGAAGATGCGGAATTGCCTTCGGGTTTCAAGGACATGGTGCGCCGCTTTAAATTTGGCGATATCACTATCGCCCGGGTGCATTACGCGTTGAATGAGGCGCCGCACTTCAAGGGCCATCCCGATCACAACAACACGGCATTCCAGCGGATATTTGGCAACATGGCCGATATTGATAAGCAGTATCTGGAGATTGCAGCTGGCAAGGCGCCCACTGACCCCTTCCTGTGGACCGCTGCCTGGACCACGATGGACCCCACGCGAGCTCCCGAGGGAAAGCATACCCTGATCATGGATACCTTCGTGCCGGTTGACCTGGCCAGCGGCGAAGACTGGGAAGCCCTGGGTCCCGGATATTGTCGCGATGTGTTGCTTAAGCAATTGCGCAATTTCACTACGAATATGTCTGACGATAATATTCTCGCGGAGTACGTGGAGACGGGCCCCAGTCTGGCTCGGGCCAATCTTTGCTTTCACCGTGGGGTAACCACAGGCGGCGAGCGCACCCTGGCGCAGATGGGCGCCTTTCGCCCGTTTCCCAATTACTCGGATTACCGTGGCCCGGTGAAGAAATTCTATATGACGGGCCCATCCTGTCACCCGGGTGGCGGAATTTCTGGTATGGGCACCATAACCGCAAGAGAGATCCTGCGCGACATGGGCGGCATAGATGAAGATGATGACTTTGATTTCTAGTGCACAGAAAATTCAGATTCAGATAGTAATACCCGGTTAGACGCCGGCTCTATATGAACTGCGGGTGTTTTCAGTATCAAGAAAATAAATTGAGAGAGCGAGTATGAGAGACAGAATTGAACCCTACACAGCCTTAATCGTACAGCCCGAAGTCACTGTGGTTGAAGATCGCGCGGGCATCCAGAAAAACCTTGATCGCGTTATGAATCTTATCCATTTCGGTGTCGGCTACTTCTGGGAAGTGCCAGTGCGGCTGGTGATCCTGCCTGAGTATTTTATGCAGGGTGTGGGCACACCCGGTAAAGGTGAGAGCAAAATCGAAGACCAGATGAAAAAGGCCGTTACTATCCCCGGCCCTGAAATCGATCAACTGGGCGAGATCGCGAAGCAGTACGGCTTGTATATTTGTGGTGGCGGCGTGGTGGAGCAGGTACCGGAGTTTCCCGACCGGTGGTTTAACACCAACTTTATTGTCGGGCCCACCGGAGAGGTGGTACTGAAATATCACAAGTGGCATATCAATGCATCGCTGGGGCTGGGCACCAGCCCGCACGATATCTACGATGAATACATTGCACATTTTGGCGGTGGTATTAAGGATCTGTTTCCAGTGATTGATACCGAGATCGGCAAGCTGGGCACCATGACCTGCCACGATGGCTGTACCCCCGAGGTCTCACGCGCGTTGGGTTACAACGGCGCGGAAATTATCTGTCACCCCGGAGCAATTCAGGAAGTGGAGGGCGTCTCTGAGCCCTGGGATTTCTGGAAGTTCACCCGTCGTACCCGCGCGCACGACAATATGTGTTACCTGCTGGGTGCCAACTGGGGCAGCGTCAATTACGAATACTATCCGAAAGCGTTCTGCCCCGGGCATTCGTTTGCCATAGATTACACCGGCATGGTGTTGCGCGAGGCGCCCTATCCTGCGGAACAGGTGTTGTCCGTCACGATTGACATAGAGGCACTCCGCCACTATCGCACCCGGACCAACCACAACTGCTGGATTGATGTGCGCACAGAGGGGTTTCGTGAGATGTATACCAATCCGATTTACCCACCGAACCGCTTCCCCTCCGGCAAACCGCCCAAGGCGCTGGTTGAAAAAATATCTATCTGCAAAGAAGTGTTTGACGACCTGTATGCCCGGGGACAATTTACCCCGCCCCATGGCTACGAGCCCGAAGATATTTCCAAACTGCTGGAGAAACGTATTGAGTATGCCCAGCAAAGTGGGCGCCTTAAAAAGAGTTGATGGCATGAAAGTAAAAAGTAAGCTGGCCGACATCGATTTCGAGTTTGGTCGTTTCGAATACAAGAAGGACCACCTGATTGTGCACAGTCACGAGAGCCAATCGATGCAAAGCAAAGTGTATATCAGCCCCAACGATGTGTTGTCGGCGCTGGGAAAGGCCCTGGCCAATCCCATGGTGTGGGTGTATATCCTCGGCTTTCCCTTCTTCCTGATCCGCTACCGGCGTCGACACGCCAGAAAAAAAGAGGCACGTTAAATGACTGTCATGACTGGCGCTGAAGCCATAATAAAATCCCTGAAGGTGAACGGAGTAGATACCGTGTTTGCCTTACCCGGGGGCCAATTGGACTATCTGTTCGATGCTATGTACAAGGAGGGAGATGGCATTCGCCTGATTCACTCCCGGCATGAGCAAGGCTGTGCCTATATGGCCTATGGCTATGCCCGCTCCACGGGCAAGGTCGGCACCTATTCCGTCGTGCCGGGCCCGGGCCTGCTCAACTCCAGCGGTGCACTGTGCACGGCCTGGGCCAATTACTCCCCGGTACTATGCATATCGGGCCAGATACCCTCTACGGGAATCGGCAAGGGCTACGGCGATCTCCACGAGATCGATGACCAGCTGGGTATGATCAGGCATATCACCAAATGGGCCGAGCGTATCGATCACCCCACCGCGGCACCGGATGCTATTCGCGAAGCTTTCAAGCAGTTGACTACAGGTAGTCCGCGTCCGGTTGAAGTGGAAATGCCCATGGACATCATGGCCATGGAAGTGCCGGTAGATTTACTGCCACAGGTAACGCAGTATCCTTTACCGCCGATAGACACCGCCCAGATTGAAGATGCTGTAGCACGCCTGGTAGCGGCGAAGAAACCGTTGATATATGTGGGTTCTGGTGCCATGGAGGCAAGTGCGGAAATTCTCGCGCTGGCGGAGAGGCTGCAGGCCCCGGTAGTCTCTTTTCGTGCCGGCAAGGGCATTGTGTCCGACGAGCATTACCTGAGTGCCAATTTCCCCATGGGCCACCGATTGTGGGGGGAGGCCGATGTGGTTCTTGCCGTGGGCACCCGGCTGCACTGGCCTCTGGTGATGTGGGGCAAAGACGATGATCTCAGCTTGATCAGGGTTGATATCGACCCAACGCAAATCAACCGAATTTGTACACCGGAGTTGGGGATTGTCGGCGACTCGGCGGCTGTAGTTTCGGCTATAGGCGAGAATCTGGCAGCAACAGGTCACGAGGCAGTGTCCCGCGAAACAGAGTTACGTACTTTGCGGGCCGAGGTAGAGGCGCAAATGCGCGAAAAGGTGGGCCCTCAGATGGCCTACCTTGATGTCATTCGTGAGGAGTTGCCGCGGGACGGTATTTTTGTCGACGAGGTGACCCAGGTAGGTTTTGTATCCTGGTATGGTTTTCCTGTTTACCAGCCGCGGCAACATATCAGCGCTGGTTACCAGGGTACACTTGGCTATGGCTATGCCACTGCGCTGGGCGTGATGGCGGGCAATATGGACAAAAAGGTCGTTCAGGTCAGCGGTGATGGCGGCATCATGTTCAACATCCAGGAACTGTGTACGGCGGTGCAGTATCAGCTGCCTCTCGTTACTATTATCTTTAACGATAATCGCTACACCAATGTGCAGCGCCAGCAGAAAGAGTGGTTCGATGGCCGGGTAACCTGTTCCAATCTGCACAACCCGGATTTCGTCAAACTCGCCGAAAGCTTTGGTGCCTCCGGGTTCAGTGCCAGCGACCCGGAGTCTTTGCGGAATGTGTTGCGCGAGGCTTTTGCAGTACAGGGCCCCTGTATTATTGAGGTCAAAGTAGACGAGTTTTTTCCGGCGCCCTGGCCTTTCCTGATGCTGCCGCAGAACCGCAAGCAGGTATGCCAGTGAGTGCTCTTGAGCCGCGCCCCGGCGTGGCGCGCCTGGCACCCTATGTGCAGGGCAAGAGTACCCTGGAAGGGGTGAGCGAACCGATTAAGCTATCTTCCAATGAGTCTTCGCAGGGCCCGTCACCACTGGCTATCGAGGCTTACAATAACCATGCCGCTCAGCTTAACCGCTATCCGGACGGCAACCAGTGGGAGTTGCGCAGAGCTATAGGCGAGGTTCATGGCCTGGACCCCGATCGGATACTGTGTGGCAATGGTTCCGATGAGCTCATTCAGTTGATGGTGCGCGCCTATGTTGGCGGAGACCATCAGGCACTGCTCAGCGAAAACGGTTTTGTGATGAGCAATATCCATTGCATAGCACAAGGTGCGGAACTGGTTATCGCGCCGGAGAAAAATTACAGGGTGGACGTCGATGCCATGCTGGAACGGGTGACGGACAAGACACGCTTCTGCACTATAGCGAATCCGAATAATCCGACAGGCACCTATATTTCAGGCGATGAGTTACGACGCTTGCACGCGGGCCTGCCCGACAACTGTCTGTTCCTGATAGATGATGCCTACGCTGAATATGTAACGGCAAGCGATTACTCTGATGGTGCCGACCTGGTCGACGAGTTCGACAATGTGGTCATGACCCGTACCTTTTCCAAGATATACGGCCTGCCGGCCTTACGCATCGGCTGGGCGTATTGCCCCACGGGTGTTTTCAATCTGGTGCAGAGAATACGCACCCCCTTCAACACCAACGGGCCGGCTCTGGCAGCCGCGGCAGCGGCAGTCCGTGACCAGGACTATATGCTGGCTGTGAAGGCAGAAAACACGCTGTGGCGCGACCGTATCAGTGCACATCTTACTGGCCTCGGGATTGAGGTGATTCCCAGCGAAACGAATTTTTACCTGCTGCGTTTTGATGAGAGCAGCGGCAAAAGCGGTACCGGCGCTGCCGGGTTTCTGCAATCCCGGGGCATCATTCCGCGGCCCGCAGGCGGCTCTGATCAATTTCTGCGCATCACCATAGGCATCGCATCGGAGAACGAGGCCGTATTGCGCGCGCTGGACGACTACATGGGAGCTTCGCGATGACTGCATATGCCATCTCGGAACGGGTAAGGCTGCGTCTGGCACAGCCACAACCGATGTTGATCGGTGCTGATTGGTGCGAGGCGGCAGATGGCAGTGTGAGTGATGTGTACAACCCCAGTAACGGGGAGGTGGTGGGTAGCGCCGCCAGCGCCACGCGGGACGATTGCGAGCGGGCGATAGCCGCGGCACGAAGCAGCTTCGACTCGGGTATCTGGACAGGCTTTACACCAGCGCAGCGGGGGAAAATTCTGTGGCGTGCAGCCGATCTGCTGGAGCTGTACGCAGACGAAATAGCCGAACTTGAAATGCTCGACGCCGGTAAATCGTTTGCCGGAGTGCTGGGGGGCGAGATACCTTTTGCAGCGGATTGTTTGCGCTATTACGCGGGCTGGTGCACAAAAATCGAGGGCAGCACAAAACAGTTATCCACCGTGCCCGATCAGGAGTTCCATATCTATACCCGGCGCGAACCTATCGGTGTTGCTGCCCTTATCGTGCCCTGGAACGGTCCACTGGTACAGGCCGTCTGGAAGGTAGCTCCCGCCCTGGCAGCCGGCTGCAGCTGCATATTGAAGCCCGCTACGGAAACGCCGCTATCGAGCGTGCGTCTTGGGGAGATACTGCTGGAGGCCGGTGTGCCTGCGGGGGTTTTTAATTTACTGCTCGGTGGTGGCTCTACGGTAGGGCAGCTGTTGGCCGAACATCCAGATGTCGACAAGGTGTCATTTACCGGCTCCACTGAAGTTGGCAAGAAAATTATTGATGCCGCCAGGGGGAACCTGAAAAAAGTTTCACTGGAATTAGGCGGAAAATCGCCTGTTATCGTTTTCGCCGATGCCGATATCGAGGCCGCGATAGCCGGTATCGCCCAGGGTATATTTTCCCATGCGGGCCAGGTGTGCATTGCGGGCTCCCGTCTCTATGTCGAGGAGTCGGTCTACGATCAGGTCGTGGAAGGGGTGGCAAAAATAGCCAGAGAGATGCGTGTAGGCCCGGCTACGACAGAAGGCATGGACATGGGGCCGCTGATCTCGCAGCGGCACCTGAATTCTGTGAGTACCATGGTCCAGACAGGCATAGATTCTGGCGCACGTTTACTCACCGGCGGTGAAAAAATAGAAGGGCAGGGCGGTTACTATTTTCAGCCCACGGTATTTGGCGATACACAACATGGCATGCAGATTGTCGACGAGGAAATATTCGGCCCCGTGCTGGTCGCCATGCGCTTTAATCCCGATGAGGATATTGCCGCTATCGCCAACAACAATGACTATGGGCTGGCGGCGAGTGTGTGGACGCGCGATATCAGCAAGGCCCACAAAACCGCCGCCCGTATCAAAGCGGGTATATTGTGGATTAATTGCCACGGTATTCCCGATGCGGCGGTACCCTTCGGTGGATATCGTCAATCCGGGTGGGGCCGGGAAAACGGCTATGAATCGCTGCTGCAATATACTGAACTGAAATCAGTTGTCGCACTGTTGTAAACGACTGATGACAGCTAACATGTTTTCGTCAAACCACAGCTGTTCCCCCGATTAGCGGGTTGACGGGTAATCTATGCGGATTTGCTGCGCAGGCGAAGTGATGGTGGAATTGGCTGGCACCGGCGGTGCTGGTGTTTACCGCCAGGGATTTGCCGGGGACAGCTATAACACAGCCATCTACCTGGCGCGTGAAGGCCTGACGGTGGACTATGTAACCCGTCTGGGAGACGACAGTTTCTCCGATGCCATTATTGCAGAACTGCAGGCAGAACGGCTGGGCACAGAAAACATCCCGCGGGTTGCCCGACGCCAGCCAGGGCTTTACCTGATCAGCAACGATGCGGATGGCGAACGCGAGTTTCACTATTGGCGTGAGCGAAGTCCCGCGCGGGAATTGTTCGACCAGCCGATGGCACTTGAATCCTGTGAGCTGTTCTATTTTACCGGTATTACCCTGGCGGTCACCCGCAGCGGCATTGAGAATTTGACGGCTTTTTTAACCGGCCTCAAACAGCGGGGAAGCAGGATTGTTTTCGATCCCAATTACCGTCCCCGGTTGTGGGAAAACGTATCCCAGGCGAGAGAGTACTATCGGCAGGTTTTGCCCTATTGCGATACGGTAATGCCCACCCTGGAGGACGATCTGGCGTTATGGAACATTACCACGCCGGAGGCGTGCGCTGGCATGTACGGGGAATTTGGCGCGGCTGAAATTGTGGTCAAGGGCTCCGGCTTACTGGCACACGCTGTTTGCCGGGGAGAGATAGTGCAGCGCCAGGCGGAAATGGTCAGGGCCGTGGATACTACCGGTGCCGGAGATTCCTTCAATGCGGCCTATCTGGCTGCGCGGCTGCGCGGATTACCCCTGGAAGCTGCGCTTGTTGCGGGGCAACAGCTGGCGGCGCAAGTAGTACAGCATCGCGGTGCACTGCTGCCGCGTGTCACAGGACATTGACGAGGATAAAATAGCATGCAACAGACCTGGCGCTGGTTCGGCCCGGATGATCCGGTAACACTTCGAAATATTCTACAGGCGGGAGCCAGTGGCGTGGTCTCCTCGTTGCATCAGGTAGCCACAGGTGATGTGTGGCAGTTGGCAGATATTCTTGAGCGCAAAGCGCTGATAGAAGCTGCAGGCCTGGAGTGGGCAGTGGTGGAGAGCATACCCGTGCACAATGATATAAAAACCCGCACGGGTAACTATAAAACCTATATTGAGAACTATAAGACTTCAGTGCGTAACACCGGTGCGGCGGGTATCTCAGTCGTCTGTTATAACTTCATGCCTGTAGTCGACTGGACCCGCACCAACCTTGAATACGAACTGCCCAGTGCTTCCCGGGCGCTGCGTTTCGAAATGACAGATTTCGTGGCTTACGATGTTTATCTCCTGGAACGTGAAAACGCGGCAGGTGATTATGATCCGGAGATGCTGCAACGGGCCAAAAAACGCTTTGATGCGATGAGTGATAAAGCGCGGGCTGAACTTGAGAAAAATATTATTGCCGGCTTACCCGGCGCGCAGGATGGCTACAGTCGCGACAGTATTCGCAAGGCGATCGCGCAGTTTATTGATCTGGGTACCGAGGGTATGCGGCAGAACCTCTTTGCTTTTCTCGCTGAGATTATTCCGGCGGCAGAAGATGCCGGTGTGCGAATGTGCATACACCCGGATGACCCGCCATTTTCCCTCTTCGGTTTACCCCGGGTGGTTTCGACAGCAGCGGACGCGCGTGAACTACTGGCTGCTGTGCCCAGTTTGAGTAATGGGCTCACACTGTGTGCGGGTTCTTATGGTGCCAGAGCGGACAATGATCTGGTGGCCATGGTGAAGGAATTTGGCTCACACATTCATTTTGTTCATCTGCGCAATATACGGCGTGAACCCGATGGGTCGTTTTACGAGTCTGAGCACCTCGATGGAGACAATGATATTGTCGGGCTGGTTGAAGCGTTGCTGGATGAGGAAGCATGTCGTGTCAAAGCGAGCCGCCTCGATCAGATACCCATGCGCCCGGATCATGGGCACGCGATGGGAAGCGAGATTGGCATGCCAGGTGTGAACCCGGGATACTCCTTTACCGGGCGCCTCAAAGGCCTGGCGGAATTGCGGGGAGTCATGCACGCGGTAGAGCGAATGCGCCGGTGACAGTCAGGGGCATCCCCGGGCGTCCGGATGCAAATTTTTGCCACGCGGGAGGGCTGCAGTGGGTTTAGCCAGTTTGACAACATGCAAGGTAGTGCCGGTAGTAACTGCCGTCGATGTTGCCTCCACCGTGCAATTGGCGAAAGCTCTGCAGCGTGGCGGTATAAAAGTGATTGAAATCACGATGCGCAGCGATTGTGCGTTGGCAAGCATTCAGGCCGTTCGTACTCAGGTTCCCGGTCTGTTGGTGGCCGCGGGCACAGTAACCAATTCCGAAGCGTTGACTCAGGTGAAGAAAGCCGGTGCTGAACTGGTGTTCAGCCCCGGTTGCAGCGATAGCTTGCTGCGGGCCGCGACTGCGGCAGGGGTCGATTTTATTCCCGGCGTATGCAGCGCGTCAGAGATAATGCTGTGCCTTGATCATGGTTTTGAGTGCCTGAAGTTGTTTCCTGCGGAAGCAGCGGGAGGACGAAGCCTGTTGAAGGCTTTTTCCGGGCCGTTTCCCCAGGTTCGTTTCTGCCCCACTGGCGGGCTCGATGAGGAAAATTTTCGCGCCTATCTAGAAATGCCGAACGTGGTGTGTTGCGGCGGCTCATGGATGGTAACGTCCACCCTGGTCAGCAACGGCCAATGGGATGAAATTGAACGGCTGGCGCGCGAAGCCATGGCTTGAATTGGCTCACACTGAAAGTCGAGATTTGCAGCACATTGAGGTTACACTACAGTCATGGCATCGTTTGAAGAAGAATTTTATCTGGAGAATCCCACGCGTTGGCAAGCGCTACGGCGGGATATTCGACTGTTATGTCTGCTCGCCAGATACGCAGTGATGTGGCTCACCCGTGGGGCTGGCGTGCGCAGGGCTTATCGCCGCGCACAGTCGAGTGGTGAACCGTTGACCATTGAAACCGTAATCGAGGATTGACGCCAGTGTCGCGACGAGTGAGCGGTAAATTTCCCTCCCCTGAATTGCCCTTCAAGTATCGAGAAAAGCCCCGGTCCGGTAATGATATAAACGGTTTGGGCCAGCCCACCTTTAGCCGAGCAGTGCAGATTTTTCACGGCTCTGGTGCTCGGGAGCTGGAGTGGCGCAAGCTGGAGCGGTTTTTTGCACTGATCAATCCGTTCCGGGTTTATTGGCTAAACCTGGTTAATCGTTGGATGTTGCGAAAGGCTGATGGCGTGGTCGCTAAAAAGCAGCATGCCGTCGTCGATACAGCCAAAATGGCGGAGGACATCAAACAACGTGCAATCGATTTTGGTGCCGGCACAGTCGGCATTACCCGGTTAACCGAGAAAGCACTTTATCAGGGCCACGATCTGGATTACCCCAACGCGATTGTGATACTGGTACCCATGAATAGTGAAGAAATGGCATTTGTAACCAGCGATCGGGCGGGCGCCGAAACCATGCGTGCGTATATGGAAATCACCCGCACAGTCATTAAACTCGCGAGCCACATCCGTGCTATCGGTTGGCGCGCGCGAGCATACGCTGAAGCTGCGGACATATTGCATATTCCGTTGGCTGTGGACGCGGGGCTGGGGCAACTGGGTAAGCACGGGTCGCTAATCTGCAAGGAGTTCGGCTCCAGTATGCGTATCGCTACGGTACTGACCGATCTTCCGTTAGCGCATGATGGGCCGGAAGATATTGCGGTCGACGACCTTTGTATCGGTTGCCGTCGCTGTACGCTGGACTGCCCGGTTGATGCCATTACAGATCAAAAGCAAACGGTGCGCGGAGAGCAGAAGTGGTATGTCGACTTCGACAAATGCGCGCCTTATTTTACCCATACCGTGGGCTGTGGTATCTGTATCGAAGTGTGTCCGTGGACCATCCCGGGCAAAGGCCCTGTTCTTTCTGAAAAGCTATTGTCAAAGCGCGGGCGCTGATAGGCTCTGGGCACCGTTTACTCCCAGAGATTGGCGACGAACATGCATATGATGGCGAAAGGCGCCAGATACCTGATAGAGTAATTCCACACGAACCAGCTCACATTATTGTGAATACCGATATCAATTCGCATCTGCTTGTTATTGATGACCCAGCCCGCGAGTAGCGCAATCATCAAGGCATTGATCGGTAGCATCAGGTTTGACGTAACATAGTCCAGTATCGAAAATACCGTGCGACCTTGCATCTGCGGAATCATGTCCAGCGGCGTGAAGTTCTGCCAGATGTTAAAGGAAAAAACTGCCGCTAAACCCAGTAACCAGATCAGCACAGCAGTGCATAGGGCGGCGCGGCGGCGATTCCAGCGAGGCCTGTCCTCCAGCCAGGAAACAAATGGCTCCATCATTCCCAGCCCCGAAGTATAGGCCGCGAAGAAAATCAGCAGGAAAAACAGGGTGCCGAACAGTTGCCCGCCGGGCATCTCACTGAAGGCCATCGGCAGGGTTACAAATATCAATCCGGGGCCTTCTGCTGGATTGAGCCCGGAGGCAAATACCACAGGAAATATCAACATGCCTGCGAGTAAAGCCGCGGCGGTATCCGCCAGGCCGATGGTCCATGCCGCGCCCGGTATGGACGTATCAGCGGGCAGGTATGCGCCATAAGCAAGCATTGCCCCGGTGCCGACGGCAAGCGAAAATAGTGCCTGGCCAAATGCCATCAAAACAGCTTGTGCTGTCAGCCTGGAGAAGTCAGGTTCAAAGAGAAAGGAGAGTGCGGCACCAGCACTGCCTACCACACATGCGTATCCTGCAAGTCCAAGAAGCAGCAGGAACAGGGCTGGCATCATAAATTTGGACACGCGTTCGATGCCCTTGCGCACGCCACTGCCTACCACAAACGCAACAGACCCAATCACCAGGCTGTAGCAAAACAGCATGCGAGTGGGCGAGGCGAGAACGTTTGCGAACATGGCCTCTGCCTCTGAGTGACTTATACCCGAAAATTGATTGCTGGCTGCCAGCAGTAGATATTCCAGAGCCCACCCAGAGACGACAGCGTAGAAGCTCAAGCCAATCAACGGTGCCAGAATACTCAGCCAGCCTATGATCTGCCAGCGGCTATGGCCGGCCTCGGCAAGTGAAATCCCCGCTGTGGCAGCAACAGGGTTGCTGCGGCCCCGGCGTGCAATTGTCAGTTCGGCCATGATTGCCGGTATGCCTATGAGTAGGACAAAGCCAATGTAAATGAGAACAAAGGCACCGCCGCCGTTTTCACCGGCAATATAGGGAAAGCGCCACAGATTTCCCAGCCCGACGGAGCAGCTGATGGTAGCAAACAGGAAGGTTGTACGTGACGACCAGATGTCGGTTTTCAATATAGTTATTCTCGAAAATAGTGTGCCTGCTCAGGCGACTTTGTGGATGTTTTCGCCGGGACATTTCTACGAAGTGCGTTTGAATGACGATCCAATGTAACATGTGGCTTGTGGCCTTTAACAGAGGGCAAGATGTAAGAAATGGATAGGAGGTTTTGGAGAGTATGAGTACATCTGTCGGAATTCCAAACCGGTTCCCGGGAGCTGTGCTGTGACAACTGCGAGACAGAAGCGGGATCTGGATAGCCGTGAAAATATCGAGGCTTTTGTTGATCTATTCTACCAGCACGTTTTAGACGATGAACGTCTGGCCCCCATATTCCTGGATGTTGCGGCCATCGATCTTGCCGTCCATTTACCGCATATCAAGGATTACTGGTGCAAACTGCTGCTGGGAGACAAAAACTACCGGCGTCACACCATGAATATCCACCGCCAGTTGCACGGCAAAAAGCCGCTGCAGGCCGAGGATTTCCAACGGTGGCTGGCGTTGTTCAACACCACCCTGGATGAGGGCTTTGCCGGCGAACGCACGGAGCGAGCGCGGCAGGTGGCGGCTTCCATCGCTGCAAATATGGCGGCCAGCCTGCCTGTAGAAGGGCGCTAACCTGCCGGCGGAGAGCAGCTGGCATTGGCGACACCCGGCGGCGTCCAGCCATCGCCGTTTACATCGATAAACAAGGGGTTGGTGAAGGCGTAGGCCAGTACACCGCCTTCCCCGATATTGTCATCGGTGAGGCCTTCGAAATTGGTATTACTTACACGGTCCAGGTCTTCAGGCACCACAGGAAATAGCGGCGCAGAGATACCGTCCGTGCCGTGGGCAATGGCTACCAGCCAGGTATCGGTAGAGATATTGGGCAGAGTCAGGGTGACCTCGATCTCGGAGCGGCTGGCGCCGGGGATATCTTCATTGACCACCACTTCGGTTTCACTCCAGCCCGCATCGCCCCGGCTGACAGTGAAGTCGGGACATACGCCGTAGCGCGCAGCCTGTCCCGGCTGGGTGGTCAGTTCGGGCTGGTTGTTCACGTAGAAGTCGACAGCGTCCACCTGTGCCCATTCGGCAGAGGCGATGCGAACGGTAATCCGGACATCTGCGAAATTATCCAGGCTCATGGTATTGCTGCCGTCCAGCGACAGATTGGCGCGCACGATCTGGCTGCCGAAATCCCCCGACGCTTCTATTGTGACGAAGGGCGCGTTGGTGCCGATCACCTTACCCGCCACGACGGTTGCCGCCAGCTCTTCCGCGAATGCCGACAACTGCCCGGGGTCAGTCACCCTGCTGGGTATCTGGCTACGCGTTGAAATATAGGTGTTGCGCCGTACGTGAGTATCAGAATCTGCCACGCCGGTGCGCACGATGCCCTGGTTGATGAGGTTGAACCAGTCCCCGGCATTCTGCCCCAGAAACTCATTGAAGATACCGCCGCGGCCATCGGTACCAATCCAGACTTCCAGCGCCTGGAAGCCATCATCAAAGGCATTGCCAAGAGCCGGGTCCAGCCTGCGTTCAGTCAAATCCACCGTCGACCTTGGCGGGGTCATACCGGTATCTATGCCCAGGCCGCCGGCGCCAAAGTGGGATGACACATGATTGATCTGCACGAGGTTATTTTTTGGGTCTGACAACGCCTCTTCGAATATCTCCCCGGGAGACAGCACATAGCTGGCGTATTCGGGAAAGTCCATGCCTGCGGGCGCTGCCCGGCCCCAGTCAACTGTACCGCCGCCAATCTTGCTGCTGTCTACGGTTACCGGCCAACTGTTCACATGGCCGTAGTCGAAGGGAGTTATCTCGCCGCTGGGTGCGGTGCTGATCAGGTCGGCAACATTCATATCCATAAGCGTGTCGGTGAAGTCCACGCGCATGCCGTGGTCGGAGGGGGTAAAAAAGTCCATACCCTCGGCAAGATAGGTGGCCACCCGTTCATTGCGGGTGACCTCCGCGTCCGGGCTGTCAATGGAGTGCACGTGAAAGTCCGCATGGATATAGCCCTCGGTGGCTATCACTTGTGCCAACTCAGCCTGTACCTCAAGGGTCTGGCCGCTGGCTATGCTGATGTTTTGTTTAAAGGCGGAAAAGCGCGGGCCGCGGGAAACCACCAGTTGGTAGTTGCCCGGCTCAATGGTAAGGCGTTCGCTTATACCCGTGCGATCGATAAAATCGACCAGGGTGATACCGTAGGCCAGCCCATCGGCACTGTCATCACCGACAACCCCGGTGCGCGCGCCCAGCACGTTGTTGCCCGGAGTCGGGCTTGGGTCGAAGCCCACCACTTGTAACTTGGCGGGAGCCGGACCGTTGTCACCGTCCAGTGCAGTAGCCGTGACACCGACCCGCAGGTAACCCGGAGCCGGCAGATCAAAACTCTGACTGGTGGTGTCATCGCGAGTGACGGTCACCTGCGTCGGAGAGTTGCCGGCAAAGAGGTAACCATCGGCATGGGCCAACACCTCATAGTCGTCTGGTGGCAGGCTCATGCTGTAGTTGCCGTCCGAGTCAGTGCGGGAATGGCCGGCCATGAACAATACCGGTGGGTTCGAGTTTGCATTCACTGTTTGGAACACCGCCACACTGGCGTCGGCCAGAGGGGCGCCGCCGCTGGTTACCGTACCGCTAAGTTGGCCGGTGTGAATGCCGTCTATCTGGTTGCGGATATCGGCGATGCTACTGGCGCTGCCATCGCCCACCGCGAAGTAGCGGCGCAGGCTGAGTTCCCCGTCGCCCGGCACGACAAAATTCGGCGGCGCACCGCCGGCGATAGAAAGTATGGCCTCACCCAGAATCAGCACATTGACGCCACTGGTGGAAATGCTGGTGCTGTTCTCAACGTCGTGGATAAAACCGTAGGAAACCCCGGTGGCACCATCGTGACCACTGTAGGCCAGATAATTGCACTGATCGCAGTCGCCGGTGTCGCAGGCGACTGCCCTGGTCACCGGACAACTGGACGTAAACGTGGGCTCGCCAAAACCGATATTCGGCTGGAACGCCTCTACTTCGCCGGAGCCGTTGAGGTATTCCACCCACCAGATTCCCAGATCTTCGCTGCTGGTATTGGTAAGACGGGTATCGATAGTGACATAGGGCTGGTTCGCTGCCAGGCTGTAACAGGTTTCTATTTCCAGGGGCAGATCGCGGTCGTCCGCACTGGCGGGAAAGTTCAGGCCGAAGCCCCTGATGGTGGAGCTGCCATTAATGAAGTCCAGCAGGTCATCTGGTCCGCGGGCACAGATTTGCGCCTGCTCGCCATCGGCACCGGGATTGGTCACTTCCACCTCGGTATAATTGGGGGTGTTCTCAATATTGATGCCGGTGACGAATTCTTCCATGTGGTCCGGCAGGAAGCTGCCGTCGGCTTGCTTGCGCGCCACATCAATAATGTTGCCGCCATAGGTGCCGATGCCAAACCAGTTGCGCCCCGGTTGCTGGATAATGACGCGTAGTAACTCGTTTTCCAGTACGAAATCACCTGGAACCGAGCGAGCCAATGGGCCTGTCAACAGGTCAGATGGTGCGACAGCCTCACGGGCTACAGCGGTGGCCGTTGGCGGTTCGGGTGGCGGTTCCACGCCCTTGTCGTTGTTATTGTTGTCACTGTCGCAGGCCGCGAGTAGCATGCAGAGGAACAGTGGGGCAAGCAGTGGCCCGGTTTTTATCATGGCGAAGTTCTCCTGTTTCTTATTGGAACCAGTTGTAATCCCTATTGGGGATGAACACAAGTGTACGCTGTGAAATGGCGTCGTCGGCTGTGGCCTCGCGCCGGGAAGGCGTGCCGAAACCCGCACGCTGATGTACTATGCGCGTATGCCCGAGAATAATTTTAAGTAGTGCGAGTACAGGAAATACCTTGATAGTACCGCACAGTATTCCGACAAGAGGTAGTTCATGACCCCGATCAATAATACGACCCTGTTGCATACGGTGCTGGCGGTAGCTGCGCTGGCCATTCTGACCGCCTGTTCCGATGGCGGAAACAATAATAAAAAGGATCAGGCCGTGAGGACAGATACTCTCAGTATCACCTCCTACAATGTGGGGCTGGCTCTGAACTTTGTGGCCTACACCGAAGAGCGGCTGGTGGCCAATGAAGCACTGCTGGCGGATTCTGACAGCGACGTTATCTGCCTACAGGAAGTGTGGCTGGATGAACAGGTGGAAGCCCTTACCAAAGCGCTGGAGGGGAATTACCCGGAAATTTATACTGTCCCTGCGGAGCAGATTCTGTCGGAGGCAGCGGCCTGTAACAACGAGGATATTGGCGAGTTTACGCAGTGTGTGAATACCCAGTGTCCCGGCCTCAGAGGTGCAGAACTGGTTTCCTGTGTGCCTACTCAGTGCAGCGACTCTCTATTTCAGTTGCCGCCAGTCTGTCTGGACGCGGTTATCGGCTCTGTGGGAATACCCGATGTAACTGTTGATGCGGTGATTGAAGCCGTGACCCAGCCCGCAGGTAAATTCGCCTTTGGCGGCGCTCTGGGTCTCATTCTGGCGTCCAAGTACCCGCTGGAAGCCCGCGAGTTTCAGGACTTCATCGATGATTCCACCAGTAATCACCGGGGAGCTCTTTACGCCGAGATAAACCTGAATGATCAGGCGCATGTGGTCGGCTGTACTCACCCCACGGCCAATCTTTCAATTGATTACCCCGCCAGCGGCAAGCATGCGTCCTGGGAAGGTGAAAATCGTTTTATGCAGCAGCAGATGATCGCGTTTGCCAACGCCAAGGCGGGTGAAAATCCCATCTTGTTCGCCGGTGATTTCAATTGCAGTATCGCCAATGCCAGCAACGGTATTGATGCCGACTTTGCTGAAAATTGTGAGCTCTGGCTGCAGGATGGCTTTGCCGACCCGGCGGCCGAGCAGTTGCCGTGTACCTTTTGCTCGGAAGAAAACCTGATCTTGCAGGCGGATGGGGGGAGCGGCAACTACCTGCTGGACCATATATTTGTGAAGAACCTGGTCACCACCAGTCCCATTGTGGCCGATCGGGTATTCGATGATCCCGTCTCTATCGAAGCCACAATACACTCTACCGAACTGCTGCCAGAGGATTCACCCATTATGGTGCACCCAAGCGATCACTTTGGCGTCGAGCTTGAATTGGCACTTCCCTAGGCCGAAAAAATCGGCCAGTTAAATGTGCGACCGATGGGGTTGCCGAGGTTAGATGTACTTGCCTGGCGATAAATACATCTGTGATAACAAAAAACCTGAGATGGCGCTATAGGCCGACCTGAAGATCGGGCTGCTGCATAGTAAAGTCACCTGGAAGAAATAGACGCGTCATTCAGCGGGTGAATAGTAAAAATATACTTCATTTATTTCAGTTATGGCGATCGGGTGGCTAATATACCGCCCAGCTGATGAATTGGCCGCGCCGTGAAGCGCTCAGCCTTTCTTCATTACCATCTCAACACTGAGCAATATGAGGTTCCACCATGTCACAATTCCAGCAAGATATTGACGCCATCGCCAGTTTGCGCGCCCAACAGGGCGGCACCTGGGACGACATCAATCCCGAATACGCCGCGCGTATGAAATTGCAGAACCGCTTCAAGACCGGCCTCGATATCGCTCGTTATACCGCCGGTATCATGCGCAAGGACATGGCGGATTACGATGCTGACAGCAGCCAGTACACCCAGTCGTTGGGCTGCTGGCACGGCTTTATCGGCCAGCAGAAGATGATTTCCATCAAGAAGCATTTCGACAGCACTGACAAACGCTATCTCTACCTGTCCGGCTGGATGATTGCCGCACTGCGCTCTGAGTTTGGCCCGCTGCCCGACCAGTCAATGCATGAGAAAACATCGGTCCCCGACCTTATCGAAGAACTGTACACTTTTTTGCGCCAGGCAGATGCGCGTGAGCTGGGTGACCTGTTCCGCGAACTGGATGCCGGTCGTGAGGCAGGTGACGAAGTCGCTGCCCAGGCGGCGCAGAAGAAGATAGATGAGTTCCAGACTCATATTGTGCCTATCATCGCCGACATCGATGCCGGTTTTGGTAACGCCGAAGCGACATACCTGCTGGCGAAGAAGATGATTGAGGCAGGGGCCTGTGCCATTCAGATCGAAAACCAGGTGTCCGATGAGAAGCAGTGCGGCCACCAGGACGGCAAAGTCACGGTTCCCCATGAGGACTTCCTCGCGAAGATTCGCGCAGTGCGTTATGCCTTCCTGGAACTTGGCGTCGATGACGGTGTAATCGTAGCGCGTACCGACTCCCTGGGAGCTGGCCTGACCAAGCAGATAGCCGTGACTCACGAGGTGGGTGACCTCGGTGACCAGTACAACAGCTTTCTGGATCTGGAAGAACTGGAGCACGCCGATATGTCCCACGGCGATGTCATCATCAATCACCATGGCAAGCTCGTGCGTCCTAGACGCCTGCCGTCCAACCTGTACCAGTTCCGCAAGGGCACAGGGGAAGACCGCTGCGTACTGGACAGCATCACCAGCCTGCAAAATGGCGCTGACCTGCTGTGGATTGAAACTGAAAAGCCTCACATTGGTCAGATTGGCGGTATGGTCAAACGTATCCGTGAAGTCGTTCCCAATGCCAAGCTGGTGTACAACAACTCGCCGTCTTTCAACTGGACCCTGAATTTCCGCCAGCAGGTATTTGATGCCTGGAGTAAGGAAGGCAAGGATGTATCTGCCTATGATCGCGATAAGTTGATGAGTGTAGACTACGACAGCACCGACCTGTCAGTCGAAGCCGATAACTGGATTCGGACTTTCCAGGCGGATTCGGCGCGTGAAGCAGGTATCTTCCATCACCTGATTACGCTTCCGACCTACCACACTGCAGCGTTGTCTACCGACAATCTGGCCAAGGAATATTTTGGCGAGCAGGGCATGCTGGGTTACGTGAAAGGTGTTCAGCGCGAGGAAATCCGCCAGGGTATTGCCTGCGTCAGGCACCAGAACATGGCCGGCTCTGACATGGGCGACGACCACAAGGAATACTTTGCTGGTGACGCTGCCCTCAAGGCTGGCGGCAAAGACAACACCATGAACCAGTTTGGCTGAGTTTCTGTGTTTATGGCGGGCACAGCCCGCCGTTGAGGAAAGGGCGGGTTTATCCCCGCCCTTTTTTTGTGCGCCGCTGACTACAGTGAGGCGGTTCCAATTCGGAATGAATGTGCTACATTTCTCCAGTAGCTGAAAATACATTCTCAAGACACCTAGGGGTAAGTTGTGCGTTGGGACGATATAGACAAACAGGTTTGTTCAGTGGCAAGGGCGCTCTCTATCGTGGGCGAGCGCTGGACCATGTTAATTATTCGGGACGCCTTTCTCGGCACCCGGCGCTTCGACCAGTTCCAGTCCAACCTGGGAATTACCCGTCACCGACTGTCCGAGCGACTGGGCAAATTGGTGGATCAAGGGGTGTTGGTGAAGGTTCCCTATCACGACCGGCCTGTGCGTTACGAATATCGCCTCACCCGCAAGGGGTTGGGCCTTTACCCGGTATTAATGAGCCTCGCCCGCTGGGGCGACGAATGGATGGACAAAGGGGAGGGGGCGCCACTGGAGTATGTACACCAGAAGTGTGGCAAGTTGACCCGCCCTACACTCACCTGCAATGAATGCGGCGAACCGCTGCGACCAGAGGAGGTCAGGCCGCAGCTTGGGCCAGCATTGAACAAGCTATTGACGGATTTTGGAGAGGAGGGCGGTTCGCACCCGGATATACCGCCCATGCTGAGGCGTTCGATGACGCCCCAGGCCTGAACGGACTATTTCGCAGCAGCAAGCGCCTGCTCGATGTCCGCCAGAATGTCATCGATGTGCTCGATACCGATTGACAGGCGTACCATATCCTTACTGACGCCAGCGGAGGCGAGTTCCTCGTCGTTGAGCTGGCGGTGCGTGGTGCTGGCCGGGTGGCAGGCAAGGGATTTGGCGTCGCCGATATTTACCAGTCGCAGTATGAGTTGCAAGGCGTCGATAAACCGGCCACCTGCCTCGAACCCGCCTTCAATACCGAAACTGAGTATCCCCGCTGCCTTGCCGCCGCAGAACGTCTTGCAATTATCCCGATAGGGGCTGTCTTTCAGGCCCGCGTAATTCACCCACTGTACCTGCGGATGTTTCTGCAGGTACTTCGCCACTTTCCTGGCGTTTTTGCAGTGTTTTTTCATACGCAGGCTGAGGGTTTCCAGGCCCTGCATGAGCAGGAAGGCGCTGTGGGCTGACAAAGCCGCGCCGGTATTGCGCAGAGGGACTACCCGGCAACGTGCGATATAGGCCGCTGCACCCATAGCCTCGGTGTAAACCACGCCGTGATAGGAAGGGTCAGGGTTATTCATAATGGCAAAGCGGTCGGCGTTAGCCGCCCAGTCAAATTTCCCCGAGTCGACAATGGCGCCGCCGATAGTCGTGCCGTGGCCGCCAATATACTTGGTAAGTGAATGCACGGCGATATCGGCACCGTGGTCAAATACCCTGCACAACACCGGTGTCGCCACGGTATTGTCTACAATCAGGGGTACACCGGCGGCATGGGCAATATCCGCCCATTTGCGGATGTCGACAATATTTCCCGCAGGGTTGCCGATAGATTCGCAGAACAGTGCCGTGGTGTTTTCGTCAATCAACGAAGCAGCAGTATCGAAGTCATCGGCCTTGGCAAAACGCACTTCTATACCCTGGCGGGGGAAGGTGTGTGCAAACAGGTTGTAAGTGCCGCCGTAAAGTTGGGTGGTGCTGACAATATTGCTGCCCACCTGGGAGATTGCTTCGATGGCATATCGAATGGCCGCCATACCGGAGGCAACGGCCAGCGCGCCGACACCGCCTTCCAGCTCGGTCAGACGCTGTTCCAGTACGGCGTTGGTCGGATTCATGATGCGGCTATAAATATTGCCTGGTACTTTCAGGTCAAACAGGTCGGCCCCATGCTGGGTATTATCGAAGGTATAAGAGGTGGTCTGGTAGATTGGTGTGGTCGCCGCGTGTGTGCTGGGGTCACCCGCGTAACCCGCGTGCAGGGCAATTGTTTCAGGCTTCATACTGGTTTCTCACTTGTCTGGATGCAACTCGCCGACATGGCGCGAAGAGCAGAGCTTAGCAAACACTGCGCTGGACGCAACTGTAGCGGGCATCGGGCGAAAACTAGAGGGCAAGGTAACTCGTATTTGCCGCGCGCCCTGCGTAGAATTCAGCCCCGGACAGTCTCGGAGAATTCAGGGTTTTGACTATTTCTGCAGCAACATTTGCCCGGGTGGCCGAACTACTCGGCAGAGAACCACGCGGCCTGGAAGCGATTGCGGTTACTGCTGCGGACGGTAGTCCGGTGGTAATCCGCGTCGCCTCTCTGGTCGATGAAACCCCGTTCCCCACCTTGTTCTGGCTGGTGGATCCCGGACTGGCCTACCGCATCGATAGAGCAGAGGCGGGCGGGTTGATCAAACGCTTGCAGCAGCGTATCGACGGGGATGGCGCCCTGCAGCAGAGGATGCGGGGAGACCACCAGGCTTACATTGCCCTGCGGGACAGTTATATTTCCAGTGCCGTGCGACAGCAGATGGCGCTTCTAGGTTTCGCCGACGTGCTCGCGCAGAAGGGAATAGGGGGCATCGCAGACTTTACCCGAATTCGCTGCCTGCATACCTGGTACGCGGCACATTTAGTGGTACCCAACACAGTGGGTGAATTGCTCGATGAGTGGTGGCTTGCACAGGATGCCTAGACGGCGTGTCGGCCCTACAACCATTTCTTGCGCTTGAAGACGTAAATCAGTAGTGCAGCGGTACTGGCCATAGCGGCCAGGGCAAAGAAATAGCCGTATTCCATATGCAACTCGGGCATGTTCTCGAAGTTCATACCGTATAGCCCCGCGAGAAAACTCAATGGAACAAAGATCGCGGTGATGATGGTCAATATCTTCATCGTGGTATTGAGTTCGTGCGAACTGATGGAAATATAACCCTCCACCAGGTCACCGCAGATTTCATAATACATACTGGTGAGGCTGAACAGGCGTTCACAGCGGTCCCGGAGGGCGCGCCACAAGTGTCGGTTTTCGTCTTCCCCTGTGCCGAGGTGGCGCGGCTCCTCATCGAGGATTTGCTCCAGCAAGCGATTGTGGTAATTGAAAATACGGCGCAGCTTGCGCAGCTCCGAACGGTAGCCCACCAGTTCCGTCATGATGCTGTCCGAGGGCCGGCTTAGCAGGTTTTCCTCCAACTCTCCCAGGTGGTTCTCGAAGGCCAGTATTTTCTGTAGATAGCGGTCTGATGCGTAATCAATGATTCTAAGTGCCAGACTACCCGGGTTTGGTGGGGCGATGGCCTCCCCGGCTTCTGACCAGGTCCTGTTAATACTGAGGGATTCATCACGATGGATGGTGACCAGGTAGTTTTCCCCTACGAAAAATCCGATCTGCTGCGGAGTCAGCACCAGATGTTCGTCAAGTGCAATGATGCCGCGAAACAGGATAAAGGTGTTGTCGGCGAAGGCGTGAATTTTCGGGGGTTGGCGCGCTTGCTGGATGTCGCTGATGGCAATCTCATGGCAACCAAGCGCCAGCAGACGGCTTTTCATATCGCCGGAAATGCCGCCTTCGATATCCAGCCACAGGCAGCCATCCGGATTGTCCTGCCACTGCTGCAGCAGTGCTTCTTCACCGTCTTTGACGCTGCCATCATTGCCAACAACTTTAGTGCGAATTTTCATGGTATGGACTTTTCCCGGTCGCTTAGGGTGTAAAGATGCTTTCTGCAATTACTGTCTGATGATAGCATTGCAAGCACTGGACTTATCATAGTAGTAAGATCTGGATAGCACATGCGGTTTTCCTCGTCAGTGGCTGCCGGTGTCCTGGAATAAGAAATGCGAGGCAGCGCATTCGCCCAATCCTGGGTGGGCACAGTAATCACTCGTACTCGCCCCTGCACAAGAGGATTTTCCTGACATGGTGCAAGCCAAGATTAAGTCACCCCAGCCCTACACCCGGGTAAAGCCGCGCTCAACCATTGATTGGTCAAAATACGATCCGGGCGGCTTTTACGACGAAATTATTGCCGCCAATGGCAAGGCACGCCCGGCCAGTCGCAGCCTGGTGGAATTTATTGGCAAGCAAACCATGAAGCACCTGGTTTCCCGGCAGCAGGCGGCGGATCTCGCCATCCAGGAAATGGGTGTCTCCTTCACGGTGTACAGCGAAGGTCAGAACATTGATCGCTCCTGGCCGATGGACATCATTCCCCGCGTCATCCCTTTGCAGGAGTGGCAGGTACTGGAAAAGGGCCTGATACAGCGCGTTACAGCCCTGAATATGTTCATCAACGATTTATACAATAAACAGCAGATTCTCAAGGACAAAGTCGTTCCCCGGGATATTATCGACAGCTCCCCTGAATTTCTGAAAGAGTGTGTGGGAGCCAAGCCGCGGTATGGTGTGTGGTCCCACATTTGTGGCTCCGACCTGGTTCGCGATGGCGATGGCACCGTCTACGTGCTGGAGGATAACCTGCGGGTACCCTCAGGTGTCTCCTATATGCTGGAGAACAGGGCGATAAGCAAAAGAGTGCTGCCGCAATTGTTCGATCGCAACTCGATTCAGCCGGTTGCCGACTACCCGTCGCAATTGTTCGAAATGCTGGCATCGCTTTCTCCCCGCGCGGTAAAGCACCCTGAGATTGTGGTGATGACACCGGGCGTGTTTAATTCCGCCTATTTTGAGCACGCCTATCTGGCGCAGCGCATGGGGGCCGAACTGGTTGAGGGTGCTGATCTGGTGGTGGGAAGTGACGACAAGGTTTACATGAAAACCATACGCGGGCTGTCCCAGGTCGATGTAATTTATCGCCGCACCAACGACGATTACCTGGATCCCGAAGTGTTCCGGCCGGAGTCTGCACTGGGCACGCCGGGCCTCTTTCGCGCCTGGCGCAAAGGCAATGTAGGGCTGGCCAATGCGCCCGGTGCCGGGGTGGCTGACGATAAGGTGATCTATACCTTTGTGCCGGCGATTATAAAGTACTATCTGGGCGAGGATCCTATCATTCCCAATGTGCCATCCTTCCTCTGTATCAACCCGCAACATCGTAAGCATGTGCTGGAGAATCTCGCCACTATGGTGGTGAAGCCCGCCAATGAATCAGGGGGTTACGGCATGTTGATAGGGCCGGCGTCGACGAAAAAAGAGCGGGCGCTGTTTGCCGGGCTGATCAAGAAAAACCCGCGGAACTATATGGCCCAGCCCGCGCTGAAACTGTCCACGGCTCCCACCTTGTGCGACAACAATATTGAAGCGCGCCACCTGGACTTACGCCCCTTCATATTGTCTGGCAAGAACCACTACGTAACACCCGGTGGCCTGACCAGGGTGGCATTGCGAAAAGGCTCCCTGGTAGTGAATTCCTCCCAGGGCGGGGGTAGTAAAGATACCTGGATCGTGGATACGGAGGCCAGCTGATGTTAGCCAGAACTGCGGAGCGGGTTTATTGGCTGGGGCGTTTCCTTGAGCGTGCGGAAAACACGGCTCGCCTTATTCTTGTTCGCCACCACGCTATTCTGGACTTGCCCAAGGAGGTGCAGCCAGGCTGGGATCTCCTGTTGCATGTGCTGGGCGCGGAGGAGGGTTTCGCGGCCCTGCCGGGGGTGGCCAATGAAAAAAATATCATCAGCTATGTATTCGGCGAGCGGGAGAACCCGTCGTCCATCATCAGCTCACTCACCTGCGCGCGGGAAAATATGCGTACCTCGCGAGAAATATTACCCAGCGAGACCTGGGAGCGGATTAACAGTCTGTATCTCAGCGTGGCGCGCCGTAGTCAGAAGGATTTACCTCGCGGGGTGCGGCACTCGGTGCTCAACAATATTGTGCAGTCCTGCCAGCAGATAACGGGCATGCTCGCCGGAACCATGAACCAGGATGCCGCCTACCAGTTTGTCCGTCTGGGCCGCAATCTGGAGCGCGCCGACATGAGTACACGCATAATCGATGCGGCATCAGCGGGTCTCATGGGGGAGGCCGAGGAGATTTCCCCCTATCGCAATGTACTGTGGATCAGTGTGTTGCAGTCGCTCAGCGCCTACCAGATGTACCGCCTTAACGTGCAGCGCAATGTCAGCCCGGAAGATGTGCTGGAGTTTCTGTTTCAGAGTGAGGTCTTTCCTCGGGCCGTGGCCCATTGCCTGGGGGAATTGAAGCACAGTATGCAACAGTTACCTGAACACAAGCCGGCCCTGGAGGTCATAGGTCGTGTGCGGCGCCGCCTCGGCGCGATGGACAGCAGCAGGCTGGCCGGCATGGCCCTGCATGAATTCATTGATGAGTTACAGGTCGAGCTGGAAGCGGTGCATGGGGCGATAGCCAATACCTGGTTTACACCGGGGGAAAATCCCTGAGCTGAGTTTTCGCGCCAGCGCCTGACTCTTGCCCGCAGCTGCCCAAAAGGCGTCATCGGTGGTATATTGTTCGGCTTTTTAGGGTGCACTTGCCCCGCAAGCCTAGCCGGATGGACGACACCATGAACCCCAGCACAGACGACCTGCGTATTCGCGGGACAACCCAATTAATCTCACCTGAAGAACTGATTGCCGACGTCAAGGTCAGCGACCGCGCCGCGGAGACCGTAGCCAGCGCACGGCAGGGCATACATCGTATTCTGGCCGGCGAAGATGACCGCCTGGTGGTAGTTGTAGGCCCCTGTTCCATTCACGACCCCGCTGCCGCACTCGAATATGCCGCGCTATTGAAAGCTACCGCTGAGAAGGTTTGTGAGGACGTTCTGGTGGTGATGCGCGTCTACTTCGAAAAGCCGCGCACCACGGTGGGGTGGAAGGGCCTGATCAATGACCCTGACCTCAATAACACCTTCCAGATCAGTAAAGGCCTGCACCTGGCGCGGAAGCTACTACTGGATCTCGCCGACCTGGGTATGCCAGCAGGCACGGAATACCTGGACCTGATCAGCCCGCAATATATAGCCGACCTGGTTTCGTGGGGCGCTATCGGTGCCCGTACCACCGAGAGTCAGACCCACCGCGAACTGGCCTCGGGCCTGTCCTGCCCGGTGGGTTTCAAGAACGCCACCGACGGTGATATCCAGGTGGCTGTTGACGCTATCAAGTCCGCCTCCCAGCCGCACCATTTTTTGTCGGTCACCAAGCAGGGCCATTCTGCGATATTCCGAACAGCGGGCAACGAGGATTGCCATGTGATATTGCGTGGCGGCAAGCATCCCAATTACGACATGTTTTCGGTGGATGACACCGGCGCATTACTGACCAAGGCGGGCCTTTCGGCGCGTATTATGATCGATGCCAGTCACGCCAACAGTCGTAAAATTCCGGCACGTCAGATCGACGTGGCCAGTGATATTGCCACGCAGGTGGCACGCGGCAGTCACAGTATTTTCGGCCTGATGCTGGAGAGCAATCTGGTAGAGGGGCGGCAGAACGTCGTAGAGGGCCAGGCGCTTACCTATGGGCAGAGCATTACCGACCCCTGTATAAACTGGCAGGACACCGAGGCTGTGCTGCATGAGCTTGCCACCGCCGTTCGCTTGCGGCGGGAACGAACCTAGACGCTGATATGCATCGCGGTTTCGCCGCGATGGCTATTGCGTGGCTGCAGGCCCTTCGCCGATGGGGGTTTGTTCCAACCAGCTTTTGAACAGCATATACCAGATAGCGAGTACAACCGCGCCTGCAAAGAGACCTATAATGCCGGTGCTAATCATGCCGCCGATTGCACCTATCAATATAATTGGCATGGGAATGTCGAGGCCGCGCCCCATAAGCAGTGGTTTCAACAGGGTGTCACTGAAGCCGGCGAACAGCATCCATACGGTGAAGATGACAGCGGGCGTGGTTCCGTAGTGCGCAAACGCGTAGAGGATGATCGGGCCGACCAATATGATAGTGGGCAGCTGGGCTATTGTGAGGAACAGGATCAGGGCAGTCCATATCGAAGCGCCGGGAATACCCAGGGTGAACAGGCCCAGGGCACACAGTGCGGTCTGTATTACCGCTACCCCGACAACACCCTGCAGTACACTGCGAACAGTGGCTACGCACATGGCTGCCCATTCTCCGCCAGGTTTTTCCCCGCCCAGGCGTAGGAACAGTTTATGGGCTGCCGCGCCGGAGGCGTCCGCGTATGTCATGAATCCACCGGCGATGGCCAGGGACACCACAAACATCAGCACGCTCGCCACCCCTGACCCGAGCATGCCGGCCATGTAGGTGGCGGCGCCTTTAAGATGTGGCGCGACCTGCATCATGGCCTCCTGTAAATTGTTGTGGGCCAGCGACCACGCCTCGTAAATCTTGTCACCGACGAGCGGCCAGTCGGCCACGCTCGGATTGGGCCCCGGAATCTGCAACTGGCCAGTGCTTACCTGCCCGGACAAAGTCCTGGCTGTTATTAGCAGGGCCTCCGTAAGCTGGTAGCAGGGTATTACCAGAAAGAGAATGAGAAATAAGGTCAGCAGTGTTGCCGCCAACCCGCGGCGACCGCCAAGCCAACCCTCGATGCGGCGGGTCAGAGGGAAAGCGGCGATGGCGATGATGCCACCCCAGGCCAGCGGGAGGAGGAAGGGACGAACAATGTCATAGGTCAAGACCAACAGCACGAAGATCAGACCGATACGCAGTGCCGATTCCACCATATTGCGGACGAAGAGTGTGTCGAAACCGGCGTTTGGGTCTTGTAATTCCACAGCTATCTTCCTCAATTGGATTTATTTTTTCAAGCTGGCACCGATCAGGCTTGCTACTATGATCGCCAGATAGAATGTACCCACTATAGCCTGCAGGTAGGCCAGTGTTTTGCTTATCGGCACCGCAGGACTGATATCACCATAACCCAGAGTCGCCAACGTTACATAACTGAAATACAGGATCCTGGGAAAAGTGTCTACTCCGGCTTCGGGGGTAATACCAGTGAAAGCGCCGGGGTTGAAATACAGGATGATCGCATAGAGCGAGGCCCAACTCAGGCCTAGCAGCAAGTAGATCGCGAGGGTGCCCACGATGGCATTCGTTCTGGTGATCGGGGTAAATAGCACCTGGTGGCTGCACTCAATCGTGGTGCCAATGAAAAAAGCCAGGCCGAGCATACGATAAGCCAGAGTGACTTCGGGTGTGTTATCGAAGAACGCCATCGCGGCCACGATCAGGCACAACACAATTGTAACACCGACAAAACGGCGCCAGTGCGGCCCAAAATTCAGGGTGTAATACGTTACTACCAGCGTGGCCAGCGTCATAAGCAGGCTAAAGCGAATGCTCATACCCGTGTGGAGCGAATGCCCCAGCGCGGAAACCAGCAACAACGCGACCAGCGCTACTGTAAGGAAAATGAAATTGTTTTGCAGGTTAACACCGCTCACACTATTGACCCTGGTCGCCTGAAAGAATCATAACAGAGGCCGTGAAGCCAAAACGCAACTCCACGTTTTCTGGTAGCGGCGCCAGCTTTATACGTACAGGTATACGTTGCGCCAGCCTGATCCACTGAAAAACCGGTTTTATACTGGGCAGGAGGTTGTAGCCGATATTGCCATCGGAAGGTGCAATGCCCCAGCCTACGGATTCCACAGTGCCCTGCAGTGGCTGGTCGGGGTAGGCCATCAGGGTCACACGTGCCGGATCGCCTATGCCAATGTGCCCGATCTCACTTTCGCGGAAGTAGCCGAAAACCCAAAAACTGTTACTGTCTACCAGGGCAACAATCGGGCTGTTGGCCACCGCTTGATCGCCGATCTGGAAATTGATATTGGAAATGTAACCATCTACTGATGCATGCACACGTGTATAGCTGAGGTTCAGTTTGGCACTGCGCAGATTCTCCTCGGCTACCTCTATCTGGCTGAGGGATTGCAGGTAATTTGCTTCGCGTCGGTTGAGGTCGCGCGCAGAAACGGCCCCGGCGTCCTGCTTCACAATATCCAACAGGCGGTCATACTCAATTTTTGATGCCTTGGAGGTGATTCGGTCACGCTGCAGATTGGCCCTGGCCTGGGAGACGGCTATCTCAAACGACTGCGCGTCAATTTCAAACAACAGGTCGCCCTGGCTTACGTACTGATTATCGATGACGGCGATACGCATGACCATGCCCGAGACGCGGGGCGCGACCTGTATCACCTGACCGCGAACCTGACCATCGCGAGTCCAGGGGTTGTTAAGATACGCCTCAAACGTCTGGTAGACGTACCAGGCGAGAATGGCAACCAGTGAAAGATTGAGGGTTCTGAGGATAAGCTTTTTGGCAAATTTCACAGAGGAGTGTTCCTATATTCTTATCCATAAGGCGTCCATCAGTAGCATGTAAAGTGCTAACAAGGCCACGAAGGTGATAGAGGGATACATAATATAACGGGACAGCCGCAATTTGTTCAGCACACCGACAGTCAGCCATGCTCCGAGTAAAGCAAGGGAAAATACGGGTACGAATGGCGAGACGTAGACGTCCCCCAGGGCCAACTCATGGGGAAAATCATTCATCGCGATCAGCACCAACAACTGTTTCAGGGTCCAGGGAGTCGCCCCAGTCTATGCGCGTTTTCATCTGCTCCACCGTGGCCGGTGCCAGTACCGGATGCTCGGCAAAGGGCTCCCAGCCCCCGCCAAGGGCCTTGTACAGAGCCACTACCTGGTTGGCCATACTGCCGCGTGTCTGGGCGTAAGCATCCTCTCGGACGGTCATTTTCTCTACTGTGCTCAGCAGTCTCTGGTAGCTGACCAGCCCATTGTCATACTGGTTTGCCGAGATGTTGAAGGCGCGTATGGAAGCCTGTACCGCCTTGAAATCAAATTCACTTTTTCGCACGTTATTGCGATAGGCATCCAATGCGTTGGTCACTTCCCGTATGGCCTCCAGCACTTTTTGATTATAGATGGCCAGGCTTTCCTGGAAGAGGGCGTCCTGTATCCGCACCTGGTTTTTAATCCGGTCGAACTGAAACACATTCCAGGTCAGCCCCAGGCCTATAGCCGCCCTGAGTGCGTCACTGCCGTCAAAACTGTCGCCGCTGCGCACTGTCTGGCTTACGCCAACAGAGCCGAACAGGAAAAACTGGGGATACAAGTCTGCCTCGGCGAAGCCGATCTGTGCACTCTGGGCGCGGGCGCGTAGCTCTGCGACCTGCAGATCGGGCCGGCGCATGATCAACTGGGAGTTTATCCGCTCGTTCGGGGCGGGGGCCCGGGGGATGACTGAATTTTTCGTGTAGTCTGCGGTTACCACATCCTCTCGCGAGATTCGTGTAATGCTCTGGTCGAGGCTGGCCCTGGCGCTTGCATCAGCTAACACCAGCAGTGGCTCAATATCCTCCGGCCTTGCGCCCACCAGGACTGCGATGGCGTTGCGTGCCTGCAGGCGCGCATTGTCCAGTGCAGGCAGGGCACCCTCGGTAGCATAGAGTTGGGTTTTGGCCTGCTGTACGTCCAGCTCGGACACATTTCCGGAATCAAATTGCACCTGTGTCATATCCACTACCCGCTGCTGAATAGCAATGTTGCGGCGCGAGAGATTTATCCGTTCCTGGGCAGTGCGGTAGTTGATGTAGTTACGGGCAATCTCCGCACTGATACTCACCAGTACATCGCGATAGGAGGCGATGGAGGCGTAGAGGCTTGCCTCCGACGATTCAATGCCGCGGGCATATTTGCCCCATATATCCAGCTCCCAGCCAACATCCAGGCCGGCGGCGACGGAATTGAAATCGTGTTCATTCTGGTAGAGGTAGCTGGCATTGCCCTTCACCTGCGTCTGCTGCGGGTATAGCAGGGAGTCACTGATTCCCAGGGCCGCTCGCGACTGGACGATACGTAAGCCGGCTGCTTCCAGGGAGAGATTCTGGCTTGCGCCGCGCTGGATCAGGTCAGTGAGTATTCCGTCCTCAAACAATAGCCACCAGGCTGAAGTTTCTTTACTGTCTGCAGCGGCCGCTGCTGTATCCCAACTGGTGGGAAGAGCGGGGGCCTTAACACCCTGGTAATCCGGCCCGACCACTGTGCAGGCACTGACAAGTGTGAGCAAGAGTGCGCACAGACCTGTTGGCAAGAAGCGGCAACGGTTTAACGTTTGCTTGCGCTTCAAAATCGAGTTTCCGCCAGTTGCTGCCAGTCCAGTGCCTGTTTTGTGTTGTAACAGGCGCGAATACTGCTGAGAATAGATTGTTGCAGATTGAGGTAGATGAAAAATTGTGCAAGTTCCTCTCGCTGGTATTTCTGCAATTCCTGTTCCTGTCGCAACAGGTCCAGCCGTTCACGTACTCCCATTAGCGTTGTCTCGATTCTGTTGAATGCAGCGCTGTTGTTTTTATTTTCTCCAGCCAGATTATCGCATAGATCTACCAGCAGTTTAGGTGAATCCTGGGTATAACTCGCCACAATCAGGGGATTGCCGGCGAATTCGCTCCGGCGCATCACCATGACTTCTATCTGTCCATGCAGCAGCTCACAAGCCTGGTTCAGTTGACCTATTTTTTGCGGTGTATTGGCGGGAAAATACCGGCTGTCTATTTTTGCTCCCCAGCTGAGCAGTTTGGCGAGCTGCCCGGAGCCGTCATCGTGAGGTAAGGAGCGCGGTCTGTGTCGAAAGTCGGTAGCGACGTCCAGGGTGTGTGCACAGCGCTTAAAAAAGCGCCTGCAAAGGCTGGGGTAAAGTTTTTCCGGTTTGCTGGTAAAGGGAAAATAGATGGTGACTATGAGCAAGGCACACAGCATGTAGAGACTCAGAACTACCAACAGTATCACATCAAAGTGATAGCTCATGGTGTTCTGGATGCCAAGTGCAAACAGACCGAGCATAAAGAATAGCGACACCGGGCCCTGGAATACATAAAAACCGAATAAGGCATAGGCAAACATGAACGCAACGAGCTCCAGCCAGTGCGTCATCAGTGGCAGCAGGAATACATAAGCCGGCAGGGCGAAGACGAACCCCAGTGTAAACAGTATGATAAGCAGTTTAGGTGTTACCGGCGTGTAGGATACCAACAGCACAAGCACCGAGCTCAGGGCTACAAAAGTAAAGCCCAGAGGAGGGTTGACGGTGATCCAGATAACCGTTGCCAGCCAGAACGTAAAGAACATGCGGCCGGCGGTTTTGATATTCTCCAGATCTCGCCAGATAAATGCCGGCTTGCCGCGAGGCTTTCGCCCCGCGACAAAACTGCCCCGATCGAACAGCATACTGTCCAGCGCAGCACTCAGGTCCGCCAATATACTTTGAATTTTCCTGAGTACTTCGGCGCGAGTGGCCACAGCGGCGACCGTCAGGTGAGGGGCCTCGCGCAGACTCTTCGGGCGGTACTGCAGCAGAATTGGCTGAAGTGTCCCCTCGCTTTTTTGGCCCTGCCAGCGTGCGTCCAGTTGTGAGAACGTCGCCTCGATTTGTTCAACTACCTGTGAATAATTCTGCAGATAGTCCTCGAAGTTCACACCGTGGCGCGTTTCCTGCTTCAGGGCGGGTAGCAGTACCGACTGCAATTCCTCGTAGCAGCGCACCACGCAGTTCCATTCATCAAGGTAGGCTTCGACGCTGTCGGCATAGCGCCTGATTGACGTGAAATGTGCCTGGAACGCGGCTTCGCTGGCCAACAGGGCTGTCAGTTCTTCGTCGGTGTTTTCCGGTCCTTCGACGACCGGGTGTACCAGCATTCTGAATGCACGACTGTAGGCGCTGGCCACCCCGGCAGCCATGTGACGGGTGTTGTCTATCGCGCGCACTGGCCACAAAGTACTCGCTACAACGGTATAGACGATAACGCCAAAAGCCGTCATAAACGCTCTGTCAACGCCGTACTGGAAGGCACCGTCGGCATCCCCGCCGTTGAAGACCATCAGAGTTACCACGGCGGTCAACATAAACAGGGTGCTGTCGCCCTGGTATGCATTGTAAAGATAGGCCAGTACAGAGACTGTCACAGAGGCGGCGAGCAGGTAGGACATGCGCTCCTGCGGGAACAGTGCGATGAGGGTCAAACCGATAACAGCGCCGGCTACCGTGCCCAGTACCCTCATCACGCCCTTTTGCAATGAATCAGACGTCAGCCCCGCGGCGGTAATGAGCATGACGGTGATGGCGGCCGTCTCCGGCTGGGGCCAGCCCATACCCATTGGAATCAGGTAGGCCAGGGTGAGACTCAGTGCGGTCTTGATGGCGTAGCGGGCCTTTGCGTGGACAGCTGCCGCGTCTGCTGCAGTCTTTGCGGAACTGCCCTGAGCTGTGTCTGCGGCTGCCATTGAACCCCTTTATTATGTGAGCAGCCCTGCGCACATGGCTGTTCAGGCGAAATAGTAACTGATGTGCGACCCTTCGCCTAACGAAGCAGAGAAGCGTTGGGCGAGTTGGGCCCCAAAGACGGCTGTTAAAACTCCCAGCCCAGCCCCGTTGTCACACCGTAATCAACGCCGCTGTTGCTCTCGGCCTTATTGTCATAAGTTCCATAGGCGGTTATATCGAAAAATAGATCCTCTATCAGCTCCCAGCGCAGGCGCAGATCTGAACCGCTCCGCACCCGGCCGCTGTCGGTGAGGCTGGGATAAACATTCAGGCCGAAATCGAGGTCCAGTTCTGGCGTGTCCAATCGCCATGCCAGGTATCGTCCTGAAAGATATAGCTCCAGGTTCTGGTCGGGGTCGCTGTCTTCATCCTGCTCGGTGATGACCTGTAAGCCCGCGATGCCTATAAGGCGTTTGCGGTGGGTGTCGATGAAGATGGTTCCCAGGCCAGCACCCACACCGAAGCGGTAATCGAGAGCCAGCTCGTCGTTGCTCTCGTAGTTGGCGAACGAAGATCGGAATACGTTTTTGCGGGACGTCCATACAGCGCGGTCCAGGTCCACCCTGCTGCTGCTGGTGGACTGATCGGCGGAGTCAGTTAAGCTGGCGCGACCGGTTAGGGTATTGCGGCTTTTTTCGTTCTCGTAGCCCACTTTGGTATTAATCGAAGACTGTGCGATAGAGCTGGCTCGCGTATAGGAAAAGCCTGCGGAAAAGTAGACATCCAGCCGGTCAAGTACCGATTTCTCAATTGGCCGAATCTGTACAACCTGAAGTGCGTCGTACTGGTATTCCCCGTCGAGGTCTAATACCCGTACCTGCCCGGGTTGCGCAGTAGGCTCAACTGAGCCGAGATAGCGGGTGCCATCACTGGTACGAATTTCGTAGTAGTGTTCGCTCTCCAGTCGGGCTATGTCCTGCCATTCAATTTTGAGGGTACCCATTGAATCCGTGCTCAGTTCGAGAATGCCACTTTCCAGTGATTTTACTTCACCGGTTACGCGATCACCGTTGTAGAGCACAACCACGTCGGTTTTAGCATTGGCCTCCACGTAGGGGGTTGCCGTAAATAGCAGCAGAAAAGTCAGGGTGAGGAACACATTGGGCTTCACTGTAATCTCCGAACGGGTACAGTCCGCGTTGACGATGGTGGCAATAATAGAGGATTATTTTCACTAGCGCCTGCATTCGCACCCCTGGAGTCGAGGAGCTCCTCTGCCGGTAGACTCACCCATATTAACTATGACCCCTGAGATCATTGTATCCCCATTGCGTTATCGGTTAGTGTATAACGCGTTTTCAACACGAACCTGGAAGGAGAGTCGCAATGATTGGATATGTCACTATCGGTGTTACAGATATGGAGAAGGCAAAGAGCTTTTACAGCGAACTGCTCGCGCCCCTGGGCGCTTCCATAGTGCTTGATGCTGGCCGGATAGCATTTATTGGCAAAGATATGGCCTCACCCATGCTGGCAGTATGTATTCCTTACAACGAGGAAACACCAGCGCCGGGCAACGGTAATATGGTTGCCATCGGTCCGGGCTCAAAAGAGAAAGTGGATGAGTTTTACCACAAGGCCATTGAACTCGGGGGAACACCTGAAGGTGAGCCCGGTCAGCGTATCGAGGATATGTTCTACGGCGCCTATTTTCGCGATCCGGACGGTAACAAAGTCTGTTTTTTCCAGTTCGGTTAACAGGCGGAGTTAAATTTCCAAATAGCCGGCGGTTCCACCAATATTTGAGGTGGCTCAACCGCCCGGCTGCTCAGTGTAAATACTCGCTGGGCTCTTGAGTATAACGCCGACTGGCGAACTGTCTCCGACACATAAGCCCTGATAGCAGCAATAACAATACCCAAGGAGCTGTGCTATGTCCCCTTTATCGGAACAACAGGCGAAAGAGTACTGGCGCCGAAATGTCTCCCTGATGGTCAAGTTAATGGTGATCTGGTTTGTCGTGAGTTTTGGCTGCGGCATACTGTTGTTTGATTTTCTCAACCAGTTTCAGCTGGGTGGCTATAAGCTGGGCTTCTGGTTTGCCCAGCAGGGCTCTATCTACACCTTCGTCGTCCTGATCTTCTATTACGCCAGGAAAATGGCTGCGCTGGACATTGAGTTCGGCGTGGAAGAAGAATAGGGGGCAGCTGGTATGGATCTGCAACAACTCAGCTACCTGTTCGTGGGCGTAACCTTTGCCCTGTATCTCGGGATCGCGTTCTGGGCCCGGGCCGGATCAACCAAGGATTTTTACGTGGCCGGCGGCGGCGTGCACCCCGTGGCCAATGGTATGGCGACTGCCGCTGACTGGATGTCTGCCGCGTCTTTTATCTCCATGGCGGGCATGATTTCGTTTATGGGCTATGGCGGTTCAGTCTTTCTTATGGGCTGGACCGGCGGTTATGTCATCCTGGCCATGTTGCTGGCACCCTACCTGCGCAAGTACGGCAAATTCACCGTACCGGAGTTTATCGGCGACCGCTTCTATTCCAGGACGGCACGGGTGGTGGCCGTTATCTGCCTGATACTTTGCTCGGTAACCTATGTGATCGGCCAGATGAAAGGGGTGGGTGTAGCGTTCTCCCGCTTTCTGGAAGTGGAGTACGCCACTGGCCTGTTGGTGGGCATGGTCATCGTATTTTTCTATGCGGTTCTGGGGGGCATGAAGGGAATCACCTATACCCAGATTGCCCAGTATTGTGTGTTGATTATGGCGTATACCATTCCTGCCATTTTTATCAGCCTGCAGTTGACTGGCAACCCGATACCGCAACTCGGCCTAGGCAGCACTATCGCCGGAAGCGAGGTCTACCTGCTTGATATGCTGGACGAAATCGTCGTCGATTTGGGCTTTAAACAATATACGACAGACGTGCGTCTCAGTACCCTGAATATGTTCGCCTATACCATGTCGCTGATGATTGGCACCGCGGGCCTGCCCCATGTAATCATCCGCTTTTTCACTGTACCCAGGGTAAAGGACGCGCGCTCCTCCGCGGGCTGGGCCCTGGTCTTTATCGCCATCCTGTACACCACCGCACCGGCGGTGGGTGCCATGGCCCGCCTGAATCTCATGCTCACCATAGAGCCGCAACAGGATGAGTTTCTGGTTTACGCTGAGCGGCCACAGTGGTTCAAGAATTGGGAGACAACTGGCTTGCTGAAGTATGAGGATATGAACGGCGACGGCCTGGTTGAGTACAGCGCCGATCCTGCGACCAATGATATGGTCAAGATCGACAACGACATCATGGTGCTGGCAAACCCGGAAATTGCACAACTGCCCAACTGGGTGATAGCACTGGTGGCGGCGGGGGGGCTGGCGGCGGCACTGTCCACTGCGGCTGGTTTGTTGCTGGCCATTGCCTCTGCCATTTCGCACGACCTGCTCAAGGGCATCATAGCCCCGGGTATCAGTGAGAAACAGGAGTTGCTGGCCAGCCGCATCGCCATGGCGTTCGCCATACTGGGTGCCGGATATCTCGGGCTCAATCCACCCGGCTTTGCAGCGGGAACAGTGGCGCTGGCTTTCGGCCTGGCGGCGTCTTCCATATTCCCGGCCTTGATGATGGGCATATTCAGCAACCGGGTGAACAAGGAGGGGGCGATTGCGGGAATGGTTGCGGGTATCGGCGTGACCCTGTTTTATGTCTTTCAGCACAAGGGCATCATGTTTATACCCGGCACCAGCTTCCTCGGTGATATGCAGCCAAACTGGTTTCTTGGCATCGAGCCGAACGCCTTCGGTGTCGTGGGCGCGGTGGTAAACTTCGCGGTGGCGGCGGCAGTGACCAGTGTTACTGCAGCACCACCGGCAAGCGTGCGTGCACTGGTTGAACATATTCGTATCCCGGCAGGTGCCGGCACGGCCGGTGACCACTGAATACGCGTTGCTCCGCGGTCATTGCGCTAGAGTCCGCTTTTGCGAGGATGATATAGCATGGTGTTCACCAATAAACATGTTGTTACTGCCATGATACTGGCGCCGCTACTGGCTATTATGGCGTGGTTTGGCGCGGGGCAATTTGCCGATGAAACACCTCAGGCTGCGGTTCCCGGGCAAGCCTATCCGCTGATGGAACAAAGTAACTGTCGCTATGCGAGTGGGGCCTGTGATGTCGAGAACGAGACGTTTCGTCTGCGGCTGACAGCGGCCGTTGCCGGCGGTAGTGAGCTGCTGCTGACTTCTTCGCACCCGCTGGATGGCGTGGTCGTGGGTGTCGGCTTGCCGGAGGAGGAAACGCAACCGGACACAATGCGCGCCGTGGGCAGCCAGCGACTGGAATGGCGGGTGAAACTGGGCGCTGCCCCAATGCCGGCGCAACGTATTCGGCTGGTGGCTATGGCCCTGGGCAGCAGCTACTTTGCCGATGTCGACACCGCCTTTCTTCAGCCACGGGATAACTGAGCGCATCCATGGTTATTCCAACTGAGCCGGGCGACTCCATCTTTTCCTCACAGCTGACGCAGGACAATGCCCCGCCTAAACTAGTGACCCCCGAATTGTTGCCTATTGCCGAGTTCCTGGCGCAATCACTGCCCTTTAACGAGTTGCCAGCAGCAGAGCTTTACCGCGTGGTCGCCCAGGTCGTGGTGCAGTATCACTGCCGTGGGGAAGTGTTTAGTCGTGATACTGACGAGGCCGGGCTGCGAATTGTGCGCAGCGGTGCAGTGGAAATCAGGGACAGTGACAATAAGCTTCTGGACAGACTGGGGGAGGGTGAGAGTTTTCATATCGGTGGTCTGAACGCGGAGCGAGGTGAGGTGCGCGCCACAGTCATTGAAGATGCCTTGTTCTACCGTCTGCCCGACACCGCCTATCGCCAGTTGCGCGCAGGCAACCGGCGCTTTGATCGCTATTTCAGCGGGCAGAGGAATCGTCGGCTGCGCCGGGCTGCGCGCTACCAGCCTGAGCCCAATGCTATGACGCAGGCGGTGGCTACCATCATGACTATCCGCCTGCTCACCGTGGCCCCGACAGATACGGTGCAACATGCAGCCCAGGCCATGGCGGCGCGCAGAGTCTCATCTGTCTTTGTCATAGACGGCGAGAATCTGGTCGGCATCATTACCGACCGCGACCTGCGCGTGCGCTTTGTCGCTCCGGCCCTGCCGCCAGACACTCTGGTGAGCGCGATCATGACTCGCGATCCGGAGACGATAGACGCCAGTCTGAGTATTTTTTCCACAACATTATTGATGACACAGCGCGCCTACCACCATCTGCCGGTGATGCGGGATGGGCAGCTTGCGGGTATTGTTACCACCTCCGACCTGATTCTTGCAAAGCAGGATGACCCGGTTTACCTGGTACAGCATATCTCGCGTCAGCGCGATGTAGATGGCATAAAGAGCGTGGTAGCTGGCACGGCAAACCTGATGATTCAGTGGGTGAACTCGGGCATGCGGGCGCAGCAAGTTGGCCAGATTCTAACCGCCATCAGCGACGCCGTTACCATTCGCCTGATCCAGATAGCCGAGGAAAAACTGGGGCCTGCCCCCGTGACCTGGTGTTGGCTGGGCTTCGGCTCCCAGGCTCGCGCGGAGCAATTGTTGGCAGCGGACCAGGACAACGGCATCATCATCGACGACTCTGTAACGGATGAGCAGCTTCCCTGGTTTGAGAGCATGGCCAAAACGGTCTGCGACGGACTGAATGCCTGTGGCTACGTTTACTGCCCCGGCGATATCATGGCGAGTACCGGAGAGTGGCGCCAAGCACTGTCCTGCTGGCAGCAAAAAGTACAGCGCTGGGTGACTACGCCCACACCTGATGCGGCCATGCGTGTGAGTATTTTCTTTGACTTGCGCTGTATTTATGGCGCGTCGGCCCTATGCGAGCAGTTGCAGAAAACCATGTTGGAGCAGTCCTCTGCCAATTCCATATTCCTGGCCGCGCTGGCCGCTAATGCGCTGGACACCAGGCCGCCGCTGGGTATCTTCCGGCGCTTCGTGCTGGATCGCGATGGTGAGCATCGCGATTACCTGGATTTAAAAAAGCGTGGGGTGCTACCGATCACCGAAATGGTCCGGCTGCGGGCGCTGGCCCACAAGGTCAGTGCGGTGAACACCGAGGAACGTTTGCAAGCGTTGGTGCAGGCGCAGCACATGACCATCGCAGACAGTCGTAACTTGCTGGACGCTTTGCAGTTCATCCAGCAACAGCGAATCAAGCACCAGTGCGCTCAGATTGTTCGCGGTGACAAGCTCAACAATTTTATCAACCCGAAAGAGCTGCCAAAAATGGCAAGAGAGCAACTGCGTGATGCCTTTACGATCATTGACGATGCCCAGTCTGCCATCAGGCAGACCTTCAGGGCAGGCATGGGCTGATGTGGTGGTTGCGCCTGCAGCGACTGGCATACAGCAATCGGGTGGCGGGCACGGGTTTGCAGCGCTGCTGGCAAACAGCGTTGCCTGCCAGCGGCCAGGACTGGCGGCAGGTACCTTTTCTGGTAGTGGACGCGGAGATGTCCTCGCTGGATGTCAACGAGGGTGAGCTGTTAAGTGTCGGCTGGGTGGTGATAGAAGCGGGCGCTATTGCCCTGGACTCTGCCCGCCATCATCTGGTCCGGCCAGAACATTCGGTGGGTCAAAGTGCCACGATACACAGCCTGCGAGATTGTGAACTCGCCGCTGCGCAGGGTTCGGCTGAAGTGCTGGCGCAGCTTCTGCTCGCAGCGGCTGGCAAGGTGCTGGTATTCCACCATGCGGCCCTGGATATGACCTACCTCAACGGATTGTGCAGACGCGTGTTTAATGCGCCCTTATTGCTGCCCTGCGTCGACACCCTGCTGCAGGAAGAGTCAGTATTGCGCAGACGTGGCCAGCCCATCAAACCCGGCGATCTGCGTCTGCACGCCTGCCGCCAACGCTACCAGCTACCGGTATATCCTGGACACAACGCCCTGCTGGACGCCCTGGCGACGGCAGAACTATTGCTCGCCATGGCGGCTCACCGAAGCGGCGGCAGGCACTTTGCCCTCCGCCAGCTACTGTGATGGCAATGCAATGATGGACTTATTCAGGTGGGCAGTTTGGCAATAATATTTTCTGCCAGTGACTTCAACCCGACTACCGGGTCTCTCCCCAATACAAAGAGTGGCACGATCACCCGGGACACCCCGATATCTTCAAAAGCCTTGATCGCGTCGAGGCCCCCCTGGTTGTCCCACATGGAGGTGATTTCAACCGTGTTGTAATCCCGCCCATGCTCGGCACAGGCAGATTTGAGTTCTTCCAGCATCGGCGCCAGGCTGGCGGCGTCGTTGGTGGGTGCGAACCAGCCGTCGCCGTAGCGGGCGATGCGCTCAAAGGCCTTGCCTTTTGAGCCGCCGACGACAATGGGTACACCGCCTTTTTGTACCGGCAAAGGATAACTCTGGAAACCCGACCAGCTGAGGAAGTCACTCTGGTGCTCCACCACCTCGCCGGACCAGACTTTGCGCATGGCCACGATATAGTCGTCAAAGCGTGCGCCCCTGCGTTCAAAGGGCACACCCATGGCGTCGAATTCTTCCTTCAGCCATCCGATACCCGCACCCAGCATAAAGCGCCCGTTGGAAAGCAGATCCAGCGTGGCAGCTTGCTTTGCCAGCAATAAGGGGTTGGCCTGGGAGAGGATATTTACCCCGGTGCCCAGGCGCAGAGTTTTGGTCTGTGCCGCCACGGCTGTAAGCGCAATAAGTGGGTCGAGAAAGGGTGCGTCGGAGCCGCCCCCCATTTTGCCATCCTTGCTATAGGGGTATTTCGACTCATACTCAACCGGCACCATGACGTGTTCGAAAGTCCATACTGACTCGAAGCCGAGGCTCTCGGCCAGCTGGGCGAGGCCAACCAGTTGTTGCAGTGATTGCATGCCGATATTGATTGGCACCAGGGCGATTTTCATGGTTTTTCTCCTGCGGGATGAGTTTAGGAAAACCATAATGCCCAAAGTTACTGTGTGAATAAAGCAGTGAACTCGTCCCATTGGGGTATGTTTGGAGGCGTGGCAGGCTCACTGCAGTTCTTTATCTTGTACCAGAGGCGGTTACCGCCGGGTTCGGGTGGCCCGGGAGGCACTTTCTGCGGTGCAGCCATTGCCCGCATGTTGCCAGGATAATAGGCTTGCTGATCATCGGATTTGCAAACGGAACCTGTCAGTGCTCAATACAGAACAATTAATACAAGCGGCGCGGGATGAAACCGGGTTGACGGACTTTCGCGGTGATGACTTCCGTGAGCCCCTCGAACGTCTGGTTGATGCATTGAACACCGAAGCCCGTCTCAACGACTTCGGTCGCTTCCGGGCACAGATGACGATTAACGCCGGCCTCTGCAGTCACTTGCAGATTGCGCAGTACCTGAAGGACCATCCCGAGGTGCTGGACGAGAAAATTGTAACACCGGTTTTTATCGTCGGCCTGCCCCGCACCGGCACAACCGCCTTGCACCATATGCTGAACCAGGACAGCACAAACCTTACCCTGCGGTTGTGGGCGGCACAGAATCCGGTGCCGCCGCCGGAAACAGCCACCTATTACACCGATCCACGTATCACCCAGCGGCGTGAGGGTGTGGCACTTACCGAGACATTCTTACCCGGATTTATGGCTACCCACCTGCTGGAGGCCGAGGAACCCGATGAGTGTTACATGTTGCTCAACCGCAATTTCATGTCGGTGGAATACTCCGCGATGTTTCATATACCCAGTTACGCCAACTGGCTATATGACAACCTGTGCAGCCGTGACAGCTATGCCTGGCATAAATTGCAATTGCAGCTGTTGCAGTTCCGACACAAGGGCCTGTGGGTACTGAAGGCGCCGTTTCACCAGTTGGGGCTGGCGGAGATACTGAAATATTATCCGGACGCCATTATTGTACAGACTCATCGGGCACCCATGACGATTGTCGCTTCTGGCTGCAGTTTCAGCGAGGTTCTGCGCAAAAGTGGTTCAGACCACATAGACCGGGATGAAATTGGCAGGGACTGGATGGATATGCTGCGTATCTACACCCGCACCTTCGAGGCCCAACGCGCGCAGCTGGAGCCACAACACCCCGGCCAGTTTCTCGACCTGCAGCACGATGACTTTGTTGCCGACCCCTGGCCTGCTATTGAAAAGATATACCAGCTGCGCGGGGAAGCATTGCCTGCCACAGGTAGATCGGCGATGGCAAAGTGGTTGGCTGAGCACCCACGCGGCAAGCACGGCAAGCATGAATATCGCTTGCAGGATTACGGCATCAGCCGCGGCCAGGTGGAGGAAATGTTTGCTGACTACACCAGGCGTTATGGCCTGGAAATGGATTGAGGAGTAGGGGAATATGACGGATAAGACGGCGGAGGAAAGAATTCTAAACGGTGAGGCCTGGGCGGATTTTTGTGACGCGCTCAAGGAAACCGGTAAGCTGCTAGATTCAGAGAAGGCACCACAGGATGCCTTCAATCGCGCCGAGGGTTATCGCTATCTCACCCGGATGCTGCGAGCGGGGCTGGAGAGTTTCCTGGAGAGTGGTGATGCGGCCTTTCCGGTGTTGCGTTGCCCGGTGCATGAAACCATCAAGATGGGTGCGGACAATCCCGATAATCATTACCAGACCGCCGCCATCAATCCGCAATACGATTACCGCATCACCGGTTTGCGTGGCACCGTCGACTATCTGGGTTTTGGCACGGTGATAAACCGCTACAGCACCGGCGGCGGTATGAAGACCGACGGCTTCCTCGATTCGCGCGATATGCAGATCAACGAGGACGGCAGTCTGGAAATCATCGTCAGCCAGAAGAAACACAGCGGAAACTGGTTGCCAATGGGGCCAGACACCAACGCCATCAATGTGCGCCAGACCTTCCAGGACAGGCGCTGTGAAAAGCCTGCCGATATACGCATCGAGCGCATTGGCGCGGAGCAGGAGCGCCCGGCACCGCTTTCCCCAGAGCATCTGGATAAAGCGCTGCAGGGGGTCACCCAATTCGTCCGCAACACCACCGGCCTATTCGAGGGCTGGGCGGAGGGCTTCCTGCCCACCAGCAACGAGGTTGCACCCGCGGACCAGAACTTTTGCCAGGCCATCGGCGGTGACCCGAATATTTACTATTTCCACAGTGCCTGGGAGCTGGCAGAGGACGAGGCCCTGGTAATCGAGGCGCCTGATATTCCCGACTGTCAGACCTGGAATTTTGTGTTGCAGAACTGGTGGATGGAATCACTGGACTACCGCTATCACACAGTCCATTTCAACAAGCATACAGCGCGATACGAAGCGGATGGGAGTGTCACTATTGTGGTGGCACACAAACGGCCGCCGCAGGCTAACTGGGTGGAAACCGCGGGGCATAGCAACGGCACACTGTGCTGGCGCTGGATAGGCGCCAGTGAGCATCCGCCGGTGCGCGCCCGGGTGGTGAAGTTCGACGCGTTATAGCTGAAGGAACTGGCCGGTCAGGCGGCCAGAACGCGCGCTCGCGCCGCGTCGTACTCGCGTTTCAGGCGTGCGACCAACTCTGCCGTTGGCACCACGGCCTTCACAGCGCCAATGCCCTGGCCGCAACCCCAGATATCTTTCCAGGCCTTGGCATCGGTGTCTCCGCCGGAGCCGAAGTTCATCGTTGAAACATCGCCATCGGGCAGTTTGTCCGGATCCATGCCCGCCGCGATGATCGAGGGTTTCAGGTAGTTGCCATGCACCCCGGTGAAGAGGCTGCTGTTGACGATGTCGCTTGAGGCGTAGTCGACGATAGCTTGCTTGTAGGCCTGTTCGGCGTTGGCTTCTTCCGTGGCGATGAACGCGGAGCCAATATAGGCCAGATCCGCGCCCATGGCCTGGGCCGCCAGGATGCCGTCGCCGGTGGCGATGGCACCGGACAGCAGCAATGGCCCGTCAAACCACTCGCGTATCTCCTGGATCAGGGCAAACGGGGACACCGGCCCGGCGTGGCCGCCTGCGCCCGCCGCCACGGCAATGAGCCCGTCCGCGCCTTTTGCCACGGCTTTTCGCGCAAAGCGATCTGAAATAATATCGGCGAACACTACTCCGCCGTAGGAGTGCACGGCATCGTTGACGAACTCTTTGGCACCCAGTGAAGTAATTACGATGGGTACTTTGTATTTAACACACATTTCCAGGTCGTGTTGCAGGCGGTTGTTGGAGCCGTGCACTATCTGGTTTACGGCAAAGGGGGCTGCAGGCTTGTCAGGGTTTTCTTTGTTGTAGGCATCCAGTTCGCTGGTGATACGCTGCAGCCACACCTCAAGCTCGGACTCCGGGCGTGCGTTCAGCGCAGGGAATGAGCCGATGATCCCGGCCTTGCACTGGGCGATGACCAGGTCGGGATTAGAGATAATAAACATGGGGGCTGCTACCAGCGGTAAAGCCAGCGCGTCGCGAAGATTCTGTGGCAGGGACATGTAGGAACTCCAACTGATGAGAGATTGATGTTTTGGCAGAGACGTAGTTTACTATGCAACATATTGCATATCAATGAGCAGGCTGCCCATTTGTGCATAACTGCTGGCCGCCGGAGTATGCTGGGACCAGGTTTTCGGGAGGAGGGGAACGATATATGGCGCTCGGCCACGCAATTATGACAGCCCTGCTGGAAGATGACCTGTCGGGTTATGAGCTGGCAAAGGATTTTGAAACCTCCCTGGGTTTTTTTTGGCAGGCCTCACACCAGCAGATCTATCAGGAACTGCGCAAGCTCTCGGGCAAGCACTGGCTCAGTAAGCGTGAGGTCAAGCAGCGCGGTAAGCCCAACAAGATTGTCTACGGCATAACCAAAGAGGGCCGAGAGGCCCTCGCGCAATGGGTGTTCAGCAGCACACGCACCCAGGCGGCCAAGGACGACCTCCTTGTTAAACTCTACAATCTTGGCCCCGGAAACGTGGCCCATCTGGCGGGTGAGATTACCGCCCGCCGCGAGGAAATGATGCAGCGGTTGTATCTTTACGAGAAGATCCGACGCCGGCACTACGCTGCCCCGGAATTGCTGCCAACCCGGCGCAAAGGTGTCTATCTGGCTCTGGCCCTGGGTATACAGCAGGGGGAACAGTTTCTCGCCTGGTGTGATGAAGCACTGGATCTACTGGCGAAAGTCAAAACGTAGATCCGCTAAACGCGGGGCTTACTGGCGTCTGAAATGACATAAATCTGTACTTATCGGCAGTAAAGCGTGGCTTTACCTTTGCGGCTCCCCGTAACCTGTGTTTTACAGAGACACAGGCGCTGGTGCGCGGGTAGAACCAATATGCGAGTTTTGTTATTTCTATGTTTGCTGTTGCCGCAATTGGCGACAGCCAGGGTCTATATGTGTGTAGATCAGGTAACGGGTAAGACCAGCTTTACTGACAAGGGGTGCGTTGTCACTGCCTCCCGGGAGGAGGTGAAAATTCCACCGGCAAACACCGACTCCGGTAGCCGAAGCGATTCCCTGGAGTCCGCCGGCAATAAAACCTGGGTGGGTGACCGCGATACACGTAAAACGGGCAGGGACTACTCTGCCAAGAAGAACAGCGTGGCGGAAATTGCGCCAGTACCGGATAGTGGCGGCGATTTCGCCAGTGGCGGTATCTGACTCTGATGGGGGCGAAAAGGCCCCTTTATGTCATGATTCACACAAAATTAATATCAGGCGAAATTCGTAAGTTGTTGTAATTAAACAAGATATTGATTATTCCCCTCCTTTAAGACGCAAGATTTACTCTCACTTTAGTATGTTTATTCTATTCTCAGCTGCTTCAATGAGCGCGCAAACCAAAACATAGAGGAGGTTTGATTATGTTTCTTCATACTATTGTGTATGTGATTCTTTCAGTGATGAGCGTAACGGCGGTTTTTGCTTCCAGTATGCCAATCAGCAAGGCGCCGCGGGAAGAGCCAGCGGGCGAACCCGAGACGGAAGCGACCGACACCCTCCCGCAGTAGGTGATTATGTGATCGCCGCTGGCGTATGCCGGCGGCGAAGTGCATAGCATTGGGTTCTTCCCTTGGGCATAATGCACCCCTGCGCACTGGCGACTGGCTGCATGTACCACCAATATTTCGGGCTCACAGAAGCGCCCTTTTCCATAGCGGTTAATCCGCGTTATCTCTTTATGAGCCCCCGTCACCGGGATGCACTCGCGCACCTGCTATATGGTGTCGGCACTGGCGGTGGTTTTATTTTGCTGACCGGCGAGGTGGGCACAGGCAAGACAACGATAAACCGCTGTCTGCTGGAGCAGCTGCCCGATGACACAGACATCGCCATTGTCCTCAACCCGGCGCTCAATGCGATGGAGTTGCTGGCCACTGTATGCGATGAGCTGAGCATCGAATACGACCAGGATAAACACACGCTTAAAACTCTGACCGATAGCCTGCATCGCTATTTACTGGATAATCATAACCGGGGCCGTAAAACCGTACTGTTGATCGACGAGGCCCAGCACCTGGATTTTGACGTGCTGGAGCAGATTCGTTTGCTCACTAATCTGGAAACCAACAGCGAGAAGCTGTTGCAGATCATTTTGATTGGCCAGCCCGAGCTGGCACAAATGCTGGGCCGATCAGAGTTGCGCCAACTGAACCAGCGGATAACTGCACGCTATAATCTCGAGCCCCTGAGCCGGGAAGAGACCGGTGCCTACATACGGCATCGACTGCAGGTCGCAGGCATGCATGCGGGCCAGGACGTTTTTCCAGCCGATGTTGTGCGCGGTATTCATCGTTACACGCGCGGTATCCCGCGGCTGATTAATGTGTTGTGCGATCGCATGATGCTCGGTGCCTACAGCCGCAACCTCGGCAGCACCGATACGGCGATGCTGCGCATCGCCGCCCGGGAAGTGATGGGTGAGGAGGCGGCAGATTCGCGCAGTGAAGGTGGCCGGTTCTGGCTGTTGGCTTTGGTGGGAGCGGTGCTGGTAGCTGCTGCCGCCATATGGTGGTGGCAAGCAGGACGCGCGCCGGCGGTGAGCAGCCCGGTTCCGCCATTGGATGAGCCGGTTATAACACGACCTTCCAGCCGTGATGCGCTTGCCGAACCAGCCCCGGTGATGGCGGCAGTGGCTGCGGCAGAGAATGAAAAAAACGTATCCAGCCAGGAGAGCTGGTTGCTGTCCCCGCAAGTCGCCGCGGCACGATTGTGGTCACTGTACAGTGCGGAGCCGGTGCCGGCCGTGCTCTGTGCCGCACCCCTGCCGGGAGGGCTGGCCTGCATCGAGGGCAGCGCCCAGACCTGGGATGAACTGGCCGTACTGGACAGGCCCCTGTTGCTGGAGATGATTACCGCTGAGCGGTTCGGAGCGGGGGTGTTGTTTCTGGGTAGTCAGGGGCGCAATGCCTGGGTATTAACGGATGAGGGCGTGAGCGAGATCGAGCTGGTACAGCTGGGGCCTGCCTGGACCGGCAACTATCGTCTGCTCTGGCATCCGCCTGAAGGTTTCAGTCGGCCTCTGGGGCTGGGGGATAACAGCCCGGCGATTGCACAGATAGCGGCACTGTTTGCGCGTCTCGACGGTCAGTCGCAAGCGCTGGCGGGAACCCGGTTCACTCCGGCACTGCAAAGCCGGGTGCGATTATTTCAGCGGCAGCATGGTCTGGAAGACGACGGGGTGGTCGGGGTACAGACACTGCTCAGATTAAATGAGGCAACCGGGGTCGACATAAGCGCCGCCAGAGCGCGGCAGTTGCTGAAGCAGGCACCCGGAGCAGGGGCCCGGCCATGATTTTTTGCCTGAACTGTCGTCGCGACTGGAGTTTGCTGCAATGTCCCTGATTCTCGATGCCCTGAATCGATCGCGCCAGGACAGCGAGCAGGTGCCTGGGCTGGCTTCCCAGCATGCGGTAGACAGTGTGCCGCCGGGCAGCGAGCGCGGCATTGGCTGGCTGCAGTGGTTGCTGGTCGCGGGTCTTGCGCTGGCTGTGCTGGTGATTGGCTGGTTGCTGTTTGACCGCACACCACCCTCGATCGAGATATCTGAAGGAGGGGGCGGCGCTTTGCCCGCTGAGGCGATAGCGCCTGCAGCTGTGACGCTAACTGCCCCGGCGGTTCCGGCGACAAGGCAGACAGTCACGGCGGAGCCGCAGGTTTCCACGGTGCAGCGAGGGCAGGTCACCGCAGCCCCGGCAGTGACTGAATCTCCGCGGCGAAACCGGCCTGAGGCAGAAGCTGATCAGACCCGGGTCGTCGCGCAGAGCCCTGCGGACGACAACGTGGCGGCTTTATATCGACAACAGGGACAGCGCGCTGCCGAACCCGCATCGGCTGCGCGGCCTGCGCGTGCGTTGGCCGAGGTGCCAGCCGGCGTGCCGGAAGCGATCAGTGCCGAGGAAGAGGCCCTGGATATACAAAGGCTGGTAGCGGAAGCCCAGGCTGAGCTGGCGGATGCCGAGTTGCGGGATAACGGCGTGCCATTCCTTGCGACGCTTTCGCAACAGACAAAAGACACCATTCCCACACTCATGTATCAGCGACACGATTACTCGGGGAATCCGGGTAAATCGCGGGTAATGATTAACGGCAAAACCCTACACATCGATGGCTCCGCCAGCGGTGTAAAGGTGGTGGAGATACTGCCTGAGTCGGTGGTGCTCGATTTCAAGGGGACGCGCTTCCGTCTGCGCGCACTAAACAGCTGGGTCAATCTGTAACTTTGCCGTCGGTGGGTGAACCCGGGCAAGGCCGCTAGTCGATGCTCACAGCTGCAAATAGTCTCGCATGATGGTAAAAATCTCCGGCTGTGTAATGTAAGCCGGTATCCTGCCAAGCCCCTCCCCATTGCTGAACAGCGGTACGCTGGCGCCGGTGTGCTCCTCATGGCTGAAGCTGTTGGTAGCGTAGTTTACTGCCAGCAGACTACCCTCCGGCGTGCGGATGCGAGCCATCCTGCCCGGGGTATAGATCGGGATTGGCGACGCCGAGTAATGGCTTTCGTTCGGCACCAGTTGCGCTGCCTGGGCGTGATCGGCAGTCACCAGTACCAGCGTGTTGGCGTGTGATTGCGCATAGCTGAGGGCCGCAGCGAGGGCCTCCTCGAGCTGCTCCAGCTCACCAATTGAACCGCAGGGCTTGCGCTCGTGGGATTGCTTGTCGATAGAAGCGGACTCGACCATCAGGAAGAAGCCCCGGTCATTGTCTTGTGACAGTCGCGCAAGTGCTGTTTCGGTCATCAGTTGCAGGCTGGGCATTGCGGCCGCAGCGGGGTTGGTCTCGCAATTCATTGGCGTCGGCAGGGTGACTGACCCGAGGTATTGGTGCAGGTGATTGAGCCCGCTTGGTTGTGGCTCTTCGGCGGTGCGCCCATCCTCACCTCGAAGCCTGACCGGCATGGTGCCGGGCGAGAACAACCCCAGGAGTCGACCGGGTGTGCTGGCTTTTATCAGTTCTTTTGTGCTGGTGACAACCTCGAAACCTTGCATCCCGGCCAGTTCAAGTAGTGACACGTTTGTGCCCTCGGCCTTTGGCGCAAAGTGCTTGCTGCCCCCGCCCAGTACCACATCGAGCGGTGAATTGACCAGCTGCTCGGCGATAGAACCTCGCCCACCATTGGCCTTCATATCGTCAGGGCAGGCTGCCAGGAAAATGCCCCGATAGCGCACGTCTTCCATCTCCTCAGGGTTTTGACACAGGCGATGGCTGATATGCGTGGCGAATGCGGCAGGTGTTGCATCGGTGACGCTGGCCGTCGTGACAAGCCCCGTTTTGTAGCCGCCCCTGGCTGCCAGCTCGACAATGGTTTCCACATCCTGATCGCTGCCGGCACTGGTAGCAATGCGCCCGCGGCTGGTCACAGCCCCAGTGGCAATACTGGTGGCGGTGTTGGCCGAGTCGGCGACGTATACCGGCCTGCCGGTCTCATTGTCCTCTATGGCGAGTATCTGGGAATTCGACCGCAGTGGCATCTGGTCCAGTAACAGCCGGCCCGATGCGCCGCGCAGGTAATTGCGGGCTATGGTGATCTGCTGTTCGTCCATGCCGTCACCAATGATCAGGATAACGGCTCGGGGCATTTCAGCGGTGGTGGCCAGTGGCATGGATTTGCTATCGACGGCGAGGGCATTACCGGTGGCAAAAAGCAACACGTAGAGCGCGCTGCGCAGAAGGTGGTGGTGCATAGCTTGTTTGTCGTCAGTCGTATCGGGGCTGGCATTGATACCATGTTGCACCGAGTATTGCATCCCGGATCTGTAGCCCCGGTATTTGCGTTAAACTTCCCGCCCGGGAATCTAATTGCCCTCGCTGGCGGGAAAATTGGGCCTTGCCCTTAACCTTTACGGCTCACTGTGGCAGGATTTGCCCTCCGGCGCACAGTGGCCGGCGCTCAACATGCCAAACTTCCTGTATTCTCCACGCTTTGGCAGGGCACCCGCATCAAAAGTACAATAACGAGGAAGACCCCATGAAAATGATTACTGCGGTCATCAAGCCGTTCAAGCTTGATGATGTTCGCGACGCGCTAAATCAGATCGGAATTTCCGGAATGACAGTGGAAGAAGTGAAGGGTTACGGTCGCCAGAAAGGTCACACGGAGCTCTACCGCGGCGCAGAATACGTGGTGGAGTTCCAGCCCAAGATCCGGCTGCAGCTGGCGCTCAGTGATGATCAGTTGGAGGCGGCAATTGAAGCGATCATCAGCGCTGCCAACACTGGAAAAATTGGCGATGGCAAGATATTTGTCAGCCCACTGGAACAGAGTATTCGCATTCGTACCGGTGAGACCGGTGAAGACGCGCTTTGACGATGGAGAGAGCAATGAAGACATTAAAACAACTGGCGCTGTTGTCCGCTGCGATGCTGGGGTCCGCCAGTGTCAGTGCACAGGAAATTAACGGCGCCGACACCGCCTGGATTCTCACCTCAACTGCGCTTGTATTGTTCATGACCATTCCTGGTCTGTCCCTGTTTTATGCTGGCCTGGTGCGTTCCAAGAACGTGTTGTCGGTACTTATGCAGTGTTTTGCGCTCACCTGCCTGATGTCCCTGGTGTGGTTTGCGGTGGGCTATACCATTGCGTTCGGTAGCGAGGGCGTGGAGCAGGGCAGGTGGATAGGCGATTTTGGCAATATATTCTTTGCCAATATCGGTATGGACTCGGTGACCGGCACTGTGCCGGCCACCCTGTTCGCTATTTTCCAGATGACATTTGCCATCATCACCCCGGCGCTGATCGTCGGTGGTTTTGCGGAAAGAATGCGCTTTTCCGCCATGTTGCTGTTCAGCACCCTGTGGCTGATTCTGGTCTACTCCCCTGTTTGTCATTGGGTTTGGGGTGGCGGCTGGTTGGGAGAGATGGGTCTGCAGGATTTCGCCGGTGGCACCGTAGTGCACATCACCGCCGCGGTTGCGGCGCTGGTGGCGGCGGTAATGATGGGCCCGCGACGCGGTTTTGGCACGGTGGCAATGCCACCGCATAATCTGACCCTGACCGTAGCAGGCGCAGGCATGCTGTGGGTAGGGTGGTTCGGTTTCAATGCCGGGTCAGCGGTTGCCGCAGACAGTAGCGCGGCCATGGCTATGCTGGTTACCCACCTGTCGGCCTCAGCCGGGGCCCTGGCCTGGATGGCAATGGAATGGCTGCGCCACGGCAAGCCGTCCATGTTGGGTACGGTTACCGGCATGGTAGCCGGGCTTGGCACCATCACACCGGCATCGGGCTCGGTAGGCCCTGCGGCCGCCGTAGTTATCGGTCTGACAGCTGGCGTGGTGTGTTATTTCGCCACCAATTACCTGAAAAACAAGCTCAAGGTAGACGACAGCCTGGACGTGTTTCCGGTGCACGGCGTGGGCGGTATCCTGGGTACCCTGTTGGCGGGTATCTTCTGCTCCACGCAACTGGGTATCTTCAGTGGCAACGGTTTCTCCGATGGCATTTCCAGCATCGGTGGCCAGCTGACGGTGCAGAGCATCGGTGTGATTTCTACGCTGGTCTATAGCGCGGTGGTTACGTTTATCCTGCTGAAGGTTGTCGGTGCAATGGTGGGCTTGCGGGTGGACGACGACGAAGAAACCCAGGGTCTGGACCTGGTGCTGCACGACGAGCGCGGTTACGATTTGTAATTGCTTGCAGCGTAACTAGAAGGCCACACATTGTGGCCTTTTTTATGCACAGGGCACGGACAGCGACGAGATAAATGCACTAGCCCCCGGCGATCTTGACCGTGAAACCCCGCTTTTCCAGTTCGATCTTGAGCGCGGGGCGCTGATCTCCCTGTATTTCAATATGATCGCTTTTCAGCGCGCCGCCCACGCCGCATTTTTGTTTGAGCGCTTTGGCCAGCTCGCGCATGTCGCGTTCGGGGAGGCTTATGCCGGTTATCAGGGTAACCGCTTTGCCGCCCCTTCCCTTGGTTTCGCGCCGCAAGCGCACAATGCCATCGCCAACTGACGCCGGGCGATCCCTGCCGCAGACACAATCGGCGACGGGCCGGTGACACTGCGGGCAGAGTCGGCCGACATCCGTTGAGTAAACCAGGTTGTTCTTACTGTTTTTACGCATTTTGTGGCCGTGTCTTTCCGTCTGCTGTGCAATATATTAACCTGCTAGCCCATTGTGAGCAGCCTCCGCGAGGAAGAATCTCGGTTTGACAGATATTGAAGCGCTAAAACAGCAGTTGGACGAAGTGCAAATCCAGATGGCTTACCAGGAGGATACCGTGCGCCTGCTCAATGATGCTCTCTCACTGCAACAGCAGGAAATACTGCTATTGCGACGGCAGCTGCAATTGTTAAAACAGCGGCAGGATGATCAGGACACGGGTCCTGAGACTGGCGCTGCTCCGGCTGAAGACAAACCGCCGCATTACTGATACCACTGGATCTATTCCGCTAATGCTCAGGCTGGCCCCGACTGGACCCGCTTGAGAAATTAATTATGGAGAACCTGAATGACCGAAAGCGTAAGCAAGGACAGCCCCGAACAGGCGGAATTTCGCCAGCACTGCCGCACGTGGTTGGCATCAAACCGCCCGGCTGACCCCCCGGTGCGACTTCCGCTCACTGCGTTGGAGATCATGACTACCGATCAGATGACGTATCTGCAGGCCTGGCAGAAGGCCGCCTATGACGCCGGGCTGGTGGGTTGTGACTATCCCGAGGCAGTGGGTGGTGGTGGTCGCACGGACTGCCAGCGTGTTGCCAATGAGGAGATGCTGGCTGCCCGCACCCCGTATTTTCCCAATATTATTGGTTTGGGTATGGCTGCCCCCACCGTGTTTTACCACGGTCAACCCGCGCTGAAGGAGCGCCTGCTGCCGCGTTTATTTTCAGGTGAGGACATCTGGTGCCAGGGCTTCAGTGAGCCGGGCGCGGGTTCTGACCTGGCCAGCGTGCAGACATTTGCCGAGCGCAAGGGTGACAAATGGGTGATCAACGGCCACAAGGTCTGGACTTCACTGGCACATTTTGCCGAGTGGATGATCCTGCTGTTGCGCACCGACAAATCCCACAAGTATGACGGCCTGTCCTATTTCGTCGTGCCCATTCAATCTGAGCTGGGCAAGAGCGTAACTGTGCGGCCGTTAATCAAAATTACCGGCGAGACCGGATTTAACGAGGTGATATTTGACAACCTCGAGGTGGATGACAGTTACCGTCTGGATGAACTGGGCAAGGGCTGGCAGGTGGCCATGACAACCCTGTTACACGAGCGCGGTGCGGGAGAATTGCAGACTCCCCGGGCCGGGGGCCTGCGCAGCAAGGACAGTCACTCGTCTACCGCCGGCAATCTCATAGAACTGGCGCGCAACACGCAACGGGAGGGTCGGCCCGCGGCCCAGGATCCTCTGCTGAGGGACCGGATCATGCAGCAGCTCATTTGCGAAACCGGCCTCGCCCAGAATCAGCGCCGGGCGCGGGTGCCAGACCTGCTGGACCACCCGATGCGCCTGCTGCTGCAGAACAAACTGTTGGCCAGTGAAATCAGTCAGAACACGGCAGAGCTTGCACTGGAAGTCGCAGGAGCCAGCGCATCACTCTACCTTGGTGATGAGAATGCACCCGCAGGAGGGCAGTGGAATCTCTCCTATATGAATTCCTATGGCATGACCATCGCCGCGGGCACCAGCGAAGTACAGCGCAATATTCTGGGCGAGCGTGTACTCGGCCTGGCGAAATCCAAGTGAGGAGAGCAGCATGAAACAACCGGACAATTTTGGTTTTGGCGAGGAGGCCTCGCTGTTAAAGGCCTCGGCGCGCAAGTTTTTCAGTGAAAAATTCCCCACTACGACCCTGCATGCACTGGTGGCGGCGGATCACAGCCCCGAGCGCAGCAGCGAGTGTCTTTGGGACCGCGAACTGTGGCAGGAAATGGTGGACCTGGGTTGGACCATGTTGGCCGTTCCCGAGGCGGCTGGCGGTGTGGGTATGCCCGCAGTTGCGGTAGCAGGTCTGGCCGAGGAATTGGGGCGGGCGGCCTTTCCCTGTCCGCTGCTGGGCACCATCAATGCGAGCTATGTACTGGCGGCTTGCGGCCCGGATGGTGAGCAGGCCCTGGCAGAGATTGCCGAAGGCTGTGCAGCCAGCCTGGCCGTTACCAATGCGCAGGGTAGTTGGGCGCCGGGGGACACCGACGTGAGTGACACCGACGGCAAGCTCAGTGGAACCGCATGGTACGTGCAGGACGCCCGTAAAGTGGAACGCCTGCTCGTTAGCGCCCGCTGCGACAACGGTATTGCATTGTACTGGGTCGCCAGCGATGCGGCTGGCGTTACGGTGCGCGAAGATACCATCAGCGACCTCACCAGGGATCAGGCCCACATACGTTTTGATAATGTAGCGGCGAGCAAGGTCTGTGCCAACGGCCTGGCTGCCCTGGGTCAGGCCCTGCCCGCCATCTGGACAGTGCTGGCGGCGGACATGGTCGGAGCCGCCGAGTGGCAACTTCAGACCACGGTAGAGTATGTGGGTACCCGCCAGCAGTTTGACCACCCGCTGGGTTTTTTCCAGGCGGTTAAACATCCTCTGGTCGATGTGATGCTGCAAATAGACCAGGCCAAGTCACTGGTGTACAACGCGGCCTGCGCGATCGACAGCGAGCCGGAGCGGGCGGCACAATACGCCCATATGGCGAAGGCTTCTGCCAGTGACATGGCCGCCTTTGCCTCGGGCCGTTCTGTGCAGTTGCACGGGGGCATAGGTTTCACCTGGGAGTGCTTTGTTCACCTGTATTTCAAGCGGCAGAAGCACAGCCAGGTTTTGTTTGGTGATGCCTCCTGGCACCGCGCCCGGCTTGCCGACATTGTGATTGGCCCGCTACCGCAGGCGGCCGCCTGAGTCTCAGCAGGGAAGGAGAGGGTACTCGCATGAACTGGAAAGTGGTCGCGGCCGTGATAGTCGCCCTGGCAGTGGGTTTTGGTGTGTTGCTGCGCATAGCCACCCGTATACCCCAGCCGCCGGAACAGCAATTATTCATCAATGGCAGCATTCTGACCATGGACGGGGACAACCTCGTGGTTGAAGCCCTGGCCACTCGTGGTGACCGCATCGAGGCCGTGGGCAGCACGGAGGACATCATGGCACTGGCAGAGGAGGGTGCCGAGGTGAACGACCTGCGTGGCCGCACCCTGCTGCCGGGGTTTATCGATGCACACGGGCATTTTCCCGGCTCGGGGCTGAAAGTCATCGCCGCGGACCTCAACAGTCCGCCCATAGGCACCCTGACCACTATGGATGAGGTATTACTGGCCCTGGCGCAGCAGGCCGAGAACACACCCGCCGGGGAGTGGGTGTCCGGTTTCGGTTACGACGACACCCTGCTGGTGGAACAGCGGCACCCGACGCGTGCGGAACTGGATGCGGTATCCAGCGAACATCCGGTGGTGGCCATGCACATTTCCGGTCATATGTTAGTGGCAAACAGCCTCGCACTGGCGGAGGTGGGCATTGCTGCGGACACACCCAATCCCGAGGGCGGCATTATCGGGCGGCTACCGGGTTCCCAGGAGCCCAACGGCTTGTTGGAAGAAACCGCACGGCTGTCTGTTATGGTCAAAATGCAGGATATGAGCCTGATCGATACCTATCAGTTGATCAGGGCAGCAGCGGCGGAGTATTCCGAAATGGGTGTCACCACTGCCCAGTCGGGCGGTGTCAGCCGGGAACTCGCCAAAGGGTTATCCCTGTTCAGCAAGCTCGGCGTCATTCCCCAGCGCCTGGTGTTATTTCCCTTCGAAACCGAGTTCGGAGACTCCCTGCTGAACGGCGATTATGACCCCGCTGATTACAGCGGCGAGAGAGTCGTTATGGGGGCGATAAAATTGGTGGCCGACGGCAGTATCCAGGGCTTCACCGGTAACCTCAGCGAGCCTTACTACACACCCTATCATGGGGATGCCAACTACCGTGGCTATGCGTCCATACCCCGCGAGAAGTTGTTCTCACAGGTTGCAGCTCTGCACAGGGCCGGCTATCAGATTGCGATACATGGCAATGGTGATCAGGCCATCGAGGATATTCTCGACGCATTTGAGGCCGCCCAACAGGACAATCCCGTGGCGGACCCCCGCATGATACTGATTCATGCGCAGATGGCGCGGCGGGACCAGATTGCCAGAATGAAGGCACTGGGTGTCACCCCCAGCTTTTTCTCCGCCCACACCTGGTACTGGGGGGACAGACATCGCGATATGTTCATGGGCCCCGAGCGGGCCGCGGTGATGAGCCCGGCAAGGTGGGCGCAGGATTTTGGACTGCGTTTCAGCTCTCATCTGGATACACCGGTAACGCCGATGCTGCCTCTGCAAGCGGTGTGGAGCCAGGTATTCCGCACAACTTTCGGTGGCGATGTGCTGGGGCCGGAGCAGCGCATAGGCGTGATGGATGCCCTCCGGGCTGTGACTATTGATGCTGCCTGGCAGGTATTTCAGGAAAGCAACAGAGGCTCGCTGGAAGCGGGCAAGTACGCTGACCTGGTGGTGTTATCCGGCAACCCGCTGGAAAACCCGCTGCAGCTGCGTGAACTGGTGGTGGAGCAAACAATCATCGGCGGCGCAACGGTTTATCGCAGGCCGTGAAGAGCGAGGGCACAGTGCCTAAACTGGTCAAAATATCGGCAGAAAAAGCCTGCTGGCAAGCCACAGGCGACTTTATCGTCGATAGCGTGGACACTCGCGAGTCATTCCGATATAAATAGCCAAACGGCCCGGGCGGAAATCCTGCTTGCGCTGTTTTCAGCCGTCAGGGGAAACGAGCCGTAATATGTACCGCTACAGTGTTGATAACGCCGTAACTTACACCTCCGAAGATTTTGTGCTCTTCAGGGAATCGCCCTTCGCTTGCTGGATGGAACGACTGTCCCTGGAAAACCCCGACCACGGTATCCCGCCAGACGTAGGCAGCCTGGCTCCGGGAGACACCACCGAGCCCCAGGACGATATGGCAGATACCCTCAGAACAGAGGGCAAGGACGTGCGCCTTATCGATTGGGACCTGGACGAGCCCGAGCGTCGCACTGCTACATTGGAGGCAATGCGCAAGGGCGCGGACTTTATCGTCAACGGCCAGTTGGCGCTGGGTCCGCTGTCGGCAAGGGTGAATCTACTGGTGCGGACCAGTGGCTATTCCGAGCTGGGAGATTATCTTTATATTCCCTGCAGTACCCAGGCAGAGGCCGGTCAACATGCCGAGTTTAGGCTGTGTTTTCTGGCGGACCTGCTGCACAGCCTGCAGGGGCAGCTACCGCCTCAAATCCTCATCATACGCGGTGGTGATGACCTGATTCCGTTAGAAACAGAGAGCTATATTTACCACTACCGTGCGGTGAAGCAGCGCTTCATGGAAACCATGCGTGGTTTTCGTAAGCATCGCATGCCAGATCCTGCAGAATCAGTCCATTTTGGACGTTGGTCGGATTGCGCCCACGAGGTACTCAAACAGCGATTGTGCCGGGAGGAACAGGTTGCTGAAGACGTCCCCGATGACGACTACCAGGAGCCGGTGCGCAAGGCGGCAGGTGTTGCCACTGGCAGCGGGGACACATTGGATCTGGAAGCCAGGCAGGAATCTGAGCCCGAGCCGACTCCGGCAGTTACAACAGTCGCAGACAGGGGTGCTAGTGTGGAAGCTGCCAATACCTCCAGATTTACGCTGGCTGAGCAGGCGCATCTGCTGACACCTGGCACCTACAAGGCCGGTCCTGGTGTTTATCGCATCGGGCGGCCAAAAGGCTCCAGTTCCGGTAGGCAGGGGGCGTTTAATACAAGCGGCCCAGAGCAGGCTACTGTCGACGCAGTTTCTGCGGCCTCAGCCGATATCACACCCGGGGTCAAGCCCCAATACTGCCGGCGCGCCTCCGATAAAGCCCTGCTGAATCTGGAATTCATTGGCAGTGACCCGGATGTCCCCGGGGTGGCCCCCGACACCGTTGCGGTACCTGAGATGGCAGCTGAGTCTGAGGGTGCGCCAGAAGTAGAGCAGCCCTCGGCGGCCAGTACGGCACCTGCGCCCAGTCTGCGTGATCCGCGCCGCAACGCCCAGCGTGAACTGAGGTCGCCTAAGCAGGCCCCGCCTGCGGCACTGGGTTACGATTCGGTGTGGAGCTTACCGGTTGATGAGCCGGCAGCATCAAAGGAGGAGAGCCATGGGCAGAATTCCGGATGGGGGGAACCCTTGCCCCAGATCGACCGACCGGTAGCTGTTGCTCACCCCGGCATCGATATGGACGCCACGCATGTGCCATCACCGCCACCGACGTTGACTACCGCTGATATTGAACTCCCCGTTGACACGGGCATCAACGACGAGAAAGTCGAGCACGGTTTCGGCCAGGCCGGCAGTGATCGGCGCAGGGCAGGGGCTCAGCCCGTCAACAGCTTGTTTAGCGAACGCGTGTCGGCCGACAAGGCGCCGGGCGAGGGCAATTTCAGCAATAGCCTGATGACCAGTGACACCCTGGACGACTGAACACCCCAATTAATCGGGCTGTGCGATGGCGGATATCAGTCTTCGTCGACCCACACCTTGCGCAGCGGTTCACCAAAGTCATCGTAAATGGTTTTTCGTCTGGGCCTGGGTAGTCGGCTTGTGCTGCGCACCGGTCCACGCCGGGGCTTCAAGCGCCGTCTGGCTTCAATGGCGGCGACGACCTCGGGTATAGGTGTTCGCGGCAGGGGAGGCTCAAGGAACAGCCTGCGGTTCAGGAACAGCGGTGGGTCGCCGGGGTCTTTGCCGCTGACGCCGGTGGGAACGTTTTCCACCTCACCACCGCCATTGAGGAAACCCTCCATCTCGCGCAGCAGCCTGGCGCGCTCGTCCGCCTTTGATACAGGCTTTTTCAAATTGACCTGCTCCCGGTCGACAATGCCCAAACCGGGCAGTATACCGCCGAACTTTTACAATTACAGGTCGCGCTACCCTCGCCCCGGGGCATCTTAAAGAAACTCCCGCCGCAAGCGGGCTCCGGGACCGGTTTCCTGCAGCTGCACCTCGCCGTCCACCACATCGATGCCCAGAGTGGCGAAAATTGTGTCAAAAGCCGGAACAGTCGTGGTGGACGCGAATTCGTCGTAGAGATTTCCAAACACCGTTACGCCATTAAGCTGGTCCAGCTTGGCCACTATTTGTGGTACCGACAGACTTTGATCGGCGCAACAGTCGTTGAGTTTGCCGAGGGCCTTGTCGAGACTAAGCGCCCCACCAGACTCCAGCCGCAGACGGGTGTCCGCAGCCAGGAAATAGACTGCTCCACTCCAATAGACTCGCATAAAGCCGCCGTTTTCGCGCATGTTGTCGCTGACCCCGCGCAGGGATTCGCCGTCGAAGCTGGTGTCATTCCGGCCGCGTTGAAAACCGTCGTGGATTTTCTGCCACATTTCCCGCTCGCTGATAAGCCCCATACGGGCCTGAAGAATGTACTGGTAGTAACTGGCGAGCCCCTCGATGAACCAGGCGTCGCCCCAGCCTCTGTAGGGTATCAGCAGATGTGCCAGCTCGTGGTAACTGGTCCAGGCGCGCTGTAGTTCTTGACCGGAGGCATGCGTCGAAGTGAAAAACTCGACACTATTGATATCGCCGCGGTGGACCTGAGCCCAGGGAATAGGGTCGCTGGCGCTGGCCGCTGTTGGTGCCACGGTTATCTGCCAGTGCTGTGCCGGCCAATGACCGTAGACCTGCCGCAGGGCTTCCGCAATATATTCAATCCAGATCAGCAGCTCACTTTGCATATCACCCGTGAATTCTGCGCTGATCAGGACTTCGAGTTGACGCCCATCCTGATACATCAGATGACGGGTGTTGCCATCAGGCGCTCCCTTTGTTGCTGCAACAGGGAGCAGGGTCAACAAAATCACTGTTGCCAGAAGTGCCCTGAAACCCCGGGGTTTCATTTTGTTCCAGTACTTTTCGGGGGTGTTTGCCCGGGCGCATTGAAACCGGCGAGTTCGGCCATGTGTGTAAACAGCCGGAATATATCCGTGGCCTCTTGCGCCCCGGAAAATTCCCGGTACAGGGTGTCAACATTGACTGCGATGCGCTCCGGATCAGCCCAGGCAGCGTACTCGCCCAGTTCAATATCCCTGGCCGCTTCCAGCGCCCCCATGCCCGCGTCGTATCGGCTGCGCGCCTGATCGCGCACATACTCCAGGTACTCCCGTACCCTGGCGACACCGCGCTTGTCGGTCATAGGGCCGTGCCCGGGAACAATGTAGTCCACATCCATACCCTCAATCAGCTCGCAGGCCTTTATCCAGTTGGCGACTGGGCCCTGCCACATAATGGGGGTGCCCTCGATAAAGAGGATGTCGCCGGTAAAGACCGTGCGATCCCGGGGCGAATGTACCAGCACATCACCGCGGGTGTGAGCTGGCCCTACCTCTATCAGCCGTACAGGTTTGTCTCCTACCAACAGGTCCAGTTCACCGTCGAAGGTGCAATTGGCTGGCGTGTGCTTTATTCCGGCAAATTGGAACTGTCCAAAGCAGTGCAGGAAATACTCCCCCACCTTGCCCATGGTGGCCGCCGTTGCCATGATGGCTGCCAGCGCTTCGGGCGGCAGCTCGTTCATTTCTGCTGCGGAGGCTGAAGAGGCAATAATACGGGCGTCAGCGACTAATTCGTTACCGTGACAATGGTCGCCATTGGCGTGGGTGTTCACAAGGGTGTCAATGGCGTTGGCTCGCGGTTCAGCCCTGCGCATGGCGCGCAACATCTCATCTGTCAGTTTCAGGTCGAACAGCGTGTCCACCAACAGGGATTCCTCCCCGTCGACTATCAGGCCGGCGTTGCTCCAGCCCCAGCTGGCAGTGGGTGCCAGCCAGGCGTAGGCGCTGGCTGTCAGGTCTTGCAGGCCGGATGGAGGCAATGTGGCCATGAGTTTTCTCGCTGCAGGTGGAATTGCCAATACTACGCAGATTTACGGCAGAATACAGGCACAAGGTTTTCTCCTGGCCCGACAATCTGGTTTAATGCGGGACCCGACTGTGCTGGAAGCTGTGCATGAACGCGATTCGCTCAACGCTGGTGTTTATCTGGCTTGTGCTAACACTGATACCCTGTGGCATAGCCCTGCTGATTGCCTCGCTCTTTCTGAGAGACGAGAAGGTCTGGTGGTGGTTTGCCGTACCCTGGCTGCGCGGTGTGGTGGAGGCGGCCCGGCTGATTGGTGGGGTTAAATACCGCCTGCACGGCGAAGAAAACCTGCCGGCGGCTGACGATATGCGCAGGGTGATACTCTGTCCCAAGCACCAGTCCACCTGGGAGACGTTTTACTTCCCCAGCATGACCTCGCATCCACTGGCCTATGTTTTCAAGAAAGAGCTGTTGAAGATCCCGTTTTTTGGCTGGAGTATCGGCGCCCTCAATATGATTCATATTGACCGCAGCAAGGGTAAAGAGGCCTGGACCAAGGTGGCTGAGCAGGGGCGGATATTGATGGACCGTGGCAAGTGGATGATCATGTTTCCCGAGGGCACGCGCACGGAGCGCGGTACCAAGGGCAGTTACAAGGCCGGCGCCACTCGCCTGGCTGTTGCCACCGGCGCCTATGTTATTCCTATAGCCGTAACATCTGGCCGTTGCTGGCCTCGTCGGTCGTTCTCCTTTCGGCCGGGTATTATCGATGTTTCCATAGGCGCCCCGGTCTCGGCCGAGGGTAGGGAGCCGGGGGAGTTGATGGACGAAATCGAGCGTTGGATCGAGTCGGAAATGCACCGCCTCGACCCCGAGGCATACACCAGGTAACGAGGGGAATTCCATGTCTTCAGGTAAAATTGGCTGTCTGGTACTTTATGTGGTGCTGGCAATGTTGGCGATTACACAAGCGGGTACGTCGGTGGCGACCCTCGCGGTTTGGGCACTGCTGATTGTGGCGGTGGTGCACACGATTGAAATGCTGGTCCTGTTCCGCCTCTGCCAGAGCGCCCCGGGCTCATTGCCGGGTAACCTGCTGCAGGTGTTTTTGTTTGGCTATTTTCACATGGTTGAAATGAAGGCGCCGTCGTGACCATTCAGACCCGATATATAGAGTACTCCCTCAATGATGTGATTTTCGAGGGCTTGTTGGCCTGGGATGACGAGCTGTCCGGGCCGCGGCCGGCCGTTGCCGTGGCGCATACCTGGGCCGGACGCGGAGCGTTCGAGGAGAGTAAGGCCGTCGAGCTCGCCGGCTGTGGCTATGTCGGTTTTGCCATGGACCTGTACGGCAAAGGGGTGCTGGTAGAGGGCGTGGAACAGTGTGCTGCACTGATGGCGCCTTTAATGGCGGATCGCGCGTTGCTACAGCAAAGCATCGGCACAGCCGTATCGATATTGCGGGAGCAGCCGGAAGTCGACGCAGCCAATGTCGCGGCGATCGGTTACTGTTTCGGCGGCCTTAGCGTGCTGGACCTCGCCCGCAGTGGCAGCGACGTGAGGGGTGTCGTCAGTTTTCATGGCCTGTTTACCCCGCCCGAAAATACCTCCTCCACCAAGATCAAAGCAAAAGTGTTGTGCTTACACGGTTATGACGACCCCATGGCCGAGCCCGAGGCCATGGTTGCACTGGCTGCTGAGCTCACGACGGCGGGTGCTGATTGGCAGATACATGCCTACGGCAATACGGTTCACGCGTTTAGCAATCCTGCGGCGGATAACCCACAGATGGGCACGGTTTACAGTGAATCCGCTGATCGTCGCTCGCGTCAGGCGCTGATGAACTTTCTACAGGAGATTTTTGGCTGACCGTAGATTGGCTCAGGGAACCAGTACCGCAGCACCGTTGAATCGACCCTGGCGCAGGTCTTCCAGCGCCTCGTTGGCCTGCTCTAGCGGGTAGGGGTGCACACTGGTTGTCACGGGAATCTCGGCCGCCAGCGGCAGGAATTCCTGGCCGTCACGGCGGGTGAGGTTTGCCACCGAACACAGCTGCCGTTCTCCCCATAATAAATCATAGGAAAATGCGGGAATTTCGGACATGTGGATGCCCGCACAAACAACTTGCCCGCCCTTGCGCACCGCCGCCAATGCCAGTGGCACCAACTCGCCCTGTGGTGCAAAAATAATTGCACCGTCCAATACCTCAGGCGGTTGCTCCAGAGAGCTTCCCGCCCAGACGGCACCAAGACTGCGGGCAAATTCCTGTGCACTGTGATCACCCTCCCGGGTGAAGGCAAAGACTTTCTGGCCACGGTACGCGGCCACTTGCGCCAGTATGTGTGCCGCGGCACCAAAGCCGTAAAAGCCAATAGTGTCAACCGATTCGAGCATCCGGTAGGCGCGATAGCCGATCAGGCCCGCGCACAATAGCGGCGCGGCCTGCAGATCGTCGTAGCGCGGGGGGAGGGCAAAGCAGTAGGTGGCGTCCGCCACGGTATACTCCGCGAAGCCACCGTTGATCTGGTAGCCGGTATAGCGCGCCTCGTCGCACAGGTTTTCCTTGTCATGCTGGCAGTACCAACAGTGCCCGCAGCTGCCGCCAAGCCAGGGAACGCCTACCCGTTGCCCCACCTCGAAGCCGCCGGTGTCGGAGCTGATCTCCACCACGGTACCAACGATCTGGTGGCCTGGAATAAGCGGTAGCACGGGCTCGTCAAGCTCGCCGTCCAGCACGTGCAGATCTGTTCTGCAAATGCCGCAGGCTGTCACCTTGATAAGTAACTGCCCGGGCCCTGGCACGGGCCTGGGCACCTCTTGCAGTACAAGCCCTGTACCTGGTTTTTGCAATACCATGGCCCGCATCAATTGCTTGTTCGCCGTGCGGTTATTCATCAAGTGCCTCGCTGATGGTGTCACAGAATGTTTCAAGTATCTGGATGCGGGCATACGGTTTGTTGTTGCCAGCTACCAGCGTCCAGGGTGCGGTACGGGTGCTGGTATGGGCGACCATCTGGTCTACCGCAATTTCGTAGTCGTGCCATTTTTTCCGGTTGCGCCAGTCTTCATCCGTGAGTTTGTGTTGTTTATGTGGTGTGTTCTGGCGCGCGAGGAAGCGTTTTTCCTGTTCGTCCTTGCTGATATGTATCCAAAATTTTAACAGGATGACACCGTGGTTTACCAACTGTTGCTCGAATTGGTTGATTTCGCTGTAGGCCCGTTGCCACTCTGCCGTTGTGGCAAGATTCTCCACTCGCTCGACAAGGACTCGTCCATACCAGGACCTGTCGTAAAATGTGCCGCGGCCGTCGCGCTGTAACTGGCGCCAGAAGCGCCATAGATAGTGCTGGGCGCGCTCTTCATCGGTTGGGGCTGCGAACTGTAGCAGGCGGAAAAGCCGCGGGTCGATAGCACGGGTTACGCGGCGAATCGCCGAGCCCTTACCGGCGGCGTCCCAGCCTTCAAAAACGGCCACTATAGAGCGTTGTTGCCGATAAGCGCGCCATCCCAGATCGCGTAAGGTGCTCTGGTGATTCTCCAGATCCTTTTTGTACATCTTGCGATCTATAGTGAGCGACAGGTCTACACTGTCGAGTACCGTGGGTTGGCTCTCGACCAGTGCAATCTTCGCCGGGCCGGGGGGAAGCGCAGCTGGGGCCTGCCGGTTGGCATGTGACTGCATGGCCTCAAGTATCAGTTCGCCGGCGGTGAAATCCCGATAATTGCCGTCCTCAGCCTCTATCAGCTGCCATGGACTGTGGCTGGAATCGGTGGCCAGAATCAACTGTTCCGACACTTCCAGTGTGCGATTGTATTTGCCCCTTAATTCGTAGGGCTGGTCAGTGCCACGCAGACTCATCTGGCGGTGAGGTGAGGCGTCCCGCAAGCGTATCTGCTGTGTGTCGTTGCTAATATGTAACCACAGCTTTATCAGCAGCGCACCGTCGTCTGTGAGCAGCCGTTCGAAGGTCTCAATTTGCTTGCAATACAGGGCGAATTCGTCCGCCTCCATCTCGCCGCCAACAGCGGCCTGGGCGGGGCGGGTATACCATGAGCCGAGAAATATCCCCATCGTGCTGCGGGGAGGAAGGCTGCGCCAGAAGCGCCAGAAAAATGGCCTGGACTCCTCCTCATCGGAGTGCTCCCAGAAGGTGTTGGTTTCTATCCAGCGTGGATCCATCCACTCGTTCAGCTGTTGCACCAGCGAGCCCTTACCTGCGCCATCAAGGCCCGCCAGCACGATGATCACGGGGTAGTCGCGTTTCGCCAAGTCGAGTTGCGCCAGCAGTAAATCTTCGCGCAAGGGTTTTTTTAACTTGTTGAACTCGCTGTCATTCAGGCGCTTGCCCACTTCGAGGGTTTCAAACATATAGGGCCCACAGATACGGCTATCCGCTTACTTTATCGTATTTTTGCTATCGGCATCAGACTATAATCGAGTCCTGTAATATTCGAGGTAGTGAAATCATGGGTTTTTACGACAAGCATATCTTGCCGCGAGTTATCAATTGTGCCTGTGGCACCAAGCCAATCATGAAACAACGCGAAAAAATTGTGCCGCGAGCCAGTGGTACCGTGCTGGAAATCGGTATTGGTACAGGTCTGAATCTTCCATACTATGACGCGTCCAGGGTTGAGCGACTGATAGGCCTTGATCCATCTGAAGAGTCCTGGAAACTGGCAGGTGAGCGGGCGGCGCACCTGGACTTTGATGTGGAGTTCATCGGCCTGCCCGGCGAGCAGATACCTCTGGATGATAACAGCGTCGATACGGTGATGGTGACCTTTTCCCTGTGTACTATCCCCGATCCCGTGTCGGCACTTAAGGGCATGGGCAGGGTATTGCGCCCGGGAGGCAGCCTCTATTTTTGTGAACACGGCTGCGCGCCGGACCCCTCTGTGCGCAAATGGCAGGACAGGATAGACCCCCTGTGGAGCAAGATTGTCGGCGGTTGCCACCTCAATCGCGATATTCCCGCGCTATTGGACGCGGGTGGCTTCAATATTGCGGAGATGAAAACCGCCTACGTGCCGGGCACTCCGCGGTTTGCCGGTTACAATTTCTGGGGGACGGCGTTGCAGGCCTGATTCTGTCTCCCATTACCTGTGCTGACTATGCGGTATCTCTGTTGTTGTTTATGCGCGGCACTGTGGCTTCTGGCGCTGCCAGCGGGCGCCGCGTCGTCCTCTGCCGTCCTGAAATACACATTGGTGGGGCTGGAGGGCAGCCTGAAAAAAAATGCTCGAGCCTGGTTGGGGAAGCTGCCCGTCACCTCGCAAGACCGGGCCAATTTTCTTGCAACCTACGAAGACCGGTTGGAAGACAGCCTCAAAGCTCTCGGTTATTACCGACCCGATATCAAAACAACGCTGGATCGTACTGAACCTGTTTGGTCGCTGGAAATTGAAGTGATACAGGGGCCGCCGGTGGTAATCAATACCATCAGCGTGGAAATGTTGGGGGCGGCGTCCACGGATGAGGCATTCCTGCACCTGTTGCAGAACTCGCCATTTAAAGAGGGCGATGTATTCAATCACGGCGACTATGAGAGTTTCAAAAATAAAGTGCTCACAATGGGCCAGGAACGGGGCTATGCCAAGGCCCGTTTTTCCGAGAGCAAAGTCACCGTCAATGTCGAGAGTAACCAGGCGGATATCTACCTGCACTATGAGTCAGGTCAACGCTTTCGCTTCGGTGTTGTTGACTACAGCGAGTTTGCTCTGGAGCCCGAACTGCTGACAGAACTGCAGCCGTTTAAAGAGGGCGATTACTTTGATCAGTCTCGCCTGCAGTTTTTTCAGGCGCAGCTGCAACGTACAGGTTACTTTTCCGGCGTTGTTATCAAACCCCTTTTTGAACAGGCGGTGGACTATCGGGTGCCGGTCTCCGTAACTCTGCTCCCTGCCCGGCGGCACAGTTTTGACGTCGGTATAGGGTATAGTACCGACACGGAAGAACGGGTGTCACTCACCTGGCGAACGCCCTTGCTGAATCGCTACGGGCACAGCCAGATAACACGCATTTCCTATTCAGCCATCAACCCCAGTGGTCAGTTCACTTACACCATTCCCCTGAGCCATCCTCTGGACGATGTGCTTCACCTGTCCGCTTTGTTGGAAGACAATGAGTACGGTGATATCGACACCAACCAGTGGGAAGTGGGTGCCCAGCGGGAAATTCGCAGCGGCAAGTGGGTGTACAGTTACTCTCTGCGAGAACTGACAGAATCCTGGAATCTGAAAGGCACTGATTTTAACAACAATTATACGTTGCCGGGCTTTGCTGTTTCCCACAGTACCCGGCTGGGATCAGTGGTGGACCCCAGCGGTGGCCTGAACCAGTTTTACAAGCTGGAGGGCGGTGGAGCGGATTGGGGTTCCGACATTAATCTGCTCAGGGCCACGGCTAACTACCGTTATGTTGTTACCCCGGTGGTGGATCATCGCGTTGTAGTACGGGCGTCGCTGGGTGCTGTTTTCATAGCGAAGAGCGACCGAGACAAGCTGGCGCCGTCTCTTGGTTTTTTCGCCGGTGGTTCGCAAAGCATTCGGGCTTTCGGTTACCAGTCCATTGGCAATGATATAAAAGTTCAGAAGAACGATGGCAGTGAACAGAACCTGGTCATAGGAGGAGACCGGCTTGTTACGGCCTCTCTTGAGTATCAGTACTATTTCACTCCAACCTGGCGTGGTGCGATTTTTGTTGATGGGGGAGATGCCTTTGACTCCGGCGATTTTGATATGCATGTCGGGCCGGGCTTCGGCATACACTATATTTCTCCCGTGGGTGCAGTGCGATTGGAGTTCGCCAACAGTGCAAGCGACGACGACCCGTCGTGGCGTATGGTGCTGAATATAGGGGCTGAATTTTGAAACGGCTGATATGGTTTTCACCCGCATGGCTGTTGCTCCTGCTGTTCATCGCCTGCGTGCTGGTTCCCTTCACTGAGAGCGGTAGCCGATGGGTTCTGGAAAATGCCAGCCGTTTTCCGGGGCTCGAATTGGAGTACCAGGGCGGGACGCTGGCAGGCGAACTGAAAATTCGACACCTCGGCTGGACTGGACAGGGTATCGACATCGCGTTGAACGGCGTGAATTTACAGCTGTCATTGGGCTGTTTATGGCACAGCAGTGTTTGTTTCGAGAAATTGTCTGCGCAGGAACTGAACATCGCATTGCTCAGCGATTCAGATGAGGTGATAGCTGTGGAGCCTGTCGATGATTCGCTCATCGAGTTTCCAGTACCGCTGTCGGCCGAGATGTTGCTGATCGACGCACTCGCGGTGACATGGGATGGTGGCGAATGGCGGCAGGGCAATTTCCAGGCGGCTGTGGAGATAAGCGGCTCCAGGGTACAAGTAACTCGCGCTGTGGTGCGCAACGCGAAATTTACACTGCGTGACACCGGGGGCTCCGTGGAGCCTTTCGAACTTCCGGAAATCTCACTGCCACTGGAATTACAGTTGGATGGATTGCTGCTGGAACAGGGCAACTGGGACCTGTACGGAGACATCGGGGAGTTGCAATCATTGAGCCTGAAAGGCCACTGGCAACACAACTCGTTACAAGTCGAGGAACTGCAATTGCAGTCTGTGAATACAGGCCGGTGGCAGGCTGCGGCAGATGTGGAATTTGCCGGGAATTGGCCGGTAAATATCGAGGGCACGGGTGAATTACCGGAGATTCCGGGCTGGCCAGAATTGCTGCTGCGCAATATCTCCTTCGATATCGCCGGGACGCTCGATGCCCTGGCTGTAAACGCGGGCATCCCCGGGCGCTTTGCGCTGTCCGCCAACGCCACGCTGAACGCGCTTAATTCGCAGCTGCCCTTTCAACTGCAGGCGTCACTGGAATGGCCCGATAAGCTGGCCTTGTCAGAATTTATGGAGCTGCCGCAAGCGATGGCGGCTTTCACTCTTACCAGTCCGATACGCCTGGTGGCCAACGGCGACCTGCAGCGGCAGGTTTTTCAGCTGCAGGCGAGCGGTGACGCCCCGGCTTACCCCGGTCTCGCTTTACAGCTTGCGGGTTCGCATCACGCTCCCCGGGTCGAGATAGACGACTTCCGTCTGCAGGATGCCAGCGGTGCCAACACGCTGTGGGCCCGCGGTAAACTCGACTACGAAGACGCGTTAAAAGTGTCTGCGCTGCTGGAGTCCAGTGGGTTGGATCTGGCGAGTTTAGGAGACTACAGTTCCGCCTCGCTGGAGGGCCAATTGCACTTGCTGGCGAACCTGGATGGCGAGCAGTGGGATGTGGCGGTATCTGATGTTGATATACAAGGCGAACTGGACGGCGTGCAGGGCAGGGTCAGCGGTTATGCCGGTATTAACAGCCAGCTGCGTTTGCAGGCCAGCGATTTGCGGGGCGATGTCAAAGGCAGCAAGGTAGTCCTGCTCGCACCCGGCGGCAGCGCTGGCACAGCCACGGCGCAGCTGTCTGTGGCAGACCTGGGTGTGTGGTTGCCCGGCGCCCATGGGAAATTTTCCCTCGAGGCCCTGGCCGCAGAGGATTGGAAAAAATTTACTCTGTCCGGCTCTGCCGACGATGTGCGCTGGCAAGACCTGAAAATAGTTAATGGCGAGATCAGTGGCCAGTATCAAAGCGCAGACGAGGGGCATTTTCAATTAGACATCGGTCTCGCAGATGTCGCATTCGGCAAAATCGAGCTGGGCGATACCCGCTTGTCTGCGCGTGGCAACAGTGTGGGTCAGACAGTGTCTCTCCATACACAGGGCGATATCGCCGGGTCGCTTGAACTGAGTGGTGGTTTCGAAGGTGATGAGGGTGAGTGGCAAGGTCACCTCGCTTCCACCACGCTGCAAACCGGCGAAGGAAACTGGCACCTTCAGGCCCCTGTGGCTGTTCACTTCGTGTCGGTCAAGCCGCAAATGAAGGTCGAGGCACACTGCTGGTACTTCCGTCAAACACGTATTTGCCCGGGTGAGACGATACTCGGGGAGGAGGGCAGCGCCAGCGTTGCGTTGGAGGGGAATCTGGACGAACTCTCCGAACTCCTGCCGGAGTACCTTGAACTCAAGGGTGCACTCTCGGCCAGCGCCGCGGCGAGCTGGGCCACCGGGCAGCCGCTCGCTCTCGACGGAGAGATACAGGGGCGCGACATCGTATTTACGCGGCATTACGGTGAGGGCGAGTCCGGCAGCGTTGACTGGGAGCGGCTGGATGTAAAAGTCCATCATGGAGCCGAAGGTCTGTCCCTGGACGCTACACTTGTGCGTGCCGGGAAGCAGATAGCGGGCATTAATGTACTGCTACCGTTAAATCGGGACGAGCCACTTTCGGGTCATATCGATGTGGTGGATGCAGAGTTGGCCATGTTCGAGCCCTTTGTACCGTGGATGTCGGCAGTGCGCGGTGACCTGCGTGGCAACCTGCAACTGGGCGGGACCGTCGACAAGCCGCTTGCCAACGGCACGCTGTACCTGTCCGCTGGCCAGTTTTCCCTGTTGGGCAACCCGACTGAGCTGTCGCAACTGGCCCTGCAACTGGAGGCGCGTGGTGATAAAGCGGCGTTACAAGGGTCGGGCTTACTGGGCGGCGGTGAATTAACCTTCACTGGCGAACTCGACTCTGAACCTGAATGGTTGCTGCAGCTCACTTTTGCTGGCGAGAAGCATGAAATATTGATACCGCCCTACACCCAGATGGTGGTGTCGGAAAATATGACACTCGCGCTCTCCTCCGGCCTTCTCGATCTCAAAGGGGACGTGGTAGTGCACGAGGGGCTACTGGAACATGAGCAATTACCGGAGGGCAGTGTCAGCCTGTCAGGTGATGTCGTCGAAGTTGATTATAGTGGCAATGTCCTAAACGAGGTTGTCCCCTTCGATACACGCCTCAATATCGGCGTGCTCATTGAAGACAAGTTTCGGGTTCTGGGGCAAATGGTGGACGCCACACTGGGAGGAGACCTGGAACTGCGCCAGACGCCGCGTCAGCCACTGCAGGTTTTTGGCAATCTGAATGTGATAGGCGGTGAGTTGCGAGCCTATCAGCAGCGCCTGCGGATAAAGCGCGGCAGCATTGCCTTTTCGGGCACCCCGGACAACCCTGAGTTGAATGTGCGGGCCCAGCGCGAAATCAGCACGGAAAATATCGTGGTGGGTTTATATCTGAGCGGCACGCTGAACCAGCCCAAACTGGAGGTATTCTCCGATCCACCGTTACCGGACGATCAGGCCATGTCGTATCTGGTGCGGGGCAGGGGACTGGATTCCGGCGCTGGCGCCGACGGTGTGGCCATGGCGCTATCGGTGGGCACCGGGCTTGTTAACCAGACTGCGCTGGTGACTGAGCTCAATCGTATACCCGGCATCAGCGGCCTTGAATTCGGCGCCGAGGGCAGTACCGAAGAAGACACAGCGGCCACTATTGGCGGCTATATTGGCAATCGACTGTATTTATCTTACGGCATGGGCGTGTACGAACCGGTCAATGTACTTACCGCTCGCCTGTATCTGCAGACACGGCTGTGGCTGGAGGTTGTCAGTCGCCTGGAGAACTCGGTGGACCTGTACTATTCATTTGATATCAAATAGATCGCATCGCGGGAGAGTATTATGGATCCGTTAACCCAGGGCGTGCTCGGCGCGGTCCTGCCGCAGGCCACTGCAGCAAAAGGAAAGCGCATGGCCACAGCCGGTCTGCTGGGTTTCCTCGCCGGCATGGCCGCAGATCTCGATGTACTGATTCGATCCAGTGCCGACCCCTTACTCTTTCTCGAGTATCACAGACAGTTCAGTCATTCGCTGATATTCATACCGGTGGGTGGGCTTATTTGCGCCTTACTACTGCATCTGGTGATCGGTCGCAGACGGGGCCTGGAATTTCGCCAGAGCTGGCTTTATTGCACACTGGGTTACGCCACCCACGCACTGCTGGACGCCTGTACCACCTACGGCACAATGTTGTTCTGGCCGTTCAGCGATGTGCGCATCGCCTGGAATACCATCTCGATAATCGACCCCCTGTTTACCCTGCCACTGCTGCTGGCAGTCGTGCTTGCCGCCAAACGCAGCAGGCCGTTGTTCGCGCGCCTGGGCCTGCTTTGGGCATGCTGTTATATGGCACTGGGTTTGTGGCAGCGCAACGAGGCAGTGGAGATGGGTTACGCCCTGGCGGCCCAGCGGGGCCACACACCGCTGCGGCTTGAAGCCAAACCCAGCTTTGCCAATATTCTTGTCTGGAAAGTAGTTTATGAAACCGCGGACAGGTATTACGTGGACGCAGTGCGGGCAGGTCTGTCACCGCGCGTCTACAGGGGCAACTCCGTTGAGAAGTTGGACATTCCCCGGGACTTGCCCTGGTTGCAGCTCAACTCCCAGCAGGCGAGGGATATCGAGCGCTTCCGCTGGTTCAGCAATGGCTATATCGCCCGCGACCCCGGGTACCCCAACCGGGTGATTGATATCCGCTATTCGATGATCCCCAACGAACTTGCGCCGTTGTGGAGTATCGAGTTGCGTCCGGGCGCCGGCAAGAGCGACCACGCAGCCTACCTGGTGCATCGCGATGCCGGCAGTGGCCGCGCCAGTCAGTTGTGGAAAATGTTATCCGGTAACTAATCAGCCCTTGTAGACGGCAAGCGCTGCAGGTACCGCGGCACCTGATGTAATAGCGGCGCCCTGACTCGCCAGTACGGCGTCCAGTGCACCCAGGCAGTTCAGCACATTGCGCTTGTTGCTGGCGAAGCCCATCAGGCCTATGCGCCAGGTCTTTCCTGCCAGGGCACCCAGGCCTGCGCCAATTTCCAGGTCGTAATCCTCGAGCAGTGCCGCGCGCACAGCCGCATCATCAACCCCTTCAGGTATCAGCACAGAGTTGAGCTGGGGCAGGCGATGCTCGGCCGCCACGGCCATGGCCAGGCCCATGGCTTCCAGCCCAGCCACCAGGGCCTCGTGGTTGCTGCGGTGCCGGCTGTGAGCGGCCTCCAGCCCTTCTTCGCGCAGCATCAGCAAGGATTCATGCAGCGCGTACAGGTTGTTCACCGGCGCAGTGTGATGGTAGGCGCGTTTGGTATTACCGCCCCAGTAGCCCATAACCAGTTGCATATCCAGGAACCAGCTCTGCACTTTGTGTTCTCGTTTCTGGATGCGCTCCACCGCGCGAGGACTGAGCGTTACCGGTGAGATACCGGGAATACAGGACAGACATTTCTGTGTCCCTGAGTACACCGCATCTGCCCCCCAGGCATCCACAAGCAGTTCAATACCGCCAAGGGAAGTCACCGTATCTACGATGGACAGTGCGCACCGACTTGCAGCCAGTGCACACAAGGCGGCAGCATCGCTGCGCACGCCCGTGGAAGTCTCCGCGTGCACAAAAGCGAGCAGGTTGGCCTGTGGATGCTGGTCGAAGGCCGCGGCCACTTTATCGACACTGACCGGCTCGCCCCAGTTATCCTCCACCATAATGGCGGTCGCACCGCAGCGTTCTACGTTCTCTTTCATACGGCCGCCAAACACCCCGTTCTGGCAGACGATGACGGTGTCACCGGGGGAAACCAGATTGACAAAACAGGCTTCCATACCAGCGGAGCCCGGTGCCGATACCGGCAGCGTAAGAGTATTTTCTGTCTGGAATGCGTATTGCAGCAGCTCTTTGATCTGATCCATCAGGTCCACAAACAAAGGATCCAGGTGGCCGATGGTGGGGCGCCCCAGTGCGCCGAGAACGCGGGGTGAAACATCGGATGGGCCGGGGCCCATCAGCGTGCGAAGTGGCGGGTAAAAGCTGCTGGTCATGTGAGTGGCCTTTGTCGGTTTGAGCGAAGGGTAAAGAAAAATCAGGCGCGAACGTTAACAGATTTTCAATCCGGGCTTAAGTTCGACGGGGCAATAACCCCCATTCACCTGCGGAATGGTCAATAGGCGGCCTAACTGCGGCTGGACGGCGTATTGGCAAAAATCACCAGCAGCGTCATATCTTCCTCAATTTCAAAAAACGCATGCTCAGTGGTGGCGCTGATGTACAGCACAGCGCCCGGCCCTACGGCCCGCTCTGTCCCGTCGATGCGCATGCGCGCTCTGCCCTCCAATACCAGGTAGACCTCGTCGTCGTCGTGGGGCGACTGCATATCGGTGCTGCCGGCGGCGAGGAAATAGACGCCGCAATTGAGGGCCGAAACGTTGAGGAATTCCAGATATTCAACGGATTTTCCCGTGAGCTTCCCTTTGATTTCCTCGAGATCAAACAATTGCCAGTTTTTACCACCCATCGTCGGTTTCCTCTTTTGCTCGAATACAGCGTGATTATTGCCCGCCCTGTAAGGTGTCTATTCTGAACTCAGGCGCCTAATCGGATAGTTCTTCCCCGACATTCGCCTGGGCTGCAGCAATGCGGGCGATAGGCACCCGATAGGGGCTGCAGGACACATAATCCAGCCCCAGCTCATGACAGAAGCGGATCGAGCGTGGATCGCCGCCGTGCTCGCCACAGATGCCGTACTTGATTCCCGGTTTACGCGCGCGACTTTCCTTGACGGCCATCTGCATCAGTCGTCCCACAGCGCGTTGGTCCAGCGAGACAAACGGGTCGCTCTCCACCAGTTTGTTCGCCAGGTAGGCGGGCAGGAACTTCCCGACATCGTCGCGGGAAAAGCCGTAGGTCATCTGGGTAAGGTCATTGGTGCCGAAACTCATAAACTCGACTGCGTCGGCGAGTCGGTCGGCGCCCAGTGCAGCCCGGGGGGTCTCTATCATGGTGCCGATCTTGTAGGGAATGGACACAAATTTGCCTTTCAGCACTTCGCGGATGGCTTTCTCGATAATGTTCGTCACCAGGCGTATCTCGCGCACGTTGACTACCAGTGGGATCATAATTTCAGGGAAGGGTTTGTAGCCCTGCTCTGTGGCATCCACCGCGGCACTGATAATCGCCTTTACCTGCATGGCGGTGATTTCCGGGTAGACCACGGAAAGACGGCAGCCGCGAAAGCCCAGCATCGGGTTTACCTCCTGCAGATCCTGGGCAATTTCGCGGATCTTTTCCGCCGGCTTGCCGATGCGCTCCGCCAGGGCGGCAATATCTTCTTCAGAGTGCGGCAGAAATTCATGCAGAGGGGGGTCAAGCAGGCGTATGTTTACGGGCAGACCGTCCATGACCTTGAACAATTCGAGTATATCCGCGTGCTGGAAGGTAAACAGGATATCGAGATACTTCTGTCGCTCTGTCTGATCCTCCGACAGAATCATGGCGCGCATCACATCGATACGATCCGCCTCAAAGAACATATGCTCGGTGCGGCACAGCCCTATACCCTCGGCACCCAGTTCCCGCGCTTTGGCGGCGTCCGCAGGTGTCTCTGCGTTGGCGCGTACCTTCAGGCGGCGGTGCTTGTCCGCCCAGGACAGCAAGGTCTGGAAATCGTCGCTGTCGCTGGCTTCAGTTTTGGCAATATCACCCAGCATCACCTCACCGGAGGTCCCATCAAGTGTAATGGTATCGCCGCGCTTGATTACCACACCCGCGTCGGTGGTCACCGTAGCTGTCTTGTAGTTTACCGAGATGCTGCCGCAGCCGGTGATAGCACACACCCCCATGCCCCTGGCGACCACTGCCGCGTGCGAGGTCATGCCGCCCATCTCAGTGAGAATGCCGGCGGCCACTTTCATGCCGTGAATATCTTCCGGTGTCGTCTCGCGCCGCACCAGTATGACACTGGCACCTGTGGCGTGTACCTCCACCGCTTCCTCGGCGGAGAATACCACCTGGCCGGTGGCTCCACCGGGGCTGGCTGGCAGGCCGGTGGCAACAATATCGGTTTTCGCTTTTGGGTCCACCATGGGGTGCAAAAAGGCTTCCACGTGTTCGGGGGAAACCCGCATCAAGGCTTCGCTTTCGGTAATCATGCCCTCGTTCACCATGTCTACCGCAATCTTCACCGAGGCCCGGCCGGTGCGTTTTCCGCTCCGGGTTTGCAGCATGTAGAACACGCCTTCCTGTATGGTGAATTCCAGGTCCTGCATATCGCGATAGTGTTTTTCCAGCAGCGCCTGGGTTTTGTACAATTCCTCATAAACCGCAGGCTGGCGTTCTTTCAGTGCTTCAACCGGCAGCGGCGTGCGGATTCCGGCAACGACATCCTCACCTGCTGCGTTAAACAGAAATTCACCAAAAAACTGGTGCTCGCCGGTAGAGGGGTTGCGGGTAAAGGCCACACCAGAACCGGAATCCTCGCCAAAATTGCCGAACACCATGGCCTGAACGTTGACAGCGGTGCCCATGGCCGGGGATATGTTGTTCATTTCGCGATAGACGTTTGCCCGGGGTGTATGCCAGGAGAGGAATACGGCTTCTACTGCTTTCTTGAGCTGGACGAAGGGGGCTGTGGGAAAATCGACCAGGGTTTTGTAAATGCGGATGATCTCCTGCCAATCCTCGGCAGTCATGTCCACATCCAGGGTTTTACCGTGAGCGGCTTTGTATTCATTCAGCTCATGTTCAAATTTTTCGCCGTCCAGACCCAACACCACGTTGGCAAACATCTGTATAAAGCGGCGGTAGCTATCGTAGGCGAAGCGCGGGTTACCGGTTTTCTTGGCCAGGCCCTCGGCAATTTCATCGTTGAGCCCCAGGTTGAGAATGGTATTCATCATGCCGGGCATGGATACCGGAGCGCCGGAACGCACAGAGAACAGCAGGGGGTTTTCAGGGTCACCGAAGCGGGCGCCCATTTTTTTCTCGACGATATCCAGTGCCACCCGGTATTCCTGCTCCAGCAGGGGAGGTAGCTTGTTGCCGGCCTGAAAGAACTCCCGGCAGGAGTTGGTGGTAATAATGAACCCGAAGGGCACGGGCAGCCCCAGGTTGGTCATCTCGCACAGGTTGGCACCTTTGCCACCCAGCAACTCGCGATCGTCCTTGTTGCCCTCGTTGAACAGGTATACGCTTTTGGCCATGGAATATCCCCGGCATCAGGTTTCTGGAAACAGCTCAGCGGGGAATTATAACGGCAAGGAGGCCCTGGCGGGAGTTCTAAAATAGATCTCCGATATAATCCAAACTTATATCAGCGCGTTGCCAGGATGTCCGCCAGCGCTTCAACCTCCACCAGCTCTGCTGTTGCCGGCACCAGATAGAAGGCCTCGCAGCCTGCGGCTTCGGCATTGTCCAAGGCGCTTTTGACGCCATCAGCTGTACTGCGGTTCACAGATTCTGCCATCATTGTGGCGATTTCATGGCCTTCAATGGCCATATAGCTATAGATATAGTCGTAGAGCTTTTGTTGCCCATCACTGGCCAGGGTGTACCAGCAGCCACCGAGGCGATAGGGTTTCTCGGGGCGCTGCGCTCGCTCCCAGGCGGCGTCCGCCATGGCGAAAGCACCGCCAAGCTCGTGTTCTTCACCGTTGAATGACCACGCGTACAGGCCATCTGCCCACTGTGCGCACCGCTCGATGCTTTTCGGTCCCATCGCGCCAGCGAGCAATCGGGGGCCACCCGCTTGTACCGGGGCAGGGCCTATGGGGCCGGCGCCAGCGACCATTTCTTCGCCGCGCCAGACCTTGCGCATCTCTGCAACCTGGCGGTCCATGCGTGCATACCGGCCCTTATATTGTGCGCCTACTGCCTGGTAATCCTGTGCTCTGCCGCCGTAGCCGACCGAAACATCCCGCAGGCGACCACCTGAAAGCACATCCAGCGTGGCAATCTCCTTGGCCACACGGGTGGCGTTGTGCATGGGCAGTACATACAGGGTTGGGCAGATCTCAACCCGTGAGGTCGCCGTGGCGGCCGCCGCCAACAGTATTCGCATATCCATGGCCGGGCCGTGTACTCGTTCGCCACAGCACAGGCTGTGAAAAGGCCCCTCGTCGACGGCTTTGAACCAGGCCATGTAGTCTTCGCGGCACAGGCCGGTTTTCATATAGGGCAGGCAGATACCAACTTTCACAGATTGCTTCCTCAGACGGAGAGATAGACCATGTTAACTGACTTCCCATGAAACGCTGTTCACCTTTCTGAACCAGCCGGGCATTATGCTGCGATAAAACAGACGGCGCATTTTTAAGTGCCTTGGACAGCGCCGGAGAGTCCCTGGGCAACGCTTATCGCAGAATGGCAGCAGGCCTGATTCAGTCTGCCTCGTTGCAGTTTTTGAAACCCGGCAGTTGATCAGAAAAATCGACCGGGCTGGCTCCCTGCTCAGCGTACCAGTGGCGCACCGCGCGCTCGCCCCTGTCGAGGTACTCGGAAAGCGAGGGCAGAATGGCGCTGCGCAAAGCGGCACACAGATAGTGGCCGCGCTCACCGTCGTGCGCATAGCTGATGGCGTTTCCGGACAGGGCGAGGACCTTCAGCAGTCTCGCCGCGAGATCATGCGGTAGTTCCGGTGTATCGCAGGGACAGACGATGAGAAAAGCGCTGTCAACGAGTGGCGCTGCTGCTTCCAGGCCGGCCAACGGGCCCTGGAAATCCCTGCGTGTGTCGGCAATCGTGGTGTCGGCGAGTGTGGCGTAGTAGCCCGTGTTGCGATTACAACTGATAATGAGCTGCCCCACCTGGGGCCGCAAGCGCGCGGTGACCTGTGCCGCCAGCGGTTTGCCGTGGCGCATCAACAAGCCCTTGTCCTGGCCGCCGACGCGACGGCCCGCGCCGCCGGCGAGAATAAGACCTGTGGTTGTATGTAGTGACAATAGTGCCTACCGGGCTTCGCCTGTGGGATAATCCGATGTTACCACTTCGCGGGAATACTGATGACAGGGATATTGGCAATCGACACGGCTACCGACGCTTGCTCGGTGGCGGTGCATGCCGCGGGCGAGACCCGGGAGATTTACGAGATTATTCCCCGTGAGCACAGCCGCCGGTTATTTGGCATGTTGCAGAGCCTGTTGCCCGATGGTCGCCTGCGAGACCATGGCATAGACGCTATCGCCTATAGCTGCGGCCCCGGCTCCTTCACCGGCCTGCGCATCTGTGCCAGTGCAGTACAGGGTCTCGCCTATACCAATGAACTCCCGGCTATTGCTGTTTCCACGCTCGCCCTGCAGGCCCAGACCGCGCTGCGCCTCGGTAATGTGGCGCCCGGCGACACAGTGCTCAGCACCATCGACGCGCGTATCAACGAGGTGTACTACGCACTTTTTCGTTTTGACGAGGGCATTGCCGTAATGCTTCAGGGCCCGCAGGCATGCGCCCCGGAGGAGGTTAATGTCGCCGCCGATAGACTGCATGTGCAAGCGGTGGGCAGTGGCTGCCGCTTCCTTGACAAATTTCCCCAGCAGCTGCGGTCAAGGCTGCAGGCAGTACACCCGGAGCTGCTGCCAGCCGCGCAAGACCTGGTGCCACTGGCGCTTGCGGCTTACGCAAGAGGTGAGGTACAGCAGCCGCAGCAGGTGCAGCCCCTTTATGTGCGCGATGAAATCAGCTGGAAGAAGCTGGCAGAGCAGGGCAAGGCAGTATGATAGAAACGTATCAGGCTGTTTTACTGGCAATTCTGCAGGGGCTGACGGAATTTCTGCCCATATCCAGTTCAGCACATCTGGTTATTCCCTCCTTGATTCTGGGCTGGCAAGATCAGGGCCTGGCCTTCGATGTGGCAGTGCACGTGGGTACCCTGTCTGCTGTATTGGTCTACTACCGTGCCGATCTCGCGCGTATGGCCAGCAGCTGGTTTGGCTCGCTCGCCGGGGCCCCCGGTGATGAGGACAGCCGGCTGGTGTGGTACCTCGCAGTGGCCACAGTCCCGGCGGTACTGGTTGGGCTGTTGGCGGGGGATTATATCGAGGATGAACTGCGCAACCTGCCGGTTATTGCCTCCACCACGCTCCTATTTGGCCTGTTACTGGGTCTGGCGGATCGACGCGCGTCAACATCGTCTACAGGCGTGCAGCTTACCCTGGGAATCGCATTGCTTATTGGCCTGGCGCAGGCGATAGCCCCTGTGCCGGGTGTATCGCGCTCGGGGATTACCATCACCGCCGCACTGTTGCTGGGTATGAGCAGGCAGGGCGCAGCCCGCTTCTCGTTCCTGCTGTCTATTCCGGTGATTGCCGGAGCCGGTTTGCTAAAAGGCTGGGAATTGGCCAGTTCCGGCGTGGCAGCGGATTGGTTGTTGTTGGGTACGGGCGCTGTTATTTCGGGAATTACTGCCTATTTGTGTATCGCGGTCTTTCTGCGCCTGCTGGACCGCGTGGGGCTGATGCCCTTCGTCTATTATCGTGTGTTGCTCGCCGGGGTGCTGTATGCACTGTGGCTGGTGTAAAGTCGAATGTCAGGAATTGGAAACACCATGAATCAACAGCAATTTAATACCGCGCTGTGTGAGTTTATTGCTCGCGCAACCTCGCCGTTTCACGCGGTGGCAGAACTGTCCCGCCAGCTGGACGCGGCCGGTTTCACGAAGCTCAATGAGGACGGCGTGCGCGAGCTGCAGCCCGGTGGGCGGTACTATGTAACACGGAATGACAGCTCCATAATCGCCTTTGTCTGCGGGGGCGAATCACCGCCCGTAGAGGGCATGCGCATGGTCGGCGCACATACCGACAGTCCCTGCCTGATGGTAAAACCCTCGCCGGAAATATTGCGCAATGGCTGCTTCCAACTGGGTGTGCAGGTGTACGGTGGGGTACTGCTGAATCCCTGGTTTGATCGCGATTTATCGCTGGCGGGCCGGGTGAGTTTCCAGTGCGGTGACGGGCAATTGCGCACCGCCCTGATCGATTACAGAGAGCCTATAGCGATGATTCCCAGCCTCGCCATACACCTGGACCGGGAGGCGAATACAGGCCGTACGGTAAACCCCCAGACGGATGTGGTGCCCATTCTGTTTCAACAATCCGGGGATGCGCCCGCGGATTTCCGCGCCCTGTTAAAAGCCCGGTTGTTGGAGGAACACCCGGACTGTAACGTGCAACAGGTACTCGACTACGAACTGGGGTTTTATGACACCCAGGCCCCTGCAGTCATTGGTCTGCAGCAGGATTTTATCAGCTCGGCACGGCTGGATAACCTGCTGAGCTGCTTTGTCGGGCTGCAGTCCCTGTTGCAGAGCGACGGCGCCGTCAGCAGCCTGCTGGTGTGCAACGACCACGAGGAAGTGGGCAGCCTGTCCGCAGCGGGGGCACAGGGGCCCATGCTGAGCTCGCTGTTGAAGCGACTTGCGGGCAGTGAGCAGGCCTACGCGGAGCTGGTGGAGCACTCGTTTATGATTTCTGCGGACAATGCCCATGCCATCCACCCCAACTTTGCCGACAAGCACGACGAAAACCACGGGCCGCTGATGAATCACGGGCCGGTAATCAAGGTGAATGCCAGCCAGCGCTACGCATCCAACAGCGAAACCTCCGGGTTCTTCCGCATGCTGGCGGCGGCCGAGGAGGTTCCGGTGCAATCTTTTGTGGTGCGCAACGATATGGGTTGCGGCAGCACTATTGGCCCTATCACCGCCGGCGGCACCGGCATACGCACGATAGATGTGGGCGCACCCACCCTGGGTATGCACTCCATCCGCGAGACCGCGGGCGCCCGGGATGCCTGGGACCTGAGCCGCCTGCTGCGTCGCTTCTACAATCACCGGGGGCCACTGGCTGCCAGTTGACACCATGAAGGTTCTGTTGTTGTCGGCCTATGCCGCTGCCAGTCACTTGCACTGGCAGCGCAGTTTGCTCGACATGTTTCCCGCATGGGAATGGCAGGTTCTGACACTCCCGCCGCGGCATTTCAGCTGGCGCATCAGGGGCAACCCGTTGTACTGGTCGCTGTCGGAGCGGGCGGTGCTGGAGGGTGATTACCAGCTGTTGGTCGCGACCTCTATGGTCGATCTGGCCACCCTGCGGGGCCTGGTACCGGCATTGGCCAGATTGCCATCGCTGCTTTACTTTCACGAGAACCAGTTTGATTATCCCCAGCAGAGTACACAGCACAGCCTGGTGGAGGCGCAAATGGTAAGCCTCTACTCGGCGCTAGCTGCGGACCGCCTGGTGTTCAACTCCGCCTATAATCGCGACACCTTCCTGGCGGGAGTGGACGCGTTGTTGCGCAAGCTGCCGGACAGGGTCCCCGCCGGTGTGGCGGTAATGCTGGCGGCTAAGGCCACTGTCTTGCCTGTACCAATAGACATTGAGAGCAACACCGCCGCCGGGGGTGTTGGCTGGCCCACGGCTGCCGGTAGCTACCCGCAGCGGCCGCTGCGCCTGCTGTGGACGGGTCGTTTTGAACACGACAAGGGCGGCGATACGCTGTGGCACACGCTGGCCGAGTTGGAGCGCCGTGGTTTGGACTACGAACTGGCGATGACCGGGCAGCAATTTCGCAGTTCGCCGTCGGTTTTCAGTCAAATCGAGTCGGAGTTCGGGCATCGACTGGTGCAGTTCGGCTACCTGGAGGCTGTTGCCGATTACCGCGCACTGTTGCGCGATGCAGACATCGTGCTCTCAACGGCACAGCACGAATTCCAGGGCCTGGCGGTGCTGGAAGCTGTGGCCAGTGGCTGCCTGCCCGCGGTGCCTGACCGGCAGGCCTATCCGGAGATTTTTGCCGCACAATTCCGTTACCCCTGCCAGGGCAGCGATGTAACAGCAGAAGGGTGGGGCGCGGCGGCCCTGGTGTGCCGCCTTGCGACTGAAGTTAAACAGGGAGACGCGGTAGTGCCCGACGTATCATATTTTGGCAGCGGGCCATTGCGCGGGGCTTATGCCGAACTGTTTCACGCGCTGACGCACGCTGCGGGATAGCCACTGCAGAGCATTCCCAGTATTATGGGCGGCTTTTTGAAGCAGGCGAATATTCATGGCCAGGCAGCGCGTTCTCACCGGCATTACCCCCTCGGGTACTCCTCATCTGGGCAACTATGTGGGCGCTATTCGTCCCTCCATTGCGTCCTCACTGGATTCCTCAAAGGATTCCTTCTTTTTCCTCGCCGATTTCCATGCCCTGATCAAGTGTCAGGATCCCGAGCTGGTGCATCAGTCGAGTAAGGAAATTGCTGCAACCTGGATTGCCATGGGCCTGGATACGGACAAGGCCCTGTTCTATCGACAGTCGGATATTCCTGAAATTCCCGAACTGACCTGGATACTGAACTGTAGCGCGGCCAAGGGGCTGATGAACCGGGCTCACGCATACAAGGCAGCGGTGCAGGCTAATGAGGAAGCGGGCGAGGACCCGGATTTCGGTATTACCATGGGGCTGTTCAGCTATCCGGTGCTGATGGCGGCGGATATCCTGATGTTCAACGCCAGCCATATTCCCGTGGGTCGCGACCAGATACAGCATGTGGAAATGGCGCGGGATATCGCCCAGCGCTTCAACCACAATTTCGCCGAGGTGTTCACCCTGCCGGAGGCGGTGGTGGACGACAACGTGGCAGTGCTTCAAGGCCTGGACGGGCGCAAAATGAGCAAGAGCTACAACAACACTATTCCCCTGTTCCAGGGCGAAAAGCAGTTGCGCAAAAGCATCAACAAAATCAAGACCAACCTGCTGGAACCCGGCGAGCCCAAGGACCCGGATGACTCCACCGTATTTCAATTGTGGTCGGCCTTCGCCTCCGATGACGATATTGCGAGTATGCGCCGCGAATTTGAAAACGGTATTGCCTGGGGCGAAGCCAAAAAGCAGTTATTCGAACTGGTGAATGCCGAGTTGGCTGGATCGCGTGAACGCTATCAACAGCTGATGGACGAGCCCGGCTATGTCGAGGAAGTGCTCAAAAAAGGTGCCGACCGCGCCCGGGAATACTCGGTGCCCTTGATGGAAAAAGTACGGGCGGGCGTCGGTCTTCGGCCGCTGGGGTAGGGCGCAGCTTCGGGTATGGCGCCCGGCCGTAATTTATGAGCCGAACTGGTAGCTGATCTCCAGGTATGCCCCGCGCGGCTGGCCGACAAAATAGCGGTATTCGCCGAAGCCGATGTCCGCGCGCTCGGCGTAGTTTTCATCGAGTATATTGGTCACGCGCAGCGTGCCTCGCCAGTGCTGGTCAAGCATGGCCGACATGCGCAGGTTGAATAATGAGTGGCCGTCGTACTGATGCTCGTTGGCGGGGTCCAGGTAGTAGTTATCCATATACACCCACTCCAGTTCCACCGTGCCGTCCTGCTCGGACGGCGTTGAAAAATTCCAGCCCAGTCGCGCGCTACCGAAAGTCTCCGGTGCGGTGTCTATCGTGTTGCCCTTGATGTTGCCACTGGTGCCGAGCAAAGTGATTTCATTGTCGTAGGTGTGGTTGGCCCAGGTGCCGTCCAGGCGAAAATACCAGTGCTCGTCGAAGCGGTAATCGAGACTGAGTTCGGCGCCGTAGTGCCGGGTTTTTGCACCGCTGACATTGAAACGGTTGTCATCCTGAAAGATCACATTGTCCTTGTGCATCAGGTATACCGACAAGTCGTATGCCAGCTGATCCTGCCAGGTACCACGCAATCCCAGTTCAATATTGCTCAGTTCTTCTGAATCCAGGTCGGCCACTTTCTGCCCGGATTGCAGGCGGTACAACTCCGATGTCTGCGGCGCGCGAAAGCCGTTGGCAGCACGCAGATAGGCGATGGTATCCGGTGTCAGGCTGTAGCTGACGCCTGCGTTGGCACTCCAATTGGTAAAGTCGTCGTCACGGTCGGCGGGGCGGTAAAAGCGGCAGGCGCTTGCCGTGGGCTCACAGGCGGGGCCGTCGCCGGTTTTGTTATCGTAGTCGTAATAGGTGTATTCCAGACGCGCGCCGGCACTCAATTCCCAGCGCTCGGTCACGCTGCCACGCCATTGACTGAAGAGCGCGGCCACTGAGGCATCCACCTGATAGTCGTAGTGGATACCCGCTGGTTGATTGGGGCTGAAGTCTTCCTGTTGGTATTCCTGGAGGCTACCGTCGGTGTACTCCAACTCGATACCGTTTACCCAGCTACTATTTTCACTCTCGGTGTTGATTACAGCGCGCATACCCAGGCTGTCGTGCTGATTTTTTTCCACCGGCTGCCAGGGCACGAAATGCATCAGAAATTTCATTTCATTATTGCGCAGGTAGGGTGTGAGGATCAGCGTATTGGCCGAGTCCAGGCTGCGGCTGGCGGCGGTGTGAAAGCGGTAGGAGCGGGCATCACGATAGGCTTCCGGGTTTGGGTTGTCACGCCGGATACTGTTGTCGTCGTAGGCCTTGTACCCCTGCAGAAAGCCGGCCGTTTCCTGGTTCAGGTTGGCGTAATCGAACACGCTGCTGATATTCCACTGTTCGCCTGAGTAGTCATGGCGCAAGGTCGCTTTCTGCTGGTCGTAACCGGCGTCGTCCAGGTAGCCGCCATCCGTTGTGCCGTTGATACGTGCACTCACACCGTGTTTGCCCCAGGTGTTGCCGTAGCGGTACTTGGCCCGGTAATAGTCATACGGCCCGACTTCCAGGGCAATATTCTGGTCGTAGCTTTCGCTGGGGGCGGCACTGAGTACGTTAATCAGTCCGTGCATGGCATTGGACCCGTACAGGGACGTGGCTGGCCCCTTGATAACTTCTATGCGCCCGGCCTGTTCGGTATTGGCGTCGAACAGCTGGTTGACGTTGCAGAAGCCCGGTGCGCGCAGGCTGATACCGTCCGCGGCGGTGAGGAAGGCGCCGCAACTACCCGCGCCCGTCAGTACCGGCGACCGCAGGGAGATAAGACTTTCCTGGCCATTGCCCCGGGAAATCCAGGCCCCGGGTACTTGTTGCATGACCTCATTGATATGGGTTTGTCCCACCAGTTGCAGTGTGTCCTCGCTGAGGCTTGACCAGGCAAGTGGCAGTTTGACACCGTCCTCGGGTACCTGCGTGGCGGTAACCAGTACCTGTTCAAGTGCCGGTGTCTGGGCCTGAGACAGCGGGCAGAAAAGAAGCGCTGTCGCGCCGAGCATGGGAAAGGAAAAACGCATTGTCGAGCCTCAGTTGTTAGCCTGCCGCTATGATGTTGGAGTCGGTTGCGGCAGCACTGGGTCCCTCGCGATTGCGTACGGCATCGGCAATTCGAAATAGCGGGATTTTCAGCATGGCCACAACCTCCTCGCTGGCGCCGGTTTGAGCCAGGGCCCGCTCCATGCACAGTAGCCACTGGTCCCGTTCTTCGGGGCCAATATGATAGTGTTCGTGGGGAGTTGTCATGCACACGGTACCATATTTGTCGGCGTAAAGTGGCGGTCCGCCCATCCAGCCAATCAGGTATTCGGCCAGCTTTTCTTTCATCGGCGCCAGGTCACTGGCGTGCATTGCGCGCACGCCGGTCGCTTCAGGCAGGCTGTCCATAATGTCGTAGAACGCATTGGTAAGTTCACGGATACCCTGCTCGCCGAGAAGTTGGTAGGGGGTTTGTGCCTCGGACATACTGCTGTTTCCCATTTTTATCTTAATGTCGTCTCGCTAATACGCTATTTTATGCTTTCTGGTGCATGATGTCCTCATTCGACTCGCCGCCGGTACCAGGGAGACGCATTATCAGCTCAGAATTTGCCCAGCGGGAAACGACCTACGGTGGTGCCCGGCGCCGGGCAAGTCTGGTCGTGCTGGTGTTGGTGAATTTACTGCCGCTGGTGGGTGTCCTGATGCTGGGCTGGGATGTGGCTGCACTGATGGTGCTTTACTGGTCAGAAAACCTGGTGCTGGGGTTCTATACCTTACTCAAGATGCTGGTGGTATCGCCGCTTGGAGCGTTGGGCATGGGTACGTTCTTTGTCATTCACTACGGTGGCTTTTGTGCAGTACACGGCCTGTTTATTGCCACTTTGTTGTTGGACGAGGGCATAGACCCCATGCCGGGCGACCCCTGGCCCGCTTTTCTGGTGTTTCCGCAAATGCTGGTCAATGTGGTGCGTCAGGTTCTGGTGTACGCACCACCTGATTGGCTGCTGGCGGTCGCGGCGCTCTATATCAGCCACGGGGTTTCTTTTGTGGTCAATTTCCTGATTGGGCGAGAGCGGGACGAACTGAACCTGAGCCAGCTGATGGCTGCACCCTATGGCCGTATTATGATTCTCCATGTCGCCATACTGCTGGGAGGGTTTGCTGTGATAGCACTGGGGCAGCCATTGGCCATGCTGGCAGTACTGGTATTACTCAAACTGGCACTTGACGTTGCGCTGCACCTGCGGGAGCACCGCGCCCTGGCAGTCCGGCGATCAACGCCGGAAAATGTCTCACGCTGATGCCCTCGATCAATAGCTCTGCTAATATTGCCGACCCGTATTTCAATATCACAAACAGGACCAGAGACTATGAGTCTTGCCGATAAGGTACTCGCTGTAAACAACGACCTGCCCATCCGCACCGAGGCACCGGTACACAGTGGCAAGGTGCGCTCTGTTTACTGGCTGACGGCGGCCGACAGCGCCAGGCTGGTGCGGGAGCGGGGCTATGACGTGGCCCCGGATGCACCGCTGGCTATTATGGTTATCTCGGACCGCATTTCCGCCTTTGATTGCATCTGGCACGGTGAAGGCGGTATGCGCGGTGTGCCGGGCAAGGGTGCGGCACTGAATGCGATATCCAACCACTGGTTTCGTTTGTTTCGTGAGCAGGGGCTGGCGGACAGCCACATTCTGGAAATACCCCACCCGCTGGTGTGGATAGTACAGAAAGCGCGCCCGGTCACGATTGAGGCCATAGCGCGGCAGTACATTACCGGGTCCATGTGGCGCTCCTATGCCAAAGGCGAGCGAGAATTCTGCGGCATTGAGATTCCGGACGGTCTGAGCCGCGACCAGAAGTTGCCGGAATTACTGATTACTCCTTCTACCAAAGGGATTCTCACGGGAATACCCGGTGTGCCAGAGGCGGACGATGTGAATATCACGCGGCTTGATATTGAGAAAAATTATGCCGCCTTTAACTTTCTCGACCCGGCAGATGTCGATCTTTACGAAACGCTGCTACGGCAGGGCTTCGCTTTGATCAGTAAAGAGTTGGAGAAACTCGACCAGATTTTTGTCGATACCAAGTTTGAGTTCGGTTATGTGACCGATCGCGCCGGGCGGGACAAGCTGATCTACATGGATGAAGTGGGCACGCCGGACTCATCCCGTATCTGGGACGGCCCCGCCTTCCGCGAGGGCAGGGTGGTGGAAAATTCCAAGGAAGATTTCCGCCAGTTATTGCTGCAACACTTTCCCGAGCCAGACATATTATTGAACAAGGACCGCATGCTGGAGCGAGTGAGCCTGGCCAGGGATAATGCCCTGCCCACAGAGGTGCTCATGGCGGTCTCCGACACCTACGTGGGTATCGCAGAGAAAATTATCGGGGGCCCATTACAGATTTCCGATAATCCCAAGGCGGAGATTATCGACATCCTCGCCAGTGATTTCGGCCTGATTGACCAACCCTGAGGCGCTGCCACGCCCCTACTGTTAGAGAGGTGGAACGATGCAAGGTAGCAATACGATAAAGTCCCTGCTGGCATGTGCGGCGCTTACATTGGCGGCCTGTACCAGTAACTCCCTGGTGCCGCAGACCTATGACGGTCTGGATTTGCAGCCGGATACAAAATTCGGTCAGGTCTATAAACGTGCTGGAGCAGACCTGAGCGGTTATCAGGCCTACGGCGTTGAAGCCTGTGATGTGGCATTCAAGAAGAACTGGTTGCGTGACCAGAACAACTCACGGCTTGACCTGGGCAACCGGGTAACACAAAAGGATGTCGACCGGATCAAGGATACGCTGGCCAGTGAGTGCGAGAAGTATTTCCGTGAAGCCCTGGAGCAGGCGCCCCCTTACCCCCTGGTGGACAACTTCAGCGATGGCGAGGGTGTGCTTATCCTGCGCCCGTCGATAATCAATCTTGATATCTCCGCGCCCGACACACACTCCGCCGGGATGCAGCGCACCTACACCACCCAGGCTGGGGAAATGACGCTGGTGCTGGAATTGCAGGACGGCACCACCGGCGAAACCCTGGTGCGAATTGTCGATCGCTACCGCAGCCCGGAGACCAGCTGGTTGCAATGGTCCAATTCGGTGACCAACCAGGCGGAGGCAAGGCGTGTGCTAAGCCGCTGGGCCAGACAGCTCCGCAAGGGGCTCGATCAGGTTACCACTCACACAGGAACACCCGAGTAGGAGTATGTTGCCCATGAATGCAGCACAGCTGACAGATACTATCGCAGTTGCCGGCCAGGTCACCCCGGCCCAGGTGGCAGAGATTGCCAAGGCCGGTTACAAGGTGCTGGTGAATAATCGCCCCGACGGGGAGGAGCCGGGCCAGCCCACCAGCGCCCAGCTTGAAGCTGCGGCGGTTGATGCGGGGCTTGAATATTTTCACCTACCGGTTACAGCGATGGACTTTCCAGGCCCCGGCGCAGCGCAAATGGCAACGCTTTTCGATGACGAGGCACACCCAGTGTTCGCCTTTTGTCGCACCGGAACGCGCTGCACCAATCTGTGGGTGGCAACCCGTTCCCAGGAGGCGCGACAGGCAGCGATACAGCGGGCTCAGGCACTGGGTTTTGATCTCGGTATGGCCGCCCGCGCCCTGGGTTAGATTGCAATGACTCTCAACATCAGCTTTCTGGCGTATACCAGATAGGGGAACTCCAGGCGCGTTCCTGGATGGTTTTTTTGTGGTTGGCTGCGCAGCATTTCTCCATGCCTGCGGGAATGGTTGCCGCATTGTCACAGCGCACACCCGCATCTGCGCAGGCATACTGACTCCAGCGGCAGCTGGGATTTTCCAGTACCCGGGTATAGTAAAAGGCCTGCGCCGAGGGATCAAAATCCCGGTCTTCCCACACGGTACATAACTGGCTGTGGCCCTCGCCGGTCCTCTGGCAGCTATTGATATCGACACTGGCTGAATTATCGCCGCCGGCAATGTCCAGCGTTCGCTCCTGTAATTCGCCGCCCTGGTACCAGCCCTTGATCAACTGAATACGCTGCAGCGCGGCGCCGGGGTACTCCGCCGTGCCCGGGTCGTAGGCGGCGGATACGACGAAGCGTGGGCTGGCCTGAGTGGAGGCGGGGAGCGGCAGGTCTCCGCCCATGGGCACACCGCCCGCGTAACCCTGTGCCACAAGATCACTTTTGGCGCAGAGGTCGGATGGGTAGTCCCAGCCGCCAAAAAACCGCAGCGTTGGCCGGGTACCACTGGTCGCGTAGGCTTCCCTGCGCTGCATGGCGGCGAACAGTGAATCCCGGGTGTTTTCTTCGGCGTACAGCACCGCCAGCCCACCGGGGCCGTATTCAAGGTCGTCCGGCAGGCCAACTGGCAAGGCGTCCGCCGCCCCCATGCCGGCGCCGCCGTGCCCGACAAAGTTCTTCTCCATCACCAATCCCGCCGCGGCGATATGCGTGTCGGTGCTGGAAATAAGGCCATACTTGAAGCTGTTCACACCCAGCTCCGCCTGTTGCTCCAACCCTTTTTTCAGGGCGTAACGCAGAAAATTGCTTTGCTCTGGCAGCTTGGTGACCGGCATGTCTTCATCAGGTACGAACAGTGCGAGCACTTCAAGCGACGCGCCGCCGACGGCACCGGAATTCTTGCCGCCAAAACTGTCGTACTCCAGTAACTCAAAATCGCAGAACTCATCCTCGGCCCAGATGGCGATGCGGTTGTCGCATTCGGATGCACCCTTGTGCTGCATCACCTCAAACAAGGGGTTCCAGCGAGCGCGTCTGGCGGCCTCCGCTGCCGTAACCGGGGCAGTGGGTATACTCTCGTTCTGGACCCGGGCTGTTTCGAACATCAGCCCGCCGCTCAGGTTGGAATTGTGCGGGATGGCGACTGCATCACAGCCGGGCTTGTCCTGCACACACTCTTTTTCCAGATAATCCCACAGCTGCACCTGTGAAGGTGTGTCAATCCAGCTCAGGGCGCGGTCCGGCACCAGTGCATTGCGAAATATCACGTTGTGGTGCAGGTTCTGGCCGGCACCCACGCTGGCCGTCCACTCGTAGCCCACAAAGCTGGTGAAACTGCAGTCACTACTGCGATCGTAGGCCTGTTCTGCCGCTGCCTGCACATCCTGCCAGGTTGCATTGGCCGCTGTGAAACACTGTTCACTGTCGTCGCCGCAAAAGCCCCAACGTTTTTTCGCCGCCATACCGTAAGCACCAAACGTTGCGAAGGAGAAAGAGGGAAACCAGCGGTGGCCAATACACACCGGATGCCAGTAGCCGGGGGCTCCCGGTGTGGTGCACATGCTTATCTCGCCAAAGAATTCCGAGTGATCCGTGACGGCGGCGAAATCCAGTGGGCGGTCCAGCTCGACGTGGCGCATGGCCTGGCTCTTGTCATCGTAGGGTTGAATGCCCATGCGAGCACCCCGGGCAAAGTCATAGGCCTGCGGGGGCCTGTTGCGGGTGTCCTGGGAGCTGGCATCGAAAGACAAGGCAGTGTGTACATGAGTATCCCCGAAAAAGGGTCGGCGCGTTGCACTGTAGTCGGCACAGGGCTCTCGTGTTGTATTTGCACGGTCGCCGCGCTGCTCTGTAACGGCTAACGCCTCCATTGGCGCGGTCTGGGCTGAGCCGGTGAGGGGTAATAGCATAAACAGGCAGGCAAGAAAGCCGTTACATCGATGTGGTTTCAAAAGTAAAATCGCCGTTAAATAGACAGGCCTCCCAGCATTCCAGTTTTAGCCAGTGAAGGCAAAGTTGGCGGTATTGTGGAGTGGACCAGAGATCGAAATCACCGCCTGTCCGGACTCGTCGTCCGGGTATATATGCTGTTATCTTTCACCATCTTCTTTTGTTAAATGGAAACCGTCGCATGACTAAACCTCCAGAACCGCGTCCCGCAAGCACTGTCGTGTTGTTGCGCGAATCCGCAGAGGGTCCTGAAACCCTGCTATTGAAGCGCAACAAGGCCCTGATGTTCGCCGGCGGCTTGTGGGTGTTTCCCGGCGGCGCGCTGGAGGAGCAGGATCTTGCTGTGGCGCAGGGGGATACCCTGGCTGCCTCCAGAGTTGCCGCGGCCCGCGAGGCGGAGGAGGAGTCCGGCCTGCAAGCAGAGCCAGAAGACATGGTGCTGGTAAGCCACTGGACCACGCCGGAGGCCGAGCCAAGACGTTTCTCCACGTGGATTTATGCCGCCCCGGTTTCTGGCCAGGGTGATGTGGTGATAGACGGCGGCGAGATTCACGACCACCAGTGGATAAATGTTCGGGGTGCCCTGGCCAAACACCGTCGCGGTGAACTGCCCATGCTGCCCCCTACAGTGGTCACATTGTTAAGTCTGGCATCCTATGATTCTGTTGCAGAATTGGTCGCTGAAGAGCGCGACAGTTCAGTGCCGGAAGTGTTGCCGGTTTTTACCAACGAGGGGGGCGTGGTGACAGTGATGTTTCCCGGCGATGCAGGCTATGACACCGCGGCGCCCTCCACCGAGGGCGCGCGGCATCGGGCCGTGCTGGCAGAAAAACACTGGGTCTATCTGCATGAGAACGTCAGCGCGGATTACCCGGCGCTGGTAAGAGGCCGGACTTGAGCAGTGGCTGCACCGGGTAAACGCTACCCGCTTTGGGATATCCCCACCCGTTTTTTTCACTGGGCAATCGTCCTCTGCCTGCCACTTTCCTGGTGGAGCGCAGAGTGGGAAAACTACGACCTGCACCAATGGCTGGGCTATACGGTTATTGTGCTGGTTATCAGCCGTATCTGTTGGGGTTTTCTCGGCAGCGTGCACTCGCGCTTTGCTGATTTTCTGGTAGCGCCAGCCAGGGTTGTGGCCTATTTGCGGGGGCGTGAAGCGCGCGGTGTCGGCCACAATCCACTCGGCGGCTGGTCAGTACTGGTTTTATTGCTGTTGCTGCTGACGCAGGCAATCAGCGGGTTGTTTAACAGCGATGACGTTTTTTTCACTGGCCCGCTGTATTACGCCGCCAATGGTGAGTGGCGCGACATTATGGGCCTGGTACACGAGATGACTTTTAATGCACTGCTGGCATTTGTGGCGCTGCATATACTCGCCGTTCTCTATCACCAGCTCTGGCGCAAGCAGCGATTGCTGCAGCCCATGATCCGCGGCAGCGCACCGGGGCGCAGTGGGCGCGAGGCGCCGGTCCCCATTTGGCGGGCACTGCTTATCGCCTTACTAGCAGCGTTTGCTCTGTGGGGCGTGTTGCAGTTGGCGCCATCGCCACCTGCTCTTATGTGGTAATCAGTACAGGTAGTTTTTCGCTTTGTACTCATCGTGGCAGGCCTTGCACGCTTTGCCGGCCATACCGATCTGCACGGCAATCTTGGCGCGGTCTCCTTTTGCTGTCACTTCTTGCAGAGTTGCCAGCTCTTTATGCAAGGCTTCCATTTTGCTGGTGAAATCTGCCTTGTTCTCCCATATTTCCGGCTTGGCGCGGGTTGTTCCCTTGTCCGAGCCATCGACGAAGCCGCGCATTACGTCAAGCGTGGACAAGGTGGCCAGGTCGTTCGCCCAGTTTTCCATGCGCGCCTGTTCCCAGGGAATCTCGCCCTTGACGGAGGCGACCATAGGGCCGAAATTTGCGGCCAGCAGGGCAAAGTAGGACTGCCGATAGGATTGCGGCATTTCATCTTCATCAAAGTGGGAAGCTGCCGGCATTGCCAGAAGGGCGCTGCTGAGTGTGGCTGCGGCCAGCCATTTTTTTCCGCTATATTGTGTCATGTTCTGTTCCCTGGCGTATGAATCCTGATTCGGTGCCGCCCAGTGTAGGGCACATGCCCAATTTATTGAACCTCCGGGGGCTTAAGTCCCAGGGCTTGGCTGATTTGCCGAGAGAGTGCGCTACCATGACGCTATCGTTACAGCAGGGACGTGACATGAGCGCGGAACAGCAGTGGGATTACAGTTATGATGTTGTGGTGGTCGGGTCCGGCAACGGTGGCCTGACCGCCGCACTGTGCAGCCATGAAATGGGCACCCGGGATGTGCTGGTGGTTGAGAAGTCCCATTTGTACGGTGGTACCAGCTCGATCTCCGGGGGAGGGGTTTGGATACCCTGTAACCGCTATGCCCGGGACGCCGGTGCCGAGGACTCAATCAGCGCGGCCAAAACCTATTTGCGCCAGTTGATCAGCACCGAGGAGGTGCCGGAATACCAGCTGGACGCCTACCTCGAGAACGGCCCGAAGATGGTGGAATTCCTGCACCGCCATACCCGCGCACGGTACGAAAGTCTGGCCCATTACCCGGATTACTACACCGACCTGGACGGCGCCATGACGGGGCACCGCTCGATGGAGCCCAAGACCTTTGATGCAGATGAGTTGGGAGAGGAGTGGCGTTACCTGCGGCGCACCCACCCCATGATGCATCTGGCGGGGGTTATCGGCATTACCCAGCAGGAGGCTGCGCTGTTGATAGGGCAGCAGCCAGGCTGGTGGAAGATCGCCCTCAAACTTGTTGCAGCCTATGTCGTTGATATTCCCTGGCGTTTGCGCGACCGCTTTCATCGCCGCCTCGCCACCGGTTGTGCCGGTGTTGCCCGCCTGCGCGCATCACTGCAGGACCGTGACATTCCGCTGTGGCGCAACACCGCCATGACACGGGTTATCGATGAGGGTGGCGCTGTTATCGGGGTGGAAGTCCGGCGCAATGGCCGGCCCCTGCGCATCCAGGCGCGCAAGGCTGTGGTGCTGGCCGCAGGCGGCTTCGAGCACAATCAGGAGATGCGCGAAAAATACCTGCCCCAGCCCACCAACCACCTGTGGAGTGCGGGCACCAAAGATAATACCGGCGACGCAATTCGCGAGGGCATCCGCCTGGGCGCAAAAATGCATCGCCTTAACGAGGCCTGGTGGTGCAACACAATCTCCGTACCGGGGGAGGAGATTCCCCGGCTGAGCATTATGGAAAAATCCTATCCCGGCTCCATGATGGTGAACCCGGCGGGGGAACGCTTCAGTAACGAATCCCAGAACTACATGGCTTTTCAGCAGGAGACTTTTCGCAAGCACAGCGAAGAAAACCCCTGTAACCCAGCTTGGCATATTTTTGACGCCCATTTTCGCGCCAGCTATTTTGTGGGCCCTTTGTATAACAGCAAGTTCCGTCCCGACTGGTTGCTACCCAGGCGTTATGAGCAGGACGGGTTTTTTGCCAAGGCCGACACGATTGCCGAGTTGGCCGCCAAGATTGGCGTCGATGCCTCCGGCCTTGCGGCATCCGTTGGCAAAATGAACGAGTACGCCCGCACCGGCGTCGACCCGGATTGCCACCGCGGCGAATCCGCTTACGACCGCTATTATGGTGACCCCCGTGTAACACCAAACCCTTGCCTCGGGCCAATCGCGAAACCGCCATTTTATGCGATGAAAGTAGACCCGGGTGATTTCGGCACCCAGGGCGGCATGGTCATTAATGCCAATGCCCAGGTTATGCACGAAGACGGGCACAGCATTAAGGGCCTGTACGCCATAGGCAACTGCAGCGCACCGACACTGCCGTGCTATCCCGGTCCGGGTGCCACCCTGGGCCCCGCCATGACGTTCGCCTACCAGGCGGCCAAGTCGATCAGTGGTTATCGCGATTAGGGCGACATAGCTGTGAATCAGGAATGTACTGACACCAGAGCATCCAGCAGGGTCTGCACCACCCGGCTGGGTGCGGGCGAGTGCCGCACAATGGCACTGAACCCGCAAACGTATTGCAGTACCGCCGGCAATACCGGCCGCATCAAACCCCGTGTGACAAAACTCTCCGCGTAATGCTCTGGCAGAAACCCCAGGTATTTGCCGGAAAGTACCAGGTGCGCCACTGCTTCCTGGTCGTGGGCAGTGGCGTGGCGGCGTAATTCCAGTTCGCGGGTAATTTCCATATTGGGCGAGTGGTGGCCAATCCCCACGTAATGGTGGGCGCGCACAGTCTCGGCGGTGAGCGCGTCGCTGCCCGGGTTGTACAGCGGGTGCCCGGGGGCGCAGTACAGATACATCTGTTCGTCGAACAAAGGGTAATAGTCGAGACTGCTGGATGGCCTGTGCGTCGGTATGATACCGACCTGGAAGCGGCCCTCTATCACCCCGGTTTCTATGGTATTGATCGGCAGCACGTGTAGCTGCGGGTGCACATCCGGCGCTTGTTCATCGAAGAGGGCAAGCGCCCGGCTGATATGGCAGCGCGGGTTAGAGGCCGTTTTGTCGAACACTGCCAGGGCGAGAGAGCCTGTCAGCCGCTGATGCAGGTCGTCAACCTCGTGCTGGAAATCCTCCATTGCAGCCATCACTTTCATTGCCCCGGACAGCACTTGCGCACCCTCGCTGGTGAGGGCAAACCCGGCCCGGCCACGGCGGCAGAGGGTGACACCCAGCCGTGTCTCCAGATCCTTGATATGGCGGGATATGGTGCTGCGATTGATATTCAGCTCAAGTTCCGCGGCGGCAAATCCACCGCAGGCGGCGACCGCCCTGAATACGCGTAACAGCCGCAGGTCGCTGTCTGTGAGATTGCCCAGCAGGGCTTTTCTGACCATAGGGGGATACCGGGGTTAATTAGATGAATATAAATGAAACTTCAGGTCGATAGATAATACTTTATACACCTTTAAACCGCCTCTAGAATACACCTCATACCCCACATTTCGAGGCCTCTTCGATGAACAGTAAATCTTCTACCCCCTTCCTGAGCCGCGAGACGCTTGAGGCGCACTGGATGCCCTACACCGGCAACCGCCAGTTCAAGAAGGATCCCCGCATGATCGTGGCTGCCAGGGGCGTGCATTTTATCGATGACAAGGGGCGCGAGGTATTGGACGGCATGTCGGGCTTGTGGTGCAGCGGTGCCGGCCACAACCGGCCGGAAATCGCCGAGGCGGTGTACACACAACTGCAGACGCTGGATTACTCCCCGGCCTTTCAATTTGGTCACCCCGGCTCTTTCGAGCTGGCGAACAAGGTAAAAGCGCTCACTCCTGATGGCCTGGACTATGTGTTTTTCACCGGCTCAGGGTCGGAGTCTGCCGATACGTCGTTGAAGATGGCCCGCGCCTACTGGCGCCTGAAAGGGCAGCCCACCAAGACCAAACTGATCGGCCGCGAGAAGGGTTACCACGGCGTGAATTTTGGTGGTATATCCGTGGGCGGTATCGGCGCCAACCGGAAGCTATTTGGCCCGGCAGTAGACGCCGATCACCTGTCCCACACCCTGCGTGCTGAGAACGCGTTCACCCGCGGTATGCCCAGCCGTGGCTGGCAGCTGGCGAACGAACTCACCGACCTTATCGAACTGCACGATGCGTCCAACATAGCGGCGGTAATTGTCGAACCTATGGCCGGTTCGGCCGGTGTGATCCCGCCACCTGCAGGCTATCTTCAGCGGCTGCGGGATATCTGCACGGCCAATAATATCCTGCTGATCTTTGACGAGGTGATAACCGGGCTCGGCCGCTGTGGCGGCCTGACCGGCGCCGACGTATTCGGGGTGGTGCCCGACATCATGAACCTGGCGAAGCAGCTGACCAACGGTGCAGTGCCCATGGGCGCGGTGGTGGCCAGCAGTGATATATACCAGACTTTTATGGCCCAGGGTGGCCCGGATTACATGCTGGAGTTCCCCCACGGCTATACCTACTCCGCGCACCCGGTCGCCTGTGCGGCGGGCATTGCCGCACTGGATATTCTTGAGCGGGAGCAATTGCCGCAACGGGTCGCAGAACTGGCGCCGCACTTTGAAGACGGCCTGCACCAGCTCGCCGGATTGCCCCATGTGGCAGATATACGCAACTTCGGGTTTGCCGGTGCACTGCAGCTGGAGCCCTATCCGGGTGAGCCTGCCAGGCGGCCCTTTGAGATTGCGCTGCGTATGTGGGAGAAGGGTTTCTACGTGCGCTACGGCGGCGACACCATTCAGATGGGCTTGCCCTTCGTCATCGAGATTGCGCAAATTGACAGCCTGCTGTCGGCTTTGAGCGAGACGATTATCGAGCTGGCGTAATCGCGTCTCTTGATTAGCGATCCCCTGGCGCTGCTGTACAGCGCTCTGTCTGTCTCGGTACCCACTTTTGGCTGGGTACTGCTGGGCTTGTTGCTGCGCCGCGTTGGGCTGGTGTCTGCCGCGCTTATCGGCACCGTGTCGCGGCTTGCATTCAATTACGGTCTGCCGCTGATGTTGTTTGCCAGTGCGGCGCAGGTGGATTACTCCACATTGGGCAGCGCCCGATACCTTGCCGCAGGTGCGCTCGGAACATTCATCACGCTGGCTCTGGCCTGGGCCTACAGCCGTTGGCGTGGTCACCCCCGGGCACTGCAGGGTATTTTCGTGCAGGCAGCATTCCGTTCGAATCTCGCCATCGTGGGCCTGGGCCTCGCTGTTTCGGCCTATGGTGAGCGCGGCCCGCTGCTGGCGGCTTTGCCAGTAGCGCTGATGACGGCGCTCTACAACGTGCTGGCGGTCTGGGTGCTCAACAGCACGCTGGGCAGCGGCACCACCGCGAAATCCCTGCTGTACGGCATTGCCCGCAACCCACTGATCATCGGTATTACCTGCGGCGTGGTTCTATCCCTTTCCGGCTTGCCGATACCGGGCCTGATAGTGCCTGCGAGCGCGGGGCTGTCAGCTTTTTTCCTGCCCCTGATGCTGATGTGTATCGGCGGTTCCATGCAGATATCGCAGTTGCGCAGCACCGGCATGATCGCCTGGGAGGCTACCGCCTGGAGGCTCTGTGTGGCGCCGCTGGTCATTGTGTTGCTGGCAATGCTGATGGGCGTGAGAGATGAACAACTGGGAGTGCTGTTTCTGCTCACAGCCTCGCCGGTGGCGGCGGCAAGTTTTGTGATGGTGGTGGCAGCGCGCGGAGATGGGGTACTGGCAGCCAATATCGTGGTGTTGACCACGCTGCTGTCAATTGTCACCGTGACCCTGGGATTTTTTCTGCTATCGATGTTTGCGCTGGTGGGGCAGCCGGGCTGACGTAGGCGTCAGCCCGGCGATAATACGCTAGCGGCCGAGAATAGAGCGGGCAACCAGTTCGCGCATGATTTCAGAGGTACCACCGTAGATACGCTGAATGCGTGCATCGGTGTAAAAACGCGAGATCGGGTATTCCGCGGTATAGCCGTAACCGCCGAACAGTTGCAGGCACTGGTCAATGGTTTTGCACTGCATCTCGGTGCTGGCGTATTTCAGCATTGCCGCTTCCTCAGCACTGAGATTGCCCTCGCCATAGGCGGCGGCACACTTTTCATAGAAAGCGCGATTGATCGCTATCTCGGTTTTCACCTCGGCCAGTTGGAAGCGGGTATTCTGGAAGCTCGATACCGGCTGCCCGAAAGCCTTGCGCTCCTTGACATAATCCACGGTGATATCCAGCGCACCCTCAGCGGCCGCGATAGCCTGTGCGGCAATACCCAGTCGCTCCCGGGGCAGCTCTTTCATCATGATCACGAAGCCCTTGTTGAGCTCACCGAGCAGGGCGGAGGCGGGAAGGCGTACGTCCTGAAAAAACAGTTCCGCGGTATCGGAGGTATGCTGGCCAATTTTTTCCAGCTTCTTGCCGCGCTGAAAGCCGGGCAGGGAGGTGTCCACCAGGAACAGGGATGTGCCTTTGGCGCCCTTGCCCGGATCGGTGATTGCCGCCACGATAACCACGTCGGCGTGGTAACCATTGGTAATGAATATCTTGGAACCGTTGAGAATCCAGTCGTCGCCATCCTGTACCGCGTTGGTGCGAATACCCTGCACGTCGGAACCGGCGCCGGGCTCGGTCATTGCCAGTGCGCCCACAGCCTCGCCGCTGACCATTTTCGTCAGCCACTGTTCCTTCTGCTCGTTGGTGCCGAAGTGGTTTATGTAGGGGGCCACGATATTGCTGTGGATGCCGTAACCGGTAGCCACGCCGCCAAAGCCCATGCGCGAGGCCTCTTCAATGATGGCGAAGGTGACTTGTGGCGTGGTGCCCGCAGCGCCGTACTCCTCGGGCATGTCCGGGCACAGCAGGCCGGCAGTGCCGAGGGTGTTCCACAATTCCCGGGGGACCATGTGCTTTTCTTCCCACTCTTCAAAATGGGGGGCCACTTCCTGTTCCAGTGCGCGCCTGGTCATATCGCGAAACAGGGTGAGTTCTTCATTGTCCATGTGCTTTGTCTCCGTTGGCCAGTTAAATTCCGGGGCGCAAGTTTGAGCGATTGGGAGGCTAAAAACAATGGCGCCGGGCGACAGGGCCGTGTCTGTAGGCGACAGCTCCGGGTGCCGCGAGGTGGGCTGATTGCTGGCTCGCGGAGGCGGTGCAAGTAAGGCCTGAATAACTGTTCAGGGTTGTGGCCAGATTCTGGGAAAATGCTACACTCCCTGTCCTGTAAACCATCTCGAACTTTTTTTAGCAACCCAGAACGGAGAACGATAATGCGCGAATACATGAAATTTTACATCAACGGCGAGTGGGTAGATCCGGTTACGCCAAAAAGTCTGGATGTGATCAACCCGGCCACGGAAGAAGTCTGTGCCCATATTTCCATGGGCAGTGAAGAAGATGTAAACCGGGCCGTGGCCGCAGCCAGAACAGCTTTTGAGACCTTTGGCCGCACCTCGGTCAAGGAGCGCCTGGAGCTGCTTGAGTCCTGTATAGAGGTGTACCAGAAACGCTACAACGACATCGCCGATGCCATTCGCGAGGAAATGGGTGCACCCAAGGAGCTGGCGGCGGGCGCCCAGGCATTTTGTGGTCTTGGCCACCTGCAGGAAGCAGCCAAGGTGCTGAAGACGTTCAAGTTCGAGGAAGACCTTGGCGAGCACAGGGTCTTCAAGGAGCCGATCGGCGTGTGTGGCCTGATCACTCCCTGGAACTGGCCGGTCAACCAGATCAGCTGCAAAGTGGCTCCGGCTCTGGCGGTAGGTTGCACCATGATTCTCAAGCCCAGTGAAGTGGCGCCGCTGTCTGCCTATCTGTTTGCCGAGGTTATGCACGAGGCGGGTGTTCCCGCAGGTGTCTTTAACATGATTAATGGCGATGGGCCTGTTGTGGGCACGGCCCTGTCCAAGCACCCGGGTGTCGATATGATGTCCTTTACCGGTTCTACCCGGGCCGGCTCACTGGTTGCGCAAAACGCGGCGCCTACCGTCAAGCGGGTAACACAGGAACTGGGTGGCAAGTCGCCGAACATTGTGCTGGATGATGCCGATCTGGAAAAGGCGGTAACTGGTGGTGTTATGCACATGTACAACAACACCGGGCAGTCCTGTAACGCGCCGTCTCGTATGCTGGTGCCCAGAGCCAAGCTGGCACAGGCAGAAGAGATTGCCCGCAAGGTCACCGAGTCTGTGGTTGTTGGTGATCCCGCGGCAGATGGCACTACCATGGGCCCTGTTGTGTCCGAGATCCAGTTCGACAAGATCCAGGCACTTATCGAGAAAGGCGTTGCTGAAGGTGCCAAGGTTGTGACCGGCGGCCCCGGGCGGCCCGACGGTATCAGCAAGGGTTACTTTATCCGCCCCACCGTGTTTTCAGGGGTGAACAACGACATGACTATCGCCCGCGAGGAAATTTTCGGCCCGGTACTGGCCATGATTCCCTATGACACGGAAGAAGAGGCTATTCGCGTCGCCAACGACACACCGTACGGTCTGGCCGGCTACGTGCAAAGTGACGACATCAATCATGCCCGCGCTGTCGCTTCCCGTATCCGCGCTGGCAACGTGCACATCAATGGCGCCGCCGGCGGTTTTGACGTGCCCTTTGGTGGCTTCAAGCAATCGGGTAATGGCCGCGAGTGGGGCTCCCACGGTTTCACCGACTTCCTTGAAATCAAGGCGGTGGAAGGTTACGGCGAGTAGCATTCGCCAACTCAATGGCCAAGTTCGTACTGGCGATCGATCAGGGTACGACAGGTAGTACTGTCGCCCTGATGGATGCCCGCGGCAAGTTGCGGGCCAGTGTCAATTACGAATTTCCTCAAATTTATCCAAAACCTGGCTGGGTGGAACATCGCCCGGCCGACATCTGGTCATCGGTGACAAAAGGCATCCGGGCAATCCTGCGCAAGAAACTGTGCAAGCCTGCGGACATTGTCGCCATCGGCATCACCAATCAGCGTGAAACGTCCTTACTGTGGGACCGCGATAGTGGTGAGCCTCTTAACAACGCCATCGTGTGGCAATGTCGACGCACGACGGAATTCTGTGAGTCCTTGCGGCAAAAAGGCCACGAGGCGCTTATTCGGCGTAAATCGGGCCTTGTTCTGGACCCGTACTTTTCCGCCAGCAAGTTTCGCTGGCTACTCAAAAATACCCGGGGTATAGGCCGGGCTGTGAAGGCCGGGCAGGTGGCCGCCGGCACCATTGACAGCTTTCTTATCTGGCAGCTCACCGCGGGTGAAAGCCATGTAACCGATGTATCGAATGCCTCCCGCACCTCGCTGATGGATATCGCCAGTGGCGAATGGGATGAGCAACTGCTGCGCTTGTTTGAAGTGCCGGCGGAAATTCTCCCGCGTATTGCGCCCTCAAGTGGGGTGCTCGGCCACACCCGTGGTGTGGCGGGGCTGCCCGACGGCATTCCGATTGCCGGGGTGGCGGGTGATCAGCAGGCCGCATTGTTCGGGCAGGCCTGTTTCGCCCCCGGCGATGTCAAGTGCACCTTTGGCACAGGTTCCTTCATTGTGATGAATACCGGCCAGCAGATAGTGCACTCGGAAGAGGGCCTGCTGACCACGGTGGCCTGGCAGTTGGGGGAGAACACGAAGCCGGTTTATGCCCTGGAGGGCGGCGCGTTTGTCTGTGGCGCTGCGGTGCAGTGGCTGCGCGACGGTCTGGGTATTATCAAGCACGCCTGCGATATAGAAGCGCTCGCCCTGCAGGTGCCGGATCACGGCGGAGTGGAGTTTGTGCCGGCGCTGACCGGCCTGGGTGCACCGCACTGGGCGCCGGATGCCAGGGGTACACTCAGTGGCCTTACCAGGGGCACCTGTCGCGCCCACATCGCAAGGGCCACGCTCGACGCGATGGCGTTGCAGAACGCCGACATACTGCGCGCCATGGAAAGCGATCTCGGCAAGCGTATGCGCCCTCTGCGGGTGGACGGCGGTGCCGCGGCCAACGAGTTGCTAATGCAGATCCAGTCCGATGTGCTGGGGCGAAAGTTGATTCGTCCCCAGGTAATCGAAACAACGGTTGCGGGTGCCTGTTATCTGGCGGGGCTGGGTGTGGGCCTGTGGAAAAACCCGGCGGAAGTGCGCAAGATATGGCGGGCGGAGCGCGAATTTTCCTCGGCTATGAGTGGCGCTACCCGCCGTCAACGCATTGCCTCGTGGAACACTGCCCTGCGGCGAACGCTGTTGCCACAGGACTAGGTCTGTGGCGGATATTCTCCCTTTTCGCAGGCCATCGCTTAAGGCGCAGCACAAGGGCAATACCCTGTGCCGCCACGGTCATCACAAGTGGGTGATAGACAAGGCGAAGCAGTTCGATGTGAAACAGGGGAAATTGGTTACGGTGCTGCGCTGTAGCCGCTGCGGAAAACAAAAAGTTGAGTCCCGCTAACGGCTAGTTTTTTACCGTTGCCGGCAGGCTATTCCAGGCCGCCCATCAGCATGTACTTCACCTCCACGTAATCGTCGATGCCGTACTTCGAGCCCTCGCGGCCCGAGCCGGATTCCTTGACGCCACCAAAGGGTGCCATCTCGTTCGAGATAATGCCCTCGTTAATGCCCACGATGCCGTATTCCAGTGCCTCGGCGACTCGCCAGACCCTGCCGATATCCCGGGTGTAGAAGTACGATGCCAGACCAAATTCGGTGTCGTTGGCCATGGCTATGACTTCTTCCTCGGTGGAAAAGCGCACAACCGGTGCTACCGGGCCGAAGATCTCGTTGCGGAAGACCGCCATGTCATCGGTGACACCGGTGAGTATCGTGGGCTGGTAGAAACAGCCGCCCAGTGCGTGTGGGCCACCGCCCAGCGCTACTTTCGCGCCGGATTGTACCGACGCCTGCACCAGTTCGTCGACATCGCTGACGGCCTTGGTATTGACCAGCGGCCCGATGGTAATGCCGTCCTGCATGCCGTCTCCCACGGTCAATGCCGCAGCGGCCGCAACCAGCTTTTCGACGAAGGCGTCGTGCACACCATCCTGCACGAATAAGCGGTTGGAACAGACGCAGGTCTGGCCGGAGTTGCGGTACTTGGAGATCATCGCGCCCTCAACTGCAGCGTCAAGGTCAGCGTCATCGAACACGATAAACGGCGCGTTGCCGCCCAGTTCCATGGAGGTTTTCTTCACAGTGGCGGCGCACTGCTCCATCAGCATTTTGCCGACCGGGGTAGAGCCGGTGAATGTCAGTTTGCGCACCAGTGGGTTGGCAGTCAGCTCGCCACCGATATCCGATGAGCCTCCCGCTACCACATTGATAACCCCGGCGGGCACACCGGCGCGCTCGGCCAATTCCGCCATGGCGAAGGCCGACAGTGGTGTTTCACTGGCGGGTTTGATCACGATGCTACAGCCCGCTGCCAGCGCCGGGGCCGCCTTGCGTGCAATCATGGCGTTGGGGAAGTTCCAGGGTGTGATCGCTGCCACTACACCCACTGGCTGCTTGATACAGACAATGCGTTTGTCGGGGCCGGGGCCGGGTATAACGTCGCCGTCGATGCGCTTGGCCTGCTCGCCAAACCACTCCACAAACGACGCGCCATAGGCGATTTCCCCGCGGGACTCGGCGAGCACTTTACCCTGCTCGGCCGTCATTATGATCGCCAGGTCTTCCTGGTTTTCCATCATCAGGTCGAACCACTTGCGCAGAATAACGGCCCTGGCCTTGGCGGGCTTGCGAGCCCATTCGCGCATGGCCACGCTGGCTGCAGTAATGGCGCGCGCCGTTTCTGCCTGGCCCAGCTTCGCAACCTCGGTGATAACCTCGCCATTGACCGGGTTGGTAACGGCGAAACGCTCGCCGCTGTCGGCGTCAATCCACTTGCCATCGACATACGCCTGGTTTTTCAACAGGCTCTTGTCGGAGAGAGAAAGTTGCATTGTAACGTCCTTATGAAATGTGTTCGGGGGCTTGGATTATTACAGATTTTTGCGCCGCTTGCGCCTACCCAACTTATGCTTTCGCACCAGGTGGCGCAGTTGGTCGTAGCTCAGACCCATGGCATCGGCGGTGCGCCGCTGGTTGTGGTCGTGCAACAGCAGCGATTCCTGTAGTAATTGTTTCTCGATCTCATGCATACGCTCGCTGAACAGGGCAGGGGGCCCGGTTTCAGTTGCCGGAATCTCCGGCGGCAGCGCTGTTACCGGTTCGGCGAAGGGCGAGGTAAAGGGGTCGATAGTGATTTCGTCCACCGCTTCCTCGGGGTTGCCCCAGCGGTACAGCGAACGTTCCACCGCGTTTTTCAGCTCACGTACATTGCCGGGCCAGTCGTGTTGCAGCAGGGTGTTCATCGCCGCCGGCGTAAAGCCCGCAAACAATTCCCAACCCAGCTCCGCGCACATTTGGATTGCGAAGTGTCGGGCGAGTTCCGGAATGTCCTCGGCACGTTGGCGCAGGGCCGGGAGATGCACCACATCGAAACTCAGCCTGTCCAGCAGGTCGCTGCGAAAGAGTGACTCCGCCGCCTGTTGCTTCAGGTTGATATTGGTCGCGGCGATAATACGCACGTCCACCTGCAGGGTCTGCTGGCCCCCCAGGCGCTCAAACTCACCGTATTCCACCAGCCGTAACAGCTTTTCCTGCAGGCGCAGTGACATGGTGGCGATTTCGTCGAGGAACAGGCTGCCGCCATCGGCCCGTTCGAAGCGGCCCTGCTGGCTGCGCGTGGCGCCGGTAAAAGCGCCTTGCTCATGGCCGAAAAGCTCAGATTCCAGCAGGCTGTCTGCGATGGCTGCACAATTGACCTTCAGCAAGGGCGCATCCCAGCGACCGGAGAGGAAATGCAAGCGTTCCGCCACCAATTCCTTGCCGGTGCCCCGTTCCCCCAATACCAGCACCGGGCGGTTGATAGAGGCGAGCTGTGACACCTGATCCAGTGAGCTGGCCAGGGCTGCAGAGTTGCCGATGATACTGACTGGTGTTCTCATAGGTGAAATATACCAAATACAAGGGTATTTACACCAATAGCAATGGGATATTACACCTTATTATAGATAAAGGTTATGTGTTAATACGAACTGATTGCCTATATTTGTGTTTAAAAACAATAACTTGAAAAAACTGGCACGCTTCCTGAATAAGTATTAGCAGAGAAAGGGCGCAGCCCGGGCTCAATTGAATAGGCTAACAGGAGATTCACCATGGGTATTTTTTCCCGCATGACAGACATTATTAACTCCAATATCAATTCGATGCTGGACCAGGCCGAAGACCCCGAAAAGATGATCCGTCTGATCATCCAGGAAATGGAGGACACGCTGGTTGAGGTGCGCAGTTCCTCGGCACGGGTGCTGGCCGACCGCAAGGCCGCAGCGCGCAGACTGGAGCAGGTGGAAGCTGAGGCCGGTAGCTGGGAAGACAAGGCGCGGCTCGCCATCAGCAAGGGGCGCGAGGACCTGGCGCGCGCGGCGCTGCAGGAGAAGCGGGCGATAGAGGAGGAGGTCGCCATCGTGGCTGCCGAGTTGCAGGCAACCGACGAGCATATTAGCCAACTGAACGATGAGGTTGCCCAGTTGCAACAGAAGCTGAGCGATGCCAAGGCCAAGCAGAAAGCACTGCTGATGCGCTCTAAAACCGTGGAGTCACGCATCAAGGTGAAACGGCATATGCAGCGTGAGGCCCTCGATGGCGCCTTCCAGCGCTTTGAGTACTTCGAGCGAAGAATGGATAACCTGGAAGGCCAGCTCGAGTCCATGGATATAGGGCGCGAGGTGTCGCCGGACCTCGCCTCGGAAATCGATTCGCTGCAGGAGGATGCCAACATCACCGACGAGCTGGAGCGGCTGAAAAAGGAAATGGGTGGCACCCAGTCACAATGAGTTGAGGTAAAGATGCCGATTGGCTAACTGGATCAACAATGGCAGCATGACTTTACTGAAGTCGCTGCCCAAGGAATGAATTGATGGAATTTTGGAAATTCATGTTTGTCCCGACCATCCTGTTTCTGGTCATCGTGGTGCCCATGTGGCTCACCATGCACTACCGCAGTGTCAACCGGGCTTCCCGGGGGCTGACGCGAGAGGACCGGGAGACGGTAGAGCACATGCTCGTGACCGTGGACAAACTGACGGACAGGATAGAGGCACTGGAATCCATCCTCGATGTGGATCACAGCGAATGGCGCGGCCAGGTGAAGAGGCAGGGCCGCGAACAAAGACCAACGGGAGAGTAGACAATGAGTCGTCACAATCACCGCAAACAAAGTTTTCACGCGCGCCGGAGTGGCGGATGGGGCATGAACCTGTACCGCAACACGAGAGATGGCAAGATCGCCGGGGTGTGCGCCGGCCTCGCAGACCACTGGGATGTTGCACGCTGGGTGGTACGCCTCACCTGGGTGGGCGCCTTTCTGTTTACCGGCACACTGGCGCTGTGGGTGTACCTGGCAGCGTGGATACTGATGAAGCCGCGGCCAACTCGCTGGACTGCCGGCGGCGGGCGCGACATCGAGGAAGAGCTGGAGGAGGCCTCGGTTGAAATGGAATACGACGAACGCCATCACGATTATCGGCCACGCAAGGTGTTTCGCTACACCGACAGTAGCAGCGAGCGGCTCAAGCGCGCGAGGCAGCGGCTGGATGCGGCGCTGGATCGGGTACAGGATATGGAGTCTTACGTGACCTCGCGCCAGTTTGAGCTCAACAAGGAGTTCTCCCGCCTGTAGGGACTCCGGTTACCCCCGGTCTACGGGGGTTCCACCCGCCTGAAATATTGGCTATGCTCGTGTCACTAGTTTTGAACAAGTGGTGACGGGATGGGTCCTGACGGGATATTGAGTGAGTCTATTGCAGTGGGCAGACGGCCATGAACGCCGCCGAACCCATTATCGAGCGTCCCAGTGCATTCTTGTCTCTCACTGAAGCCCACCGGGCTGTCATCGACATCGCTTCTCTCAACCTCAGCCGCCGGCGCCTGGATAAAATTTCCCCTCTGGGTGACGGCCATGCGGTCATGGTATTACCCGGTTTCATGGGCGACGATGGTTATAACTCGGCCATGCGGCGTTTTCTCGGTGGTATTAACTACAGTGTTCACGGCTGGGGGTTGGGCCGCAACCTCGGGCCCCGGGGTGGCGTGCTGGAGGGCTTGCAGGACAGAATACACGAGCTTTTTGAACGTCACAGCGGCCCCGTGTCACTTGTTGGCCATAGTCTCGGGGGCATATTCGCGCGGGAACTGGCGCGTGAATTTCCGGACAAGGTGCGACAGGTCATTTCCCTGGGCAGCCCCTTCGGCCGCGGGCGCATGGCAGCCTCGGTGCCAGCCCGCCTGTTTACCGCGCTGAATCCCTCTGAAGACCTGCCCATCGACCAGACGACCATCCATGAAGCGCCGCCCGTGCCCACCACCGCGATCTACTCCAAGGGCGATGGCATCGTAAACTGGCAAACCACCGTGCAGCAGGGCGGGCATGACCGCAGCCAGAACATTCAGGTGCGCGGCAGCCACTGTGGTATGACACTAAACCCGGTTATCTGGTATCTGGTAGCCGAGCGCCTGGCAATACACCCCGATGAATGGCGTCCGTTTCAGCGCATGAAATGGCGAAATTTTTTCTATCCGACCGTAAGCCACTAAGCGGCCGCAGCACACCGCTGTTTCTGACAGCTGGATTTAAACAGTCAGAACATCTCGAACTGATTGCTGGCAGGCCCCGGATTTTGTTGCTCTGCCATGGGCGGTGTGAAGAGGTCTGTGCGGCCGCTGTATCGCGCTTCTCCCTGAACCAACCCCAATCGCCTGCACGCTACCTTGAACCGTTGTGACAGTAAATCGGCGAACACGCCGGTACCGCGCATGCGGTGACCGAAACGGCTATCGTAGTCGGCGCCACCGCGACTCTGGCGCAACACACTGATCACATGTTCTGCCCGCAGCGGATAGTGCTGGTGCAGCCACTCGAAAAACAGGTCGCGTATTTCCAGCGGCAATCGCAGCAACATATAGGCCGCCGCCGTCGCGCCCGCATGCTGTGACTGCTCCAGTATGGTTTCCATTTCGCTGTCGTTAAGTGCCGGGATTGCCGGCGCGAATAACAGGGTGACGGGCACACCTGCGGTTGCCAGTGCCTCCATCGCAGCCAGCCTTGCTCTGCCCGATGCCGCGCGGGGCTCCATCAGTCGCTTCAGCTCAGGGTCCAGTGTGGTGACGCTAATCGCCACCGAACACAAACCGTCGGTAGCCATTTCCGCCAGGATGTCGAGATCCCGGGTGATGAGCGCTCCCTTGGTAATAATCGCCACCGGGTGGCGGTGCCGCTGCAATACTTCCAGCAGCTGCCGGCTGATCCGGTGCTCTTTCTCCACCGGCTGATAGGGGTCGGTATTTGCGCCCAGGGTAATGCAGCTGCACTGGTACCCCGGTTTCGCAAGCTCTCGCTCCAGCTGCGCTGCGGCATTTCGTTTATAAGTGAGGCGGGTTTCGAAATCGACACCGGGGGACATATCGAGGTAGGCGTGGGTTGGCCTTGCATAGCAGTATACGCAGCCGTGTTCGCAGCCCTGGTAGGGATTGATCGATTGGTCGAAGGGGATATCCGGCGAGCTGTTGCGCGAGATAATACTGCGCGCCTCGACAGCGCGGCACTCCGTGACCGGTGTGGCGCCGCTGATGCCGTCGTCCCACTCAACCCGGGTAGGCTGGTAACGGCTGCCCTGATTACTCAGTGCGCCGCGCCCCTTGCGCACGCTGCGCTGCCGCACAATGATGTCGCTGCTGCTTGCCATGCTGATGAGGTTTATATCTCAAGTACTGTATAAAAAAACAGTATACGCTCCGCTTGGGTACATGCAAGGTTTTGCTTTAGTCTGCTTGCAGCTAACACTGCGCGCTGTTGCCAGGGTGTCATAATTACAGGGGAATAGATGCTGCATCGCATCTGGCTGGGCTTTTTTGTCGTCGCTTTTATCAGCGCTCTTTACCAATGGCTGGGCCTGGGTGACGCGGAGGTGTTCCAGCGCATGGTCACGGCCCTGTTTGATATGGCGGGCCTGTCTGTAGAGCTGGCCATCGGTCTCATCGGCTTGATGGCGCTGTGGCTGGGGATTGTTGCCGTGGGGGAGGCCAGCGGCTTGATCGCCAAGCTGGCACGCCTGCTGTCACCGCTGTTTACCCGGTTGATGCCGGAAGTACCCGCGGGGCATCCGGCTATCTCCTCCATGACGCTCAACCTGTCGGCGAATATTCTCGGCCTGGATAACGCCGCCACGCCGCTGGGCATTAAAGCGATGAAGGACTTGCAGCTGCTGAACCCGACACCGGAGGTTGCCAGCAACGCGCAGATTCTCTTTCTGGTACTGAACACCTCAGCAGTCACGCTATTTCCCGTAACAATTTTACTGTACCGCGCGCAGCTGGGGGCCACCGATCCGGCGGCGGTGTTTATCCCCATCCTGATAGCCACCAGCTGTTCCACGCTGGTAGGTCTTCTGGTTACCGCCTGGGTGCAGCGGATCAAATTGGCCGATACCGTGGTACTGGCATTTCTGGGCGGCGGTTTCGCACTGCTGCTGTCGTTGGTTGGCTGGTTTGCCACCCTCAGCGCCAGCGAACTGCAGCGCCAGTCCAGCCTGGTGAGTAACCTGCTGATTATCTCGCTGGTAATGCTGTTCCTGCTGGTCGCCCACAGGCGCTCGGTGAATGTGTATGACACTTTTATTGATGGCGCGCGGCAGGGTTTTGAAACTGCCATCGGCATTATTCCCTACCTGTTGGCCATGCTGGTCGCCATTGGTGTGTTCCGGGCCAGTGGCGCCATGGATGTAGTTATGGACGGCGTGCGCGGCCTCGTTGCCCTGGGCGGCTGGGACACGCGATGGGTGGATGCGCTGCCGACCGGCCTGATGAAACCGCTGTCCGGCTCAGGTGCCAGGGCGATGATGATTGATACCATGAACACCTTTGGCGTCGACTCGTTTCAGGGGCGGCTTGCGGCCACCATGCAGGGCTCCACGGAAACCACGTTCTATGTGCTGGCGGTGTACTTTGGTGCGGTGGGCATACGCCATTCGCGTCACGCGGTCGCCTGCGGCCTGGCAGCAGATGTGGCGGGCATCAGCGCAGCGATAGCGGTAGCGTACTGGTTTTACGGCTGAGGGTGGCCGCTGGCGCAGGCGTTGCCACGGGGAACAGCTGCGCAATTCGCACAGCAATAACCGGGCAATACCGCCACTCCATGTTGTCACGGCACTAATTGACCTGAAACAGTAGCGGGATCAATTACAGGCCCTATAATCCCCCTGACGTTAACATTGCAGCTGCCGGGAGTAAGTATTGTGAAGGGTAAATTATTGATTATCGCGGACCCTGAAGACAAGTGTTCCGCCACACCACGAGGGCTGCAACTCGCGGCCAAACTGGGGCTGGCAACGGATATTGTGGCGTTTACCTACGAGTCTATGGCCGGGCTGCAGGTAAGTGCAGCCGAGAAGCAGACCCTGCGCAAGCACCTGCTTGATCAGCGCGAAAAAACCGTTATGGCGCGTGTTGAAAAGTTTCGTACTGCGGAGCAGAAAGTCAGCCTGAAAACCGTGTGGGAGAAAGATCTTAACAAGTGGGTGAACAAGCAGTGTGCCAATGGGCGGTACGTGGCTGTGGTCAAAACAGGCCACCGCAGCGAATCCCTGATCCACACCTCACTGGACTGGCAATTGCTGCGAGAGTGCCCGGCACCCGTGTTGATTGTCGCGGAAAAACGCTGGCATCGGGCGCGTCCGGTACTCGCCACCGTCGACCTTGCAAGTAAGGCGGCTGCCAAGCGCGAGCTGAATCACCGGGTGCTGGAAGCGGCGATCACGCTGGCCAATGTGCTGGAGGTAGAGCTGCACGTGATTACTGCCATTGAGATTCCGGTGTTACTCGCCGATATGGACCTGGTGGATCCGGGTGCGTATGTGCGCGACGCCAAGGCCGCGATGGCGCCGCGGATCAGTGAACTGGCTAAGGCCCACAATCTTCCCGAGACGGCCTTTCGGTGTAAACGCGGCCCGGTTGAGCGGGTAATAGCGAGCCAGGCGGCAAAGCTTGGCGCGCAGATTGTGGTGATGGGCACGGTGTGCCGCAAGGGTGTCAAGGCGCGGCTCATGGGCAACACCGCTGAAAAGGTGCTGCGACACATGAAAACTGACGTGTTGGCGATCAAACCCTGAGTAACTGATGCTGGCCTGTGAGGCAGTACACATATTTCCGGGAAATATTTGCATTCTGTCCACGCGCGACTATCTTAACTAATGCATGCCCTCCCCGGGTGTGCAAACACGTCCCCTGGCCTATGTTTCTGCCCCGAAACATATGGCTATTGGCCCGCAGCTCATTTATGGTTTGCGGGCTTTTTTTTGCTTGAAAATCAAAGGCTCGTCGGGATTACTTAAAGTAAATTCTATGGTGATACTGGGCATTGATCAGCGCTGTTTTAAGTCGCTGGGTCTATTGTCGCGGCTGAAACTAGTTTAAATTGCAGGTGTACACTACAAACACGTCTTAAGTCTTTCTTTTTATGTCATTTTTATGACAGGGAACCCAATGGCCAACCCCATCAAAATCCGCCTGGCGGACATGCTGGATCACGATTTGTTCAACCCGCGGGAGCTCAGCTGGCTCTCGTTCAATGCGCGAGTACTGCAGGAAGCAGCAGATAAATCCACGCCGCTGATAGCGCGCCTGCGCTACCTGGGGATTTTCTCGAATAACCTCGATGAGTTCTTTCGGGTGCGAGTGGCGGAAGTCCGGCGCCTGATCTCCATGTCGGCCGGGGGTGACAAGCAGCAGTCCAAGGATTTGCTGGCGGCCATTCAGAAGCAGGTGGTAAGCCTGCAGAAAGAGTTCGACCGTATCTATCTGGACATTCTCGGTGAGCTGACCACCCGGCGCATTTATCTGATCAACGAAACCCAGCTCGACCCCGGCCAGGCGGACTGGGTGCAGGCGTATTTTACCAGCACCGTACTGCCGGAGCTGGAGCCCATCCTGCTGATTGACTCCCAGCCCATCCCGGCGCTCAACGATGAGTCACTGTATCTGGCCGTGGATATCAAAAGTGGCGACAACTACAACTACGCGGTGGTCGAGGTGCCGACAGACCGCCTGGCGCGCTTTGTCGAGATTCCCCGGCGCAAGGGCAAGACCGGCAAGGTGTTCATCGTACTGGACAACATCATCCGCGCCTGCCTGCCGCAGATGTTCCGGGGTGTTATCCCGATAGACGAAGCGCGGGCATTCTGCTTCAAGTTTTCCCGGGACGCCGAGCTGTCCATGGATACCGGCATAGACCAGACCCTGATAGACAAAATGGAAGTGAGCCTGAAGAAGCGCCGCAAGGCCGACGCGGTGCGCATGGTCTACGACGAACAAATGCCCGGGCGATTGTTGGACTACATCAATTCGCGCTTTGGTTTTGGCAAATACGACAGCCTCATTGCCGGTGGCCGCTACCACAACTCCAAGGATTTCATGTCGTTTCCCCGGGTGGGGCCCAAGTTTCTCGAGTTCAAGCCGCTGCCGCCCATACGCATTCCCCGGCTGGATGAGCCCGGCAGTATCTTCGATGCCATCCGGGAAAAGGATGTACTGCTGTACTACCCGTACCATCCCTTTGATTACGTGATTGATCTACTGAAAACCGCGGCCCTGGACCCGGAAGTAAGCGATATAAAAATATGCCTTTACCGGGTTGCCCGGGACTCCCGGGTTATCGATGCGCTGGTTAACGCCGTGCACAACGGCAAACGGGTGATGGCGGTGGTGGAGCTGGCCGCGCGTTTCGATGAGGCGGCCAATATCAGCTGGGCTCAACGGCTCACCGATAACGGCATTAACGTGATTTTCGGTATTCCCGGCCTGAAGGTGCACAGTAAACTGCTGTTGATAGAGCGCAAGGAGGGTATAAGCAGCCGTTACTACAGCCACGTTGGCACTGGCAATTTCAATGAGAAAACCGCCTTGATCTATACCGACTTTACCCTGCTGACCTACGACCAGAATGTCGGCAAGGACCTTGCCAGCGTTTTCGACTTCCTGCAGTACAACTATAAGCGGCCCAGTTATCGCCTGTTGCTGGTGTCACCGCACTCCATGCGCTCTGGCCTGATGAGCCTGATAGAACAGGAAATTGCCAACGCCCAGGCGGGCTATCGCGCTAAGATGATGCTGAAATGCAATAACCTGGTAGACAAGGAACTGGTAACCAAGCTGTACGAGGCCAGTGAGGCCGGGGTGGAAATTCGCCTGATTGTGCGCGGTATGTGTTCCCTGTTGCCGGGGGTTAAGGGCATCTCGGAGAATATCCGGGCGGTGAGTATTGTCGACCGTTTTCTCGAACATCCCAGGGTGTATGTGTTTTACAATCGGGGCAACCCGCGCTATATGATCAGCTCGGCGGACCTGATGACGCGCAATCTGGACTACCGGGTAGAGGCGCTGTGCCCGATTTTCGATGAGGATGCACAGCGCATGATCCAGGATATCCTCGACCAGCAGTGGCACGATAACGTCAAGGCGCGCATTATCGATCAGAACCAGATCAACGAGTATCTGCCCAGGGGCAACCGGGTTACCCGCATCCGTTCCCAGGAGACGATTCACGAGTATTTGAGCACGGGTAAGCTGCCGCGCTATCCGAAGTCGCGTATGCTTCAGACTGCCAAGCGCAGACGTAAGCCTGTTAACAAATAGCAACGTATAGCCGCGTTGAATAGAGGAGATTTTCCTGATGGCGGGTAGCAGCCTGTTAGTTCTGCTGGACGATATTGCCGCCGTGCTGGACGACGTGGCCACCATGACCAAAGTTGCCGCGCGCAAGACCGCCGGTGTGCTGGGTGATGACCTGGCGGTGAATGCAGAGAAGGTGACAGGCGTGCGCGCCGACCGCGAGCTGCCTGTTGTATGGGCAGTTGCGAAAGGGTCTTTTCGCAACAAGCTGATTCTGGTGCCGGCGGCGCTGGGGCTGTCGCTGCTGGCGCCCTGGGCCATCACCCCGGCGCTTATTCTCGGCGGTTTGTACCTGTGTTACGAGGGCTTCGAAAAGATCGCCCACAGTTTTTTGCACAGTGAAGAGGAAGATGCCGCCCACGAAAAAGAATTGCTGGAGCGCGTTGCAGACCCCGCTGTCGACCTGGTGAAGTTTGAAAAAGAGCGGATCAAGGGCGCTATACGCACAGACTTTATCCTGTCGCTGGAAATTATCGTGCTGACCCTGGGCATTGTTGCAGACCAGACTCTCATCACCAAAGTGCTGGTGCTTTCCGGTATAGCTATTGCCATGACAATAGGGGTTTACGGGCTGGTCGCGGGAATTGTAAAGCTGGATGATGCCGGCTTGCATTTGTGTGAGCGCGAGGGGGAGGGAGCCTGGCCCGGGTTTGTGCGTTGGTTTGGCGCGCAGCTGGTAAGCTTTGCCCCCTGGCTGATGAAGGCCCTGGCCGTCGTTGGTACCATCGCCATGTTTATGGTGGGCGGCGGCATTCTGGTGCACGGCTTTCACCTACTGAACGAGTGGATACTGACGCTGACGCAGTACCTCGCCGCCTTGCCTGCGGTGGGTCCAGTATTCGCAGTAGTAACACCTACACTGGCGGCCATGCTGATAGGGGTTGTCGCCGGTGCGGTGGTGCTCGCGGTGGTAAGCACCGTGCAGCGTCTGCTGCCCTCACGCAAAGCGGGCTGATGCGACCACTGCTATTTCAGTAGTGAGCCCAGTATCCCGCGAAACAGCTTGCTGCCAACACTGCTCCCTGCAGCGCGTGCCAGGCTCTTGAAAAAGGCCTCGCTAGCGCTCTCGCGGCTGCGACTGCTGCTTTTGGGTTTTGCTTTCTCGGCACGTTTTTCCAATTCTGCGGCTTCCTGCTGCTTTAACCGCTTGGCGGTGCGCTCCAACAGAACCTCGTGCGCCGAGCGCGGGTCGTAGGCCTCGCCGTAGCGTCTCATATTCATGTCCGCTGCCATAATGGCCTGGCGCTCCGCTGTAGTGGCCTGCCCCATACGGGAGTGCGGCGGGCGGATCAGTACGCGCTGTACCGGCGCGGGAATGCCCTTGTCCTGCAGGGTAGACACCAGCGCTTCCCCCACGCCGAGTTCGGTAATGGCCTTGAAGGTATCCAGCGCCGGGTTGGTGCGAAATGACTGGGCGGCGACTTTTACCACCTTCCGCTCTTTCGGCGTATAGGCGCGCAGGGCGTGTTGCACCCTGTTGCCCAGCTGTGCCAGCACGCTGTCCGGCATGTCGCCGGGGCTCTGGGAGATAAAGTACACACCGACCCCCTTGGAGCGGATCAGGCGCACTACCTGCTCAATTTTCTCCAGCAGGGCTTTTGGTGCGTCCCTGAACAGCAGGTGGGCCTCGTCGAAGAAAAACACCAGTACCGGTTGCTCCGGGTCGCCCAGTTCCGGCAGGTTTTCAAACAGTTCAGAGAGCAGCCAGAGCAGGAAGGTGGAGTAGAGCCTGGGGCTCATAATCAACTTGTCTGCCGCCAGAATATTGATCATGCCGCGGCCGTCCCGGCTGGTTTGCATAAAATCCTGCAGTTGCAGTGCGGGTTCACCGAAGAAGGCCTCGCCGCCCTCACGTTCCAGCATCAGCAGGCGCCGGAGAATGGCATTGACCGAGGCTTTGGATACACCAAAGCCGGTGCCCAGTTCCTTGCTGTTATTGCCGAGATATTCCAGGCTGGTGCGCAGGTCCTTCAGGTCTACCAGCAGCATGCCCTCGTTGTCGGCAAACTCGAACACCAGCGTCATCACGCTTTCCTGGGTTTCGTTAAGCTCCAGCAGGCGCGACAACAGTTGTGGGCCCATCTCGGTAATGGTTGAGCGCACCGGCGTACCCTGTTTGCCGAACAGGTCCCAGAAGGCAACGGGATAGCCGCGCTGGGTGTAATGCTCAATGCCGATCTTCGCGACGCGCTCATCCACTTTGGGGTGGGGCGAGCCCGCCTGGCTTATGCCGGAAATGTCACCTTTCACATCCGCCAGAAATACCGGTATGCCCAGATCTGAAAAGCCCTCCGCCAGGCACTGCAGGGTGACGGTTTTGCCCGTTCCGGTGGCGCCGGCAACTAGCCCGTGGCGGTTGGCGTAGCGCGGGTTGAGTTTTACCTGGCCGGCATCGTTGCCGCCGATGAGAATACCCTCAGACATGCGCTTCTTTCCCCTCAATGATGGAGCGGGCAGGGTATAATGATCAGCTACAGCTTGCCAGTTCTTCGGGTTTTTTTGACAGCCCTAACAGCCGTGCTAAGTTATGTGGCAGAAACCCAAGGGGATAGTGCATGCGCTGGAAAGGTGGCAGGAAGAGTGACAACGTAGAGGACAGGCGCGGCCAGAGCGCCGGTTATAGTGCAGCCGGTGCAGCGCCGCTGCTGTTGCGCTTCCTGCCAGCGATGATTCGCTCGAAAGTGGGCCGGGTTATTCTGGTGGTTGGGGTGGTAGCGATATTCGGTGGCAAGCTGATCGGCATCGATGTGTTGGGCCTGTTTCTCGGTGGTGGCGGCGGTGCGCCCGCCAGGCAAAGCCAGGAGTTCAGCCAGCAGGAGCAACAATTGGCAGACTTTGTATCTGTGGTTCTGGCGGACACAGAAGATACCTGGCAGCAGATTTTTCGCGAGCAGGGTGGCACTTATCGCGAACCCACGCTGGTGCTGTTCAGTGGCCGCGTGAATTCAGCCTGTGGTATGGCCTCTGCGGCGGTGGGCCCCTTTTACTGCCCGGGAGACCAGAAGCTCTATATCGACCTGTCTTTTTTCAATGACCTGAGTACACGCCACGGGGCCCCCGGCGATTTCGCCCAGGCCTATGTCGTGGCGCACGAGGTGGGCCATCATGTGCAGACCCTGCTGGGTATCAGCAAGCAGGTGCAGGAGGCCGGTCGCGGCAAAAGTAAGGCGGCGGTCAATGCGTTGTCAGTGCGGCAGGAGCTGCAGGCGGATTGTTTTGCCGGCCTGTGGGGCCACGCCGCCAACAGCGATCGCCAGTTGCTGGACCCGGGTGACCTGGAGGAGGCCCTGCAAGCGGCGACCGCCATTGGCGACGATCGGCTGCAGCATGAAGCCGGAGGGGAGGTGGTGCCGGACAGCTTTACGCACGGCAGCTCAGCGCAGCGTGTAGAGTGGTTTCGTCGCGGTTTCGACAGTGGCAATATCGCCGATTGCGATACCTTTTCAGCAGATATCTAGTTAATAACCAACAGCTGGCCGCTGGCCTTATCGAGGGCGGCCTCCAGCGCTTCCGGGGCAATACCCTGCAGACAGTCTCTGGGCAGCAACAGCAGGTCATAGGGGGAGTGCCGCAGCAGCTTGCTGATGCCGGCGGGGTCGCGGTGCAGGTTGGCCTGTAGGTAGACCCGGCTACCGGGCTGGTAGAGGCTGTCGAGTTGCGCCTGGTTCAGGGCGCCTGTCGATAGCACATAGGTTTCCCCGACCAACCCGGCCTTTTGCAGTAACTGCGCGGTTTCGATCACTGCCTGGTCCTGCGGGGTGTGGGCCAGCACGCAGCCCAGCCGTGCGATTGCCTTATGCCGGGCACCCGGCCGGGCTGACACCTGTTGCCAGCGCTGGCGCGCCGGGAAAAATATATCGAGCCCCGCGTCTCTGGCGAGTGCCGTATGCATACGGTCGCCGACGACATGCTCCAGCACCAGGTCCACCTGGCCACGCTGGGCCAATTCCTTTAACAGCTTGCCGGTATCTGCGCTGGCCAGGTTGTGGCGCCGGGATAACTGCTCCCGTTGCATGCTGCGCTCTTCACAGCCGTGCAGCAGGATCTCTGTGGTGAAGGGCAGGTCTGCTACTCGCTGTAAGCGCAGGTCCTCCAGCATCAGGCCCAACAACCCCCGGTTCAGCTTCCCCGCGATTCCCACCAGGGTCTGCAGGCTGGCCCGACTCACACCGTAAAAGTCGATGGGTACCAGTATTTTCCGGGGTGGCAGCGCGTCAGTCATCGTCTTTGTCATCTCCGTCGCTTTTGTCCCGGCGCGAAAACTTGCGCGCCAGTGTATCCAGCTCATCCAGCCGTGCTATTACCCGCTGGTCTATGGAGCTGGCGCTGTAGCCGGTGAGTAGCTCAAGTGCATCGTCTATGGTGTTGGCGCAGTACACGCCGAACTGCCCGGCAGCTACGGCGTCCAGCACATCCTGCCGCAACATCAGGTGCACGGCATTTGCCGCTGGAATAACCACCCCCTGCGTGCCCTCAAGCCCGCGTGCCGAGCAGATATCGAAGAAGCCCTCGATTTTTTCATTGACCCCGCCAATGGCCTGCACATTGCCATGCTGATTGAGGGAGCCGGTCACGGCCAGGTCCTGTCTGATGGGCACATCGGCGATCGCGGAGATCAGCGCCACCAGCTCGGCCACCGAGGCGCTGTCCCCCTCGATACCGCCATAGGACTGCTCGAAAACGAGGCTGGCACTGAGGGGCAGGGGGCGATTGCGGGCGTAGCGGTTAGCCAGCAAGGCACTGATAATCATTACCGCCTTGGAGTGAATATTGCCGCCGAGATCCACTTCCCGCTCTATGTCCAGCACTTTGCCGGAGCCGAGGCGAGCAGTGGCTGTTATGCGGGTGGGGCGGCCGAAGGCATAGTCGCCCAACAGGTAGACCGCGAGACCGTTGACCTGCCCCACGGCGGTGCCGCTGGTGGATACCAGCATGATCTCCCGCAGAATGCCCTCGTGAGATTTCTCGCGCAGCTGATCCATACGATGTATTGCCGCCAGCGCGGCGCCGCTGACATGCTCTGCGGTAATAACTTCTGCGCCAGCCTTGCGTGCACGAAAATCACTTTCGCTTAACAGATCCGCGAGACGGCCGCTATGCAGGCTCAGTTTTTCGCTGTCTTCCATACGCCGTGATGCATACTCGATGACCCGCGCTACACCGCCCTGGTCCACGGGCAGCAGCTGATCGCGCTGCTGCAGTGTTTTGATCATACGGGCGAAAAGTAGCGAGCTGTCGGGCGAGCGCGGCACGTCTTCCGACATATCGGCGGCCACCTTGAACAGGGTGGCGAACTCCGGGTCGTACTGCTCGAGCATGTAGTAGATGTAGCGGTCGCCCTGCAGTACCACCTTGATTTCCAGCGGTATGGGCTCGGGCTGAAGTTGCACCGTACTGCCAAAGCTGAACAGCTGCTCCAGGGTTTGAATGCGAACTTCCCGGGCCTTCAGCGCGCGCTTCAGGGCGGGCCAGGCATAGGGGCTGGTAAGCAGTTTGTCGGCGTCCAGTATCAGGTAGCCGCCATTGGCGCGATGCAGGGCGCCGGGCTTGATCAGGTTGAAATCAGTGAGCAGTGTGCCCATGTGTGACACATATTCCACCCGGCCTAACAGGTTGCCAAAACCGGGGTTGTCCTCGTAAATAACCGGGGCTGAGGTCTGTTGCTGGTTGTCTACCAGCACATTCACCCCGTATTGGGGAAACTCCCTGACCCGGTTCTTCAGATTGTCGGGGATGGCCGAATCATTCTCTATCTGGGTAAAGGCTTCCGCCTGTTCCAGCACATCTGAGTGCACCGCTTCGAGATGGGTAATTACCGCAGCGTGGTCGTGGTACTTGTCCTTCAGTTCGTTTAGCACCGGGTCGATAATGGTCTTGCTGAATTCGCGATTCATCTCTTTGAAGGTCTCGCGGCTTTCCTTCTTCCAGCCCGGCAGCTGGCGCACAATGACCTTCAGCTCCTGCTTGAGTTCCTCGAGCACAGCCATTTTGCGCTTTTTCACATCTTCGGGCTGGGCCTCGAAATCCTGTGGGGTCATAACCTCCTTGTCTTTCAGGGGTGCCAGGGTGTAGCCACTGGGGGTCTGGATCAGGGCGATATCCGCCGCCGCTGCCTTTTCGCCCAGTGCCTGAAACGCCTCTTTTTCCTTTTCCTGGTATTGCTCGCCCAGTTCCTGCACCCGGGCCTGGTATTCATCCCCCTGAAAAGCGGAGGGCAGAAGACTCAGCAAATCTTCTACCGCGCGGTTCATGTCGTTGCGCAGCTGACAGGCCATGCCCCTGGGCAGGCGGAGGGCAATAGGGCGGTCGGGGAAGTCGAAATTGTTGACGTAACACCAGTCGGATAGCTGCTCTGCAGCCTGGTCGTCTTGCGGCGCCTGCAACAGCGCGGTGAGCACACTGTCCAGCAGGCCGCGTTTGCCGATGCCGGTACTTCCCAGCAGGAAAATGTTGTAGCCGTCGTGGGGTATCTGCAGGCCGAACTCCAGCGCTTCCACCGCTCTATCCTGCCCCAGGTGCTGCGCCAGCGGTTCCAGATCATCCGTGGTGGCAAAGGGCAGCTCACTTGATTCGCAGCGCCGATACAGGCGCTCGGGGGGCAAGGATTCATGCGATTTGGCGACTTGCAGGCTGGCGGTGACGTCCGTCATGGTGTGCTGTTCCCTAATATGGTCAAGGTGACAAGAATAGCCCAGTACGGCGGTTTCTGAACTATGACAGATCAAGCATATTGCCACCTGTCGCCTTTTCAATCACGTTGAAAAGTGGACAGATCGCGGTTGCGGTGATCGCAGGAGAAGATGTGTGCGTAGATTCATTGATAGAGGAGTTTCACCATGACCAGCGCACGCATGATAGAGCATCGCATCACCCGGGACTTGTTGCAGCGCCGCGACCGCGGGCTGAACACAGGCAACAGGCGGCTGGCAGAACGGCTTATTATGGCCACGGCGGTCACTGCGGGAATGTTGATGCTGGGCAGCTATGCCCCGGAGTTGCTGTGGGCCTTGCTGGCGGGCGCTGGCGTATTAACCCTGGGTACCCGCGTGTCCTGAGGCCTGCGCTGTAGGCTGGCTGACCTCCAGCTCCACATCTGCCTCCCAGTCTGCTGCTGACAGGTTTGCAGCGTCTGTTGCCGCAGAGGGCTCCATAAGTTTGGGATAGTATTTCCCCATAACCCGCATCAGTTCGTCGAAGGGGAGATCGGGGTATTCACCGCGATCGTTCAGATACTCCATGTGCCGATTACCGGCCAGGTCGAACTCGTGGTACAGGCTGTCTTCCAGGCCGTTGAACTCCAGTGGCTGCAGGCCGAATTTTTCGCACAGCTCAATGTTAAAGGCCGGCGTTGCCTTCACCCAACGGTCGTTGAGATAAATGGACGTGTAACCGTGGAAGTAAAAGATATCGGTTTGCATGGACTCGCGCAGGCGCTCGGTAGACAGGTGATTGCGCACATCGGCATAGCCAACCCGGGCGGGAATACCTGCGGCGCGGCACAGGGCCGCCAGCACCAGCGCTTTGGTGACACACCAGCCTTCGCCTGCGGCTAATGTCGTGCTTGCCAGGTAGCCCTGGGGCGAGATGGCAAGGCTATAGGGGTTGTAGCGCAGGCCGTCCCTGACATGATAATACAGTGCCACGGCCTTTGAGATATTGTCCGAGCCGGGCTCGACCACCGACTCCACGCTGGCCAGAATGGCCGGATGATCACTGTCAATAAACGTAGCGGGGTGCAGGTACATACGTGGATTTTCGATATCGCTCACGGGCTGGAATTTCCCTGTTGGTTCAGACACGGTAAATGATGATTATACCAGCGTTTCACCCGCGACAGGGTCCCCGACCTGCCGCAGCCCTTACATACGCCTGGAAAGGCTGATCGCGCCGCGTACCTGACCCAGGCTGTAGCCTGTAGCCATGTCGTCCGGATAATACTCCTGCAGCGTCAGCTCGGTGGCATCTGCCAGGCCCTTGCCGTGGCAGCGAAGGCACAGTGGCTCTACACCCTGGGCTTGCATATAGCGGTACTGGCCACCGGTCACTTCTCCGAAATGTAGCGATGCGGCCGCTTCACCGGCGCGTTGACGGCGGTCAAATTCCAGCAAAACGGCTTGTTCCCATTCGTCTGGTACTGCGCGGCTGGCATTGCGGACGTTGAGACTCACCCGTTTGACTGTCCAGCCGGAGGTGGCACTGAGTGCATCGGCAATGCCGGGTGCCAGGTCAGCACAGACCGCTATCGCCTGGCTGGGGCCGCCTTCTTCCATCGCCTGTTTCAGTTGCGGCTTCAGCAAACCGACAAACTGCTGCGCTAACTCCCCGGCCTGTACTTGCAGGGGTTTTTCGACCGGTTCCGCTGCGAAAACCGCCGTGCAAGCGGCAATGGACAGCAGGCTAAAAAGTGTATTACGCATAAATCAGAACCCTTGTTCAGTATTCATATCATAAAAAGCAACCGGCACTTCCGCCATGATCTACCTCAAGCATAGCCGCACACAAGAGAATGCAGACTTGCAGCGCCTGCCGATATGCACCGATACTGGGGGCATGAGAGTTGTCATCGCCAAAGCCAGACCTCATTGCGTGCTAGTGCTCGCCACTTTGCTCGTGTTACTGGCCGGCAGTGCCCGGGCGGAAATTTGGCTGATTGATGTAAAGGGCGCCATCGGCCCCGCCACCGCCGACCATATGGTGCGTGGCATAGAGCAGGCCCAGGCAGCCAGTGCAGAACTGGTTATCCTGCGCATTGACACCCCCGGCGGGCTCGATATCGCCATGCGGGAAATGATCAAGAGTATTCTCGCCACCAGCGTGCCGGTGGTGGGCTATGTGGCCCCCAGCGGCGCCCGTGCAGCCAGTGCCGGCACCTACTTGCTATACGCCACTCATATTGCCGCCATGGCCCCCGGCACCAACCTGGGTGCGGCAACCCCGGTGCAGATAGGTGGTATGCCGGAAATGCCCTCGGCCCAACCACAGGGCGAGGAGGGCGGAGCGAAACAGCCTGGCTCCGCCATGGAGCACAAAATAGTGAACGACGCCGTGGCCTATATCCAGAGCCTGGCGCAGCTGCGTGGGCGCAACGCCGAGTGGGCCGAGCTGGCGGTGCGCGACGGTGCCAGCCTGTCTGCCCAGGACGCCCTGGAACAGGGTGTAATCGACCTTATCGCCACCTCGCAAGCGGACCTGCTGACGCAACTGAACGGCCGCAAAGTGACAGTGGCGGGTGTAGTGCGGACCTTGAACCTGGAGGGGGTTGGGGTTTACCAGCACCCGATAGACTGGCGCAGCGAATTCCTGTCGGTTATCACCAACCCCAATATTGCCTACATACTCATGCTGGTTGGCATGTATGGCCTCATCATCGAATTCTACAACCCCGGTGTAGGCGTGCCGGGTGTGGCGGGTGCCGTGTGTTTGTTACTGGCGCTGTACGCGTTTCAGGTGCTACCCATTAGCTACACCGGCCTGGCGCTTATTATTCTCGGAATTGGCCTGATGGCCGCGGAGGCCTTCACCCCAAGTTTTGGCGTGCTGGGCCTGGGGGGCATTATTGCCTTTGTGTTCGGCTCCATCATGCTGATGGACACCGACCTGCCGGGTTACCAGATAGCCATGCCGGTAATAGCCGCCTTTGCCGCCACCAGCGTGGCGATACTGGTGTTTGCCATGGGTATGGTGCTGAAGGCCAGACATGGTGCGCAGCGCGTTGGCGTGGCAGTGCTGGTGGGCAAGACGGCCATTGTGGAATCTGTTAACAACGGCATTACCTGGGCGCGAATAGAAGGTGAATTGTGGGAAGTGGACTGCCCCCAGGCTCTGGGCCCCGAAGACAAGGTGGTGGTGGAGGCAATAGACGGCCTCACCCTGAAAGTGAGCAAACAACAGGAGTGAATTAGCATGTTTGACGGACAATTTTTTGGTGGAGCGGTATTGATCATAGTGATCGCCGTGGCATTTTCGCTGTTCCGTGTGCTGCGCGAATACGAGCGCGGCGTAATCTTTATGCTGGGGCGATTCTACAAGGTGAAGGGCCCGGGCCTGATCATCATCATTCCCATATTGCAGCAAATGGTGCGGGTGGACCTGCGCACCGTGGTAATGGACGTGCCCACCCAGGATGTCATCTCACGGGACAACGTGTCGGTGCAGGTAAACGCCGTTATCTATTTCAAAGTGGTAGACCCGGAGCGCGCCATTATCCAGGTGGAGAACTTCCTTGAAGCCACCAGCCAACTCTCACAGACCACACTGCGCTCGGTACTGGGCCAGCACGAACTGGATGATATGCTGGCGGAGCGTGAACGGCTGAACGCCGACATACAAACCATACTCGACAAGCAAACGGCAGCCTGGGGAATCAAGGTGGCCAACGTAGAGATTAAGCACGTGGACCTGAACGAGACCATGGTGCGAGCCCTGGCCAAACAGGCCGAAGCAGAACGGGAGCGCCGCGCCAAGGTAATTCACGCAATGGGCGAAGCCGAAGCCGCAGAGAAGCTTGCGGAAGCCGCAAAAGTACTGTCCAGCCAGGATCAGGCAGTGCAACTGCGCTACCTGCAAACCCTGGTGGAGATTGCCGGCGACAAAAGCTCGACCATTGTGTTTCCGGTGCCAATTGATGTGTTTGAGAAGATTAAGTCTTGAGGTGGTGTCTGCTCATTAATGCAGGCAACGCAGGTCACGATGGGTGAGAGTAGGGCAATCGGAAAGCGGTTTTTCAAGGGAGTGGGTCTAATGTTTTTTTATACGACCATTGTAAGCCATTGAAAATTAGAACTATGCTGGGATCAGACAGCTGAACAATGGGCCAGACAACAGGCCGGCGCACACTGACTTGAGCCGTGTGCTCTAGAGAAACAGTATTTAATAATGCGTTGAAAGTGTTGATGTATAAAATATTTTGTAAAAACAGGATGGTGTAGTGCAGAAGAAGAGCGTGATTTCCATTTCTGACTTAGTCCAACGAAGTAGCTGTTACTGAGCGGCGTTCGCGAGTATCTCGGGAGCTTGAGTAGCGCCTTTTTGGTCAAGCTTCTCACCCGCGCCAGGTGGGTAGTCCAGTTTAGAAATCGCAGGTAGTATTGGGGCCATCAGTTTCGTTCAGTCACGCTGTAGCAAGAAGAGCAACAAAACGTGCATTTTTCTTACCAGTCAGCTTCGTTCGCAGTCTTGCCTGCGCTGGCGCTCCGGCAACTGTCTTCGTTATTGGCTGTATACAGCCGCTACAGTAACAAGTTGCGGCAAGCGACCAACTTCCGCTGCGCTCCAGTTGGCGC